>Ga0307515_10000078_pt1 | contig 227988 bp, 189 predicted proteins | sample 17_EM_MG_FD_194513 | JGI IMG/M metagenome (GOLD analysis project Ga0307515, IMG submission 194513) | Populus trichocarpa ectomycorrhiza microbial communities from riparian zone in the Pacific Northwest, United States - 17_EM | ecosystem: Host-associated > Plants > Roots > Unclassified... | reverse complement strand
GGGTGGTTTGAATTACAAAATTTATTTTTTGGGGAAGCCTAAAAAAATTGCAGATGTATGCCCGGTGTTGTTGGTGAAAACACCAACAACGGCGGCGGGTATTTTGAATTAGAAAATTTATTTTTGGGGGAGGATAAAAAAATTGCGGGTGTATATCCGGTGTTGTTGGTGAAAACACCAACAACGGCGGCAGGTTCATGACGGGGGTGTTGTAAAAATATAATTGCGGATGCATGCACTGTGTTGCTGGCGAAAACACCAAAAACGGCAGCGGGTTCATGATGGGGATGCGGCAGTTTCACGTCATTGCGAGCCGGCTGCAACCGATTAAATTATCAGCAATTTGCGCGGCGAAGCAACAACTATCAGTTGTCTTTCTTATATGCGCGCATTTGCAGGCATGAAGGCGATGGCACCGAAACCCGGTGACCCGTTTCAGTTAGCAACCCGGTTTTTGTATCCCTTTTAAAAATTACAATATTGTTACTGCCCTGGTTGGCTACCAGCACGAACCGGCCGGTTGGATCAATTGCAAAATTTCTTGGAACATCGCCCATCGTAGCTTGATGTCCCAGCAATGCAAGCATTCCGTTACCACCAATAGAAAAAATGGAAAGCGTGTTTTCTACCCTGTTGGATGCATACAAAAACAAACCATCCGGGGTAATATGAATATCTGCCCCACTGTGCTCTGTTGCATTTTGCTGGTATGATGGCAGTTTTTGTATTTCACGCAACCGCCCCTTATTATAAGAATACACTGCTACCATGCCACTCATTTCTTCAATACAATACGCCCATTTTTTCTGCGGGTGAAATACCATATGCCGCGGACCACTTCCTGCAATGGTATGCACCGTTAAACCATCAATGCCTGTCAGCGGCTTTGCGCTGCCGGCATTAAATGCAAATACGCGAATCATATCCGAACCCAGATCGGGCAAATACACATAATCATAACCGGGAGAAAATATGGTGGAGTGAATATGCGGTTTCTCCTGCCGGTTCTTATTGATACTGCTGTCGCTGAATTGAATGGACTGCACCACCGGTCCCACACTCCCATCGGTGTTGATGGGCAGTACAGCCACATTTCCTTCTGTATAATTTCCGGTGGTCAAAAAAGCATTGTCTTTGTGAACTGCTGCATATACCGGGTTGGCACCAGCGCTGGACTGCTTATTGATAAAACGGATGGTTCCTGCAACACTGTCAACGGCAAATGCACTGATGCTGCCCGCTACAGCGGTTTTAGTATCGGTACATGCATATAAGAACCGGCCATTGGGCGAAAGCGTAATAAAAGAAGGATTGGTAATTTGATCACCCGTGCTGACTGGTGTAAGTTCGCCGGTTGACTCATTTAATATAAATACATAAATTCCTTTGTCCGGCTTACTATCGGTATAGGTGCCCGCAAATAAAAAGATCTTGCTGGTTTGACAATTGCCAGCAGAAAATATCAGTAACAATAAAAAAAAGAGTACCGTTTGTTTCATACACGTAACTATAAAAATGTTGGCAATAGTATTTTTATGGAAGCGGTGTTCCCTGCGATGAGACTGCTTTCCATTTTCCCTTTCTTTTTATCCATACATCATAAAATCTTGTCCGCCTGTTTTGAAATGGGATGTCATTTATCCTGCCCCGCGTAACCGTTACAAATGTAACTACCGCAGCATTACCATACAGCTTTACCCGCATTTCATCCAGGTACAAAGAATCCACAAGATGGTTTTCTTTTATCCGCTGGCTGATATGCCGGTACACGCCATCCAGTTCCTGCTGTTTATTGGCAATACCAGTAATATTCACGGAAATAAATGCATCGTCCATCATGGGTGCAATGGCAGCAGTGTCTAGTTTGAATTCGGCGGTTAGCCAGTCGCGTTCCAATTTTTTAATGGCTTCCGCATCCTTGCCACGGTTGCCACTTGCCGCTTCACCTTTTTTAGCAGCTTCGCAGGAAGTAAGCCAACCAATAAAAATAACAGCCACCGGAAAAAAACGATTCATCAACGATTAAATTATTACTGAATACACCAATTACCCCGCTATTTTTATAAACAGGCATACAGCTCCCGTAACGCACGCCATTCCGGGACTGTTTTATAACAATTTCCATAATCTGCCATCTATCTATATTTTCGTACTTTGCACGCCATTCATAAAAGCCTATGCAAAAGAAACTCAGAAGGGAACAGGCGCTTGAATATCATTCCAAGGGAAGGCCGGGAAAGATTGAAGTAGTGCCCACCAAAGAAGCAAAAACGCAAAGAGACCTTTCACTGGCTTATAGTCCCGGCGTTGCCGAGCCCTGCAAAGAGATTTACGCACTCACCGAAAACGTTTATAAATACACTGCCAAGGGCAACCTGGTAGCCGTAATCAGCAATGGCACGGCGGTATTGGGCCTGGGCGATATTGGCCCCGAAGCCAGCAAACCCGTAATGGAAGGCAAAGGTGTTTTGTTTAAAATCTTTGCAGACATTGATGTGTTTGATATTGAGATAAATGAAAAAGACCCGGAGAAATTTGTACAAATTGTAAAATCGCTGGAGCCCACGTTCGGCGGCATCAATTTAGAAGATATCAAAGCGCCGGAATGTTTTTATATAGAACAGCAACTGCGCAACCAGTTAAAAATTCCGGTGATGCACGACGACCAGCATGGTACCGCCATCATCAGCAGCGCCGCATTGCTGAATGCACTGGAACTGCAAAAGAAAAAAATAGACAAAGTAAAATTTGTGGTCAATGGCGCCGGTGCAGCCGCCATGGCCTGCGTAAAATTATACCTTGCCCTGGGCGCCAAACATGAAAATTTCATACTCTTTGATATTGCCGGCGTAATTCATGATCAGCGCTCAGACCTGGGCGAAGACCGCAAATTGCTGGCCGTTAAAAATCCGGATATCACGCTGGCGTTAGCTATGAAAGATGCAGACGTATTTCTTGGACTGAGCGTAGGCAATGTAGTAACCCCGGAGATGGTTAAAAGCATGGCACGGCGGCCCATTGTTTTTGCAATGGCCAATCCCGATCCCGAAATTTCTTATGAAGCGGCTATAGATACCCGTGATGACCTCATCATGGCTACCGGCCGTAGCGATTACCCGAACCAGGTAAACAATGTACTCGGCTTCCCTTATATTTTCCGCGGTGCACTGGATGTGCGTGCCACACAAATCAATGAAGCCATGAAACTGGCGGCCGTTCATGCGCTGGCCGAACTGGCCAAATCTCCCGTACCCGATATCGTAAACATGGCCTACAATGAAAAGACCATTTCATTTGGCCCCGGTTATATTATACCCAAACCGCTCGACCCGCGTTTGCTGTCGACCGTGGCACCGGCCGTAGCACGGGCAGCCATCGAGAGTGGCGTTGCCCAGACCATTATCACCAACTGGGAATCTTACAGCATCAACCTGAATAAAAGGCTTGGACTTGATAACCAGCTCATGCGCATCATTGGCAACAAGGCGAGGCGCGACCCCAAACGCATTGTATTTGCAGAAGCCGATAACCTTAAAATTTTAAAAACAGCACAAATCTGTTTCGATGAAGGCGTGGCCTATCCCATATTGCTTGGTAATGAAAAAAAGATCCGTGATATAGCAGATGCCAACAGCATCGACCTGGAAGATATGCCCATCATTGACCCGCAGCTGGATGAATATGATCAGAAACGCAAAGAGTACGGCGACCTGTATTTTCATAAACGGCAGCGCAAGGGCCTCAATTTATACGAAGGCGTAAAGCTCATGAAGAACCGGAGCTATTTTGGTTGCATGATGGTAGAAACCGGTGAAGCCGATGGCATGATTTCCGGGCTTACAAAAAATTATGCAGATACCATACGACCGGCGCTGCAGACCATCGGAACAGAAGACGGCGTAAAAAAAATTGCAGGTATGTACTTGCTGCTCACCAAACGGGGACCGCTTTTTATGGCCGATACCACGGTAAATTTTAATCCCACAGCAGAAGAACTGGCAGATATTACCCTGATGGTAGCCAAAGAAGTGCGCAATTTTAACCTTACGCCAAGAGTGGCTATGCTCAGCTACTCAAATTTCGGCAGCAGCAATTCGCCGGAGGCCAGGCTGGTGGCGGAAGCAAGAAAAATGGTAAAAGAAAAAAATCCTTCTTTGCTGGTAGATGGCGAAATGCAGGCCAGCGTGGCTTTCAATAAAGAAATACTGAGAGACAATTACCCTTTCAGCGAGCTGGTAGACCAGGATGTAAATACGCTTATCTTCCCTAACCTCGCCGCAGGAAACGTAGCCTATAACCTGTTGAAGGAAGTGGGTGGTGCAGATGCCATCGGACCAATATTGCTCGGCTTAAAAAAACCCGTTCACGTGTTGCAACTGGGTAGTTCTGTTCGGGCTATTTACAATATGGCATTGATAACAGTAATCGATGCGCAAATAAAATCAAAAACAGTACCGGGCGAACCCACTACCTTTTCTCCCAAAGAAAAAACAAGCTGGTGGAAGGGATTCAGGAAAGTAAGCAAAGACATGTAAAAAATGGGGAATAGGTACTAATTTAGGGATAAGAAGGAAAAGCGTGTATGGCTCAGGTATATATTGGCGCCATCATTCAATCCGCAAGTACCCCGGTAAAAAGCTTGCAACAGACAGTACCGGTTGATTTTATTTTTTAAAAACGAACCAATACAGACGCAACTGGTTATAACGCAGCATACAGGCTGTTTTACCCGTTGACCGCCATTAATTATGACCATTTTTACCGATCTGGGCCGCTACCTGCTGATGCTGAAAGGCATGTTCTCCAAACCGGAAAACATGCGGGTATACTGGAAAGAATTTATGCACCAATGCTCCGAAATTGGCATCGGCTCACTGGGCATTGTAGTCATCATCTCCTTTTTTATGGGTGCTGTATCTGCCGTGCAGACTGCTTACCAGTTGGTGAGTCCCATCATTCCCAAAGCCAGCATTGCACAAATTGTAAGAGATACCGTGATCCTGGAGTTTGCTCCTACCCTGGTATGTATTGTACTGGCCGGTGTGGTAGGCAGTAAAATAGCCAGCGAACTGGGCAATATGCGCGTAAGCGAACAGATTGATGCGCTGGAGATAATGGGAATCAATACAAAAGCATACCTGGTAATGCCCCGTATTATTGCTGCCTTGCTGGTAATACCCATGCTGGTAGTGCTTTCGGCTTTTCTGGGTATCTGGGGCGGCCGTATAGCAGGGCTTGGCTCGGGCATATTGACCGCATTTGATTTCGACAAAGGCCTCAAACAAAATTTTGTACCCTTTAATGTCTGGTTTGCGCTGATCAAGGCTTATACTTTCGCTTTTATTATTTCGAGTATACCTGCTTACTATGGTTATCATGTGAAAGGCGGTGCACTCGAAATTGGCAGATCCAGTACACGTGCCGTTGTAATAAGCTGTATCATGATCCTTTTTGCAGATTATATACTTGCACAGTTATTGCTCAATTAATACAGCAGCCAACAATTATGATTGAATACAAAAATATCAGGAAGAGTTTTGGTGATAAAGCGGTACTGAATGGTGTAAGTGCCGTTTTGCAGGCGGGCAAATGCAATCTTATTATAGGCACCAGCGGCAGTGGTAAAACGGTCTTGATGAAATGCCTGGTAGGACTCTTTGAACCAGATGAGGGCGAAATCATTTACGACGGTGTTAATTTCTCCGAAATGGATGAAGAGAAACGAAAAGAACTGCGCCAGCAGATAGGGATGTTGTTCCAGGGTTCTGCGCTGTTCGACAGCCTGACGGTCGAAAAAAATATTATGTTCCCCCTCAATATGTTTACCACATGGAGTTACAGCGAAAAAAAGAAACGGGTAAATGAAGTGCTGGAAAGGGTGAACCTGAAAGATGCCAATAAAAAGTTTCCGGCAGAAATAAGCGGGGGCATGAAAAAAAGAGTGGGTATTGCAAGGGCCATTGTATTAAACCCGAAATACCTTTTTTGCGATGAACCCAACTCAGGTCTGGACCCGCAGACATCCATGGTAATCGATAAACTGATACAGGAAATCACGGTTGAATTTAAAATTACTACCGTGGTTAACACGCATGATATGAACAGTGTAATGGAAACGGGCGATCATATCATCTATATGTACCAGGGATTAAAAGAATGGGAGGGCACCAACGAAGACATCATCTTCAGCAAAAATGAAAAACTGAACTCTTTTATTTTTGCCTCTAACTTTTTACAGGATGCCAAAGACATGCGCATGCTGGAAGCAAAAGGAAAAATTGATAATAACCGCAATATGGACGAGCTGCTGAAATAGGGGAAGAATTGTGTTGAGTGTTATGTGTTGTGTTGTATGTTGCGAGTTGTGTTGTATGTTGTGTGTTAAGTGTTGAGTTGTGCCAATCTGTGCCTTTGCGGCTATTTTTGCCACGGAGGAAATGGAGGTTTTTTCACAGAGGTAAAAAAGGTTGTCGCAAAGGCGAAGAAGGAAACCGGCATTTCAGCCGCATTTTCGTTTCGGCTATCGCTTAGTATGGCATCCTATAATCCTTTCATCCTATAAATCCTGGTTCAGACAAAATAATCTGCGAATCTGCGGCGGAAGAAACTGTGTTGTGTGTTATGTGTTGAATTGTATGTTGTGTGTTAAATGTTAAGTGTTGAGTTGTGCCAATCTGTGCCTTTGCGGCCATTTTTGCCACGGAGGAACTGGAGGTTTTTTCACAGAGTAAAAGAGGTTCAGTCAATCCTGTTCCTCAAATCCTATAAATCCTGCAAATCCTACAAATCATAGTCCAGACAACATAATCTGCGAATCTGCGGCGGAAGAAACTGTGTTGTGTGTTGGGTTGAATGTTGTGTGTTAAGTACCGTAATCTGCGAATCTGCGGCTAATTTTGACGCTGGAAGGCGAGGCAAGCTGGCTACCGGGCCAGCTTTACCTGGGGCTATGACTAATTAGGGGTATAGCCGGACCGGTTTGCATTTGTTTGCTACTGCCACAATAAAAAACATATACCTAATTGTAATAATCCACACTATTAAACGTCTTATCATGGCTGACCGGTGTATTCTACCACAGCGTCGGAACCTAAGTTTTATATTTGTATAAATTTTACTTGCATGCCACTGCTGGAAGTCCGCCATCTCAAAAAGTATTATGCCACTCAGAAAGCCGTAGACGATATCAGCTTTTCCATAGAACCCGGAACCATATTCGGATTACTGGGCCCCAATGGAGCCGGCAAAACAACCTTGCTGCGCATGATCACCGGCATATTCTTCCCGGACGAAGGAGAAATAATTTTTGACGGCAATAAATTTCAGCCAGAAAAGGATGCCGTTAGAATTGGGTATATGCCGGAGGAACGGGGGTTGTATAAAAAGATGAAAATCGGCGAACAGGCCATGTACCTGGCGCAATTAAAAGGCCTTAGCAGGCGCGATGCCTACAAGAAAATAAAGACCTGGTTTACCAAATTTGAAATGCAAACCTGGTGGAATAAAAAAATAGAAGACCTCAGCAAGGGAATGGGCCAGAAACTGCAGTTTGTTATCACCGTTTTGCACGAGCCCAAACTAATCATACTGGATGAACCCTTCAGCGGACTGGACCCCGTAAACAGCAATCTCATAAAAGAAGAAATTTACAATCTTGCCAAAAGCGGTTGCAGCATCATTTTCAGCACCCACCGCATGGAACAGGCCGAAGAAATGTGCGATCACATCATGCTGGTAAACAAAGGCCGGAAAATATTAGACGGTACTGTACACAATGTAAAGCAGCAGTTTAAAGAAAATCTTTTTCATATCGGCCTGGATAAACTACCGCCCGTACTGATGAGCAATGCCTTTGACATAACCGACACCGAAAACAATCACGGGCTGGTTGTAAAAATAAAAGAAGGGTATGGCACCAACGATGTACTGCAACATTTTATACAGCAGCAGGCCAGTGTAAAAGAATTTCACGAAATACTGCCTTCGCTCAATGATATTTTTATAAAACTGGTAGAAGGCACAGCCGTATCCAGGCAATTTCAGACAGTTGAATAATTAAGCATTACCCAAAACCATCTATTACATGCACAAGATCTGGCTTATCATAAAGCGGGAATACCTGACAAGGGTAAGAAACCGGACATTTATTCTGTCAACATTTTTAACGCCGCTGTTTTTTGCGGCGCTGATTGGCATCATTGTTTTCATAACCATTAAGAATACAGATAAAGAAAAGGTAGCCATCATCGACAACTCGGGAGTCTTCAAAAAAGAGGCGGACAGCGTTAAATCCATCAAACTGGTTTTAAACCCGGTAGTAGATACCAATAATTATGAAAAAAATGGATACAGCGCCATTTTGTTTGCGCCCCATTCCGGTATTAACAATACAGATAACTGGAGGCTCTATTCAAGAAAAAGTTTTGCCGTATCCGCGGTAAGCAGCATAGAAGATAAAATAAGAAAGGGCCTCGAAAACAATATGCTGATGGCCCGCTACCAGGTAAACAGCAGCAATATAGATTCTGTTAGGGAAGCTTCCCGGAGAATTGAACTGGAAGAAAAAAGAATCGGGGCCGGTGCCCATTCACAGGACGGCAATTCCGTAGTAGCCTACGGGGTGGGCTATGGCGCCGGGTTTCTGATTTATATAACATTATTTATTTACGGCGCCATGGTGATGCGCGGTGTAATGGAAGAAAAAACCAACCGCATTGCCGAAGTAATTATTTCCTCGGTAAAGCCATTTGAGCTGATGATGGGAAAAATCATTGGTATCGGCGCAGTGGGCCTTACGCAGTTCCTGATGTGGATAATACTGATTACTGTTTTTTCGAGTATCATTGGCGCCCTTATACCACATGATTTGCTGGTTCAGGTAAATGAAGCCAATAAAAGTATACCGGGCGGACAGATGAATATGCAGGGCAATGAGGCGCTGATTGGCCTGGCCAAAGCTTCCAATGAATTATCATCTGTAAACTGGTTCCTGGTGGTAGGTTGTTTTATTTTTTACTTTTTGTTTGGCTACCTGTTTTATGCAGCCCTTTTTGCCGCGGTAGGCAGTTCTGTAAATGAAGACCCCCAGGATGCACAAAGCCTCATGTTCCCCATTACCATGCCCATTATACTGGCCATTGTAATTATGATAAACGCTATTACCCACCCTGATAGTTCACTGGCTACCTGGAGCAGTATCATTCCGTTCTTTTCACCCATTGTAATGATGGCCCGTATTCCGTTTGGCGTACCGGGTACCGTGCCCTACTGGCAACTCGGTTTAAGTATGGTGCTGCTGGTGCTCGGTTTCCTGGCGACCACCTGGATAAGCGCCAAAATATACAGGACCGGCATTCTGCTCTATGGCAAAAAAGCCACCTGGAAAGAAATGTGGAAATGGGCTTTCAGGAATAGCTGAGAATACCATGTCTGATGTCTGACCTGCCTGACGGCAGGCAGGTGTGTTCATGTCTGATTTAGTGTGAGTGTAACACTATTCATTAAATGATCGCCCTAATACCCCTCCCTTCACTAGACTATCCCCGCATAGTCTCTCCCTTCGGGACTTGCATTATCAGCCTGCTTATGGAGGACTATGCGGCTTAACGAGCTGCTCTCTATTCTTCAGTTCAAGTCTCATGGCCACACAGAAATGTCTGATATGATGATTTCTGATTTGTTTTGCGTTCCTGACCTTCAACCCTACGCCGCCGTTGTTGGTCTTATGACCAACAATATACTGTTAAGTAAAATGTCTGATTTGTTTTCCCGGCGGTTTGCGTACCTGACCTTCAACCCTACGCCTTACACCTTCAACCTTATTCTATAACGTAATTGAGTAACCGAAAATGTACAGGCAACCGTGCTGCCGGAAGGCTTGCAATGGAGATAAAGAATTACATAGTATGCAGGCTATACCGGTGCAGATGTTGCGTTCTTTGTCAATTTACCGTTAGCGGAGGTTTTTTGCTGATTTTTTTTGCAAATCATAAAAAAATAGTAGCTTGTTGCACTTCATTTAATAATTCCTTCCCTTTGAATATTTTTTATTTTATCACTTAAAATTATAAGTAAAATGAAAACGATTCAACTGGCTTATGCAGGTATTATTTTATTGCTGGCCGCCTGTAACAATGCTCAACCGGTATCCACTGCTGACTCGGCACCTGGCGGCAGCACCCTGAGTGCCAAAGCGCAAAAAAATCTGGATGCCATGCATGTTATCGACAAAGCCTTTAAGTCGGGCGATGTAAGCGGCGTTGACAGCGTAGTAGCAGACAATTTCGTAGACCATACAGACCGGGGAGACAAGAACCGCGACAGCCTGAAAGCCATGATCAAATGGGCCGCCACCGACAAGACCATGAAAATGGAAACTGTAAAAGAAGTGGCAGACGATGATTATGCTTTTGCCATGATGCACATGTCCGGAACCGGCGATGGTACTATGATGCCCGCCGGTCCATATGAAATGCATTCTGTTGAGGTAGTAAGATTTGTTGATGGCAAAGCGGTGGAACACTGGGGATATATGGAAATGGGTGAAGTTGCAAAAATGATGGCCAATATGCCGGGTATGAATAAGGCAAAAATGCCGGAAAAAGACAAGAAGAAATAGTGTTTGCAATTGCTGATTTCGGTATCCTGAGATGTTGAGATTTCTTTTGGTGGCGCTTACTCCACAAATCACAAAATCCCGCAACCACAAAATCAGCAATAACCAAAGATAAAAGAGGCTGCTGTTTTACCGGCAGCCTCTTTTATTATGAATCAACAAAAACATTTGATCTACAAGTAATTACATTTTATTACTCCCCATGGTTACTTATTACTGCTTATTACTGCTTATTATTTCTTATTATTTCAAATTGGTTTCAAACAGTTTAAAGATACGCTTGTACTCATCCGTCCAGCTGCTGGGCTCCACAAAGCCATGGTCTTCCATGGGATAACCGATAATTTCCCAATTGTCTTTACCCAGTTCTATTAACCGCTGCGATAATTTTACTGCGTCCTGGAAATTTACATTGGTATCTATAATGCCATGACAGATCAGCAAATGTCCTTTTAACCCGGAAGCAAAATACAGCGGAGAACTTCTGCGGTAGGCGATACTGTCATTAGCAGGTTCATTCAGAATATTGGAAGTATAGCCATGGTTATACTGGGCCCAGTCGGTTACCGGTCTCAATGCAGCACCTGCAGCAAATACATCGGGGGTGGTAAACAATGCCATCAGTGTAATGAATCCACCGTAAGAACCCCCGTATAAACCAATATGCCTGGCGTCTACGCCAAGAGAGTCTACCAAATATTTTGCCGCATCTACCTGGTCAGTTAAATCTTTGCCACCCATAAACCGGTAAATACCGGTTCGCCACTCGCGGCCATATCCGGCGCTTCCGCGGTAGTCAATATCCAGAACGGTATAACCGTTATCGGCCAGCAGGTTATTAAACATATATTCCCTGAAATAACTACTCCACCATTTGTGGGCATTCTGCAGATAGCCGGCGCCATGTACAAATATTACAGCGGGTTTGGACGCGGCAGCTTTGGCAGGCTTGTACAAACGGGCATATACAGGCGCACCGTCTCTCGCTTTGATGGTGATCACCTGCGGATCTTTCCAAGTATAGGCATTAAACTCCTGGCTGGTAGCTTTATTGGTGACCTGCAGGGGTTTTGAGCCCGGTTTATTCTCCTGCAGATAAAGTTCCCATGGTTTGGTGCTGTAGGAGTACAGGAAAGCAATTTGTTTTTCATCGGGCGATATGCTCACCTGGTTTGCGCCGGTAAGAGTGGTAATGCGTTCCGGTCTGCCACCGGTTACAGGTAGCCGGTAGAACTGCTGCTCGCCGGGATGCGCTTCATTGGTGGTGATGAAAAAGTATTTTTTATCAAGTGAAAGATCAGCCTGCTGCACTTCAAATTTTCCGGAAGTAAGCGCTTTCTTTTCACCCCTGTTTACATCTATTGTATACAAGTGTGCATAACCGGTAGCTTCCGACTGGAACCAGAAAGTATTCTCATCAATCCAACCGGTATTGGCGCCGCCGAAACCGCCGCCAATACCCGGACCGCCAATCCAGGCAGTATCGTGCTGCCTGTCCAGCAATTTTATTTTACCGGTGGCTGGGTTCAGTAAAAAAAGCCAGCGGTCTTTGTTGTCCTGTGCACGTACATCCACCACGGCATGGCTTCCTTTTACAGACCATATCGGATTTAAAAAATCCAGCGGCCTGTTCAATGAATCTTTCAGCTTCTTTTTGAATTGCGCCGGATAGTCTTTAATATAGTCCGGCACATCCTTTATTCCTTCTATCTCATTTGTTTTAACGGCCAGTACGCTGTCTTTTTCTGTATCAAACACATACAGCTCCTGTATGCCCTGGGTGTTGCCTACTTTGGTACGGCCGGATATATCTTCTGTAAACCCACTCTCTGTAACATAGCTGGGCACAATGGTTGTTTTGCCCTGGCCGGCTTTGTAAAGACGGTACGTAATAAAACGCCCGTCGGGGCTGATGGTAGTTCCAAAAAGACTTTTGTCTTCCAGGTAAATGGTCTTCAATGTTTTCGTTTTGGGGATGGCATTGGCCATTGAATCGGTGAGATCTCTTTTTTGTTTACGGCTCCGCAACACATCAAAGCTCCTGAGCTGGTCTTCTTTCAACCATTTTTCCTGTGCATTGAGATTATCTTTTTTTGCATCTTTGGGTGGCGGGTTGCCGCGCTGAAAATTACTTAGCTGGGAGATGAGCCCGGAGACAATATCCCAGGCGTATAAATTCTGGTTCAGCGTATATACAATTTTAGAATCATTGAAAGAGAACAAGGGGTCACTTTCTACGTCTGCCGTTTGGGTTATACGCCGTTCCTTGCCGGTTTTCGCATCGGCCATAAAAATATCGCCATCCCTGTCAAACACATAACTGCTGCGGCTGCTGTTGTAGGCGATATCCCTGGTGCGGATGATGGATTGCCTTTGCTGGTAACTGGTTTTCTGCGGTACCAGGTTCTCCTTTGTTACAAAATACATTGAATCAGTAACTGTTTTATCGGGGTTCCAGTTAAAGTAAATGTATTTACTATCGTGGCTCCAGTTTACATTGGTTGGTGAACTTCCTATCCATTTAGGATCACGCATTATCTTTTCTACGGTTAAAGGGCCGGGCTGTGTTTGTGAAAAGGAGCTTACTGAAATCAGCAGTAAAATAAAGCAGTTAGTTTTTCTCATACCTGTACTGATAATATTTTATTAGAGTATTATTCCGCTTAATATGGCAAATGCCACGGAAAAGTAAATGATTAAACCGGTAACGTCTACCAGTGTTGCCACAAACGGTGCCGATGAAACCGCGGGGTCGGCGCCTGCTTTTTTCAATATCAGTGGCAGCATAGACCCGCTGAGTGTGCCCCACAATACAACACCCATCAATGAAATGCCCACCGCATAAGCAACCGGTAAATAGTGCGGGCCATATACATTGGGAAACAATTGCGACCATACTACAATCCGCATAAATCCGATAAGTCCCAAAACACTGCCCAGCAGAACACCGGATAAGATTTCCCTTCTCATCACACGCCACCAGTCTTTCAGCGTTATTTCGCCCACTGCCATTGCCTGTATAATGAGGGTGGATGCCTGCGAGCCGCTGTTGCCCCCGCTTGATATAATAAGCGGGATAAACAATACCAGTACAGTGGCCTTTGCAATTTCACCTTCAAAATATTTCATGGCGGTTGCGGTAAGCAGCTCGCCTAAAAACAATACTACCAACCACACAATTCTTTTCTTGAATAATTTGAACAACGGTATTTCAAGATAGGGTTCATCCAGGGCTTCCGTACCGCCCATTTTTTGCATGTCTTCGCTGAACTCTTCGCTGGCAACCCATAAAATATCATCGATGGTAACAATGCCCAGTAACAAATTATTGTTATCCACTACCGGCAACGCTACCCGGTTATTCATTTTAAAAGTCTGGCTGGCTATTTCCTGGTCGTCATTTACATTCAGTGTTATATAACGGTTGTCGATTATCTCGCTGACTTTTTTATCGGGACTGGCCAGGATAATTTCGCGGATACGAATATCATCAATAAAAATACCCTTATCGTCCACCACATAAATGACGTCGATTGTTTCGCTATTCTTACCCACCTCGCGGATCTGCTGCAATACTTCCTGCACGGTCCATTCCAGCGGAACAGCAATGTAATCAGGCGTCATAAGTCTGCCTACGCTGCTTTCGGGATAGCCCAGTAAAGCAAGGGTAACTTTTCTTTCTTCGGGGTCCAGTGTTTTGATAAGTTCCTTTACCACTTCGCTGGGCAATTCTTCCAGGAAAGCGGTGCGGTCATCGGCCGGCAGCTCATTCAGCAGCTCGGCGGTTTTTAATGGCGGAAGCTCGTGAATGATATTTTTTTGGGTGGGGAGGTCCAGTATCTTAAATACTTTGGCAGCACGGTGTACACTCATATTGGCTATAATCTGGCTCTCGTACTCGGAGTATTTGCTTATGAGTTCAGCTACATCGCTGATGTTCTGGTGATTCAGGAATTCCTTGATGCGCAATACATCATCGCTTTGCACTACATCCAGAAACTGCTCTTCCATGGAAGATTCTTCTAACTCTAAGCTCATGCTTCAAATTTACCGTTTCTTGTAGTTAAACCGTTAATTGTTAATTGCAAATTGATGAAGTAATTTCATCCTTTATCAGGCATTAAAATACCGTTAACAAAAAAATGATACTGCCTTGCTTATTTATTGCGCCGGCGGCTGCCATGGGACGTGGCGTTTTTACCAGTGAAGAACTGGCGGCAGACACCCTTATAGAGGTTGCCCCCGTTATTGTAATGAGTGCTTCAGACAGGCTGAAGCTGGATGAAACCTTGCTGCACGACTATATTTTTGAATGGAGGCCTCACAATCGGGAATGCTGCATGGCACTTGGCTATGTGCCTATTTATAATCATTCGTATGCGTCCAACTGCGAGTATGAAATGGATTTTGATTCGCAAACCATTACCATCAAAACCATGCGGCCAATCAATGCCGGAGAAGAACTCTTCATTAATTACAATGGTAACTGGAACGATGAAAAACCGGTTTGGTTTGATGTCTGATGCAGGATGTCTGATGTCTGATGTAGGATGTCAGATTTGCTGTATGTGCGTCAGCCCTGATTACAAATAAAATGCTGTATATGCAGGAAGGAAATGTTTGATGGCTGATGTCTGATTTGCAGCGCGAATTTCCCCCGAAAATCCCCTCCTCCAGACTATTCCCGCAGTGTCTCTCCCTTCGGGACCTGCATCATGATCATGCTCATGGAGGACACTGCGGATAAAGGAACCGGTACTTTTTTATTCAGTCAGATCTCGCCGCCACGCAGTGTCCTCCGCAGGATGCGTATTAAATGAGGTCGCTGCCGGAGAGATCTGCTGAGAGGTCGTGAAATCATCCCGCATAAAACAAATCAGACATGATCACATCAGACATCAGACATTCTCAATCATTTCTCAATCTGTTATGCGTTTTCCTGCGGCTACCCATGCTGTTATCTTATCGCGGTCTGCCTGGGCCAGCGGCATCCTGGGTGGTTGTGGCATCTGGTCGCCGGTACCTGCCTGGTCTACGGCACGCAATTTTATAAGATCAGCATAGTCTACAATGGTACAATCTACCGTATAATTAGGCGCTTGCGTTCCATTGTGGCATCCCGTTACAGCGCAATTGGTAGTGATAACAGCTTTTACGGCGGTAAACAACGGGCCGGGCGTTTGTCCGGCACAGGTAGCTACTTTAGCAACGACGGTACTGCTGGCCGTACCTGTACAACCATTTGCATTTTTTGCGGTAACTGTATACTTGGCCGCCGCCAGGTTATTAAATGTGGCGGATGCCTGGAAGGCGCCATTGTTGATGCTGTAGGTAAAACCAGTTCCTCCGGTAGCCGTAGCCGTGAGACTACCATTGGATGCGCCGGCATCGGTGGCAGTAGCTGCCAGTGTTACCAGCACCGTCACACCCGCACAGGGATCAGCGGGCGTTGTGGTGCCCCCACCCTTGCTGCATGCAGCAAAAAGTATCAATGAAAAAGATAAAAATAAAAGTACCGTGTAAGACAACCGGAATTTCTTCATAAAAACTGGTTAAGCGGATCGTGAACATTACGTTGTTAACGTTTTATTGGTTGCCTGTATTGCACTGTAACGTTAATGCCAAAGCTGCTGAGCCTGATATTTCCAAAACCCACACCGCCCAATGGTATTTTGGCATAGGGTTCAATCTGCCAGTTCATATGTTTACCCAGCTTTTTTTCGAACCCGGCAGAAAGATGAAGTATAGAAAAAATATGGTTGAATGTGCTGTCATTGGTCCAGTAGGCCTGAGTTGGTGTACCCATGCTTTTATAATAATAGTTATAAGACTGTTTCTTCATGAAATAAGAAGAAAGACCTGCGCTTGCAAAAAAAGCCGTTTTTGAACCGGGGTTAAATGTGTACCGGGCCTGCAACGGCAGTTCCCACATGCGGCAATCGCCGTCCACTAAATCAAGCTGTACATACTGTGTCCAGTAATGTTTTGGCGGATGATAATCTTCGCCTTTCAATTTATAGTTTTTCTTCGTATATACGATGCCGGTATAGGCTGCCCAGTGTTTGCTGAACTGGTAGCCGCCCATGATACCAATGTTAAAACCTGCGTTTTCTCCATATTTATATTTCACGGTACTCTCATCAATCCCGGCAGTAATCCCGATATTGATAGCACGGTCATTTTTTGATTTGCTTTTTTTCTTTGCAGTAAGCGCCGAATCTTTTTTGACTGTTTGCGGGTCTGTCACAACGGGTACAGCCGCAATGGTTGCTGAATGGCGGAGGGTATCCTTCGCAGCAGCTGGCTGATCAATCTTTTTGCCCGGTACCACTGTTTCACTTTTTGCAATATCCGCATCGGTATTGTCTGAAGTAACCGGTATACTGGTTTCCGGAGAAGCTATTTGCTCATTGTCCTTATTACCCGATTTTTTCTTTTTCAGGTTATTATCAGCCAATACAACTGCACCCTTGTTTTTATTGCCATGCCTGTTGCCCGGAGAAACGGTGTTTACAGCATCCGGACGCTCTGTACCGAAAATGACTTCACTTGTACGGGAGCCTGGTGTTTTGGCAACCTGTCCGCCTTTGCGCAAAGGCCCTTTGCTATTGGCTGCAGGCTGGTTATTATTTTCTGTGGTGATGTCCTTATTTGCTGACGGCAATATTGAAGCACCGGTTGTTTTATGGTTGCCGGACGCGCTGCTTTCAGCGGGCTCGTCTTTGGTATTCCCGGGTTTATTTTTTATAACAGCTGCAGCTGCGCCAGTTGCAGGCAATTGTTTGTGTTGGGTTGCGGGCGTGCCGGAAGCGCCGTCTGCCGCGATCTCCGGGCTATTACCCGCCGCGGGTTGGGTGGTTGTTGACTGGCTGGCAGCAGGTGCGCCAGCATTGCGCGCATTATCAGTTTTGGTGGCCGTTTTGTTTTTAGAACTGATCTGCAAGCCGTACCAAACGCCCGTGCCGGCAACTGATATGCCCAGCAATAAAAGGAAGAAGAAAAGAAAGCCCCGCCGCTTTTTTTCTTTCTCCCGGGGGAGTTCTTTGTCGAGGATCTGCTGCAATGCATCCCACGAGGGTTGCCCCGGTGCGTTGTAATGCTCAGCAGCATCCCTGCTTAAACGATCAATATCTTTGTCATCTGGTTTGTACATACGTGTTGTACTGGGTTTGGTGCGAAATAATTTTTCGCAGGTTATGCCTGGCTTTTGACAGGTTGGATTTGGATGCGCCCACGCTTATCTGCAGCTGGGTGGCTATTTCTTCATGCGTCATGCCTTCTATCGCAAAAAGATTAAATACTGTTCTGTATACCGGTGTCAATTGTTTAATTGCTTCAATAATTTCTTCATAAGATAATTTATCAATGGCCGTTTCACGCGTATCTGCCACAGACTCACTGTCTGTATTGTGTGCATGCCCATTTATCATAGAATGGTGCTTGCGTAAATAATCAATACAGGTATTGATGATGATGCGTTTAAACCAGGCTTTGAAAAGTGCTTCCGTATTCAATTGCCTGCCAGCATCAAAAAGGTGCAGGTTCTTGTACAGTTTTACAAAAGATTCATTGGTAAGTTCTTCTGCCTCGTGCTGATGATTGGTGTAGCGATAGCAGATTTTCATGGCATAACCATACAGCCAACGGTATAACTCACCCTGGCTGTTGCGGTCGTTTTTGCAACATCCGTCAACGAGCGTCAATATATTAACAGCTTCATCGCTCAAAGTATAGCTGGTGTAAGAAGGTATGGTAAAATTACTTTATATTTCATTCTATACGAAACTGCGTCCCAACGGGTTGCCTGTAAAACTATTTTAATTTCACCGGTGCACCAATACCGTAAAGACGTGAAAATTGCCCGGGATACTTATTTTTTACATTGTATATCAATTATTTAAAGAAAAAAATCCCCGTTCACAATTTATCAGCCACCGGATACCGGTTATTTGCTCTTTTGCACAAAAAAAACTGCCGCCGGCTGGTTTGGGACCGCCAGATGTAGCCAGCCATAGGTTGCAGGAAAACTTAAAGACTGTTGATAATAATAGAAGCCCTGGCCCTAGTGCAGGTTTGCGCCTGCAAAGCCTCTTTTCCTACTACCAGGCTTAATACACGTATATCTGTCAGCGCGCCGGTAGCCACCACCCCTTCCATAATCTGTTTGTTCAGCTGTGCATCGATGCTTTTACGATTTTGTTCTACCAGTCCCGCAATGCTGATGGTGGCTTTTTCGCGCAGGGTGCGTAAAATTTTATTGTTAAAAAATGTCTTTCCGATATTCAGCATAAAATCACTGCTCTTCAGTGAATAATCCAAATCGGGAATGATGATCACCTGGCTGGCAGTATCCAGTTGCGGCGTTCCCGTTAAAAAAAGGCTTCCTTTTTTATCGCCTTCAAAATTAACCATGATTTCTACATGGCCGTTTTCGGCGCCATTCAACTGAACATTTTTTATAATCACTTTCCGGCCTTCCAATTCAAACACAGTATCTTTTACCAGCTGGTTTATGATGCTGTTGATAAATGGATAATCATATTTTGCATTGGTAAAAACGGTAATGCCCGGGGCCACTTCTGCATTTTGCAGCGGAGGTAAAAAAGTTGCGGTGTAGTTATTGGTGCTGTCGCTGTGCAGTTCCGGAAAACAATTGATGCCCAGGTTGGCCTGCAACGTATCTTTTACGCTGTTCATCTTACCCATTTTTACTGCTGACGGATTTATTTTTATAAACCCGTATTTATCCAGTGGAATTTTTTTGTTGATGCGTTCTGCCAGCGCTTTGGTGGTGCTGCTGAAATCGAGCCCGTTTACAACGCTGTCCATTGAAAAGCAAAATGCATTGGTAGATGATTTGATGCTATCCATGATTTGCTGGGTAATGTCGAGGTTAAACATAGACACGGTACATTTTTCCTGGGCGGTGGCCTTTTGCGCCATCGTTTTTGTATGCACAGTATAATTGGGCTGAAACTGCAACACTGAATTAATATAAATATCTGTCTTGCGCATTGGTTCTTTACCAAAGCCGCAACTACCGCCAATCCAGGGAGATGTTTGCTGTCCGAAAGCGCAAACGCATTTTTCACCCGATACCTGGTAGGTGCCGCTCAGTTTTACCATCACCTGGTTGTTTACACAATTAAAAAGGAAACCACCCGGTACAAACCTGTATTTGTAGTGAAAGTCGCACGAAGTCTGCAGGTATTGCGGCCAGCCATCACTGGTTACTTCTTTGGGTACCAACACTGCTGCTTTTGCAAGAAATGGCGTCATAGCCACTTTTACAGACACGTTGATATTCGATTCCGGCAAGGGAGGTAACACCGTTACCGGCGGAATGGTGGTATAATTTGATTTCCTGGAGGCAACACACGAAATAAACAACAGGGGAAGGGTAAGGTAAAAAAGCCATTTACTCATTAAAACCAGTTTTATTCTGAACGCTAAAATTAAGCTGCAAAATGATAATAGAATGTAAACTTTTGCCCGTTCTGCAATGGCTATCGTTCGGGTAACCAGTAAATGCCGGCATTGAAGAGGCAACGATCTCTGCTAAAAAATCGTATATTCATCAACCTTTTACAATAAATTCCTGCTGATCCGCCATACTGCAATAAACTGCATTTATAATTAATTTTTTACAGTAACCGGGCTAATGAAAAAGCTTGCTGTTTTCTTTTTTTGTATTGGCTGCGTACTCGGCGCAAAGGCCGACCATATTACCGGCGGAGAGATGTATTATATTGGCAACGGATTCAAAAACGGAGAATACCAGTACAGCGTTACCCTTAAACTTTTCATGCGCTGCAACAGCGGACGTCAGTTTAACGATCCCACCGTGATCTCCGTTTTTGACCGTGTAACCGGTGCGCACATTAAAGACATCAATGCCGTACTCAGCAGCCAGGAAGACCTTAACCTGGTAACCAACAATCCCTGTATTACTGATCCGCCAATAGTATGTTACGTTGTTGGGTATTTCTATTTTTCACTGTCCCTGCCGCCATCGGCCAATGGTTATTTTATTGTGAGCCAGGTAAACTTCAGGGTAGCCAATATCAATAACCTGGGCTTTTATACGCAGGTGGGCGCTACTTACACCGCAGAGATACCGGGTATTACAGCAGGCGTAGCGGATGCGCCTAAAAACACCAGTGCACATTTTAATGGGTCTGACCTTGTAGTAATATGCGACGGCAATTCATTTTCTTACAGCTTTGGCGCCGCAGACCTGGACGGAGATGAGCTCAGGTATTCTTTCTGTAATGCGTATGCGGGCGGAGGAGGCGCTACTACCAGTCTGCCCCCTTCTGCACCACCCTACTTCAGTGTACCGTATGCATTGCCATATTTCAGCGGCAGTGCACCGCTGGGTAACCAGGTGCAGATAAACCCAAAAACAGGACTTATTACCGGCGTGGCACCGGCAGAAGGAAAATATGTGGTGACAGTTTGCGTGGAGGAAATACGGAATGGTATTGTTATTGCCGTGCAACGCAAAGACCTGCAAATAAATATTACTTCCTGCTCCATTGCGGCTGCAACACTACATCCGGTATATTCTCTTTGCAAAGACACCAAAACCATTACATTGGCTAACTTGTCTACCAGTGCTCTTATCAAAACATTCAACTGGCAGCTCCTTAATACAAAAGGTGAAACTATTTTTACTTCTGCAGCCCAAAATCCCAGCTATACATTCCCGGATACGGGTGTATACAGTATCCGGTTGTATATCAACAAAAATGATATCTGTTCAGACTCTGCTCAGGCCATAGTGCGTGTATATCCGGGCCTGGTACCGCAGTTCAATTATTCCGGAGTATGCATCAACCGCCCGGTGCAGTTTGTGAACAGTTCAACCAGTGTATACGGTACTGTCAGCAGTCTTGCCTGGGATTTTGGTGATAATATTAACAGCAGCAATACATCCGTGCTGTCTTCAGATACCCATACCTACCTGCTGGCGGGCACAAAAACCGTTCGGCTAACCGTAACAGATAGTAAAGGTTGTGTGGATACGCTGTCGCGCGATGTTACCATTGTTGACAAGCCGCCCATGAGAATGGCCTTCAGGGATTCTTTGATTTGTCTGCCAGATAAAGTGCAGCTGAAGGCAGAAGGTATAGGCAATTTTAGCTGGTCGCCCGCTGCAGGCGTCAGTAATGCCGGCACTGCAACACCCATTGTTGCACCGGTAGTGACCACTACTTATTACGCAGACCTGGATGACGATGGCTGCAAAAACCGCGATTCAGTAACCATCCGTGTAGTAGATCATGTAAACCTGTTGGTAATGGCAGATACCATCATTTGCAGTACAGATACCATTCAGTTACGCGTGCAATCAAACGCATTGCAATATTCATGGAAGCCTTCGGGCCAGTTTCTCAATCCTGCTGTGGCCAGCCCTTTTGCCGTTACACGCAACACTACCCGTTATGAAGTGGTTGCATCCATTGGATCCTGCACTGCCAGGCAGCAGCTATTGGTAACCGCGGTGCCATATCCGCTTGCCGAAGCGGGCACAGACACGGTTATTTGTTTTAATACCACGGCCCAACTGCATGCACATACCAATGGCAGTTCGTTTGCCTGGACGCCAGCAGCGTCGCTCAGCAACGGTAGCATTCTTGACCCGGTGGCACAACCCATTGCGTCTACGGTCTATATGTTACTGGCGTATGATACCAAAGGGTGCCCAAAGCCAGGCATTGACACCGTATTTGTAAAAATGTTGCCCGATCTTCATGCTTCTGCGGGTAATGATACCACCATAGTTATCAACCAGCCGTTGCAACTGCTGGCAACCGGCGGTACCCGGTACAACTGGTCTCCACCCGAAAACTTATCTGCTTCCGACATAGCCAACCCGGTAGCTATTATGACACAGGCAAATGCCGGCTTAAAATACAAAGTGCTGGTTTACAACGAGGCCAATTGCGTGGACTCGGCATTCATCAGGATAAAAGTTTATAAAACGCCCCCTTCGGTTTTTGTGCCCAATGCGTTTAGTCCGAATGGCGACAGCAAAAATGATGTTTTGAAGCCTATAGTGGCGGGTATTCAGCGAATTGAATATTTTAATGTATACAACCGCTGGGGCCAGCTGGTATACAGCAGTACCAATACCTCAACTATTGGCTGGAATGGCAGGCTTGCCGGAAAGGAACAATCGCCCGACGCTTATATCTGGGTGGTAAAGGCCATCGATTACAATGGCCAGGTATTTAGTGAGAAAGGAGTAGTCTTATTGATAAGATAATAGTAAAAATACGGTGGTAAGGTAAAAAAATTCCAGATGGGATTACGATTGTAAGATTTTGAAAATCAATGAAATTAACACAAGTTTAAGAGAAGAAGGGCAATTGGAGGGGAATTTGAAGCGGCGGATTGAAAAAATAATTTTAATTATTATATTTTATTTATAATTTCACGCCCTCTACAAAAAAAAAGGGTCCTTCCGTAGAAACGGACTGACCTCTAACGATTGCTTGCCATATGAAATTCTTCGAAATATCTTGAGCTGCAAGTACAGCTTTCTTTTTGCTTTTTTACGACCTTTAACGATTCATTGCTTTGCTAACCAACATCTCCAACACTTCCTATTCTCTTTCGACACAGTAAAGATAGGATGTGTTGGGATGTTCTTTTAATCAAGTTATAAGTGTTTTTATTACGCTTAACCTAACCCCGGAGGCATTAAAACCTTGACCCTGCTGGGTTCTATGAAAATAAATTTATTATGTCCAACCGTTTTTCAGATAGTTTATTTCAGCTGGTCCAATCCCTGGAAAAGTCGGAAAAAAGGAACTTCAAACTGTATATCAAAAGGAGTTCGGGCAACGAAGACCTGAAAATCATCGAATTATTTGACGCCCTCGATAAATTAAAGGAATATGATGAAGCGGCTTTACTTAAAAAACTACCGTCCATCAGGAAGCCGCAACTCTCCAATATCAAAGTGCACCTTTATAAACAATTGCTGGCCAGCCTGCGCCTTCTCAAAAGCGCCGATAGTATTGATCTTCAATTGAATGAGCAGTTCGACTATGCCCATATTCTTTACAAAAAAGGCCTGTTTTCCCAAAGCCTCAAAATATTGGATAAGGCCAAGGAAACCGCCAAAGCCAACCAGAAATTTAATTTTCTGACCCTGGTGCTGGCCCTTGAAAAGCGTATTGAAATGCTGCATATTACCCGCAGTATGCAGAGCAGGGCCGAACAGCTGTCAGCCGAGACTGTAGAAGTAACCGGGCGGATTGATATGGTTGCTAAATTATCCAACCTTGCCTTGCAGCTTTATAGCTGGTTTATAAAGAATGGCCATGCACGCAATGAAGACGATGAAATTGCCGTAAAACATTTCTTTCACACCAACCTGCCGCCCAGTGCGGAAGAACAAAACGGTTTTTATGAAAAATTATATCTTTTCCAGAGTTATTCCTGGTATGCATTTATACGGCAGGACTTCTTAATGTATTACCGGTACTCTCAAAAATGGGTAGACCTTTTTGATGATCAGCCTTTAATGAAACGGGTAGAGACCGGGCATTATATAAAAGGCCTGCATACCTTGCTGAATGCGCATTTTGATCTGCGCAATTATGAAAAATTTGAGATTGCCCTCCGCCAGTTTGAGGCATTTGCGAATACGGAACGGGTAAAGGACCATGACAACTTCCGCATACAGGCATTTGTTTATATTACCAGCGCAAAAATTAACCAGCACTGCATGCTCGGTACTTTTAAAGCAGGTCTGTTACTGGTGCCTTCTATTGAAGAAAAGTTATCGGAATATGATCTGTTTATAGATAACCATCGTATCATGGTGTTAAACTATAAAATTGCCACCCTCTATTTTGGCAGTGAGGATTATGGTACCTGTATCGATTACCTGCAAAAAATAATCAATGAGCAGGTAGATATCAGGGACGACTTGCAGTCTTATGCAAGATTGCTGCACCTGATGGCACATTTTGAAATGGGCAATTACGAGCTGATGGAATACCTCACCAAATCTGTTTATCGTTTCATGGCAAAAAAACAGAATGTCACGGTACTGGAGGAGGAAATGTTTAAATTTCTCCGGCATTCCTTCCAGCTGCCCAGGAATAAATTTAAGGCTGAACTGGAAACCTTTTTACAGAAAATTAAAAAGTTTGAAAAAAACCGTTTCGAAACCAGGGCCTTTGCGTACCTGGATATTATTTCATGGGTAGAAAGTAAAGTGTACCAAAAACCCATGGCCACAATAATCCACGACAGGTATATGCAAAGCCGCAAAAGAGCGTACGCGTGATAGGGCGTACACGAATAGCCCGAATAAGAAATTATTAAATCAATAACATCAATAAAAAAACCGGGGTCCAAAAGACGCCGGTTTTTTTATTGATGTTAAACACCCATTTTACCACTCGTTTCAAAGCAAACGCCCACTCGCCACTAATCATTTACCACTTCCTGCTCCCCACTTCCACACAAACGCCCACTAGCCACTAGCCACCCGCTCCTACGGAAAGATCCCCAATTCAGCATAACTGGTGCCTACTTTATTGATAGCAACTACATAAGCAGCTGTGCGCATATCAGGCACTGCCGGGTTGGCTTTCCAGGCGTCCATGATTTCGCGCGTTGCGGCAATCATGGTTTCTTCCAGTCCGCTGTACACCAAGTCGGCTTCATCGGCGCCATGCATAATAAAATCCCTTTCTTTAGCGGTTACTTTTTTATTGGTCAGTTCCTCAATTTGTCCGAGTATGTGGCTGTTCATATTTTCGGTAAAGCGTTTTTCCATGCGGCCATAACGTACATGGCTAAGGTTTTTTAACCACTCAAAATAACTAACTGTAACGCCACCTGCATTTAAATACATATCGGGTACCACCAGCACACCTTTTTTTATAAATACTTCATCTGCATCGGGTGTAAGCGGACCGTTGGCGGCTTCACCGATAATTTTAGCCTTTACATTGGGAGCATTGGCACCGTCAATTACATTTTCGAGGGCCGCGGGAATCAGGATATCGCAGTCCAGTTCCAGCGCATCGCCCGATTTCGGAAAATTGGAAGCGCCCGGAAAGTTTAATATAGAACCTGTCTTTTTCCTGTGCTGGAATACTTCTTCTTCGTTCAGTCCATCAGCATTCATGATAGCGCCTTCATATTCTGCAAGTGCAATTACTTTTGCACCGCCTTCCCTGAAAAACTTGGCGGCATGGTAACCCACGTTACCCAGGCCCTGTACAATCACTCTTTTATCTCTTACGCCCAGGCTGAGGCCCAGTTTGCCCATTATCTCGGGCATATTACAAACTTCGCGTAAGCCATAAAAAACGCCCAGCCCGGTAGCTTCACGGCGGCCACGAACGCCACCCTGTGTAACCGGTTTTCCGGTAACGCAACCCAGAGCATCAATTTCGCCGGGGCGCATGCTGGTATAGGTATCCAGTATCCAGGCCATTTCCCGTTCGCCGGTGCCGTAGTCGGGCGCAGGCACATCGGTACCAGGACCTATAAAATTTTTCTTTATCAGCTCATGTGTATACCGTCTCGTAATTTTTTCGAGTTCATAGACTGTATATTTTTTGGGGTCGATGCTGATACCGCCCTTGGCGCCTCCAAAAGGAACGTTTACGATGGCGCATTTGTATGTCATCAGCGCGGCAAGCGCCATTACCTCATCAAGGTTTACTGCTGTTGAAAAACGGATACCGCCCTTGCAGGGGGTCTTGTGGTGAGAATGCTGTACCCGGTATGCTTTGATAACTTCAATCTTATCGCCAATTTTTACAGGAAAATGCATCCTGTATACTGAATTACACTGCTTTATCTGCTCCAGCAAACCGGGGTCAATGCTGGTAAATTTGGCAGCTTTGTCGAAGCTTTTTTCTACCGCTCCAAAAAAACTGTAATCGTGTTGTCCTGCCATACAATTTGTTTTTAATTTTTATATTGTACAATCGTTTGTTAGTTAACCTGGTGCGGTGATTATTATTCTTCCTGCACCTTAGAGAAGAATTTATGTACTGAAAAAATTTTCAACCAGTACCAGTTGTATTTCCCATCATTAGTAGAAAGTAATAGTTCGTTCATTACCGGGCGCCAGGCCCTTGTGCTTGAACAGGCAGGGTACTTATTTGTTCTCTTTTTCCAGCTTAGTTATTTTCCTGTCTAACCGCACCAAATACAAAATAAGCCCGGATAAAATAATAAGTATGACGGTTACCACCACATAAATCTTTCCGTTGTGCCGCATATCAAACGCCGTGTATTGCTTTTCCGGATCACTACCCTGGGCCAGCAACGCTGCCGGAAACATTACGTATAAACACAGAAGCAGTAAAAATATTTTCTTAGTCATTTAATAAACTTTTCTCTTTAATTAAATCCACCCTGATTTTCAGCGAGCTAATCCATACACCCAGCAGGGTCCAGCCTATAATGGCGGGATAAAACACCATTTTTATGCGGTTATCGGAATCCCTGAAATTCAATGCGGGGTTTCCTTCTTTACCCGGATGCAGGCTTTCCATGAGGCGCGGCAGTATCCAGATAGAAGGAAACAGCATGGCATATGCGAAGATGGCGTATACAGCGCTTATCCTGGCTTTTTTATCAATATCTGTTAGTGAACCACGCAGGACCAGGTAGGCAAAATAAATAAGTAAGGCAATGGCGGCCCCGGTTAGTTTTGGTTCTGTAAAGATTTGGGATGCGTCTGCAAATTCCGTCCAGGTATATTTGGCCCACACAGCCCCGGTAGCATATCCCAATACACCAAACAATATTCCTACCCTTGTGAAATTTACCGCGTAAATATCGTGGCGCAGGTCCTGGCTGCGCAGGTATTTGATAGAATAAATTACAGCAGTGGTGAAAAGGGTCATCATGGCCATCCACATACAGACATGAAAAAACATATTGCGGATGGTCTCATGAAGAATTTCGCGCGCGGGCATATTAAACAACAGACCGCCTGTAACTGTGTAGACCAGGAGACAAACACAAACTATCTTCCACCAGGATTTGCGCATACTGTTTATTATTGTTTTATCCTTTAGCCGGAAAGCAATGGAACCGGAAAGGAGTGCGGGCATCGGTTTAAGGAGTTGCAAATGTAGCATAAACCTTTTCAAAATACCATCGCAAAAAGTAAAATCCGGTGACTCCTGCCGGCAGCGCTTTTGTTGCAAAAACAGTTCATAAACGGGAATCAATCCTTCCAAAGGAATGGAAATAATATAACAGCAAGCGTAATAACCAGTATATCCAACCCCGCCAGCAGTAAAACCATTTGTAATAACCCGCCCTGTACCACATCGGAAAACACAATGCCCGATAATTTCATGAGCAGCATCAATTGCGGAATAATGAGGGGAAAACCCATAATGGCCATCAGTGCGGCATTTTGCTGCGCCCTGGCAGCTATGGCAGACAGGAAAGTGAATACCAGGCTGAGGCTGGTGCCGCCCAGCAGTGTGATGCCCAGGAACTGCCAGCCCCTGATAACCGGGTTTCCGAGAAATACCGCAAAAAGCAACCAGCTGGTAAGCGTCATCACCGCCATCAGCAAAACATTAAAAAGCAGTTTGGCGATGATAAAATCCCTGGCGCCTGCAACGGAATAGAAATAAAGCATTCGGCCCCTGCTCTCTGCCAAAAAACTTTTGGCTACCGCATTTACACAGACAAACAGCTGGATCATCCAGAAAAGACCGTTCCATACGTTGATCTCCGGCTGGCCCATGGCAAGCCATAAAACAAATATGGTGGCAGTCACATACAATAGAACGCCATAAAAACTGTATTGCTGGCGGATTTCCAGCAATAAATCTTTTTTGAACAGGGAGATGATATGTTGGCCGGGCTTAATAACAACTCATTTGCAACAAAAGTAAATAGCTTGTCATTAATTCCGCATAAATTTTATTGATACCGGTTGTAATGAAAAGAACCCTGTCTTATACCAGCCTTGTGCCTATCTAGATTCTAGTACTGAGTATATAGTATACAGACCAGGGTATTCTTATGCTAAGAGTATAAAGCATGCAGTTTAAATTATTCCGAACCGGGAAATTATTGCGTTGGGTTCTGTATACTCTATACTAAGTACTCAATACTCTATTTAGAGACCAGGAACTTTTGATTAGCGTAAAAATTATTCCGAACCGGGAAATTATTGCGTTGGGTCTATATACTCTATACTCTATACTAAGTACTCTATTCAGAGACCAGGAATTTTTGATTAACATAAAAATTATTCCAAACCGGGAAATTATTGCGTTGGCGTCTAAATACTCTATACTCTATACTAAGTACTCTATCCAGAGACCATGAATTTTTGATTAGCATAAACAGTATTCCGACCCGGGAAATTATTGCGTTTGGGTCTGTATACTCTATACTAAGTACTCTATACTCTACTTAACGTTATGATAGCAATACCTGCAGCGCGGTTCATACATTTCTTTTTCTCCCAGCAACACCTGGCCTGTACTGGCTGTTTTTCGGTAAGAGTAATTCGCAATATTTCCACATTTAACGCAAATGGCATGTAACTTGGTTATATAATCTGCTTTAGCCAGTAAGAATGGCATTTGCCCGAAAGGCTTGCCGGTATAATCCATATCAAGACCGGCAACGATTACGCGGATACCGCGCAGTGCAAGCTGGTCGCAGACTTCAGGCAATTGATCATCAAAGAATTGGGCTTCGTCAATACCCACCACATCAGCGTCGCTCGCCATCAGTAAAATGGTTTGGGAATTATCGATAGGTGTAGAAACAATGGCATTTTCATCATGCGAAATAATATTCCGGATATCATAACGGGTATCCATGGCAGGTTTGAATATTTCAACTTTTTGATTTGCAATGCGTACTCTTTTAAGCCGGCGGATCAGTTCTTCTGTCTTTCCACTGAACATGGAACCGCAGATTACTTCTATCCATCCGCGGCGCTCACCGGAAAGATTGGGCTCAATAAACATGCTTTAACATTATTTGCTTAAAAATACTTATTAACTTTAGCTGAGATTTTAACGTCAAATGTAGTACAACCCATGGAAAGAGTTAAGGCACTAATAAACATACTGCACGAACAGTCGCAGCAAAATGCCGGTCCTGCTGTTTTGCTTGCAACGGTACAGCAAATTCAGCTTGAACTTACCGGTGGTGTTGCCTCTGCCAGACAACTGGGTACTTCTAAAGTAGCCGTGGTAATGCCCAGCCACAGCCGCTTTATGCCTCCCGTGCAGGAAACTACAGATATTATCAAAGAGCCTGCAGTAAAAGAAAAACAGGAACTGGTGCCACAGGCAAAATATGAACAGGCAACGGCCCCGCAAAAAAAGAATGAAGAAAATGGCTGGCTGTTCGACCCCATGAAAGAAATTCCTACACTTACGCACCAGGTAAATGCAAAAGAACTGAATGACACCATCGGGCACAGCGGTGCATCGCTAAACGATAAACTCAAAACTGAAAAAACTGAACTGGCGGCCGTACTCACAGAATCGCCTATCAGGGATTTGAAGAAAGGAATCGGCATCAATGACCGGTATGTTTTTTTAAGTGAACTTTTCCGCGGAGATGACGCCATGTATGAGCGTAGTATTAAAACCATCAATGGTTTCCGCATACTGGCGGAGGCAGAATACTGGATAGAAAGAGAGTTAAAAGTAAAACTTGGATGGGACGATGGAAAAGCTACCACCCAGCATTTCTATCAGTTGGTTAAAAGACGTTTCTCCTGAATATAGGTCATTATTTTTTGCGTAGCGCCTATGTTGGCATACACATAATCGCCCGCCGCCCTTGCAGCTGTTTTATACTGTGCGGCATTGCTTAACAGTTCCTGTAATTTATTCTCCAGCTCCAGTGCATTTTCTATATAAAAGGCACCGCCGGTATCTACCAGTCCCACAGCTTCCGCAAATTTTTCATACACGGGGCCAAACACTACCGGCTTGCTGTACACGGCAGCTTCCAGAACATTGTGTACACCATCATTGCCAAAACCACCACCCACATAGGCTATGGTAGCATATTTATACAAACGCGCAAGCAACCCGATATTGTCTACAATGAGCACATTGGCAACCGGCAAATGGGAAATGGTTGGCGGATTGGCTGGCCATCTCTCCGGACGCTCCATCTGCAATTTTGAATAACGTATGGTATGATGAAACAGTTTTTCAATGTCTTTCAGGTGTTCCTCATCAATCTCATGCGGTGCAATAATGAATTTAATACCCGGATTGGTATTGGCGAAATGGTCAAGCTCTTCTTCATCTTCTTCCCAGGTACTACCCGCTACTATTACCGGGCTTGCTTCAATAAATCGCTCGATTAATAGTAAGTCGTCCTCCTGCTGGTCCGCAATTTCTATTACCCGGTCGAACCGGGTATCGCCGCTCACGGTTACATTGTTGTACAATCCGATGCTGCCCAGTAATTTTTTTGATTCCTGGTTTTGTACAAACAGCCATGTAAAGCACTGCAGCATATGCCGGTGAAAGCCCCCCCAGCTTTTAAAAAAAGGCTGGTTGTACCTGAAAATGCCAGAAACCAGCAACAGCGGAATGTTTTGCTGTTTTATCTGTTGCAGGTAAAAATGCCAGTATTCATATTTAACCCATACCACCAGTGCAGGCTTTACAAGCATTACAAATTTTCTGGCATTCGCCGCGCTGTCTGCGGGCAGGTAGGTCACAAAATCGGCTTCCTGGTAATCCTTCCTGATTTCATAGCCGGAAGGTGAGAAAAAACTAATCAGGATGCGGTAGCCGTTATATTCTTCGCGCATGCGTTCCAGTAAGGGACGGGCCTGTTCAAACTCTCCCAACGATGCACAATGGAACCAGATGATGGGTGAACTTGCACTGCCGGTAAAAGCTGCCAGCTGTTGAAACACATTTTTTCTGCCTGATAACCAACGTTTTGCCTTTTTATTGAAAGGAGTCAGCAGCAATGCCCCGCACCAGTAAAGCCCTAAAAAAAACCTGTAAAGCAATATAGCCACCGTCATGTTCAATTAAGTGTACACAAATCTAAAATCAAACTTTCACCCTACCTATATTTTATTATTTTTGCCGCAAATTAAAAGTTACCGATGCTACCCATACAAATGGTTGACCTTAAACAGCAATACCAGCATATCAAGGAAGATATTGATAAGGGCATCCATGCGGTTCTGGATAGTTCGGCTTATATAAATGGCAAACCCGTACAGGAGTTTGCAGACAATCTTGCTGCTTACCTGGGCATCAAACATGTTATACCATGCGCCAATGGTACAGATGCATTGCAGATTGCCATGATGGCCCTGGACCTGCAACCGGGCGATGAAGTGATTACCCCTTCTTTTACTTATGTGGCTACCACGGAAGTGATTGCCCTGCTGCGTTTAAAACCGGTATTTGTGGAGGTCGACAAAAAAAGCTTTTGCATAGACCCGGAGGCAGTGCGCAAAGCCATCACCTCAAAAACAAAAGCCATTGTACCGGTACATTTATACGGGCAGGCGGCCGATATGGAAGCCATCATGCGGATAGCCGCGGAGCATAACTTATTTGTAATAGAAGATAATGCGCAGGCAATCGGCAGCAATTTTACGTTTGCAGATGGCAGCATAAAAAAGACCGGCACCATCGGCACCATTGGCACCACTTCTTTTTTTCCTTCCAAAAACCTGGGTTGTTACGGAGATGGCGGCGCTATGTTTACAGACAACGACGCGCTGGCAGCCAAAATGAAAATGATAGCCAATCATGGCCAGAGCAAACGATACTACCACGATATGGTGGGTTGTAACAGCCGGCTGGATACGATACAGGCCGCAGTGCTGAATGTAAAACTCAAAAAACTGGATGAATATATTGATGCAAGGAGAAAAGTTGCTTATTTTTACGACCAGGCGTTTGCAAGTCATCCAAAACTCAGCGTTCCATTCAGATCGCCCTATACCAAACATGTTTTTCACCAGTATACTTTGCTAGTAGAAGGGGCAGACAGAGATGGCTTACACCAGTTTCTTGCCTTAAACAATATACCTTCCATGATATATTACCCGGTGCCTGCCCATCGCCAGCAAATGTTTGCAGCATTTGGTGGGAGCTCCTATCATCTGCCCGCTACTGACTGGCTTACAGAACGGGTTATTTCATTGCCAATTCATACAGAAATGGACAATGACCAGCTAACATTGATTGCCTCAAAAGTGAACGAATACCTGAAATGATTAATTAACCAAAAAATAAACCTTTTCCCCAATGAAGATAGCCGTAGTAGGAACAGGATACGTAGGACTTGTAACCGGAACCTGCTTTGCAGAAACCGGAAACGATGTAACCTGTGTTGACATTGATAAGAGCAAAGTTGAAAAACTTTCGAATGGCCAGATTACCATTTATGAGCCCGGACTTGAAAAATTATTCCTGCGTAACCTCAAAGAAGAAAGGCTGCGCTTTACCACTTCGCTGGAAGAAGGCATTAAGGAAGCAGCCATTATATTTCTTGCATTGCCCACACCGCCAGGAGAAGATGGCTCTGCCGATCTGAAATACATTCTTGGGGTATCTGATCACCTCGGTAAAATTCTTACAGACTATAAAGTAATTATTGATAAGAGCACAGTACCCGTAGGCACTGCCGAAAAAGTACATGCCGCTATTGCCGCCAATTACAAGGGAGAATTTGACGTGGTGTCTAACCCGGAATTTTTGCGCGAAGGCGTAGCCGTGGATGATTTTATGAAACCAGACCGCGTTGTGGTAGGTACCTCATCCGAAAGGGCCAGCAAAATCATGAATGATTTATACAACCCGTTTGTTCGCCAGGGCAACCCCATTATTTTTATGGATGAGCGTTCTGCCGAACTTACAAAGTATGCAGCCAATTCATTTCTTGCCACCAAGATTACTTTTATGAATGAGATTGCATTGCTTTGCGAAAAACTGGGCGCCGATGTGGACATGGTACGCCGGGGTGTTGGAAGCGATGAACGTATTGGCAAACGTTTCCTGTTTCCGGGTATTGGTTACGGCGGAAGCTGTTTTCCGAAAGATGTACAGGCCCTGGTAAAATCTTCCATAGATGTAAAATATGAATTCAAAATACTGAACGCGGTAATGGATATTAATGAGAAGCAGAAACTTCATTTAATGCCCAAAATCCAAAAGTATTTCAATGGCAAACTGAAAGGAAAGAAATTTGCGTTATGGGGACTCGCCTTTAAACCCAATACGGATGATATCCGCGAAGCGCCGGCCTTATATATGATTGATGCGTTGCTGGCAGAAGGTGCTTTGGTATGCGCGTTCGACCCCGAAGCCATGCCGAATGTAAAACAACTGGTGGGAGACAAAATAACTTACGCAGAGAACCAGTACGATTGCCTGAAAGATGCGGATGCGCTGATCATTGCCACCGAATGGAACGAATTCAGGACACCGAATTTTTTAAAGATTGTTACCTCGCTGAAAAACAAAGTCATTTTTGATGGCCGCAACCTGTTCGATACCAGCGCCATCAAAGAACTGGGTTTTTATTATGAAAGTGTGGGAAGGGCAACCGCTGTCCCTATTAACAGCAATTACAATAAATAAACTGGTATGAGTAACAAAAGAGTATTGGTAACAGGTGCAGCCGGTTTTCTGGGTTCGCATTTGTGCGACAGGTTCATAAAAGAAGGCTTTCACGTAATTGGAATGGACAACCTGGTAACAGGCGATCTTAAAAATATAGAACATCTTTTTAAACTGGAGCAGTTTGAATTCTATCACCACGACGTTTCAAAATTCATTCATATACCCGGCTCACTGGATTATGTTTTAAATTTTGCATCACCGGCCAGCCCCATCGATTACCTGAAGATTCCCATTCAAACCCTTAAAGTGGGCTCACTGGGTACGCACAATTGCCTGGGCCTGGCAAAAGCAAAAAAAGCAAGAATACTGGTGGCTTCCACTTCCGAGATATATGGAGATCCGCTGGTGCATCCGCAGAATGAAGAATACTGGGGCAATGTAAACCCCGTTGGTCCGCGCGGCGTATACGATGAGGCGAAACGTTTCCAGGAAGCCATTACCATGGCCTATCATAATTTCCATGGCGTACAAACACGTATCGTACGCATTTTTAATACTTACGGACCGAGAATGCGCCTGAACGACGGACGCGCATTGCCGGCCTTTATCGGCCAGGCATTGAGGGGCGAAGATCTAACAGTTTTTGGCGATGGATCTCAGACAAGAAGTTTTTGTTATGTAGACGATCTGGTGGAAGGCATCTACCGGTTACTGATGAGCGATTATCACCTGCCGGTAAACATCGGAAACCCCAACGAGATATCATTAAAGGATTTTGCGGAAGAAATTATCAAACTCACCGGTACCACGCAGAAAATAGTGTACAAGCCATTGCCTACCGATGACCCGAAACAACGCAAACCCGATATCACACGGGCAAAAGAAGTGCTGGACTGGACACCAAAAGTAAACCGCGCCGAAGGACTGAAGATTACTTACGACTATTTTAAATCTTTACCCAAGGAAGAACTGGTGAAACAGCCCAAAGAATTTGTTAGTATCATGTAATCAAATAAACGGAATCGTAAAAAGTATTGCACAATGAGTGATTTTTCCAGAACGATACTGGTTACCGGCGGAGCGGGCTTTATTGGTTCGCATGTGGTAAGGCTTTTTGTAAATAAATACCCCTCTTACCGGGTGGTAAATATGGATGCGCTTACCTATGCCGGCAACCTGGAAAACCTGAAGGATGTAGAATCAAAGCCCAATTATATTTTTGAAAAAGGAGATATTACCAGCGAAGAGGAAGTGGAAACATTGTTTAACCGCTACCATTTCGATGGCGTTATTCACCTTGCCGCTGAAAGTCATGTAGACAGAAGCATCATGGATCCACTGGCATTTGTAAGAACAAATGTGCTGGGCACTGTTACACTGCTGAACACCTGCAGGAAACACTGGAAAGACAATACAGCAGGTAAAATGTTTTACCATGTATCTACTGATGAGGTATATGGTTCACTCGGCGCCGAAGGTTTTTTTACGGAAGAGACACCGTACGACCCGCATTCACCCTATTCTGCATCAAAAGCGGCATCTGATCATTTTGTAATGGCCTATTACGATACTTATGGGCTGCCGGTAATTATGAGCAATTGCTCCAATAATTATGGTTCCCATCATTTTCCGGAAAAGCTGATACCGCTGATGATCAATAATATTAAAAACAACAAACCGCTGCCCGTTTACGGTAAGGGAGAAAATGTAAGGGACTGGTTGTTTGTAGAGGACCATGCAAGAGCCATTGACACCATTTTTCACACTGGAAAAATTGGGGAAAGTTATAATATCGGAGGATTCAACGAATGGAAGAATATAGACATCGTACACCTGCTTTGCGGCATCATGGATAAAAAATTATCCCGTACACCCGGTACCAGCGCCAAACTGATTACCTATGTAAAAGACAGGCCCGGTCACGATCTGCGCTATGCTATTGATGCTACCAAATTAAATAAAGAACTGGGCTGGTCTCCTTCATTGCAGTTTGAAGAAGGCCTCGAAAAAACGGTAGACTGGTACCTTAGCAATGAAGACTGGATAAATGATATCACCAGTGGCAATTACCAGCATTATTACGCAGAACAATATGTAAAAAGATAGAAGACCCGAAAAAATACCGGCTAATATTTCACCCTAAAAAGAATCGTACATCCAATGCCGTTTATAAAGACTGAATTCCCCGATTTGCTGGTTTTTGATCCTGTTGTTTTTGGAGACGACCGGGGGTATTTCTATGAATCGTACAACGAAAAAACGTTTTCACGTGAAGGTGATATCAATATAAAATTTGTACAGGACAACCAGGCACGTTCAGTATATGGTGTGGTAAGGGGACTTCACTTTCAAAATAACCCGCATTCACAAACAAAACTGATAAGGGCACTGCAGGGATCTATACTGGATGTGGTGGTAGATCTCCGGGTGGGTTCGCCCACGCATGGAAAAGTTTATACCATAGAACTTTCTTCCGATAATAAAAAACAATTAATGGTACCACAGGGCTTCGCACATGGCTATTCCGTTCTGAGCGAAACAGCCGAAGTATTTTACAAGTGCGATAATTTTTATAACAAGGAAACCGAAGGTGGCATTATTTATAATGATCCGGCATTGAAAATAGACTGGAAAATACCTGCCGGAAAAATGATACTTTCTGCAAAGGATATCGTGCACCCGGTCTTTGCCAGTTGCCGCCACAATTTTGTTTTTGAACATTAATCAATCATATGCCTAAACCTGCAGTACTTGTTACCGGGGCCAATGGCCAGTTGGGAACAGCTATAAAGGCATTATCTGCCGGCTATCCGCAGTTGGAATTTGTATTTGTTACAAGGGAAGATTTGCCTTTTGACCAGGAAGGCGCCGTGCAGGCTTATTTCAACAATGCAGCTCCTGCTTTTTGTATTAATTGCGCCGCTTATACAGCCGTTGACAAGGCAGAGACGGAGCGGGCAATGGCCATGCGGGTAAATGGCGAAGCAACCGGATGGCTTGCAGCAGCCTGTAATACCGCCCGCACAAAACTGGTTCATATTTCCACCGACTATGTGTTCGACGGAACGGGCAGTGTTCCATATAAAGAAGAAGACCCTACCAACCCTGTCAATTATTACGGAGCTACCAAACTGGAGGGAGAACACCGTTGCCTGCAAAACCATGATCAGGCAATTATCATCCGCACATCATGGGTATATGCTGAATACGGAAACAATTTTGTAAAAACGATGATGCGTTTAATGAAAGAACGAACAAGCCTGAATGTTGTGAATGATCAGTGGGGCTCTCCTACCTATGCGACAGACCTTGCAAGCGTTATATTATCTGTAATTGCCAGCAGCACCGCAGGCCCTGGCAAATGGGTGCCCGGTATCTATCATTACAGCAACGAAGGTGTTATTAACTGGTATCAGTTTGCCACCGCTATACAAAAAATAACCGGCAGCACCTGTGCGGTGCACCCCATTCCTACCACTATGTATCCCACGCCGGCAAAAAGGCCCGCTTACTCGGTCATGGATAAAAATAAAATAAAATCAGTGTATGATGCCGGGATACCTGCATGGGAAAGCAGCCTTGCTATATGTATAGGCCGTATGCAGTAACCGGCCATTTGCGGAAACAACCTTCAGTTACAATTAAACATTTTTCAGGCCTGCCTTTTTAAGAAGGGTAAACATACTGGAGGCGGCCAGCACTATCATAAAAGGTTCAACGGGATAAGTATACCGTTGCATGGCAAAGTAAACGATGTGCACCAGAGTAATTACAAAGAAGGGAATGATAAGAATCAGTACCTGGTAATCTTTCCTGTTTTTCCACCAGGCCGGCAATCCGAATAAAAGCAGGAAAAGGTTGCCCATACCAATGATAAGCCGGGTGATTACCATACGGCCCGATGGCGTGGATGCTGCATAAAATCCCCATAACTCCCATAAGTTAGCCAGCCTGCTTTTTATAAAAGCCATGGGGTTATTTTTAAATGTATCCATATACAGCTTTACCGCTTTTGCATTGGTATTGTATTCCGGGTGTTTTTCTGAGTAAGACCATTCTATATGGTTACCAGACGCAGTAACAGATGCAAGTATATTAAAGCGCCCATGCCCCGCTAAAGAAAACTCACCCGTCTTAAGATAACAATAAGAACCCAGCAACAGCAATGGCAATAAAGTACCTGCGAGCAGCCGTATATTAAATCGTTTCAAAAACAATCCATCCATCAGGAATAATAAAAAGAATACCGGCAGTATTTCGGTACGCACCAGCGTAGCCATGCCCAGGAACAAACCCGACAGCCAGTACCGCTTGTTATAATAAAAAAAGAAACCACCCAGCAGGAAAAATGAAGCCGGTACTTCGGTCATCAGCCAGCGCACGTAATTTATCTGCGATGGAAAGAATGCTACAATGAATGCAGCCAGCAACGCGATTGATTCGTTCTTAAACACCTTTCTGGCAATATCCCAGCTGAAATAAATATTCAGTACAGACATGAGGATGTTTATCCATAACAAAAGGGTAATGGCTGCGTTCCCGGATATGCTTTTTACCAGTGCAATAATTATTGGATAACCATTGGGAAAGAAATTGGTGTAACCACCATTTAGAAGGGCTTCGGCCTGCTGAAAATAATCGCGCGAATCTGTATGTATATTGGGTAAAGGCGAAAAAAATGAAATAATAATCCGGGCGAGTAACCCCGACAACAGAATACCCAGCAATATTTTTTTGGGATAATCCGCACTGCCCGACCGCGCTTTTAGCACCACCGAAAGCCTTGCCCCTGTGTGGTTTAAAATATTCATTTACAATTTTTAAAATGAACAGGTGTTTATAAAACGCACCTGCAATTGAACCGGCTGTACCAGGTTGATCTTTCAGGTACAACTGCCAGCATTGGTTAACAAAGCAATGGCAGCAACAAAACAATTAATCTCTTTTCCGTTTAGTTGCTCTTAGCACTAAAAAGCGTTCTCATCACCTTTCACCATACGGTATACGGTTAAAAACATGATGCGCATATCGAGCCAGATGCTCCAGTTTTCCATGTACCAGATATCGTGTTCAATACGTTTCCTTAATTGCTCTTCGTCTTTTATTTCTCCGCGGTAACCGTGTACCTGTGCCCAGCCGGTAACGCCTGGTTTCAGGAACTGACGGACCATATACTGGCCCATAATCTTGGAATAATCTTCGGTATGGCGTAACATATGCGGTCTTGGTCCAATAATACTCATTTCTCCTTTAAACACATTGATAAACTGCGGAAACTCGTCGAGGCTGGTCCTCCGCATGAATTTACCGATACGCGTGAGCCGCTCATCATTGCGCTGGGCCTGTTTGGTATTGGCTTCGTTGTTTACCTTCATGCTCCGGAACTTCAAACAGTTGAATGTTTTATTATCACGGCCGGATCTCTGCTGGGCAAAGAAGACGGGTCCTTTGGATTCAAGCCATATAATAAGGCCCAGCAGCGGTATCAGCCACGAAAGAATAAAAACGATGACCATAAAACTTATCACCAGGTCAAAAAATCGCTTACGGCCGCGGCTGCTTACATCATCAAGCGGTTCACTGCGCATAGACAATACCGGCATATCGCGCAGGTAATTGATAAAAACCGGTTGTTTTATAAAAAAGCTAAGGTCAGGAATAATACGAAAACGGATACATTCCTGGTCGGCCTGTCTAATGAGATCGTAAATTACTTTTTCCTGCTCTGGTGCAATGGTAGAATAAATTTCGTTGATATCCATTTTTTTAGAAATGGTAAGCGCTCCTTCAATATTACTGAGTATAGGGTAAGTAGACAGTTCATGCACATTGTCCTCTTCCTCGCAGAAACCGACTATCTGCGTATTAAGGCTTTCTTCCTCCAGGTAAGAGGCCAGTTTTTTTGCCATTTCATTGTACCCGAGGATGATCACTTTTTTTGACAGGTGTTCTCCATGACGGAAATAATGACGCAGTAGCAGGTAGGTAAACCGGTTTAATAAAAGAAAGGTACCGCTCAGTAGTATCACTGAAATAATAAAAATGCGTGACAACTGGGTTTGCCGGAAAAAGAAAAGGTACATCATAATAACCGCCAGCCACAGAATATATACCCGCATGCTTTTGCGCGCAAATATCTCAAATGACATAATATGGTACTCGTTATAAATTGCCGATACCCAGCACAGTATCAGCCATGATGTATTCAGGAATAACCAAAACCTGAAATAGGCATTCACAAACTCTGGTTGTATTCTGGAAATGAATACCAGCGTAAGCGTTACCGCCATGTTAAGTGTTAAAAGATCCAGGCCTGCAATGGAAGCCTGTAAAAATCTGATAAAGCGACGATTCATAACTAATAGTTGAGCAAACGTGAATAAAGAACCGCATCAAAGATTTTCGAGGGTTCCTTCCCATTGTTTCATAATCGGTTCTTTGGAAAGAAACTGTTCCGCATAAAGCCGCGCATTTGATTTATACAAATCCATATTATTATTCAGCGCTTTTTCAATTCCCTCTGTCAATGCAGCCGCGTTTTCCGGTTCTATTAAAATACCTGCCTTATACGTATCAATAACGTGGTACAATGTAGAGCCCGGCAATGCAGTTACAACGGCAAGTCCGCCGGCAGCCAGTATGCTCACCAGTTTGCTGGGCATCACCAGGTCTGCAGCCGATTTTTTTTGCAGGACCAGGTGTACATCTGCCGTGGCAAGCAGTGCAGACAGCTGGTCATAGGGCTGCAACGGAAAAAATTGCACATTGGTAAGATTGGCTTCCTGTGCCGTGACCATCAATTTTTCTTTTCCCCCGCCATTGCCGGTTATTATGAAATGGATATCTGGCTGGTTCAGGAATTTTTTGGCTACTTCCAATATAATTTCCAGGCCCTGCTTCTCGCCTACATTACCGGAATACATGATCACCTTGGCGGTATCGCTGATACCAAATGCAGCACGCAGGGACTCGTTGCGGCCGAGTGGCCTGATGGTATGCTCATCTACCCAGTTGGGGAACATCGTTATTTTTGACGGAGCAATTCCTTTTGATTCAATCTTTGCCTGCATGCCCGGGCTGATGGTAGAAATGGCATTGCTGCGTTTTAAAATGAATTTTTCCAGCCCAAACATGATTTTTAAAAAAACCTTGTTATTTATCATTCCCAGCTCACGGGCAGCATCTACCTGCAGATCCTGTATATGGGTTATCATTTTTGCGCCCTTGATTTTTGCATAAAGCAGCGGCAGCAATCCCAGGTGAAAAGGTGGCGACACACAGACCACCACATCATGTTTCTTTGTAAAAATGGTTTTGAGCCATACCGGTATCATGGCTGCCACAAACGTAAATTCATGCAGTATACGTTTGAAAGAAGATACTTTCTCCGGTATATACAACGGGCAACGAAGCACGTTTGCGCCGTCAATGATTTCGGAATGCCACCAGGTATTGCTATACCCTTCCTGTGCTTTCCACATCGGATAATAAGGAATGGCCGTTATTACATCAACGGAATGCCCGTTCTGAGCAAGCCATGAGCCCATTTCACCGGTATATTTACCGATGCCTGTTAGTTCCGGGGCGTAGTTGATGCCGTAAATAAGAATTCTCATAATACAACCAGGGATTTCTGCCCTGTTATACTGGTTTTAAATTATTAATTTCCGTGCCGGTATTTACAAGTTGTCTTTCCACCTTATTTTTTTAAACACCGCCGGGTTGCCACCGTAAATGCCATTGGCCGGCAAAGAGCCAGATACCGTGGAAAAAGCAGTAACAACACTGTCTGTACCCACAATTGCATGCGGAGAAACAAAAGAACCCGCTCCAATCCAGCAACCGTCTTCCAACGTAATGGGACCATTCCTGTACGGCATGCCGGCAGCCCGGTAGTCGTGGTTACCCCCGCATAAAAAAACACGCTGACTAATACATACATTGCTGCCAATGGTTAATTTTTCAAAATTCAACAGGAATGCTTCTTCACCAATCCATACATCATTGCCTATCGACAGTTTCCAGGGCATATGAATATTTACCCTGGGTTTTAATACCAGGCCCTTGCCCACACTGGCTCCAAACCAACGCAGCAACGCGGCTTTCAGTTTCGATGGAAAAGGAAATGCCGTAAGAAAAAAACACATCTTTACCAGGTACCAGGCAATCATCTTGCCTTTGCCTGCACCGCTGTTATAGTTTTCGGTAGCATCAAAATTGGCCAACCGCACCCGCGATGTATTGTTATTCTGATTCATTACTTGCTGCTATTTTTTATACGATATCTTTTTTAAACGGCCGGTAATATTACATTTTACTGAAAATGCCTTCCTGTAAAAACAGGTTATGTTTTATTTAATTAATTATCTTTTGGGCCTGCTCTTTTTTTACTATTTCTTCACAGATATCAATATACGCGTTTGCGCGCTGTGCGGCAGATGGAAAATGCTGAAGCCGTTTTACGCCATTCAGCACCATCTGATCATACAGGCTTTTATCGTTTACCAAACCAATAATTTTATCCGCAATATCCGCGGGGTTCAGCGGGTTAAAATAAATGGCCGCATCGCCACAAATGCTCCTGGCAAAACTGAGGTCCGATGTAAGAATTGGTTTCATCATAACCATTGCCTCGGGGTAAGAAGCGGAGAAACATTCCAGCATGGTAGGCAACAGCAATGCGTCTGACTGGGCATACAGGCAGGGGCAATCAGATGCGGCTACAACTCCCAGGTTTTTTATATTGCTGTCTCCTTTAAACGTGGCATCAAACTCTTCCTGTGGAATGGTCAGGTAAAAATTTATATGCTGATATCCTTTTGCCTTCAGTTCATTTGAAACACCGGCAATTATTTTCAGGTTCTTATGCGGAAAATTGGAAGAGATGGTGATACAATTAAAATCACCTTCCTTCTTTTCAGGAAATTGAATGTTTGCACCTGCCAGGGTGGCCGGATCACTAAAATGATGGTTATAGGTATTGTTCACCACATAAATAAATTTTTTATCAATACCGAAATATTGCGACAGCCGCCGTTTTACATCATCTTCTTCCACTACATGATACCGGGCGTTTTTCTTTACAAAATATTTTTTAATGGCATTTTCAATCCCGGTTTTTAACCGTTGTTTAAAAGAAAGATTTTTAATGAACAGCGAGTCCGGGTTGATGGCCCATACATAGGCAAAACCAGCTAAATGCGGGGCAGCAGGCGTCCAATAGGTTGGTGCAAAAACAGAAAAAACACCCGCTGCGTCAAAAGCTTTTTCTGCCGCGCCCAATTTTTTTATTTGTGCCCTGAACCCACGGCTTCCGGGTGTACCGGTAGACAAAGGCAGGATGCGGCAGTTGGACGGAAACGAAGCTGCATTGATTTGTTTTTCCACTTCTTCAGAAACCACAATAAGATAGTTGTGCCGGGTTATCTTCTTAACTTCTTCAAGAAAAGAAAGGGTAACCTGCAATGCACCGCTCTTGCGGATATTTGATGCATTTATAAGTAGGTTCATCTTGTTATTTAATTACCTGGACTCATTATTAAAAAAATCAGACAACGGAAGCTTCTATGGCATTCATGGCGCCTTCTGCAAATCTTTCGGGTCCCCAGTTTTTAATATGCCGGTACCCTTCTTTTCCCATACGGTCTGCAAGGTCAGGGTCCTGTACAAATTTTTCGAGTATTGCTTCCAGCGCATCAACCGAAGCAGGGTTAAACTGGTAACCATTTACGCCGTGTATAACCAGGTCGGTTGCACAGCCTGCGTGTTCCGATACTACAACGGCACTGCCGCATGCCATGGCTTCATTTACCACCAGGCCCCATTCTTCGTAAATGCTGGGCAAAACAAATGCTTCGCACTTTGAAAAAAACAGCGGTGTTTTGTCCACCTGCTGAAACGGATAAAAAATGACTGCTCCAGGTAAAGCAGTTGCTGCGCTTTCAACCGAAACCGAAGCATCGCGCCATGGCAATTGCAAATCCGCCACCAGTTTTTTTAATGACTCTTTTTCTTCGCCATCGCCCACCAGTACCAGCGAGATATCCATTGACGGGTACCGTTTCAGTAATTGGGCATAGGCTTTTACCAGCAGGCTGATATTTTTCTTTGCAGCAAACCTTCCCAGGCTTAAAAAATATCGCCTGGGTAAATCCGCTACCGGCAATGCATCATGCGGTACCATTTTCCATTTCTCCGCTTGTGTTGCATAGTATTTTACGTCTACCACGTCGAACCCCAGGAATACTTTTGAAGGATCCTGCCCATAATCGCAGGCAAATTGTTTTTGCGGAGTTCCGGCCACCAGTGCGCTGCTGAACATTCTTACCAGCAGGTGTTTCAGCATGCGGCCGGGCAAGGATGCTTTTTCCGAACGTTTCCAGGAATCGTTCATCAATATGAGTTTAGTGCCGCTTATTTTAGCACTGAAGACACAAAGCATATTCGGAAAAGGTGAATAGCTGGGCAACAGCACGGCATCTATTTTCTGTTTCCTGATTGATTTGCCCAGCGCCAGCGCCACCCTGAATGCTTCCAGAACACCCGAAGCATCTTCATTTCCCAACGTAATCACCTTTGCGTTGGAAGGTGTACCCGTTATCCAGCCATAATTGCGGCTCGATTCATAAATACGGAAGGCCACCAGGCTCGATTGCTTTGTTTTTAATGCATCAGCCAGTGCTTCTATTCTTGCCACATGATAAGGGCCAAAATCTTTAAATAAAATGCCGATATTATTCATGGTATCCGTTGATTGAATCAAATCTTTATAAATCTTTTGTTTATTTTTTTGTAAAAGGTTTTTCACCCACAAAATGCAATAGCCAGCTGATCACTATACAAATAACAATGCCTGCACAAACAAAAATAAAATGAGATGGCAGGTTTCCGCCACTGGTCTTCATCACAAATCCTGACAGTAAACATACCACCGGCATGTGCACGGCATACATGGTATAAGAGAAAGCGCCTGTTTTCTCCAATTTTTTAAGCAGGTTAAACCAGTTGGTGGTTAGTACCAGGTATAAAAAAACAGTGATTATAACAGTAAGGATGATCTCCTTGCCAATGATATTGAAATTGCCTGCCACGGCACCTGCAATAACCAGGGCAAAATAAGCGGCTCCGGCTTTCAGGCTGATGGATTTGTACAATAGCATATCTGCCAGCAGCATTCCCGAATACCAGATGATAAAAAGATTAAGCACTTTATGTACCAGTACCGGGAGGCCTTCGCCAAACTGAAGATTAAGCCACCATAGCAGCACCACTACCCCGGTGACAACATATTTATTCTTACGAAACAGCAGCAGTAGTGGCATGTACAAAATATAAAACCACCATTCATACATCAGCGACCACAGCGCACCATCGGTACCCCAAACGGGGGTGTAAATCTTTTGTACAAAAAACAAGTTGCCCAATAGCGTTGTGATACTTAGATCGGGATGAATATTTTCATTGATGGAGGGGTAAGGCGTATTCGATAAATAAACCGGCAAATGCAAACGGAGGCCCCAGCTATCCAGCGCAAAAGTAACAGCAATTGCAATCAGCAGAGGCGGATAGATGCGTTTGATGCGCCGGTACAGGTAATCGCCGGCATCAAACTTTCCTTCTTTGTCTACACGCCTGGTAGCACTGTAATGGATAACAAAACCCGATAGAACAAAGAAAAATAATACGGCTTCATTGCCGAATTTAAACGCCGAAAAAAGATACATGAGCACCTTGTTAAAAAAAGAATAGGAATCAGGGTGAAGCGAGTAACCCATTTCATAACCTTCCCAGAGCAGCCACCTGCAATGGTGTATAACCACGTAGATGGCGGCAAGGCCTCTCAAAGCATCCAGTGTTTTTAAATTTTCCTTTATAATGGCTCTGCTCATAGATAATTATAGATTTGCCAGTTCACGGGCAAACCTGCCTGTATTGTATTGCTGAACAGTAGCCAGGCAATTACCGGATAAAAATTTCAATGCTGCAGGGTTCTGTACAAACGCAATTAATGTATCAGCCAGTTGCCGGGCGGTATTTTCCTGCAATACAATACCGTCTTTCTGATGTGTAACCACTTCACCGCAAAAAAGCGTGGCAATAACGGGCACCTGCCATGCCATTGCTTCCAGTTGTGTAAGACCAAAGCCGTCAGAAAAAGTTGGAAACAGGAAAACGTCTGCATTCCTGTAGAATGCATCTGTTTCTGCCCTGGTGGCAAGTCCGTTGTAATGTACATTGGGTTGTTGCAGCAGCTCTTCTGAAATTTCTGATGAGCCTACCAGAATAAATTCTATTGGAAACTCCTGTAGCAGGGATGCAGCTTCCAGTACCAGGTGAATGCCTTTGCGGAGTGTAAGCGTTCCTAAAAAAAGGCATTGCATTGGTCTTTCTTTGGTAAAAGCCGCCGGGTACAATTTATTGAACTGCAGGTGTGCGTTGTGCAGTTGAAAGGGCAATGGCACTACCCTTATCTTACCGGCAGGTATACCTTCTTCAATCAATCCTTTTTTACTCCATTCAGAATTTACCATAATAACTTCAGATAAATTACATTCCTCTTTCCAGTTCTGCCACAATATTTCCGGTGCTTTCTGCCAGGCGCTGGGGTACACTGCTGCATGCTGTTCTGTAATGGCCGCCACAATTTTCTCTTCTTTGATTGCCGGGTCTACCTGGAACAATATTTTTTTCTGTCCCCTTTTCGCTGCTGCTTTAAATATTTCGAGTGATGTATAACTGATTCCCAGCACCGTTTTTGGCGGTAGTTTTAAAAAAACGGGCAATGCTTTTTCCTGGAATTTATTATTCCTGGCAAGAATTAGGTTCCAGTCGTTTTTAAACTTCAGGCGCAGTCGTATTTCTGTAATAAGAAACGAAATACTGAAATGTTTTATTTTCCGGCTGCTTATCTCTGATGTAAATCTGCTGGCAAATGATTTTACCATGCGCAGTGGAAAACGCGAAAGCAGTTTTCTCATCCAATGGTCTTTTATCCAGGTATCGGTAACCAGCATCTCCAGCTTATCCTGCGAAGCAAGCGCTTTTGGCAACAGGTAATGCGCACGTGCGCCAATATGGATACAGATGATTTTATCAGGCATACTGTAACTGCGATTTTACAAATTTTTTATACTGTCTGGTAAATATGATCATAGGCCAGAAGCTCATTAAAACAATGGCAAAATCTCCGGCCATATCGCCGCTGCGGAATACCGGTATCATGCTCACCAGTATGATACCGATTAAAAAAGCACTGAGATCGGAAGAAAAATAACTGAACCTGCGGTATAAATAAGCCAGCAGCCATGCCCATACCACACTCAGCAGCATTACGCCTGCAATACCGCCTTCGGCATAAAACACACCCCATATGGTAGGGGAGAAACCGGCTGAATCTTCATTTAACCATCCATGTCTTGCTTCCACGTTTCTTACCCAGCTGGCAAGTGGCTTACCCGGCCAGATTGACCTTGGTATAGGCCGCAAAAATATATTAAGGTGTTCCTGCCCGTGCTCATAGGGCAGTTCTTCGGGGTACACCTGGTAGATCATCATAAACCCATCGATGAAATTAATATCATCCGATATTTTAAGGCGTTCCACGCTTTCATTGTACAACATACTGATACTGAGATCGGATAATTTTTTATAGCGAAGTACGCCGGCTGCCGAAAACACCACCATTACAATAAAAATACCTGCAATGGAAAACACTATTTTTTTTGCAGGCTTTATATCCCGGGCCATGTAATAGCCTATTGGTATCATCCAGCCCAGGAACTGAAAACGCATAGCAGTATCGTACGTAATATAAGCGAGGAAAAGAAAAATAAGTACCGAAAAAGGTGTTACCTTTTTTTTATGCGTACGATCTGCAATGATGAGCAGGAAAAAGAAAATAATAAAAGAGCTGGTGCCCAGTTTAATCAATGCAGAATAAGCGGTGCTGTTATCGCCGCCCCTGAGTAGAAAAGATATGGCGGCAAAAATAATAAGACCGTAAATGATATTTTTTCTTTTAGACCGTACAAAGTTGTACAGCATTTCATTGGAATCATTCATTTTGACCGGCGGTTTAAAGAAAATCATGAAACAATACATCATGATGGTACTGCCCAGTAAAATAAGATCGCTTACTTTGTAAGCAATATCAAAATTCCATTTAAAAGGTATCACGTATTCAAAACTCACCCATTCTGAATATCCTGCACGCAATGATACCACCCTGTATTCTACAAAAATATTGAACAGCACCAGGAACAGCGGAATCTCGGCTTTCTTTTTAATAAAGAACCAGATGGCTGCGGCAGCATTAAACGCCAAAATAAGGTATGTATAATTTCTATCCATGCTGGCTGTTATTCAGCCGTATTTAAATTCGTATTATCAATGGTCCGGTTGCATTCAGCCGTTATACACCCGGTTTCTTTTTCCTGTTTGCAAAACCCAGATAGAGACGCTGAAAGGTAGCAGGCACCTGTGCCAGTTCTTCCATAATTCCATTCTTAAAACCACTCCATGTATCATTTGTAAGTTTCAGTGATTGTTTCAGCACAAAAGGTATTAAAACAATATCAGAGATCACGGTGGATACAGCAGCCCCTTCAATACCCCAGATTTGTGAAAGCACGGCACAGGCAATAATGGCCAGCACCATTGCAATAAGATACCTGATGGCAAGGCCTTCATACTGGTTGGAGGCCATATGAATAACACTGCTTGTAAACCAGAGCGCATTAAACGGAATGGGCAGTAAAAACAATAATAACAATGACTGAGGCAGCGGAATGCTGTTATGCGTCCAGAACGCAAACAGCCATTGCCCGAATACTGCAAGGCACAGTACGCAAAAACAGGCGGCGGCAATAGAAACGGATACGCCAATGCGGTGAAGGCGGGCTATACGTTTATAGTCTCCCACTCCAAACAGCAGGCTTAGTTCGGGCCACATTACCTGGTTGATGAGTTCCAGCATCTGATTGATGGACCGCACCAGCGTTCGCACAGAACCAAAAATAGCCACGGCTACAGGTCCTAAAATTATCTGTACCACCAGGATATTTCCCTGATAAATCAAAGCATTGCCCAGCGGGAATGCCTGGAAAGAAAGGCCCTTTTTAAAAAGCGGCCGGAACTGTTCTTTGCGGATAAAACTTCTTGAAAAAGTAATTTCTTTTATAGCGCGGTAGCTCAGCCATTTCATGGTAAGCGTGAAAGCAACCGATGTAAACAGAACGGACAGGGCCAGGTGATCGAACCGGCGGCTGAACTGAAGCACCACTACCATACCCACCAGTTCCAGCCAGGGGCGGAAGCTGTACAGCAATACCGGCATATGCGCCTGCCGGGCAGACCGGAAGCGGGCTTCATATACTTCACTGAAAAAAGTAAGCAATGTAGAAATCGTAAACCAGATGATGACCAGGGTTATTTCATGGTGCCGTTCTGCCGGTAATTTAAGCAGGCTTTCGGTTGGCAGAAGAGGAACAATTCCCGTTATCAGTACAAGGCCCACTACAAATATAGCGGCAACCAACGTGAGCGTGGTGGCGTATACCGTTTTTGCTTTGTCAATATTACCAGCGGCTGCAGCCATTGACATTTCATTGGAGGCAACGCTGCCAAACCCCAGGTTGGCAAGCTGTATCCAGGAAGGAAAGGAATACAGTACCAGCCAGCGGCCATAATCTTCTACTCCTAAGAAGGAAAGCAGCACAGGTATTTGTACCAGCCTGAATAATACAGTCGATACCTTACCCCATCCACTTGCAAGAGAATTGCGGATTAACGCGGCTTTCAGTTTCATTGGTTGGTTAAATACAGCGATAACTTTATAAGCGTGGCCCGAATATTTTCTTAACTGCCGGAAAGCATAAAGAAAGGCTTTTACTTTTTGCGTACAAGCCTTTCTTCTGCCCGGGAATCTATACCGTATTTAACTTACTCAAACTGATTTTTAATCAGGTAACCATTATCTTTTAAAAGCTTTTCTTTATGGAAATGGTCAACGTCTGCTTCCACCATTTCTTTTACCAGCATGGCTAAATCATATTTTGGTTTCCATCCCAGCTTTGTATTTGCCTTGGTGGGATCGCCGATTAACAGTTCTACTTCTGTAGGCCGGAAGTATTTGGGATCCACTACCACCACTTCCATACCTTCTTCTACCTGGTAGGCAGGGTTGGAACATTTTGCCACGTATCCTTTTTCTTTTACGCCTTCTCCTTTGAATACTATTTCAATACCCAGTTCTGCAAAAGCCATGCGTACAAATTCCCTTACGCTTGTAGTAACACCGGTTGCTATTACAAAGTCTTCGGGGGTATCCTGCTGCAATATCAGCCACATAGCTTCTATATAGTCTTTGGCGTGGCCCCAGTCACGTTGCGCGTCAAGGTTACCAAGGTATAATTTATCCTGGAGGCCCAGTGCTATTTTAGAAGCAGCACGGGTTATCTTACGGGTTACAAATGTTTCTCCACGCAGCGGGCTTTCATGGTTAAACAAGATACCGTTGCATGCAAACAATCCATAGGCTTCCCTGTAATTAACGGTTATCCAGTAAGCGTACATTTTGGCTACGGCATAAGGACTGCGCGGGTAGAACGGGGTGGTTTCTTTCTGTGGCACTTCCTGTACCAGGCCATACAGTTCTGATGTAGATGCCTGGTAGATTTTTGTCTTTTTTTCCAAACCAAGTATACGGATGGCTTCCAGTAAACGGAGGGTGCCGATGCCATCTGCGTTAGCGGTATATTCAGGAGTATCAAAACTTACTTTTACATGGCTCATGGCACCGAGGTTATAAATTTCATCGGGCTTTGTTTGTTGTATGATGCGGATGAGATTGGTTGAATCGGTAAGGTCTCCGTAATGCAGCGAAAAACGGAGATTTCTTTCATGCGGATCCTGGTAAAGGTGGTCAATCCGGTCTGTATTGAACAGGGAGCTTCTTCTTTTGATACCGTGTACCATATACCCTTTGTTCAGTAAGAATTCTGCCAGGTATGCCCCATCCTGTCCTGTAATACCCGTAATCAACGCTGTTTTCATGTAAAAGTTTTTAAATTAAAAAATCAGGAAACTTATAAAAATATGTTGGTTCATTCCAGCTTATGCAAAGCTAAGGAAACGCCTGAGTACCCTTGTTACTTGTTAATGGGATAAATCCGGGGCTTAAGCAACCCCTTCAGCTACGGCTGTTTGCTTTTGCAGAAAATCCTGGTAAGCCGATTTTATGCCTTCTTTCAGGGAAACACTGTGCTTCCAGCCCAACGCGTGTAATTTAGACACATCCATTAATTTACGCGGGGTGCCATCTGGTTTTGATTTATCAAAAAGTATTTCTCCTTTAAAACCGATGGTGTGTTTAACGAGTTCAGCCAGTTCGGCAATACTGAGATCCTCGCCGGTGCCGATATTTATAAACGCTCTCTTGTTATACTCCTGCATTAAGAAAAAGCAGGCTTCGGCAAGGTCATCGGCATATAAAAATTCCCTTTTGGGTGTACCTGTTCCCCAAACGGTTACAGCCGGTAAATCATTTTCTTTGGCTTCATGAAAACGCCGAATCAGCCCGGGCAACACATGGGAATTGCTGGGGTGATAATTGTCGCCCTTACCATACAGGTTGGTGGGCATAACACTGATAAAATTGGCGCCGTACTGGTCACGGTAAGCTTCGCATAGCTTTATACCAGCAATCTTTGCAATGGCATACGGCTCATTGGTAGTTTCCAGTAAGCCGGTGAGCAGGTATTCTTCTTTAAGGGGCTGGGGAGCCATTTTAGGATAGATGCAGGAACTGCCGAGAAACATCAGTTTTTTTACTTCATTCTTCCAGGCAGCATGAATGATATTTGATTCTATCATCAGGTTCTCGTACAGGAAATCTGCACGGAAGGTATTGTTGGCAACAATACCGCCTACCCTGGCAGCAGCCAGGAATACATATTCCGGGCGTTCTTTTTCAAAAAAATCAGCTACTGCCTGCTGGTTACGCAAATCCAGTTCTTTGGAACTGCGAAATAGCAGGTTGTTGTATCCTTTACTTTCCAGGTTACGTTTTATTGCCGAACCAACCATGCCACCATGGCCGGCTATATAAATTTTCTGATTGTATTCCATCTGAGACGTTAAAATAAAAAAAGCGATTTCCTTAGGGAGTTTTTGTTACAGAATAAAACAGCCAGTTACCGGCGGTGATTATCTGAATGCATACAACCATTGTTGTTTTTTGAAAAAACTTCCCTCTTCTTCTGTTATGATTTCTACATTGGCTGTTTCTACTTCAGCATGCATCATATATCCGAGAGAGGGCAATATTACTTTTACAGTTTTGTTTTTAACCGATACAACCTGTCCTTTCTGTGTAACAAGCGGTCCGCCAATTACGCGTACAATATCATTCAGGTTAACCTTTGTTTTCTCGAGGCGAACATCCTTGTAATCATTCAGGAAATCTTTGATGGCCTGAATTTCATCATTGCGTACTTCCGCCGGTTTACCCAGCCAGTACACAAAATTGATAATACCGTCTGTAAGACGAACAGGCAACTTCTCTGTTTCATCTATACAAACAAATACATAGGAGGTAAACAGTGGTTCCATAACCAGTTTTTTCCGGTCGGCCCATTGTTTATGCACCCTGTTTAACGGGCAATAATGCTCGATTTTTTTACGGCCCAGCAGGTCAGAAACTTTTTTCTCCCACCTTGGCCTGGTATACACAACATACCACTTTTTTGATACACTATACATAGGGGCTGTTTTGCGTTTGCTAAATATTTTTTTGATGGCTTCGCCACTCCGGTTACACAGGATAAGGTTTGTTAAGCAGTTTCTAAAAATATACTGCTTCAGCCTTTTTATTCATACAGCGCAATCCTCTGTTTTGTATCAGACGGCAAAAACCGGTTAAACGTTTACTGTAGTGTTACCTGTTTCTTTTGCCTGCCGGTACTTATATCCGTAATCGTAATCGTATCCATAACCATAACCGAACCCGTATTTTCCCACTCCCCTTTTCTTAACCCCGTTAAATACGATGCCGACGTTTTTCAAACGATGCAACTCAACATTATCATCCAGGCGCTGCACATGTATTTTCGGTGTAAATCCATGGCGTACCACATAAATCGTAGCATCGCACCAGGTTGATATGGTATAAGCATCTGTTATCGCCAGTACAGGCGTGGTATCTACAATAATGGTATCAAAAACAGTTTCCAGGTATGCCAGTAATTTCTGCGTTTTGCCATTCAGCAATAGTTCCGACTGGCTATTGTCTGCATTGCTTCCGGCAGGAACTACATAAAGGTTGGCGTTGACTGTCGTCTTTTTGATAATATGGTCTGCTTCTTTTTTACCTGTTAAATAATCACTGACACCGCTTTCATTGGAAACATTAAAAATACCTGCCACCTGGGGCATATAAAGATCCATATCAACAATTACCACTTTGCGGCCTGTAGCTGCCATGCTAAGCGCAAGATTGGCAGCCACAAAACTTTTACCTTCGCCTGCTATAGAAGAGGTAATCATGATTTTCTTTAAACTGGAAGCACTGCCCAGGTAATTCAATGATGTTCTTATCTGGCGAAACTGCTCTTCTACAAAACTTCTGCCAGTTCCGGTTAATGGCGATGATTTTTTGGTTTTATCATATACCAGCTCTCCCAGAACCGGTATAGTTGTAAATGATTCAATATCGCTCCTGAATAATATCTTACTGTTAAATGCTTCTTTCAGTGTTATCAGAATAACGGCCAAAGCGCCCGCTCCCAGTAATGACATCAGCAGTACTGCGGATCTTTTCGGACTAACCGGATTAAAAGAAGACTCTGCTTTATCTACCAGCCGGCTGTCAGACACGGTAGCGCCAAATGAAAGCGCGGCTTCTTCACGTTTCTGTAACAGGAATGTGTAGATATCATTTTTGATACCGATGGGCCGTTTCATTTCAGCCAAATCCTGCTCCTGTTTGGGTACGCTTTTCAGTAATGACGAATACCGGCTGATGGAACTGTTGAGATTATTCCTTCCCGCCTCCAGGCTCTTGCGCTGGTTGCGTATTATCTCAATGATATTCGGCTTTATCTTATTGATTTCATTTTGCAATGACACCAGTACCGGGTTATTTTCTGCTGTTGTTTTTTTCAGTTTTTCATATTGTATTTCGCTATCGTACAGCTTCTCCACCAACTGAGATAACAATGGATCCTGTATGCCAAATGAAGCGGGCACCACACCGGCCTGATTGTTTTTTGCCACCACATATTTTTCCACTTCATCCAGCGCTGCAAGCTGCACATTGAGCTGACTGGCTTTCTGATCGCTCTCCCCTACGCTTTTAAGGTACCACTGACTTTGCTCTCCCAGGTCAACAGCGCCTTTCTCAGTGCGGTACTTTTGAATACGTCCTTCGGTTGAATCCAGTTGCCCCTCTATCAATTTCAATCTTTTTTCTACAAAGTTCAGTGTGTTGGCAGCCAGCTGGGTTTTATCTGCTATGGATACCTTGTTGTATACATACATGATGGCATTCAGAACGGCTTCGCCCCTTTCCGGACTTGCATCTGTAATTTTAAGATTGATTACTGTCGACAATTTGCTCACCGGTGTAACTTCCAGTCTGCCGGAGAGTTGTTTAACCATTGTTTTTACACTGCTAAGCGTGAAATAGAGCGCGGCATTGGGGGAAGCGGATCCACGGTAAAACGGATTTTCAATAAACCGGCTGGTACCCCACGGCATATTCATCCAGGTGTTTACAGCATACTTGCTGTTGTTAACAGTAACCGTTTTATCGGCAGCAGACCAGGTAAATGGTATCTTATCGCTGCCATCTGTCAGCGAATCGGGCGATTTTACCTGGAGTATTACCGGGCTGCTGGTATAGGCAGTTTTGATAACCAGTCCTTCTTTTTCGAATGACTGGGCATACAGGTTCAGCTCTTTTACTACTTCAATTAAAATAGCCCGCGAGCGAATAATCTCCGTTTCATTTTCTACAATCTTCTTTGTACTCAGCGGATTCAGCGATTCTACCACCTTGGAATCATCCAGGCCTTTCTTTTCATCTTTTATCAGAATGGTTGCGCTGGATTCAAACAACGGAGTGCTTGTACGCAGGTATACATAACCGACACCTAATCCGCATATCATTAACAAAATGAACAGCGGCCAGTAAGGCCAGTAACGGAAGAACAACTGCTGAAAAAAATTATTTTCAGCCGTCTCAATCCCCTTATTTGCGGAAACCTGCATTTTTTTCATACTGCTCAAAAAAATTATTTTATAAGTCTGTCCGCCACTACCACCATTACCGATAACATGGCAATGAATGCCGGCAACAGTTGCCTGAAATTGCTTACGCTCGCTACCTTGTTCTTATTCGGTTCCACATAAATCACATCGTTCGATTTTAAATAATAAAATGCCGATGTTAAGGTTGCGGGCGAATTAAGGTCTATACGCCGTACAATTTTCTTGCCTTCTTCTTCCCGTATGAGTAAAACATTTTCCCTTTTGCCGTAAATTGTTAAATCTCCTGCCAGTCCGATAGCCTCCAAAAGACTGATTTTTTCGTTTGGCACCGTTATAACCGTTGGATTACCCACTTCCCCTAATACCGTAACCCTGAAATTCAGAAACCGGATGGTTATTAGTGGCTCTACAAGCAATTTTTTTATAGTGAGGCTGTCCACCAGCCTGTCATTTAATTCTTTTACGGTCAGCCCTTCCGCCTTTATCTTTCCCAAAACGGGAAATTGGATATTACCTTCTTCATTTACCAGATATCCTACGTTTTGTACGGTTGCACCGTTGGCACTTGCAGAAGTAGTTGTTGGTATACTGGGCGCATTGAAAATTAATGTTGCATCCGTATTCAAACTGCTTACATAAATGCTCAGCAAATCGTTTTTATGAATAACAGGCGATGGGGCATCAAAGGCCGTTTTATAGGTCCCGTTTTCAATATCGTTAAAATAGGTTGTCTTTTTTGTGTTTACGCAGGATGTAACCATGAGAAAAAGTGCCGGTAAAAACAACAAAAGCTGGTATTTAGTGATTGATCTCTTAACATAACTCATAGTTATAGCGTAAATATATAATAATCAATAAAGTATGGCTGCAAATGTGATATAAAGTATGGCTGCAATTTGCTAGAAAGGCTTTCCGTAGAAATAAGTTGTTACGCAGGTTACCAAGGATATTGGATTGTGCCTAACATCAGAAAGAATATAATGGCTGAGGCTTCTGCACAAATGTACATAATAAAATGGATAATTATATCCAGTTATTTTTCAAAAATTCACCCCGCAAAGAAAATATATTTTTTAAAATAAACAAAGGATAGACCAATAGCATAATGCCAGGAAGGAGGTTTATAAACAAGTTATTATTAACGGATTAGACCTGGTATGGGAGAGTTACTATAATTCATTCGTAAATACACGTATGTGCACAAATAACAAAAAAGTAACCTGTAATTACAGGTTACAATGCCTTGTTATTTTCGCACCTTATCAAGTAGTTTAATTCCGGATGAAGTTATCTTATCAGCCTTATTAGCCACAACTTTGGCCACACCCAGTTCCACTACCGTTCCGAGCGCTTTTTTTACAACATTTGTGGAGCCCATTACAAAAATCTTCTTTGATAAAAAACCTGCTGCAAGTCCCAATGCACCTTTAAACAGATTTTTACTGAAGCCGGGCGATTTTACTGTGCTGCTGAACGCATTTTTTATAAGGTTAACAGGTTTTAAATCATGAATAATATCCCTGGCTGTATTTTTAAGATCTTCTTCCTGCTGCATTGCCCGTGTTTCCAGTTCTGCAATCCGCAATTGTAAATTATCCGATGTGTACAATTTATTTTTCATTCCTTGCTTTTTAGAATTTTTGTAATTATAAAATTACTCACCGGTGTTTTTACAAGGCTTTTGCGGTTGAGGTGAAATACAATACCGGCAATACCATAAGCTCCAGACACAATAAAAAATCCATAATAATTTTTACCCAGCAATTCACCTAACCATAATGCCAGGCCAACACTGAAACAGAGTACGAAGAAACCAACAAAGATACCCACTACCAAAGATGAAGCTGCATCTGATACAGTATCAGATGTTTTATCGGCAAATTTCAGCTTTATTAATGTTGCCTTTGTTTCTGCATACTCACCTGCTTTGGAAAGTAATGTTTCAAAATGATTAGGTGCTGCTTCCATTGTGAAAAAAGTTTTATAGTATGCCGGTATCGGGAAAATGTGATAGATTATTTATTTATTGATATTTAATATGATACTAATTTTATGATTATTACGACTAAGAGAGGGCATTTTTAGCTTCATTCTTCAGGCTGTTGAATTTCATCCTGCTTTTTTCTTCTACATCTTCTGCTTCAGATTTTACGCTGGAATAAGATTCCTTTATACCGTCAATAAAGTCGTTAAATGAACCTTTTAGTGAATCACCCAGGTCTCCTGTTTTCTTGGAAATCTTTCTCCTGGTTTCAGAACCTTTATCCGGAGCAAGCAATATACCTGCAAGTGCACCTACTGCAGCGCCTGCTAAAAAGCCTAATAAAGTTTTTGTGTTAGCCATAATTGTAATTTTAAAAAAGTTATTAATTATTTTTTCTTTGCATTGTATAACCCCAAAACGTTGCCAAATAATTTTACGGCAAATCGATATCCCCTTTTGATGAGCGCAGGCTGCCATGTATTAATAATTACACATGGAAAGGGTTTAATGGGGACTATTTTCCACAATAGCGACCATCACCAGGCAGGCCTTACATTAAATATTTCTTAAATAAATCAGAAGCATATTTATTGCGTGCTTTTCATTCATCTAAAAATGGCATAATTATAATATCAATCGGAAGATATATAACCCAGCCGGAGAATTGAGCAGTGTCTTGCTTCAACACCTCATAAAAAAAGGTTTATATAACTGGAATATGCAAAATGGAACACTGTTGCAATACTTTCACTGGTATTATCCTCAGGATGGAACTTTATGGAAAAAATTTAAGAAAGAATCGGCCGCCCTGGTTAAAATGGGAATTACCGCCGTATGGCTTCCCCCTGCATTTAAAGCCAATGCAGGCGGAATGAGTGTTGGATATGATGTGTATGATTTGTACGATATCGGCGAGTTTGACCAGAAAAGTTCCATTCGCACCAAATACGGAACAAAACAGGAATACATCGATGCTATTAAAACAGCGCACAACAAAGGCCTTCAGGTGTATGCAGACATCGTGGTAAACCACCTTGCGGGCGCCGATGAAGCAGAAAAAATTATGGCGCGCAAGGTAGACCCTGAGAACCGCAATGAATTTATCTCAGACTCCCATGAAATTGAGGCATATACCAAATTCACCCATCCCGGGCGCAAAGGCAAATACTCCTCTTTTGTATGGGACCACAATTGTTTTACCGGCGTAGACTATGACAATCTTTCTAAAGAATCGGGTATCTATAGTATTATGAATGAGTACGGTGAGGGCTGGGAAGATGTGGTGGATGATGAAAAAGGCAATTATGATTATTTGATGTACGCCGATATTGAGTTCAGAAACCCTGCTGTGAGGGAGGAATTGAAAAGATGGGCCGACTGGTACTATAACGAAATAAAATTTGATGGCGTAAGACTGGATGCGGTGAAACATATATCCCCCGATTTTTACAAAGACTGGCTGGACCATGTACGTGCCAGCACCCAGCGCGAAATATTTGCAGTAGGAGAATACTGGGCACCGGGCAATCTGCCGCTGATGCTGAAATACATAGAAGCCACCGATGGCAAAATGTCATTGTTTGATGCAGCACTTCACCATAACATGCACGTAGCTTCCAGAAGCGGCAAGGATTATGATCTAACTAAAATATTCGATAATTCACTGCTGTCTGCAAGGCCGGAACTGGCGGTTACCGTTGTTGACAACCATGATACGCAACCGCTGCAGGCACTCGAAGCACCTGTGGAACCCTGGTTTAAACCCATTGCCTATGCATTGATACTGCTGATCGACAAAGGATATCCCTGTGTATTTTATCCGGATATCTTCGGCGCAACATACACCGACAAAGGCAATGACGGCAATGACTATGAAATCTATTTGCCCGGTTGTGAAAATATCGACAAACTATTGCTTGCACGTAAACAATATGCCTACGGAACACAGCGAAATTATTTTGACCATGGCAATTGCATTGGCTGGACCAGGGAAGGCATCTCCGAAAAAAGAAAATCCGGCTGCGCAGTTGTCCTGTCGAACGGAGACGCGGGATTTAAAAAAATGGAGGCAGGCATCAGACACAAGGGTAAAACATTTATTGATTACCTGGGTAAGATCAAGGAAGAAGTGGTAATAGATGAAAACGGTTTTGGAGAATTTCACTGTCTGGCCGGTTCTGTATCTGTTTGGATTCAAAAATAAACAGTGTATAAAATTATTCATCAAAATGTTCTTATTATGGAACACATACTTTATTTAAAAATTGAAAATGATATCCGCCCGGCGAGGGTAATACCAGTATCGCATCCGCACCACAGGCTCTACCATGTAATTTTTGAAGATGGTTATGAAAACATGTTTTATACTGATGTGGAAACCGGTAACTGGATTGAAGAAGACCTGGGCGAAACAGATCTGGCGCTGATGATTGGTGCAAAAATTAAAAAGCTGGATAAGTTAAGAAACACCAGCCGCAAATCATTGGTCTGGTGCAGGGCTTCGGTAGCCAGCATTGTGATAAATTTTGGGTTCTGTACTTATTCAGATGAAGGAACCACCATTTTTGAAATTTACAGGGATAACCGCAAATTTTTATGCAACCTGGTAAAAAACAAAAAGGGCAAATGGACCATATACGCCGCACAAAGGCCGGTAATGGAATACCAGTATACCAACCAGGTTCAGATCATCATCAGCATATTTGAAGGCATGGCCGACCAATGCTGATAAATACCGTGGTTACAATTTCTATTATTTCCAAAACTGCCTGGTGAAACAGGCAATAAAATCTACTAAATGAACAAAAAAAAAATACTGAACCTTTTACCCATTTTACTTTTCTGTTTTTCCATCACCAGTTGTGAAGCTATCGGAAGCATATTTAAAGCAGGTGTATGGTCGGGCGTAATACTGGTAGTGGTGGTGATTGCCATTATTCTTTTTATTATTTCAAGGCTGGGTGGCAAAAAATAAGAATAAAAAAAGAGGATACAGTTGTACCCTCTTTTAACCCTAAAACCAAAACCCTCTACCTATGAAATGACGTATTCAGTAATTTTAATTGCATAAATGCATAAGTAAGTCCGTTGAGCTGGCAACGTATCAGTTTCCTGAGATTATCATGTAAAAATGGCTCATTCAATATATTTCTGTAGGCCGTAATCATCTTCTTTTCACTCACCTCACATGATTTCAAAATCTCTACTTCATCGGCTATCATCAGTGTAAGCGCAGGCATGTATTTAACTTCCGCCATTGCAATTTCCGGTTCATACATTTGTCTGAGTTTGCCGCCCATAGATTCAATCTGGCTCCAGAGTTCGTTGGCATATTGATTGGCTTCCTGCGCCAGCAACAAGACCGTTCTTTTCAGTTGCTTATCTTTTAACTTGGAGGCAAAGGTTTCAAATTCAAGCTGCCTTTCTTTTAAGAGCTTAAAAAGAATGTCTAGTTTTTCCAGCACAAAAGCCGGAATTTTGTTTATGGTTGAAAATATCATGGCAAGCTTTTTACGGATATTAACAAAAAGGGGCTACTAAAGCTACTGTCCAATTTATATACCATCTTTTCCCGGGCAAAACGATGAATTTTTTTAAAATAATGCTGCGGAATTTACTAACTATGGGAAATTTTTCCCCATTTGCAGGAGGATAAACATTAACTGAATGAAAAGGATTATTGACAAACTGAAGATTCATAACAGGATACGTGTGGGCTATGGAACAGCATTTTTCTTATTATTGATTTGTTACCTGATAACACTTTACAACAACCAGTTATTGTTAAGACAGGCAGAATGGGTAGACCATACCAATAACACCATTATTCACCTGGAAAAAATTTTGTCTGATATAAAGGATGGCGAAACAGGTGTACGCGGTTATGCGGTAATGAAAGATGTCCGTTTCCTGGATAGCTATTATACCAGCAAATCGCGTGTGGATTCTGCCTATAATTTATTGAAATTGGTAACCCGGGAAAGCCCGGTACAACAACAAAGGCTGGATACCCTGCACAACCTGGTGAATCAAAAATTTTCGCTTATTAAACATGGTATCCGTTTGCTGCAGGAAAATAATTTTCAAATAACAGACACCCTGAAAATGATTGTCTATGAAGGTAAAAAGACGATGGATCTTATCCGTTCACTGGTTACCCGTATGCAGCTGAGAGAAGAAACCGATCTCACCTCCAGGAGAAGCGAAATGAAAAGCTTGTTTTCTTCACTCCGCATTATCATCATTGTATCGCTGGTGATTGCTTCCCTGTTACTGGTTATAGGCTTTATCACTTATATACGAGAGAACCGGGCAAGACGGGAGGCAGATGAAAAGGTTCAGCAATACCAGGAGCAGTTGCGTGTGAGGATTATGGAACTCAGAAGCGTTAACAAAGAATTACTGCAAATGCGGAGTATTGAAAAATTTGCCTCTACCGGCCGCATAGCCCGTACCATTGCCCACGAAGTAAGAAATCCGCTTACCAATATAAACCTTGCTATGGAGCAATTAAAAAGCGAAATGCCGGATGGAGGCGATAATGTAGTGTTGTTTGATATGGTTAACCGCAATAGCAACCGCATCAACCAACTGATTACCGACCTGCTGAATTCTACAAAATTTGCAGAACTGACCTATGGCAAAACTTCCATCAATGACCTGCTGGATGATGCATTGGAACTGGCAAAGGATCGCATTGCACTTTACAATATACAAGTGGTTAAAAATTACAGTGCGGATATTTGTGATGTTGCGGTAGACAAGGACAAACTTAAAATTGCATTTCTGAATATCATTGTAAATGCAATAGAGGCTATGGAACCTGGCAAAGGCATACTTGCGGTTACTACAAAAGGCGAGCACAATAAATGTGTAATAGAAATTGCCGATAACGGTTCCGGGATGGACAAAGAGTCGCTGGGGCGGTTATTTGAACCCTATTTTACCAGTAAACCAAAGGGCAATGGCCTCGGGCTTACCAATACACAAAATATTATACTCAATCACAAAGGCACCATACAGGCAGAAAGCGAAAAAGGTGCAGGCACCACATTTATTATAACGCTGGATTTTGCACAATAGGACCGGGTATAACCATAATAAAAAAAACCTTCATTTTCAGGTGAAAGTTTTTTTATTACAAATAATGGAACCTTATAAATTCTGAATCCATTTTATTACCTCTTCTTTTGTTTTCCCTACTTTCTTCTGAATACGCCCAACCAGTTCATCGTCTTTTCCTTCTTCGTACAATAAGTCGTCGTCGGTAAGATTTGCATACTGTTTTTTTGCTTTTCCTTTTACGTCATTCCAGGCGCCATTCCATTTCAATTTCCAGCTTTCCATATAATTCTATTTTATGATTTACAATAACGGTGCTTTACGCGCCCCGTATTACCCTGAGTAAAACAGCTATTATTGCAATAACCAATAATATATGTATAATACCGGTTGCATGGTATCCAAGAAAACCAATTGCCCATATTATTACAAGCACTACGGCTATGAGATATAACAGATTTCCCATCTTAAATAAATTTTAATAGTGATTAAATGGTATTAACAATAGCTATCAGATGCATATATGTAAAATGTCTGCCAGAATTTTAAACAGCATTGCGGGTACTCCGTTTTGCCTTTACGGGCTGTGGATGATGGGAATTAAATAAAGTGGGAGGAAATTCGGGTATTTTTTTCCCCAGTTTGAGGCGCTGTACAGGAGAAAATGTTCAGAGCAGTTTTTTTATCGCGTAATCAATGACTTCCCTGGTAAATGGTTTGCTTATAAATAGATCGGCGCCGCCAGCCTGGGCTTTTTTGCGTTCCATCAGCCCGTCGTGTGCCGTTATCATTACAATCTTTACATCGGGGTAATTGGTTTTTACATATTGAATAAAATCCAGCCCGAAACCATCTGGCAGATGATTATCAAGAAATAATATAGAGGGAGTATCCTGTTTTAATGATTCCCTTGCACTGGCCAGATTATTTACAAAAGCCGGTTTCAAATGCTTCTGTTTTAATATTCCGCTGAGCAGGAAACAAATATCAACTTCATCGTCTACTATGAGGGCTTTCAATGTGTCATTAATTATACTGTTTTTCGTTTCCACCGGCAATCACATTTATAACAATTCTTGTTCACTACACCCACCTATGCAGCAATTAATTTGCCAGTAAGTATAACTGCGATTGAACAACAATGTTATAAACAAATGTCCGGAAAACGAACAACTGTTCACTAAAATCGATAAAACTGATTCAAAAATAATACTCCTGGTAAAAACTGGCAAGCTATTTCCATTAAAACAAATATTCCTTTTTTAATGGCATTCCTGTTAAAATACCATTTTCTGCAAGGCCATTAACAGCAGTAATTGCGGCCCTGCAAATAAAAAACTAAAACGGTTTATGCTTCATTCAATCAGGCAGGCATTTCAATTTATCAAAAGGGTTGTAATAGATTTTGGCGATGATAAGGCTATGAAATTCAGTGCATCACTTTCTTATTATACCATTTTTTCCATCGCTCCTTTCCTGGCCATCATCATTTCTTTCAGCAGTTATTTTCTTGGGCGGGAAGCCATCCAGGGCGAGCTATACCCCCAGATAAACGACCTGGTAGGTAATGAAGCTGCATTACAGATACAGCAGATGATTACCAATATTCATCTGTCGAAAAATAGTTTTATTGCTACAGTGGTCAGCCTGGTAGTGCTCATTCTGGGCGCCACCGGTATATTCAGTGAAATCCAGGATTCTATCAACCATATTTGGGGTTTAAAAAGCAAGCCAAAGCGGGGATTAATAAAAATGCTGCTGAACCGGCTTATTTCCTTTTCACTCATTATCAGCCTTGGCTTCCTGCTGATGGTTTCGCTGCTGCTCAATACCGTGGTGGAGGCACTTAGCAAACAATTAATAAAGTTTTTACCCGGCAACGGCGTGTACCTGGTATCAATTCTTAATAATTGCCTCATGTTTATTCTCTTGTCGCTTCTTTTTGGCATTATTTTTAAAGTTCTACCAGATGCCAGGATTAAATGGAAGGATGTTATGGTGGGTGCCTTTGCCACTGCCATACTTTTTATGATAGGTAAATTTTGTATTGGTTTTTACCTTGGTCACAGTAACCTGGGCAGTCTTTACGGAACAGCGGGGTCTATTATCATTGTCATGTTATGGGTTTATTACAGTGCAGTGATACTGTATTTCGGGGCAGAATTTACCAAGGTATATGCCAAGCTGTATGGCAGTGAGATATTGCCAAATGATTACGCGGTCTGGATAAAAACCAAGGAAGTTGAATTACCGCCAAAAGCGATGAATCAAACAAATTTTTAATTAATTTCAATTTTAAAATACAGATATATGAAGCGCATTCTTCTTATTGATGACGACATGGATATGTGCACACTGCTCGGTAGATTTTTACAACGGAAAGGATTTGAAACAGACGCGGCTTACAGTGGCAATAAGGGTATTGCAAAATATAAAGAACAGCATTTCGATGTAGTATTGTGTGATTTCAGGCTTGGCGACAAAGAAGGAAGGGAAGTTCTGAAAGAGATACGAGATTTCAATCCCCATGCCATCGTAATTATCATTACCGGTTATTCGGATATCAAAATTGCCGTTGATGTTATTAAACATGGGGCATTTGATTATATCACCAAACCACTTATTCCGGAAGAAGTACTGAGCGTAATCAATAAATCATTGCAGGAGCCGGAGACTACCGGTAATAGCCCGGCTGCAAAAAAGAATACAGGTACCACTTCGGGCGACGGCGAATTCCTGCGCGGACAAGCAGGCACCACCAACGAATTATACAAACAGATAGAACTGGTAGCTCCAACCAATTACAGCATCATTCTCTATGGTGAAAGCGGAACGGGAAAAGAAGTAATGGCCAAAACCATTCACCTGGCCAGCGCCCGCAAAGACAAGCCATTCGTAGCGCTGGATTGCGGCACATTGTCGAAAGAACTGGTGGGCAGCGAACTGTTCGGCCATATGAAAGGATCGTTTACCGGAGCATTGGGAGACAAGGAAGGTCTGTTTGAAGTAGCCAACGGCGGTACCCTTTTTCTGGATGAAGTGTCCAATCTTTCCCTGGATATACAGGCATCGCTGTTACGCGTAATACAGGAAAGAAAATTCAAGAGAGTGGGCGGCAACAAAGAAATCAATGCCGATGTGCGCATACTGGTAGCTTCCAACGAAAACCTGCAGGACGCTTACCGCAGGGGCAAATTCAGAGAAGATCTTTACCACCGGTTTAATGAGTTCTCTATTAACATTCCTCCTTTACGCGAACGTAAAGAAGACATCACCCTTTTTGCAGAATTCTTTTTAAACCAATCATGCGCCGAATTAAATAAAGAAATTGCGGGTTTTGAGGACGAAGTGATGCAGATGTTTATCAATTATTCATGGCCCGGCAACCTGCGTGAATTCAGGAATGTGATACGCAGAGCGGCATTGTTAACCAATAACGGTTTAATAGGCAGCAAAGTATTGCCCTGGGAAATGACGCAGCACAATCCACTGAAAGACGATTCTGTACCTGTGGCATATACCAGCAATGTTCCGGTTGCAGCACCCGCCGCTGCACCCGCAGAAACACCGGCAGCGAACCGGCAGCCCTTCGATTTAAAAAATGCAGCATCACAGGCAGAATATGAAACCATTATGAATGTATTGAAACAAGTTAATTTTAATAAATCCAAGGCAGCAGACATTCTTAAAATTGATAGAAAAACACTCTACAATAAACTGCGGGTATACGAATCCCATCAGCATAACGGGGAATAAGTTCTACAGGAATTCCATTAAAAGAATTAAAATGTAAAGTAAACCCCTGCCAGTCAGGGGTTTTTTATTTTTTAATGACATTATCTGCATAAGGGTACAGGCTTTGCCTTTATTGCTGTATCAAACACAAGCGATTAACCTTAAAAACATATTTTATGACTTCACCTGGAACAATGACTACGCTGAGCTATGTAATTGAAAAATTACGTTTGCAAAGAAAAGACAATGAATTTACCATTACCCCGGAAGGTTTCACTACCGGCAATGGTAAGTCTTATAAACCGGAAGATCTCACCATTGTAAAAACATATCGTTTTGAAGGTGATTCAGATCCATCAGATGCATCCATACTCTATGTAATAGAAGCCAATGACGGCCTGGTTGGATACAGCATAGATGCCTACGGTGTTTACAGCAACCACGACGACGATGGTTACGATGATTTTATAAGAAAAATAAAAGTTGAAGACCGGGATGAACAACAAATTTTTGAAGAAAAACCGGTTCTGTCTTAATCAGTACAATGTTAAAAAACAAAAGGCTGCCTCTATGGGGCGGCCTTTTGTTTTTATACCGGCAGGCCGGAATCCGGATCAATAAATGTAAGTTGTGCATTGCACAAATGCCAGCCACAACCAGCCAGAAGCGAATGGCTATCTTTATACATCACCAATCTTAATTTTTCATGCAGGCTTTTTCTAACCGGATCACAACACTTTTTGGAATTGAGTACCCCATTATACAGGCGGGCATGGTATGGGCCAGCGGATGGAAACTGGCCAGCGCAGTTAGCAATGCCGGCGGACTGGGTATCATTGGAGGCGGCAGTATGTACCCCGATGTGTTGAGAACCCATATACAAAAATGCAGGGCTGCAACCCTAAGGCCATTTGGCGTAAATATCCCATTGCTGTATCCCGGCATAGAAAAACACATGGCCATCGTGACAGAAGAAAAAGTACCCATTGTTTTTACATCAGCCGGAAACCCGGCTGCCTGGACAAACACGCTCCGTAAAGAAGGAATTATTGTAGTACATGTGGTAAGCAGCAGCAAATTTGCCCGCAAAGCCGCCGACGCCGGTTGCAATGCAGTAGTGGCAGAGGGTTTTGAAGCGGGCGGGCACAATGGGCGCGAAGAAACCACCAGCATGGTGTTGATACCGGCAGTGGCAGCGGCGGTGCAGATACCCGTTATTGCAGCAGGTGGTATTGCCAATGGCCGGCAAATGATGGCCGCCATGGTGCTGGGCGCCGAAGGCGTACAAATGGGAACCCGTTTTGTTGCCAGTGAAGAAGCTTCCTCTCATATAGACTTTAAGAACCTGGTTGTAAGCAGTAATGAGGGTGATACCATGCTTAGCATGAAAAAAATAGTGCCTGTAAGGCTTTTAAAAAACCAGTTTTATACATCGGTTACAACTGCCGAACAACACGGCGCTTCTGCAGACGAATTGCTTCAATTACTGGGTCGGGGCAGGGCAAAAAAAGGTATGTTTGAAGGCAATCTCGACGAAGGCGAACTGGAAATTGGACAGGTGAGTGCCCTTGTAAAAGACATAAAACCCGCCGCGCGCATTGTTGCAGAAACCTGGCAGGAATTTAATGATGCATGTCTGAATCCGTTCAGAATACTATAACTTTATAAGGCAGTCTGACCAACCTGCGCATGTGAATCATTCTCCTAAACTGCTTTTATGAAAAAAAGATCTATTCCCTTCATCCTGCTGCTGATGCTGACCAGCTTTTTTTCTTTTGCCAACAACGGTGGAAAAGATAAAAAAGAAGATCCGGATCTCAACGGTATTATTCTGGAAGCAGAAACGGGCAAGCCTATAAAAGATGTTAATATAACTGCATACACAAATTCCAAAAAAGAAAAATCAGTGACCAGCAATGCTACCGGTAATTTTTCGCTGGCAGATTTAAAACCCGGCATCTACAAATTCGTTTTTAAAAAAGAAGGCTACGAAAAAGTAGTACGCGAAAAAATGATACTTAAAATAAATGAAGGTTACCAGATTACCATCCAGATGTTTGAAGAAGAAAGTGTTTTTAATCTGATCCCCTCGCCACTCCATTTTTCCAACGACGATTGACCCGCGGCCGTCCAAAAAAAAACGTTTCATACCACTACAGTTTCCCATTGTGCAGATACCCGTTTTGAGGTATTGCAGGTGGCATATATAACTTTTACCTTCATTGAGCATTCATCAGCTGAATAAAGTACCGTAATAAATTCCAGGTATACAGGCCGGTAGCATTTATATATACATCGCCGGCAGTAAAGACGCACTCTTATTGGAAACTTACCCACCGTTCCGGAAAACTATGCCCCGGCAATCATTACAGGTGTTATCCGTGGCAATCCGCGGCATGAACTATTATACACTATTTTTTTACCTTTCAATACTTTCACTATGGATCAATTTACCACACCAGGTGGACTAGGCAGAAGGAAATTTATCTACGATGTATCGCTGACTTCAGTTTCGGTTTTGTTGCTGTCTTCTTTAATGGGCGGGTGCGAAAGCATCCTGGATGCCATCCGTAACAGGCCGGTGCGCCGGATGATTAGGAATACGGCAGAATCAAATCATGCAACAGATCTCTATCGCACCGCAGTTGCCGCAATGAAAAAACTGCCAGTGGCCGATTGTTGTAACTGGACCAAACAGGCGAGAATTCACGATGATTTTTGTCCGCATGGTAATTGGTTTTTCTTTCCCTGGCACCGGGCTTATTTGTTTGAGTTTGAAAAGATCTGCCAAAAGCTTTGCGGTGATCCCAAATTTGGACTTCCATACTGGAATTGGTGTGCAGACGGGCATATTCCTGCACCGTTCTGGCCGCCACCGGCAGACAATGCCCTGTACGACAGTAACCGCGTAGCTACAGCTACCGATATTGCCAGCGCAACATCCGTTGGCCTGCCACTGGTAGATGGCTTTTGCAATGAACCCAGTTTTACACTTTTTGCAGGTGGCGCCACAACAGGCTTAAGAACAGGTGGTGGTTCATACGGAAATATTGAAGCTACCCCGCACAACTATATACACGGAACATTTATAAGAGGCGATATGGCCACCTTCATGTCTCCGCTGGATCCTATTTTCTGGATGCACCATTGCATGGTGGATTTATGCTGGTATGAATGGAATATCTCCCGCAATCACGCCAATACCAATGATCCCAACTGGATCAATTTTAATTTATCTGGTATGTTTTGCGATGCAAACGGCAACACGGTAAACAATATGCCGGTGCTTTCAACATTGCTGATGCCCATACTCAGCTACCGTTATGAAACAGGTATAGCCGGAAATACAGGTATTGAAAAACTGGCACTGAAAAACAAAGCAGATTTTGAAAGCATGAAGACCATTATTCAGCGCGGTGCAAAGGTTGAACTGAAGAAAACGAAACGAATGCAGTTGCAAAAATCGGTAACATTGTACCCCCAGCGCACCTTGTCTGAGTCTATACCGGTAGACATGAAAGATTTTGAAACCCCATTAACCACTACCAATAAAGAAAGGATAATTTTATCTGTAAAAAACATATCTCACCCGCAAAACAGCGATGTGTTCATCAGGGTGTTTGTAAATAAACCGGATGCTACGGTATCAACATCCACTGACGACATACACTATGCAGGCAGTTTCTATTTCTTTACGCACGGCGGCCCGGGGCACCAGCACAATGAAATGGCAAGGCCGGATTACTATGTTGATATTACAAAAACGTTAAAGCAGTTGCAGGCGGCTACCGGATTGGCTGCTGCAAAAGAAATAACCATTAATATTGTAACCGTGCCGGTAGAAGGCGTTAACACTGTTACTTCTTCATTAACGATAGAAGACCTGGAGTTATTTGTGAGCCCGGTAGAAGTAATTCTTATGGATTTAAAATGAAAACGGTTGTTCAAGCATCATATTACACACTTATTGCACTATGGGCCTGTGGTACTGTGCCGGTAAAAAAATGGCCGGTTGCAAGTATTGTTTCCTGCAGCTCAGCTACCGAAAAAAATCAAAAAACCTATGAGATAAATAACAACCAGCCAAAACTGCTATTCCCTTTTCCGGCTGATTCCATACTTAAAAAGCCGGCAACCCTTGCAGTACAAATAAAAGAAGTAAACAACCCCGCGTTGTTACCCGTGCATTGCACGATTGGTTTTTCTAATGCAGCGCAGCAGTGGCAGGCAGGCAATTTTACACTGTATCCCCCGGATAGACCAGGAACTTTTATATTTAGGATTGATAAAGTGGTTGCAGCGATGCTCAAAAACGGTGCACCGGCCGCAACCACTCCTTATTTTCTTAATATAACACTCGATACTACCGGCTATAAAACAGCGGGCAAACCGGCAACCGTTGGTGTACGGATTATTTTATATACCCCGGAATATAAACAATGATCCATTTACCAGGCTATAAATAGATTGTCCTGCTGTCCTTATCTCCCGATTTTTTGATCTTTATATTTTCATGCCTGAAATAATGTTTGTATTTTTCGATAACGGATGCAGGTTGTTTGGCACCGTTGATCATCAGTTCACCTTCTTTATATTCGATGCTGTACGGTTCTTTTATTTTCAGCAGTCCGTCTTTATCCATTTCTGTAACCATTTCTTTATACTGCTTCAGTTCCTCTCCTGCCCTGTTTACATTTTCGCGTGCCTTTTCCAGTTCCTTCCGGAAATCTTTTCCCATATGTTCTCTAATATTTTCCCGGGCAATGTCCATATCGGCTCTTAACCTGCCCCCCTGCATTCTCATATTTTCGCGGGCCCTTTCCATTGCACGGTGCATTTCTTTCATGTCTATTTCATTGACCCTGCCCATCGATTCTTTTGCCAGCTCCATGGCGCGCTGCATTTCACGTTTCATTCTTACCCGGTCAGTATTATCGAATGCCCCCTGTGCTTTTTCAATTTCAGCCTGCATTTTTTCCCATTTAATACCTTTCATGGCTTCCTGAACCTGCAACTGCATTTTTTGCATGTCTACGGCTTTCATGGAACGTTCAATTTGTTCCCGGATCTGCTGCAAATTTATTTTTTCCATCGATTCAGACAGGTGATGCTGTACTTTTTCCCAATCCCTTTTATTCAATTGCCTTTCCAGGTTTTCTTTGGCCCTGTTCAGTTCTTCAATTGCCCTGTCCAGATCGCCATCAATAACGGTTCTGTGCTTTCTTTCAGGTATGGTATCGCTTTGTTGAGTAGCGGTTTTCCCTGTGGGATTCTTTTGCCAGCCAATGCCTGTGATACCGATAAAACCAATGAGTACAATTGCCAGCCAGGCAACGGGTTTTGATGTGTGCAGCATAAGGATAATTTTATATTGATAAATGAGTTACGAATACGTTCGTATGAAAATACGACAGATTTCGTAAAATGTTGCAGGGCAGCTTGACTTTTTTGCAATAATTATCCGTCATAAGGGGTCTGTCTGAACGAAATAACTGGAAATGTGTAATACTGTGTGAAAGAAATTACTTTTAATACCACACAAGATAACAATAGAGATATATGAGGGTGTAGGGTATAAGGTGTAAGGTCTTTGCCGTTAACGATTGACATACGCACCACACACCTTAGACCTTCCACCCTAAACCTTTCACCTTAAACCTTCTCCCTACTAAAACACGTTCTTAATTACCACCGTTGCCCGGTTGAATACAAAACCATCGCCCTGTTTTTTGTTTTGCAGGATGCCGGCCAGCGGTGCATGCGGCGAAAGAAAAATTATTTCTTTTCCGTCTACCTGTTGCTTGCCCAGTCCGGCTGCTATAAAAAATAATTGTTGTGCCGTTTCAATACAGGCACCGGCGCAGGCATGATCGTACAACACACTGGTATTTACAGACTGCAGCGCGCTGAGTTCTTTTATATGTTCCGAAAGCTGGCGGGCATGCATATCTTTTTGCAGATGGCCCATGGCGCGGCCGGTTTCATATTTGTCACCGGCAGAACTTTTCTCTTCGCTGTTGGCAGATTCCTGCGCATCGCCCACAGCTTTTTTTGCGGCGGTCATTCTTTGTTCAATCTGTTGCTGGCAGAATTGCTTCAGCCGATCTTTCCAGGCTATTTTTTCGGTTGAGTCCATACACCTGGCATTCAAAAATTAAAATAATCTGTTCAGGTTAATTATTTAGCAGCTGGCACGCCTTCCGAGGTCATTACAATCCTTTTAATACTGCCGTCATTATTATAATACAGGTAGTCTATACAAACGGAACGGTGAAAACTGGCATAATCGGGCACCAGCGCGCCATTGTGATAGATAAAATAAGAATGGCCTTTAAAATCGATGATGGCCTGGTGGTTGGTATTGCAATTGCCTGCAATCTCATTTAAAATTCCCTTGTATTGCCAGGGCCCTTCAATACTCCGGCTCATGGCATAGGCGGTTTTTTCGGGAAATTCGTATGCATAAGACAGGTAGTACCAGTCATTGTGTTTATGCACCCAGGGCGCTTCCGTAAAATGTGGCAAACTGATGGTGCTGATGGGTCCATCCAGTTCTATCATATTTTCTTTCAGCTTTGCATAATAACATTTTGTATTGCCCCAAAACAACCATGCCTGCCCGTTATCATCCAGGTAAACGGTCGGGTCAATATCATCCCAGCTGATAGTTGCAGCAGTTGTCATATCATTGGTGATAAGCGCCCTGCCGATAGCATCTTTAAAGGGCCCGGTTGGTTTATCGGCCACTGCCACTCCGATGGCTTTACCCCGGATAGCGCCATGTTCTACGGCCACATACCAGTAAAATTTACCATTGCGTTCAATTACCTGCGATGCCCATGCATCGTCCTTTGCCCATACAAAATCTTTTACCGAGAGTGGTATGGGGTGTTCTGTCCAGTTTACCATATCAGCAGATGAAAAGCAGAGCCATTCATGCATCTCATAACCGTTGTGCCTGGCCGGGGCTACATCGTGCCCGGTATACAGGTATACCCTGTCTTTGTATACCATTGCAGCCGGGTCTGCCGTGAATTTATGTGTAAAAATGGGATTGCCATGTGCTGCAATGAGCGTATCCTTATCCTGGGCCATTGCCATTGCCGGTATAAGCAACGTAAAAAATAAAAAGTAAAATCCTGTTCTCGGTTGCATGAAAACTCTTTTGTATGAAGATATTGATTTAAAACATCTCAGTTGCCATCGGGCCGGGAAGCAGTAACGAAAGCGCTTTGCGGCCAATAAAAATTTTCTGCTGCTGTTGGCTTTGCGGGATCGAATACCGGAATATCTTTTCTAATGAATTTTTCCAATGGTAAATGCTGTTGCCGGATGGCGTTAACTACGCAGCTGGCCAGCTGGTAAGCGCCATAAGCGTTGAAATGTGTATTGTCTTTTAAAGGTTCGGCCTGGTGCGGAAATGTATTGGCGGGGTAATGAACAAAAGCCCGGATCGATTTTTCTTCGCCCCATGCTTCATACATTATTTTACTCATGGCGTTCAAATCAATCAGCGCCACATTTTCTTCCCTGGCTGTCTGGCGCAGTGCTTCGGGATAATCGAGTAGGGTATTAATGAGATGCCCGGCAGAATCAAAACTTCTGCGGTGCATAGAAGTTACCAGCACTGGCGTAATATTCCTTTCCCTCGCCGCTGCAATCCATTCTTTTACAGTTTGTTTGTAGGTGGTAAACGGGTCCAGAAAATTGCCGCCCGCCTTCTGATCGTTGTGAGCGAATTCAATCAACAAATAATCACCTTCTTTTGCCATACTCCATATCTTCTCCAGTCGTTTTTCTGCTTTGAATGCTTTTAATGTCTCTCCGGATTCTGCATAATTGGCTACCACAGCTTTTACGGGGTCTAAAAAACGTGGCAGCATTTGTCCCCACGCTGCCCAGGGTTCCCTGTCCTGGTCAACCACTGTAGAATTGCCTGCAAGGAAAATGGTAGTGGCTGTTTTGTTGGGCGAAATTTCAAGAGCGCAAATTTTGGGAATTGAATCATTGAATTCAAGCGTAAGCAAATCATCCCAATGTAAAAAACCGCGCTCGCGTGGTTTCAGTGATACTTTTCCGGTGGAATCGCCCTTAGCATTCCTGATGATGCTGTCACGAATATGAATGGTGATGGTTTGAGTGGCTATTTGTGCATAGGACGTTTTGTAATTCTCCAGCATCAGCCGGCGGCATTCGGTTCTTACGGTTGTGGCGGAACGCCCCTTTATATCTCCCATTGTGATTTTTACATCATAGTTTCCACCGGGAAGCTTTACCGAAAAATAAAATGGTCTTGAAGATGTGACAAAAGAGGTTGTCAGCGGATTTTTTCCTCCCCGCTCAACGGCCTGTACTTCCGAACCCAGGTCAAAGCCATAGCCGTTATTATAACTGAAGCAGGTTTGCGGTGTAACCGGTATATAACCTTTTACTTTTTTACCGTTGCCGAAGCTGAATTTAAAACTTGTCTGCGCGCATGCATACTGCAGCAATACAATACCAAAGCACAATACTGATAATCGCTTCATGCTGGCTTTTTTTGCAATGAATGATGGTACCGGCCAAAGAATATTTCAGCACGCTTGTTATTTCGCTGCTGCAGGCGTATAATACTGCAGTGCACTGTCATTTATCTTAAATGAATTGCGTTTCAGCAGCTGTATCATTTCTGCACCTGCCAGCAGCACTGGTCCGTACCCATGCGCAGCAAATACATTTACCGGGCGGTAATAGTAAAAAGCGGGATCGAAGCCCATCCCTGTTCCCACGCAGGTGCCTTCCACCTGTCCATTGCTATTTATTTTGGTGGATACTGCAGCCCAGCCAAGTGCCGCAGCGGGACCATAGGCAACGCCATCTATCCAGCCCTTGTTAATGGCGTGTGCAATACAATAAGTGTAAATTGCGGTGGCGGATGTTTCCAGGTAAGAATCATTCCTGTCGAGCAACTGGTGCCAGAATCCGTTGCCAGACTGGTACGCCACCAATCCTTTTACATGGGCTTTCAGTTGGTTAAGCACTGCCTTTCTTCCCGCATGTGTTTCGGGCAATACATCCAGTAATTCAACCATGGTCATAATGGCCCATCCGTTTGCCCTTGCCCAATGAAACTGCGGATGTTCCTGCATGCCCTGCACCCAGCCATGCATGTAAACACCTTTTTCATTATTGAACATGCGTGCTGAAAACTGTTGTACCTGTTTCACGGCATCGTCATAATATTTGGTGTCACCGGTTAGTTTGCCCATCTGCGCCAATGCGGGCACGGCCATATACAGATCGTCCAGCCAGATGCTGTTGGGTTGAGGCCTGTTCCTTGCAAGTGTGGCATCTGCCAGCCTGAATTCTTTGTTGCTGATGTACTGCAAAAAATTGTCAATCAGCGGCCGCAGATTCTGCTGCTGGTTGTTACCGGTGCGCAGGCTTTTAATCATGGCTGCGCTAAGAGCGCCGCCGTCGTCCAACGCATGCGGATGCATAAAAGACCGCAGGGGATTGGGCGCTGCCGGGTTTTTCTCGTAAAGACTTTTAAATACCGGTGCAACGGCGGCTATAAAAGCGAGCCTGTTGTTGGTATAATCAGCAAATTTTTTATCGCCGGTAGCTTCTGCCGTCAGCAGCATGCCGCTGTAGGTAACACCCCATTCATAACTAAGCAGCCTGAAATCTCCGGGTTTAAAAATAGTATTGCTGTCTGCCTTGCTGTAATCTGTCACATCTTGGTTGGTGATTCGATTTACCAGTTGGGCAGGGGTTACTGCATCCAGGTAGCCATATACGCGGTCGAGCAATTTTTTTATACTGTCTTTTACGGGAACGCCGTAAGTCACCGGGTAGTCTGGTTGCAATAAATGCAGCGGCGTATTTACATCATTTGCACGTGGAGATGTTTGCGCGGTGGAAGCAAATACCGGCATTAATGAAAAAGATAACAGGATGGCATAAGCGTATGAATGTTTCATCCGGAATGAATTTTATACAAAATAAATGATAATACGGGCAGTAAAAATAAAAGGACGGCGCAATAGATATTGACCGTCCGTTCTATAGTGCTTATTGTCAGAAAAGAATTAGTACCCGGGATTTTGCATTGCTTGCTTTTGTGATGAGGACAATGAGGCTCCGCTGGCCTGGATCCCATCCAGGAAATTTTGTGGTATGGGACGCAGGGTGTGTGTAGGTTTTATATTAAGTGCAGCGTCCACATTAAAAACTTGCACCCGCTTCACTAAAGTTTGCGTTCTTGCCAAATCATCCCAACGTTTAAATTCACCCACCAGTTCACGGGAACGCTCGTTAAGAACAAAACATAACATTCTGTCATAAGTTCCGGATACACCCAATGTGCTGATGATGTATTCATCCTGTGCAGGTAATGCAGCAACATTGGTAACAGCTAAACTTGCAGCAGCCGCCGTAGTTAAAGGGATATTATTTGATTCATAATAGGAGTTGCCCGGATAAAATGAGATACCAACCCCCGGTGTTTGAAGCGTTGCCGATAGTAAGGTGTTACCACCGTCGTAATAGGAGGACCTGTTTTCTCCATTGGCATATTGAGCTCTTGCCCTGACTGCATTAATATAAGGCAGTGCATCCGAAAAACTACCTGTGCCGGCCTGGGCCAATCTAATTTTTGCTTCTGCCGCTATCAGATATGTTTCAGCTGATCTGGCCAAAATAAAATCTCTGTGCCCAACAACATCATTTAAAGAATTTCTTGATCCGTCCATGTGTTTACTGCAGGAAGGAAAACTCTGACCGGCGGTGGTTAAATCAGTATTTAGGGCGCCATCTGTTGTCCGGCCATTGGGATACGCCACATAAGTGGTGGGTATTACTTTTCCGGTACCGTACACATCCGGAACCAGCGTAGCGGTAGTTGTTTTGCATATTTTGGACAGTGGATACCGGGCATCACCTGGCTGGTTTATTACAAACATAAGCCCCAGATCGCCTTTCACATTTGGGGCAATCGTTGTTGCTCCATTTACTGCACTTTTAGTTCTGAAAGATTTCCAGAACCTTGAATCATTCACCATATCATAAGCCCGGTAGATGAAATAAGTTGTTGCCATCCTGCTAAATGGCCGGTCACCGGTAATATCACGTGCCATCTGGTCCTGCACATCATATCTTGAAACAAAATACAAATGCTGTGTACTACCGTTACCGAGATTGGTATTTACATCATTGGTAAACTGAGCAGAAAGGATAACTTCCGGCAGCAATTCATTGGCAGAATTTATACCTGTAAAATTCCATAAACTTGCAAAGTTGGCAGCTAAGGGGTGGCGTGATATTACCTCGTCGCAAAGAGGGGTGATAGCCGCTAAATCAGCTGCTTTTGTATCAGTGTTCCATGAATTATTGATTTCACTTGCCCTGAATAAATAAGCTTTTGCCAGGTAATGAGCGACGGCATCTTTTGTAATATGAGATGGTCCGCCGGTGTTCGATAACAGGTCATATGCTTTTTTGAAATCAGCAATGATTTGAACACAAACATCTTTTGGCGTAGCTCTTGTAAATTCCAGTTGAATGGTAGTAACCGGCGTTGTTTGTAATGGTACCCCTCCAAATTGGTTCACCAGTCTTAAATAATTAAAGGCACGCATGAAATAGCCTTCGCCCAATGCTGTGCTTTTAATAGCTGCAGAAGTGGAGGTACTGTTTGTAGCATTTTGAATGAGCAGATTAGCATCTCCGATTCCGGTGTACAATGCATCCCATTGCATATTGGTACCGGCAGTATTGCCACTGGTGGCAAGTGCCGGATTGAATGTGGCATCATAATTATTCCAGGGCGAATTGGAAGGGTCTCCGCCCACATGAAATTCATCGGTTCCATAATTAGCAGAGGCATAGTTCCATTCCCCATTAAATGGCGCATTAAAAACCTGGTAGTATGCGCCTGTGGCCAATTGCAGTATTCCCGCATCTGTTTTGTAAAAATCGGTTGTTCTTGCCGTAGTAAGTGTTTCATCCAAAAAATGCTTGTTGCAGGATGATGCAAAAACCAGTACCGCAATAATTATTATTTTATAGAAAAGATTCTTCTTTTTCATATAATTCAAATTAATTTTTATTAAAATGACGCATTGATGCCGAATGTAAAGCCCCTGTTCCAGGTTGGGCCAACTACGTCCATATCAACTTGTTTCGTTTTAGAAAATAACATGCCCGGGTTTGCAACCTGTAGGTAGAGTTTCAAACTTGAAATACCTGAATGACCCAATGATTTGTTATTAACCGTATAGCCCAGTGATATATTCCGGACTTTAATAAAAGAAGCCTGTTGATACCCCAATGCTGTAAAATATGGATCTACCGGTGCATTTCCGGCATTAAATATAGGTTTCTGAGAAGTTGCGTTTTGATTGTTTATGGTATAATAATTAATTTGTCTTTGCGTACCGCGGGCTGCTTCTCCATCGCCCCCTGCATTATAAGTATAATTTAACCGCCCGTATAAGAAAATAGTCAAATCGAAGCCTTTATAAGTAACTGTATTTGACAAGCCCACAACCCAGCGGGGCCTTGTAAAGCCAACAATCTTGCGATCATTATTTGGATCAATTTTTTTATCGCCGTTCAGATCTGCAACTTTTACATTGCCCGGAGAAAATGAATTGTTGGCATAACCTTTCATAGCAACGGAATCACCAACACCCCATAAACCCAAAGATTGATACCCGTAAAGTATACCAACCGGCTGCCCGATAAACCAGTTATTGGTTATGTCGTCCGAATTGCCGTTGGCCAATGCAACAATATGTTCCTTTTGCCAGGCTGCATTTATAGTAGTGGTCCACATTAAACCCCGTTGATTGATATTAACCGTTGTTACATTAATATCAATTCCCTTATTGGCTGTCTCCCCCACATTGGCAAAGGTTGTAGTAAACCCTGTTATAGTAGGGATTGACCGTTGCATCAGCAAATCTTTGGTAGTAGAAGTATATACATCTATGCTGCTTGTAATTCTTCTGTTAAATAAAGAGAAATCTACACCAAGATTATATTGTGTTGTTTTCTCCCAGCCAAGCTCCGGGTTTGCCAATATTGGGTTTGGAATTGAACCTGCTGCATTAGCGGCTATATAGGGGAAGAACAGCGAAGTTACAGCACCTTGCGTTGAATACGGCTGCACAGCTGAATTGCCGGTAACGCCCGCCCCAAATCTTAATTTTAAATCACTGATCCAGCTTGCCTTCATGAACGGCTCTTTGTCAATTCTCCAGGCCAGGGCGGCAGAAGGAAACACCGAATATTTCCGGCCTTCGGCAAATTGTGAAGCACCGTCACGGCGGGCTGAAACCGTTAGCAGATATTTATCCTTAAAGCTATAATTGAGCCTTGCCATATAGGATAGTAATTGTTGCTTGGTTATGCCCGAACTTGAACTGAGTTGGCCGGTAACCGTTCCGCTGCTCAACGAATTCCATAACTGCGAAGCCACAGGAACACCATTGCCGGTTATTGTACTTGTGTCTCTTGTAAAGGAAGTCTGGCTTTGCAATAAAGTTAAACCAAAAGTATGCTCACCAATGGTTTTGTCGTAATACAGCAGGTTATCCAGTGTATAGGAAAATGCTTTATAATTCTGCAGCGAAGCAAAGTTGGTGCTTCCGCCATTGGCAACTGAGTTGGCATCAATATAAACCCCGTCGCGGTAATAAGAAATATCGGGTCCAAAATTCATCCGGTATTTCAGACCTTTTAATACGGGAAAAATGGAACCAATATTTATTTGCGTATAAAAACTACCGAATGCCCGAAGCGTTACTCTTTGATCCCTGGCATACTTCCATTCATCAACAATATTCTTAAATGAGTTATCGCCCCCGGGAAACAGGATCCTGTTGCCGGCAGAATCATAAGGAACGGCATAAGGGAATAACGACCTTGCAGATTCATATAAACCACCGGCTGGTGTACCTATGGTTGCAGCATTTACCGTAGATTGGCCAAATTCCTGTGAGCTGTAAGTAAGGGCAAAGTTGGTTCCAAAATTAAACCATTTTGTAGGTGTAATGTCTATGTTTGCTTTTCCTGTATACCTGGTGTATGATTGTCCTTTTATGGTTCCTTTATTGTTCAGGTAACCAAAAGAGGCATAGGCTTTTATTTTATCAGTTCCGCCACTAACGCTGAGCGTATTATCGGCAGTTACAGATTGTTGCTTAACCATGCCAAACCAGTCGGTAGTAGCGACTTTTGAACCATCCCAGGTACCGCCGGCCCATCCTTTATTTATATTAGCCCAGGCCGAAGGATCGCCGGTGGCATTAAAAAAAGTTTTGTCGGAAGCAATCGTTGGCTGGTCTCCCCTGGGGTTAGAGCTAATGCCTGTTGCATTATTTAACCCGGCATAATAATAAGCCCACCGCTTGAAAGTAATATAATCACTTGCATTAAACATCTTCAGATTATCAACCAAATTTTCAAGTTTCACTGAACTATAAAGATTAACATTCACCTTGTTGTTCTTGCCTTGTTTAGTGCTAATGATAACCACACCATTTGCACCGCGTGAACCATAAATGGCCGTTGCCGATGCATCTTTTAAGATATCAATTGTTTCTATATCTGAAGGATTGATAAATTCAATTCCGCCGGTTATCAACGGAATATTGTCAACTACATACAACGGCGTGTTCGATGCAGTTAATGAACGCACCCCGCGAATATTAATATTGCCAATGGATCCGGGACGCTCATTTGAAGTAATATCCACACCCGCAACTTTACCCTGCAAAGCCTGCAAAGCATCTGCAACAGGGCGTGATCTGATTTCGTTTTGATTAATCCCTACAACAGCACCTGTTACATCTTTTCTTTTAACTGTGTTATAACCAATTACCACCACATCTTCCAGCGATTTGGTATCCAGCGCCATGGTAACGGTAATGCTTGTGCGATTTTTAAGGCTTACCTCCTGGGATACATAACCGATGCTTGTGAAAACCAGTGTCTCATTGCCCGTGGTAACGGAAATGGAGAATGCACCCGCATCGTCGGTAATAACTCCTTTGTTGTTACTTCCTTTGATACCAACGGTAACACCGGCAATGCCCTGACCCGCCTCAGTAGTTACTTTTCCGGTTACTGATGCCAGTACCGCTTTATCCGGAGCAGCATCATTGGAACTGGAATTTGAAATAGCCGGTGAATTTGTTTTTTTTGCAAGCCTGGCAACAGTTGGATCTTGTTGTGCCTGCACATAGATAAGATGAGAGAATAGAAATAGCGTCGACAGAATATATCTGACGGCAATCGTCTTTTTTTTCATACAGCAGTATTTTGGTTAGTAGTTGATACTACATGCCAACACCTGAGGTAAATTGTTACATTATGTACATCCGGTATTGAGCATGCTCCTTACAAAAATAGAAACGCCAGACAATTTGAGCGGAATTTTTACGCAATCGATTGCGTAAAAAAATATTTCCAAACAGGATGGAGCAGGATGGTTGTGACACAAGGGGTTAGCGTAACAATCGGGGCTAGCGGTTTAAGGTAAAAAGCTCCTTTTCAGGTGCAGTTTTTCGCGCAGCAGGATCTTCAGTTCTGCATAGCCCACCGTGGGTATTTGCTGCAGGGTAAAGGGTTCATATTTCCGGAGCGACCAGTAGCCAATCCAGATACCCACAACAAGCGGAAACACGGTAGCAATGGCAACCCCATAGATGTTGCCGGCAATGGCAATGCCAGCAAAATCGGTGGCAATATTAACTGCAAGCATTACCAGGATTTTTAAAAAATTGATATTGGGTTTATGGATTACATCCAGTCCAACAGCAATAAAGCGGTCGGCAGGAAATAGCAGGGCAAACGTCATAAAGAACCGGAGCACATTGGCTGCCTGGGTATCCATTCCACCATTTATTAAATACACCGCAAAATCAGCGAAAATAACCGAGCCAAGGCATACCGGAATCAGGGTAATGGTAAGCAGACCGGCGTATTTCTTCATGATATAAATCATTTCCGTTTTAAAACCACGGTTATAGGCCGAAGACAAAGATGGCAGCGCAGTGGCCACAAAACTGCGCAGTGGTATTTCTATTACCTCTACCAGTTTTAACCCGATATTATAGGTAGCTACTGCCTCTGCACCCAGCATAAATTTGATGATAATAATGTCTGAACCACGCAGCAAATAAGAACTGATATTGCCCAGGACACTGTACTTGCCAAAATGGTACAGTTCCATGATACCACTTTTGGTTTTACGTTTCCAGGCCCACAGATGTGTCCAGCCTTTTACCAGTACAAACAAGCTGGTAAGCAGCAATGACAGTAGATATGCATACACCAGCGTTTCCAGTGTAAGCGCTTTCATTATAATAAGTGCAATGATAAAGGCAAGCAACGATAACTGGTTTACTGCACGCATGTAGAGCAGCCTGTCGAACCTGGCTTCTGCCTGCAATACACAATTGGCTATAAAAGTAGGCAGCGAAAACAGGTAACTGAGTCCAAACCATTTCAGGAAAAAAAACAGTCCGCCCTGGTGGTCAATGTTGATGGCATTGGTAAGTAAGATGGCGGGAATATTTAATAAAAGCAACGCAAAGGTGATACCCGTTGCCAACACCCAGGCCGAGCCTATAATTTCTTCGGACCTTTCCTTACTGGCGCCGGAGTAAAATTTGATGGTGGCGGTAGTTAAAAAACCGGTACGGAACATTTCTACCAGCGCAAATATGGTCTGAAAAAATACCCAGTTGCCCATTTCTGCCTTATTGGGCAGGTAACGGTATAAGATGCCCATGATAATGATGGAAAGACCAGACATGATCACATTACCGGCAAGGGAAAAAAAATGCTTGTTATTAAATTTCTCAAAAAACTTAGGTAAGGCCATACATTAAAGTAACCGCAGCAGGGCGGCATCGCATTTTTGTGAAGTAAACCAATATTTTCTATTTTGCGGTGGTTTGCAGGTGGTTAATTTGAAATCATGTACGGAAATGGCCAGACAATAGAATGATTAGACGGGTTTTAAATAAAATAAAGAAGACAAATAATCGTTATCAGCCTGCAAAAAAGCATATATATCTTTACATAATGACCACCGCTTGTCAATACAGCCGCAATAATACAATTTTGACCCCATATTTTATATAATTTAACCCAAAAGATGACTGGCAATATGGCTACCGCACACCATTTTAATGATGTTACATTACTGGTTACGCATTATAACAGAAGCCGCTCACTGGAGCGTTTGCTGCAGAGTTTCAGGAACCTGCAAATTTCTTTTGGAGGTATTGTAGTTTCCGACGATGGCAGCAAACCCGAACATCTTGAATATTTAAGGTCATTGCAGAACAGCCTCAATTTTCAACTGGTTACCACTGAAAAAAACAAAGGTCTGGGTAATAATATCAATAAGGGACAGGACGCCGTTATTACGCCTTATACACTGTATGTACAGGAAGACTTTGACCCCATGCCTGTTTTTGCGGAACATTTCACTGACGGACTGGCCATCATCGATCAAAGAAAAGATGTGGATGTTATCCGGTTCTATGCGTATACCAGGTACCCTTACCTGAAACCGCTGGGTAAAGGCTTCTCTGAAATGCTTTTTGCCGTGTGGAAGCCAGGCTATAAAAAATTCTATGCCTACAGCGATCACCCGCACCTGCGGCGCAGCAATTTTTTCCAGAAATTCGGCCGGTATGCTGAAGGACGCAAAGTAGAAAAAACCGAATATCTCATGATGATGTCTTTTCTGCGTAATAAAGGAAAAGGAGTTATCTACGAACAGATTCATGATCTGTTTGAACAAAAGAATTCTTCGGCAGAACCCAGCACGGTGAAAAGAAATTTCTGGAGAGAAAGCGAGGGAATGGTTTTTGCAGGCATGCGGCATCTTTACCGCCACCTTAAATTTAATTTTGATTATTTATTCGGAAAATAATCAGGCCATCAAAAAAACGGTCATGGTCTTTGGCCCATGCGCACCCAGCACCAGTGACTGTTCTATATCCGCTGTTTTGGAAGGTCCGGCAATAAATACTCCATAGTCATAGGCCTGGCTGCCAATTCTTTCATAGGCTTCATGCATATTGTGTACAATTTGCTGTTTTTGCAACACTACCACAAGGTGCTGACAAATAAAAGGAAGCGCCCGTGTTTTTAAAGAACTGGCGGTCATCCAGATGGCTGCATTTTCCGCCACTGCAAAATCGCCGCCTACAACGGCTACTTCCACATCTTGCAGTGTATGAGCTCTTGCTTCGTGGTTTACCTGGCTAATATCTTTTAATTCGCCGATGGTAGTGATGTATTTGTTTCCCTCTTTAAAATTATTATTTACATAGTTGCTTACTTCCATCAAATCACCGGCTTCCATTAAAACACCGCCAATGCCTTCCAGAACTGTTCTGAATTTTTCCCGGGGATCATCAAAACGGATGGCGTTGATCTCTTCCAACACCGGCAATTGCTCCAGTGCCGGTTGATTTTTTTTGACAGCCGCCAATATTTTTTCCCTGCTATTCAATGGTTGTTGTTTGTGCCGGATGTAACCGGCGTATTACGCCGCCCCTTCAGGGCGGAAACGATATTGTTTCATTTTGCCCCGGGTTTTACCCGGGGCTATGTATAGGGCGCCCCTTCAGGGCTTAGAAAAAAAAATTTCATCCCGCACCGGGTTGCACCCGGTGCTATTTGATTTTGGCCTTTCAGGCCTTTTAGCGGCAAACATCCAGCGATTTCAATCAGACATCTCCATTCAAACATCAGACATCATCGCATCAGACATCTGCACATCAGACATCCCCGCATCAGACATCAGACATTAAAACCAGCGGCTTTCAATCCAAACAAATCAGACATCTTCACACCTGCCTGCCGGCAGGCAGGTCAGACATCAGAAATCTGCACATCAGACATCAGACATCCTACATCAGACATCAGACATTCTCACCCCGGTTTTTCCTGTACCACTCGCCAAAAGATGATTTTGGAGGCGCGGGCATTTCACGTTGTTTATACCAGGGGTTCCATTTATTGTTGACCAGCCATGGCAGGTGTTTAATAAACCAGCGTCCCGCCCTGCCTGCGGTGCGGTACAATGCCGGTTTAGATAAAGTGGTGGCCATGGCTTTCATAGCTGCCGTTTTTGAGGCCGGTGAATAACCATCCTGGGTAATCACCTGCCGCCATTTATACAATTGCGTGTGAATATCAATTTTTACCGGGCATACATTACTGCAAGAACCACACAATGTTGACGCAAACGGCAGATCGGCGTTGTCTTTCATGTTCAGGTTGGGCGCCAGTATTGCACCAATAGGACCTGCAATGGCCGTATGATAACTGTGCCCACCGCTGCGCCGGTACACCGGGCAGGTATTCATACAAGCGCCGCAACGGATACATTTTAATGAACTGCGAAAATCTTCGCGCCCCAGTTGGGTACTCCGTTCGTTGTCTACCAGCACAATGTGCATTTCCTGGCCGGGTTGCGGTTTTACAAAATGACTGGAATAGGTGGTCACTGGCTGCCCGGTGGCGCTTCTTGCCAGCAGGCGTAAAAAAACGCCCAGGTGCTTGCGCTGTGGAATTATTTTTTCGATACCCATGCAGGCAATGTGCACATCGGCCAGGTGCGCACCCATATCTGCATTGCCTTCATTGGTACAAACTACTATCTCCCCCGTTTCCGCAATTGCAAAATTTACCCCGGTAATGGCTATGCGCCGGGTCAAAAATTTCTCACGGAGATGCAGCCTGGCCGCATTGGTTAAAAACTGGGGATCTGCATTTCCGGCCGGCGTACCCAGGTGTTCGTGAAAAAGATCGCCTATCTCTTTTTTCTTTTTATGAATACAGGGTAATACAATATGACTGGGCGCTTCTCCTGCCAGCTGTACAATCCGCTCTCCCAGGTCAGTATCAATTACTTCCACTCCTTTTTCTGCCAGGTAATGATTCAGGTGGCATTCTTCGGTAAGCATCGACTTACTTTTTACAATCTGCGTTACGCCATGTTTCTGAAGTATGCCATGTACAATGGCGTTGTGTTCATTTCCATCCTGCGCCCAATGTACAATGATGCCATTGCGTTGCGCATTTTTTTCAAATTCTTTGAGATAGCCGTTTAAGCCGGATAATGTATTCAGTTTTATGCGGCTCGCTGTTTCGCGCAATTGCTCCCATTCGGGAAGGGTCCATGCTGCCTTGTCCCTTTTTTGTCTTACCCACCACAACGTCTCATCGTGCCAGTTTACCCTTTCTTCATCGGCATTAAACTGCGTCGATAATTCGGCGTGGCTATGTGTTGGTTCATTCATGTTCTATTTCTTTAATCGTGAAGCGTGAGGCGTGAGGCATAAACACCTTTTTTCCTACCCACATCGTGTTCCGCCGGAACACAGTGCAACCAGTATTATCAATTATACAATTCGACTTGCGCAAGCCAATTCTTTACAACAACCCCACAATCCAAAACACACAACACACAACACACAACACCCAACACAATCTCACCCCGCGTTTAGTATTTCCGCAATATGGATCACCTTAACATTGTTTTGCTGTCTTTTCAATATGCCTTCCATATGCATCAGACAGCTCATATCTACCCCTGTTATATATTCTGCATGGTGCTGCACATGATCCGCCACCCTGTCTTTTCCCATTTTTACCGATACGGCTTCCTCGGCTACACAAAAAGTTCCGCCAAAACCACAACATTCATCATTGCGGCTGAGTGTTATCAGTTCCAGTCCGCTTACCATTTTTAATAACTGCAATGGTTTAGAGAACGGCGGCGCCACCAGTTCTGTCATTTGTGAAATATGTAAACCGCGCTGACCATGACAGCTCTGGTGCATACCTACTTTGTGCGGAAACCGGGCCGTTACATTTTTTACCTGCAATACATCTACCAGGAACTCGGTGAGCTCATATATTTTACCACGAATATTTTTTGCTGCTGCTTCGTTTTTATCATCGTGTAAATGATCTTTTATATGCAGGGTGCAACTACCAGAGGGGCAAACAATATAATCGTAGGTGTTGAAATTTTTTACAAACAGCTGGTTGCAGGATTGGGCCAGGTGTTCGTAACCAGAGTTGGCCATGGGCTGGCCGCAACAGGTTTGTGCCAGCGGGTAATGAACCGTGCAACCAAATTTTTCAAGCAATTGTAAAGAGGCAATGGCTACCTGGGGGTAAAACTGGTCTACGTAACAAGGTATAAATAATCCAACGGTCATATTTCGATTGCCTCAATATCGGCATAAAGTTTTAATTCAATCAAAGCTACCGGAAAATTATTTTTATTCCAGTAGGGATGTACAGCCAGTGCTGCGCCAATTGCTGATGCCTGTGCCACGGATGCGGCATATACTTCCACCTTTGGAAAAGCCGCTGCCAGCAGGCTCATATAAACCGGATTCTTACCAAAGCCGCCGTCTACAAAAATCTTTTTTACGGCACAGTTCTTCATCACAATATTGGTGGAGACCGCCTGTAAAGTCATGATGTCCATTATCAGTTGGTGGTAAGCATCACTGTAATCCTGGTACAAAGACAGATCGCGCGATGCAAACAACGATTGTTGCATCATTGTTTTTGCAAGCGCTGTATTTTTATGCCGGCTTGTCTGCGCCAAACGGTGTACCGCTGTTGCATCGAAGAGTATGTTCCTATAATGGTCTTCTGCTACATTGAAATGGGCTGCCAGTCTTTTTACCTGCTGCTCATGTTCATAGCCGGCAAATAAACGGGATGCCTTGATGGGCTTGCCGCGGTATTCCATATAACACAAACAATCCTGGTTTAATTCCGCAGCAGTTAGTTTGGTTTGGTTAAAAGGATTCAGGCTGATACACCAGGTTCCGGTTGATATGAGTACAAAGGGTTCTTTAAAACCGGCCAGGTAGGGGATCAGGGCCGCCGAACTATCATGTAAACCCGCACCACAAAGCAGTGGTTTATCGTTCCAGTTGGTATTTATCAGCTGATCCGATGGGAAGATCGGCGCCAGCTTTTCTGCAATACCTTCTTTCTTCAGCCACTCATGATAATGGTTTTTTGTAAAATTCCAAATGGCGGTATGACAGCCGATACTGGTAATATCTGAGCAAAGCCTTTCTGTTACCAGGTAGCTCATGTATTGCGGGAGGTGCAGCGAGGTATGTATTTTTTTAAACAGCGCGGGCTTCTCTTCTTTCAGGTAATATAGTTGCAACCCGGAATTGAGATTACCCAATACCGGTGAGGCGGTATCTATGGAAAATGCTGTTTCGCTCCCGTATTTTTTATAGAATTTCTTTTTTAATGCTGCCGGAAATGGTTTCAGGTAATTGTACAAAGGTGCTACCGGGTCTCCTTCCTGATCCAGGTGTACAAAACTGGCACCGTAAGTGGAAAAATTAAGCGCAGTCAGCACAAATTCTTTTTTTTCAGTAAGCTGACTGATAGAAGATTTTACCCACTGTGTAAGTGCCGGCAGATTTTCGCAGGCGTCGCCATCTTCGTCTTTTATTTCGTCGAACTGCATTGCCTGTTCAAGCAGGATATTATAGTGTTCGTCAAATACAAACAGCTTTTTATTGGTCTTGCCAATATCAAAAATGGCTATGGCAGGTGGCTTTTTCATGCGCTTCGTTTTTGGGGAATTGGGAATTAGGAATTGGGCGTTTACTCCGCGAAACCTAATTCCAAATTCCTAATTCCCAATTCCTATAGTCCTGTGGCAAAGGTTTTCTCTCCTCTTTCCTTTACCAGGTGTTGTCTCACTTTTTGCTGGCGGAACAACTGAACGGGCTGCAATGCTGCGCCAGCGCGCAGACGTGCTTCTGCCACCAGCGGACGAACATCGGTACGGTAAGCTTGCTGTAATATTTCCTGTGCCTGCACGGTATCATTGGCATCCTGTGCTGCGGCCAGTGCTTTTTTATCTACCAATAATGCCTGCGCGTAGGCGATCTTGATGGCTTCAACGGATTGTAATAAATCTTCCAGCGGGTCTTTTACATTGTGCGATGCGTCTATCATCCATCCCAGATCACTGGCGTGGTTCATGTTTTTTGCGTCCATGCCTTCTGCCAGCTCATTAAAAATCAAAAACAACTGGTAGGGGTTAATGCTGCCTACGGTAAGGTCGTCGTCTCCATATTTACTGTCGTTGAAATGAAAACCGCCGAGTTTGCCTTCACCCAGCAACAAGGCTACTATCTGTTCTATATTGGCATTGGGCAGGTGATGACCAAGGTCTACCAGCGTATAGGCTTTGGGACCGAGTTTGTTTGCATACAGCAGCGACTGTCCCCAGTCGCCCACCGTCATAGAATAAAAATTAGGTTCAAATGCCTTGTATTCCACAAACATTTTCCAGTTATCGGGCAGCGCTGCATAAATTTCTTTGAGCCCTTCCAGTGTACGCTGAAATGCTTTCCTGAAATTCAGCTGACCGGGAAAACAGGATCCATCGCTCAGCCATACGGTCAGCGATTCGGACCCCAGCGCTATACCGTGTTTGATGACATCAATATTGTGGTTGATGGCCTGTTGCCGCACTGCCTTGTCTGCATGTTGCAATGATCCAAATTTATAACTGTATTGTTGCCCGGGCTGATCCTGGAAAGTATTGGAGTTCATGGCATCAAAACGCAAACCATATTGCGCCGTAAGTGTTTTTATAGCCTGTACATTTTCAGGAATATCCCAGGGTATATGCAATGAGATGGCGCCGCTTGATTTGTTCAATGCGTGCAATAAACCAATGTCTTCAATTTTTTCTTCAATATTACCGGGCTCTCCGCCACCGGAAAATCTGCCAAACCGGGTACCGCCGGTGCCAAGGGCCCAACTGGGAATGGCTACCTGGAAGTCTGCCAGTTTTTGCAACACATCCTGCAGGTTGGATATGCCGGATGAATAAAAATCAAACCGGCGTTTGTGTTCTGCCAGCAGGCCATTGTTGTGTTCATCAATTTTATACTTTTCTAACTGCATGGTCAATCGTTTTATGGTAGGTAAAAAACTTCCTTTAAAGGTACGCTAACAGGAGAATTATCCGGATTGCTTTCCATAATATCCCCCATGTATTGCCACCAGCGCTGCATAACGGGACTGGCGGGTAGATTATCGAGCGCCGCAAGATCGGCTGCTTTCAGAACGCCAAAAAGGCTGTTGGTGGTTTCATCCAAAAAAATGGAATATTCGCTGATACCGGTTGCTTTCAGCAATGCCTCCAGTTCGGGCCACAACGCGTCATGACGCTTTTTGTATTCGGCTTCATAACCTTTGAACAACTGCATTTTAAATGCTATCCTTCGCATAAGAAAGCTTTTAGCTTTTAGCTGTTAGCTATTAGCACGTTAACGTTGATGAATGTTTGCGACGCAAAAGAGCTAATAGCTAACAGCTAATGGCTAACGGCTTTCCTATCTCACAAACGCCATGGCCACACCGCCGTCTACATTGAGAACATTGCCGGTAGATTTGCTGAGCAACCCGCCAACAAAAGCAAAACATGCTTTGGCAATATCTTCGGGCAAAATAATTTCATTCAGTAAAGTACGCTTCGCATAATAGGCTGGCAGTTCTTCTACTTTTACACCATACGCTTTTGCTCTTCCCTCGGCCCAGGCGCCTGCCCATATTTTACTGTCGGAGATTACTGCATCGGGGTTTACGGTGTTCACGCGTATTTTATCTTTTCCCAGTTCCGCCGCATTCAGCCGGCTTAAATGCAACTGGGCTGCTTTAGCGGAGCCATAGCCTGCGTTATTGGGGCCTGATACCAGGGCATTCTTGCTAACAATATTCAACACATCGCCTCCAATATCCTGTTTACGCATGGTATCAACCGCACCCTGTGTTATAAAGAATTGTCCCTTTACCAATACATCATACAGGATATCCCAATCCTTTTCTGTATGTTCTTCAATTGGTTTTGAGATAGACAGTCCTGCGCAGTTTACTATTATATCTACTCCGCCAAACGCAAGTGCCGCTGCTTTATAGGCGTTGTCAATGTCTTCTTTTTTGGTTACGTCCAGCAAGGCATCGGTAAATACATCTTTTCCATACTGTTTCTGAAAAGCATCGCGGGCTGTTGCCAGGCGATCGGCGTCATTATCATTTACTACGATGCAGGCGCCTTCATCTGCAAATTTTTGTGCAATGGCTTTTCCAATACCGCCGGCGCTTCCTGTTACCAGTGCTATGCGGCCGGACAACGGCCTTGGTTTTGGCATGCGCTGCAGTTTGGCTTCTTCCAGCAACCAGTATTCTATATTAAATGCTTCCTGGCGGGGCAGGGATGTATATTCGGAAATGGCTTCGGCCCCTTTCATTACGTTGATGGCGTTGGTATAAAATTCCGCTGCCACCCTTGCGGTTTGTTTGTCTTTTGAAAAAGTAAACATACCTACACCGGGGTAAATGATGACAACCGGGTTGGTATCGCGGATAGCAGGGCTGTTGGGATGTTTACAGGTGTTGTAATAGTCTGTATACATCTTACGGTATGCATCAAACGCAGGAGAAAGTTTTTCTTTGATTGCCGACATATTGCTTAAATCGGCCGATGGTTCCAGACCCAGTACCAGCGGACTTATCTTGGTGCGTAAAAAATGATCCGGACAGCTTGTACCCAGTGGCGCCAGCCGGTCAAGGTCTTTTGAATTGATAAATTCGAGCACTCTTTCATCGTCTGTAAAATGGCCAATCATGTGTTGCCTGGAGGAGCAGAAGCCGCGTAAAACCGGCGCCAGTGCGGCAGCCTGTTTCATTCTTTCTTCTTTGGGGAGCGACTGTAATTTCGCGCCGCCGAAAACCGGGCCTTTTTTCCCATAATTATCCTGCAGGTATTCAGCGCATCGTTCAATTACTTCGAGTGTATTGATATAACTTTCGTAAGCGGTATCGCCCCAGGTAAACAATCCATGAGAGCCCAGCATGATGCCGCGGATACCGGGATTTTCATCCAGGCATTGTTTTAATTGCAGGCCAAGATCGAAACCCGGTTTCTGCCATTCCACCCAGCCGATTGTTCCGCTGAACAATTCCTTCGTAATCTTTTTTCCGTCTTTTGCTGCGGCAATGGCAATGGCTGCATCGGGGTGCAGGTGATCAATGTGTTTGAAAGGAAGAAAACCATGCAGGGCGGTATCAATAGACGGCGCTTTGGATGCCAGATCGTATATGCAATGATTGAATAACTCCACCATTTCGTCTTCATGTTCTATGCCACGGTAAATATTTTTTAAACTGAGCAGCCTGTCCATGTACAATGCCGCCAGCCCGCTTTTTTTGAGCGTACCGATGTCTCCACCGGAACCTTTTACCCACATTACTTCTGTTTCAACGCCGGTTAAAGGGTTTTTTGCCATGGCCTTGCACGATGTATTTCCGCCACCGTAATTGGTAAGCCTGAGATCCGCACCCAGCAAATTAGAGCGGTATATTAATAGGCCTGCTTCATCGCCTGCAAGGGCGGCGGCCTGCTTTTCATCCCATAAATAACTTACATGCTTAAACTCTTTGGTAGTACTAACTGGCATGGTTATGTCTTTTATAAATTAATAATATTATTTCTATTTATGCAATGAGTTGCCATAACCCACCACCAGTACAGAAATGATTATGGTGATGATACCCATGGCAATCATGGTGGTTGTTTTTTTATTGACGCCCTTCCATTCTTTTAGAACAATGCCCCACATATTGGCTGTTAAAATAATAAACGCCATATGCAGTATCCAGGAACTGGCGCCATTGCCCAGTTTGCTTTCGCCCATACCATAAAAAAAGAACTGCAGGAACCAGGTGATACCGGCAAGTGCGGCAAAAAAATAGTTCTGCAAAAGCGGGGTTTTGGCGTTGGTATAATCGCCAAAGGTTTTATTGCGCGCATTTAAGATCATACACCATATAAAATTAGTGGTCAATCCACCCCATAATACAACCACATAAGTAACATTGTTCTGGAACAAAAATTCGCCCTGACCGGGATGCAGTTCTTTCCAAAGCCGGTTGGCTGTTTCTGCCATTGGCTTTCCTGCTTCCAGTCCAAAATTAAAACAGGCACTTAATATGCCGGATATGATGGAAACCAGCATACCCAGGCCAAATTTGTATTCAGTTGCCACTTTTACGCCATGGGGGTCGGTAGCAATAGCAGAAAGCTGTTTCTCTTTCATGGTACCTGCTTTGCCGCAGAAAATGATACCAACAATACACAGCGCCAGTCCGAATAATACGGTTAAGCCCCAGGTAGAACCGGTGAGCATACTAATCGTGTCTTTGCCTTCCCTGGGAAAAAAATCATAATAAATAGATGGAATCAGGGCGCCAAATACCATACATAAACCGAGTATAATGCTGCTTCCCAGCGAAACGCCCAGGTAACGAACACCCAGTCCGTACGTTAGTCCGCCAATACCCCATAACAAGCCAAAGACATATGCGATGCCAATGGAACTGGTGCTGGTCTGTTTAATGATTTCAGCAAAACCCGGAATGGTAAGCCATGCTGCGAGCGGCGGAACGATCAGCCAGGAAAAAAGGCCACCGATAATCCAGTAGCTCTCCCAGGCCCAGCCTTTTACTTTTTTATACGGAATATAAAAACTACCGGAGGCAAAACCGCCGATAAAGTGAAAAATAACACCTAGTATAACACCCATGTTTTGTAATTTTCTATATGGCTTGCAAAATGATGGTAAATTTAGCTGGTTGCCTTAGTACAGCTATCATGTACTATCATGCTTATTGTATTTATTTTTTCGTAATTTTTGCGCCGTTTATGTCTGGCCCCGTCATTTTATTCTCCCGGCAACGATTGCGTATATAGCAGCAAGCATTGACGGGAATAAAGAAAGCATTAAATCCGGCCCGTACAAACTACAAGAATTGCAGCAGCAAATGAAAAAAGATTCCATATTTCAGCACCTTTTTATAGATTATTATTCTGCAACGCCTAAATACCTGCAACTGGCCAACTCCATTGTAAAAGCCATTGGAGAAGGCAGGCTGAGCAAAGATGAAATTCTTCCTTCTATCAATGAATTGAGTTTTGAATTTGAGATTTCAAGGGATACCGCCGAGAAAGGATACAAACACCTTAAAAAAATTGGCGTACTGGGTTCTGTGCCCGGCAAGGGATATTTTGTAAAAACCACGGAACTGAACCAGCAATTAAAAATTTTTCTGCTGTTCAATAAGCTGAGCCCGCATAAAAAAATAATTTACGATGCTTTTGTGGCCGCGCTTGGAGAAACCGCGTCCATTGATTTCTACATTTACAACAACGATTTTGCTTTTTTTAAAAAATTGCTGCTCAATAAAAAAGATGATTACTCTCATTATGTCATCATTCCGCATTTTATGGATGGGGGTGAAAATGCTTACGAGATCATCAATACCATTCCCAAAGAAAAACTGATTTTACTGGATCTGCTGGTACCTGGCGTAGTAGGTGAATACAGTGCCGTGTATGAAAATTTTGAGACCGATATATATGATGCACTGGAGCAGGCGCTGGAGCAACTGAGCAAATACCATACGTTGAAAATTATCTTTCCTGCCTATACCTATCATCCGCAGGAAATACTGAAAGGCTTTTATCGTTTTTGTCACCAGTATGCCTTCAGCAGCAAAGTGGTACATGATATTTCCAATGAGCCGATAAAGGAAGGCGAGGCATATATCAACCTGATGGAAAATGATCTTGTGCTGCTGATTGAAAAAATACTGGCCACCAAATTAAAAGTGGGTAAACATGTGGGTGTGATTTCTTATAATGAGACGCCCATGAAAAAAATCATTCTTAACGGCATCACCACTATTTCCACCGATTTTCAGATGATGGGTGAAAAAGCAGCGCGGCTGGTACTGGATAATTCAAAGGAGCATATTGCTATTCCATTTCATTTAACGCTACGTTCTTCTTTGTAGGAAAGTCAAAGTAAAAATTCAAAAGTCAAAAATAAGACCCGCCAGTAATTTAAAATACAACATTTAAAATAAAAAAGGACGCGGTTGGTTTCACGCAGCGGGCACGGCGAAGCGAATCAATTCAAAATATAAAATTCAAAATTTAAAATAATTCCTCACCCGCCCAGGAAATCTTCGCGGTGCGGGCTGAAGACATCTACCAGCATACCGGCTTCCACGCAAACGATGCCGTGCAGGGCATGCGGTGGCACATAGTATCCGTCTCCGGTATTTAGTCTTTTGGTAACATTGCCGATGGTCATATCAAAAACGCCGCTTTCAATATAAGTAACCTGGCTGTGCATATGCTGGTGCAGGGCCCCCACCGCTCCTTTCTCAAATTTTATTTTCAGCATCATCACCTTGTCATCATACCCAAACAACTGCCGTTGCAGCCCATTTTTAAGATCTTCCCAGGGCAATTCTTTTTCAAACTGGAATGAAGCACTTTGCATATGAAACAATTATTTTAAGCAATGAATTAAACAACTGCAATGTTACATCATTATGCACGGGCTCGCCAAGGTGTTATGAAGAAAATATTTTTGTTAACAACAACCGTGTTGGTTTACAGGATAACGGTACAACAGTCGCTGTTCACCGTTTTATTCTGCCTTTTACCGGTAAATCCCGTACGCAGACCATAAAGTGTTATCCCGCAAACATCAAAATAAATACCTTAGCACACTTAACCGGAATTAACCCGGGGTTTCAACTTCATTTATACAACCATGGATCATCCAGCAGCTTCAATTGTTTTACAGGTAGAAGGACTTCAAATTAGTTATGGCAGTTTCCGGGCGGTGGATAATGTTTCTTTTGATGTGCGGGCCGGGGAAATTTTTGGACTACTCGGACCCAATGGTGCGGGTAAAACAAGTACCCTGAGCGCGGTGGAAGGCTTGTTGCAACCACAGGCCGGACGCATTACCGTAGCTGGTTTTAACGTAAAAGAAAAACCCCTGCATGCCAGGGCCAACCTCGGTGTACAACTGCAGGCTACCAATTTTCAGCCTGAGCTTACTGTTTCAGAAATCCTTCAATTGTACGCTGGTATTCATGGTGTACCCCTTACCAAAGATAAATTGCAGCAGATACTTATATCCATAAAGCTGGAAGATTCCGGCAAAAAACGATTCGGCCAATTATCCGGCGGACAGCAACAACGCGTATCTCTTATCATTGCCATGATACACAACCCGCAACTGGTATTGCTGGACGAGCCCACTACTGGCCTTGACCCGCAATCGCGCCGCCAGCTCTGGGAACGTATGGAAGGCCTGCGCGATAATAACCACGCCATTTTACTGACTACCCATTCTATGGAAGAAGCAGAAGCCGTGTGTGACCGGGTTGCCATTATAGACCATGGAAAAATAATTGCCATCGAAACGCCGCAGGTACTGATAGACAGCCACCGCAATGATCCTGCGGTTATCAGTGTATCAAGAAAAGGAAAAATAACCCTGGAAGATGTATTCATTGGTCTTACCGGCCGCACCGTTCGTTCATAATACCTTTATATATGACCATCACAAATATTCCCGCCAACAAAACCATTTTATCGTCTTTGCTGCGGGCCGATTTTATTACGCAGTGGCGCAACCGCAGATCTGTAGTACTGATATTGCTGATACCGGTTATCATCCTCATTTCCTGGAAAGGATTGGTTGGTAAACTCGGCGGGGCCTTTGTGCTGTCCAATTGTATTACCATTGGCCTTAACGCCATTGGACTGATGGGTTACTCAAATGCCATTGCGCGTGACCGTGACAAAGGCATTTTTCAGCGACTGCGTGTGGCACCGCTGACTGCCTGGTCAATTATGGTAAGCAGGCTTACAGTACAACTGGCCATGATCTTAATGGTAACCACTGCCGTATTTGTAGCAGGTTATTTTGGGGATGATATTTTGCTTACACCTACCGGTTATATAGTTGGTTACGCCATGGCATTTATTGGCGGTGCTGTTTATCTTGGTTTGGGCCAGGCCATTGTGGGACTCATAAAAAATGCGGAGACGGTTAATGCAGTTACCCGTCTTGTTTATTTTGTATTTATCATGGTAGGTATGTTTGCAGAACTGGGTGTATTGGGCGATATCGTGTCGAAAGCGGCTAAATGGTCGCCTTACGGAACCGTTAAACATATACTATCAGCGGGTATGCAGCCGTCTGCCTGGAACCAGCACAGCACCATGGTCCTGCTGGTAACGATCGGCTATGCACTTGTATTCTCCGCCCTGGGCATCAAATGGTTTAAATGGAGTTCCAAGTAAAGTTTGTTTGATAATAAAATTCGGTTGCTTTATTTTTCACCCTAATATATTCACCATGAAGACCTGTTACTGCTTTCTGATCCTGTTTATTGTTGGTACCGGTGCAATGGCCCAGGCAACGGACAATATGAAACCAAAGCCTTACAAACCGGTATCCCAGCAACTGTACAATGAAATTGCGCATATGGACAGCGTTATGTTCAATGCTTTTAATGAACAAAACCTGGAAAACCTGCAGGCAACCTTTTCGGAGGATCTTGAATTTTACCACGACAAAGGCGGACTTGGCAACTACCGGCAATCCATGGATAATTTTAAAACACTTTTTGAAAAAAATAAAAATACCGGGTTAAGACGGGAAATGGTGCCGGGCAGCCTGGAAGTGTATCCAATCAACAATTATGGCGCCGTGGAAATTTGTGCACACCGGTTTTGCCATAAGGAAAATGGAAAAGACGATTGCGGCGTATTTAAAAACATCATGGTCTGGCAGAAAAAAGACGGTCAATGGAAAGTGACCAGGGTCATCAGCTATGACCATTAAACGTACACCGTCTTTAATAACTTGCAGCAATGATCCTTCTCCGGCCATTCGTTACAGCAGATTTTGACCAGCTCATTGGGTGGTCGGCAAATAAAGAAATGCTGATGCAGTATGCCGGTCCGTCTTTTGACTTTCCATTAACCACGGAGCAGCTGGCATTAAACCTTGCCGATGCCAGCAGGCTGGCATACAGTATTCAATTTAACAGCACCGGAGAGGCAATTGGTCATGCAGAGATATATTTTCCCAACAAAACTACGGCACATCTTTGCCGGATACTTATTGGCGATGCCGGCTATCGTGGCAGGGGTATTGGTTCAATGGTGGTAAAACAGCTGCTGGCTATTTCGTTTGCAATAGAAGGCGTGGAAGAAGCTTCGCTGAATGTATATGACTGGAACCAGGCCGCTGTAAAATGTTATGCCAGCGCAGGTTTTGAAATAAATAAGGACGGCACACGAACCCGGCAGGTAAATGACAAGGTATGGACCACCCTGAATATGCGGCTGGCAAAGAAAAAATGGGCTAATTTGTAAGACTTGTTGTTTAACAACAGAAAGGAATAATGATTTTAAATGTTACGACCCGAAATTCCCTGGCCCAAAACTTGAATGACTGTCTGCAAAACCGGTTAATATGAAAAAAACGCTACAAAAATGGTGGGGCCTGGTATCGTTGGAAATACTGATTATCGCGATTGTTTTTTTGTTGTCATTATTTACTTTTTCATTGATTGTGCATGAGGCGGTGTATGAACGGGAAGATGTTTTCGACGGCCGGGTAATACATTTTTTTGCCACACATTCTTCGCCGGCCCTGGTACTTTTCATGGAGAACATCACTTTTCTGGGTTCCACTACTTTTCTGCTACCGGCATACCTGTTGCTGATTGGATGGCTGCTGCTGAAAAAAAGAAAAACCAATGCAATTGATATAACCATTATTGCTTTAAGCAGCACTGCCACCATGTTTGCGCTAAAAGAATATTTTAAAAGGGAAAGACCCGCACTACCTATTATAAAAGGCGTCTCCGGTTATAGCTTCCCCAGTGGTCATTCATTGTCGTCTTTTATTTTTTGTGCCGTGCTGATCCAGCTGGTATGGAAAAGTAATTTTCCGTCCACTGTCAAATACCTGCTCATTGCATTGCTTTTATTGCTGGCGCTTACCATTGGCCTCAGCAGGATAATCCTGAACGTACATTATGCCACGGATGTAATTGGCGGGTTTTGTCTGGGTATCATATGGGTGATTGTTTCGTTTGCTATTTTAAGAAAAATAAGAAAAAAAAATCCTGAAGTCAGTACGCTTCCACAGACATAAAGGCATTTCAATTATATTTATCGTATGAACCGATGCAGGAAAATATTGATTGTAATTGTATGGTCGCTAACGGCCCTAACCGGTTTTACCCAAACCTCTTCCTCCCCTTCTTTTAAAATAGTTCCGCTGGGCGTAAAAGGCGGCAGCGATGAAAGCAACCTTTCGTCCTATATGGTGGCTGCCGCCGGCACCAATGATTATGTATGTCTGGATGCGGGTACCATTCACTATGGAATACAAAAAGCCATCGATGCCGGGGTTTTTCACGGTCCGGTAAATACAGTTATCAAAAACAATATCAGGGGTTATCTGATTTCGCATCCGCATCTCGACCATCTTGCAGGGCTTATCATTAATTCGCCCGATGATACCGTTAAAAACATTTACGCATTGCCATTCTGTACGGAGGTGCTTAAAGAAAAATATTTTAGCTGGAAAAGCTGGGCCAATTTTGCGGACGATGGAGAAAAACCCCTGTTGAATAAATACCACTACAAAACACTAACACCCGGCGAAGCAATGCCACTGGAGCGTACAGGCATGACAGTTACAGCATTTCAGCTCAGTCATTCCAACCCGTATAAAAGCACTGCTTTTCTGCTAAACAGTAAAAATGCATACCTGCTTTACCTGGGCGATACCGGTGCAGATACAACCGAACATGCCGGCAACCTGTTGCAGTTATGGCAATATGTGGTACCACTGATTAAAGAAAAAAAATTGAAAGCAATTTTTATTGAAGTGTCTTTTGACAATGCACAGCCGGATAAATTATTGTTTGGTCATCTTACACCGCGGTTACTCTTACAAGAGATGACGAAATTGGCGAGACTCACCGGGATAGACCAGCTGCACAATTTTCCGATTGTAATTACACATGAAAAACCAGGTGGTAACCGCGAAGCACGAATACATAAACAATTGTTAGCTTCCAATAATATTGGATTAAGGCTCATTTTTCCCAAACAGGGAACTCCCTTATCATTTTAAACGTCTTTTTTACACTTATTTCCCGGTTTTTAACGCAAATACGCCACCACGGCTGTGTTAAGGCAATGTTACCAACCCTGGTTTTGCAGTCATAAAACCGATTATTATTCATTTTTTTTAAATTTTTTATTACCTGGAATGCTGTTGGGCATCATTCAAAGGTTTTGTTAAAACCCTTTATAGACAAGGGTTTCACGCGATGCCCATACGTTTTAGCATACTAAAACCAGTGTTTATTTGATTTGCGGGCTGCAATAGTCCGTTGTAAGTTTGCGTTAGAAATGAAAACAAACACACCAGCTCTGGTGTACGATTAAAAAGAGCCGTTGCCCCATTCTTTCTTTTGTCTGCCACACTCTACACGATTTTTAGCCTTCTTGAAAAAACATTTAATATTTTTTTTCTTTAATTTATTTATAAACTTTTATTAACTATTTATTTAATCACCTCTCAATCTACAATTATGAAAAATGTTATGAAAAACTACAAAACACTCGCAATCGCTTTATTTGCAGCATTATCAGTTGCATCTACCAGCAATGTACTGGCTAATGAAGGCGTAAAACCAAAATCAGGTATTGATTTAAAATTTATCGGCAATGTTGAAGACAAGCCAGTATTTCAGCTGAATGTAAACAACACCGAAGATGATGAATATATTGTTACTTTCCGTGACGAGCAGAGCAATGTACTGTATGCCGGCCGCCTGAAAGGTATCAATATCACAAAGAACTTCCAGTTAAGCACTGAAGATGGCGACACAGATGCTATGAGCGTTGAAGTTAAATCAAGGAAAACAAACAAATCTGAAGTTTACAAAATCAACAGAACACGCAGCTTTACTGAAGAAATAGTAGTAAACAAATTATAATTTTGTTCTCTGAAACCAATCAGTCGTTGTTATAAATCATCTTGAAAAGGCGGGCCATCTGTGCCCGTCTTTTTATATGGTACCCAGAAAATACAATCCCCGTACCCTTACATTTAATCTGTAATCTCCTTTGCAAACACAAAAAGACACCTGCCGGCGGCAGGTGTCTTTTTTTTACAACAATGGTTATCCTGGTCAGCTCAGCTTCCAGTTACCCCTGATATTTGCTTTTATCAGCTGGTTGCCTTCTTCGCTGTTGGTAAATTTTTCATGTTTCGGATCCCAGTTCAGCGGTTTTCTTAACCAGTAGGCAATATTGGCCAGGCAGCACACACTACTGGTACGATGACCGGTTTCTGCATCACAGATTGGTTGCCGGCCGGTTTTAATACTATTGAGCCAGTCGGAGTGATGATCCAGGCTATTGTACAAATGAATTTCATTCGGCTGGATAACAGCGGTCGCAATGTTGGTCGGATTACTATCCAGGTAATCCCTGCTGATATCGATGGTTCCTTTTTCTCCAATAAAACGTACACCGGCATTTCTTCCAAAATCCTGGTGTTTCATTATGACTCCATTCGCATATTCCATTACCAATCCTCTTTTAGCTTCTCCTTCCGGCGGCGTAAATTTTACCGGTCCTGTTTTATCCATGCCCAGTCCCCACTGTGCAATATCAAACATATGTGCGCCCCAATCGCTTATGGCACCACCACCATATTCTTTGTATAAACGCCAGTTGGGATAAATATCCTTTTCAACAGGTGGTGACAATACCGCATTAAATGATCTGAGTGGTGCCGGGCCCACCCACTCTTCCCAATTGAGTTCTGCGGGTTGTGCCTCAGCCTGCAGATCACATGCAATGGCCGGGTCTCCCACACTAACCAATACTTCTTTAATCTTGCCTATATATCCATTCTGCACCAGTTCACATGCCTGCCGGAAATTATTCCACGATCTTTGCATACTGCCAGTTTGTAAAATCAGTTTATTTTTCTTCATGGCATTTACCATGGCTCGCCCTTCTTCAATAGAATGTGCGAGTGGTTTTTCACAATACACATGTTTTTTTGCGCTGGCAGCCATTACGGTATGAACCGCATGCCAGTGATCGGGTGTAGCTATAACAACAGCATCAATATCTTTTCTTTGCAAGAGCTCACGGAAATCCGCATACGCTTTAAATCCAGTATAGTCATTTTTGCCGGTAGCAGCGGCATACTTTGCCTGCGTAAGAGATTGAAAAAGTGCCAGCTTTTTGGCATCTGCATCGGCTCCCGCCACTATCTGCGCTTTCGTGGCAAAAGAATTGAGCAGTCCGCGCCCCTGTTTACCGGTACCAATAAAACCCAGGTTAATGCGGTCACTCGGGACCTGGTAACCTTTTCCACCCAATACAAAGCGCGGCACTATGGTAAAAGCCAGCGTTGCCTTTGCGGCATCTTTTAAAAATTTTCTGCGATCATTTTTTTTCATGTTCAATCGTTTTTTATACTTTCAAATTACCCGAATGACATGCGCATAAAATTTTAGTGGCATGTCTTAAAGTAATTTCTGTTACACAAAAATAAACGGGTTACCCGAAGCAATGTGCTGCACTTTTATACCACCTGTCCTGGGTTGCAACCATTCCTGCAACCATTGCAAGCCTGGTTCTTCGCTCACACTGTGTCCCAGTACAATCAGTGCGGTCTTTTCGCCCAGTTGTTGCGTATCGCGGATGTATTCGGCGGTTTCCCACTCATGTACTTCACCTACAATCAACACATCGGGCTTTTCCTTTTCAACCATGGAAATATGACGCTGACCGCCACTGGCACCAGGCAGCAATACCACCCGTTCACATGGCTGGCTGAGCTTTCCTATTACCCGAACCTGTTCAATACCCAATTGCTTTTTAAGATGCAGTGCCAAATTGCCCAGTGAGATTGCGGGCAATGTAATAAGTGCATTCCCGGGTTTATAATACGACTGCCAGCCAGCTTTTCTTACAACGCCAAACTGTACGCTGTCGGGTACAAATGAATGCAGGTAGTCGTGCAGGCGCCAGATGGTGATCTTATTTTTTTCCAGTATTTCCTGTTTTTTTGTTACAATATGATTGGGCGATACCCAGGCGGTATCATCTGTATGATTGTAAAAAGTAGGTTCATGAGCAATGATAAAATTGGCCCCGGTTTTTATGGCTTCTTCTATGATGTCAATGGTGGCGAACATGGTGGTGACAATGCCGGTAACCACCATTTCGCGATTACCGCTTTTCAATGTGTCCACTGTATTTTTAAATGGTGCGCCAGGTATTTCTTTGAGCACCATATCCATGATATCACCCACGGTATATGATTTGTTTACCCGAAAAAAATCTGTTGCAGCGGCGTCCCCTGCTGAAAAAACGAAACCGGCAGCAACCGACGCCTTTAGCAGGTTAGTGATAAACAACCGCCTTTCTTTTTGTTGCTTATGTGCATGCGTATATGGAATGATAGATTTCATACTGGCTTTATTTAAACTAAAGATAATTGTTACCGGGGTAAAAACAACGGGTGTGCGAGGGGCTACACCCCTCGCTAAAAGATTCCGGCCCTTCAGGCCTTTTCTTATTGTTTCGCGCAGTACCAACAATCAGCCTTTGTTTTTATCAACCGGTATCATTGCCGCCCTTGTTGGTGTTATCACCAACAAGTTACAGGTGCACGATCATTGAACGCTTATTGTTCGCGCACCACCAGTAACCAGCCTTTGTTTTTCTCCACAGTGATCATTTCATCTTTTGTAAAAACATGCGCGGGTTGAAAATCTTTTATTGCCGGGGCGGTTATCACGGCCCTCTGTTCATCTATGCCGAGAGATTTCCAGTCTGCCTGCAATTGTATGTTAGTAGTGCTGTCTGCCCAACTGGCGATGGATAATAAGGCAAACCCTTTCTTTTTATAGACGGTGACCAGTACCTTATCATTGTTTGTTTTTACCGGGCAATGGCTGCTCCAGTAACCGATCATTTCTGTACCCTGCATGCCCAGTTCACCCCATAAATTCCACAGTGGCCGCGGATCACTGTTGGCACTCCATCCCAGGCGACTGGTCATGCCGTACACCATGCCACGCCATGGATTGCCGTCTTCCTGCAACATTTCGCCCATCAATCCAAACGGGATACCGCTGATTTCTGTAAGAAAGAATCCCGGATCATTTTTTTCATAATCAAAATATTCACCAAACCATAAACGGTTCAGGTAAGGAAAATGCTCCATGTACAATATGGCGCTGTTATTAAATCCATCGCTTTTATTAAACTGGTTGGCCGAATGCAAATCAATTATTCCCGGATGGTTGTCTTTTGTGAGAACCCGTTTGATGCGTTTCATAGTGATCCTGTCGAACGCCACATCATCCAGGTAAATACCGTCGATGCCGGCATGCTGCGTTAACCAGTTCATACCTTCCACATAGTAATTGTGCCAGCGGTTCATGCCACTGTTTATGATGGCAGCATCTTTTATTTCGGGAACAAACCAGGCGGCTATATAATTATCTTCCAGGTGCTCCTGCAACCAGCTAAACCCACCGCCCTGTCCCGGAGAATATATTTCGTTGCCAAGACTGCGCAAAGCCGCGGTTTCGTAAGCATGGTCCGACAACTCCCTTACTGTATTGTAAATTTTAACTTTCAGTCCGAGTGCATGCGCCGAGTCTATATATGCTTTCATTTTCTTCCATTCAATAAACGGGTAGTTAATCCATGGGTTGATGGGTGTGGCGTGATGGATATTTACAACCGTTGCACCGGACGCTTTTATGGTATCCAGGTTATTGTATTTATGATAAAAACGATTGCTCCACTGAAAATCCGAATTGAGTGTATGGAAAGGCGTAATAAGCAGCGTAAAATTGTAGTAGCGTGTTTCTCCCTTTTTAATAAAGCGTTTACCACTGTAATTATTTGCCAGTATGGCGGTACCTTTTTGTGCAATGGTAATGCCTCCTTTACCTGCATTGCCCCAGGAAGAAGGCAGCAGCAAGGGTTTCTGCAGGTAAAAATTAGTGTTGAGAGGACGCGAATAATTTTCATCGCGCAACGAATACTGCAGGCCTGCGTTGACAGCGCCCACCCAGGCACCATCCTGGTTTTTATTGGCTACATCCCATTTCCAGCCAACGCTGTCGGGTCGCAGTCCACCCTTTTGTCCGAGACCCATAAGATAAGTGGCTGCTTCCTTTTTAAATGGAAGATGCAAGGTGATCTCTTTCATGTCTGCATCCTGCAGGGCGGTAACTTTTACGGTATAGGAAACAAAGCCATCAAATTCAAGTGTGCCATCAATGGCCAGTTGCAGCGTATCATTTGTATTGACGGCGCTCCAGGCCACGGTACCGGCTTCCTTTTTTGTAAACTGCCAGCCGCTGTTTCTAAACTTCATGTCTTTGCCATCTGCAGCGCGTGTAAAGTGAAAATGCAGGGGTTCGGTAAAAAGATTATGGGCAGTATCCCCGATGCGTGTCATTTCTTCAGTAAAAAATGATTGGATCTGTTTAGGAAAACCATCATTGTTCAATACCAGTTTTCTGCCCAGCAAACTGATGGTATTACTGTCTATTTGCAAAGCAGTATACGGTGCTATTACCGTGTTTTCCTGCGCAAGGCTGCTGTTTAACCAGGCTAGCCGCGTCATTTGCTGCGGACTGTCCACACCATGATCGGCACTGCTGGTATTGATAACGGTAATGAACAGGCTAATTTTATTTTCCTTTACACCTGCTGCTGTTATGGTGGCCGTGCCGTGGTATACACCTGCTGTAGCCTGCAATGGTACATTCAGCGTGCACCATAAAGCCTGAACTGTACCCGCCGCAACGGATATATCATTTTTCACCGCCAACAGGTTATAACCCGTTCCGCCGGTATTGATGCAGGATAAATTGGCAGAAGGAATAATACCGCCACCTGCACTCTTTATATCTGAAAAAACCACCTTCACATGTTGCAAATCAGACAGAGCGTAGATGCCCAACTGAAAAGAAAAATTTTCTCCTTTGCCGGCAGCATCACGGAAAGCAATGGATGGTCCCTTTGTGATCCAGCGTTGCGGCAGATCAGATTTCATGCGTATTGGATGTAACCTATCTTCCGGAAAAACTACAAATGGTTCACCCACATATTTTTTCTTTATTGCAGCTGTTTCCTTTTCCGTTGCAATGACCTCCATGGGGTAAAAACTGTTGAAGGCGTCAATAGATTGTATCTCCCTGCAAACTGTATTGGGTTTAAAATTCAGCGGTATTGACTGCAGCCATTTTGCATCTGCAATAGAAGACGGAGGCAGGTAGACTCCCCTGGGGTAATTGCTCCGGCCTTCATTACGGTAAGGCATATAATAAACATAATAAGTGCCGGCGCCAGAGACAGGCTCAAAATACACATCGCCATATTCCCGGTTGATGCTGCTTATCCTGCTATTAAGTACCAGGTTGCCGGTTTTTGCGTCTTGTACAATGATTTTTTTTAATTCCGGATGGTAGTCGCGCCGGCGCCATTCAATGACAACCCGTGCCAGTTTACCCCCGCTGTTACAAACAACAATGGCGCGGTGGTTGCCCAGGGAATCTGCATTCCAGCCGCCGGCGCCGTTTGAATATTTCATCGTCTGGGAAAAAACGGTTGCCACGAAAAAAACAAATGGTAATAAGATCAGGCCTGCTTTGTTGATGCGAATCATGCCTGTAATTTAAATATAAATATGGTATCCGGCCACCGGCTGTTGCAGCATGATATAATTGATTGAATAATCAGTTGTATGCAATGAATAACAATGGTCTGGCAGTTTAATTACAGCATCAACACACATATGGTTCTTGCACGTTTGATGGCCACAGCATTTTGTGGCCAAGAACGGGTACCCTTGTTTTACATGATAAAAATGTACCTTGTGCCCTGTCCGGCCAGCGCCGGTATTGCTGCCGGTACAGTTATTTATTTTAGCTAATTTCAATAAAAGAATAAGTGTCTGTAACTACTATAAAAGAAATTGCCAGACAACTGAATATCTCTGTTTCTACTGTATCCAGGGCATTGCACAATCATCAAAGCATTGGGCTGCGTACTAAAACGCGTGTGCAGCAGCTGGCGACTGAACTTAATTACGAGCCAAACCAAAAAGCCATCTTTTTTCAACAGAAAAAAACTTTTACCATTGGTGTTATTTTACCTGAATTATCGGAGGCTTTTTTTGCGTCTGCCATAAGTGGTATTGAAGACATGGCCAATATCAACAAATATACGGTGCTGATGGGCCAGAGCCATGACGACCGCGAACGGGAGAAACAGATTGTGACCACCATGAAAAACCACCAGGTAGACGGACTCATCGTTTCGCTGGCCAAAAATACCGACGACTACGAGCATTTTAAAGCGCTTGAGAAATATGATATACCGGTTGTCTTTTTTGACAGGATACCAAATATACCCGGTATTCATTACGTTGCCTGCAATATGGAGTCGGGTACGGTGCAGGCGGTTAATTTCTTATTGAAAAAAAAATACCGGGTTATTGGCATGATAAACGGACCAGGCAAATTGCTGGCGAGCCATCAGCGCAAGCAGGGTTTTATAAAGGCCATGTCCAGCAACCGGATAAAGTATGATCCCTCACTGATGACGGTTTCCGATCTTACCAAAGAGAGTACATATGAGGCTATGGAGCAGCTGCTCAGTGCCAAACGAAAGCCCGAAGCCATTGTTACCTTCAATGATTATGTATTATTGGATGCGGTACAATATGCCAAAAAGAAAAAACTAAAAATAAACAAAGACATCACTTTTGTGAGTTATGCCAACCTGCCTTTTAGCGCACATGCCGCCTTTCCGCCCATGGCCTCGCTGGAACAGTATCCGTATTTGCAGGGGCAAAAAGCAACCGGGGTATTGTTGCAATTGCTCGAAAAAAATAAGGACGAGCGCATGAATGCCCCTTATAATAATATCATCATTGAACCGACGCTTATACTCAATGGCCAAACCTGATACTGCGTAGTGGCTCAAATCTTTTCTTACAATCCTGCGCTAAACAAACCTCATGAAATACTGTCTTCTTTTTTATACATTTTTTCTTTGCTGTTCCGCCTGTAATTCTCCGGCTTCCAAAGAGCCGCATATCGTGATAGAAACAGACGCGGGCGATATCGAAATTGAATTGTATCCTTCAAAAGCACCTAAAACGGTGGAGGCATTTTTATCCTTTGCAGATGCAGGCTATTACAAACACTGTTCTTTCTACAGGGTACTTACAGACGATAACCAGCCTTCCAATGCACCCAAGGCCAACCTTATACAGGGTGGTATCTGGAAAACAAATTATAAAAAGGCGGTTTCGCTGCCCGGCATTCCGCATGAACCCACCAATAAAACCGGAATTTTACACAAAGATGCCGTGCTATCTCTGGCCCGGCAGGAACCTGGTACTGCTACGACTGAATTTTTTATTTGTGTAGGCGATCAGCCTGGTTTTGACTATGGCGGAGAGAACAATCCGGATGGACAGGGCTATGCAGCATTTGGAAAATGTGTAAAAGGAATGGACATCGTACACCGCATATATAACCGTAATTCTTATGAGCAGGCGTTTGACCCTCCGGTGGCCATCATAAATATTAAACGGCTGTAATTTACCGTTGGCAACCATTTTTCAGAAACGGTAGCTGTTGGTTCAGATTTGGATATGCATCATTCAACTTATTTTGCCAGGTTACCTTTTACAGCATAGTAGAAGATATACAGGTAAGCCGGCAGCATACACAATAAAAAAGATAGCTGATTCGATAAGTGAAAAGGCGCACCTTTTAAATATCCATACAATAATGGTATTAATGCACCCCCGGCAATACCCATAATGAGCAGCGCTGCGGCCATTTCAGTAAAACGGCCCAGGTTTTTAAGCGCCAATGGCCAGATGGCGGGCCACATGAGTGCATTGGCCAATCCCATCAGTGCAATACATAATATGGAAACATATCCATGAGTTATAAAAACAAGCAATGAAAGAACGATGCCGAGTATCGCGGAATACTTAAGCGCTGCCTGCTGCGATAGATATTTTGGGATGGTTAATATTCCGATTAAATACCCGGCCAGCATAGAGCCCAGCGTAAAAGAAGTAAAATATTTCGTCTCATCCAGTGGCAATCCCAGCGCTTTACCATATGCGCCAATGGCATCTCCGGCCATTACTTCAACACCTACATACAGGAAGAGACAAATAATGCCCAGCACCAGGTGCGGATATTGGAATACACTTGTTTTTGCATGAGCACCGGCTACTGTTTTTTCTTCTGCATTTTTTATTTCCGGCAAAGAAGAAAAATATATCAATACCGCGATTACCGTAGATATCAATGCCAGTATAATATAAGGAGTGATAATTTTCTGGCTTAGTTCATTTAACAACAATGCTTTTTGAACCGGGTTTACCACTGCTTCAATTTCGGTTTCCAGTTTAGAAGCGTTGTTTAGCAAAACCACACTCAAAATGATTGGACTGAGAACGCCCGCCACTTTATTACAAATACCCATGATGCTCATCCGTTTGGCTGCACTTTCTATTGGGCCCACAATACTGATGTACGGATTAATGGCTGTCTGAATTAAGGTTAAGCCCATGCCCTGTGTAAACAATGCAGCCAGGAATAATCCGAATGCGCGGTTGTTGGCTGCAGGAATAAAAATTAATGAACCAAGCGCCGTCACAAAAAGTCCCAATGCCATTCCTTTTTTATAGCCTGTCTTTTTTAATATATAAGAGGAGAACGTTGCCAGCACAAAATAAGGCATGTAAAAAGCAAAGGTTACCAGAAAGGGCTGCACATCGCCTTTTAACTGGCAAACCAGTTTAAGAAATTGTATCAGCGTTCCGTTGAGCCAGGTAATAAAACCCAGCATAAAAAACAGCAGCCCTAGTACAGAAATAATATAGACATAGTTTTTGCTGGTTGCCGCAGCAGAAGGCGCTGGTACAGTAACGGCGGTAGAAGGCATATCCGGTTGTCTTTAAACTTGAAAAATCTGGTTGGCGATAGTTCCGAAGATAGCGAATAATGCCGGGCACCGGAGGTCATGCAAAAAAACAAACGTTTGCGCAAAAAAATAAATTACGATTGTCAACTTTTCGGCTGATGCAGGTTGTATGGCAATGACAAAAATTGCTGCAGGCGTTTGATTTCATTTTTTAATAAACGTTCAGTTGTCCTGCCGGGTTTTTCAAAAAAGCTGGTCTCAATATGAAGCGTATTTTTTTGCACACTGCGTTTCCATAAACCGGTCACTTTTCCGTTTACGATAATTACCGGGTAAAATATCCCATTGCCTGTAAGTGCTTTTTTACCGTGTTCGGCCGGCAGTGAAGCAGAACGATCTTTATAACTTATAATAAATTCGTCGAATGCCGGCAGCAGGTACACGGAAGCAGCAGGTTTAACAGGTGTTTGCATTTTATGCCCGAACCAGCATTCGCTACCTGCTATTTTCTCACATAAAAGATCTTTCTTTATTGATTCCAGTCCCCGCCTGGCATCTGTAAGCGTTAAGCCAGACCACCAGCTAAAGTCTTCAACAGTGGCGGGGCCCCGACTTGCAAAATATTTTTTTGCCAGTAGTGCCAGTGATTCTTCTTTATTCAATAAATTTTTCTGAGGCACCCTTTCAGCAAGCATTGCATAGGTTTTTTTATGGCCCTGCGTTTTACCGCTGCAAATTATTCCGTCCAGTTCTGCGCGTACCAGCAGGTGCGCCAGCCGGGTATCGCGGGTGGCAATTTTTTCTTTCTCCAGCGCCAATGATAGTGCTTCACGGGGCAGGTGTTTTCCTTTCCCCAATTCTTTTTCAATAATCCCATTGGATTTTGTAAATAGTTTTTCGGAAAGCTCCAGTTGTCGGTTCATGGTTTGCATTTGCGCTTTTATCTTGGCGGCGCTGAGCGCCAGCATCCAATAGATATCTGTTGCCGCAACAATATGCCAGGTGGGTCTTAAAACATGTGTTCTGATCAACGTTCCTTTATCAATGGCTTTTTCAATATCGCTTTCCTCCGCATCCCGCAGGCGGAGGCCGATGCCCCATTTTGACATGGCATAATCCTGCGCTTGAACCGCGCCCATAGACTGCACCAGCTCAGCAGCTTTTGTATATTTTGTACCGGCAATGTGCTGGTTTGTCAGCCTTGCCATAGCAATATCTGGTAAGCGCATTTTTCTTCCTGAATATTTTTACAACTTAAAAAATATTTTCTTTTTGTACAAAAAATAGCAAAGTAACCACTCCAGTGTAAAAATACAAAGTGAACCTATTATAAACATCAGCATACCGGGCGTATTGAACCAACCGGTTACCCCGTTGGAGATACTCCTTATGTATTGATTAAACCACCTGTCACCTACAATTTCAAAAAATATATAAATAAAAATGGAGTTCATGCCTACAATGGTAAAAAATAATAAATGCCGGCGGTGCAATTTTATATCTATCCACCAGTAAGCTGCCACTAAAAAACAAAGACACCAACCCAGAGACGCCAGCGTAAAGGAACTGGTTGCAATTCTCTTGATGATGGGGGTTATGTGCAACCAGTCAAGCCCAAAACCCAGTACAAAACAAATGAGCGCCCAAACCAGTAATACCTGAATTTTATTTTTGCCGGCCAGCAGCCATTTACCTGTAAGCGCACCTGCAATAGTATGTACTGCAGTAGGAATACAATTAATGGCTACCCAGCCGCCTTTGTTGATTTTATTCATCAACAGCAAATCTGTATAGTTTCCAAAATTATGCTGGTCTGTAAACGGCTGATCAAAACCCGGCACATGCGTATACCGGTATAATATCTCCGTGAGCAACAGCAATGCAATGCATACCATCACCTGGGCGGTATTGCTCCACCTGAAAATCAGGAAGGCCACCATGGTTGTAAATGAAAGTTGTGTAAGAACATCCCATAACTCAAATGACAATCCATTCGGGCGAACGGCATAATCCAGAACGCCCCAGAAAAACAACCAGCCGCAACGCTTCGCAATTTTTATAAATGACTGTTGCCAGCTCATGCCATTTGCCCATAGCTTGTTCAATGAAAATGCCATAGCAACGCCGGCCATAAACATAAAGGCCGGTTGCACCAGGTCCCAGAAACGCAAACCGTTCCAGGGGTGATGTGTAAATTGCCGGATGAAGGGGTAAAATGGAGTTCCACCTGTATTTTCTTCTAAATATCCATACAGGCCGGTAGATTCCATGGCCAGCAATACCATAATAAACCCACGTAAAAAATCGAGGGACAACAACCGGTTACCGGGTATTAATGTTGCGGAAGGCTGGGACATATGGTAAGATTGCAGTTAATTGAATATTTTTTGTCCGCCGGGCTATTGTGGTATCATCCCGGTTTTCACCTTCGGTTAATCCTGTGCAATGTATGATACCTCACGGGGTTGGCGTTATGGTTTTTCTACCGTGAATGCATAGTTGCCCGACCCTGTCTCCACCACCGCATAGTGCTGCTCATAACGCACCGCCTTTACCGGGTTACCGTTTTCTTTAATAATACTGTTTTGCTTTGCCGGAATAAAGATAACAGCGCTTGTATTAACCGGAACAGACACCTGCAGGGTAAAACCATCACCCTGTTTTTTCCATTCACTTTTTATGATTCCCATGACCGACTGGTAACTTCCCCTGGCCCATTGCAGATTACCTGCAGGCTGGGGCTTTATAATAATTTTTTTGAAACCGGGCGCCGCTGCATTGATACCAAGGATGGAGCGGTAAAACCATTCATCAATTGAGCCGAACATGGGGTGGTTGGCCGAGTACACCGTTCCGGGTGCATGCCAGGCTTCCCATAATGTAGTGGCCCCGCTGTTGATCATGTGCAACCAGCCCGGAAAATCTTTTTGCTGAGCAATACGCCATGCTTCTTCGTTCATATCATTTTCGCGCAGTACATCAAACATCATTTTTGTGGAATAGATTCCCGTAGACACATGCCAGTTATGCCTGTCGAATTCCTGCAGCAACACTTTCATGGTATTCTCTTTTTCGGGAGAAAACCCATACCAAAGTGCGAACAACTGTGCACTTTGTGTACTGTTATCGAACCGGCCGGTTCCGGGCACTAAAAATTTACTGATAATGCCCTGTCTGATTTGCTTCGCCAGTATCGCATATTTAATTGAATCTTCTGTCTTACCAAGAATTCCTGCAAATGCTGTGGCCATGGTAGCATGGTGATAATAGAATGCGGAAGCGGAAAATGCTTCCGGTTTGGGATCCAGTGCTTCGTGATCGCTGATATCCCAAAAGAATAAATTATCCTTTGCTTTTGAAGCGAGAAAATCCATTTGCTTTTGAAATGCACCGTAATTGTTTTCAATAATACGTTTATCGGCATACATTTCATACAGTTGTTGTTGCACATAGGCAAAGGCGAGCTCCCAGCCCAGCGGTCCCGAGTCTCCCCCATAACCCTTGTCGGCAATGCCGGTAAACGGAGCTATCTCGGTAATACCTCCATCGGCCAGTTGTTCATTGGCAAAATCCCTGACGGTTTTGGAATAAAAATTGGCCATATCATAATTGTACAGGTATGCGTTGGCGGTTGCTGCAATATCGGCTCCATAACCCATTTTTTCCCTGCCGGGACAATCTGACTGCACGCTGAATACATTGCTTAGAAAAGTCCACTGAACAACATCGTGTAATTTATTAAATGAAGTGTCCGAACAGGCAAATGAGCCATTCTGCGGAAAATCTGCATTCATGCGCCATCCTTCTATATCATCTGCCGAGGGTGTACCGGGCCAGCCAGTAATTTCAATATAACGGAAACCATGAAACGTAAAACGGGGGTGCCAGGTTTCAGTTCCTGCTCCTTTTAAGGTGTAGCGGTCTTCCTGCCACATCGTTTCTGGTGCGCCGGCACCTGCTTTCAGGCCGCCTTTTTTTATTTGGGTTGCGGCTGTTGTCATTACATTAAGTGACCCATCGGCAAATAATTCCTCACCATAACGGAGGCTGATGGTGGTACCTGCCGCTCCTGTTACCCTGATGGCTGCAACGCCTGCAAAGTTCTGACCCATATCTGCAATGAACACACCCGGTTTATAGGTGATGATCTTTACAGGTTTTACAATGCGGGTAACGCGTATGGGCGGTTGCATTTGCGCGGTTAGCATACCTTCGGGGCCAGTTGCTTTCACGGCATTTTTCCAGGCTGTTTGATCCTCGCCGGTAGTGCTCCAGTTTTTTTGTTCCAGCCGCGCATCATAGTGCTCGCCTATATATACGTTGTTTTGAATAATGGGACCGGGTGCAGCCTGCCATGTTTCATCTGTAGCAATAATTTCTTCTGAACCATCTTTATAACGGAGGTGTATCTCCGCTTTTGCGCATGGGCGACCGGTTTGCTGGTAGTTCCTGAGATCCCACCGGCCAAAAAATTTAAAAGGCAGTGGGTTCCACCAGCCGCTGCCCAGCATAATACCCGCCACGTTGCCGCCTTTTTTTACCATTGCGGTAATATCATGCACTGCATACATTACCTGTTTTCGGTACGTGGTAAACCCAGGGTCCAGCACATGGTTGCTGATCTTTTGCGCATTGAGATATGCTTCATAATATCCAACACCGGATATATACAGTCTTGCAGAAATCAATGGCCTGTCAGCACGAAATGCTTTACGCAGCAAGGGCATCCTGTCTGGTTTATAATAATCTTCGTCGCGCACGGGGTTTGTAGTGCCATCATTGACCCATATTGCTTTCCAGTCGGTTGGTGATAACATAGCTGTTTCAAACCAGTTTACAGTACTCCAGGCTGAAATCTGCCCGGCCTGGTTGTACACTTTTACCCTCCAGTAATATCTGGTAAAAGGCCGCAGTGGTTTTCCTGCATATGCAAGCTGTATGTTTTCTGTTGAAATCACCTTGCCGGTTGACCATTCATTACCTGTGCCTTTATTGATACCTGTTAATTGATCGCTTACAATAATTTCATAGGCAGACTGAAATTGGTTTTTCCCGTTGCTGGTGAAATTCCAGCCTAAGCGTGGTACGGCTATATCAATGCCCAGCGGGTTTGCCATGTACTCGCAGGTAAGATTAACCGGTTGCAATGGCGTTGCGTACGCCGGCATATACAATAGGCCGACCAGTACCCAGGCTGAAAATTTTTTTAAATATGATTTCATTTCCAACACATTGTTTGCAAAACGCAGGTGATTGTAAAAATTTGTCACCCCATTAAGAGGTGACAAACAATTTATATCGCAACTATTTAATTACATGGTACCGTCTGCAAAAACAGGTTCACCGGCAGGCGCGTATTTTTTTATTTTTTACTTTTTAATTGGCTACCGGCACATATTCAAAATTATATTCACCGGAACCTGCTTCTATTACTACGTTCTTATTATCCTGTTTTACATTTTTAAAAACAGTGGTTACTGCCACACCCGTTTCAGTTATTTTGTCTGACTGTGCCGAAGGCAAAATAATAGTGGCCATGGTATTGGCGGGCACTTTTACTTTTACCAGCATCTTACCATCTTTCATTTCCCAGCCAGATGCTATTTGTCCGTAGCTGCTTTCAAAACTTGCTTTGGCATAAGTAAGTTTTTTATCTGGCTGTGGCTGAATAATAATGTGTTTGTAACCGGGTTCACCAATCTCAATTCCGGCCGCAACACGGTACATCCAGTCGCCGATGGCGCCATATGCGTAATGGTTAAAAGAATTCATGCCCACATCCTGGAAAGTACTGTCTGTTTTTTGTCCATCCCATCTTTCCCAAATAGTGGTAGCGCCCATTTTTACAGGGTAGAGCCATGAAGGAAATGTTTGTTGCATCAACAAATCATATGCAACATCGGTGCGGCCATTTGCTGTTAATACATGGCAGAGATAAGGCGTACCCAGGAAACCGGTAGACAGGTGATTGCGTCTTCCCTGTATATCGTCTACCAGGTATTGTGTGGCTTTTGCCCGAAGGTTTTCGGGTAGCAACCCAAAATGCAGTGCCAGTACATAACTGGTCTGCGATTCTGATGCAATACGCCCCTCTGCTGTTACATAATTCCTGTTAAATGCTTCTTTTACTTTATCAAATACGTTATTGTATGTCTGTACATCTGCAGTTTTACCCAGCACTTCTGCGGCCTGTGCCAGCAGTTTTGCAGAGTAGGCATAAAACATAGTTGCAATCATATCAGGGTTGGTGTAACCGTCATTTTCTGTTTGCTGCATGGATTTATAAAACAGCCAGTCGCCAAATACACTGCCGCCCTTCCACAGATAGGTGTCACCCGCTTTGCTGCGAATAAACTCTACATACGCTTTCATACTGGGGTATTGGGTTTCCAGTATTCTTTTATCTCCAAACACCTGGAATATGGTCCAGGGGGCAATGGTAGAAACATCGCCCCAACCCGCAGAGGTTCTTTTATTTTGCAGCACATCGGGTATTACAAATGGCACAGCACCGTCAGTGTTCTGATCAAGGGCTACGTCTTTGAGCCATTTTGTAAAAAACGGTGAAACATCCATGTTGAAAGCGGCTGTACGGCAAAATGCCTGCGCATCGCCTGTCCAGCCAAGCCTTTCATCGCGTTGCGGGCAATCGGTAGGCACATCAACAAAATTTCCTTTTTGTCCCCATTGAATATTATGCTGCAATTGATTGATCACTGCATTGGAACATTCAAAACTTCCGGTTGGTTTCATATCTGAGTGCACCACTACACCGGTAATATTTTCCGGTTTCAGTTCGCCCGGAAATCCATTTACTGCAATATACCTGAAACCAAAAAAGCTAAATCGCGGTTCATAGGTTTCTTCTTCGCCTCCTTTTAATGTATAGATGGCAGTGGCAGCGGCAGCGCGGAGATTATCTGTGTAAAAATTGCCAGCTTTATCCAGCACTTCCGCGTGACGGATGGTTACTGTTGAACCGGCATCGCCCTTCACTTTTAATTTTATCCAGCCCACCATGTTCTGGCCAAAATCTGCCACCAGTAACCCTTTGGGTGTTGTAAAAATTCTTACGGGTTTTATTTCCTGTATTCTTTTTACCGGAACTGTTTCTACTGCTACCAGGTCATTTTTTGGATGTTCCGCCACGGTTACCGCCTTCCAGTTACTATCGTCGAAACCGGGGTTGCTCCATCCTTTCAATTCTTTGCGGGCATCATAACTTTCGCCATCATAAATACCGTTTCGGGTAACGGGCCCGTCCTGTGTACCCTTCCAGCTGTTATCGGTTACCACTGTTTGCTCACTGCCATCTGTAAACGCAATGGTAAGCTGGCAAAGCAATCCCAGTTTTTTGCCGTAGATGCCCCAGTTGTCTTCCCAGGCAAGCGAACTGCGGTACCAGCCATCTGCCAGCATAGCACCCGCGCTGTTGGCGCCCTGTTGCAGTAAACTGGTTATATCATATACCTGGTACTGAAGCCTTTTGTTATAAGATGTCCAGCCCGGTGTAAATACCTCGTCACCGGCTTTCTTTCCGTTGATGTACAATTCATAAAAGCCGTGACTGGTTACATAGGCCCTTGCTGATGCAATTTTTTTCTGTACATCAAACGCTTTACGTACCAGCAGCCCGGGCATATGTCTCTCATTTGACTGTACAGGTTCTATCCACTGTGCTTTCCAGTCCTGCGGTTGCAAAAGCCCCATCTCCCACCAGGCCGGGCTGCTCCAGGCGGATTCATTGTTGTTTGCATCCCACACTTTTACCTGCCAGTAATAACGCATGCCGGATTGCAGCGCACTACCTGCATAAGGCTGCAGCACAGATTCTCCGCTGTTTATTTTACCGCTTTGCCAACTTGTTTTTTTAAAACCCTTGTCTGTTGCCACACGAATGCTGTAAGCGCCCTGCATAATATTCTTTGTTGTGCCACCCAGTTTCCAGCTAAACCGGGGCGCCGCTGCGTCTACCCCAACCGGGTTTACTTTATGCTCGCATGAAAGGTCCGTGACTGCTACTTTCTGGGCTACCATTGCATGTGTTATTAACAGCAATGCAAAAACGCTGATACATTTCATCATGTTATTTTATTTTTTCGGTAAAAGGCGTATTTATTATTAATCGATTATAAAATAGATCCTATTTGTCTTTCAGGTTCAGTGTACGTACAGCTACAGGTTGTATTGCGGGTAAATCACTCACGGGATTATCCAGGTAAAAATAAGCGGTGGCAGACACATCGTCCGATCTGTAAAAATTGGTCCATCCCTTTGGAAGTGTGCTGTCTTTTAAATCGGTGACCACTCCTTTTTTATATAGCCTGGTAAATGCCGCACCATCTGTACTCACCGGAACCAGCGGCGCATGGTCTGCCTGGTAAGCAGCCACTTTTTCTGTGGCATCTCCCCCAATTTGCTGAATGGTTGCCTTACAACCTGTTTTGAAATAAATAGGATCGGGTATATGGTACCGGTAGAATGCCCATTGCAGCAATGAATCACTGGCAACGGTACAACCGGTATAATTGTTTATAAATTTACCCTGCCCCCAGGCAGTGCCAATATAATCTTCCGTACCAGTGCCATTGAGCGTAGGCAAGTCATTGTCTCCATCCAGGTAAATTTTCACTTCCCCTTCGCCAAACCAGGATTTTTTATACCGTGGATCTGCATTTACACCAATGTTTACACCAAGAAAACGTCCGCGGCCTTTTACAAGCGGCAGCAATACAGCATCTTCACCAAGGGTTGTTGCGGTATCGCGGTGCCAGTATGCATGAAAATAAAGGTAATTGTCGTTCCAGGTTTTCAGCAGGTTATAGTCTATATCAAAAAAGACATTATGCAACGATTTGCCTGATTGGTTCACTACTGCAATTCGTGCAGCGGTTTTAAATGGCATGGCAATAAAGCAATTGAATGATCTGCCTTCTGCATTGGCAAAAAGCGCATTCTGGAAAGCGGTGGTCCTGCCCAGTCCAACACCAAAAAAATCGCCGAACGGTACCGATACCGCCGGCCTGGTTTCGTTATTCCAGTACATTTGAATGATGAGTGAACGCAGCATCTGCGGGGAACGATCGTTGATGGTAATCCAGATGCGGTTGATAATGCCGGCCGACTGGATATTCAGCAGATCAATTGAGCCGCCGGCAGCAATTGAATCATACGGATGACCTTTGGCGCCGTTGTTTTCTTTACCTCCGCCACCTTTGCCACCGTTTATATTTTCGGGTGAGCTCCACCGGGGTTCCAGGTTGTCTGTATATTCAAAAACTGCCGGGCTGGCGGCAGTTTGTTTAACTGTCTGATCGGCACAACTAACCAGCACAACCGAAAAGGTAAGAGGCATGATAAATTGTATGGCACTAGCAGCAATATAATGGCGTGTTGGCAGCATTCGTATTAATTGGTCAGGAAATATACATCTTTTTAAAGGCGCTCGCATCCTGTACAAACCTGCTATTAAAAAATACTGGTTTAATTGCCAGGCAGGGCAAATGCCATATAACTATCACCCGATTTTGTTTTCATCTTACCGCCGCCACAGGCAATTACAATGAATTGTTTTCCGTTCAGATCATATACGGCGGGCGTGGCATAACCCGGCGCCGGCAAATCTGTCTGCCATAGCAATTCTCCATTGCGTTTATTGTAAGCCCTTAGTTTACCATCTTTGGAAGCAGCAATGAACAACAGGCCACCGGCTGTTACTACGGATGCACCATAGCTTTCTGCCCCGGTAGGTGTTTTACTTCCCAATGAAAACTCCGGGTCGTTGCCAAACACTTTTTTCCAGATATAGTCGCCGGTATTGAGGTCAACCGCATTTAGTGTTCCCCAGGGCGGAGCTATGGCCGGATATCCTTCTTTACTTAAAAATTTATTGTATCCCGTAATGGTATACGGTACCATGAAAGGTGCATCATTTTGCTGTTTGGTACTATCAATATAAATATTTGTTTTCTCAAGATTATCCAATACAAATGAAGCGATTGCTTTTCTTTCTGTGGTACTTAATTGTTGGAAAGCAGGCATCGTTCTTCTGCCCGATTGAAGCAGGGTATCGAATGCCGCACCAGTATATTTTTTCCTGATATTAACAAGAGAGGGATAATTTCCAGATCCTTTTTTTTCAGGACCATGACAGGTCATACAATTGGCCTGGTACAGCCGCTTCCCCGCCTGCGCATAATTTTCGCCAACGGTTTTTTTATTGGAAACCGGCAGGGCCTGGATTATCCAACCCATTTCATTTGCATTGATGTATAAGATACCGGTTTGCGGATCAAAACTCGGACCGCCCCATTCTGCACCGCCATCAAGACCCGGAAAAACCACCGTACCCTGAATAGAGGGCGGGCTAAACATATTATCTGATTTATAAGTGGCCAGCCGTTTTTTTACTTCCTGGTAAGAGGAATCGGGTAAGAGCGGGTTGATGTCTTTTTCTGTAACCAGTTGCCGCATAAACGGTGCAGGCTTTACCGGAAACGGTTGTGTGGGAGATAATTTTTCACCTGCAAGATCGGTCTCTGTGGGCACGGGCCTTTCTTCTATATCAAATACTGGTTTCCCCGTTTCTCTTTCCAGTACAAAAATAAAACCCGACTTGGTGGTAACGGCTACCGCATCTAATTTTTTACCCCCTTTCTGAATGGTTACCAATGCGGGTGGAGAAGGTATATCTCTGTCCCACACATCATGATGTACGCTTTGAAAATGCCAGATGCGATGGCCTGTGGCTGCATCCAGCGCAAGAATACAATTGCCAAATAAATTATTACCCAGTCTTTTGCCACCGTAAAAATCATACGAAGCCGAACCGGTACAGGCAAAAACAATTCCCCTGGCTTTGTCCAGGCTGAACCCGCTCCAGGCATTGGCGCCCCCTACATATTTATACGAGTTACTATCGGTCCATGTATCATATCCAAATTCTCCAGGATGTGGAATGGTATGGAATATCCAGCGACGTTTACCTGTTCTTGCATCATATGCGCGAATATGACCAGGCGCGGCATGCTGGCCTTCATCTACCCTTGTTCCAATAATCAGGAGATCATTGAAAACAATCGGTGGCGTGGTAGAAGTAACAAACAAATCCTTTACATCGCGGTCCAGGTCATTGTGCAAATCAATTTTTCCATTAACGCCGAAATCATTCACCAGTTTACCGGTGCCGGCGTTTACACAACAGAGATCGGAGCCCGCAGTATAAAATATTCTTTTATCTGAAGCGCCATCGCTCCACCAGGTAACACCTCTTGAATTGTTCATATTAAAAAATGATTTTTTGTTGCCCGCCACAGAGTCAAGGGGATCGTATTGCCATTTTTCTTTTCCTGTTAGTGCGTCAATGGCAAACAGTTTTAACCGGGGAGTTACTCCGTATAAAACGCCTTCTGCTATAATCGGATTGCATTGAATCTGCGAGTGGTTGACAGTATCTGCGTCGCGGGTATGGTATTCCCATGCCACCTGCAGCTGTTGTACATTGCCGGTGTCTACCTGTGTAAGCGATGAATAATGAATATTTTCATTGGAGCCCTTGTACTGCGGCCAGGAAGTATACTGCCGGTCTGCAGCTTGTTTACAACCAAAGCTGTAGCCGGCAACAAAAAACAACATTAAAATTGAACGGGGATATGCCATGTATTTATTAGTTATAGGTAGATACAATGTAGCGGTTTTCCAGCCACAAACGAACAGGAGGTTTTTCACAGAGGCAAAGGAAGCCAGCCGCAGATTTGCAGATTAACACTGTTTGTCTGCGACAATTTATACGCCACACAACACAAAACACATAACACTCAAAACAATCTCCCCCGACAAGTAGCCGCAGATTCGCAGATTGACACTGTTTGTCGGTGACAATTTTGGAATCATCTGCGACAAATGCAACACATACGCTATACAACACATAAATAGGCAAAACGCAAAACAATTCATGCGCAACTCAACACACATCACATAACACTCAAAACAATTTATACGCCACACGACACATAACACCCAAAACAATCTCCCCCATAGTTAGCCGCAGATTCGCAGATTAACACTGTTTACCTGCGAGGATTTATACACCACAAAACACATAACACCCAAAACAACCGCCCCGACAAATAGCCGCAGATTCGCAGATTAATACTGTTTGTCTGCGACAATTTACACGCCACACAACACATAACACTCAAAACAATCTCCCCAACAGTCAGCCGCAGATTCGCAGATTAACACCGTTTGTCTACGACAATTTATACGCCACACAACATATAACACATAATACTCAAAACAATTCCTGCGCCACACAACACTCAAAACAATCTCCACTATAGTTAGCCGCAGATTCGCAGATTAAAACTGTGTGCCTGCGACAATTTATACGCCACACAACACACATCACACAACACTCAAAACAATTTATGCGTCAACATTATTTTTCCGTTATCCCCTTCCAGTTATCCGTACGAAACGGAGATGCCGGCAATCCTTCTTTATTATACAAGCCCGCATCATCCGGGTTATTGCCCCACGCATACCGTACGGCTACGGGGTTGGGTACAGCATCGCTGCTCACCGTTATCTTATCGCCTTCTATTGTTGCTTTGGCCCAAACAAAATGCTGATCGCTTCCGGCAATGGCGAACCCTTTCAGGTATCCATATTTATCCTTTGCAACCATGCCGCTGCCGGTGTTGGTAAACTGTACAATAATCTTATTGCCTGCAGTCTGCATTGACTGGTATACCGGTCCTGAATAGACGATGTCTTTATTGTACACCATTTTTTCGGCGGCCAGTGCCAGCCTGTATCCAACATCCTGTTTATTCCGTGGATGTATATCACCGGCTTCGCCGATATCTATTATCACTGCCTGGCCGGTTTGCGGAAGTTGCAATGTCATGCTTTGAGCTTCGCGCAATTCTGCCCATTCGCTTTGAACAGGCAATGAATCCGGTTTCATAAAATTGGCCAGCTGCACCCATAAAAAAGGAAAGGCATCGCCCCATTTGTTGCGCCAGTTGTTTATCATTCCCGGAAACAGGGTTCTGTATTTATAGGCTTCGCCTGCATTGGACTCTCCCTGGTACCAGATAGCGCCTTTGATTGCAAACTGCAGCAATGGCGCAATCATGGCATTGTACAATTGCGAAGGAAAAGAATTAGGACCGGTATTGCCAATACCAAAAGAAGTATTCAGTACCGATGCCTTGTACTGCCATTCGCCGGCCAAAGAAATTTTGTCTGCACCAATGCCGGCATACATCTGTTCGGGTTTACCATAAATTCCACCACCGCCGGCATTATCAGTAACTTTTATCACAATGGCATTTTTTCCGGCAACCAGTACAGCGGGATCAATTTCGTACACACGATCTGTATTCCATCCTTTGATAGCGCCCACCTGTTTACCATTGATATAAGTAACATCATCGTCGTCAATAGGTCCAAGGCTCAGCGTTAGTTTTTTGCCGGTTGCGGAGGCAGGTATAGTAAACTCCTTCCTGAACCATACAATGCCATCGGCATTGCCAATGGATGTTTGTTCCCAAATTTTTGGCAATTGAATATTTTGCCATCCGCTGCCTGCTGTGGCGGCATCGTACCATTTTTCTGCATCGCCCCGATCGTTTTTTAATGATGCCTGGAATGCCTGTTGCCTCTTATCAGTCTCAGCCCTTTCTGTTTCCATTTTCGTTAAGTCCACCTGACTATAATCGGCCGTTTTCGACATGATGTCCCAGCTGGTCCATGCTTCTATATTGGTGCCGCCCCATGAACTGTGAATAAGGCCGATGGGCACATTAAGATCGGTAACCAGCTTTCTTGCAAAGAAGTAAGCCACTGCAGAAAAATCGCCCGAGCTGGCAGGTCCGCATACTGCCCAGGATTCTGCTTCCACATCTTTCTTTTCTGAAAAGCTCATTGCTTTTTTTACGGTAAACAACCTGATACGCGGATAATTGCTGGCTGCTATTTCTTTGGCTGCGTTATTGGTGTTTTTCAATACCCATTCCATATTGGACTGGCCGCTGCAGACATACACGTCGCCAATCAAAATATCCGGGAGTACAATTTTATTTTTTCCGGAGATGGTCATTTCATACGGACCTCCCGCCTGCATGGGTTGCAGTGTTACCAGCCATGCGCCGGTTTTATCTGCTTTGACTACCACCTGCTGCGCATTTATAGTGACCGTTATCTTCTCGCCCTTATCGGCCCAACCCCATATTTTAACTGGTTTCTGTCGCTGCAAAACCATATTGGCCGTAAATACCGATGGCAGTTTAATATTTGCATGCACCGGTACAGTCATTGAAAAAAACAGGGCTATGAAAAAATATTGCTTCATATAAATGATTGAGCGATGTTATTGGCATTCGGGTTTTTACCTTCGCGATGGTTATTTTAATTTACCCACTTCGTCGTTGTACAATTTTACTGTTTCAATAATATCGGGCAAACTATTGTACCAGTTAGACTCGTGTTCAATGGATAACATGCCACTGAACTGCTGGCGTTTGAGTTCCGCAAATACAGAATCAAATTGTATGACGCCTTTGCCCACTACGGTATCCTGCGAATGTGTATTGTTAAACTCTTTGATGTCTTTCAGGTGCACGCCGTATACATGGCCTTCCAGTTTTTTCAGGCAATCCACAATATTAAGTCCGTTGCGGGCCCAATGGCCAATGTCTGCACATGCGCCAATATTGGGATGGCCTTTCATGGCAGCCAGTACAGAATCCGGATGACTATACGCATTGGGCATAGGGTGATCATGAATGGCTATTTTAATACCATAAAAACCAGCCAGGCTGTCTACCGTATTCCACAATGTCTTTTTCGGTTCTGCCGTAATGTAATCCAGGTTGAACTCTTTTGCCAGTTTAAACGCATCCACCCATTCTTCTTTTGTACCCGGCGAGATAACACCCATGGCCACCATCTGAATATTGTGTGATTTTAAAAGCTCTTTTAATTTGCCCCTGCCGGCCTGCGACATTTTGATACCAAATGTGTCTTTGCTGTCGCCACCCAGCGCCTGGCCCCAGAAAGCTTCTATGTATTTTACGCCGGCACTGTCAACTTTCTGAAGGGCTTCCGTCATGGTATACATGCGAAACGTCCACATCTGCACGCCCAGTTTCCAGTTGTCGGTAACCTTTTGTACGCTGTCGTTTTTAACAGCAGCTGATTCTTCCGGTGTTTTTGCAGTTTCATTGTTGTTGCAGGCCATCATTGCCATAAATGCTGCTGCGATTCCTAAAAAGACGCCAAATTGTTTTTTCATGAAAGAGAAATTTATAGTGAATAATAAAAGTAGGGTTTAGGGTGTGAGGTGTAGGGTTTAAGGTGTAAGGTGTAAGGTTTAGGGATGAAGGTTAATGGTTTAAGCAAATTAAATACAAAGCCGGGAAAAAAATCATCGTACCCAGTCTTCCTGCATGAATAATTATTTATCCGGGTAGTTGGCCTTTATTCCATCCACCGGTTTATCTGAATACACAATAACATCCTGCAAACGTATTTCTTTGCCGGCCGTGGGATTATTAATTTTTAATTTTACCGTATGATGCCCTTTTGGCAATCCATATTGCCAGCACAATTCATACCTGCGGGTAGTAAAACTGGCGGGCAATGGTACCGGTACAGCGGGTTTATCATCTACATACAATGATGCGTTAAAGACATAATCATCTGCATTGCCCCACCTGGCCGATTCTCCCTTTAATACAAAACCGGTTCCATCAAATTCAAAACTGATTTCATCTTTTGCGGACGACCATTGGGCGGGCATTTTTAAAACGGGGTATAAACCGGTAAAACTCTTTTCAAATTTTACAGGTGCGGGTAATTGGGTCCGTATCCCAACGGTATTGCCCGTAACTTTTCCGCCATTGGCTTCTATATTTTGCAATGCATGTTTCAAACTTATTTCATACGCCCTGTTTAAAGACATCCGGGTATATTTAAAATCGATGTCTTCTGCTTCCTGCAAACCCATTTTCCAATATGCAGGAATTTTATTATAGCCCAGTACGGCACCCAGTACGCCTCCTGCTGTTGACGGGTTGCAATCCGCATCCTGGCCGCACCGGGTACTTATTTCCAGCGTCTTTGTAAAATCGCCATTGCCATACAGCAATCCAATTACCACATAGGCGGCGTTTACTTTAGCATCAATATTAAATGGTGCAAATACACCTTCGGGACAACCAATATCGTTGGCCCATTTTTTTTGTACTTCCAGCCAGGTCTGCTTCCAGTCTGCCGGATACTTCTTATGCCAGCCGATCACATCATTGATACACTGGTAGAATTCGCTTTGGGCAGGCACTGTTTTCAGGGCTTCTGCTACAATATGTTGTATGTCTGCCGATGTAAAAGCCAGCGCATACAGCGCGCCTACATAAATTCCGCCGTACCAGCCATCGCCATAATTCATGATATGACCGATTTTATCACTGATGGCCGACGCCGTATTGGGCATACCCGGACTCATGAGGCCCGCAAAATCCGCTTCAATCTGGTAGTCGATGCAATCTGCATGCGGATTATTCATCCAGTGACCGCTGGCCGGCGCTTTTACTCCATTTAAAATATTGTACCTGCCGGCCTGGTTGGCGTGCCACAGCATATAACCTGCATGCGCAAACGCATTTGCAAAAGAATCTACCGGCGCCTGCATACCATATTTTTCGAACACATCCACAAAGGTGAGATCCATGTACAGATCATCGTAAAGGCCGGGGTTATTGACCATGGTATTTTTGAGGTACCCATTGTACCATTTCAGCGGCTGGTAATCGCCTATAAAGGTGCCCTGGAAACCAAATTCGTAAGGTCCGCCAAAAGTAACGCCGATGGTCTGGCCGGCCCATCCACCTTTTATCTTGTCCTGCAGGTTTTCTTTGCTGATGGTAACGGTTTGTTGCGCCTGGGTAAAGCCAGCGAAAAGAAGGAGGATAATATAACTTACTTTTTTTATGTAGCGCGACATATTAATTGTGTTGAGTGTTGTGTGTTGTGTTTTAAGTGCTTGTCTACTATGTTGTGTGTTGTGTGTTATGTGTTGTGTTTTTGCGTCGTTTGTAATTATGCTATACCAACTTTACCGGCAATTTTGCCACAGAGGAAACAGAGGTTTTCACAGAGGCGACGAAGGAAGTCCGCAAACATCGGCGAAATCATTTAATCATTCTAATCAACGGTTCGGACATTTTCATCTGCAAACATAGGAGGTACAGGAGGGCCGCCAAATACAACACATAACACACAACACCCAAAACAATTTTTACTCAATTAATTCACCTCCAGCCCATCCTTGCCGGGTAGCTTCGGAAAATTGCCATGCGGATCTGCCTGGTACCAGAATACTGTGGAAGCAATATCATCCTGCAGGGGAAGATAGCGGCCACCGCTGTGCCAGCCCAATGCCTGTATGGTAACACGCAGGTTTTTCTCAAACCGGATGGGATCGGTTATATGCCACCGGTATAAGCCAAAACGCTGCGCGATGCTATAATGGCCGTCCCCTTTTATCACCTGGTGCAACCCCGCGTATGGCGTGGTAAACTCAGTATAATTTACCTCTTCTACGCCGGCGCTATTCTTTTTACGTGTATCAAAATCATATGAACCGCAGAAATAATCTTCGGTACCTGTACCACAAATGGTGGGATACTCGGTATCGCCATCCATAAAAAACTTTATTTCTCCTTCTCCCCACCAGCCATTGTTGTGTACGCCCCAGGCCATATAGGTGCCCACATACTGCCCTTTTCCTTTTATACTGTCTGCCAGTACATAATCAGTTTTAAACGGCAATGGGTTTACCCGGCGGAACTGTGCGTGAAAATAACCGGCATCGGCCGCTACTTCAGTCAGCACATAATCTACCTGGTAATACAATACCATGTCTTTATCATCTATGTTTTCCATGGTTATCCTGCATTTTTTACGGAAAGGCATTGGCCAGTAACAGTTGAACGCGCTACCGGGGTTCACACAAACCGCCAGTGACTGCAGCGGTGCATACTGACCCCATCCCATTCCAAAAAAATCACCTACCGGTACTTCTACGGAGGGCGTAGCTTCATCATCCCAGTAAAAACGGATGATGGAATAACGCCAGTTGCCGGTTGGTGTCATCCAGATATGCTGTATTGAACCCGATCCATCAATCTCTGCCACCGTATACACTGTTTTTGATTTTATTATTACGCTCGGACTCACCTTCCAGCCACGGCCCAAATCGCGCGAAGCATTCAGACCGGTACCTGTGGTGGCCATACCGCCTTTGCCTTTTTCTCCATTAAAATTCTCCGGGCTGATAGACCGTGTTTTAGCATCAGACATTCGGTAGAGATTGCCCATATTATTGTCTATGCCATTGTGTTTCTGCTGCGCAAAGCCGGAGATGCCCAATAAAAGGCAGACCAATAAAACGGCGGTTTGTTTTTGCATCTGTTTGATTTTATGGTAATAAATCTGCTTCCCGTTTATAGGCCTTCCGTACATCAAACCCCGGAAAGTCTTTTTATTTCTTTACTGCATCCAGGTCTACACCCAACAGTTGCCTTGCCAGTGTTTGCAATGCAGTATAATCTCCCTCAAAATGACAGGTTGTTTGTTTGTATATGCCTTTGGCTGTTTTTTTTAATGCCATGGCAGGTGAGGAAGATTCAATTTCCAGGAAGGGTCCCATCTGCGTGCCATCGGCAAGCGGACCATCATTGTATGAATTGATTACATCTCCTTTGTAGGGTTCTTTCTGCAATTCCCATTTACTGTTTACATATGCGCTTTTCTCATCTATCTCCGGTATAACAATGGTGAGTACATTCTTTTTGAAATCAAAAGCACCTGCAATGGGTTTTGCGATGAGCGGAGACAACCCTATTTTACTCCGGTAACGCCCATCGGTGGTAAAATACAATGCACTATCTGTTACCCGTAAGCGCTCGGGTGGTATCGGGCCAAAATAATCGGATGTAATATATTTTTTGGCATCGGGTACTGCACGGAAAGGAATGATCACTTTTGTTTCAGGCCCCGGCGTAAACATACCCAGCAGCCAGACAGATAACAAGCCCTTTTCTTTTGTCCAGTCTTCATTGCCGGTATTGGTAATGGTGTTGGTGGTTTCAAAACCTACGAACCGGACACCTTCGGGTATCGTAGCGCTGAGGGTATTTTCCAGTGCCTTTTTGTCCAGCAGGTTTATTTTTCTTTCTATCTTAATGGTAAACGATGTGCCGGTATAATTTGTAAAACTGGCATTGGCTGTAAAACTGGCGCCGTTTGCATCAGACTGTACAATCCTGTATGTATCGGTATCTATGAAGGATGGTACCTGCCAGTGGGCAATATTAAATGAGTCATTCTTTTTAAAATAGATAGAATATTGTCCGCCTTCCGGTCCCATCCAGAATCTTTCTTCGCCGCCCACCGGATTGAATTGTTTTCTTTTCTCTTTGGCTGCAATCAGGTCATAATTCATCCATCCAAAGCTGGTTCCGCTATCGCCAGATGCTGTGCTGGTCATTACCCTGCCCTGGTATTGTGCAGATAACAATACTTTTCCCATACCATCGGAACTCACCAGTTGTATGGCCTCACCTGTATGTTGTTTAAGAAAAGCAGCATCATATGCATACGTCCCTTTTATAGCAGCGGTATCTGTTGCTGTGCCTGTATGTTCCATTCCGGGATGATTGTTGCATGAAGAATTAAAAAAGCAGATGCAGGAAGCAAAAAATATTGCAGTGGCAAGTTTTAACATATTCATTGGCATGTTTTCGTTGTAGTATGTTTTCCCGCTGACAAAAGAAAGATATGCTAATATACGGACTCCGGCTTATTTAACCGTATCTGCAAGTTCTTAAAAAAGCGTTTACTGTTAAGGTATAAGAAAAAACGTATATAGTTCTGCTTATTTAGAAGAATTTAATGTTCTGCTAATGCCTTTGCTATTGGTTATCTCAATTCGTATCACTCCGGAATCCGCTATGCAATACCTGGCGGACTGCGATAAAAATCCTTCGCCATAATAAAATTCCTGTTTTTGCACCGTGCCATTTTTATAATGCAGCGTGGCGAAAACATCATCATTATTAATTTTAGTGAATTGCTTTTTTATTTTCAGTTGAAACAGTTTCAGCAGGTTCCTGTTCTGACTGGCAGCCACCAGGTAACTGCCATTGCTGCCCATCAATGAAACAAGCGCTTTACCATCGCCCGGAATATATATGCCGCTTTGCATGATACTAAGGGGCGTAAACCCGCCTTTGCCATTGCCTTTAAGCAGCAATCCGTTCAATGCATCCAGCCTGCCAATGGAAACCTCCGTACCAAAATCATTGCCGTTTATTAAAATATCCAGGTTGCCGTCTCCATCATAATCGCCCGCCACCATTCCATTGATGGCAGAGAACTGGGCCTGCCCGGGCAAGGGTATCAACGCAAACTTTCCATTGCCATCGTTGCGCAAATAACATGATTGCAGCATGCTGGCCTGAAGCCGCCGGGCACCTTTCATCATTTCAGGAGTAAAAATATCCTGCAGGGTAGCGCCAGCAAATTTTTTATAATCGTTGAATCTTTTTTTGAGTGTGGGAATACGTTCCACAATATCATCCCTGCCAAATGCAGGAAATTCTTTCCTGCTGCCGTCGATGGCAGGAAGAAACAATGAAGGAACGGGTACATAACTTCCATTGCGATCAAAATCTTTTGCCGTGATGTATACCGGAAACGAATCACTGGCCTGGTATAATGTGTTAAGACCGGTATTGCCCAGTATATAATCCATCCTGCCGGCGTTGCGGAAATCTCCCGCAATAATAGAGTTCCACCAGCCGGCCTGGTTGCCGATGCCTGAAGCATTTGTAACATTCTTAAATTGACCGCCTGTGTTCTTTAAGAAAGTGACCGGCATCCATTCACCCGCCAGTATCAGATCGGGCAGGTGATCATTGTCGAAATCTGTAACCAATGCATCGCATACCATCCCTATATTTTGCAGATCAGGTGCAACAGCTGCCGTAACATCGGTAAATTTTACATGGCCGTTTTCTGAATCATTGCGATAAATAAAACTGCTGACCGGTTTTGGATAATTCCACGGGTCTACACGGCCCGACACAAACAGGTCTAGCCTTCCATCATTGTTAAAATCCATGGCGCGCACACAAAATTTACTGGTATAATTTACCGGCAATGCCATCGAATCCTTTACAAAATTTCCCTTTCCGTCATTTATGTACAACCTGTCCTGGTAACTGTTTAAGCCCGGTTTACCTCTATAACCACCACTTGCAATGTACACATCGTTTTTACCGTCTCCATTGGCATCAAAAATTAATATACCCTCGTCTGCAGGAAAGCCGGGTTCACTGGTTTTTAAAAAATCTTTTTGTAAGAATTTTCCACCGGCCTGCTGCAATAATACCTGGGCGCGGTAAGAGGGGTTACCTCCCAGCAGTAAATCATCCAGGCCATTGCCATCCAAATCGGCCACCGCAATGGCCGGGCTGTACTGCGAGAGTTTATGCGGCAGGGTGGTCTGAATACTAAAATCTATAAAATCAGGTTCATAATGACGGTAATGCATACCTGCTTCAGCAGTTATTTCTTTAAACAATGAATTTGCAGCCAGTATGGGTTGCTGCAGAGAATATACATCGCCGGCATCTTTAATGTTAACCGTAAGTGATTGGTCTGCCTTTATATTCGTGATGGTTTGCTTCCTTCTATTGTACCACCTGATTACAAGCGAGTCAACTACCGTATTATTGCCTAAACCAAAATGAGCCACATTCTGCATGGAAGATAAATAACCACGGTATGGATTGTTTTCATATACCTGTTGTTTACCATGGTCATAATAAATATTTACTACAGTGCCCAGCCCGTTTACGTTTTGGCTGTTTCCTTTGAAGCTGATCTTCAGAAAATGATGGGTGGCAGTGTCTTTGGTACGACTGGTATTCCTGTACAGCAAGGCCTCATCGTTGATATTATTGATTATCATGTCCATGGCGCCGTCGTTATCAAAATCGGCGACGGCTGCACCATTCGAAAATGTTGGCTGCAACATTCCCCATGCCGCAGTTTCGTCGGTAAAACCAAGATCGCCATTGTTCCTGTATGCATAATTATGCAGTTTCACCTGTGGTATCTGTTCCATCAGTTCTTTTGTACCAACCAGCCCGCGCGTTTTCTGCCGGTAAGCCATAAAATCGTGATCAGATACATCGCGTGGAAAACCGTTGGTTATGACCAGGTCGCGGTAGCTGTCGTTATCAAAATCGGCCACTACCGGCGTCCAGCTCCAGTCAGTTTGTGCAATGCCGCTTACAAAACCGATCTCGCTGAACACCGGTGCTCCGATGGAATCATTTTGTAACAGCGAGGGGCCCTGGTTTAGCTGCAGGGTATTGCGCACATACTGGAACTGGTAACTGTAGGTATCAAAATTCTGGTAAGTGAGGTAACTGTTGGAGGCCAGCATCATTTTCTTGCGAAAATTATCTGCCGGGTTCATGTCCAGCTCAATAACATCGGGCAGGCCATCATTGTTAATATCTGTTACATCCTGCCCCATGGAATTGTAGGATGTATGTTTGAAATAATCCCTTGCCTTGTCGGTGAATGTACCGTTGTGGTTATTGATATAAAGAATATTATTGGACAGGAAATCATCCGATACATAAATATCTTTCCACCCGTCATTATTGATATCACATATAGTGGCTGCATGGCCGTATCCTTCCAGTTTTATTCCTGCCGTATCGGACACATCATGAAATACGGGATGCTGTGCACTGCTGTCTGTATCGTTGCGGTAAAGCCTGTGCCTGCTGGGTGCCAGGTTTTTATTGTTGCGCTGTAAAAAAACGGAAGTGTTGTTTCCGTTGGACGCTTCATTTACCGTAAGAAACATATCCAGGTCGCCATCGTTGTCATAGTCAAAAAAACTGGCCATGGTAGACTGTATACTTATATCCAGCCCGTATGCTGCGGCCATGTCTTTAAAATGAGGGATACCGTCTTTGCCCGGCCCCTCGTTTATATACAGGATATTCCTGCGTCTTAGCTTGTCCTTGTATATGGTATTGCAAACGTAAATATCCATCAACCCGTCATTATTGATATCAACAACAGCAACACCCCGGGCCCACCGGTTCATTCCGTCAACACCGGCTTTTTCTGTAATATCCTCAAATACAAAATTTCCTTTGTTAAGGTATAACCTGCTGCCTGTCATATTACCGGCCAGGTAAATATCCTGCAGTCCGTCGTTGTTAAAATCGCCGGTACCCACCCCACCGCCATTATAAATGTTTACCACATCCATTGGGTTTAAAGAATCGGTTTCAACAATTTTATTATTAAAGGTGATGCCTGAATGGGAAGCGGCAATCTGTTCAAACAATACCGGGTGGCCGGTATTACAGGCAACCAGCAATAAGGCGAGCAGACAAATAAAGAAAAAGCAGGTTTTTTTCATACAGGTTGACAACGAACTGAAAAATTTTATTAAATCAATCATGAGCGGCAGAAAGAAAGAAGGCTTTGTAAATGAATACAAAGCCTCCGGTAAGATAATAAATTATCTTTTAATAATTGGGATTCTGCACCAGGGTTGAATTGGTTGACAATGCTGATGCAGGTATGGGCAAAAGATCATGGCCTGCGGGAATATCAATTCCAAAATTGTTTTTAATGTATTGCATCTGAAGGCCGGTTCTTCTGAGGTTATACCATAAAGACATTTCACCGCTCAGTTCATGCCTGTATTCATTTACTATTATGTTCATAAAATCGGGACCATAAGGCGACGCAGGTGCAGTGCCACCCCATGCCCTATCTCTAACCACTTTCAATGAAGCGGCAGCGCCTGCTGCATCGCCCGATTTGGATTGCGCTTCGGCAAGGCTGAGATAAATTTCTCCCAAACGCAGCATGATCACATTCTGATCGCCAAAAATAAATGTCTTGTTGGGATCTTTGAAACTGGGCGTATTACCGGTTACATTGGGGTCTCTCCAGAATTTAGTACCATAATACCCGCTTCTCAACTGGCCCGGCTGGTCTCCCAACCAGGGATCGGAAGCCTTACCAACCGTATTGATGATATTTCCATCAGTGCCGGTAAAATGCGTTTTGGGCATTGACGTAGAACCGGCAAATCCTGCTTTTACCTGTGCATATGCTTTGATGCCTCCCAGTTTTACAATTCCCGGGCTGGTCAGTGTATCGCCGGGACCTACAATGGTTGCGCTTTTGCGTTTATCGCCCGATTCAAAGGAGTTATACAATTTCTGGTTGGCATAAGTATAGCCAAAATTGGAAGTCTCCCAGGGAAACATGAATGAAGACATCCAGGTTACTTCATTGTTATTGTAACTCCAGTCTGGCGTAGCGCCGCCGGGCAGGCTGAACTGTAATTCAAAAATTGATTCTTTATTGTTTTGTTTATCATACTCATGGATATCAATGAAATTCGGCAACATCGTGTAATGCGGAATAAGTTGTTTGAAAGCGGTAACTGCTTCAGGATATTTCTTCAGCCACATTTGCGCATTGCCGAGGTAACCGAGTGCTGCCCCTTTGGTAGCCCTACCCAGGTCAGCCTGTGCAAGATCTTCGGGCCATGGCAGCAGGCTTGCAGCCAGCGTCATATCTGAGGCCACCGAAGCAAAAACAGAATCCTGGCTAACGCGGGGGTGCAGACCGTTGTCTGTAACCGTTTTTAATTCCAGCGGAACGCCGCCGAACGTACAGGCCAGGTAATAATAATATGCGCCGCGCAGGAAATAAGTCTGGCCGGTAAGAAAATCTGCCAGCTTCTGGTCTATCACTTTATCGTTGAGCATTTTTGATATGATGGGTATGGCTGAGTTGGCGCGCGCTATGCCCTGGTAAGACAGGTTCCAGAAAGTACCCAATGAACCAAAATCTGCCGGGAACAGGTAGGTATTATAGGCAACGTCTGCGCCCCAGTTAAAATAATCCTGGCTGGTATAGTTGGCATTGTACCAGAGCGATTTCAATACAAAGTTCTGGTTATCGTGCTGGAAACCGTCATAGATAGCATTTACCAGGCTGATACCATCCTGCGGGTTTTTAAACAATGACCCTTCGCTAATGCGCGAAGTATCATTTTTTTCAAGAAACCCTTTGGAGCAGGCCAGCGGAAAGACCAATACCATGGCAAGTGCTAAGTAAATCGTTTTAATATTTTTCATAATAGCATATTATTTATATTGTCTGCCTTGTATTAAAAAGTTACGTTCAACCCAACAGTAAAAAACCGGGAGTTGGGATAAGTACCTACGTCTACCCCCGATGCGGTGGGCAACCTGTTGCCGTTTGCGTCTTGCGGGATGCCAATTTCCGGGTCAAGTCCTTTGTACCCGGTAATGGTAAACAGGTTCTGACCAGACACATAGAACCTGATCTTTGATGCGGTTATTCTTTTAGACCACAGATCGGGAAATGTATAACCGATGGTAAGATTTCTCAACCGCAGGTAACTGCCGTTTTCCACATACACATCGGAAGGCCGGGTGTTGGCATTGAATTCATTGGCATCTATGCGGGCATAGCGCTGTGAAGGGTTTTTTGTTGTCCATGCATTCTGGTAGTATTCTTCGCCTATGTTTTCAATACCCACTGAACCGGTGGAGCTGCCAAAACTTTCGAGTGTGCGTTGCTGGTAGTTATAGATCTTATTGCCGGAGACACCGTATAAAAACAGGCTGAAGTCGAAGTTTTTATAGTTGCCGTCGAAAGTAACGCCACCATAGAATTTCGGAATCGGGCTGCCGAGGCTGGTCTGGTCTGCAGCAGTGATTCTGCCATCGCCGTTTACGTCCAGGAATTTGCGATCGCCCGGAACAGCGCTTTTGCTGGGACCTGATGTTGACTGGTAAAACTGGCCTGCGCCATATTTAGCTACTGTAATGGCATTCAGCGCATCTATTTCTGCCTGTGTCTGAAAGATACCACCTGATTTATAACCATAAAATTCTCCCACGGGTCCGCCTACGAAAGAGCGGCTGTATACGCCCCAGTTATTACTGCCGGTGGTGGAAAAGCCGAGGCTGCCGAGGTTGTCTATATATTTCTGACCGGTTGCCAGGCTCAGAATCTTATTGGTGACCGTAGTAACGTTAACGCCTATACTATAATGAAAATCTTTACTGGCGGTATGATTGTAATTGAGTGCCATTTCCACGCCTTTATTTACAATGCTGCCCACATTGCGGGTGGCAGTGGTGAAACCGGTTTGAGGTGGCACCGGTATATCCAGCAGAAAATCCCGTGACTCTTTTTTGTAATAATCAACTGTCAATGTAAGGGCGCCGTTTAAAAAAGCGGCGTCAAGGCCAATATCGGTCTGGTCAGAAGTTTCCCATTTCAAATCCGGGTTGGGCAATGAAGCAAGTACCAGGCCGGGTTGGTATACTTTATTAAAAGGGTAACCATTGTTTCCTCCGTCGGTAGCTGCCGGGCCCGAAGTATACTGTGCCAGGTAACGGAATGTACCCGCGTTGAACTGGTTGCCTATCTGCCCGTAGCTGGCCCTTATTTTAAGATCAGAAATGGCATTCACATTCTGTAAAAAAGATTCCTGTTTAATCCTCCAGGCTATTGACCCCGATGGAAAGGTTCCGTACTGGTGACCTGGTGCAAACCTGGAAGAACCATCGCGCCTAACTGTTCCCGTTATAAGATATTTGTCCATGAAACTGTAGTTCAGCCTGGCAAACTGAGAAGCCAGTGAATAGGTTACCTGGTTTCCATAAACTCCCCTTACCGCAGGCAACGCACTGAGATCCCGCAGCTGGTCGCTCGGTAAGTTGTTTCCCTGTCCGCCAATCTGGCGAAACGTATTTTCCTGCGCTGAAATACCACCTACAAAATCGATGCTGTGCACTCCAAATGTTTTTGTATAGGCAATGGTATTTTCCCATAACCATTCGAAAGTATTGTTGGCGGACTGGTTATAGAAATTCTGCGTGGTTTGTGTACCGGTACCGTACTGCGTCAATGCGCGGGTATCTGATGGTGTAAAGTAGTAACCGGAGTAGTCATTTGTATTGATACCCAGGTTGGTTTTTATTTTCAATCCCGGAATAAGCGTTGCTTCCAAAAATGAAGAACCCAAAAAGTTATTGGTCAAATTTTTCTGGTCCTGCGTTTCTATATTATAGACGGGGCCGTTGCCCCAGTTTCTTACGGCCTGGTTATTGGGATTAAAAAATCCGTAATTACCGGCAGCATCTTTTATAAGACTGGTAAGTTTGTTTCCCGATACAGTGGGTGGCAATTTGCTGAGGTAACCTACACCTGCACCCGCACCCTGGCCGCCTGTACCAAATGGAACTTTGCTGTTACCTCGTGTATATTTAACACTGGTAGAAGAACGCAGCCAGCTAAAAGCATTGTAATCCAGGTTAAGGCTTAAATTAATGCGTTTAAAATCGGAGCCCAGAACAATTCCCCTTTGATCAAAATACCCTGCAGAAAAAGAAGTCTGTATTTTATCACTTCCGCCACGCAACGCAATATTGTAATTTTGTTTCAGCCCTGCCCGGTAAACGGCATCCTGCCAGTCCACATTGGTCAGAGACGAAGGATTGGCCCATTCCGGCAATGCGGTATAACCGTCTATGGATGCCTGTGCATTGGCCAGTGTACCAAACTGCTGGCCGGTTAATACATTATATTTTTTGGGTCTTGTTTGTACGGATGCCAGTGCATCTACCGATACCTGTACTCCATTTCTCCTGCCGCGTTTGGTAGTAATAATAACCACTCCGTTGGATGCACGGTTGCCGTAGATAGCGGTTGCGGATGCATCTTTTAATACGTCGATGGTGGCGATATCTGACGGGTTGAGCGTATTCAACCCGCCTGTAATGGGATACCCGTCTACCACATACAATGGATCATTGGTACCCAGACTTCCCACTCCCCTTATCTGAACCTGCACACCACCGCCCGGCGCACCATCATTGTTGGTAACCTGAACACCGGCGGAACGGCCCTGCAGTGATTGGTCAAGAGTAGTTACCGGCACTTTTGCAATCTGGTCTGCAGAAATACTACTGATGGCGCCGGTTACGTCTTTGCGCTTTTGTGTACCATAACCCACCACTACTACCTGGTCGAGCTGACGCGCAGAAGTTTCCAATTGTACATTGATGGTCTGCCGGTTATTTACTTTCAATTCCTGACTGGTATAACCGATGGCCGTTATTACCAGTGTGGCACCGGGCGCTGCCTGTATGGAGAAGTTGCCGTTTACATCTGTTTGTGTAGCTGTTTTAAGTCCTTTCACCTGCACCGTTACATTGGGCAATGCAGTGTCGCCAGCAGTTACCTTGCCCTGCACAGTATTTCCCTGCGCCAGCATCACCTGAAACGAAAACAACAGACCGAGGAAAAGAATGCATTTTTTTATTATAGTAAGTAACAATGGAGCGTGTTGACCAACGGGGAAGGATGAAGATAACTTCCCCGGATCGGGTGGGTTAATTCGAGTTAACATAAGCAATCCGTATTTAATTATAATTAAGAATTAAAGTTAGATCAATGCCATAAGCATTATTGGCATTTTTCGATCATATAGTGGTATTTTTTTACCAATTAAAATTTTTTAATCTCAACAATCGCTTACAAACTCGATAAAAACTTTATAAAGTGCTGTGAAACCTGGCTTACAACTGGTAAAAACCTGCCATTGGCCTGATCTTTTTTTAATAAAATAAAAAAAGAGAATAATATCCTGTAAGATTGATTGCCTGGCTCATTTATGTTAAACTTATCGTGATTGTTCCGCGCTGAAATATTTACACTGCACAGTAAAAATCATTTTTTCACTGTATAAAACGGCTACAGAAAATGGATGAAGGCATTTATTCCATTACTGTTATTCTGTATGTACACCAGCAGGCTGTTACCCCTAAAATATAAGTGCGTATATATTTTCCGTGAAGCCGTCCGTGGTTGTTGCAAAACAATGCTCCGGCCTTTCTGTAAAATTCATCAGAAAGACTTCTTAAAGTGTTAGAAAAGTTTTTGGTCCCAAAAGCAGTCAGTAGTTAGTAGGGTTATTGTACTATTTTATCCTGTATTGATACAAATTGCACAATTCTATGCCGGTAAGGCGGTATACCTTATCAACAAAAGCGTACCAGCGGGGGTTTAGAATAAAAAAGCCTTATACAAGCACGGTAGTAAAGAAAGGGGCCAGCACATAGACCATAATTAGAATACACTTGCTGCACAACAAATGCATTTTTTAATTACTGGGTTGTTAATGTGCAGTGCCGGATGATTGAAGGCGTTGGGTGCAATTGGCCAGCGATCGCAGTACATGATAGGTGCCTTTCCAGATATTTCCTTTGGTGCCTGTTTTTTGTGCGGGCTCTTTATCAAGGCCACCGGAATACCAGTCGCCATGTTCATGATCTACCAGGAAAGTCTGTACATATTGCCAGAGTTGCGTAAATTTTTTAAAGTACTGCATGTTGCCGGCCGGAAAATAATCAGACATCATCAGCAGGGTATTCAATCCTTCTGCCTGCGCCCACCAGTTTTTCGAATCCCTTATAATCGTAATCTTGCTGCTGTCTCTAAAATAATAGCCTTCATCATAAAATCCACCCACGGTGCTGTCCCATCCGTTTTTTAGTGCATGGTCTACCATTCTTTTGGAAACCGTCATAGTAACCGTATCGTTTTTGATACCCAATGTGTGCGAAGCCTCCAGCATCAGGTAGGCAGTTTCTACATCATGTCCAAAAGAAACATGATCCAGGTTGCGATGCTGCAATATGGCGTTGCGGCCCTGGCTGCTATACGAGACCGGTGTCCAGTCTGGCTGAAAAAACAACACCAGGTTGCCTTTTTTGGTAGTGATGATATCCCTTATCAGCAACAACATTTCTTTCAAACGCGCAGCCACCAGCGTATCCGGCCATACCTGGTAAAGCTCTGTAAATGCTTCCAGTAAATGAATGGAACTGTTCTGGTCTTTGTAACCCGTTTCGGCCGTTGAAGCAATGGCGGCAGTGCGCCGTATGGGTGTTCCATCCAGTTGCATATGCTGGTAATAGCCTTTGTGTACAGCATCGTGACTGTGTTTCTCCAGCCAGTAAAATGCCTTTTTTGCAAGATTCAATGCACCGGTATCGCCCGAACAACGGTAATAAGCAGCCAGTCCGTAAATGCCAAATGCATTGCCATAGGCCATTTTATCACTCATGGGCGAAGGCTTAAATTTTCCATCGCGGGTGAGCTCAGTATAAAAGCCGCCATTGATTTTATCCCAAAAAAAATCGCGCAGAAAATAAAAGCCGTGCTGCGCACTTTTCTTATACCATTCATGTTGCGGGTATAGCTCTGCGGCCCTTGCATTTGACCATACATGACGCGCCTGGGTAACGATCATTTTATTTTGATCTGCCCCCTGTTTAAAATCATAATTAAAAGTGCTGAGAAAACCACCATACACAGAATCAACCGCTTTAGGATACCATACATTCAGCAGCTCTGCTTCCATGGAATATTTCATTTCGGCGGCAATGCGCTTTCTTTCATCCTGGCAGAATACCATAGACGAATACAAGAGCATGAAAATAAAAATAGCGGAATGTAATTTCATGGCAGCAGTTTTTTGAAAGTTATTAAAGCAGCACCTGTCAATTGCCCGCCAGGCAATCTTATCACAGGTTTGGTACGTAACTTGGGTGTATGCTCATCATGTTTAAAACCGTTAAAGCAGCAGTTCTCATTGTCTTATTTCCCTGTACCGCACTGGCGCAGCCAGCTGAAAAGCCGGTTAAATTTAAAGATTTTGTTTTTGAATCAGTGGCCATTCAAAAAGATCTGCAATATACCAGTGGTTCCGGCGACAACCAGTACAACCTCTTCGATTTTTATGAAGCGGCGGGCGACAGCTCCGCTAACCGTCCGCTGATCATCTGGCTGCATGGCGGTGGTTTTAAATTTGGCACAAAGAAATCCGGTGGCTTGCCCTTATGGAGTAAAACATTTGCGAGGCGCGGTTATGCCTGTGCTTCCATAAATTACCAGCTGAGCAAAAAACACCCGCTGAAATACTTTCCAGATATGGTGCAGGGATGCGCCGATGCCATAGAAGATGTAAACACCGCCATCCGGTATTTCAAACTGCACTGCAAACAATTCAGGATAGACAGCACCCGGATTATTCTCGGGGGCAATTCTGCCGGTGGCATGATAGCATTGCAGTCCGTTTACAGCAGCCAGGCAGATATGGCGCGGCTGATTCACACAGGAGATTCAACCAGTGCCGCCGCCCATATGCACAACCCGGAACAGGTAGCCGGTGTTATAAATTTCTGGGGCGCCCTCCTTGACATGGCCTGGCTAAATAATGCGCGCGTTCCGATTGTAAGTGTGCATGGAAAAAAAGACAGGGTGGTTTCCTGGAACGATGGCAAACCCGGCATGTACGGCTCCATGGCCATCCACCGTGTTGCCGATTCATTGCAGATTCCGAACCAGCTCAGGATATACGATGACTATGCCCATGAACTGCAAAAACATTTTAACCCGTTATTTGCCGGACCCGGTGCAAAAAAAAGATGGGCTGAAGCAGGCGACTTTGCAGCTTCATTTTTATATGAACAATTATTCAGGATAAAATAATACGTTCATCAGACAAAATAATACAAACAATTTGCGGACGCTGTTTACTAAACGACAGACTTATATTGTTTTATTTATTAAATGCAGGTATTGGCAGTAACTGTTTAAGCATTGTACAGCTGAAATATGATATACATTTCATGCACTGTGCTTAAACACCGGCAGATAATTAAAAGAAATTATTTACTTTTAACCTGTCAACGATTATGCTACTCCCACTGCCACCTGATAGTAAAGCGCTGTTTACACAAATAGCAGAAGGCGACAAAACCGCTTATAAAGCAATCTTTGACAGCTGCAAAGCCCCTTTTTATTCGGCTGCTTTTAAAATGACCCGTTCCGCTTACCTGGCAGAAGAAATTGTGCAGGAGGTATTTATTTTGTTGTGGACAAAACGCACGCAGGTAGCTGCTGCAGAAAACCCATCCGCCTACATGCTAACTGTCTTGTATAACTGCATTTATGGCCATTTTAAAAAGATAGCGGCAGAAAAAAACCTGAAACTATTATTGTTGCAAAACGGCGAAGCACCCGAAGAATCGCTGGATGCCCTGCTGCAAACGAAAGAAAACCAGTTATTGCTGAAAAATATAATTGAACAATTGCCGCCCCGGCAACAAATGGTATATAAATTAAGCAAGCAGGAAGGCATGAGCAGGATAGCAATTGCCAGCCAGCTGCATATCTCGCCTAATTCTGTAAGAAACCACCTGCAGGATGCGGTTAAATCTATACGCCACTACCTGAAAGATAAAAAAGCCATTTCTTCGGTTATCATTTTCATTCTTCAGGGTATTATTTAAACAAACTGCCCGGCATTTTTACAGTTTATCCATCCCTTACTTACATCTGCAAAAAAAACCCGAAAAAATTTTGTAACAGACTGGTACATTTCAGCTGTTGCCGATCTCATAGTTTATACACATTGCGGTTACATTCCGTTTTGCAATGAAATATTCCAACGATTATGGAATCCTCCGGGGAAAGACTAACTTATTTAATAGCCGCTTATTGTAACCGCAAATCTACGGAAGCGGAAGAACAGGAACTTTTTGCCCTGGTGAAAGAAGATGCACTTACCGAACAGGCTGTTCACCACCATATTCAGCAACTGATAACGCAATTCGATACCAGGGAACTGGTACCGGCCGTAAACTGGGAACATGTTTACCAGCAAATACAGGAAAAAGCAATGCAGGAAGACGAACCGGCGGTTACCAGGCGCACTGGTGGCTGGTTGCGCATTGCCGCGGCTGCGGTTATTATTCTTGTAGCAGGTGTCGCCGCAGTGTACCAATTGCAGCATCCCACCAAAAAAGATACAATAACCAGCTTGCCTGTTCAGCAGGCACAATACGATGTATTGCCCGGAACAGCAGGTGCTATTCTTACCCTTTCCAACGGAAAACAAATTGTGCTGGACAGTACCGGCAACAGCACCCTGCTTACACAGGGCAATACCAAATTGCTGAATGAGCGGGGTCGTTTAAGTTACAACCAGTCAGACACCGTTAGCAATGACGTGGTGTATAATACAATGACTACTACAAAAGGTAAACAATACCAGCTACAACTATCGGACGGCAGTAAAATATGGCTCAATGCCGCTTCATCTGTAACCTATCCTACCGCATTTTCCGGAAATGAAAGAAAGATAAGTATTACCGGTGAAGCTTATTTTGAAATAGCCCATGATGCAAAAAAACCGTTTACGGTCAGCACCAATGGTATGGAAATACAGGTGCTGGGTACCCATTTTAATGTAAATGCCTATGATGATGAAGAAAATACCAGCACCACACTGCTGGAAGGCAGCGTAAAAATTATTAACCAGCACACCACCGCATTGCTGACACCGGGGCAACAGTTGCAGTTAAACCGGAATGGAAAAATAAAACTGGTCAGCGATGCAGATGTGCAGGAAGCAGTGGCATGGAAAGACGGCTTGTTTGTAATGAAAAAAGCGGGTATTGCCAGTATTATGCGGCAAATCTCGCGGTGGTACGATGTAGAAATTTCTTATACCGATGGTATACCGCCCGGCCGGATATCGGGCGATATACCGCGCAATATGAATTTATCAAAAGTACTGGAGGTAATGGAACTGAGCGGCGTGCATTTCACCACGACCGGAAAGAAAGTGGAGGTTAAACCGCAGTAGCAGTGTTCGCCCCGGGTCATCCTTAATTCCACTGCAGACAATTATAAATTGGTACACGGCCATCACAATCATCCATCCCTAACCATGTAAAACGTACCCCACAACCATTCAACCAGTTAGCCTGCAATAAAAAGCCGGAGTGTTGGAGCACCCCGGCAGCATCCAGGTTAATTCATTATACAATCGTTCGACGGACTGTTCATTGTTAAACCTAAACAAAACAAAGTTATGCATTTCAGAGCTCTTTGTAACCCACCCGGTATGTTCAAAATCAAAACCGGGCAACTAACCAAAACGCTGTTAATTATGAAGTTTACAGCAATCATTCTACTGGCCGCCTGCATGAATGTAAGCGCCAGGAGCAACGCACAGCTCATTACTCTTACGGCAAAGAATACGCCACTGGAGCAGGTGCTGAAAAAAATTAAAGACCAGAGCGGTTACCATATGGTATACCGGGAGGAATGGATGGCTGCTGCCAATACCGTAACGCTTTCATTGAAGCAGGCTACATTGCAGGAAGCACTGAATGAATGTTTCCGGAACCAGCCATTTGATTATTCACTGGTAGACAGGACCATTGTTTTAAAAGAAAAGCCTGCCGTCAGAAAAGACATTCCCGTTATCGCAGCTCCGTTACCGGTAGATGTATCCGGCCGGATAACGGATACGGACGATGCACCGCTGCAGGGCGTAAGCATCAACGTAAAAGGTACCAAAATTGGTACCACCACCGATGCAGAAGGAAGGTTTAACCTCAACGCGCCGGCCAACAGTACACTGGTAATCTCATCGGTAGGGTTTACCGCGCAGGAAGTGCCGGTGGGCAACCAGTCTGCCATTAATATAAAACTGGCGCGCGAAACACTTTCACTCAACACCGTGGTGGTAACAGCGCTCGGTATAAAGAAAGAACAGAAAGCACTCACCTATGCAGTAACGCAGGTAGGCGGAGATGATGTAAACAAAGCCAAAGAAATTAACCTGGGCAATGCACTCACGGGCCGCGTTGCAGGTGTAAATGCCACCAGTACCGCTACCGGCCCCGCAGGCTCCAGCCGCGTTGTAATAAGAGGAAACGGATCACTCAATGGCGATAACCAGCCGCTTTACGTGGTAAATGGAATACCCATCAACAACTCTAACCAGGGTGCCGCCGGTACTTTTGGTGGTATCGACCGCGGCGATGGACTGATAAGCATTAACCCGGACGATATTGAAAGCATGTCTGTACTGAAAGGCGGAACCGCCGCAGCATTGTACGGTTCGCGTGCAGCCAATGGCGTTATACTTATCACTACAAAATCCGGCCGTGCACAGAAAGGCCTGGGCGTTGAATACAATGGCACCTATACCTGGGAAACACCTGTTCAGCTGTACGACTGGCAATACGATTATGGCTCGGGTTCAAGGGGACTTGCACCTGTATCAAAAGCAGACGCTGTGGCCAACGGAAGAATGTCGTGGGGTGCCAAATTAGACGGCAGCTCCGTCATTCAACCCGATGGTGTGGCAAGACCTTACACCGCACAAAAAGACAATCTTTCCAATTTTTATAATACCGGTAAAACATTTTCCAATACACTCTCCGTGTACGGTGGCAGCGAAACGGTGAATTTCCGGTTCTCCGCTTCCAACCTGGATAACCGGGGCATCGTTCCCAATAACACGCTTAACCGGAAAACATTTAACCTCAGCGTAAATGCTAATCTGAAAAAGAAACTGGTGTTTGAAGGCAATATGCAATACAATGTGGAGAATACTGAGAACCGCACATTTGTAGCAGACTTCCAGAAAAATCCCAATGCAGGCGCTCAACTGATAGGAACCAATATAGATGTACGCATTCTTAAACCCGGCTACGATGCCAATAATTTTGAAGTACTGTGGAACGATTATATCTACGCTACCAATCCCTATTTTGCAGTAAACAAAATTGTAAACAGCGATAGCCGTAACCGTTTCATCGGTTCTTTCAGTGCCCGTTACAATATCACCGACTGGTTGTATGCCAGGGCAAGGTTTGGAATAGACCGGTTCAATCTCAAAGGTGTGAATATAGAACCCACCGGGCTTGCATTTAATAACCGCGGCAGCATGACCAGCGATCAGAACCTGAGCGAGGAATACAACGTGGAAGGCATCATTGGCGCGAACAAAACCTTTAATAAATTCTCTGTAAATGTACTGGCAGGTGGTAACCAGATGAAAAATACCTATGATGGTGTAAACCTCAGCAGCGGATTTTTTAATGTTCCTTTTAAATATTTTGTAGGCAATGGCAGCCAGCAACAGTTTACTCAAACCTACCGGCAGTTTGCCATAAATTCAATTTTTGCATCGGCCGATATTGGCTACAACGACCTGTTGTTCTTGAATATGACCGCCCGCCGCGACTGGTTCTCCACGCTCGACGTTGATGACAACAGCCTGTTGTATCCATCCGCAGGACTTAGTTTTCTTTTCTCCAATGCATGGACAGGCAGGCCCGCCTGGTTTAACTATGGAAAATTACGCGCCTCATGGGCACAGGTGGGTGGCGGCGCACCCAGCCCCTACGCTATTGATCTTACCTACCAGAACCAGGCACAGTTATCGGGTACCGGTGCAACCCTGCAAAATATTGTAGGCACCACCATTCCCAATAAACTGAAACCCTATACATCCACCACCAGCGAAATTGGAATTGAAACCCGCCTGTTCAACAACCGTATCGGCGTTGATTTTACGGTGTATGACAGAACCACTACCAATGATATTGTAAATGCTTCCGTGCCATGGACATCCGGCTACAACGCCGTAGCACTGAATGTGGGTAAAATAAAAAACAAGGGTATTGAATTGCTGCTTACCGGCACGCCCGTTAAAGGCAGCAACCAGCAGTTTAACTGGGATGTAAGCTTTAACCTTGCCTACAATAAAAATGAAGTGGTATTTATTGGCGATGGCATCAACTCCATTACATTCGGACAAAGTGAAAACACCAACAGAACCCGCACCGAAAATGGATGGATCTATCATTTTACCGGCATGCCCTTTGGCATGATTGCAGGTAACCGCATGCGCACCGATGCAAAAGGCAGTATTGTATACAACAGCGCCAATGGTATACCGTTGCAGAGTGCACTGGTGCCTCTTGGCAAAGGCGTACCGCCTTTAACCGCAGGCATCAGCAATAATTTCTCTTACAAAAATTTCAATTTCGGTTTCCTCATTGACGGAAAATTTGGCGCACAGGTATACTCTGCCACCAACGCCTACGGAACACAGTTTGGGGTTGACAAACGCACGGTGGAAAATGGTGTACGTGAAAATGGCGTAAAAGTTTCCGGCGTGGATCAAAACGGCAACCCTTACTCCGCAACCATCAATGCTCAAACCTATTACCAGGGTATCTGGAATACCATTACCGACCAGTTTGTAACCGATGCCGACTTTATAAAACTGCGCCAGGTGATACTGGGTTATACTGTTCCCAAATCAATGCTCAAAAAACTGCCTGTTCAATCGGTGGGTATATCGTTTGTGGCCCGCAACCTGGCATTGCTGTACAATACAGCGCGGAACATTGATCCGGAATCCAGCTACAGCAATGGCAACTCGCAGGGGCTTGAAAATTTTGGGTTGCCCACTGCCCGCAGCTATGGACTAAACCTGCTGGTGAAATTTTAAAGATTTTTTATTGAACTCATTATCGTAAAAATAAAATTATATGAACTATATAAAACAACATTTAATAACCCGGATGCTGTTTGTATGCGTCCTGTTTTCGGGCGCCGCCTTTCTGAGCGCGTGCGATAAAGGCTTCGAGGAAATGAATACTAACCCCAATGCCTACACGGAACCCGTACTGGGCAACCTCTTTACCATGAGCCAGGTAAGAACGGCGGGCGTTGGTACGGCAGACCGTAACAGGGTAAGCATTAAATATTTTGCAGGTACCAACCAGTACATGGCTTCGCTGGGTACCAACTGGTCTGGTGATAAGAATTTTGAAAACGGGCAGTTTGGCGATCTGTTCGAAACCATCTACCCCATTCACCTGAAAGAGCTGGTACAAATGCTGGCGCTCACCAAAGACAAACCAGATTTAATCAACTATTACGCCATGGGTAATATCTTCCGCGTGTTTGTGCTGCACCGCGCAACAGATATCTATGGCGATGTGCCTTATACAGAAGCCGGCCTGGGCTATACCGATGGAATCTACAAACCGAAGTACGACAAGCAATCGGACATCTATCCGAAAATGCTGAGTGAGCTGGAGACAGCCATTAAACAGTTGGATCCGTCAAAGGCCAATATAGGTTCATCTGATATCATGTATGGCGGCAATATTGCCAAATGGAAAACCTTTGGTTATTCGCTAATGCTCCGCCTGGGCATGCGCCTTACCAATGCGGATGCTGCCAAATCAAAAGAATGGGTGCAAAAAGCCATTGCCGGCGGCGTCATGAAAAGCAATGACGATATAGCATTTGTAAAACACACCACTGGTTCCACCAATTCTGAAAACAGGGATGCGGCGGAATTAAAGCGCGAAAGTTTTCCGGAATCCAACCAGGGCAAGGGCCTTGTAAAACTTGCCAAAACACTGGTAGATCTGTTACAGTCCAGGAACGATCCAAGAATTCCTTTTTACTGCACCCTGTGGGATGGTAATATCTTAAGCCAGCAGACGGCAAAACTACCCACCTCCACCAATCCTGCATTACAAAAAGGATTGCCCAATGGTTACGATGCGGCTACCATAAAATCAATTATGCCTGCCTGGAGCAACGATCAGCTGGTTACATACTCTGAACCCAATACCGGCACTATTGCCAGTCTTATTGCACCTACTGTATTGCAGAGTTATGCCGAGGTGGAGTTTTTACTGGCAGAAGCATCGCTTCGCGGATGGGATGCATCGCCTGCAGCCACACATTATGCAAACGGCATCAATGCATCCATGAAAATGATCAGCATTTTTCCGACACCCGTACTTTTTGGTTCGCCCGGCGCATTCACCATCTCACAGCCAACAATAGACGCTTATGTTGCCGCCAACCCGGTAGCGGGTACCATGGCCCAGCAAATGGAACAGATTCATACACAGATGTACCTGGCGTTGTTTATGCTGTACGACAATTTTGAGTCTTTTGCCAACATACGCCGTACGGGTTATCCGGCACTGGTAGCGCCCAATTACCCGGGAAATTTTACCGGTGGCAAATTGCTGGTGCGGTTAAAGTATCCCGTTAGTGAAGCGGCATTGAACAAAGAAAATTATGACGCTGCTATTGCCAACCAGGGACCGGATTTGTATACAACGCCGGTTTGGTGGGATAAATAATATTGTGTTGTGTGTTGTGCTAGTATTGTGGTATGTGTTATGTTTTGTGTGTTGAGTAACGCAACGCAAGTAAAGAGCCTGAACTGTTCCGGTACAGGTACCTAACACACAAAACACAACACACAACACAATTGTAAACACTCAACACAATTTTTAAACGATGCAGTTTTAAACACTCAACAAAATGGAAAACAACCGCAGGAATTTTATAAAGAAAAGCGCCTCACTGGCAGCTGTGGCATCCATTGGCGGCATTGGTTCAGCCATTGCCCATTCAGTTAAAAAAAATGAAAGCGCAGTCAGTCTTGCAAAAGACGGCGGAATGGAATTTTCGCTCGCCATACCCAATTTCGATTCACCCAGGATTGCGCTGGCCAAACAAATGGCCGTTTTCGGTGCAGTGAACAGTCCGAGGAATACCGGGGATCTGAAACCATGGGATCCCAAAGTAATCACGTCGGTAAAAGAAACCTGGGAAAAACTGGGCATGAAATGGAATATAGTGGAAGGTCCGCCCACATTAGGCGAGCAGACTAAACTGGGCCTCGCCGGCAGGGACGAAGAAATTGCCAACTTTATAACGTTTATGAAGAACCTGAAACAATATGGCGGCGTGGATACCATCTGCTACAACTGGATGCCGGTTGTCAGCTGGTTCAGAACTAGTATGGACAAGCCTGGCCGCGGTGGTGCGCTAATGACGGCGTTTGATTATGAAGATGCTAAAAAACTGCCAAAGACCGAATATGGTGATGTATCAAAAGAAACACTCTGGAAGAACCTGGAATATTTTTTAAAAGCCGTGGTTCCGGAAGCAGAGAAAATTGGAATGAACCTCTCCCTGCACCCCGATGACCCGCAGGTAGACAGCATAAAAGGTATTTCGCGCATAATGACCAGCGTAGAAAATTTCGACCGCATGCTCAATATTGTGCCGAGCAAATACAGCGGCCTTACCATGTGCCAGGGAAATTTCTCCTTGATGGGTGCAGACATACCTTCGCTGGTAAGGCGCTGGGGCAAAGCAGGCAAGATCAATTATGTACACTTCAGGAATGTACAGGATTTGAGCGGCCAGAAACCCAGCACTAAATTTACCGAGACATTTCACGATGAAGGGCAGATAGATATGTATGCCGCAATGAAAGCCTATTATGACATCGGCTACAAGGGCGCTATCCGGCCCGATCATGTGCCCACCATGGCCGGAGACAGCAATGAAAGGCCCGGCTACAGTACCATCGGCACTTTGTTTGCGCTGGGGTATATGCGCGGACTGATTGAATCAATCAATAAACAGGGAGCGAAGTCATAGTTTTAAGTGGTAAGTTGTAAGTACAGTTATTAATATTTATTGTATAGAATTCCGGCATTTTAACTTCTGCATTGATTAAATATTTTTAAACAAAACAATATGAAAAATAACCGCAGGGAGTTTATAAAAAAAAGCGCAACGCTTGCCTCGGCCATTTCTGTAGCCGGTTTTGGAACCGCCATTGCTTCGGCACCCCATATTAATACCAAAGGCATTACAAAAGACAGTGTTTATACCAATGCAAAAGATGCGGGCATGGTAATGAGCGAGGCCTATTTCTCTGGCATGGACGAACGCCGCATCGCTTTTATGAAACAACTGGATGTATTTGGCGCAGTGGGCGGCATCAACCCAAAACTCAGCGGGTTAACGGATGCCACACCATGGGATCCGAAAGCACTTACTGCCAACAAAGATGCCTGGCAGCAGGCCGGATTAAAACTGAATGTAATTGAAGGGCCGGCATCACTGGGCACTAAAACAAAACTGGGCCTGGCCGGCAAAGATGAAGAGATTGCCAACTTCATAACGTTTATGAAGAACCTGAAACAACATGGCGGCATTGACGTAATCTGTTATAACTGGATGCCGGTGGTAAGCTGGTATCGCACAAAAATGGATGCCATTGGCCGGGGTGGCGCTTTGGTAACTGCTTTTGATTACGAAGATGTAAAAAACCTGCCTGCTACGGAATACGGACAGGTTTCGAAAGACGAACTCTGGAAAAACCTGGAATATTTTTTAAAAGCCGTGATACCAGAAGCAGAAAAAATAGGAATGAAGCTGGCCATGCATCCCGATGATCCGCAGGTAGACAGCATTAAAGGCATCTCACGTATCATGACAAGCGTGGAGAATTTTAAACGCATGCTGAATATCGTAAAAAGTCCCAGCAACGGCATTACCATGTGCCAGGGTAATTTTTCATTGATGGGGGCAGATATACCCACCATAGTTAAAGGTTTTGGCAAGGAAACCATCCATTTTGTACACTTCCGCAATGTGCGTGATCTCAGCGGTAAAAAGCCGAGTATCAAATTTGAAGAAACATTTCACGACGAAGGGCAAATAGATATGTATGCCGCCATGAAAGCCTATTACGATATTGGGTTTAAAGGACCCATCAGACCGGATCATGTGCCTACCATGGCGGGCGACAGCAATGAACACCCCGGCTACAGCAATATCGGTTCCCTGTTTGCATTTGGCTATATGAGGGGTTTGATGCAGGCTATCAGCAGCAGTAAAAAGGCATAAAAAAAATTCGGACGGCCAAGGCTACCAGGCAGCACCGGCAAACCTCTTTTTTAAAATGTACGGATATGGTGCAGTGCCCGTTTAAATTCCTGTCCCGAAATTGAAAAATCAATTTATATTCATTCTAAATTTATACTCTTGCCATGATGAAAAAATCACTCCTTATTAGTTTGTTGGTGGTTTGTGTTGTTTGTGTACAGGCGCAATCCATTGGTGCATCCTCCGAATATATTAAAGCATTAACACCAGAATGGAAAGGCGAACGTTTTTCCGATGGACGTCCCAAAGTAGCAGATATCATGCTGGAACATTTGCAGGAAGCCACCCTGGAACAGATTTGGGGTTTCCTGGGCCGAAAAGGCTTCCGCAACCAGGTAGAAAAAAACTGGATTATCCTCAAACCGGGCGAAACAATGGTAGGCCGCGTAGTTACTGCGCAATTTATGCCTTCACGCCCCGATCTGGATTCAATGGTAAAGAGGCAGGGCAGAGTGGAAGGCCGCTCACAAAAAGGCGGTATCAATATCTGGCCGATTGATATTTTAACCAAAGGCGATATTTATGTGGCAGATGGCTATGGTAAAGAAAAAGATGGTACCCTTATCGGTTCCAGCCTGGGCAACGCTATTTATGGTAAAACAGGCAAGGGTGTTATTTTTTATGGCGCTATCCGCGATATGCAGGAATTAAAGGATACCAAAGGCTTCAATGCCTGGGTAAAAGGACATGACCCATCTTATATTAAGGACATGACACCAACTTCTATCAATGCACCCATCCGCATTGGCGAAGTAACGGTGTTTCCCGGCGATGTGGTGTTTGCCAATGAATATGGCGTGGTGTTTATTCCGGCATACCTGGTAGACGAACTGGTAAAAAATTCGGAACTGGTGGGCCTGCGCGATGAATTTGAAAGATATATGCTGCAGTTGGGCAAATATCCGTCGGGCCAGGTGCATGGCGACTGGAATGAAACCATAAAAAATGAATACCGCGCATGGATTGCAAAATATCCAAAAAAACTGGCAGTGTCTCCCAAAGAAATTGAAGATTACCTGAATAAAGAAGGTCATTAACAGCACGCAGCTTTGCATGTTTCTGATGATACCATATTGTTTTAAGAAAAGAATTCAGTTTTTAAGCGTTCGCAGCTGTAAGGCTTACAACGATACCATAATGTAAAAAAAACGAGGGATGATTAAATTCTTTATTGCGGTTTTACTTTTATTAGTTGCTTTAATTTGTTTTAACGCATATACATTATCGGCCCAGACCATTTCAAAAGATGAACTTATTTTCCTTACCTCCGAATGGAAAGGAGAAAGATTTGCAGACGGCCGCCCAAAGATCCCCGATGATTTGCTGGAAAGGGCCAGGTTTATTAATATAGACGATGCCTGGACCGTTCTCAAGAACGAAGGCTACCTCAACCAGTATGAAGGCAACTGGAAAACAGTGAACAACGACCCCGTAATAGGCCGTGCCGTTACAGCAATGTTTATGCCCAGCCGCCCGGACGTTGAAAAAAATATCAAGACCCGCGGTACAACAAAAGACGGCAGAAAAGGAAACACCAATGCCTGGCCCATTGAAACACTGGTAAAGGGCGATGTGTATGTAGCTGATAATTTTGGTAAGATTGGCGGTGGCACACTGATGGGTTCAACACTGGCAACTTCTATATTCAGTAAATCGGGCAATGGCGTTGTATTCAATGGCGCTGCCCGCGATTTGGGCGAAATACAGGAAATGAAAGGCTTCAATGCTTTTGTGCGCGATTTTCATCCGTCGTTCCTGGAAGAAGTAGTGCTGATGGGATTGAATACACCCGTTCGCATTGGCAACGTCATGGTGTTGCCGGGTGATCTTGTACTGGCAGTTCGCGAAGGCGTGCTTTTTATACCCGCGCACCTGGCGGAACAAGTGGTGAGTACAGCCGAATTTGTTATCCGCAAAGATAAGTTTGGCTTTGAAATGGTTAAGTCGGCCAGGTACTCTACGGGACAGATAGACAGTCAATGGACAGATGAAATTAAAACAGCCTTCCTGCAATGGCTGGCAAACCACCCGGAGCTGGGTAAAATGACAAAAGCGGAACTGGATAAAGTGATGAGTAAAAGAACGTGGTAAGCAGTTGCGAATCGAGGGAGTATAGTATGCCGTCAGACGTGGACGTTTGTCGGATTTCGGAGAAGCTAACGTCAGACGTGGACGTCAGACGGGTGCCGGAGAAGTTAACGTCAGAAGCGGGCTTCAGTAGATTTTCATTCAATAAAAATTAAACAAACTATGGCAAACACCATTGCCAGGCAGCGTTGGTACCGATTGATTCCGGTAGCATTTATTACTTACAGCCTTGCATACCTGGATCGTGCTAATTTTGGATTTGCTGCAGCGGGTGGTATGGCAAAAGATCTGAACATTACATCTTCTGTTTCATCATTGCTGGGATCACTGTTTTTTCTGGGTTATTTCTTTTTTCAAATTCCCGGCGCATTGTATGCTGCCAATAAAAGCGCTAAGAAACTCATTTTCTGGTCGCTTATCTTATGGGGTGGGCTTGCCATGGCAACGGGGCTTACCAGCAATATCACAGTACTGATTGTTATCCGGTTTATGCTGGGCGTTGTGGAAAGTGCGGTAATGCCGGCCATGCTGATTTTCCTGAGCAGGTGGTTCACCAAATCTGAACGTTCGCGTGCGAATACTTTTTTAATTCTGGGCAACCCCGCCACATTGTTGTGGATGTCTATCTTATCGGGTTACCTGGTAGAAAAGGTGGGCTGGCGCTGGATGTTTATTTACGAAGGGCTGCCGGCAATTATATGGGCTTTTTTTTGGTGGAGACTAGTAGAAGATACTCCCAAAAATGCCAAATGGCTGAAAGAAACGGAAAGAGATGATTTGGAAAATGTGCTGCACCTGGAGCAACAGGGTATTAAACCCGTGAAAAATTATGCAGCGGCATTTAAATCAAAAACGGTGATATTACTTTGCCTGCAATATGCATTGTGGAGCATTGGCGTATACGGATTCGTAATGTGGTTGCCCTCAATTATCAATGCAGCGCCCGGTTCAAATATTATAAAAACAGGATGGCTTTCTTCGGTGCCTTTTATCCTGGCCATTATTGGCATGCTCAGCGCTTCCTATTTCTCAGATAAAACGCTCAACAGGAAAGCATTCGTATGGCCGTTCCTTTTAATTGGCGCCATCGCTTTTTACAGTTCTTATATGGTAGGCACCAGTAATTTCTGGCTGTCTTTTATACTCCTGATTATTGCTGGCGGTGCCATGTACGCACCTTACGGACCATTCTTCGCTATTATTACTGAAATATTACCAAAGAATGTTTCCGGTGGCGCTATTGCACTGATCAACAGTTTTGGCGCGCTGGGTTCGTTTGCAGGTGCATACCTGGTGGGATATCTAAATGGTAAAACCGGCGGTTTCGGCGCTTCCTATATTTTTATGGCAGGGTCTCTTTTTTTGTCGGCAGTGATAACCATGGTGGCCATTAAAGGTTCAAAGAAAACCATCATCCACCCACCGGAAGAGCGTACCAGTTTTCGTTTATCCGGTTCCGATGCATCCTGACGCATGAATAAATATGATTACCCTGTATCAGCAACGCAGCGTTGGAAAATGCGGTTTGCTTTTCTATACCCAACAAAAAATAAATCAATGAAGCAACAGCTTGCTTTTATCATTGCGGCTATCATAGCTATCACCGGATGCAAAAACAATACGGATAACAACGACGTTTCTTATAAGACCGGGAAAGACTGGCCCGTTTATGGCGGCAATAAAGCCGGCAACCGCTATTCTCCTTTAACACAAATAACTGCCGCCAATGTTGCCGGTTTACAGGTAGCCTGGATGTACGATGCCCGGGAAAAAGCCGATTCAACCGGTAATATGCCGCAACGGCCAAGGGAAATTCAATGTCAGCCAATTATTGTGCATGGCATCTTGTATGGCACTACCCCTGCCCTGAGTGTATTTGCATTGGATGCCGCTACCGGCAAACAACTTTGGAAATTTGAACCTGTTAAAGACAAACAGAAATTTAATACCAACCGTGGAGTAATGTACTGGCAGCAGGGCGCAGATAAACGCATATTGTATACTGCAGGTGCATCGTTATATGCACTGGATGCCAATACCGGGAAATCAATAACAAGTTTTGGTTCTAACGGCAAAGTGGATCTGCATGAGGGACTGGAGACCAACCTGGGGCATGAAGTAAGCACCCTGTCTGTTACGGCCACCACTCCCGGTGTTATTTATAAAAACACCCTGGTCATTGGATCCAGTGTAAGCGAAAGCGGCGATGCTGCACCGGGCCATGTTCGCGGCTTTGACGTAGTGACCGGAAAATTGCAATGGGTATTCCATACCGTACCGCAACCGGGAGAATTTGGATATGATACATGGCCAAAGGATGCTTATAAAAAAATAGGTGCGGCCAATAACTGGAGCGGGTTGGTAGTAGATGAAAAACGCGGCACTGTATATTTTGGCACCGGTTCTCCTGCTGCCGATTTTTATGGCGGCGATCGCGAAGGCAGCAACCTGTTTGCAAACTGTATCATGGCGCTGGATGCAACCACCGGTAAAATGAAATGGTATTACCAGACCATCCACCATGATCTGTGGGACAGGGATATACCCTGCCCGCCTAACCTGGCTACGGTTAAGCATAACGGTAAGATGATAGACGTGGTGGTGCAGGCCACCAAAGACGGGCTGGTATATGTGCTGGACCGCGATAGTGGCATTTCACTTTTCCCGGTGGAGGAACGCCCCGTACCTACCAATGGATTACCGGGCGAACATTCCTTCGCCACGCAAAAGTTTCCGCTAAAACCACTTCCATTTGCCAAACAAATCATTGCGTCAGAAGATGACATCACCAATATCTCACCCGAAGCACATGCTTATATAAAGCAGCGCCTATCGCAATTTCCACTGCCTGCAAATAAGTTTATGCCACCCAATACCGGCGGCACCTTGCTGTTTGGTTACAGTGGCGGTGCTGAATGGGGTGGCAACGCCATTGACCCGGATGGCATATTGTACCAGAATGCCAACCAGGATCCGTGGGAACTGGAAATGATAGACATGGAAACGCGAAACAAGGAACTGGCATCACTCTCTTATGGCAACGGCCTGTATATTAAAAATTGCGCCAGCTGTCACGGTGCCGACCGCAAAGGCAGCGGCAATGTTTTTCCAGGCCTGATAGCCATCGGCACAAAACGTTCGGAAGAAGAAATCATCAACATCATTAAAACGGGTAGCGGCAGAATGCCCTCATTTCAACAAATACCGGAACCCGATCGTATATCAATTGCACAATTTTTACTGAACAGAGAGCCCAGGCAAGCTCCCAAAACTGTTGACGAACACAGTAATGCCGATACCATTGCCGTAAAAAAAGATTTTCCATACATACCACGCTATACCAATAAAACCTGGAAAAAATTTCTTGACCAGGATGGTTACAACGCAGTGAAGCCACCCTGGGGTACACTCAACGCCATTGATCTGAATACCGGCGATTACGTTTGGACGGTACCGTTGGGCGAGTTCCCGGAACTCACAAAAAAAGGCGTGCCGCAAACCGGTACGGAAAGTTATGGTGGTCCGGTGGTAACGGCCAGCGGCCTGATCTTTATTGCCGGTACAAGAGATGAACGCATCCGTGCATTTGATAAAAAAACCGGCAAACAATTATGGGAATACCAGCTTCCGGCCGGTGGATTTGCAACACCCGCCACTTATGAAGTAAACGGTAAACAATACCTGGTCATTGCCGCCGGCGGAGCAAGAGGCAAAGCACCGGGTGGATGGTACATCGCCTTTGCGCTTAAATAAATCAGTCATCAGACGTCAGACATCAGACGTCAGACATCTTTCTTACTTCACTATAAACGTTGCAACAGCACTTCCGGATAAGCCTTCGGCGGTTAACCCTTGTACAACAACGCAAATGCTGATTTGATATCAGCGCTGTAGAAAGACAATTGCTGTTTACCCTCCTGCATGGTTTTTACGGATGGCGACCAGTACAATAAATTTCTTAGATCGGGTATACGGCTTTCTTTTTGCCCGGCAGATTCGTACACCGGCGAAAAAAATTCACGCTGCCGCTGCAAACCATCATACTCAATAATAACAGCATTGGGATCCAACTCATAACCACCCAGGTCGCCCTGGTAAGTTTTATAGCCCACAATGCCATCACTGGTAAGCGGACCCAGGTAATGTTACCTATTGCGTTTATGCCTTTCCCAAACTGGTCGGTAATTTTAAATGATACCGTGGAACCAATTCCGTTTACGACGATTACCCCCTTCAGGAAAAAAATAGATACGATAAGGGGCTGTTGATGCTGTTGTTTTTAATACCGGCGACTTTAATGTATTTACAATGGTAATCGGTTGCTCAAAATAATAATCAGCGCTATAGTTTTTCATCCGGCTGGTAATCGGTGGATGGTTGTTGAGCAACCAGGCCGGAAGCCAACAATAATAACAGTACCGTGTGAACACTTTTCATACTGGCTGGGCAAATATTAATACCGTTGTAAAGAATCGTTAATGCAGCAAAACATTTCTATTTTAATAGAAAATGCAAATTAAGATACACTAATAACCCGCAAAAAATTAAAATAGTGTTAGAATTAAATGACATTTTAAGACCATTGACAGTAAAACAATATGCTTTGATGCACAGCTGTCAAAAAATCATTGCCATTGAAAAGCAAAATAAGTAGTTGCACCATTGCCGGTATTTTCAAGTGCATGCGGAATATTAGAAGAGAGGAATACTATATCGCCTGCCTTTGCGGGATAGTGTTTATCGCCCACCTGCATGGAAACAGTACCGGATTGAATAATAATAATTTCTTCCTGGCGGTGGGTATGTGGCGGATGGCTTACATTGCCTTTGTTAAGTGTGGTTACATGCATATCAAATTTTTCAAACAGGGCGGTGGGACGGAGAAAAAAATTGCGCCTTTCGCCTTTGTCGGTTTTCTCCACGGCGGGTTCGGCCCACTTCATTAAAATTGAACCGCCGGCCTTTTCACCCCTGGCCGCATCTGGTGCGGGGTTGGTATACTTGATAATATAATAAGCAGCTTTGGAGGTGCCGGCATTTACTGCGCCATGTTCATCGCCGGGTAGTGCAAGGGCAAGGCCGCCTGCTGAAAGTAGTTTGGTAATCCCTTTTATGGTAACGGCCACTACACCTTCCTTAACAATGATTAGTTCCTCGGTATTGGCATGTGTATGCGGCGGATGGGCAGCCTGGCCTGGTTCCAGTATTGTCAGGTGTGCTTCCAGGTTAGCAAGCAGCGTGGTTTTACCATCCATGATTTGTATACGCAGCCGGCTTGAATCTTTTGTTACCGGAAGTTTATCCAGGTTATATACGCGCGCAGGCAGTGTATCCTGTGCAATTGCGGTAAATGCGATCATTGTTACTCCGAATAGGGCAATTATGGCTTTCATGTAATAAATATAGTACAATGTAGGGTATATGGTGTATGGTTAAAGGTATAGGACTGCCGGACTGGGAAGTGGTTAGTGGTTAGTGGCTAGTGGGCGTTTGTTGGGTATAATGCAAAAGAAAAAATGCAAAAAATGGCGAGGCACCGGTCTGACCGTCTCCGTCTGACCGACATCTTCGATAAGTTAGAAGGTGTAGGGGGTAGGGTTAAAGGTATAGGACTGCCGGACTGGGAAGTGGTTAGTGGTTAGTGGTTAGTGGCTAGTGGGCGTTTGCTGGGTATAATGCAAAAGAAAAAATGCAAAAAATGGCGAGGCACCGGTCTGACGTCTCCGTCTGACCGACATCTGGCCGACATCTCCGATAAGTTAGAAGGTGTAGGGTTAAAGGTATAGGACGCAAACAGTCCAACATCAGCCATCAGGCTCTTACCAAGAAACAAATCAGACATCATCACATCAGACATCAGACATCTGACATCAGACATCAGACATCTGACATCAGCCATCCTTTTCCTACCTTTGCCGCCATGAAGATTTTGATGGTATGCCTGGGCAATATTTGCAGGAGCCCGCTGGCGGAAGGCATTTTACAGGAAAAGGCATGGAAAGCCGGTTTATCGTGGAGCGTGGAAAGCGCCGGCACCAACGGGTATCATGTAGGCGAAGCGCCCCACCGTTTATCGCAGAAAGTAGCCCGTTTGCGGGGTATTGATATCTGCCAGCAACGTTCGCGCCGTTTTGTGGCCGCAGATTTTGACCGGTTCGACAAGATCTACGCCATGGCCGGCGATGTAATGGTAGAAATAAAGGGGATCGCAAAAGACAGATTCGATGCCGGGAAATGTGATCTGCTGATGAATGAACTGTATCCCGGTAAAAACAAGGATGTTCCGGACCCCTGGTACGGACCGGAACCGGGCTATCACGAGGTGTACGATATGATGGAAGCTGCCTGTGATAAAATAATTGAAAAAGCACTCACCGAAAAACAGACCAGGTAAACCAATAGCATTGTTGAAATGGCAAAAGTAAATGCATCCATACCGCAGGGAACAAGGGATTTTGGACCGGAAACCGTTCGTAAGCGCAATCATATCTTCAATACCATCCGTCAGATTTTTGAATTGTATGGCTTTCAGCCACTGGAGACGCCTGCCATGGAAAACCTGGAGACGCTGATGGGCAAATACGGCGATGAAGGCGATAAACTGATTTTTAAGATCCTGAACAACGGTCTCGGCGACCCGAAAAATATTGAAAAAGCAAGAGCAGGGTTTGATAATGTTTTAAACGGCAAGGGCAGCAAAGACCTAACCGAACGTGCGCTGCGGTACGATCTTACCATTCCTTTTGCAAGGTATGTGGCCATGCATTTCGGTCAGCTAACGCTGCCGTTTAAACGCTATCAGATGCAACCGGTATGGAGGGCAGACCGCCCGCAAAAAGGCCGTTACCGTGAGTTCTACCAGTGCGATGCGGATGTGGTAGGCAGTGTCTCCCTGGTAAATGAAGTAGAATTTGCTATTATCTACGCCACCGTTTTTGAAAAACTGCGCATACCCATCAGCATAAAAATCAATAGCCGCAAAATACTGGCGGCGCTTGCCACGATCGTTAGATTTAATGGTTACAAAGAGGGGGAAGGTATGAATATGCCTAGTAACAAACCTCTTTCCGAAACTGATGAAATGGTTGCGATTATCACCGCCATAGATAAACTGGATAAGATTGGAATGTCTAGTGTAGTCGATGAGTTAGTCCAAAAAGGACTTAACAATATTCAAATCGACATAATAAAAAATTACCTTCTTATTACTGGTAACAACGCCGAAAAATTAATACAAATAAAAAATCTTTTTCAAAATAGTAACATGCCTGATGAGCCGAGAAAAGGAATAGAAGAACTGGAGTTTGTACTCAACTATCCCCCACTCGCCACTGGCCACTTGCCACTCACCCTTGACTTCACGCTTGCGCGCGGCCTCAATTATTATACTGGAATTATTTTTGAAATAAAGGCCATGGATGTACAAATGGGCTCCATTGGCGGCGGTGGCCGGTACGACGATCTAACCGGTACATTTGGCGTACCCAATGTGCCGGGCGTGGGCATTTCATTTGGTGTAGACAGGATTTACGATGTAATGGAAGAATTAAACCTCTTCCCTGCCGAAGTACAAGCAGGCAGCCGCGTACTGTTTTTTAATCTCGGCGACGCAGAGAGTAAAAATGCTTTTATGCTGATGCAGCAATTGCGCAGTAACAACACCAGCTGCGAACTGTATCCGGAACAAGCCAAATTCGACAAACAATTCAAATACGCGGAAAAGAAAAACATACCCTACGCAATCATAATAGGCAGCAAGGAACTGGATGAACGAACCTGTACCATCAAAAACCTGCAAACAGGCGCCCAACAAACCATTTTCCAGGATCAGCTTACGGTATTCGGTTTTGAATAAACGGAATAAGGTGTGACTGGTTGTTTAATAGCGCTCCGTATGCAGCCCGCCACCGCTTAAAAAAAAGCCGGAAAACCCTTTCTTTAATGGGGTTTTAATGTCTATCTTTAGCTATCAGGCACCCCTTTAAAACCGCCTTTACCCAGTATCCAGGATAGCCTAACCTATACGCACCAGGATGCCCGTTACTACAACAACATATACTGCTTATACAGATCTGCCTTTTAATAAACGGTTGCGCATATGCCTGACCGCAATACTTACCTTTTCATCCGTTTTTTCACTGCATGCACAACAAAAATTTATTTATGGTAGTGTAAGCAACCAGTTTACACTTGAGAAAATACCCTTTGCCAGCGTGGTCTGGAAGGCTTCCGGCCGGGGAACGCTTACAGACAGCCTGGGCAATTTCCGCCTTGCCATCAGCAATGCAAAAGACACATTGCTGGTAACTTATGTAGGCTACAAAAATCTTTCTGTGGCAGTTCGGGCTGCCAGGGATACCGGCGCACTCAACCTTTTCCTGTACCAGGGCAAAGAAGCAGACAGTGTAATTGTGTCGCATACTTATAACAAAGGCTTACTGTGGTGGCGGCGCATTGTAAAAAACAAGCCCACCAACAATCCATATAAATTCAATTCTTACAGTTATGAGCTGTACAATAAACTGGAGTTTGATATCAACAATATAAACCGCGATGGTTTTAACCAGTATAAATTATTAAGGCCCTTTGGTTTTATCCTGGATAATATTGACAGCGTATCCGAAACCCGGCCTTTTCTGCCTGTATTCATCACCGAAACATTGTCAGATTTCTATTATAGTTCCAGTCCGTACCGCGCCAAAGAAGATATCAGGGCCGTACAAACCACGGGCATAAAAAATGAGACGGTACTCCAATTTATCGGCGGTCTTAACCAGCGCATTAATTCGTATGAAAATTTTATGGTGTTATTCGGGAAAGAATTTGTAAGTCCGCTAAGCAACCAGGGTGATAATTATTACAATTACCGCGGCGCCGATACACAATATATTTCGGGGCAACGTTATTTCCACCTTTTCTTCTACCCGAAACGCGATGGTGAAAATACTTTTTCAGGCGATTGCTGGGTACACAATAAGACATGGGCGGTAAAAAAGATCAACCTTACCATTTCCAGTACCGCCAATATCAACTATGTAAATAAACTGAGCCTGGTACAGGAGTTTGCGCAGCAGGATAGCACCTGGGTGTTTTTAAAAGACAAATTTGTGGTAGACATGTCTCCCATGAAGCGAAACAAACTGTCTATTATAGCGCGCAAGACCAGCATGTACAACAATGTGCAGGTTAACCAGCCATTTATTGCAACGGCGCTTGAAAGCAATAAAGAGAAAGAGCAGGTAAACATCAACGACAGTGCACGTTTGCGCAGTGGTGCATACTGGCAGCTTAACCGCCCGGAGCCGCTGAGTGTAAACGAGCAAAAAGTGTATAAGATGATTGATACACTTACCTCCATACCACTTTTTAAGAAGTACACCAATACGCTGGAGTTTATTGTAGACGGCCGGAAAAAATTTGGCAAAATTGAGATCGGCCCATGGTACAAATGGGTAAGCCGTAACCAGCTGGAGAAACTACGTCTTCGCTTTGACCTGGCCACCACCCAAAAATTCAGTAAACAATTACTGCTGCACGGGTACCTGGCCTATGGCTTTGGCGATCATGCATTAAAAGGAAAGGCAGAAATAAAATATAAATTTCCGGGCGATGGCGGTTACAGTGTTCATGCATCATACACCCAGGACCTCGACAATGGGCGGGCCAGGTACAATGATGAAGACATTACCACCGACAATATGTTCAGCCAGCTGATTCGCAGACCCGGCATCCGGCAAAAATTTATGCTGGTAAATGAAATCAGGTTTACCGCTACAAAAGAATGGCCCAATGCATTTTCCGTTCAACCATTCCTCCTGCGTACCAGCTACGAAACGTTTGCCCCGTTGCCGCACAAAGACTCCCTCTTTTTAACTGGCAAAGACATTACCGGCAGCGAAGTGGGCCTAAAACTCCGGTATGCACCCGGCGAAAAAAAGATTGTAACCCACCGCAAAGACATTAAACTACGCGGCACCAATCCCGTATTTGAATTGCGCTATTCGCAGGGAATAAAAGGATTGATGGGCGGACAAAACGAGTATAAAAAACTGCATGGAATGATTTCGCAGAAATTCCGCCTGCATGGTTGGGGTACTGTTAATTACCAGATGTATGCGGGAAAAATTTTTAGTGACGCCTTACCATTTATGTTGCTGGAACTGCATCCCGGCAATGAAATTTACTATTACAGCAAACAGGGGTTTAATCTCATGAACCGGTTTGAATTTTACAGCGATGCCTACGCGGGTTTTAATGTTGAACATGATTTTGAGAAAAAACTGATCAACCTGCTACCCTTCCTGCGCAAAACAACCATGCGCCAGTTCTGGAATGTAAAAGCAGTATGGGGAGATTTAACGGATGCAAACAGGAAATTAAACCATATAGAATATGGTAATTACCGCCTTCGTACTTTAAGAGGCCGTCCTTATATTGAAGCTGGTACCGGTATTGATAATATTCTGCGCTGCCTGAGAATTGACCTGGTATGGCGTTTTGCACCGGAGCTTTCATCGCCTGCAGGTATGCCCCCGCCCGCCTTTAAAAATTCCAACAGCGGTTTCGGCATTTTCGGAAGTTTTCATTTTCAATTGTAAATACGCAACGACCTGGGATTTGCGCGGTGCCATTGTATAAATTCCCGTATGATGGCATTTTGTTTTTCCATGTCCTCCATCATTGAAACAATGGAATGCGGAGCGGCTGTCGCCTCTTTCTCACCATCCAGTATATAACCACTGGCATCTACATGTACGCCAGTCACCTTTTTTGTCTCATTTCTTTTAAAAACGCAAATACCGCTAAAGCTCACTACATTAAAAGTATCTCCTTTCATTTTTTCCAGAACGGAAACTCCTGCCGTAGAACTCATGGTGAGTACACCGTTTTCCCAGGTTACCACAGCTTCTTCAATAACGCTGCCTGCCGGAAATTTATACTTGCCAGTCATTTCCCTGCCAGTTGTATCCTGGGCGTTGGCTAGTATTGCGGTAAACAATACCGTTATACAAAAGATGCTGAACTTTTTCATAATACCCGCTCTTTTTTGAAAGATACAAACCGTTTACCGTAAAAAAAATAATTAAAAAACCTGTTTCCAGTGGTGTTCCATATGCGCTACATAGTCTCCTATGAGCCAGGCAAGTGTTTTCATTTGATTATCGTTATAACGGGGATCTACCGGGTTATGCAGTTTTTCTGCAGGAATATTTTCAACAATAAAAATAATCTGCCGGTTGAGTATTTGCCACAATTGCAGTAAATGATCCAACGGCAATTCCTGGTAATTATTAATGATCACCAGTTCGTTTTGCTGATAAGGCTGCACGATATATGGAGACGGCAGGTGTTGAATATCTGTAAACCGTTTCAGGTTGTTTATAGCAGAATCTATCAAATGCCCCAGTACCTGTTTTTTGCTCCATTTACCGGGTGCCGGCAATTGCAACAATGATTCCTGGCCGAAAGATTGGTATTTACCAGGTATGGTATCAATATAATGCGCCAGTAATTTCATGGCTGCTTTGGTATCGGGTTTGCCCGTTAGAAATCCTGCGTCTTGCCACATAAATAAAAGTTTATACCATCTCCCCCTGTTTGCCCTGCAAGCCTGATACAGGAAGATGATGGGTTGTGTATAAATATCAATTCATAACTATTGCTGAACATTTTCATAGATCACCGCTGCACCCTGTCCTACCCCTACGCACATGGTGGCCAGTCCGTACCGGGCTTTTCGTCTTTTCATTTCATGCAGCAGGGTTACCGATATGCGCACACCGCTGCAGCCCAGCGGATGACCAATGGCTATAGAACCGCCATTTACATTTACCCTGCCGGCATCGAGACCCAGGTCGCGGATGCATGCAATGGATTGAGACGCAAATGCCTCGTTGAGTTCAACCAGGTCAAGGTCTTCTACGCCAAGTCCGGCCCGTTGAAGAGCCTTACGTGTGGCAGGCACGGGACCCATACCCATAATGGAAGGATCAACACCTGCAACGGCCATAGAGACAATCCTGGCCATTGGCTGCAGGCTGTATTTTAGAACAGCTTCTTCGGAAGCCAGCAACACCGCAGCCGCACCATCATTGATACCACTGGCATTGCCCGCCGTTACGCTTCCGTCTTTATCAAATGCGGGTCTCAGTGCGGCCAGCTTTTCGGGCGAGGTCCGGCGCGGATGTTCATCTGTTGCAAAGAATATTTTTTCTTCTTTTCCGCCAAAAATTTCAACACCCGATATTTCTGCAGACCATATATCTCTTTCCAGTGCGGCAAAATATTTTTCCTGGCTGGCCAGGGCAAAATCATCCTGTGCCTGCCTGGTGATATTCCATTGCCTGGCAACATTTTCGGCTGTTTCGCCCATGCTGTACGGGTGATGCATAGCCGCTAATTTCCTGTTGGTAAACCGCCAGCCAATCGTAGTATCGTACATTTCAGTGTTCCGGTTCCAGGCCCCACCCTGTTTGGCTATTACAAATGGCGCCCTTGTCATACTTTCAACACCCGCGGCAAAATACAAATCGCCTTCACTGCACATAATGGCCCTGGCCGCATCCATAATAGCCTGTAGTCCACTGGCGCACAAGCGGTTTACCGTGTTACCAGCCACGGTAACCGGCAATCCTGCCAGCAGGGCCGCCATCCTGGCCACATCACGGTTATCCTCACCCGCCTGGTTGGCATCGCCAGCAATAATATCTTCTATGGCGTTGACATCAATAGTGGCGTTACGCTGCAACAATGCTTTTAACACATGTGCCAGCAAATCATCGGGCCTTATACTGCTCAGTGCGCCACCATATTTACCAATGGGAGTTCTAACTGCATCTATAATATAAGCTGGTTTCATTAAACGCCTTTTTGAGTGCTAATTACTTGATTTCAAATCATCTGTCCCGATAAATGATTTACTGCTTTATCCGTTTATTGCCTTCATCCCACAGGTTAGTACAACACATTCATCCAACAAATATAAGCCCCAATTAGTGCTATCTTTGCGCCATGTCAGAAACAGCAAAGAAGAATATAAGACACCTGGGGCTGGATGAGCTGGAACAGTATTTTGAAAACCTGGGAGAAAAAAAATTCAGGGCAAAACAGGTATATGAATGGTTATGGTTGAAACAGGCACACCACTTTGAAGCCATGACCAACCTCAGCAAAGAATTAAGAATAAAATTAAACGAGCATTTTACCCTTCCGGCACTGCTTACGGATGCTACCCAGTATTCGGAAGACGGTACCGTTAAGAGCCGTTTTAAAACGGTTGATGGCCACCTGGTAGAAGGTGTACTCATACCCACCGATGAACGCAAAACGGCCTGTGTTTCCTCGCAGATAGGCTGTTCATTAAGTTGCAAGTTTTGTGCTACGGGTTATATGCAACGCAAACGCAATCTCCATTTTGATGAGATTTACGACGAAGTGGTACTGTTAAACCAGCAGTGCGAAAAAGTTTACCAGAAGAAGCTCAGTAATATTGTATTCATGGGCATGGGCGAACCGCTGCTCAATTACAAGAATGTACTGAAGGCCATAGAGCGCATTACATCGCCGGATGGTCTGGGTATGAGCCCGCGCCGTATTACGGTGTCTACCGCCGGTGTGGCAAAAATGATAAGGCAGCTGGGTGATGACAAAGTAAAATTCAAACTGGCACTGTCGCTGCATGCTGCCAATGATGAAAAACGTCACCAGATAATGCCTGTTAATGATACCAATGATATCAAATCGCTGATAGAGGCGCTCAATTATTTTTACAAACAAACCGGTAATGAAATAACTTTCGAATACATCCTGTTTAAAGATTTCAATGATTCGCTGAAAGATGCGGATGAACTGATAAAAATTTACAGGCAGGTACCGGCCGACCTGGTGAATATTATAGAATACAATCCCATCGATCTCGCGCAGTACCGCAAACCGGAGCCCGAAGTAGTTGAAAAATTCATGAACCATCTTGCAAAAAACCGCGTTAATGCGAGGCTGCGGGTTAGCAGGGGCAAAGACATAGATGCCGCCTGCGGACAATTGGCCAATAAGGAAAAGATGCCTCAAGGAAATGTCTGATGTATGATGTATGATGTCTGATTTGCTGTTATTTGAAATTACCTTAACATCAATTGCCACGGCAAGCAGTCATTGACATTGCAGCATCTCCCAATAAAACATATCAGACATCTCAAATGAGGTAGAAGGCGTAGGGTGTAGGGTTGAAGGTGTAGGACGCAAACAGTCCAGTATCAACCATCCGACATCAGCTATCTTCCATCTCGGCAAACGACATCAGACATCATCACATCAGCCATCAGACATCCGCTGTCGGCTGCCACCGCAACCCGCCATTGACATTACTGCATCTCCCAGCAAAACAAATCAGACATCATCACATCAGACATCAGACATCTATATTAACATTTCCCCAACGCATTCCCCCGTTAATCAAGTCATTTTACCACTGGGTTAAAACGCCGTCGCTTTATTAAACTTACCGGGAAGTCGCCCGTCTATCATTCTGTACTAAAAAATACAAGTCATGAAAAAAATATTAGCAGGTTTGGCGGTGATAATGGTAGCGGCATTTTCAGTAAATGCACAACAGGCAGACAAACCCCAAAAACAGGAACACCACCAGCATTTCAGGCATCATGGCGGTGGAATGATGGCAAAAAAACTCAATTTCTCCGATGAACAAAAACAACAGTTAAAAGACATTAACAGTTCTTTTCACCAGAAAATGTCAGAACTGAAAAAGCACGATGAGATTACGGTAAAAGAATACCATGTGCAAATGAATGCATTGCAGCAGGAACACAAATCGCAATTGCAGGCGGTGCTTACACCAGCCCAAAAAGATCAGCTGGCAAAGATGAAACAGGAACGCACAGAAAAAGCAAAGACACATGCCCTGGCCCGTGCAGAGAAAATGAAAACAAAACTTGGACTCACAGATGCACAAGCTGGCCAGTTAAAAGAAATGCGCAGTGGTACCATGGCCAAAATAAAAACCATTCGTGAAGACAACTCGCTGAACAGGGATCAAAAAAGGGAACAGATAAAAAGCCTGGTCATACAGCAAAAAGACCAGCTTAAAACTATTTTAACCCCCGAACAACTGCAGCAGCTGGAACAAATGAAAGGACAACATCGCAGACGCGATTTTTCAAAATAGGTGTTAACGGGTAATGGAAAAAGGGTTCCGCGAAAGCGGGGCCCTTTTTGTATCTTCGCACTTCACCACTACTGTTGTAAAACAGCAAATATCTACCATGAGTAAAAATCAGCAGTTCCAGAAATTTATCAATCAAAAGAGCAACGCGGCAAAAAAAGAAAGTTTTAAACAAGAGAAAAGACTGGCCAAAAAAGAAAGGGCAGTGGCCATTGAAAAAAGGTTCGAAGAAAAACGCTTAAAAAAATCAGGCGCTGCAGACCCCGAAACTGACAATGCTGCACCAAAACCCCCATTCAAAAAGACCGGTATAAAAAATCCGCCTGTTCAAAAACAAGCTGGCCCCGTTGCAGTTCCTTTACAGCAGCCTGCTGCAACAAAGCATGCAACCGGCAAAAAAACCAGGGCGCCAAAACCCGGCAGCCTCGAAGAAAAAAAACTACTGGCCGCCAACGCACAGGCGCCAGTAAAAAGTATTCCCTTACAAGGTTCAATACCGGCACCGGTAACCAGGCACACGGATGCTGATCTGATGCCACTCAATAAGTACGTTGCCCACAGCGGCGTGTGTTCCAGAAGAGATGCGGCAGATTTAATACGCCAGGGAGAAGTAAAAGTAAATGACATCGTTGTTACAGAGCCGGGCACAAAAGTATCTCCGCGCGATACCATTTCATTTAAAGGAAAAAAAATTATCCCCTCCAGGAATTTTGTATATATTTTATTAAACAAACCCAAAGATTATATAACCACCCTCGATGACCCCGAAGGCAGAAAAACGGTGCTTGACCTTATAAAACAAGCCACCAATGAAAGGGTATACCCGGTGGGAAGGCTGGACCGCAACACCTCCGGCGTATTGCTGATCACCAACGATGGCGAATTGGCGCAAACATTATCACACCCGAAAAACCTGATAAAGAAAATCTACGAAGTACGTTTAGACAGGCAACTGACCAAAGCAGATTTTGATACGCTGATGCACGGTGTGGAACTGGAAGATGGATTTATTGCGCCGGATGCACTGGGTTACACAGATCCCAAAGACAAAACCATTATCGGTATTGAAATACACAGCGGCCGCAACCGTATTGTACGCCGTATTTTTGAATACCTCGGCTATGATGTGCGCAACCTGGACAGGGTAACCTACGCAGGCCTGACAAAGAAGAATGTGCAGCGGGGAAAATGGCGTTTGCTCACTGAAAAAGAGGTTCGCATTCTAAAACATTTTAACCCCCAGACAAAAAAAGATAAAGTAAAAAAAGCCCCACCGGTAGTGGCTCAAAAAATTGCAAAGAAATAGTTTATGGAGCAGGAAGCAGAACAGAAAGGTGCAGACCAACCCAGGTTTAAAGGCATCGGCAGCATAACCATTTTTGAAGATGATGACATTATTGTGCTCAATAAACCTTCGGGCATGTTGTCCATCCCCGACAGAACACAATCGCAGCCCTCGCTGAAAGATTTCCTGGTAGAAAAACTGGGAGGCATATTTACGGTGCACCGGCTAGACAGGGATACCAGCGGTGTGATTGTATTTGCAAAAAATGAAACCACGCACAAAAACCTTTCGCTTCAGTTTGAAGAAAGAGGCACAAAAAAAATATACAACGGCCTGGTACTGGGCAAACCGGCCAGGGCGACAGGTATCATAGATGAACCCATTGCAGCGCATTATTCGCAAAATGGCACAATGGCCATAAACCCAAAAGGTAAGCCGTCTATTACAGAATATGAAATACAGGAGGCATTCAAATCATTCAGCTGGATGCAATTTCATATCCTCACCGGCCGCACTCACCAGATTCGGGTTCATATGAAACACCTGGGCCACCCCATTGCCTGCGATGAGTTGTACGGCGATGGCAAATCCATTTTATTATCCTCCTTCAAGAAAAAATTCAACCTCGCCAAATCAGCCGAAGAAGAAAGGCCGGTATTGAACCGGCTGGCATTGCATGCGGAACAATTGAGCTTTAAGCATCCCGCAGGCCAATGGCAAACCTTTGAAGCCCCGCTGCCAAAAGATTTACGCGCGCTATTGCAACAATTAAGAAAATGGAATCCGGAAAGATAACGGGACAGGTTTATACTTCGTTAAAGGAGAGCTCAACCTGCAATTAAATTACGCCGCAATAGCCGCCCGTTCCAAAACTAAAAAGTCTTTAAAAGACAACCCGGATTTGGCTTATTTTTACTGCAGCCAATCATCAACCCGGAATTTATGAAACATGTATACCTTTTATTGCTGAGTGCAATTATACTCCTGTCTTCCTGCCAGAAAAGTATCAGCGATTTTGACCCCTCCACACCGCAGGGCGGTACACCAGGTACGCCCCCCACGGGTTCAGGCAGTTTTGAGGCTACCATCGATGGCCAGAAATCTACCTTTACCATTGCATCGGCCACGCTGCTGCGCTCTGCAGTCTACAAGCAAAAGCGGTTAGATATTGCCGGTATATCCACCGATAATAAAAAACGGCTGATCATTACTTTAGGCGAAGAAACCGACCAGGGCAACGGTGTAACTGTAAAAAAATATGTGTTGAATGCTTTTCCGCCAGATGACCCTGCTACACCCGCGTTCGACGAAAGCAGTACCACGCAGGGTTTTACCACTTACAGTACGGGCCCGGGCAATAACAACTGGATTACTGAGGTGTACGACGAAGACGGCATGTTTACCGTAACCAGCTGCGATGTCAATACAAAAGTCATCAGCGGCACTTTTTCCACCACGTTAACAGATCTGAATAACACCAGTTCTGTAATAAAAATCACCGCCGGAAAAATCAATGCTGTACAATATACTGTAGTCAACTAATTTTTACTGCACCAGGCATTATTCATTTTTATAAACCACGCCTTCTTTCATTACAAATTTCACGCGGCCCATGGCCTGAATTTCGGTTATCGGATCGCCGTCTACAGCTATAATATCTGCAATTTTTCCTTTTTCAATAGAACCGAGCCTGTCTGTTACCCCCAGCAATTCCGCTGCATGCACTGTGGCGCAACGGATGGTTTCCATTGCCGGCATCCCCCCTTCCTGCATATATTGAAATTCTAAATAATTTTTGCCATGCTGGTAGACTGCGGCATCGGTACCAAAAGCAATCTTTACACCGGCTTTGTAGGCCCTGGCAAATGTTGCCTGTATTTTTGGCCCAACGGCGAGGGCCTTGGGTGTTACAATTTCTGAGTAATAGCCCGGAATTTTTGCAGAATCAGCGCTGGATTTGCCGGCAATGATGGTAGGCACATACCAGGTGCCATATTTCTTAAACATTTCAATGGCCTCATCATCCATAAAAGTTCCATGCTCTATGGAAGTAACACCTGCGCGGATGGCACGTTTCATTCCTTCGGCGCCATGGGCATGCGCTGCCACTTTAAAACCATAATCTTTGGCAGTTTCTACAATGGCTTTCAATTCTTCATCGGTAAACTGTGCACCGGATGCATCTTTTGCCTGGCTAAGCACGCCGCCGGTGGCTGTTATTTTTATCAGGTCGGACCCATCTTTATAACGCTGTCTTACGGCTTTACGCGCTTCATCCGGGCCGTTTATAACACCTTCCAGCGGACCCGGATCGCCCATTAAATCCTTCCTGTAGCCATTGGTGGGGTCTGCATGTCCGCCTGTGGTGGCAATGGATTTACCCGCAGTAAAAATGCGGGGTCCCACAATTGTACCCTTATTGATAGCATTTCGCAGGGCTACATTTACCCCGCTGCCACCCAAATCGCGCACGGTGGTAAAACCGGCCATTAAAGTAATCCGTGCGTATTTGGTAGATTCAAAAGCCACATCCGCCGGGTTTTGCGTAAACCGGTCGGCGGTTCCAGATTTTTTTGTTTCAGATTCTATGTGCACGTGCATATCCATCAGGCCGGGCATCACTGTTTTATTTTTAAGATCAATTACCTTGTCGCCAGCGCCGGCTTTTACAAAGCCTTCCTGTATATCAGTAACTTTATTCCCTTCGGTGATGATGGTATAGTTGCTTAATACTTTACTGTTAATCACATCTACCAGCTTACCACAATAAATGATTGTTTTTTGCGCATGTACAAAAGAGGCAGCCAGCAGGAAAGCCATAAGCAGTAGTTTTCTCATAAAAAAGTTTTGGGGAAATTAAGCAATTGCCACTGTTAAAACAAAATGGGGCTGTCTTCCGACAGCCCCATTTTCATGCATACTATTTACAAATTACTTAGTCAATATTTGGCTGCGGTGTATAACGCAAATATGGCTTTACCACTTTAACGCCTTTCGGAAATTTCTTAATAGCATCTTCTGTAGATACTGCTGGTACCACAATTACATCTTCACCTTCTTTCCAGTCTGCCGGTGTGGCTACACTGTAATTGGCGGTAAGCTGCAATGAATCAATTACGCGCAGCACTTCATGAAAATTCCTGCCGGTAGAAGCGGGATAAGTAATGCTCAGCTTTAATTTTTTATCGGGACCGATAATAAAAAGCGAACGCACCGTTGCTGTTAAAGATGCATTTGGATGAATCATGTCATACAATTCTGCTACTTTCCTGTCTTCGTCTGCTATGATAGGAAAATCAACCGAGCAATTTTGTGTTTCATTGATATCTTTTATCCAGCCATGGTGTTTATCCAGCGGATCAACACTTACTGCCAGTGCTTTAACATTGCGTTTCCTGAACTCTTCCTGCAGCAAGGCGGTTTTGCCCAGTTCAGTGGTACAAACGGGTGTATAATCAGCGGGGTGAGAAAACAATACACCCCATCCATCGCCGAGGTATTCATATAAATCAATATCGCCGGCAGATGTTTTTGCCTGGAAATTGGGGACTGTGTCGCCTAAACGTAAGCTCATATATTAATTTTAAGTAGTGAAAAATAGGATAACAAATATATTAATTCCCTACCAATCAGATAGACTAATTTTTTATTTTCCGGTGGCTTTTGTTAAAAATGTCTTACCAAACCGGTTTTTTACATCGTCGATTGCTTTGTACAGGGATGCCTTTTTGCCCGTATCGCTGAACAGGTTGGTTTGTACGGCTTCATCGGTCAGTTCATTGAGTCTTACACCCAGCAGCCTTACCGCCTGTCCTTTGCGGTAAAGCTTATGAAACAGGTCTTTAGCGATGGGAATCAGCTCATCATCGTAAAAAGTATAAGGTATGGCAACCTGCCGTGAAGTGGTCTCGAAATCCGGGTATCTTATCTTTACGGCTATACAGCCTGCCATTTTATTATCCTGGCGCAGTTCAAAAGCGATCTTCTCTGTCATGCGCACGAGTTCATTTAAAAGAAAATTAACATCGGTTTTGTTTTCATCAAAAGTGTTTTCGGTGGAAACCGATTTGGCTTCGTGGTACTCATGTACCAGTCCCTCATGCCGCCCATTGGCTTTGTGCCAAAGTTCTATACCATAGTTGCCTACATATCGTTCCAGCATTTCCAGTTTGGCTTCGCGCAGCTCTTTTATGGTTTCAATACCTACCTGCATCAGTGCCCGGAATGTATGGGCACCCACACCCGGTATTTTGCTCACTTTCAGCGGATCGAGGAAATCCGTTTCCTTACCGTGCTGTACCCATAAAAAACCATTGGGTTTGGCTTCATCGGTAGCCATTTTGGCAATCATTTTATTGGATGCCAGTCCAAAAGAAATGGGCAGGCCGGTAGTTTGAATGATTTTCTCACGCAGGTTTTTCGTCCATTCAAATGAATTATAGTACTTGTCCATGCCCGTTAGATCTATATAAAATTCATCTATCGAGGCTTTTTCAAACAGCGGCGCTTCTGCAGCAATGATTTCCGTTACCCAGCGGCTGAAGCGGCTGTATTCTCCCCGCGTACCGCCAACAACCGTTGCATGGGGACAAAGTCGCATGGCCGTTTTCATGGGCATGGCAGAATGTATTCCATATTTCCTGGCTTCATAGTTACATGCAGCTACTACGCCCCGTTCACGGCCGCCCACCAGTACGGGCTTCCCTTTCAGTGAAGGATTGTTCAGCGTCTCTACGCTCACAAAAAATGAGTCGAGATCAAAATGTGCTATCGTTCTTAATTGTGTTATGTGTTGAGTATTGTTTTAAGTGTTGAGTGTTAAGTGCTGTGTACACTTCCGCTGTTGCTTGTTACCTAATAAAGTTACACCAGATTTTTTTAGCTCCACTTCTTAAAGTCTCTAAAAGATCAAATAGAAAATCTCACCTTAACAGTCTGCGCCAACTCAACACTTAACACACAACACTCAACACAAAAAAGTTACCGGTAAACATCCAGCAACCCTTCGGGCAGTATAACATGCACTTCTTTTTTCTTTTTATCAATTTTTTGAAGCGACTGGTCGTGCAGGGGTATCAGCGCTTCTTTGCCATTGAGGTCTATGCGGGCCAGCATCTGGTGCGGTTGTTCAATTATTTCCAGGATGGCGCCCCGGTCTATGCCTTCATCTATAAGGTGAAAGCCGAGTAATGAAATGATGGCCGATTTGGCGGAGTACTTCTGAAAATCGGCTTCAGTTAACCAGGCTTCTTTCTGTCTGAGTTTGCCGGCGGCTTCTTTTGTGTCCACACCTTCCAGTTTCAGGTATATTTCTTCTTCGCTTTTTATTTTAGCCGACTGAATAAAATAAGGCAGCATTTCTCCTTTTACTATTTCTATAAATATAGCTTCCAACCCTTTTAGCGCGGTTTTCTTACCGAGGTGATGCAACAATACCAATTCGCCGTTTACACCAAAGCTGGCCACTATTTTTCCTATGCTGTTATAGTTCATATCCCAGTGATCCTGAAACCCCCAACCCCTAAAGGGGGGATTTTGTGTTTATTAAAGTTGTTTTGTCTAATGAATAATATTCTGTACTCCGTAATTTAATTGACCGCAATATCGAGTGGTTATTTTAAAAAGTCAATTCTAATTCTCGAGTCAACTTACCTTAATAAGATCAATAACCTCCCTTTAGGGGTTGGGGGGTAAAAAATATCCCGATAGTTGCCTATCGGGATATACTGAGTTATACGCTGGTCACGAATATAGTCTTATTAAGCGCCACCTTCTGCCGGCCTTCTTTCGGAAGGACGACGATTGCCGGCACCTTGAGGCCTTCTGCCTCCGCGCGGGTTAGCGCGGCGGTTTTCTTCCTGGCGTTTCAGAATCTGGGCTTCATGCTCTTTGTGCCAAACTTCAAACTTTGTCATTGCGGCTACATCGTCAAACAAACCAAGCGATACACCACGCAGCAAATGTTTCAGGTACAATACACCCTTGAATGAAAGGATGCGGCGTACCGTGTCTGTAGGTTGTGCACCTTTGTGCAACCAATCTAAAGCACGCTGACGATCTAACTGAATGGTGGATGGAACCGTTAACGGGTTGTACGTACCAATTTTGGAGATGAACTTACCATCTCTGGGAGCGCGGGCGTCTGCCACTACAATAAAGTAGAATGGCCTTTTTTTAGACCCATGGCGCTGGAGTCTCATTTTTACTGGCATTTTAAATAGACATTTAAATGCGTTAAGAAATAGGGTTATTGTCTCGTTGCTCAAAGCAAGGATTGCAAAATTAGCTATCCTTATTTATTTTCCAAATATAATAATTGATTGAATTACTATTATATTTTGTTTTACTCTTTTAAACAAATATTGATAAAAAGTGAAGTTTATTAAAAAATCATTAAAAACTAGCGCTTTCCGAACCCGGGCATTCTGCCACCCATGGGCATCTTGTTCATCATTTTCATCATTTGCTTCATCTGGTCGAACTGTTTCATAAAAGCATTTACCTCATCCATGCCTTTACCACTGCCGCTGGCGATTCGTTTACGGCGCCCCTGGTCAATAACATCAGGATTGGCCCGCTCAAAAGGGGTCATGGAATTAATCATGGCTTCGATGCCTTTAAATGAATCATCGCTGATGTCTACATCTTTAATGGCCTTGCCCACTCCGGGTATCATGCCCATCAGGTCTTTCAGGTTGCCCATTTTCTTTATCTGGGCCAGTTGTTGTTTGAAATCTTCGAAATCAAACTGGTTTTTCCTGATTTTTTTCTCCAGTTTGCGGGCCTCCACTTCATCGTACTGCTCCTGTGCTTTTTCTACGAGTGACGTAATATCGCCCATTCCCAAAATACGCTGGGCCATACGCTCCGGGTAGAAAACATCCAGGGTATCCATTTTTTCACCACTGCTGATGAATTTGATGGGTTTATTGACCGTGTATTTAATGGATAAGGCTGCACCACCCCGGGTATCTCCATCCAGCTTGGTAAGTACCACGCCGCTGAAATCGAGCCGCTCATTAAAGGACTTAGCAGTATTCACCGCATCCTGGCCCGTCATTGAATCTACTACAAACAGAATTTCATGGGGATTTACGGCAGCCTTAATATCGGCCACCTCTGTCATCATTACTTCGTCAATGGCCAGGCGGCCGGCCGTATCTATTATAAGTACGTTCTTGTTCCTGCTCCTGGCGTCTTTCACCGCGTTTTGTGCAATGGATACGGCATTTTTGTTATCCGGCTCGCTGTAAACGTCTATCCCAATCTGCTCTCCCAGCACCTTCAACTGCTCAATTGCCGCCGGGCGGTAGATATCGGCAGCTACCAGCATGGGTGAAAGTCCTTTTTTTGTTTTCAGGTAATTGGCCAGTTTGCCGCTAAAGGTTGTTTTACCGGAACCCTGCAGGCCTGCGATTAAAATAATGGCCGGATTGCCTTTTGCATTGAATTCACTCTCCATTCCTCCCATTAGCTCCGCCAGTTCATCCTTTACAATTTTAGTCATCAACTGGCCAGGGCTGATGGCATTGATTACCTTCTCACCTACCGCTTTGTCTTTAATCTTGTCTGTAAACTCCTTGGCTATTTTAAAATTGACATCGGCATCTATCAATGCGCGGCGTATCTCTTTTATGGTAGCAGCAATATTTAGTTCGGTTATCCTGCCTTCGCCTTTGAGCGATTTAAACGCGGATTCCAGCTTGTCACTTAACGATTCGAACATAAAGACAATATTTTCTTTGCATAAAAATAAAAGGTGAATGTATGAAGAACATTCACCTTAATATAAGATTGCAAATATATAACGATTACAAAAAAATCAGGAACCTAAATAACTGCGTAAAATTCTGCTGCGGTTGGTAGTTTTTAGTTTGGTAATGGCTTTGTCTTTGATCTGGCGAACTCTTTCGCGGGTAAGGCTGAAATGATCGCCAATGTCTTCCAGGCTCATGGGGTGATCTATACCGATGCCGAAAAAGTAACAAATAACTTCTTTCTGCCTTTCCGTAAGCGCTTTCAGTGAGCGTTCAATCTCCACCTTCAATGATTCATCGTGCTCAATATTTCTTTCTGTACGCACGGCATTGGGGTTCTCCATCAGATCAATCAGGGTGCCGTCTTCGCCATCAGATATGGGCGTATCCATGCTAATATGGCGGGCATTGATGCTGAGCGTTGACGTTACTTCATCGATATCCAGTTTCAGCAGATCGGCCAGTTCTTCGGCAGATGGCTCCCGCTCAAACTCCTGTTCCAGCTGCGAAAAAGCTTTCTGGATACGATTGGTTAAACCTACTTTGTTCAATGGAAGCCTTACAATACGAGCCTGCTCTGCCAGCGATTGCAAAATGCTCTGGCGAATCCACCAAACTGCATAAGAAATAAACTTAAAACCCCTGGTCTCATCAAATCGCTGGGCGGCTTTAATAAGACCCAAATTGCCTTCGTTGATCAAATCAGGCAGTGAAAGACCCTGGTTTTGGTATTGTTTGGCAACGGAAACCACAAAACGAAGGTTGGCTTTTGTGAGCCGGTCCAGCGCTCCCTGGTCGCCCTGCCTGATCAAACCCGCCAGCCTTACTTCTTCTTCCGGACTAATAAGCTCTACTTTACCAATCTCCTGCAGGTACTTCTCAAGACTTTGAGATTCCCGGTTAGTGATAGATTTGGTAATTTTTAGTTGACGCATACTCATAGGTGGACTTTATTTTGTGTGAATTTGGTTAAAAGGGTTAAACCATCTTATAATTAAACGTTAATAAGCTGGTTTTCTTATCTTATGATACCTGGAAAAGCATAAATTATTTATGTTAAATGGGTGGGTGGTAAAGGTGGTATTTAAGTCAAAAAAAGGTATAATTGATTGACTACCAGCATAAACACCTGGTATACACAACATCCTGGCGGCAAAACACCAAAAAATTATTAAAAACTAAAATTTTGCTGCGTTCAATAATTTTCTATTATTGCATCATTAGAAATTATTTAGACCAATGATTGCGAGATGAGTAAAAAACAATTATTTACGTTAGAATACCCGGTAAGATGTTCCCCGTCTATCCTATATGAATTTTTAAGTACCCCTGCCGGCCTGCAGGAATGGTTTGCTGATAAAGTAGATGAGCGCGATAATATTTTTAGTTTTTCATGGAATGGTTCTGTTGAAAAAGCTGAAATAGTGGAAGGCGAAGAAGAAAAATTTGTAAAATTTCATTGGGTAACTGCACCCAAAGAGGAATATTTTGAATTCCGGATAGAAAAATCAGAAGTTACCAACCAGACCATACTGGTGATAAATGATTTTGCTGAAAAAAAAGAAATAAAGGATCAAAGCCAGCTATGGGATTACCAGGTAAAAGACCTTTTTCACCGTATTGGCAATTAATTTTCCGTAACCATACCCACAAGTTGTTTAAACGCCTGCAAGAGTTTTTCCTCTGCCGTATCCCATTGCTCAAAAGAAATCTTATAGCTTAATTTTAAAAACGGAACCTGTTCCGTTTCATTCAGCTTATTTGCAGATGCTGCGCCTGCCGCTGTATAATCTTTGCCATGCAGATTAAAATTGAATTCATTGCCGGAGAATGACATATAATAATGTTGTAATTTTTTACCGGACAGGGCGGCCATGATATTTTTATGGTATTGCAATTGATACCGTCCTTTGAGATGAAGCGTAATACTGAAATAATTGCCCCACCAAAAAAAACTGCGCACCGCAAAGACCTCTTCCTTTGAAAAAAGCCGTGGGTAATCCAATACCACATAAGGCAGGGCTTCATATTGTTCACCTTTTGAGATCCTGGGAGGCAATTGCAATACAACGGCGGGCAGTAATTGCTTATTTTCCTGCAGGTATGCCTGCATTTTATCTGACAGCGCGCCCAATAAAAAATATACTTTTTCTATGATCCGGTGCTTTGTTAAAATCCAGGACGGATCGGCAACCAATTGCATTTCCTCTGCTGAAAGCTGTATTTTTGGCATACGCGAATATCGCGAATAGGGAGCGAATGAACACTAATATAGCGCGAAGGAGAGAATCACTGAGTTTGCATAGGCAATATTCGCTTTGATTGACGTTCATTCGTTTAATTAGCGTTTTTGATTCGTGTACATTCGTTCTTATTCGCGTCCATTAACGTTCAGGATTCGTGTGCATTCTCTTTTATTTGCGTTCAACCGTGTTCACTATTAGTGCCTATTCGCGTGATAAAAAAACTCGACCGTCTTATACTCAAAGCTTTTGTGGGACCTTTTATTGCCACTTTTTTTATTACCCTTTTTGTGCTGGTACTGCAATTTTTCTGGTTATATATTGATGACATCGTAGGGAAAGGGCTCGATTTTTTTACCATCGCCCGCTTAATGTCATATGTAACCGCTTCCGTGGTACCACTGGCGCTGCCCCTTGCCGTATTGCTGTCATCCATCATGACATTTGGTAACCTGGGCGAGACTTTTGAGCTGGTTGCCATAAAATCTGCCGGCATACCCCTTCTGCGGTTTATGCGTCCGCTGCTTATTACCAGCCTGTTCATTTGCGGAATTGCCTTTCTTTTTAATAATTATATCATTCCGCGTGCCACACTTAAATTGAACACGCTGAAATATGATATCATTGTTACCAAACCGGCACTCGATATCAAAGAGGGCGTATTCTACGACAAAATTGACGGTTACGTAATTAAAATTGGAAAGAAAGAAGAAAACGGCACCATCCGCAATGTGGTTATCTATGAAAAAAACTATAACCTGCAGGATAATATCACGGTGGCAGACAGCGGACTGATGCGGATTTCTGACGACAAACAATACCTTGAATTCCTGCTCAACAGCGGCTGGCGTTACCAGGAAAAAGGTGAAAGGGTAACCACCAATACAGAATTTACGCGCATGGGTTTTAAAGACTATAAAAAAATATTTGACCTGAGTTCTTTTAAAATTCAAAAAACAGAAGACAGCGTATTTAAAGATAACTGGCGTATGTTAAGCGTCCGGCAACTGGACAAAGCCATTGATTCATTGCAAAAAACCAGGATGTCTATCAGTAAAAGCATTTCATCGGAATCTGCACTCTACCTGGCTTTTGCAAGGAACCTCGACAGTAACTGGAAGCCTGCCCCCCCTTCTGCTAAACCAGTCACTTCTTTTAAACAACTGATACCGGATAGCCTCCGTACAGCCGTACTGGATGTTGCCAACGGACAGGCCAGTTCAGTAAAAGCCATCATGGAACGGTATTCTGCAGAATTCACCGCCCGCAAAATGAACGTGCGCCTGCACCTGATTGAATGGCACCGGAAATTCAGTCTGTCATTTGCCTGCCTGGTATTGTTCCTGATAGGTGCGCCGCTTGGATCTATAATCAGAAAAGGTGGAATTGGCACCCCGCTGATCTTTGCTGTTATGTTCTTTGTGGTATTCTTTCTGCTCAATAATTATGGCGAGAAATTTGTGAAACAGGATGTATTGCAACCATTGGTAGGTATGTGGCTGGCTACTTTTATTTTATTACCGGTTGGCTTATTTCTTGTTTACAAAGCCATGCGCGATTCGCAACTCTTTAACCAGGAATTCTATTACCGGTTTTTCAAAAAGGTCCGCGCTTTGTTAAGCAGGGAAAAACCTGCCACAAATCCATCCGGCATTGTGTAACTTTATTAAAATATTTTTCAGTTATGAAAAAACTTAACCGCCGCGGCTTTATTGCAGCTTCTGCAAAAACCGGTATGGCAATAACTGCTGCCAGTTTTATATCGGATAACCTGTTTGCTGCCGCTCCTTCATATGCACCCTATACCGGTTTTGATCAGACACCGCTTCCTTATGCGTACAATGCGCTGGAACCGGTAATTGATGCCATGACCATGGAAATTCATTATTCCAAACATGCCGCCACTTATGCAAAAAATGTAAAGGAAGCAGCACAGGCAGAAAGTGTGGATACATCCAAACCAATAGAAGAAGTATTGGCAAAAGTTTCAAAGTATACTCCCAAAATGCGCAACAATGCAGGCGGTCATTATAACCATGAATTATTCTGGAAAACTTTTAAAGTCAATGGAGAGGGAAAACCATCCGGCAAGCTACTGGCCGCAATTGAAAAGGATTTTAATTCTTTTGATGCCTTTAAAACCCAGTTCAGTGATGCCGGCAAAAACAGGTTTGGCAGCGGCTGGGCATGGCTGATAGTGGGTGCAGATAAAAAGCTTGTTACCGGTTCAACACCCAACCAGGACAATCCGCTGATGGATATTGCAGACATTAAAGGTTTTCCTTTACTTGGCCTGGATGTTTGGGAACATGCATATTACCTGCATTACCAGAACCGCAGGCCGGAGTATATAGAAAACTGGTGGAAAGTGGTGAACTGGGATTTTGTACAAAAACGATTTGAAAGCATGTAAGGATTGATAAACTGATTAATAAAAGACCCGGTGATTGCCGGGTTTTATTTTTTTATGAACCTGTATTTGGGGGGATGTACGGATTTGGATAATATGATGATGGGCCACTTTTTCCTCTGTTAAAACCCTTAATTGCCCTATGGCAAAAAAATTAGCTGCAGATTCGCAGATTAAACCCCATTCGAAATGTAAAAAGAACTTCTGTTGCCACGTTATGTTCCGGAGGAGCATTTTATAGGAAAGACAATTGCATTAAAGATGCGTTCCGCAAGTACGCGTGATGTTATAACCCTGCATGAACACACAGGTTAATTTAATTCAAAATTTAAAATTTACAATTCAAAATAGTTCCGGCTACATTTGCTGTATAAAACTGAACGCATGAAAACAACTACCTTCTGGAAGTCTGGTTTTGCATTCGACAGCCAGTTCAAAAACAACATTGTTTCCCTCGATGACGCATCCGCTTCCGGAAGGGACGATAGTGGCTTTAGTCCAAAAGCACTTCTGTTATCTGGTCTTGCCGGTTGTACCGGGATAGATATAGTCTCCATTCTCGACAAAATGAAAGCCCCTTATGAAAGCCTGCGCATAGAAACAGAAGCCGAGCAAACAGTAGAACATCCGCGTGTTTTTAAAGAAATCAACATCACTTATTTTATAAAAATTCCTGCAGAATATGAAGACAAAGTAAAACGCGCTGTAGCGCTTTCACTGGAAAAATATTGCGGGGTTGCCGCCATGCTCCGTAAACACTGCGACATTTTACCTAAAGTAGTTATAGAATAAGTTTAATACACTGTTTTGAATAAAGAAAAACAAAACTTCCGTGTACAGCAATTCATAGTGGCTGTTGCTATCATATTGTTTGCCATAAAAGTAATTGCCTGGCGCATCACCCAATCGGTAGCCATATTAACAGACGCACTGGAAAGTACGGTTAATGTAATAGCAGGATTTATAGGTTTGTACAGTTTGCATGTGGCTGCCAAGCCAAAAGACGAAGACCATCCTTACGGTCATGGCAAAGCGGAATTTGTTTCTGCTGCGGTAGAAGGCACACTTATTTTTATAGCGGGTTTAATTATAATTTACACATCGGCGGAGAATTTTATTCATCCAAAAAAACTGGAAAAACTCGACTATGGAATCATACTCGTTGGCATTACCGCCGCCATCAATTTCCTGGTAGGTTATTTTGCAATGCGCAAGGGCAGAAAAAATAATTCGCTGGCGCTGGAAGCAAGCGGAAAACACCTGCAAACGGATACCTGGTCCACACTCGGCATCATCATTGGCCTGCTGCTGATAATTTTTACACGGCTTGTATGGCTGGACAGCGTGGTAGCCATCATTTTTGCATTTATAATATTGTATACTGGTTATAAAATCATCCGCAGTTCACTGGCAGGTATCATGGATGAAATTGACAAGGAACTGATTTCGCGGCTGGTGCTCGTATTAAATGCTAACCGTAAAACAAACTGGATAGATCTGCACAATTTACGCGTCATAAAATATGGCGGACAGCTTCATATAGATTGCCATCTCACCGTGCCCTGGTATCTAAACGTTCACCAGGCACATATGGAAATAGATGCGCTCATCAGCCTCATTAAAAAAGAATTCGGCGACACCATTGAATTTTTCGTGCATACAGATGGTTGTCTTGATTTCTCGTGCCGGATATGCGCCAAACAGGATTGCTACGTAAGAAAACATCCTTTCCATCAAAAAATAGAATGGACGCTAAAAAATATTCTTTCCAATAAAAAACACGGCCTGCCCGGGTAAACCCATCGTATTTTATTAAATAAAAAATTTATCAGTGCTTTAACGCCGGTATAAGTAATTGTATTTCATTGCACTATTTACCTGCTTCCTCCCTATTTTATTGTGTTTTATTCTGTAATTATAAAATATTTAGATTATAATTCTCTAATTATGTAATTTAGCAGAATTAAATTCTGTTATTATGGAATATTCGCTTGATGACATTGATCTTACCATTATTGCTGCTTTGCAGGAGAATGCCCGTTTGCAAAATTCGGAACTGGCGAAGAAATGTGGTATGGCTCCATCGGCGGTGCTGGAAAGGGTCAGGAAGCTGGAACTAAAAGGCATCATCAAAAACTATGTAGCAAAGATTGATCCGGCAGCGCTCAACCTCAAACTGCTGGCGTTTATTTCTATAAAGAGCAGTGCAGGCCCGGGAGATGCCTCCACTGCCAAACAGATCGCAAAAATTCCTGAAGTGCTGGAAGTGCATCATATAGCCGGCGAAGATTGTTACCTGGTTAAAATCCGGACAGAAGATCCACAGTCGCTCATAAAACTGATGCGGGACAAATTCAGTAAAATCCCCAATATCATTTCCACAAAAACCACCATTGTGCTGGAAACATTAAAAGAAGATAATTATTTACCTGTTCCAAAATCTTAATCATGTCTGACTTATCTGCATCACCAAAAAATGCTTCAAAAGCGCTTGTTGTTACTGCGTTTGCTGCATTGTATATTATATGGGGCTCAACCTACCTGGCCATCCTGATTGCCGTAAAAAGTATTCCACCTTTTCTGATGGCAGGGAGCCGGTTTATAATAGCCGGTCTTATTCTTTATACCTGGTGCCGGCTGAAAGGCCAGTCCAACCCCGATATAAAATCCATTGGTAAAATTTCATTCAGTGGCATCCTCCTTTTATTTATAGGCAATTCGGGCCTGGTGTGGGTGGAGCAATACCTGCCCAGTGGATTTGCGGCCATTGTTATTGCAACCGTACCATTGTGGTTTGTAATACTGGACAAACGCCAGTGGAAATTTCATTTTGCCAATAAACAAATTATTATTGGCTTGCTGATAGGCTTTGCAGGTGTATTGTCTTTGTTTGCCGGTAACAGCGATATTCATTTCCTGGATAATAAATTACAGCTCATCAGCTTTTTTGTACTGGTGCTGGGCAGCATCAGCTGGGCAACAGGATCACTTTATGCAAAATATACACCTTCCAACGGTTCTACCGGCATGAAAGCATCCATACAAATGCTGGCGGCAGGTATAGTATCATTTATAACGGGGGTGGGTAGTGGAGAATTGCAGCAGTTTTCATGGAGCAATGTATCGAACGATGCCATCATGGCGTTTGTATACCTGATTACATTTGGTTCATTGATAGGTTATATGTCTTTTGTATGGCTTATGACGGTGAGGCCACCTTCACTGGTAGGTACTTACGCATATGTGAACCCGGTAGTAGCAGTTTTCCTGGGATGGTTTTTTGCAAACGAGCAAATTACCTGGCACCAGGTAATAGCACTGGTAATAATTTTAGCCGGTGTAATTATTGTCAACCTTTCGAAAGAAAAAATCAGTGCATATGATAGCAAGACTCTGGCACGGAAAAGTGCCGTCGGCTAAAGCAGCCGATTATCACCAATATTTGCTGGCAACCGGCCTGCGCGATTATAGCAGCGTAAAAGGAAACCGCAGCGTTTCACTTTTAAAAAGAGAAGAAGATGGTATTACCCATTATTATACCCTCACTTACTGGGATGATATTGAGGCCATCAAACAATTTGCGGGCGAAGACTATGAGAAAGCAAGGTATTACCCCGAAGACAAAGATTACCTGATTGAATTTGAACCCCTTGTTGTTCATTATACGGTGCTGGAACATGTGCAGGCATCATAAAAAATCAGGCGGCATCAACGCCGCTCCTTGTATAAAAACCTGCTATATTCGCTGAATAAATTATTAATTAAAACAGCCTGTTATGCAAGCCTGGAAAGATTATGAGTTGGCTAATAAAGATCGTTTTTTAGAAGAACTGATGGAGCTTTTACGCATACCCAGTATAAGCGCAAGGAGTGAAAACAAAGCAGATATGGTTAAGTGCGCAGAAGCTATGAAAAAACGCCTGCTGGAAGCCGGTGCAGACAGCGCCACCATTTATCCCACTGAAGGCCATCCCGTTTTATACGCAGAAAAAATAATTGACCCCGCTAAACCAACCGTGCTGGTTTATGGTCATTACGACGTACAGCCCGCCGATCCGCTTGAATTGTGGCACAGCGGACCCTTTGAACCAGTTATCAAAGACGGTAAAATTTATGCACGTGGCGCCTGCGACGACAAGGGCCAGGTTTATATGCACGTAAAGGCGCTGGAGACAATGGTAAAAACCAATTCACTCGCTACCAATATTAAATTTTGTATTGAAGGCGAAGAGGAAGTAGGATCGCCCAACCTGGCAAAATTTGTAAAAGCAAATAAAGATTTATTAAAAGCCGATGTAATACTGATCAGCGATACCGCCATGCTCAGCCTGGACACACCTTCAATAGATATTGGTGTACGCGGCCTGAGTTATATTGAGGTAGAAGTGACCGGTCCTAACAGGGATCTGCACAGCGGCGTTTATGGCGGTGCCGTTGCCAATCCCATCACCATGCTGGCCAAAATGATTGCCAGTTGTCACGATGCCAATAACCATATTACCATTCCCGGGTTTTATGATGATGTAATTGTTGCTACCGCGGCCGAAAGAAAATTAATGGCTGCAGCGCCTTATGATGAACAGGAATATAAAGACGACCTGGGTGTAAAAGAATTATGGGGTGAGGCCGGTTATACCAGCAATGAGAGGACCGGCATACGCCCAACACTGGAAGTAAACGGCATTTGGGGTGGTTATACGGGAGAAGGCGCCAAAACGGTTTTGCCTTCTAAAGCATTTGCAAAGATTTCCGCAAGGCTGGTTCCTAACCAGTCTGCCGAAAAAATCACCGAAAAATTGTTGCAGTATTTTACCAAAATCGCACCCGCCGGAGTAACAGTAAAAGCAACAGAGCACCATGGCGGCGAACCCTATATGACACCCATCGATTCCAAAGCATACAAGTCAGCGGCGAAGGCTATCAAAGCAACGTTTGGCAAGGACCCTATCCCAGTTCGTGGCGGAGGCAGCATTCCTATATGTTCATTGTTTGAAAAAGAATTGGGTGTTAAAATTGTATTCATGGGTTTTGGCCTCGACAGCGACAACCTGCATAGTCCCAATGAAAAGTACGATGTGGCCAATTTTTACAAAGGCATTGAAACCATCCCCTATTTTCATACATTTTTTGCAGAGATGAAATAAGGGATTACGCAAAGAAAAACATAGTCAATGTACAGACATGGAGGAAAAAGAAAAATTACGCATCGATAAATACCTCTGGGCCATCCGTCTTTTTAAAACACGCAGCCAGGCCGCCGATGCATGTGATAAAGGAAAGATTAAAATGAATGGCGACAATGTTAAAGCAGCAAAGGCCGTAAGCGTGGGTGATGAATATGAAGTAAAAACCGAAGCAAAAAAATGGCGGATTAAAGTAACGGGCCTGCTGGAAAAACGTGTACAATATTCTGAAGCCGTCAAATACTATCTTGATATTACGCCCGCAGAAGAAATTGAAAGAATGCAATTCCAAAGTTCCAGTTTCAATACCGGCAAAAGGCAAAGCAAGATTGGAAGACCTACCAAAAAAGAACGCCGCGATCTGGATGATTTTACTTCAGAAAGACAATCGCCGGCGATATGATTTATTAGCCGCAGATTCGCAGATTTACAATGGCGTTTGCTACGATTTATTAGCCGCAGATTTGCCGATTAACAATGGCGTTTGCTGCGATTTATTAGCCGCAGATTCGCAGATTAAAAAATGGCGTTTGCTACGATTTATTAGCCGCAGATTTGCCGATTAACAATGGCGTTTGCTGCGATTTATTAGCCGCAGATTTGCCGATTAACAATGGCGTTTGCTACGATTTATTAGGCGCAGATTTGCAGATTAAAAAATGGCGTTTGCTACGATTTATTTGCCGCAGATTCGCAGATTTATAATGGCGTTTGCTGCGATTTATTAGGCGCAGATTTGCAGATTAAAAAATGGCGTTTGCTACGATTTATTAGCCGCAGATTCGCAGATTAATAATGGCGTTTGCTGCGATTTATTAGCCGCAGATTCGCAGATTAATAATGGCGTTTGCTGCGATTTATTAGGCGCAGATTTGCAGATTAAAAAATGGCGTTTGCTACGATTTATTTGCCGCAGATTCGCAGATTAATAATGGCGTTTGCTACGATTATAATAAAGAAGTCTGAAGAATTCCCGCCAGCATTTATTGCTTTAAACGGTGGAAAAGCATCGATACAAATGTATCATTGCGCTTTTAACATTTTCAACTAATCATACTGCTTAAATTTTTTGGCTGCAACCTGTTGGCGCTGTGCTCAATTCAAAATATAAAATTCAAAATTTAAAATATCTGGTAAGTTTGTCAGATGAAGATTGATATCATTTCAGTGGTGCCTGAATTGCTTGAAAGTCCTTTGCAGCATAGCATCATGAAGCGTGCCCAGGCAAAAGGCCTGCTGCAAGTTAACGTGCATCACTTGCGGCAGTGGGCAGTTAATGAATATGGGCAGGTAGATGATTACCAGTATGGCGGTGGTGCGGGTATGGTAATGATGCCCGAACCCCTGGCAAATGCCATTGAATCTCTTTCTGCAACCACCAGCTACGATGATATTATTTATATGACGCCCGATGGCGATCTCTTTAAACAACAAACCGCCAACCAGCTCTCTTTAAAAGAAAACCTGCTTATTATTTGTGGTCATTATAAGGGTATCGATGAGCGCATCCGGCAACAATACATTACCAAAGAAATTTCTGTAGGTGATTATGTACTGAGTGGAGGCGAACTGGCAGCGGCCATTGTAGTAGATGCCATTGGAAGGTTATTGCCCGGCGTATTGAACGATGAAACCTCCGCGCTTTTCGATTCTTTCCAGGATAATTTGCTGGCCCCTCCTGTTTACACAAGGCCGGCTGATTTCAGGGGTATAAAAGTTCCTGAAATATTACTGAGCGGTGATCCCAAAAAAATAGAAGAATGGCGCTATGAACAGTCGTTGCAACGCACGCGCAACCGGAGACCCGGCTTACTCAATGAGTAAATCAGTTATTAACTGTTTTTAAAAATTAATGTTGCAACCTGCACACAAACCATTTTCAGCAGGGAAGAAAAGCGCGTAACACAAAATAATACAGCAGAATAACAGCCAGGTTTAAAACAATGGTCTTTTTCATAAGCTGGATTTTTTTACAGGAACAATATTGCATTTGCCGTGCCAAACCAAGCTTATCCACATAGGAGAAATACCCGGCCTTCATGAAAAATCTGCATGCGAAAATTGCCATCAACAGAGTATCAGTCAATTATAAAAAAACAGGCGTAATTAAATTACGCCTGTGCCTGTTATGACAGATAATAATGAGCGCAGGCGCGCTCTATGCGCCTATAGATCCATGTCTTTCATTACCCTCTTCTTTTGCCCTTAGTTCCATTTCGGCCAGCTTCTTTTTACCATAGGCCAGCCTGGTTATCAGTACAAATAATACCGGAACAATAAAAATAGCCAGCAGCGTTGCAGCAATCATACCGCCCAGCACCGTCCAACCAATAGTAGAACGTGCAACAGCACCCGCACCTTCAGCAAAAGCCAACGGCAATACACCCAGTATAAAAGCCATCGATGTCATAACGATGGGGCGCAGACGTAAATCAACCGCTTCCAGCGTTGCCTGCAGCAATGGCGTTCCCCTGTCTACCCTTTCCTTTGCAAACTCTACAATCAAAATGGCATTTTTGGCGGCAAGTCCTATCAGCGTAATCAAACCAATCTGTGCATATACACTATTGGTTAATCTTGGTATGAGGGTAAGCGTTAAAATAGCACCAAAAGCACCCAGCGGCACTGCCAGCAATACAGAAAATGGTACAGACCAGCTCTCATATAAGGCCGCCAGGAAAAGAAATACAAACACAATGGACAAAGAAAATATAATAATCGTGCTGTTGCCGGAACTGATTTCTTCGCGGCTCAAACCAGAAAATTCGTAGCCATAACCGGCTGGCAATACTTTTGCGGCAACGTCCCTGAGTGCCTCAATGGCCTGGCCACTGCTATAACCCGTGCCTGCACCACCATTTATTTCTGCTGTGCGGAAAAGATTGTAATGAGATACCAGGGGCGCGCTTTCCGTTACTTTATAATTTACCAGTGTGCTCAATGGTAACAAAGTGCCTGCCTGGTTGCGCACGTAATATTTATCGAGGTTGCCGATGCCCGCTCTGAACGATGTGTCTGCCTGAGCCACCACACGGAAATTTCTTCCGTAGATGGTAAAGTCGTTTACATAACGGCTGCCCAAAAATGTTTGCATGGTACCATACACATCAGAAATAGATACACCCAGCTTTTTACATTTTTCCCTGTCTACATCTACCTGGTAACCCGGGGTGCGTGCGGTAAAGAATGAAAAAGCACGGCTTATTTCCGGTCTTTTGTTGGCCTCCGCCACAAAATTCTGCACCACCCTTTCAAATTGTTTTATATCATCTGTACTCTCTTTTTGTTCCAGTTCAAAAGTAAAACCACCTGTTTGTCCAAGGCCCGGAATAGCCGGCGGCGAAACAACAATGATGTTGGCACCGCGGATAGAAGTAAATTTTTTCTGCAGGTCTGCAATCAGGCTGCTCAGTTGCAGCGATTTGTCTTTACGTTCATCCCAGGGTTTTAACTGCGTAAATACGGTGCCGCTGTTCGACTTTGAAGCAAACGTTACCACATTCAATCCGCCCAAACCGGCATAGTGTGCCACACCGGGCATCCTTTGCAAAATGTGCATGATGCTGTCCAGCACTTCAAGGCTCCGGGTAGTGGAAGATGCTTCCGGCAATTCGTAGGTTACAAACAAGCGTCCTTCATCTTCGGTAGGAATAAACCCCGTTGGCTTGTTTTTAAATAAAAATCCGGTGCCAACAAAAATACAGATCAGTACAATGATCGCATAAGGTGTTGCCTTGATGGTTTTCTTTACACCTATGTTGTAATTATCCGTTGTTCTTTTAAACCACTGGTTAAACCGGTAAAAAAACTGGTTCAGTCCTCTTGATTGTTTATCGAGGTGCATCGGTTTTAAAAACAACGAACACAGGGCGGGCGTTAATGAAAGCGCCACAAACGCAGATATGAGCACCGATATAGCAATGGTAATGGCAAACTGCTGGTATAGCCGGCCCACGATACCCGGTATAAATGCAACGGGTACAAATACTGCTGCCAGTATCAATGCAATGGCTACTACGGGACCGGATATATCTTTCATGGCTTTTGATGTAGCCTCTTTGGCAGATATTCCCTCGGTATCAATATAATGCTGCACGGCTTCCACCACCACAATGGCGTCATCTACCACTATACCAATGGCCAGTACAAAACCAAACATGGTCAGTGTATTAATGGTAAAACCCAATGGGATGAACAATGCAAATGTGCCGATGATAGAAACTGGTATGGCCAGCACCGGTATGAGTGTTGCGCGCCAGCTTTGCAGGAAAAGAAATACCACCAGCGTAACAAGAGCCAGTGCTTCCAGCAGGGTTATCAACACTTCATGAATGGATACCTGCACCACCGATACACTTTCGAACGGTACCACGTAGTCGATATCTTTCGGAAAAGATTTTTTAAGATTTTCCATTGCATCCGTGATACCTTTTGCTACATCCAGCGCGTTGCTGCCGGGCGCCTGGTAAACCAGCAGGTACGAGGCCCGTTTGCCATCTACAAAAGAATTGCTGGCATAGCTGAATTTTCCCAGTTCGGTGCGGGCTACATCTTTCAGGTATACAATAGAGCCATCCTGTGGTTTGGTGCGCACTATAATATCATTGAATTGCTGCGCATTGTTGAGCCGGCTATTGGTAAAAACGGTGTATTCAAAAGCCTGCGTTTTTGACTGGGGCGAAGACCCAACTGAACCGGCAGCAATCTGCAGGTTTTGTTCGGTGAGGGCGGCAATAACATCATTGGGTGTTAGTCCCAGCTGGGCCATCCTGTCTGGTTGCAGCCATACCCGCATACTGAAATCATCTGCACGGGTAAAAATATCACCTACGCCTGCAACACGCAGCAGGGCGTCTCTTACGAATATATTGGTGTAATTGTCTACAAAGGTAACGTTGTGTGTACCTTTCGGCGAAAACATGGCTACCAGCATAAGGATACTGGGATTGCGTTTGCGCGTGGTTAAACCGAGCCTTTTTACATCATCTGGTAATTGAGGAGTGGCAATACCCACACGGTTCTGGATATCCAGTGCTGCGATATCGGGGTTGGTGCCCACCTTCAGGTTTACGTTAATGGTTGTTCGCCCGTCGCTGGTACTGTTACTCTGCAGGTAGGCCATACCGGGAGTACCGTTCACCTGTGTTTCTACCGGCGTGGTAACGGTTTGTTCTACCGTTTGCGCATCAGCGCCGGTAAAACTTCCGGTTATCTGTACAATGGGCGGAGTAATATCGGGGTATTGACTAATGGGCAGGTTCAGTATTGCCAGTACACCCAATAAAACAATTACAATGGATATAACAATAGCGGTTACTGGTCTGCGTATAAAAGTATCTGCGATCATCTGGTTAATTTCATTATTGGTTGTTAAATCTGATTTTTCAAATCCCGGACATATCACATGGCTATACCCCTGGTACTAAAAATCCGGCATGCGGTAAATCAGCATGCTGTTGGCGGCTAAGGCTTTCAGTATTATTTTGGTTTTGCGGCGCTGCTGTCGGGTTTAGCCGGCTGCACCACGGCGCCATCGCGTAATTTCTGAACACCTTCCGTTACTATTTTATCGTTCTCTTCCAGACCGCTTTTCACAATTATTTTATCGTTTATCACCTGGCCTGTAATTATTTTATGCTGAGCCACTTTATTGCTGTCGCCCACCACATACACAAAGTATTCGCCCATCTGCTCCATTACAGCCTTGGCGGGAATCAAAAGCGATTGTGCATTACCGTTGTTACGCACGCGGATATTACAGCTCATGCCGGACTTCAGGAATTTTTCTTTATTGGGAAAAATTATCCTGGTTTTAATAGTACCCGTCTGTGGATCCACGGCCCGGTCAATAAGACTGATATGACCGGAGTAGGGATATATAGATTGATCGGGCAGCGCCAATGAAAAAGTGGAATCTTTTGCTCCATTTGTTTTTTGCTGCAGCGTTAAAAACCTTGCAATTTCTTTTTGATCTACCGCTACATCAGCCGCAATGGGATTATCAGACGAAACCGTATTTAATATCGTCTGACCAGGAGATACAGCCGTTCCCATTTTTACCTGCGATATACCGATGGTACCGTCGAATGGCGCATAGATAGTGGAATAACGAACATTGGTCTGAACGCTCGATACATTGGCTTTCGCTGCTTCCAGCTGCATTTTAGATGCCTGTAAATCTGCCTGGGCATGCTCAACCGTTTGCCTGGCTATGGCATCATTCTTTTGCAGCTCTGCATACCTGTCTGCATCCTGCTGTGCTTTGCCCAGGTTGGCTTTGGCTACATTGAGGCCGGCCACTGCCTGGTTATAACTTGCCTGGTACTGCTGCTGATCAATTGCATACAACTTTTGGCCTTTGCTTACATGCTGACCGTCTTTAAAAAAAATACCGGTGATATAGCCCGTTACCTGCGGCCGTAACTGTACTTCATTCAAAGCAACTACGGTAGCGGGATATTCATCGTAATAAAGTGCACTTCCTTTTTTCACGGTGTAAACCGCCACCGGAACCGGTGGTGGCGCTTTGGGTGGTTCCGCAGGCTTATTGGAAGAACCACAGGAAGCAAATAATACTGCACTTACAACAATAGCAAGCAGTCCGGTTAAATTCGATTTCATATATAATGATGATTTACGCATGTTTAATTTAATATTGAATGGTGCCCAGTTCTTTCTGTACATCCAGTTTACTACTGATTACCTGGTACAATGCATTGGTATAATTTACCTGTGCTGAACGCAGATCGGTCTCCGCAAAAATTACATCGAGGTATGTTTTTATACCAGCCTTGTACTGAAGTTGTATGGTATTATACACTTCCGTAGCAATAGCCAGGTTATCTTTCAATATATAGTAATAGGTGAAATTTCCTTTGTATGCCGACAGCGCCTCGGTATAAGCGGCATTGATATTATTCTGCAGGGAGATGATGTCATAATCCACCCGTTTCAATTGCAGGGTAGCCTGTCGTATCTGCTGTACTCTTTTGCCGCCCTGGAAAATGGGAAATGCCAGTGAAAGACCGGCAAAAGAATTGGGATAATTCTGGTTGTACAACTTACTGAACTTATCGTTTAAAAAGTTAAGGTTATAATTGGCAAACCCCGAAACTGAAGGCAGGTAACCCCATTTGTAATAGCTGAGGTTGCTGGTCTGTAACTTTTTTTGAGTTTGCAGTTGCTGGTATTCTATCCGGCTTTCATAATTGATGCCGGCCGTGGTATCCACAAATGCATCCCTTTCCAGCTGGGTGCTGTCGTATACCAGGTCAATCGCTGCCCCGGGCGGGTAACCCATCTGGTTACGCAGGCTGGCATATTTTGCTTTCAGGTTTTCTTCATTTTGTTTCTTTTGCGCCTTTGCGTTATTAAGCGCAATGGTTGCCCGTTTATAGTCAATTTTGTCTACTATGCCGCCCTGGTACTGGTTAAGTGCATCTTTCAGGCTTCGTTCCAATCGGATCAGTGTTTCATTGTCGAGATCGATTTGTTTTTGTGTGAGCAATACATCATAGAATGCTTTGCTGACATTAACGGTGATGTCAATTTTATCGCTGGTGGTCTGTTGCTGTACCTGCTTTCTAACATCGCCTGCGCTGCGCCTGGCCAGCAAAACATCGCGGTTAAAAATAGCCTGGGTAAGACCAAACTGCCCATACGAAGTGTTGTTTACGCCAAGTTTTACCGGGTTTCCCCCAATGATGGATGTCTGCACCTGGAAATTGTGTTGTACGTTGTAATTGAAGTTGATCTGCGGGTACCAGTCGGCCAGTTTTATCCTGATCTCCTTATCGGCGATTTCTTCATCCAGCAAAGATTGCTGTATCAGCGGCTGGTGTTTCAGCGCATACTGCACACAATTTTGAAGTGAAGCGGATTGCAAAAGGGAATCACCAGCTTGCGAATAAGACTGCTGTATAAGGCCAAATAAAAGGAGTAAGCTCAGGTATTGTTTCATAATAATAATAAAAGCAGTGACAAATACAGGGAGTTTTCTTTCTACGGAAAACGTATAGCAAGCAGAGAAAGGTGGATTATTTGAATGAATTGGCAAAGCTACTGATAGCCAAACAAAAAATCAAACAGTTGTTTAATTTTTTTTGTTAATCAGAATTTAATGGGCCGTGGATGTTTATTACCTGTTTTTTTTCTATGGGTAAACAATCAGGCCGTGCGGATGTTCACCTGGTTCCGGGAGGGCCGGTAAGGTTTTACGATTTCAAAATGTATAATATAATGCAGGTCTGCTTAAGAACGAAGGTTTTACAAACGCTGCTATGCTATTTTGCTATTATAACAGAACCGCCCGAATCGGGTAAAGGTGTATATCCGATGTGTTGTTCCGCGCAAAATTGTTCAACAGCCTTTCTTGCGCCTTTGTATTGATCGTTATTAAAATCATGAACAAAAATATATCCTCCCTTTACCAGCTTTGGATAAAAAAATTGTAAGCCACTGTAAATTGGTTCATACAGATCTGCATCCAGGCTTACAAATACGAATGTATCCTCGATACCTTTTGCCGATTCCGGAAAAAAACCTTTTACCGGTTGGCACCTGGATGGAAAAGGCATTAAGCTCAATACAGCCGCAACAGAGGTATTTGAAAAATCCTGGTCACCTTTAGAAAAATTATCGTTTTTTTCCTTTTCAATATCCCGGTTATCAAATCCTTCGAAAGTATCAAACAGGTAAAGCAATCTGTCCGGAAAATATTTATTGATATACCTCGCAAATTTGCCTTTGTAAACACCCAACTCAGCAATATTGCCGGTTAAACCTTTTTTGTTGATCTCATGACTTACCAGTTCAAGCGCTGAAAGCCGTATGTAGTCAAAATAATTTTTATCGATATCCCTTTTCCTTTGCAAATAATCCAGCGAGCTGCCCATAAATACATGCTGTTTGCGCAATGTCTTACCTGCCAGGAAATTGATACCCTTCACCAAAATTTTAACCATGCAACAAATTTATAGGATTATTGTAACTGGCACCTCAAAAAAAACGGGCCGCATGGGCCCGTTGAAATGAATAGTGAAATATTTTATTGCTTTAACCCGTACAATTGCTTAACTGCAGTGGCACACAAGCCTTTATTGTATATTCTTAATTCGTCTATTGCTCCGTTAAACCAGTATGGGTACAGCGGGTCTCCGTGTTTACCAATAAAAAGTTCCTGGCTATTGGCCGTAAATGCAGCATTTGCAGTCACCGTTTTTTTAAGTACCCCATTTATATACAAACTGGCAACGCCATTGATGTAAGTATACACAATATGATACCATTGATTGGTATGGATATTGGTTGTTTCGTCAGCAGCTGATGGCCGGGCGCTCAGATTACCATAAGTACCATATGCAAATTCCCTTGACGTATCAACAGTGGCATTGCAGCCGGCTGCAGAAACAAAACGGATTGTATAATGGCCGTCTATATAATCGTTCCAGCCTTTTCCAAACACCTGGTTCACGGTGCAATTGCCACTGTAAAATCCGGTCGGTTTGAATATGGCCACCAGGGTAATACCATTAGTGGGGTTAAGGCTGGCACTGTTGGGAACCTGCATATAACTGCTGGTACCATTGAACTGGTAAGCATTGTTTGCCCTTCCAAACCGATCAGTCGTTTTCACCGCATTATTGAACGTAATTTGGTTATTGTAACCACTGCTGTCGTTTAGATTACCACCATTAAAATTGTAATAAGCAACCAGGCCATCATTTAAATCATAGCAATTACAATTACTGCTATCAACGATATGAATAGTATCCCTGATTGTAATGGTGTCTTTGATAATAAGTGTGTCTGTAATTACTTCTTTCTGGCAGGAACTTACATTTACCTGGAGTGAAAATAGAATAATGAAAACGGCCAGGATACTGGCTACTGATTTTGCTACTCTCATAGATTAGGGCTTATGTTAATGTTTTAGGGGGTAATGATTTATTTGAAAACCATGATAATAACGTGAAAATAAGTCAAAACTTATTCTTAAAAGAATTAATACCGCATTAAAATTTAAAATCCTGACTTACACACCCGTCTCCATCCGTTTAAATGATCGGCATCAATTCCACCAATTTTTTTCAGCCCCATTGCCTGACCGTTATTTATCTGAAAATGCTTATTTTAATTTTTTCAGGCACGGTGACGGCGCAAATACTTTTACAAGTAATAATATCCGTCACCAGTAAACGCAGTTCTTTGCCTAAATGGATTCCTAATCATGATTGTATATTTAGTGTAATTTTACCGGCCGCAAACCCGTAACCGGCTGTTTTCAAATCAATTATACTTTCATGCCTATTGTAACAGGACAGGTAGCCGATATCTTTAACCGCCGCATATTCAGCGCAACGGTAAGTTTTGAAAATGGCGTCATTACTGCCATTACCCCTGTACCGGGTGCAAACAATAACGGTCCGTATATTATTCCGGGTTTTACCGATGCCCATGTGCATATTGAAAGCTCCATGCTGGTTCCGGCAGAATTTGCAAGGCTGGCCGTTGTACACGGTACCGTATCCACCATCAGCGACCCGCATGAAATAGCCAATGTTTGCGGACTGCCCGGAGTTGCATTTATGATAGATAACGGCAATACCGTACCGTTTAAATTTAATTTTGGCGCACCAAGCTGTGTACCCGCTACAATTTTTGAAACGGCCGGGGCCAACATCGACGCCGCCGCCATAGAGCAACTGCTGTTGCGTCAGGATATCCGGTACCTCACCGAAATGATGAATTTTCCGGGCGTTTTAAACAACGATGAAGAAGTATTGCGCAAAATTGCCGCAGCACACGCGCTCCATAAACCAGTAGACGGCCATGCACCGGGTTTACGCGGACAACAGGCAAAACAATACATTGATGCAGGCATCAGCACCGACCACGAATGTTTTACCGCGGAGGAAGCGCTCGATAAGCTGCAATATGGCATGAAAATTCTCATACGGGAAGGCAGTGCTGCAAAAAATTTTGATGCACTGATAGATTTACTGCGTAACTACCCCGATAAAATGATGTTTTGCAGCGATGACAAACATCCTGACAGCCTGGTGGCCGGTCATATAAACCAGCTTTGCGCCAGGGCAGTTGCACGCGGAATAGATGTATTTGATGTATTGCGCGCTGCCTGCATCAATCCCGTACTGCATTATTCAACCGGGGTTGGCTTGCTTCGCACGGGCGATGCCGCCGATTTTATTGTTGTAAAAGATTTGAAAAACTTTGAGGTGCTGCAAACTTATATAAACGGGGAACTGGTGGCAGAACATGGCAAATCATTGATTAACCCCCCGGCCGCCAGTGCGCAAACCGCCATCAATAATTTTAACTGCAGTATTAAAACCCCCGCCGATTTTGCCATCAACTGGCACCAGGAAAAAGAAATACCTGTAATGGAGGCGCTGGATGGCCAGCTCATCACCAATAAACTTACCTGCAAACCCAAAGTGGAGGCCGGAAAAATAATCAGCGATACAGTCAATGATATACTGAAGATTGCAGTGGTAAACAGGTACCACCCGGCGCCGGTGGCCAAAGCTTTTATCAGGAATATCGGACTGCAATCGGGCGCCATCGCGTCTTCGGTTGCGCACGACAGCCATAATATTGTGGTTGCCGGCACAGACGATGAAAGCATTTGCCGGGCAGTAAACCTGGTTATTGAAAACCAGGGCGGCATCAGTTGTGTTGACAACAACACAGCTATGGTGCTGGCATTGCCGGTAGCCGGTTTAATGAGCAATGAAAATGGTTACCATATAGCATCCTCGTACACCGCCATAGACGCCATGGCAAAAAGCCTGGGCAGCAGGTTATCGGCTCCATTTATGACGCTTTCCTTTATGGCATTGCTGGTCATTCCGCACCTGAAACTCAGTGATAAAGGTTTGTTCGACGGGGATAGTTTTGAACTTTTACCCAGCATGGATTAAAATGCATTCCGTCAATCCATTCCCGCTATTTATTGGCAGAAACCAGCCGGGGATAGCCAGCCAGGTTTTTTCACCGCCATTTTACCTTATTTTACCGTCTTTTCAACACGCCAGACCTTAAAAGCATAGTCTGGGGTGGAATACCCTCCTATTTTTGCCAAATAAACAACTGAACCATGGATATGCAAAATCAGGATCCCAATATTAATACACCCCGCCACAGCGGGCGCGTATTTGGCGGGCTGTTCTTACTGGTGCTGGGAGCCATTTTCTTTTTAAAGCAAGCTGATTTTATTTTTTTTCCTGGCTGGCTATTTTCATGGCCTATGATACTCATTGCCGTGGGCATCTTTACAGGTCTTAAACATAATTTCAGGGGCGCCGGCTGGCTGATACCCATTGTGATCGGTGGTATATTCCTGATAGACCGTATGAATCTTGGGCTCGATCTGCACCGGTTTATTGTTCCTGCCATTTTAATTTGTATCGGGCTAACATTGATACTGCGCCCCAAAAGAGGCGGTGGTTGGGATAATTGGGGTGGCCGGGGCCGTTATAGAAGAGACCGCAATTTTATTCAGCAAGACGGTCCCATCATTACCCCGCCGCCACCGGTTCCGGGAGCAGATATTCCACCTTCCGATTTTTATAAATCAGAATACTCCGGTTACAAAGATGATTTTATAGATATTACTTCTTTTATGGGCAGTGCACAACGGATTGTAGTGTCAAAAAACTTCCGTGGAGGCGATATTACTTGTTTTATGGGTGGCGCAGAAATAAACCTTACCCAGGCAGATATCAGCGGGCCGGTAGTAATAGACATGACCGCGGTAATGGGTGGCGTAAAACTGATAGTACCCCCCAACTGGGAAGTAAAATCTGAGGTAAACACCATCATGGGCGGAGTAGAAGACAAGCGGCAGGTGCAGGGCAAAATCATCGATTTTAATAAAGTACTGGTGCTAAAAGGCACCGCTTTTATGGGTGGTATAGAATTGAGGAGTTTTTAAAATTAACCGATCAATTGTCCTGTTTACAGGAAATGGTTTGTAATAATAAGAGTACCCGCGAAAATGCATACCCTAATCTAATCCCCGATAATTCAACTCAACCAAAATTTATTGTATGAACTGGTACCTCACAAAAATAGTTTATCAGATCATTTGCGGCGAAGGCAACCATACCGCTCAGTTTGATGAACAATTACGGTTAATTGCCGCACCAGATGAACAAGCGGCTTTTCACAAAGCCCAGCGCATCGGTTTAATGGAAGAAGAAAGCTTCCTGAATCAGAAAAAGCACCTTGTAAGATGGAAATTCATAGATGTATGTGAATTGTACAAATTAAGCGAGCTGATAGATGGCGCTGAAATTTACAGTCGTATACAGGAAGCAGATGACGCCGGTCGTTTCGTTGCCATGATACGCAGTAAAGCCGATTATATAATGGGTGAAAACGTTTTACGTTCTTTGCAATTAATTTAAACCAGCTTGCCTTGGCAGCGATTCCATTTTCACAAAGAAGATTTTTGTTTGTATTTATCACCTGGTGGCTTATCTGGGCTGCCATGCAGGCCTGGATATTGTATGGACTGGACTTTTCCCTGCAATTAAGCGTTAAAGACAGTTTCTTATCAAATTTATTACTGGCCGGCGCCTGTATACTTATAAGCAACAACCTTAAATACTATTTGCCGCAACAGCACCGTTACGGTTACCTGCTTGGATTGTGCGTTTTAACAGCAGGCGCCTGGATACTGGCTATAAAATACATACTCCCCAACGCCATTACCAGCAATGAAAACAATTATGATCTATTTCTTATCAGGTCATTGCCGGTACGTTTTGGAGTAGCTTTCCTGGTTACCGGTTGCATGGCCATGGTGAGCGTACTCTGGCATGGGTTTGAAGACCAGAAAATAAGCGCCCTGCGTAAAACAGAAGCAGAACAGCTTACCAAAGATGCAGAGCTGTATAAACTGCGGCAGCAATTGCAACCGCATTTTTTATTCAACAGCCTCAATTCTATCAATGCCCTGATTGGTATCCGCCCGCAGGAAGCAAGAACCATGGTACACCAGTTGTCTGATTTTTTGCGCGGCACATTAAAAAGAGAGGAACAGCAATGGATAGTGGTGGAAGAGGAACTTGAATACCTCCGGCTTTACCTGGAAATAGAGAAAGTGCGTTTCGGCAACCGGCTATCCACCATTTTTGAAACAGCGCCAGATTCACTGCAAATGAAAATACCCGCCATGCTGCTGCAACCCCTGGTAGAAAACGCCATAAAATTTGGCTTGTACGATACCACCGGCGAAACCATCATACGCATCAATACAGGTATCAGCAACAATATGCTGGTAGTAACCGTACAAAATCCGTTTGATGCGGAAACTTCGCAGCCCAGGCGTGGAACAGGTTTTGGTCTGCATTCCATTCAACGCAGGCTATACCTTTTATTTGCACGCAATGATTTACTAGTAACCAATGCAGCAAACGATACATTTATAACTACGGTAAGAATTCCGCAGCCTTTGCGGGAACCGCATAAGAATACGGCCTCAATCAATAAAGCATCCGGCAAACCAAACAATATTTTATAAACAGCAACCATGAAAAAAGTTATTATCATAGACGATGAGCCATTGGCAAGAAGTATTGTAGCAGAATATTTACAAACATACCCGCAATTGCAGCTGGTACAGGAATGCAACGATGGTTTTGAAGGTATTAAGGCCATCATGCAGCACCAGCCGGATATTATTTTCCTGGATATCCAGATGCCCAAGATCAATGGTTTTGAAATGCTGGAACTGGTGGAACAGCCACCTGCCGTTATTTTTACTACTGCCTTTGATGAATATGCCATCAGGGCATTTGAAACACATGCTGTTGATTACTTGTTAAAACCCTTCAGTAAAGAACGATTTGATAAGGCCATTCAAAAATGGCTCGATCAGAAATCAGTCACCACCGCAACACCAGCAGCAACAGAATCGTTGCTGGAAGCGGTATCACTGTCTCCCGGGCAAAACCAGCGCATCGTAGTAAAAAATGGCGCGCGCATAAAAATCATCCCTGTACACGATGTGTTTTACCTGGAAGCGGCAGACGACTATGTAAAAATTCATACCGCAGACAGCTATTACCTGAAAAATAAAACCATGGCGCATTTTGAGAAAGCGCTGGATACACAGCAGTTTGCACGTTGTCACCGTTCTTATATGGTAAACGTACAGCATATCGTACGCATCGACCCTTATGAAAAAGACGGGCATATTGCCATTCTGAAATCGGGCGGTAAAGTACCGGTAAGCAAAACAGGTTATGTAAAACTGCGGCAGGTACTGGGTTTATAATACCCATTTTTATATTCTTTTGATTAGAGTGTGTTGACAAATAAAAAAGAGTACTCGTTTATTGCCGGAAATATTTGAAGCATTGCCGGACCGCGCAAAGCCGCAGGTTTATTTTGGGTCAGGAATTGTTTTTCGATTCAACAAAATACATATCCATTGCACCTTTGTTTTTGGCTTCAATCTTTCCGCGGTGGCTGCACGCAAATTTATCCTTAATCATTTGGTAGGTGGTGCTGGATATATTCACTTTATTGATTTCACCGGCAGTTTCCATACGTGCAGCCAGGTTTACTGTATCACCCCAGATATCATATGCAAATTTTCTGGACCCTACAATGCCGGCAACCACCGGCCCTGTATGAATGCCGATCCGAATTTCAAAAAATGGTTCCTGAAGCGCCCGCTTCTTGTTTTTATAGGCTTCCATAAAATCCCTGATAGCGAGTGCCGCCCTTACGGTATCTTCCGGGTGGGTAAAATTCATGGCCGGCAAACCGCCGGCACAGATATAGGCATCGCCCATGGTTTTTATTTTTTCAAGCCCGTGCTGTTCCACCAATTCATCGAAATGCCGGTAGCAGTGATCTATTTCCTGTACGAGTTGTTCCGGGGTCAGCGCTTCACTCACCTGCGTAAAGTCTTTAAAATCGGTAAACATTATGGTAACGGAAGGAAATCGACGGGCTTTGGAGGAACCCTTCTCTTTCAGTTCTTCTGCAATATCAGCGGGCAGGATATTGAGCAGCAGGTCGTCGGATTTTCTTTTCTGTTCGGTCAGCTGACCATTCGCCTCCTGCAGTTCACGCGTGCGGCTGTTTACTTTCATTTCAAGGGTCAGATTAGACTGGTTCAGATCTGCTGACAAACCTTCTATCCGGCGGTAAGCGGTTGCATAATGCGATGCTAGTATATAAGCCTGCAATACCAGAAATGTGCTGAATGCATAAAACAATACAAAAGGGCTGTTGATAATAAGCTGTGCGGCCAGAATATCGTGTACAATGGCGGCAAACAGCAGGCAATAACTCAGGAATGATATCACCGCGTAATCCCTTTTGTTTGAAAGGGCCCGGAGAATACTGTATATCATATAAAAACATTCCAGCACCACTATCATTTGTATATAAGTAATGTATTTGCTGAAGACTGCCGCGGGAACCAAACAAATGAACAAGGATTCTGCCGCACCCACCCATAGTATGGCATTGCGGACTTTCTTTGACCATTCTGCCGGGTAAAACTGGCAGGCAACCATCGCATACATGGGAACACCGAGTGTGACTGTCAGATACTCTATCCGGAAACCAACAGCAAGTGAAAAATTTGGAAACATACTATAGATAATTCGTTCGCCTGTAAATAAGCTCCGAACTGTAGAATCCAGGCAAAGCATGGCAAACCAAAAAGAAGCATATTCTGTTCTGCGTAGCAGGAAAATAAAAATATGATAGACAAAAAGAATAAACATAGCACCGGCCAGTAACAGTGTTGCGTTTCTTTCACTGTCTCTTGCAGCCATCACTACCGGATAATCGCCGAGTTCAATACTGGTCCAAAGGCCGCCTTTATCATGAAAGAAATTGCTTACCTGCACTACAACGTCAAGCGAATCTGTATTATTGACAAATGGCCTTACCAGGGGTAGAAACTGGGGCAGTGCGGTCTCTGGATTGGATGATACGGTTCCGTTACCTGCAATGAACACCTGGTTTATCCATAAGCGATATGCACTACCGGCATCCATCATGCGCAGACCGTTCAGGCGCAGACCGGCACAATTTTTTACTACCAGGCGATAGGTGGCCACGCCCTCTCCTTCTATTTTTTTTCCGCCTGTTACAAGACCGTTCCAGTGACCTGGTACGAGCGCCCTGGTATCCGGGTGCAAATCCGGATTCGCCGCAAAATCGGTGGGCGATAAAAGCCGGCCGTAATAAAAATCCCATTCACCGTCCAGGGCAATCGGCTGTATATTGTTCCTGTCCCGGCTGGCGAGATCCATCCTGCCGCCATGGGCAATGATAAGCGTGGGATCAATGTGGGGGGTACAGGAAGCAAGTGCGCCTGTAATGCAACAGGCAAAAAAATATCCGGCGAGTTTCATGTATGATTTGAAAAGAGTTGTTATCCGATCCCGGCTGGTTCGTTACTTTCTCAATGTAAAACATTTTTGTTATTGGGCCCGTTAATACTGCGTTTGAATTCAACCAATAACACATATGGCCGCTTTAACACGGGAAGGGGATTTATTCAATGGGTATTTTCATATGAAAACAACCGTTAGCATTGCATCGGCTTTGGCAAGCCATGGTGCTAAAAGATTTGTGACCCTGTTGTGCTTATATTCTTTCTTAATTTTCTGGTGCACGGACTGCCTTCGCCACAACGATGCTACACTGCCGGAATCATTTTGAACCTAAAAATAAGCAGGCTGATGAATGTAAGCTCCACCGGATTTTTCATGAAACGCCGGCGGGGCGGCTGCCTGGAAACGTTAAAGAGAGGGTGGTTTCATTGGATGTACTGTTGCTGATATAAATACAGCCACCGAGGCGTTCAGCCTGGCGGGAGATTGCTTCAAATTCTTTTTTGATAGCTGCTTCGTGGCGCAAATCCTGATATTTTATCTGGAGCAGGATAATGTTATGAAACGCTTTGGCGACAACCCTGATGTATTGGCTGGCGGCATGATTGGCGGAAGATTGCAACAGTCCATATAGCAGGCTATTCATGCTCTCCCTGCAGGTATTTATCCGTAAACCGGAATGTACATCGTTGATGATTTTTATTTTGGGGTAAGCAGGCATCACACCGATAGCTGATTGTTCAACCAGGTTGTTCAAATTCATTTGCAAAAAGTTTTCAAATGTAGACTACTACATTCAGGTACACTACAAGATTACAGCGGAAAAACTAGCTGGCCAATAGGTGTTTACTGCGATTCCGGTTAGTGATTTTTCTATAAAATGGTATTCCCCGGGAGGTAATTGTATTCGTAAATTGTCATCTTTCACACCGGATAGTTTTAGCAGTAACTTTCTATTTAAAATTCTACATGATACCGGGCCATTATTGGTTACTGACTATTTGCGGGGTACGAAACATGAATAAAAGTGATGGAACGTTTGCGATGAAGAAATAACGGGGTTAAAGACAACAGAATACCAATGACAATTGCCTATTACGCGCACTGAATAAAGGTAAAAAGTTCCAGCCGGTGGTTTTCGCACAAATAAGAGATCGCTAAACGGTTGATTATAATCATATTCTCTTGTCGCCAGCAGTATGTTGTTGATCGTAAATTTACTTAGTAAATTTACGATCAACCCCTTTTTTGTTCCCCATTTATCAACACTCAAGGGGCCTTTATATTTAGCATTGCCCCATTGGTTATATTTGAATGCCTGTATACTCCCAGGCAAAGAAACCGTGCAACCGTGATTATACACAGCAAATCAAAACTAATTGATACCGGAAAAAACCACCTGCAGGATCTCTCCAATGTAGTGGTAAAAGATCTGCGTGAATACGGCGTGGAGCAGGCTGGAACCTATAAAGGTGGTGTGGAAGCTTATAAGGGCATGCTGAATAAAATACGCAGCGGCTCCATACTTACCGAGCAGGATTCGCTGCGGCTGGTAGCAAAAACTGAAGAGACAAAAAACAGAATACAAAAACAGATCGATGCACTGCTGGAGAAATATTATGAACTGAAAAGCCGTGCAGATGAAATACACAATAGCCGCGATATAACAAAGGGTTTGGTGCCCATAAAACAAACAGAGATAAACCTGCTTAAAAACCAGGTAGATGAAATTGAAACCACGCGGGCAGCAGTGCATAATAACAAATACAACACTTTTAGCTGGGGCACTTATATCTTTCTTTTTTTCCTGTTGCTGGCATTGTCTTTTTACCTGCTATACTTTTATATGAGCGTGGCAGATTTTGCATTGAACGGGGTAGACCCTATGTCGCTCTTCCAGGAAGGCCGCTTAAATATTCAGTTGCTACCCAACATGCGACGGCTTATTTACCTCATCATAAATTATCCGCCACTGATTGTTTTTCCTACTATTTTCTTTGCACTGGGTACCGCCATTCATTTGTTTTCTGAAAAGGGGATACGTTTCAAGAAAATTGTGATTGGCCTGCTGGCACTCGTTTTTATAGGCGATTTATTGCTGGCCTTTCAGGTACATGAAGGCGTAAATGAAATTCTGATAAAAGCCAACCGCGAAGAATTTAAATCGCTGGTTGTGCCGGTATATGCAGACAGCCGTTTTTACCTGGTACTCTTTCTTGGCTTTGGCGTATTTGCTATCTGGAGCGCCGTATATTATTTACTGCAGATGGAATGGCGGAAACGCAACCAGATTAAACTGCGTTACCAGCGCATCACCCGGTTGCAGGATGAAATTCTTGAGCTGGAAGAAAAACGAATGCTGCACGAAACAGAAATCAATCATATTGCCAAACGAATAGAAAACCTGAGCAAGGAAAAAGATCGTATGGTGCTACCGGTAGATACCATCGAAAAAAATATCAATTATTTCCGCGACGGATGGAATGGCTACTTATCTACTTTATACGGAAGGGAAAAAGGTGAAGAGCAGATAAAAATTATCAATGAGGCATCGGAAACCTATTTGCGTGAACTGAAAGAATTCCAGGAATCATACTTTAAATAATTATACATGCGGCGTTACGGGTACCTGTTACTGGCAGGTTTGTTTTTTTTGTGGGGTTGCAATGAATTTCAACAGGCGGTGAAAGACGCCAAAAAAGAAATTCCGCCGCCACCCAAAGACAATTATATTATCCTGCTCGATGTAAGCGACCGGATTCTTTACAATAACCAGCAGCAGGTGCCCAAAGATATTTCAGTGGTAAATGCTATTTACGGTGTTTTTAAATCAAAGCTGGGTGTAAAAGATCCAACGCATCTTTATTATTCCCTGCATGACAAATTAAAAGTCTTGATTGCGCCCCAGAAGACAACCCCCAAAAGCCTGTATGATATGGTGGGAAGCCTGCGCATTGATCTGTCTGCCGAACAACCCGATAAAAAATCTGTGCTGATAGATGAAACAGAAAAAACATTTACTAAAGTATTGCCCGAAATCTACAAGATGGCCGTAATAGGCAATAACAGTACCGCCTATTCGGGAGCAGATATCTGGAAATACTTTAATGAAGACCTGGCCGATGACCTGGAAAAAGATGCACAGAATACCCTGTTTATTATTACTGACGGATACATGGATCTTGAAAAAACGGAAGAACGTCCAGCGCAAAATAACCGTTTCGCTTCCTGCTCGCAGATCATTAATTCTTTAAAAAAATATCCCGACTGGGAAACAAAATTTACGGAAGGCGATTATGGTATGCTGCCAATCGCAAAAAAGTTTCCCAACCTGCGTGTGGTCTTGTTACAGGTAAATCCCAAAGAAGACTGGAACGGCGAATACAGCCTGCTTACTAAAATCTGGGGCAAATGGTTTACAGAAATGGGCATCAGTAATTATCGTTTTATAAAAGACGAAAACGTGAATGAAGTGAAGGAATCGATGGAAAAATTTATGGATGTAAAAGTAGCAGGCAAATTGACGCCCGTACCCTGGACAAAAATTACCACCATCGACAGCAGTCTATTTGCCATACCCGAAACACCTGTAATAAAAGAAAAAACTGTTACCACTTCACTGCCGCTTACCTCAGCAACGAACGATAATAAACCTGCCAGTGCTTCCGCAAACCCGGCCAATGGCGTTAAGCCGGTAATAAGGGCCGACAAAAGTCCTGGAAGTGAGGCGCCGGATGAATCGGATGCAGGTATTCTTACCGGTAAAAAAAAAGATAATACGGCTGTAAAAAAATCAGCGTCAAAAGAAGATGATATCCTGAAAGACGGTACGCCCGCCAATGGTTTTAATACAGGCATTAAAAAAGAATCAAAGAAAGAACCACTCACCATCTCCGGCAGGCCGAAACAATAGTAATAACGTTCAAAAAAAATACATTTTCAACTGTTAACTGAGTTCCTGTTCAATATGAAAAAATACCTGCTGTTCTTTTTTATTGGCCTGTTTGCAATCAGTACGGTTGCCGCACAGGATTATTACAGGAAAATAAACAATGCACTTCGTTATATAAAGCTGGGCAATACTTTACGGGAAGCACAACAATATGATCTCAGTGAAAAATACCTGCGGCAGGGACTTCAGATAATAACCGAACAGGGCGATAAATACTGGGAAGCGGCCACTTATGAAAACCTGGGACTTTTATACAAAGACCAGGACAAACCAGAAGATGCCGCCCGTTATTTTAATAAGGCCCTTGCCCTTTACCGGCAGCTAAAAATGTCTTTGAGCGAAAAGGCCCTGGAGCAAATGCTCACGGGTGCCGAAGGCCGGGAACAATCCTATGCAGGTATTGAAATAGGCGCCAAAGGCATTAAACTTAGTATACTGGGCATCCAGTTAAACAGCAATGGCGAAGTAGAATACATCTTAAAAGCCGATTCATCCGTAAACCCCGAACCGGCGGCGCTTACACCCCAGTCTCAGCAGGAAACAGCGGATGCGGTGAGAAAATTCATAGATATCGCCAGAACCCGCTATGGCATTGGCGCAGAAAAAATATATGTTGTTATCAGCAGCGGCTTAAAAGCAGAACTCGATAAAAAAGACAAAGGTGCTGAATTTGTAAAAACCGTAACCCCGCCGGGCTCCGCTCCCGACTTTTCAATTAGATCAGTTACGTCGGCCGAAGAAGCGGAACTGGCTGTGCTGGGCACGGTGCCACCCAAACGCCGGTACAGCACCAGCCTCATTGATGTGGGCAGCAGCAAAACCAATGGCGGTTATTTTATGGATGCATCGCAATCTTTTGATGCCGTATATTTTCCGGTAGGCACCAAAAGCTTTGTATCGATGGTTAAAAGCAAAAATCCATTCAATATAAATGAGTTTGCGCGTTATGCAGAATCGCTTTTCAGAGACAGCCTTGCCCGCATGGTGCGCGATGAACTGGGTCGCAGGGCGGGATTGCGCAACCGGAGTGCCACCTACCTGGGAGGCGGTATTGTCTGGTGTATTGCTACTTATTTATATCCTGAAAAATGCAACGATAATTATGTTGAACTAACACCAGACGATATACGCCGTTTCAGGAGTATGCTGCTCAGTAATTATTTAAAGACCATTCAGCCCGATATATCCAATATTACCAATGAGACACTGATGCTGGATGCCCGTAAAACCATCAGCCGTGCACAAAATACCTACGACCAGGAATCACTGATTGCAGGCGCTATATGGATAGACGGGCTTATGAAAGAATTAAATACAACACAGCCGGCTAAACGCTTTTACTTTTCAAAATACGCTTATGTGGGCTGGATTTCAGGATACATCTCACGCGCAGTGGCAGAAGAGTACAAAAAGAAAAGCGAGCAGTAATGCCCTTGAATAATATGAAAGTCCTGAAATTAATTTTTTCATCCGCAATAATATGTATGTACTGAATGATGCCGGGTGGTGGCATCACTTGTAATATTACACGCCATAAATATTCCTTGTCAGAAAATCATTTTTAAACTTACCGGTGGGATCATATTCATGCAGCATTTTTTTAAATGCCGGCAATTGCGGATACAAAGCAGCCAGTCGCGCAGCAGACATCGTAAACAATTTGCCCCAATGCGGTTTGGCATTGAAGGGTGCCAGTTCTTTTTCTATGACCGGCAATAATTTTTTTACCGCCGCCCATTCCTGTTTCCAGGTAAAATGAATGGCAACGGATGGTTGTTTGTAACAGGGACTCATCCAAAAATTATCTTCATCAATGGTTCTTATTTCGGAGATAAACAAATGCGGGCCGGTTTGTTTACCCAGGCGGGCGACAGCCTGTATGGCTTCTACCGCGTGTTTGCGCGGAACAAAATATTCTGATTGCAATTCTACTCCGCTGCTGGGTGTAAAGCCCATTTTAAAATGAGGCAATCTTTCATACCATGCACCCGGCACACCCATCTGGTCTGTACAATTTTCGGCAGATAATGTTGCTATGGGATGCAAGTTTTTGGTGGCGGCCTTTGCGCCAAAGAAACCGGCGGTAAAATCTACTTTGCTGTTATCCGTTAACTTGCTTTTGATCCATACTTCATTTATGTTGTCTGTTTGCCAGTCCGTAAAAAAACTTACGCTGTAACCGGCACCGGCTATCGCTTCAAAATGATCTTTTAATTGTGTCATGGGCAATTGTTCAAAAACATCCTGCCGCATTTTAAAACCGGGTTGCAGATCCAGCGTTAGTTGGGTGATTACACCCAAACCCCCGAGGCCTACCACAGCCGCATTGAATTTTTCTCCGTCTTTTTCCCTGGTCAGCACCACCGTTTCCCCCGATGCCGTAATAAATTTTATGGCCGCCACCGCCGTTGACAGGTTACCGTTTTTTATTCCGGAACCATGGGTGGCCGTGGTGCACGCACCTGCAACTGATATATGTGGCAGCGAAGCCAGGTTGTGCAAGGCAAATCCTTTGTCTTCGAGGTAAGGGCACAATTGCCCATAATTGATACCGGCTTCAATGGTAACAGTACGCGCCACTGCATCCAGCGACACTACCTTATCCATTTTTTTCAGCGAAATAAAATTGTCTTTACTATCTGCGATATTGTTGAAACAATGGCGTGTGCCCAGCACTTTCAGCTTTTCATACTTTTTTATCATTGCAGCAACCTGCTCCACCGATTCCGGCAGGTACAGCCTGTCTGTACTGTAGACAAGGTTTCCCGCCCAGTTTTTTATTTTTTCTCCGGGTAACCAGTCAGCAAATGGTGTAAACAACGGTGCAGTCATTAGTGTGGAAGATAATTTGATAAATGTTCTTTTTTTCATAGCAAACTTTCTTTATTGTTTTGTGTGTTAAGTGTTAAGTTTTGTGTGTTGAGTATCTATAACGAAGCCTTCAATTATTCCCGTATGGTTAAAGCATATATTATTACACAGACTCAACACTTCACAAATCATAACACCAACACCAAGCAAAGGAACACAGCACTTAACACACAACACGATATAGTTAAGCTTCGCTCCCCAGCCACAATGCCCCGTTGATCGAATTCCTGGCGGCGCCGGTTACGGAAGCCAGTACATTGTATTCTTCGCGCCACCGCAATACGCCTATCAACGCCATCACCAGTGCTTCTTTATAATTGACCAGTTGTTTGCCGGGAACTGTTACTTCTATACCGGTTGGCTTCAATTGCGCGCCAATTCTTTCTACCATAAAAGTATTGAATGCGCCGCCACCGGTGATCAGCAATTTAGAAGGTATGGCTGCCGGTTCCTTGTCTTTCACAACAGATTGTATGGAATTGCTTATTTGCACAGCAATATGTTCTGCATAGGTTCTCAATGCATCGGCAACAGGAAGCCGGTATTGCTGTACCAAAGGAAAAACAGTGGCAGTTCCAAAATCATTGGCCAGCGATTTTGGAAAAGGCTGCCGGTAATAATCCAGTTCATTCAATTGTTTCAGTAACGGTTCATGCACCAAACCGGTAGCCGCCATATTGCCGTTATCGTCATAGGGTTGTCCTGCGGGCTTTATAATCAGGTTGAGCACCCGGTTGGCGGGGCATACATCAAAGGCAATGTATTTATCGGGCAGGTTAAAGGATAGATTGGCAATCCCTCCCAGGTTCAAAAACATATCATACTCATACAACAACAGTTTTTCGCCGATGGGCACAATGGGTGCCCCCTGGCCACCCAGTGCTATATCCATTGCACGCAGATCACTCACCACCGGCAAACCCGTTACCGCTGCAATGGCCGACCCATCGCCCAGCTGGGCAGTCATTTTTTGTGCCGGTACATGAAAAGTAGTATGCCCGTGAGACGCTACCAGGTGCACCTGGTGATGCAGCTGGTGATCGTTTATGAATTTGTTGACTGCCGTCCCCGTATAATGACCATAATCTGCATGCAATTGCTGGTAACCTGTTGCTGAATCATTCACAGCATTGCTCAATTTATCTATCCATTCCTGGGTGTAAGGCAGACAATCTGTATGCAATATTTCATAGGTCCACTTGCCACCCGTTTCCTGTAAATGAACATATGCAATATCCAACCCGTCCAGCGAACTTCCACTCATAAGCCCTATAGCCTTATATACCATCTTATATTTGATTTTTGATTTACGGCTGCAGCATTTAGATTTGCCCTGGCAAATTACGAATTACATGGCTCCGGAATATGACAAAGGGTTGAATTAAATAACATTGGCCGTTTACAGCTACTAAAATAAAAGGTTGGTGACAAAATATTTTTTACATTTATCCGGATTGCATTTTTCAAACAAAACCGCTTATCATGGTTGTTAATCTGAGCCAGCACTATTCATTGTTGAGCGATTGGGTAGCAGAATTAAGGGACATTGAACTTCAGGGCGAGCGGATGCGTTTCCGCCGCAACCTTGAGCGTATCGGGGAAGTAGCAGCATTTGAAATCAGTAAAGAGCTCACTTATGTAGAAAAAGAAATTCAGACGCCGCTGGGTATTTCCAATTGTAAAATTCTGGCCGAGCAACCGGTGCTGGCCACCATTCTTCGCGCCGGTCTTCCATTGCACAATGGTCTGCTGAATTATTTCGACAAGGCCGATAACGCATTTATCTCCGCTTACCGCAAGCACAACAAAGACGGCACTTTTGATATCAGCCTCGATTATGTTAGCTGTCCCGAACTGGAAAACAGGGTGGTCATTGTGTCTGACCCCATGCTGGCAACGGGCTCATCGCTGGTGAAAACCATCCAGTTCCTGAGAGAAGAAGGCCATCCTTCCAAAATACATGTAGTAGTTGCCATTGCCTGCACAGTGGGTATAGAATACGTGCTTCGCAGCGAGCCCAATTGTAAAGTATGGTGCGGCGCAATTGATGATGAACTTACGGCAAAGGGCTATATAGTTCCCGGACTGGGAGATGCCGGCGACCTTGCTTTTGGCAACAAAGTACAGATGTAAGAAGGGTAAAAGGTGGAAGGCCGGGAAAGGTGAAAGGCTAAAGGTTTAGGGTTTAGGGCCTACATCGATGTTTGCCATACGCCCCCACTTGCACCTTACACCCTACACCTTATACCTTATACCTTAATGCAGCGGAATTTTTACTTTGCAACTCTTGTAAATGTTTGTATTTTGTACGGATTTAACAACAGATATGAAGAGAACCGCACTGCTTGTAACCATCGCACTATTGATAAAAATGCAAATGCTGGCACAGGATCCGCATTTTTCGCAGTTTTTTTCTTCTCCCCTCACCTTGAATCCGGCCCTTACGGGCAAATTCGATGGGGTTTTCAGGGCTGCCGGCAATTACCGCGACCAATGGCCGGCTATCAGTAAAGCCTTTGTCACTTCCACCCTGTCTATAGATGCTCCCCTGCTCACCAGCCGCATCAACCCCAATGATGTATGGGGCGTAGGTGTAATGGCCATGACAGACAAGACCGCCGACGGCATATTGAACAGCAACTATATTTCGGTATCCACGTCTTACCACAAAGGCCTGGATGAAGATGGTTACCACCAATTGGGTTTCGGGTTCCAGGGTACTTATTCATCGAAGCGACTGGACGGCTCCAAAATAAATTTTGAAAATGAACTGGCCCTGGACGGTACCTGGACCCTCCCCAGCAACGAGTCTATAGACGGCCGGAATATCAATATCAATTATTTCGATTTCAATGCCGGCCTTTTGTACAATGGATCTTCCGATGGTAAAAACAATTTTTACCTCGGCGCCTCCATGTATCATATCAACCGGCCAAAGGAAAGCTTTTTCGGCAGCGGCTATTATACGCTGAATCCGCGCTTAACCGTACACGGTGGTGGCTATTTTAAAGTGGGTGAAACCACCACTTTGCATCTTACTGCATTGTTCAGTCAGCAGGCGGGCGCCCATGAAACGGTATTGGGCGGTGCAGTTGCGTTTAACCTCAATAACGATGAGACCGAAAACCCCACTAATTTCTATGCAGGCAGCTGGCTTCGCTTTAACGATGCTATTATACCCTACCTGGGACTGGAATGGGGCGATTTCAGGCTGGGCATGACCTACGATGTAAATTATTCCAGCCTTAAAGCAGGTTCGCAAAGCCGCGGGGGTATTGAAATATCCCTTATCTACATTAAAATGCCGGCTTCCGGCAGAAAAGGTATTCCCTGTCCTAAGTTTTAAAGAAGTATTAGAAAGTTTTCCTCCTTTACCACAACGGAATGCACCATCCGGATGCTTTAACTATTTGATTGTTGAAAGCCGGGGTAACTATTTATTTTCAAAACTTTCTAACGGAAAACATCAAACGTATTTTAGAATTGAGCAAGTCCACTGCACAACGCGTTCCTACGGAACGCAGACAGAAAAAAATTGGTTCACTACCCACAAAGTGTTCCGCTGGAACACACGTTCGCGTTGTCACAAATGCATCAGATCTGTCCGTAATCGTTTCGTTGCAACGCTGATAGGGATTGAGATAGCACCCCCGTCGGCAGGATCGGCAATAGCACCCCTTCGGCAGATTGGCAATAGCACCCCGTCGGGGTGAGTTGTGGGTAGAAAAGATAAAATTAATAGTCCCGTTCCGGAGGAACGAGTTGTGCAAAATCAAAGCATTGGTATAATGAACGGCATAAGAGCTATCACATTATTGTGTTGATGAGACTTTTATAAGAGTGATCATTTACCGGAACGGCATTTCAACCTTCCGGCCAATTAAAAACATTTTTTAATCAGATGCAAATTCCGGTTTTAAGAACTCTTTTTCACTTTTTGCAATTACCACGGTAGCCACGCCATTGCCAATCAGGTTGGTAATGGCCCGTGCTTCGCTCATGAATTTATCTACGCCCAATAAAAAAGCGAGCCCTTCCACGGGTATTTTATGAATGGCGGTCAGGGTGGATGCCAGCACAATAAAACCACTGCCGGTAACACCTGCTGCACCCTTTGAAGTGAGCATCAGAATGCCGATAATACTTATTATCTCCGTCCACGATAAATGCACATCATACAATTGTGCTAAAAAGATAACAGACATGGAAAGATAAATTGACGTGCCATCCAGGTTGAATGAATAACCGGTAGGCACTACCAATCCAACCACCGATTTGCTGCAACCCATATTCTCCAGCTTAATGATAATAGATGGAAGAGCGGCTTCGGAGGAAGAGGTGCCCAGTACAATAAGCAGTTCTTCTTTTATGTATTTTAAAAATTGCCAGATGCTTTCCTTGTAATAACGCATAATAGCGCCCAGCACTACAAACACAAACACCAGCATGGTGGCATAAACCGTAATCATCAGTTTACCCAATGGAACAAGGGTATGCAACCCAAACTTGCCAATGGTGAAAGCCATTCCGCCAAATGCACCTACCGGCGCCAGGTACATCACATATTTCAATCCCTTAAAAACAACTTTGGATATAAAAGAAAGACCCGCAACAATTGGCTTTTTATTCTGGCCATTGTAAATGCTCAGGCCAATACCCACCAGTATAGCAACTATCAATACCTGCAGCGTAAAATTGGATGAAATAAATGTGGCCCAGTCGATACCCTTACCCGGATGCGATGTATATTTTGATGCATCCTGTATTTGCAAACCGGTTTTATTGATCTTTCCGGGTTGTATAATATTGGCTACTATAATACCAATCACCAGTGCAATGGTGGTTACAATTTCAAAATAGACAAGCGACTTCACACCTATCCTTCCTGCTTTTTTAAGGCTGCCCATACCGCTAATACCCAGCACAATGGTAAGAAAAATAATGGGGCCGATAAACAGTTTGATGATATCGATAAATAATTTACCCAACTTCTCCATTTTTATAGCAGTAGCCGGATAATAGTGGCCCAGCAAAATACCGGCAACAATGGCAATCAATACCCAAAAGGTAAGGTTGGTTACAACAGTTTGCGTGAATGTTTTTTTACGAACGGTTGACTGCTGGATCAATGTTTCAGGATTTAAATGATTTTTTTCCGCTCACGTATGGATTGTCTTTTATAAAAAACCGGTAGGGCAACAGCGCGTCTTCGGCAGCATAGTCCACTCCAATCCTGGGCGTAGCTGCTATTTGTGATGACCGTAGTTTAACCCCATCACCGGCAATGTAAATCGCATCGTTGAGCAAAGACTGGCTGGTATGTATCACCGATATACCCAATGCTTTTGAAACGTTGCCCGGTCCGCGGCCTATGGAATAATCCAGTTTTTCTTTTTTCATTCGTTGCAGCATCACCGGTATACCGGTAACAGGTTCCACCGCCCTGATCAATATTGCATGCGGCGTATCCCGGATATTGGTTACCACATTAAAAAGATGGTGTATCCCATAACAGAGATACACATAGGCAGTACCGCCTGCAGCATACATAATTTCTGTTCTTTTGGTACGGCGGCCGCCAAAAGCGTGCGATGCCTTGTCAACAATACCATTGTAGGCTTCTGTTTCTGCAATACGCCCCGCCGTAAGATGGCCATCGAATGTTGTAACCAGTAATTTGCCCAGTAATTCCTTTGCAATTGTAACAACGTCCTTGCGCAAGTAAAATGAAGCAGGCAGCTTTTTCATAATAAAAATATCTTCATCTGCCCTCAAAGTAATACATTTATAGCTCAATAATCCAACCTGTGCTAAAGGAAATTGTAACAGCCATACAATCATATTACAGGGCACACCTTTTTATAAGCAAGCACCGCTTATGGAAATGGATTATTATACCCGGCGTGCTGTACATGATACTTTTTGCCATTGGCATGTATTTTTTCTGGACTTCTTCGGGCCATGCAGTTACCTGGCTGAGCGAACTGATAGGCATAGAACGCTGGTTACAACGCCAGCGCAGCGGCCTGCTCAGTTTTGTTTTTATGATGAGCCGGATAATGGTGCAGTTGCTGTTGCTGCTTTTTTACTTTTCCCTTTTTAAATACCTGTGGCTGATCATCGGTTCGCCGGTATTTGCCTATCTCAGCGAAAAAACCGAATCGTTGCTGGAAGGAACCGATTACCCGTTTAATTTGAGCCAGTTGCTGAAAGATATGTTCAGGGGTATTAAGCTGGCACTGCGCAATGCCCTCTGGCAAACGGTTTATACAATATCCATTCTGTTACTGTCTTTTATTCCGGTAGCTGGCTGGATTGCGCCTGTGGTTTCGCTTTTTGTTGAATGCTATTACTATGGTTTTTCCATGCTCGATTATAGTTGCGAACGGCATAAATTATCTCCCGCCCAGAGTGTTACGTTTATCAGTAACCGCAAAGGGCTTGCTATTGGCAACGGGCTTGTTTTCTACCTGATGCATTTTGTGCCCATATTAGGATGGGTGCTGGCCCCCGCCTATGCCGTTGTTGCTGCCACTATCAGTTTGTATTACCAGGAAAAGGACGTTTGAATGCAATTGCTGATTTTGGGATTTTGAGATTTTGGGATTTCTTATGCCGATATTTTCTTTTGCCGGTATCTGTTTCACGCAGCGGACAAGCGGGGCGGCGCGCAAGAAGAAATTGATGACTGTTGGAATTTGTAATCGCCTGCGCCCGCTGCTTCGCCCACACGCCGCGGGAAACAAAGACCAGCAAACGTGTATCCAGAAATCTCAAAATCAAAAAATCAGCAATAGCGATACATCCTGCCTGATTGTGTTATTGCGGGATTTTGGGATTTCTTGTGCCGGTATCTGTTTCACGCAGCGGACAAGCGGGGCGGCGCGCAAGAAGAAATTGATGATTGTTGGAATTTGAGATTTTGGGATTTCTTATGCAGGTATTTTCTTATGCAGGTATCTGTTTCACGCGGCGGACAAGCGGGGCGGCAAGCAAGAAGAAATTGATGATTGTTGGAATTCGGGATTTTGGGATTTCTTATGCCGGTATTTTCTTTTGCCGGTATCTGTTTCACGCAGCGGACAAGCGGGGCGGCGCGCAAGAAGAAATTGATGACCGTTGGAATTTGTAATCCAGCTTCGCTGGTATGCGTTTGAACATATTTTATCATAACAATCATGAAAATCTGTGTTCCATCAACTATCGCCTGCGCCCGCTGCTTCGTCCACACGCCGCGGGAAACAAAGACCAGCAAACGTGTATCCAGAAATCTCAAAATCACAAAATCAGCGATGGCGTTTATACAACCACATTCACCATCTTATTCTTTACATAAATGATCTTCCTGGGCGGTTTCCCTTCCAGCCATTTTTGAACAGTTTCATTGGCCAGTACAATCTGTTCAACTTCCGGTTGCGAAATGTCAAGCGCAATACTGATATTGGTACGCACCCTGCCATTGATAGATACCGGGTATTCTTTGGTGGACTCTGTTACATGTTTTGCATCAAATACAGGATAGTTTGCATCCAGCACACTACCGGTATTGCCCAACTGCTGCCAGAGCTCTGCCGCAATATGCGGGGCATAAGGTGTTAGCAAGACCAGCAATTGTTCCAGTATTTCTTTTTTATGGCATTTGCTGTCGTTCAGCTCATTTACACAAATCATAAAAGTGCTGACCGCCGTGTTGAATGAAAAACGTTCGGTATCGTCTTCTACCTTCCTGATGGTACGGTGCAATATTTTTAATTCTTCCGCAGTGGGTTTTTCATTGTTCCATACTTTGCCTTTTACTTCGTCGAAAAACAACCGCCATAACTTTTTCAGGAAACGGTGCACGCCTTCAATCCCTTTGGTGTCCCATGGTTTGCTGGCTTCCACCGGACCCAGGAACATTTCATACATACGGAAAGTGTCTGCACCAAACTTTTCTACCAGGTCGTCGGGATTGACTGTATTGAATTTGGATTTCGACATTTTTTCTGTTTCAACACCGCAGATGTACTTGCCATCCTCTAAAATAAATTTTGCATTGGCGTATTCTCCGTTCCGCCATTTTTTGAATTGTTCAATATCCAGTTCAACGCCATCCACAAAATTTACATCAACATGTAATTCAATTGGCGTAAAACCAGGATGAACGCCGGGGTTATCACGCTTTAATAAGTTGTTTACCTCTTTTATTAATTGCCCGGTGGTTTCGGTTTCATGATGAAGAAAAGCATCACGGTATTTTTTTGAAATAAGAATGATGGGCATCTCAGCGTTGCCGGCTTCAGCAGGCGGGAATTGATCCGTCCATTGAAGTCTGTAGATAAATCTTGAACTCCCCGTTATCATTCCCTGGTTCACCAGTCTTTTGTACGGTTCATCGTAACCGATATAGTCCAGGTCAAACAAAACTTTGGTCCACATACGGCTGTAGAGCAAATGACCCACCGCGTGTTCAGTACCACCCACGTATACGTCTACCTGCTTCCAGTAATCGCTTACGGAACGGTCACAAAAACTGGTGTTGTTATGCGGATCCATGTAGCGGAGAAAGTACCACGAAGAACCGGCATAGCCCGGCATGGTGCTGGTTTCGCGACGGGCGCTCATCCCCGTCCCTTCTCCACCTGCGGTGGAGAAGGTTGCCCCTCCGCTGGTCGGGGTTGAGGTCCAATCCGTTAAGTTGGCCAGCGGGCCCTCGCCCATTGGACCAGGGCTATATTTATCCACATGCGGCAGTTCCAGCGGTAATTCATGCTCGTCTAACGGAAATGCCTCATCGTCTATCCAGACAATGGGGAATGGCTCGCCCCAGTAGCGCTGGCGGCTGAACCCCGCATCACGCATTTTATAGTTTATCTGGCGTTTGCCGATGCCCATATCTGCCAGCTTTGTTATTACTACGTCAATGGCATCGCGCATAACCATACCATTTAAAAAACCGGAATTGGAAAGCACCGCATCCTTGGTGGGATTGGCGGTTGTACCGTTGAAAGCATCGCCAATAATATTGGTGATGGGAATATTAAAATGCTTTGCAAAATCATAATCGCGCTGGTCGCCACAGGGTACAGCCATAATTGCGCCCGTTCCATATCCGGCAAGCACATATTCTGCTATCCAGACAGGTATTTCGCGGCCGTCGAAGGGATTGATGGCATAGGCGCCGGTAAAACAACCGGTAATCTGTTTTACTTCGGCCATACGCTCGCGGTCGCTCCGGCTTTTTACGTATGCAAGGTATTTATCAATCGCTTCTTTTTGTTCAGGGGTTGTAATAGATGCCACCAGTTCGTGTTCGGGCGCTATCACCATAAAGTCTACGCCAAAAATGGTATCGGGCCTGGTGGTGTAAACAATCAGCCGTGAGCTTTGAGCTGTGAGCTGCGGGATGGTTGACACGTGGCTCAAAGCTTTCAGCTCAAAGCTTATTTCGGCTCCCTGGCTTTTACCGATCCAGTTGCGTTGTTGTTCTTTTAATGACTCGGAGAAATCAACTTTGTCGAGTCCTTCCAGCAGCCTGTCTGCATAAGCCGTAATGCGCAAATACCACTGGCGCATTTTTCTTTTAACTACCGGGTGGCCACCGCGTTCGCTTACGCCATTTACCACCTCATCATTGGCCAGTACTGTACCCAGCGCCTCACACCAGTTTACCTCTCCAAACGAGGAAAACGCAAGGCGGTAGTCCATCAGAATCTCCAGCTGGCGGGCCTGGGTAAAAGTTTTCCATTCCGTTGCCGTAAACGGGCTGCCGGTGGTGCCACTTCCGGATGGCCGGCCATTGACTTCAAAAATATGTACCAGGGTGTCAATACTTTCTGCTTTGCAAACCACCGGATTGTACCAGCTTTTAAACAACTGCAGGAAGATCCATTGGGTCCATTTATAGTATTTGGGATCGCTGGTGCGTATTTCACGGCTCCAGTCGAAACAGAATCCAATTTTATCCAGTTGGCTGCGGAAAGTGGTAATATTGTTTTCAGTGGTTACTGCCGGGTGCTGCCCGGTCTCCAGTGCGTATTGCTCGGCCGGCAGTCCAAAACTGTCGTAACCCATGGGATGCAATACATTGAAACCTTTCAGCCGTTTATAACGGGCATATATATCCGATGCAATATAGCCCAGGGGGTGGCCAACATGCAGACCGGTGCCACTGGGGTATGGAAACATATCCAGCACATAAAATTTGGGTTTGGAAGATGCATTGCTCACTTTATAAGCCTGCGTTTCCGTCCATTTTTTTTGCCATTCCTTTTCAATCTTTCTGAAATTGTATTCCATATTATCTATGCGGTTGTATGTGTTGTCATTAAAAATCAGCGGCATTTGGTCAGGTGCGGTACCAGGTATACGGATATATTATACCGGCACCGGCCACAGGAATCCGTCCTTTATTGCCGGGCGTAATCCAGGTACAAGCGCTGTACCGGGATGAAAAAACGCTGTGTTCCCGTTTAATCCATGTTAATCCGTGTGCTTATAAAGCGTTGCAGAATTGTTACAGAAGACTTAAAAAAACCTTATTTGCCCATTCTGCATTACCACGGCTGTACTATTTTGCCGGGCGCCATCGTTAAAGAGGCCGCAAAAATAGCAATTGTGCTGCAGAATCCGCTATTTTTGCCCTTTTCAAAATTAGTGCAAACCCCATTAAATCAACAGCCTTATGGTGCAATTTGGAAAATCATCCAGCAAACGTTCACAGCCATCTTATTTTATGGCCATCCTGGGTGTATCACTCATATTAATCATGCTGGGCGTACTGGGTTGGCTGGTTATCAATGCCAATAAACTGGGCCAGTATTTTAAGGAAAATGTGGAGGTAAGGGTGTACGTGAGAGAAAACGTTTCTGCCAAAGACAGCACTTCGCTGGTAGAATACATTAACAGCCGTCCTTACGTAAAGTCATCGGAATATGTTACCAAAGAGTCTGCGCGCCAGAAATACCTGGAAGATGGCAACAAAGACTGGGTAGGTGTTTTACAGAATAACCCCTTGCCGGCCAGCATCAATTTTAAAGTAAAAGGCGAATATGCGGTAACGGACTCCATGCAGAAAATGCAGGCAGACCTGGTACAGAACATAGCCGTTAGCGATGTGCAGTACCCGCAGTCGCTGGTGAGCAGCCTCAATAATATTATCCGTAAAATCAGTATCATTCTGCTGGTGGTGGCAGTTGTAATATCCATCCTGGTAATTGTACTGATAGACAATACTATTAAACTGGCCATGTTCAGTAACCGCTTCCTGATTAAAACCATGCAAATGGTAGGCGCTACCCGCAGTTTTATCTCACGGCCCATGAATACCCGTGCAGTCATTAATGGCGCACTCAGCGGCATCATTGCAGTGGTGGTGATAATAGGTGTGATTGTGATAGCTGAAAAATGGCTGCCTGAAATCAGGGCATTGCGTGATTATACGCTGTTGTCTGTATTGTTTATTTCCATTATTATGCTGGGCGTGGTGATATCTTTTGTGAGCACCCACCGCAGTGTTATTAAATACCTGAAAATGAAGCTGGACGACTTGTATTAATCGTGAGACGTGAGGCGTGAGGCGTGAGACGTGAGACGTGAGGCGTGAGACGATAGACGTGAGATTTGTAAGCGGCAATCCATTGTTTTTAAAACATGGGTCCGTAAAATCCTCACACTGACGATACAACGGCAAAAGTACTCACGCCTCACGCCTCACGACTGGCACTCACGCCTGACGTCTGCCGCCTCACGTGAAAAATTTACTATATTGCACCATTAACAATTACCAATATGAGCGAGAAAAAACAAGTACCGGTAAATACAGCAGCACCGCTTTTTACAAAAGATAACTACGTGTGGATGATAGCAGGTATTGTTGTCATTGCATTGGGCATGTGGCTGATGTCTGGTGGAAAAAGCTCCAACCCGGCTGTTTTTGATCAGAAAGAAGTATATAGCACCACCCGTATTACCATTGCACCCCTGCTGATTATTATTGGACTGGCGCTGGAAGTATTTGCCATATTCAAGAAATCAAAAAGCAATGCTTAATACAGGCAGCTTATAAATATTCAGCGGCGATGAGCAATCATCGCCCTTTTTATATATGTTGCGTAATAAATCAAACCTCCTCCTGCACTTATGAGTATCATACATGCCATTATCATAGCAATCATTGAAGGCCTCACAGAATTTCTGCCCATTTCCTCTACTGCCCATATGAAGTTTGCCAACCCGCTTATCGGTGAAGGCGAATCTGCTTTCCGCGAAATGTTTGAAGTAGTAATACAACTCGCAGCCATCTTATCGGTGGTGGTGTTGTACTGGAAAAAATTCCTGGATATTAAAAGAATCAATTTTTATATAAAACTGGTTATTGCGTTGATACCCGCAATTGTATTCGGGGTTCTATTTAAAAAATATATTGATGCCGCCTTAAACAACCTCACCTTTATTGCCTGTGTAATGATAGTCGGCGGTGTTGTATTGTTATTTATAGATAATTTCTTTAAAAATCCGGTGGTGTTCGATGAAGCGCAGGTTAGCTACAAGAAATCTTTTGTTATCGGCGCCTTCCAGGTATTGTCGATTCTTTTCCCCGGCCTTAGTCGCAGCGCCGCAACCATCATCGGTGGCCTGAGTCAGCGCCTCGACCGCCATACCGCTGCAGAATTTTCTTTTTTCCTGGCTGTACCCACCATGCTGGCAGCGTCTGTAAAGACATTGTACGATGTACACAAAACCAACCCGGAAGTATTTGTAAAAGACAATATGAATACACTGCTCATTGGCAGCCTGGTAGCATTTATTGTGGCCCTGATTGCCATCAAATTTTTTATTGGTTATTTACAAAAACACGGTTTCAAGTTATTTGGCTATTACAGGATTATCCTGGGAATAATTGTACTGGCGCTAATCTTTAATGGCACCATTAAGTAATGTGCTAAAATGCTAGTGTGAAAATGTGCCAATGCTTTTAACGCAATATACATTCTGCAGGTTGGGCTGTTGAATGTGCATATTTGCTGTATTTATTCAGTTTGTGAAACAAATAGACCGGTGCCAATAATGCAATAGTTTGATTATACCCGCGATTCTCCTATTTTCACGTTAGCATATTTACATATTTACACATTTTCTTTCATGCAAACTGCTTCAAAAAAAGTAATTAACGGATGGGCCATGTTCGACTGGGCCAATTCTGTCTACAACCTGGTTATTACCACTACTTTTTTTCCTGCCTATTATGCATTTGTTACTTCGGTAAAGAAGTTTCCGGACGGCATCCGTTTCCTGGGCCGCACGTATGTAAACACCGAACTGAAAGACTATACAATGGCTGCCGGTTTCCTGGTCATTGCTTTTATGTCGCCCATTCTTTCGTCCATTGCCGACTACAAAGGCAACAAGAAAAATTTCATGCGCTTTTTTTGCTACCTGGGCGCATTGTGTTGTTCTATGTTGTTTTTCTTTGATGAAAACCATGTATACCTGGGATTGTTCTGCCTGATGTTTGCAGGCATCGGCTTTTATGGAAGCCAGGTTTTTTACAATTCTTACCTTCCCGAGATAGCCGCCGAAAAAGACATGGACAGGGTTAGCGCAAAGGGCTATTCGTTTGGGTATATCGGAAGCGTGCTTATGCAAATAATTGGGTTCGGCCTGGTGGTACTAATGCCGGAAAACCCGCTGGCCCTTAAGATCACCTTTCTGCTGGTGGGGCTCTGGTGGGTTTGCTTTGCACAGATAACTTTTAATGTTTTACCCATTAGTCCAAAAGCAGAAAGAGATGCCAAAACCCATGTGCTGGCCAATGGTTTTATAGAACTAAAAAAAGTATGGGATCAACTGGTACACCTGCCGGTGCTGAAGCGCTTTTTATCGGCTTTCTTTTTTTACAGCATGGGCGTACAAACCGTGATGCTGGTAGCCATAGATTTTGGCATCAAGGAACTGAAGCTGGAAGATACCAAACTCATCATCACTGCTGTTATCATTCAGCTGGTGGCCATACTCGGTGCCATTGGCATGTCTAAACTGTCTGGCCGGATTGGCAATATAAAAGTGTTGATTTTAACCGTAGTCCTCTGGATATGCATTTGTATATCGGGCTATTTTATGAAAACGGAAATGGAGTTTTATATACTGGCATCGCTGGTAGGACTTGTAATGGGTGGCATACAATCCATGAGCCGCTCTTCTTATTCTAAGTTTATGCCCGAAACAAAAGATACGGCATCCTTTTTCAGTTTTTATGACGTAACGGAAAAACTGGCCATCGTAATTGGACTGATCAGCTTTGGATTCATAGAAGGGGTTACACATTCTATGAGAAGTTCGCTGCTGGCGCTGATGGGATTTTTTGCCATTGGCCTTGTCTTTCTTCTGCTGACTGCCCAAAAAATAAAAAGAACATCCTGACTATGCAATTGTATACCATCGACACAGGTTTTTTTAAGCTGGATGGCGGGGCCATGTATGGCGTTGTTCCTAAAAAGATGTGGAACAAGTTAAATCCCGCCGATGAAAACAATTTATGCAGCTGGGCACTGCGATGCCTGCTCATACAGGATGGCAACAGGCTGGTACTGGTAGATACCGGCAACGGCAATAAACAAGATGAAAAATTTTTCAGCCACTATTATTTGTATGGCAATGACACCATTGATAGTTCGCTGGCAAAACATGGTTTTACAAGTGATGATATTACCGATGTATTTTTAACCCATCTCCATTTTGATCATTGCGGCGGTGCTATAAAAAGAAACGGCGATAAACTGGCGCCTGCATTTAAAAACGCCACCTACTGGAGCAATAAGCGCCACTGGCAATGGGCTACCGAACCAAACGACCGGGAAAAAGCATCCTTCTTAAAAGAAAATATATTGCCCATACAGGAAAGCGGCCGGCTTCAATTTATACCGGTTAGCAACGATCCCTTTGTAATAAAACCTTTTGCTTCGGGCATTACCAACAATATTTCCATAATAATGGTAAGCGGGCATACTGATGCCATGATGCTGCCGGTGATACAGTACAAAAACAAGACAATTGTGTACATGGCAGACCTGCTACCCTCTGTAGGACATATACCCATTCCGTATATAATGGCCTACGACATGTTTCCGCTGACAACCATGGAAGAGAAGAAATTATTTTTGAACGATGCACTCGCCAATAACTACATCCTTTATTTTGAACACGACCCAAAAAATGAATGCTGCAATGTGCAGCTAACAGAAAAGGGAATAAGGGAGAAAGATTTTTTCAAGATAGAAGATTTAAATGGCTGATGTCTGATGTGATGATGTCTGATTTGTTCCTCAGTAAAAGCCTGATGGCTGATGCTGGAAGTCTGATACCGGACTGTTTGCGTCATACACCTTCAACCCTACAGCTTATACCTCATTTGAGATGTCTGATGTCTGATGTGATGATCTCTGATTTGTTCCTCCGTAAAAGCCTGATGGCTGAGGTTGGATGTCTGATGCTGGACTGTTTGCGTCCTATACCTTCAACCCTGCAGCTAATAACTTACGCCTTCTTCCTCAATTGAGATGTCTGATGTCTG
>Ga0307515_10000077_pt1 | contig 228162 bp, 174 predicted proteins | sample 17_EM_MG_FD_194513 | JGI IMG/M metagenome (GOLD analysis project Ga0307515, IMG submission 194513) | Populus trichocarpa ectomycorrhiza microbial communities from riparian zone in the Pacific Northwest, United States - 17_EM | ecosystem: Host-associated > Plants > Roots > Unclassified... | reverse complement strand
CGAAATCACTCTCCACCACCTACCCGAATACGCCAACGAAAAAGAGGTTGTTTTCAATTTTGAAAACGACCTCTTTTGATAAATAGCCACTTTTTCAGTGCCCTCGTCGAAAGATCAGGGGCTTTTTTGTTTAAAGGTAGGGTGTAACGGTGTTTTGCTGTTATTGGTAAAAAAGATGTACGACAGCTTGTGTCGTACAAGAAGCAGGTTTATATAGATTAAGCTACTGGTAGTAAGCATATTGTATATTTTGTTTCGCATCGAACGGTTATTGTACACACTTGCTAAACGGAACACCCTGTGCTGCGGCAGCCCGCAGACCGGCCTCCATTTAATTTAGCGGGGATGCGAAAAAACAGAAAATCATGTGATGTTGCCGGATCACCGGCAATCGTTTATAAATCAGCCTGCTTTGCATCGCTGTTTTTATTCATCAGCTTACGCCCTTTGCTTAACACTTTTAGCCGTTGCCTTTTTAGGGATATTGGCTGCGCTGTTGTATCAGCCTCATTATTATGCAGTCCATATGTAGCTATAATTTCTTTGCAGGACAGGCTCCCGATGATTGTGTTATCTGCTGATGTAACCGCTACCAGTTCTGCGCTGTGCTTTGCCATTAATTCGGCCGCCCCACGTAATGATGTGTTGCTATTTATCGTTAGCGTTGATGGATGCACTATGTTCGCGAGGGTCAGTTTGTCGGCCAGGGTGTCATTATAAATATCGGCTAAATTGGCCGTGCCGGTGTAATTACCCTTTTTATCAAACACAATAAAACCATGGGTGTTTGAGCTGTGGGCCAGCAGCCGGGCTTTTACTTCACTAACCGTGTTTTCGGCGCTTAAGGTAACAAAGTTTTTGTTCATAACATCAAGCACAGATAGTTTGCTCAGCACATCGGGCTCAAATGAAACAGGTGTTGCAACCCCTCTGCGGGCAATTTTCTCGGTCATTATTGTGTTTTCCATTAAAAAGAAAGATACCAGGTATGAGGCGGTACAGGCGCCCAATAATGGCAATAACGCGCTTGATTGCATGGTAGATTCAAGGGCGAAGGTAATGCTGGTTAAATAAGCCCTTGAAGCCCCGGCAAACATTGACGACATGCCCAGTAACGCGGCCATGGGAATGGTTATACCCGAATTTGGAAAAAACATTAAAATAACTGCTCCTGTAATTGCTCCTGCCGCGCCGCCAATGGTTAACAATGGGGCCAGCGTTCCGCCCGATGTACCGCTGCCCAGGGCAACTGCCCATGACAGGAATTTAAAAAAGCACAACCGCAAAACAAGGAGTAACGGAATGGTGCCAGATAAAATGCTGATGATATTGTCATAACCTACACCTAAAGTATGTGGTGCAAAATAACCAATTAAACCTACGGCGAGGCCTCCTAAAGCGGGCCACCACATCCAGTGAATGGGTAGTTTGTCAAACCAGTCTTCAATTAAATAAACAATTTTGGTAACCCCTAATGATAAAAAACCAATAAACAGGCCAATGCCACTGTAAATAGCCAAAGCCCCATTAGCAGGCACGGTTAAATTGGGCATAGGAAAAACCGGGCCTGGCTCAAATAACAGGTGATGGCCCGCTGCCCCGGTAATACAGGCCAGTGCAACGGGTAAAATAGATTTGGGCGAAAACTCAAACAGCAACAGCTCAATGGCCAATAATACTGCTGCTATGGGCGTGCCAAATATGGCCGACATGCCTGCTGTTGCCCCTGCCGCCAGGATCACTTTGCGCTCATTGGCGGTAATTTTTAATAACTGTCCCAGGGTTGAACCCAATGCCCCGCCGGTTGCAATTATTGGCCCCTCGGCGCCAAAAGGGCCGCCGGTACCAATAGCAATTGCCGATGATATGGGCTTTAAAAAAGTGATAGATGGTTTTATTTTACTTTGATTGGTGAGTATCTGTTCCATGGCTTCGGGGATGCCATGTCCCCTGATGGCCTTTGAACCGTACAGCGCCATTAGCCCAACAATTACCCCGCCAATGGCCGGCACAACAATAACCCATGCACCCAAATGATTGGCCGCCGGGCTATGGAAATGCACATCCAGCATACCATAAAACGAAATATTGGTTACAATGTTAATGAGGTATATAAGGCCTTTGGCTATAATGCTAATAGCTATTGCCACCATAACAGATAATACCGAAACATATAGTAACCGTTTTTTTATGGTGTGGGTTAAGGTTAATTTATCCTGGCGATCATTAATAGCGCTTAGGGAAGGCGAGATTGGGATGCCTGTTTCTTTTTGTTTCATGATGAATATTTGAAATGTCAGCCATCTCAAGAAATAGCAGATTTGTTGCAAAAGTAATACAAAATTGACTTTTTATAAATTTTTATTGAATAAAACATTGCATGTGCAATATTTTATTATAAGTTTTGCCCTCTTAATAATCAAAAACATTACACGGATAACAACATGAAAAAATTCAGTTATGCTTTAATGGCGATAGGAGTTATCATCATTATTATTGGTTTTTTAACCTTTACCAATTTAAAAACGGTTAATGCGGTTGATTCGCACAATTGGACAATTTACATTAATGGTGCTAAATCGTTCCCCTGGCCGGTATTTGGCGGGTCGGTTATTGCCATATTGGGAATTATTTTTAACATGGCAACCTGGGAGCAACCAAAAGGCCGGTACTTTTAATAATTTCGCAAAGGCAATTGCCAATATCAACAGGGCATTCATACATGGCAAAAAGTAAAAACGTTTGTGATTTAAAAAGCTGCTTTTTGTGCATGCACTGCTTAAAAGACTGGATCCCGGTTATTGCGGCCCAGCGAAAAAACTACGTTGTAAAAAAAGGCGAAGCAATATTTAAAGAAGGCGACCCGGTTACAGGAATTTATTTTGTTTACGAAGGCAAAATAAAGGTTCACAAAAAATGGGATGCCGAAAAAGAGCTGATATTGCGTTTTGCCAAAAAAGGCGATATTGTTGGCCACCTTGGCCTTGGCGATACGGGCTACTATCCGGTATCGGCGACCGCTATTGAGGCCGGTGTGATCTGTTACATCAGCATGGGCTTCCTGGAATCGACGCTGAACGTTAATAATGGCTTTGTAATAAAGCTGATGCGCTTTTTTGCCAATGAGTTACAGGAATCGGAAAAGCGGATGCGGAACCTGGCGCATATGCCTGTTAAAGGACGGGTTGCGCAGGCGCTCATCTCCCTCAAAAACAAATTCGGGATCAATGCCGATGGATTTATTGATATCGACCTAAGCCGGCAGGATTTGGCCGCATTTACCGGCGCCGCATACGAATCGCTTTTTCGCACTATTAATGACCTGGTTGAGGAAAAGATCATCGAAATAGCCGGCAAAAGCATACTTATTAAAAACGAGGACTTACTGCTTAAGCTGACAGAAGAAACCGGGGTATAGCCGGTAACTTAACGCTGGTACCTGCGCCATACCATGTACCATTTTTTATTGTTGGGATATTTACGGTGGCTGCTAATGTTGTTAACCAACAGGGCAACCACCAGCAGCACTATTGCGCCGGATAATACCGGGCTTAATACATAAAGATAACCCAATGCCTGTATTTTTGCCGAACCGATATTGGCAATCAGGGCGGTAGCCCCGCCGGGCGGATGCAGTGTTTTGGTAATTTGCATTAATACGATAGCAATTGACACAGCCAGGGCCGATGAAAGCCAAACATCGTGTGGCAACAGCTTATGCATAGTTACACCAACAAGGGCGCAAATAACATGCCCGCCAATTAAATTTCGGGGTTGTGCAAGGGGGCTGTTTACAATGCCATAAATTAATACCGATGATGCGCCGAAAGACCCAATGAGGAATAAATTATCCGAGGGACTCAAGTAACGGTTACTAAAAAAACCTATTAAACCTATCCCCAGAAACGAGCCTATAAACGTCCAAAGATGCTCTTTATAGTCAACCAGTGTTTCTTTATAAACAATATATCGCGCGGTGCGCACGTGGCGGTGTATCCTTCGAATCATAATAATTGCCCGGCGCGAAATTAGATACTTTTATTATAATTATAAGGCAATCTTTTAAAATCAAGGATAACGGGAGCGTTATTTGCAGGAAAAGAACGAGGCCTACCACAAATTATGAACAGCCTCATTCTTTTGTAAATTTTAACAAATAGCTTTAACGATACTATTTGTTAGCTATTGTCAACGTGTTAATTCCGGCATAAAATTTATCTAAACATAAATACACCGGCCTGTTTGGCATCTGCTGGCGTGCGGCAATACATTCGCGCAACTTTGGCATCCGCCAATGTTTTTTTACAATAATCGTCATAGTAAGCGGTGGTCATTAAGTTAACCTGGTATTTGTAAATTTTACCTTTGGCCGCGGCCCCGTATAGTTTACTTACAAATACCTGTGCAAAATCGGCGGGTTGGTAATTGTCAAGCTCGGTGTTGCCCGCCTTTTTTCCGTTAATCCATAAGCCATAGGTGTGCATATCCTTAAATGCATTCAATTGCTTTGTTGTGGGCGAGGTGCGTGGTAATACGGCTCCGCTATTCATCATAAAGCCTACAAGCTGCTGATTTTGCTGGTCGATACTCATTTGACCGTATATTTCCTTTAGCCGTGCTGTTTCTTTATCAGTGGGCTTCGCGATATCTGCATTTGCGACTGCCTGGCTTTTGCCATGGCTACTAAGCGCAGAAGAAAAATAAGGCTCATATTTATCAACGATGACTTTATATTCACTCAGTAACTCCGGCGACACCCCTTGCGCGGTGTGCTTATAGCTGAAATTTGAGAAAACAAACCGCGTTAGTTGTTTTTTGGATGCGCCGTTTTGTTGTTGCATCGGTTTCGCCGGTCTTTCTGCGTCGGCCATTGCTATGGCCTTTTGTTGTGCCTGGGTTTTGGTAGTGAACAGCATAAAGGCAACTGCGGCTACCGGCACAATGGCCAGGCGGCTAAGCCAGGCTGTGGTGGTGTTGGTGGTTCTGTACATCATAATTAATCGTTTTTTGGTTATGGCATAGTTAAATTGACTGGTTATATCCAGGCTTTTAAGCCCCGATAAACTGTGAATAAGCAGGTTTTGATAATTTGTGATATTGCAATGGGTATTTACTACCGCGGAGTCGGCCAAAAATTCGTGATTAAGTTTGATGTACCGCCGATACAGAAAAATGAAAGGGTTAAACCAGCAAATGGCTTGCACCAGTTCTATCAGTATCACATCAACCGAATGCAGTTGATTGGCATGGGCCATTTCGTGGTGCAGTATGGCTCCGTCTATTTGCTGTTGCTGATACTCGGTTTGATTTAAGAAAATAAAGTTTAAAAAAGTGTGAGGAGTTTGTTTTGAGTTTATTAAGACAAGCTTTACGTTGTTAAATTCTTCTTTATTGTTTCTGTCTATTGATTTGGAAATACGATATAGATTTTTTATATATCTAAACAGCAGCATCCCGGTTATTAATAAATATACAGATAATAGCAGGTATGGCATATAGTTAACATTATCCGTTATTTGAGCCGGCGCGGCAGCCAATGATATGAATACCGGGGTGTTGGATATTTGTACCTGGGGTGAAGCGGCTTCCAAAACGGAATCAACCCGGTATTGTATCGCAATTAGTGGAACCGTTAATGAAAACAAAACACTGCACAACAAATAAAACCGGTTGAAAACATACATCGTTTTGTTTTTGAGGAACGCAACATAAGCAAGCAGCAACAATGCGCTGCAAAGCGTGAAGTTTAGCAGGTAAGCTGTCATGATTTATTTTTGTTTAGTTGTTTGTCTATGATTTTTTTCAAGTCCTGCAATTCGGTATCCGTGAGGTTGGTTTCGGCAGTAAAAAACGAAGCGAACTGCATAGCCGAATTGCCAAAAAAGTTTTTGATCAGTCCGTTTAAATGGGTCGAAAAATAATCAGCCTTTTTTACCAGTGCATAATACTGCCTGGAATTCCCCATCAGGTTGTAAGCTACAAAGCCTTTATCCTGCATGCGTTTTAGTAACGTGGCAATGGTGGTAACGGCGGGCTTTGGGTCGGGATAGCTATCAATAAGGTCTTTTAAAAACACTTCTTTACGGTCCCAAATCAGTTCCATTAATTGCTCTTCGGTTGGAGTTAGCTTCATGTTCTACGATATTAGAATTTACTCTACAATTGTAGAGTAAATAAATCATAAATGCAAATACCCGTAAAAAAAAATTTACGGGTATTTTATAAGCGTATCGCAAATGTGTTGTGTTATGCTAATTCATCTTCTCAAATCTTGCAGTCCAACCGCCTCCGGGGGCCAGCTTTATGGGCAACTTGTCCTTCGAGGTAACGTTAATTACGGTTCGTTTATAGTCAGTTGCATCTTTATCAGCATTTACCCCATCCTCAAATACGATGGCTTTATAACTGCCGTCGCCTAAAAAAGAAAGATCGATACTTAGTTCACGGGAGTCCCAGTTGCTCATTGCGCCGGCATACCAGGTGGTACCTTTGCGGCGGGCGATGGCCACAAATTCGCCTACTTTACCCTCAAGGGCAACAGTTTCATTAAAAGTGGTGGGTACAGCGGCAATAAAATCAGTGCTTTCCTGCTCTTTTGCGTAAATGGTTGGGTTATCGGCCATCATTTGCAGCGGCGCCTCAAATATGGTGTACATGGCCAGCTGATGGCAGCGTGTACCCTGGCTCATTGGGTTGCCGTTTACCGGGCGAAAGTTTGCTTTTGTAGCATTACGCATAGCCCCCGGTGTGTAATCCATCGGTCCGGATAGCATGCGGATAAACGGGATACTTACATCATAGCCCGGATGATTGGTTACGCCCCATTTCACATTCTCTAATCCTTTTACGCCTTCAAAATTCACAATATTAGGAAAAGTGCGTTGGATGCCGCTGGGCTTATACATGCCGTGGTAATCAACAATCAGGTGGTGATCGGCAGCTTTTTGAGCTATCTCATATAGGGATGATACCATTTTCTGGTCGTCCCGGTCAATAAAATCTATTTTGAAACCTTTAACACCCATTTGCGAAAATTTGGCAAAGGCAGCATCGGTTTGCCGGGTAACAGCGTACCAGCTTGCCCACAAAATGAGGCCCACGTTTTTTTGTTTGGCGTAATCCAGTAATTCCTGCAAGTTTATATCGGGCGAAATCTGGCTCAGGTCGACAATGTTCGACCATCCTTCATCCAATACCACATACTCTATTTTGTTGGCCGATGCAAAATCAATGTAGAATTTATAAGTAGGGTTATTAATGCCGGCCTTAAAATCTACATGGCTGATGTTCCAGTCGTTCCACCAATCCCAGGCTACCTTGCCGGGTTTTATCCACGATAGGTCGGCCAGTCTCGATGGCTCGGCCAGCTTTTGCATCATATCGCTATTGGCTAACTGCTTATCTTCGGTACTTATAATCACCACCCGCCAGGGGAAACCACGGGTACCGGTTGTTTTGGCAATATAATTGGCCCGGCCATTAACCACATAATTCATATTGGCATAGCCGCCGGTATGCTCAACAGTTGGATATTTGGCAAATGCCCCTTTCAGGTTTTTGCTTCCGGAGCCATCGCCGGTTAAATACATACCGGGGTAGTTATTCAAGTCGGCTTCTAAAATGGCTGCTTTTTTGGGGTTGCCAACATCAACCAGCACCGGTAAAAAGGCCAGTGTATCCTTTTTAACAGCCGAGATATTGATGTTATCGTACAAGGCCTCAAAAGATGTTGTCCACTTATCTTTGTTTCTTAAATCGTTTACAAAGGGCAGGTAAGCTTTGTTATCATCCTTAAAATTAAAGTTGGCTTCTTCATCAACAACGGTAATGTCGCTTTTTTTATGCGTAATAAAACGGTATGCAGCGCCATCGTCATAAGCACGAAAAATTATGCTGTAGTCGCCTTTAAAATTAATAGTAACCTGGTTGTACCGGTCATGAACCTTGTCTTTTTTGTAAATAGGCGTATTAAAGTACACATCGGCAGACGATGTTTTGGCCGATTTTACAACCGCGTTTTTGCCTAATACTTCGTTGCCGCCCAATGTCATCGATATGGTTGATGGCATGATAACTTCCGTATCCTCATGCTTTGCCGACCAGCTGATGGTTGATCCGGCTGTTACGCTCAAATCAATTTTGCCATCGGGCGATTTTACATGGTAGGTTTGGGTTGTTTGGGCAAAAAGCGCAGCAACAGGAAAACACAGGCAAAACGAGAGTAAAAGTTTTATCTTCATCACAAAAGGGTGTTGCGGGTTAAAGTAGTGGTTTATAAAAACCGAAACTAAACATAAATGTACGCACGGCATAATGCATTCCTTACAAATTGTAATGAGAAAAAAACAGCGAGAGTTTGTTAGCCGATGGGGATTTAGGGCTACCCGTAGCCCTGGTTGTACTCTTTATTTTGGGTTTGGAGAGATTGCGATGCGTTTAAATGGAGGAGAGCATCAAGTTAGTGTTAACCATCTTGAAAATTAAAATATTGATTATCAATCATTTATTATCTCGTTCGGCTGAAATGTGTTAAGTTATGTTAACCCCCTTTACATGCGTTTGCCCTGGCCTATCAATCCTAAATTCGTGAAATTCGATTAAATGGTAATGCTGTCAGAAAGTATTCGTGTCTGAGTTTTTACCGCCACACATGCCGCTAACAGGTACAGGACATCGGCACCCTAATTGATCTGCTCAATTAAAAAACAAAAAATCCTTTCATTTCCCCCAAATTCTGATTACGTTTGAATTTTTTGTTGATGTAGCTTCTAATAATTTTTTATCAAAAGTTAATGCTACGAGTCGACAGTACAAAACCATGCCAGATTATTTATGCCATTGCAAAGCATGATTACCTTGGCTATGTAATTGAGCCACATATCGTTCAGCTTAACCCCAACGGCGAATTTTCATTAACCCACCAGCGTTTATTTTCAAATACGGCCAAAGAGTTTGTCCATTGTATTGATGAGGTTGATATTAAGCTCATCAAAATTTTGGAGGAGATGGAGCAGGGGAATGTGATTAAGCGCTTTTATAAAAAGCCCATTCGCCCCTTTGAGTTTTTTGCCAAAATTTTTAACGAAGCCTTGTTTGATACCATTCGCCCCAAACTGGAAAAACGAATGGCCGAGGCCCTGAACCTGTTGGGCAATAAAAAGGTTTACCAGATGAGTAAGGAAGGTTATCCTGGCGAGCGCAAGCTGCAGATAGCCACCGAACCGGCAAGCGTGCTATTCCATTTCAGGCGAAATGAGGAGGAGATACGGTATTTCCCCACCATTAAATACCAGGGGATGCGCATCGAATTCATGTTTAAAAATGCCGAAATTATTTGTAACCACCCGGCCTGGATGCTGCTTGACGATACCCTGTATTTTTTTGATAAAGAGATAGAAGGGAAAAAGCTGGTGCCATTTTTGAATAAACGCTATATAGCAATCCCCAGATCGTCAGAGCAATCCTACTTTGAAAAGTTTGTTGCCCCGCTGATAGAGAAACACAATGTATACGCCGAAGGGTTCACTATAAATACCGAAAAGTACGATGCCCTGCCTGTTTTAAAACCTATTTATGTAGAGGGCGGCACATCGCAGTTACAATTGTACTTTAAATATGCGGGATATATTTTCCCGTATGGCGATGGACGCACGGTATCGGTAAGGATGGAAAAAAATGGGGATGATTACCTGTTTCATCGTATTAAACGCTCGGGTACCTGGGAAAAGGGCAAAATGGCACAGCTGGAGCAACTGGGCCTTAAAACAGTATCCAGCCTGTTCCAAAACCTGGAAGTTGATAATAAGCACGATGAGGATGCCGACCACTCCTTTTCGGTATTTGAATGGCTTAACCAGTACCACGATAAGTTAATAGAGCAGGGCTTTGAAATAGAACAGCCCGAAGGGCAAAAGCGGTACGTTTTTGGAAACAGCAAAATAGACCTTGAGGTATCCGAAAACAACGATTGGTTTGATATTAATGCCATTGTTTGGTTTGGCCCGTACCGCATTCCCTTCATACAGCTTAAAAACCACATCCTCAACCATAAAAAGGAGTTTATTTTGCCGTCGGGCGAAATTGCGGTGATCCCCGAAAAATGGTTTTCCCAATATGGCAACCTGCTTCATTTTACCGAAGGAGGCAACGACTTAAAACTGCGCCGCCATCATATTGGCCTGGTTAATGACCTGGCCGAAGGTGAAATGGCCAACGTTACCATGACCCGCAAACTGCAGAAACTAACCAATTTTGAAGAATTGGAAGAGGTGCAGATGCCTGTAAATTTTCAGGGTAACCTACGGCCTTACCAACAGGCGGGTTACAACTGGTTTCATTTTTTAAAGCAGTATCATTTTGGGGGCTGCCTTGCCGATGATATGGGGCTTGGTAAAACTATTCAAACCCTGGCGCTGCTACAGAAACACAAAGAAGTTACCGAAGCGGAGGGCAGCAAGAGCACATCATTGGTTATTATGCCAACCTCGTTGATTTATAACTGGCTTGCCGAAGCAAAAAAATTCACACCGCAACTAAGGCTGATGGTACATACCGGCACATTGCGGTACCGATCGGCAGATGTGTTTGCCAATTATGATGTGGTTATTACCACCTATGGCATCAGCCGGATAGATATTGAAATGTTTAAGGAATATTTTTTTGATTACGTGATACTGGATGAGAGCCAGAACATTAAAAATCCGTCGTCAAAATCATTCCAGGCGGTTAAACAACTGAAAGCCCGTTTTAAACTGATATTGAGTGGTACCCCGGTAGAAAACTCAGTTAATGATTTGTGGACACAGATGTCATTTATAAACCCTGGCTTGTTGGGCAACCAGCAGTTTTTCCAGAATGAATTTGTAACGCCTATAGAAAAGAAAAAGGACGAGGATAAGGCCCGCAAGCTGCAGGCGCTTATTAAACCTTTTGTACTGCGCCGTACCAAGGAACAGGTTGCAACCGAGCTGCCGCCAAAAACAGAAACCCTGCTTTACTGCGAGATGAGTGAAGAGCAATCATCTGTGTATGAAAAAATAAAATCAGAGTACCGCAACGAACTGTTGAAGAGCCTGGAGGATGGCACCTTTGCCAAAACACAGATACAGGTGCTGCAGGGCCTGATTAAATTAAGGCAGATAGCCAACCATCCCATCATGATTGATAAGGATTACGAAGGCGATAGCGGGAAATTCGAAAATGTGGTACACACGCTGGCCAGTGTTTTGGATGGCGGGCACAAGGTGTTAATATTTTCGCAGTTTGTAAAACAGCTTGCCATTTACCGCGAGCACCTGGAACGCGAAGGAATATCATATGTTTACCTTGACGGCGGTACCCAAAACCGCGGCGATGTGGTTAAGCAATTCCAGGAAGATAAAAAAACCAGGGTTTTCCTGATCTCGATAAAAGCAGGCGGGGTTGGCCTTAACCTTACTGAAGCTGATTATGTTTTTATACTTGACCCCTGGTGGAACCCGGCTGTTGAACAACAGGCCATTGACCGTACCCACCGCATTGGCCAGACCAAAAACGTATTCATCTATAAATTCATTACCAAAGATTCTGTTGAGGAAAAGATACTTGCCCTGCAACTACGCAAATTAAGCCTCAGCCGCGCTTTAATAACCACCGAAGAGAGTTTTATCAAATCGCTTACTGCGGATGATATAAAGGAGATATTGGGGTAGGGCTGCGGATGTGCAGATTTCAGATTTTAAATGTGCAGATGTTAGATGTACGGTCTTGTATCTTATTTTTATAAAAGAAAATGGCCTCTCATTACTGAAAGGCCATTTTCTTTTTCATTCATCTGCACATCTGAAATTTGCACATCTGCATATTCAAAAAATTACGGTTTCACACTCGTAAATTTCGATCCTAAGCTGATGTAGTCAGTCATGATTTGGCCTGCTTCGCGTTTTACGAAGTCAAGGTCCTCGTCTTTGGGTCTTTTTTCGCCTTTTTTAAGTGCGGGAAGGCCCAATGCTACGCGGCGCAGGTTGTTGCGTTCCAGCGCTTTTTGCTCATCAGCATCACGTTGTTTTTTCAGGTCGGCTTCATTTAAGGTTATGCTGCTTTCGTTCTCGTGCTTTTTGAAGTCGGCAATATCTTCCAGCATGTATTTATAGCTATCGCTTGATGCCATGCGCTGGTCGTGCATTTTTTTAATCTCTGGCAATACCGCGGTAAAGTCGCCGGCTTTAGTGAAATCGCTTTTCTCGATTACATCAAAAGGCATGGCAGATGGCTCGGTATCCTCGCCATATTTATCCAAAGGGATTAAAGACGGAAACTGGATATCAGGCATAACACCTTTATGCTGAGTTGAACTGCCGCTTATGCGGTAGAATTTGGCTATAGTTAAATTCAGCTGGCCGTAAGTACTTTGGCTGCCGGTTGAAACCTTCATTGTGCCTTTTTTTGCACCTGGGGTAACTGTATTGGCCAGTTGATTGATTTTATCACGTAGGGGCGAACCTAAAATCCTGTCGAGGTCAATTGCGTTTTGTACCGAGCCTTTACCATAAGTTTGAGTGCCCAAAATTAACCCGCGGCCATAATCCTGTATCGCGCCGGAAAAAATTTCGGATGCGGAAGCGCTAAAACGGTCAACCAGTACGCCTAACGGACCTGAATATGTAACCGATGGATCTTCGTCTTTCTCCACATCTACCTGGTCTTTAGTATCGCGAACCTGTACTACCGGCCCTTGTTTAATAAATAAGCCGGTAAGTTCAATTGCTTCCATTAACGAACCTCCACCATTCTCGCGCAGGTCAATCACTACACCGTCAACATTTTCCTGTTTCAGGCTATCCAACAGTAATTTAACATCATGGGTGGTGCTTTTATAGTTAGGGTTACCGGCTTTATAGTCGTTATAATCGATATAAAACGCGGGGATAGATATAACCCCTATTTTAACAGCTTTGCCATTGTTGTTATAAGTACGGATCTCTTTTTTGGCCGATTGATCTTTTAAAATGATTTTTTCTCGTACCATTTCTACAACTTTGGGCTTGCTGCCTGCGCTTGCCCCTACCGGTAAAATCTCAAGCTTTACCGTAGTACCTTTGGTTCCACGAATTATGGCTATAGCATTTTCAACCCTCCAGCCAACTACGTTCTGGAACTCGCCTTCTTTGCCCTGTGCAACCCCAACAATGCGGTCATCGATAGAGATCTGCTTGCTTTTATCAGCGGGGCCACCCGGTACTATTGATTTGATGGTTACGTATTCATTTTCGACCAAAAGTGAAGCGCCAATACCTTCTAACTGACGCGACATTTCAATGTTGAAATTGGCCGCGTTTGATGGATTAAAGTAATTGGTGTGCGGGTCAATGGCCTCGGTAAAGGCATCCATAAAGTATTGAAAAACATCCTGGTTAGATAGTTTATTGGCTTGCTTCAATAAGTTTTCATAACGTTTTTTCAATGTTTCCTTATTTTTAGCCATATCCGGGCTGGCTATTTTCAGGTTCAGCAGATCGTATTTAACGCGCTGTCCCCACATATCGTCCATTTCGGCTTGGTTGGCAGGCCACGGCAGTTTATCACGGTCGTAAACAAATGATTCTTTTTTATCAAAATCAAAGCTTTTGTTTAAGCGCGCCAGCGAGTAGTTTACATGTTCGATGTATCTTTTTTGAAATACGTTGAAAATATAAAAAGCATCGTTCAGGTTGCCCTCTTTGATGTCATCATCCAGCACGGTTTTATACTTTTCAAAATCCTTGATATCCGAAGCTAAAAAGTAACTATGGTTTTCATCTAATGATTTGATATACCGATTGTATACAATTGTGGATATCGAATCGTTTAGTTCAACCTTTTTATAGTTGTAATTGGTAATCAGCTCGGCAATTTTTTTGCAGACGATAACCTGTTGTTCATCCGGTTCCAGATCTGAGGCTGCAACCTTAATTGGTTTTGATGGCGATGCCTTACATGCAAGAGCAGCAGCCAGTAATACTAATAAATATACTTTCTTAAACATATTTTTTACTGTAGTTAAATCGGGAATGGTGTAAAACATCAATACTTGTGCCTAATAATAATTATTGCTAATGTAAAAAAAAGAGACAGTCAAAATGCTGTCTCTTAATAACAATAACAATTATACGATAATGTTTTACTTGTAGTATACAAGCAATGGCATTTTACGCTATTGTTACATAAAAAAAATTATTTAATCACCTTTTTAGGTTCCTGATCAGCGGTTTCCGCATAGCGTATCTCTGCCCTGGGGTTATCTTTATTGTCTTGCAGATAGCGCATTTGTTTGTTAATGCTTGCAACATCGGCTGTAAGGCCATGGTTATTGGCTATATCGCGGGCTTCGTTCAGGTCCTGCATGGCCTGGGTAAAATCACCATAGCCTGCTTTGCAGGTTGCCAGGCCCATTAAACTGGTAATGGTGTGCTTGTCGTCATTTTGCTGGCGCGATATGAGCAAACTTTGCAGCCAATACCATTTAGCTTCAGATAATCGGTTTTGTTTCAGGTACATTTGTGCCAGATCGCTAAAATTGTAGCTGGCGGCATTGTACACCCTGAACCGCATATTATGCTGGGCTGTTTTCATTACCGCCATCTCATGTAGATAAAGCGAATAGGAAGCAAGCTCCAGGCTAACGAGTGTAATTTTATGTTTAGTTATTTGTGCTGCGGGTAGCCTGCCAATGGAGTGGTCTTTTACATCGGCAATCAGTGGAAAGCGTTCGTGCTTTTTAAATACATTCCCGATGGTTTTAGCCGGTTTTACCCACCATTGTGCCGATGCGGATATACTTACGGAGCATAAGATAATTAGTAAAAGATATCTCATTGAGCCTTTTGTCTGAATTTAATAAATTAATCAGTAAACAAATATAATTATAAAAGCCAGTTAATCAATACCCTGAAAGGAGTATATCTTTAAGCCGTTTATTATTAAATAAGTGGATTTAACGACTGGCGGCCGTAAAATGTTATGCTAATTTTTGCAGGAAAAGCCAACCCGCTGATAATAAGGAGGAATTAAATTTCTTTTTGGTTTAAAAAATTAATTTATTGTACTGGTCGACGTGTAGGAAACGAGGACTTTAACTCATTCCGATACACGCATTCACCAGGAATAAGGGTGCTAATTAATCAACAATTTGTAACCCCGCCCATGTACGTTAATGATCTCGACATTAGGATCGTCTTTTAAATACTTACGAATTTTGCTTAAAAACACATCCATGCTGCGGCCGTTAAAGTAATTATCATCATGCCAGATGTTCAGCAAGGCCTCTTCGCGGGTAAGCACTTCGTTTTTTCGCATGCAAAGCAACCGCAATAATTCGGCTTCTTTGGTTGATAGCTTCTGGATGGCTTCGCCAATGGTGATGATTTGGGAGGTATAATCAAACGAGTAACGGCCAATTTTAAAGCTGGTTTGTTTTTCCTCTTCTGTTTTCTCGGTGCCGCTGGTGCGTTTCAGCAAGGCGTTTATACGCAACAGCAACTCTTCTATACGGAATGGCTTGGTGATATAATCATCGCCGCCAAGGTTAAAGGCCTGTGTTTTATCTTCTATCATGCCTTTGGCCGTGGCAAAAATGATGGGCACGGTTGGGTTTATTTTCCTTACGTCCTTGCCCAAAGTAAAGCCGTCTTTTTTGGGCATCATTACATCCAGTATCAGCAAATCAAATACATGCTTGGTGAAAGTACGCAGCCCTTCTTCGCCATCTTTGCACAAAACAACATCAAACTTTCCTTTCAGCTGCAGGTAATCCTGTAACAGTAAACCTAAATTGGCATCGTCCTCAACCAGTAGTATTTTCTTCATGTTGTATTTAGTCGGAAAGTTTTTTTTAGTCCGGAAGTCGGAAAGTCCGACAAGTCCGAAAGTTTATTTTTTTAGTCCGGAAGTCAGCAAGTCCGACAAGCCCGAAAGGTCATATTTAGTACAGCTAATCACTTAGTATCTTCCGGACTTGTCGGACTTTCCGACTTCCGGACTTCCTTGCTCATTTACGCTGACGCGAATTTAAGTTCAAACTCCGATCCTTTTTCTTTTTCGGATTTTACGCTGATGGTGCCGTTAAGCCGTTTTACTATGGTATTTACGTAGCTTAAACCCAGGCCAAACCCTTTAACATCGTGCAGGTTACCGGTAGGAATACGATAAAACTGTTCGAATATTTTTGTTTGCTGATCGCGGCTCATGCCTATACCTTTATCGGCAACCTTAATTACTACCTGCCCGTTTTTGTTAAATGTACTGATGGTAATTTCGGGGTTTTCATTACTATACTTTATTGCATTGTCGATAAGGTTATATAACACATTTGAAAAATGAAGCTCGTCGGCAACAATCACCGCATTTTCGGCCTCCAGTTCAAGTGTGGTTTTGGCATTGCATTTATGCAGCTTAAGCGCCATGCTATCTAAAACAACCGCTATCATGTCGTTTACATCAAGCGGTTTTTTATCAAGCTTAAAGTCATTTTTTTCAATGCGGGCAATATTTAGTACCCGCTCTATATGGCTACCTAAACGTTCGTTTTCTTCAAAAATTATATTGGCCAGGCGCGATACCCTGTTTTGGTCATTAGTAATTTCCCGGTCCTTTAAAGCCTCGCTTGCTATCATTATTGTTGATACAGGAGTTTTAAACTCGTGGGTCATGTTGTTGATGAAATCTATTTTCATTTCTGATACCTTTTTTTGCTTCAGGATTGAGAAAATGGTATATCCAAAACAAAATATCAGTACAATAAGCAAACTGCCGGTGGTAGCCATTGTGGCCGTCATATGGCTTAGAATAAGTGAGTTTTTTTGGGGGAAAGAAAGCTTAATTTTCCCCGGATCATTGATCACATCGCGGCTAAAAATAGGGGTTTCATAGGTGTTTGCCGCTATAAATGTTGGCTTGTTACCTTCCTGGTCATTAGCGCTCGAAAATATCAGCGAATCGCTGCTGGCGGTGCTAACTTCGTAGCTAAAGGGCAAAAAGATGCCTTTGTTTTTTAGTTCAAACCGTAAAAGCGTATCTATCCAAAGCAGGTTTAATCGTTTGGTTAGCGGCTGGTCCGATTTACTGTATTCTTCGGCCAGGTTGGCTATAACGTTTGCCTTGCCGGGGTTTGCGTTTACACTGACATTCCTGATCGAATCGGTTTCCAGCATTTTTTTGATCTGGGCAACCTGCCTCTCCTTTTGCCTGCGCACCTGTTCGCGCTGCCAAAGGGGGTTAATGCGCGGTATCAATATTAGTTGCTTGCCAAATTGCGGGTCGGGGTATTCATAACGCAAGGTGTCATACTTGCGAAGTTTATGAGGCCTTTTTACAGTGTGGGTAATGTGTGTGCCAATTACCTGTTGTTTGTAGCTGGCATGTACTATGCCCAACTCATCGGTGTATTGCGCCATGGTAACTTTAATATCCACGGTACCTTCCTGCTGTAGTAAGTCACTTAACTCATCATCAAGTTTTTGATGCTTCATCATCCGTTCAAGGCTGTCGCGCAGCAGCGATATTTTTTTTTGCCTTGGGGTCTGTTTTTTGCCGGTGTTAGGAACAAAGAGTTTATTGTCAGTGCTTTTTACAATTTTTATTCCCGCGTCTTCTATTTCTGTTGCCCTGCCCCGGGCTTTTGAACTTAAAAAGTTATTGGCATCCTGTTTGGCTACCTTGGATACAACAGTATTAAGAGCTTCTTTAACAGAACTGTCGAACAAGTCGGATTGCATTTGGTACGATTGCCTCAAAAAATACAATTGCATAGCCATTACACCCAAAAGTGCAAGCCCCATTAAGCCGATAATCAAACCAATACTACGTTTCTTCATCTGTCAACAAACAAAAATATTTTAAATAACCCAACAAAGGGGCTATTTAACAAAATTTAACAATTGTCAATTAATAATAACGCTTTGAAATATAACCTATTGCTGCCGTTTAAATGAGGGGAGTAGGGACAATAAAAAAAGGCCTCATAGTAAGGCCTTTTTTATATTTAATGTATGATATACCAATTAAAATGGCAAATCGTCGTCATCGCTTGAAGAGCTGATATCGGCGGCCGGTGCTGCGTATTCTGGTGCAGAAGCGGCGCCTGCGCCTGCAAGTACGTTAATTTTCCACAGCTGTAACGAGTTGAAATAGCTTTTTTTGCCTGTTTTATCAGTCCATGGACGGCCACGCAGGTTAAAGAAAACTTCAACGTCATCGCCTACCTTTACATTGTCAATCAAAGCACAACGATCTTGTATAGCTTCGAACTTTAAATATTCAGGATATTGAGGGTTTTCAATATATTCTAATATCAGTTCGCGCTTCTTTAGTGAGTCGGTTACCTGTTGTGTTGGCGACACTTCATGTACTTTACCTTTAACTTCCATAATCTTCAAATAATTTAAAATGTAAAGTTAATAGATAAGAAATTAAAATAGGGCGTTTTTAATGCTTAATTTTGCAAAATATCATGCAAGTTTTCCACAACGAAAGTAAAATAATAATTACCTGTAATAAGAGATTGTCAGGCTATCTTCAACAGGAGGTAGAAGCATTGGGCTATACGCCGGTCCGCGTTTTTCAAACCGGGGTCGAGCTCAAGGGTACCGTTACAGATACCATAGCGCTTAACTTAAACCTGCGCTGCGCAAGCCAGGTGCTCTATTTAATAAAAAGCTTTAAAGCCGCCGACCCTAAAGAGCTGTACGAGGAATTAGTAACCATTGAATGGGAAAAACTGATTGACTTTAGCGGGTACTTTTCTGTAACCTCGAACGTTAATAACGAACATATACTTACTCCTTTATTTGCCAACGTAAAGGTGAAAGATGCTATTGTTGACAGGATTAAGGAGGTTAAAGGCATTCGCCCCAACTCGGGCGCCGAGGCCAATAAAACCTTGGTACACTTGTACTGGCAGGATGACGAGGCCGATATTTTCATGGATACATCGGGCGAAACGCTGGCTAAACACAGCTACCGTAAAATACCCGGTAAAGCCCCGATGCTGGAAGCCCTGGCTACATCAACCATTATGGCAACCAACTGGGACAGGAAGAGCACATTTATTAACCCGATGTGCGGATCGGGCACTTTGGCCATTGAGGCGGCTTTGCTGGCTACCGATAAGCACCCGGGTTTATTCAGGATGAACTATGGCTTTATGCATATTATGGGGTACGATGAAAACGTATTTTTTGTAGAGCGCCGTAAATTGAAGGATAAAGCCAAGAAGGAAACGGGCTTTAAAATTATAGCCACCGATATATCGGAAGACGCTATCGATATCGCACAAAAAAATGCCAAAACCGCGGGGGTAGAACATTTAATTGATTTTGCTGTTTGTGACTTTGAAGATACCGAAGTGCCTGAGGAACCCGGAGTTGTAATGTTTAACCCGGAGTATGGTGAACGCTTAGGTGTACACAGCAAACTGGAGATTACCTATAAAAGAATGGGCGATTTTTTGAAAAAGAAATGCCTTGGGTACAGGGGATATGTTTTTACAGGCAACCCCGACCTTGCAAAAAAGATAGGCTTACGCCCATCGAGACGAATTGAGTTTTACAATGGCAAGCTGGATTGCCGTTTATTTGAGTATGAGTTATATGATGGCAGCAAGCGCGACCCAAGTGAACGCCCACAGCCAAAGTAACCACATTAAAATAAGAACACCATTAATGAAAAAGATCATATTATTAGCCGTAGTAGTTTTATCATCGATTTGCGCCATGGCACAAACCCAGCTTGCGTTCCCTTTCCAGGGAGGTGCGCCTGTAATGACCACTTTTTTTAAAGACAGCGTTGTTGTATCGCCCGAAATAATTAAAAAAAGGGCTGCGGGAACAGCAGTTTTTAAATTTACCGCCGATACTAAGGGTACCATAACAAGAATAGTGATTTATTATGCTGATGACTATATTTTAACAGCGCCTATTATTGAGGCCCTCAAAAAATCGAATCATAAATGGATAATTCCTGATCATGAAAAGGTTCATGATTTTGTGCTGCCTTTTTCTATTGGCTTTATTCCACCGGCTGTTCCTGGCAAGATTTTGGAGAGGCGTATGTTTGATTTTTATACTCAACGCAAGCCAATAACTACCGATAACCAAATTCCGTTGGATAACGCTACTTTATTGCCAACCGTACTTATTAACTACGAATTGGGGAAATAGCATATTTTGTGGGGTGACAAACTGTTTCGCCTGAAATTTTACGCCGGATTATTTTTCGCTTAAAATTTCAGGCTTTTTGTTTAATGTCGAATTCAATTCCCCAACAATTATCCAAACAATTCGCTGCTTAAATACCTGTCGCCGCGATCGCAGCAAATAAATACGATTATGCCTTCTTTTAATTCGGAGGCTAATTTTATAGCTGCGGATAAGGCGCCGCCACTGCTCATGCCGGCAAATACGCCTTCAACTTTGGCCAGTTTTCGGGCCATTTGGGTGGCATCTTCTTCCGAGATATCCATTACCCTATCTACCCTTGATGCATCAAATATTTTGGGCAGGTAAGCGGCCGGCCACCTGCGGATACCTGGGATGGATGAACCTTCGGTAGGCTGGCAGCCCACTATCTGTACATCCGGGTTTTGTTGTTTTAGGTAGATGGAACAGCCCATTATAGTACCCGTAGTACCCATGGCACTCACAAAATGGGTTATTTTGCCTTCGGTATCGCGCCAGATTTCGGGGCCGGTGGTTTTAACGTGTGCACCAAAATTATCCGGATTGGCAAACTGGTTTACCAGGTAAAATTCGCCGGCTGCTGCTTTTTCTTCGGCATAATCACGACAAAACTCTATGCCTTCTAACAGGGTTACTTTAGCCCCAAAAGCTTCCATGGTAAGGGTACGTTCGCGGGTGGAGTTTGATGGCATTACCAGTTCAATTTCCAAATCAAATAACCGGGCAATCATGGCCAGGGCAATGCCGGTATTGCCGCTGGTAGCCTCAATCAATTTGGTGCCGGGCTTAATATCGCCCCGCTCGATAGCGCTACGGATCATGTTGAGCGACGCGCGATCTTTAACGCTGCCGCCGGGGTTGTTGCCTTCCAGCTTGGCAAATATTTTTACGTTGGGATTTGGGTTTAGCTTTTTTATTTCAACCATAGGCGTATTGCCTATTAAATCAATGAGTGTGGCCATTGTTGTTTTGTTTTGGATAGATGTAAAACAGGGTTGCACCTGATTATCGAAAACAAAATTAGCAGTAATATTTAAATAGGGACTAAAAGCTGTTGAATTGACTTTAAAACCACGTTACTTTTTATCAAGTACCTTTGGATGTTGGTTTGCAGATCGTTAAGGCGTTGCTGATCGATATTTGTCGTTCACGATAACAATATACCCCAGGTTTTTACCCGGTGGTTTTTCCGTTTTTTGGGTGCTATGTATAACCAACAAAGTGTGTGTACCACCCGGAAATGAAACACTCAGAAACACCATGACATGGGCTGAAACATCCTGGTACGGGCTGAAACATCCTGGTACTGTATATGAAATCAATTAATATAGAATATATTAAGAAAATTGGCAAATTGCTTTGCGTCTTTGCGCGAGGTAAATTTCATCCCTCTTCCTCATATAGATGAACAATGCCGGTTGAATATCCCATCCAACAGAAATAAAAGTCGTTTTTATTAAAAAGATTTAAACGCGATTGCCTGCCGGTCAATTATTTTTGCTCGCCAAAAATACGCCGCGTTAATTTTTTCAAGATACGGATGCTTGGCGTATGATACACCCTTGAATTTGGCGGCAGGCTTTTGGTTAACCAAACATTCCCTCCAACAATGCTGTTGCTGCCTATCACGGTTTCGCCGCCCAATATGGTGGCGCCGGAGTATATAACCACATTGTCTTCTACTGTAGGGTGGCGTTTGGTAAAAGCCATGCTTTTATCAACACTTAAAGCGCCAAGGGTAACACCCTGGTATAATTTAACATGCGAGCCAATAGTGCAGCTTTCGCCAATTACAATCCCGGTTCCATGGTCAATGTAAAAATACTCGCCAATAACAGCAGCGGGGTGAATATCGATACCTGTTTTGGAATGGGCATGCTCGGTTAGTATCCTGGGAATTAAAGGAACATCGCGGGTATATAAACTATGCGCCAGCCGGTAAAGCGAAATAGCGAAAAATCCCGGATAGGTACGGATCACTTCAAACTCGCTACGGGCAGCGGGGTCGCCATTAAATATGGCCTGGATATCGGTATTTAAAACATGGTACAGCTGCGGCAGGCTTTCAAAAAAATCGGCCGCGCGTTTTTTGTTGTCACAATCGGCACAGGCTTTGGTAGCTTCCATGATATTGTAAAGCTCAGCTTCCAGCACCACAAATTCGGCCTTTAGTTCGTCAACAGTCGAGAAAATTTTTGCTGTTTGCTCCGGGTACAACAAATGGATAACGCGCAGCGCCCACCTGGTAATTTCCCTGTTAGACGGCACGTACTCAAGCTTTTGCTGCTTGGTAAAAATTTGCCCGTAAAATTCTTCACTCATGTTTTATAACGCGTTGTTAAGGAGCAACAACTATTTACACTGCAAGTTTATGGAAAAGAATGTTGTTTGTATGTAAAAATGGCTACTTAATTGATGGAGATAATGATTTTTGTATAATTAATACTAATGGTGCAACCTGAAGAAAATACCAATAAACAAATACCCCGAGTTATATTTTACCGGAGCATAATACTTCGACCGCAAACGATTGATGCCCGCGCCGTAATTTGAACTATCATAACCCAACTCAAGCCCAACGCTGCCAAATTCGCCGGGGATAGAAAAGGTTATCATGGGCGAATAAGCAAATGTGTAACCTGCGCCTGTAGATTTGCCTTCCAGTTTTTGCGTATAATCCTCTTGTTGTTCACTATATCTGTATACATTACCGTAACCAACATTATAACCCCCTTTTATTGATAGGGCAACAGCAATTTGAACCTCACTTTCGGGATTGATGCAGTAGTGTGGCGTTATAGCGATGCCTGTATATAAGGTTGTGCCTTCAAAGCGCTTGTAATCATCATCAAAATAAAAGTTATAGCTCATAACATCAGCAAACCCGGTTATATCAAACCCGGAATGACCGCCGGCGAAAACTTTTCCGTAGCCAAGGTTAACCCGGAATGAGCCTTTGCTTACATTGCTGTCGAGCAGATCGGTTGTTGGCTGCATGGCGCCAATCCTGATCAAAAGGCCACTTGACTGCGCTTGCACGTTTAAGGCATAGCATAACAAAAACATCGAAATAAAACCTGCAGGGAGTTTCATATTGGTATTGTGATAGGCGTAAATAAAAAGGGTATAAGGTCGCTCGTAACAATATGACTACTTTTTGATTGCTTGGTTTAACTAAACCATTCAAATAAAGTCAATAGAATCGAAATGATATCTTCGGTATCGGCAGGTCAGATGCTAATTTCCGAATGTTAGTGCTATGCCAACAAATAAATATCCTGAATGATAGTTTAATGGCGAATAATAAGCTGATCGCAGATTGTTTATCTGTTTGGCATAATTAGCGCTATCGTACCCCAATTCGATGGCAATAGGGCCCGGGTTGCCATTAGTAGATAAGGAAATAAACGGCGAAACAGCAGCGCTGATATTGCTTTTAATGGGCTTATCTTCCAGCTTGTTACTGTAATCATTGTGCTGATCATTATATTTATAAACATCGCCGGCACCCCAGTTATAACCCGCTTTGAGTAATAGCCCGACAGAAAATCGAAAACTATTTTGAGGGTTAAAACAATACCGGGTGCAGACGCCAGGCCCCAGGCATAAATTTGAGCCCCTAAAACGCTTGTCATTATCTATATCGAAGTTGTAGTTCGTTAAATCGGCGAAGGCGCCTATATCAAACCAAACCCGCCCCCGGTGAAAAACCTCCCCGACGCCAAGTGTTAATCCGAACGAACCTTTATCAGTAGTGTTGTCAAATAATTCCCGTGCAGGTTTCATAACACGAATCCGAACAACGTCGCTATCCGTTTGGGCACACACGGCTGATGTAAAGCATAACAAAAATACTAAAACCAAACCTGCAAAAAGTTTCATGTTGGTATTGTGACAGGTGTAAAAGCAAAGGGTATAAGGTCGTTTGTAATATTATGACTACTTTTTAATTGCTTGGTTTAACTAAACCATTCAAATAAAATTTAGTCTTTGCTTTTAGTATTGTTTATACAGTATATTTACATCACCAATCATAAACATCACCAATCTTCACTAATTATAAAATATAATTATGACTACAAGACGTTCATTTATTAAGACTTCGGCTGTGCTTACCGCCGGACTTTTGGCAGCGCCACGTTTATTTGCTTACGACAAAAAACAAATAGGCCTGCAATTATATACCGTGCGCGATGCCATGGCAAAAGACCCGGCCGCCGCTTTAGCCAAAGTGGCTAAGTTGGGATATACCACCGTTGAGGGTGCAACTTACACCGGCACTGAATTGTTTTACGGCATGAATGCCAAAGGCTTTGCCAGTTTGCTGGCCCAGGAAGGGCTTACCATGCCAAGTGCGCATTACCGCCTTGGCCAGGAGCAGGTTAACGGCGCATCGCAAATGGGAACCATACTCAATGACTGGAAAAAGGCCGTTGATGATGCCGCTGCCGTAGGTGCAAAATATATGGTTTGCGCTTATTTATCGGACTCGGAAAGGGGCGACCTGGAACATTACAAAAAAATTGCCGGTTTGCTTGATGTTGCTGGTCAAACCTGTAAAAATGCCGGTATCCAGTTATGCTACCACAACCACGATTTTGAATTTATACAAGATAACGGACAATATCCTTACGAGATACTGTTAACATCTACCGATCATGACAACGTGAAAATGGAAATGGATTTGTACTGGATGACTAAAGCCGGACAAGACCCTATAGCTTTTTTTAACAAATACCCCGGCCGTTTCCCGCTGTTACACATGAAGGATATGGATAACACGCCCGAAAAGAAATTTACCGAAGTTGGTAACGGCGTTATCGACTTTAAAAAGATCCTGGCCCAATCAAAAAAAGCAGGCGTAAAATATTTCTTTGTTGAACAGGATATATGCCCCGGCGATCCGTTTGATAGTATTGCCAAAAGCATCAGTTATATAAAAAAGAATTTGGTATAAGAATTTAAGGATGATAAAAAAAGCCAGGCAACCTGCCTGGCTTTTTAGTTTAAGATAGTTTATGCCCTGTTTTAAAAAGGAGTGATTTTCTCCCAATTCCTGTTGATAACAGAGGGGGATCGTGCTCTTCACAAAAAATGAAATTTGAGCAGTGCAAACGCAGCTGTCTCAAATCTCAAATCTACAAAGTAGCTATGTCAATTACGAAACGATATCTTACATTACCCTTTTCCATGCGGGCATAAGCTGTATCGATATCTTTGATGTCTATCATTTCAATATCTGAAACAATTCCGTGTTCAGCGCAAAAATCAAGCATTTCCTGGGTTTCGGCTATGCCGCCAATGCCCGATCCGGCAAGGCTTTTACGGCCACCCAATAAACTGAATGCCTGTATGCTGGCTGGTTCTGGTGGTACACCTACGCAAATTTGTACGCCATTGGTGCGTAATAACGACAGGTACATGTTAAAATCATGCGGAGCAGATACAGTATCCAAAATAAAATCAAAAGAGTTTTTGGCAGCCTCTATCTGTTTCGGATCGCTGGTAACTACAAAGTGGTGGGCACCCAATGCTTTTGCATCGGCCTCTTTGCCTGGCGATGTGCTCAATACGGTAACTTCTGCACCAAATGCTACTCCAAATTTAACGCCCATGTGGCCTAATCCGCCCAAGCCTAAAACTGCCAGTTTGTGGCCTTTGCCAACTTTCCAATGCCTTAACGGCGAGTAGGTGGTTATCCCGGCGCACAGTAACGGTGCAGTGGCGGCAAGGTCAAGTTTGTCGGAAATATGCAGCACAAAATCTTCATTAACAACAATGCTGTTTGAGTAGCCGCCGTAAGTTGGTGTTTTGTGATCTTGCTCTAATCCATTATAAGTTTGTGAACTGCCGTTTAAGCAATATTGCTCCAAATCCTGTTTGCAATTTTCGCACACGCGGCATGAGTCAACCAGGCAGCCGGTGCCGGCCAGGTCGCCAACTTTAAAATTCTTTACATGGTCGCCAACCTTAACAACCCTGCCAACAATTTCATGGCCCGGCACCATCGGGAAAATACCCGGGAACCAATCGTTCTTTATCTGGTGCAGGTCGCTGTGGCAAACGCCGCAAAATAAAATATCAAATTGTACATCATGGGGCCCAACTTCCCGGCGCTCAAAATCCCATGGGGCAAGATTGGTAGTTGGCGATTGCGCCGCGTATCCTTTAACTGGTATCATAAGTAGTGTTTTAATTTTTGATTACCTAAAGGTACGGGAATAGATTTGAGATGCGAGGTATGAGATTTGAGATTTTGCGCGGAAGTTGCTGAATTATGACAATAGTATAGGTTTGAGATGTTAGATATGAGCTATGAGATTTTGTCCGGAAGTTGGTGGATTGCCCATGCATATGGAGATTAGAGCAGAACAAATTCTTCGGCAAGAAATGTCAAATCCCCCGTCTCAAATCTCATATCTAACATCTCAAATCTAACTTTTGTAATCCGATATATTCAACCTATGCTTGCAAAAGCCATACTCATGCTCCTGGTTTGAGCAAATGATGGTGAGCCGACCAGTGGCAAAACGCTCCACAAGGCTTAAGTACCAATCAACCCCCTGGACGTCCAGGTTTGATGTGGGCTCATCAAGCATCAGCATGGGGGTATCGGCACAAAAGGCCAGGATGAGTTTCAGCCGTTGTTTCATGCCCGATGAAAAATAGCGGATAAGTTTGTGCTCGCTTTTTGGGAGGTTCAGCAACTCAATTAGCTGCTTTTTATCAAGCCCCTGTTTGTAATTTTTAAACTTGAAATGGAAATCGACCATTTCGCTTAGCGTAAATTCTTCAATCACTTCCAGGTATGGCGCAGCAAGGCTCAGGTAGTTAAATACCTGCGAAACTTCGACCGGTTTATCCTGGTAGGTATAATTTATTGTACCGATAGAGGGCGACAGGCTCCCGTTTAAAACCTGTAGCAAAGTAGATTTGCCTGATCCATTAGGACCAAGAATAGCGTATGATTCGCCGGGAGTGAACGTATGATCAACCCCCCTGAAAATCCAGTCGCGGTTAAAGCGGCGGCCGATGTTGTTGAGGGTGATGGTCATATTTCTGAATCAGAATTTACAGAATTTTAGAATGTGCAGAATGAAAACACTATTAGGAGTGGCAATGCGAATAAGACTTTATAGAATGAGAGCGCTATTAAAATTGTCATTCAAAATCAGAACTTACAGCATCCTATTAATTCTAAAATTCTGTAAATTCTGATTCAGACACATTAAGAATTTCCAAACCCCTTCATGATACCTCTTTGTGAGTTTTGCAGGAAGTTGATGATCTCATCCCGTTCAACGCTTGGGGTAAACTCGGCTTCAATGATATCAAGGGCTTTGCTTACGTTATATTTTTTAAGGAACAGGATACGGTAAATCTCCTGGATTTCGGCAATGGTGGCAGCCGAAAATCCTCTGCGACGCAGGCCTACGGAGTTGATACCCACATAAGATAATGGCTCGCGGCCGGCCTTGGTGAACGGTGGCACATCTTTACGCACCAATGAGCCCCCCGATATCATGCTATGGGCGCCAATCTCAACAAACTGGTGTACGGCCGATGATCCGCCTATAAAAGCATAATCATACACATTAATGTGGCCTGCCAGCTGCACGGCGTTGGCAATAATAACGTTATCGCCAATAACACAATCATGTGCTACGTGTACGTAGGCCATCAGCAGGCAATTGCTGCCTATGGTGGTGGTGTTTTTATCTAAAGCGGTGCCACGGTTAAGGGTTACGCATTCGCGGATGGTGGTGTTATCGCCGATAGATACGGTACTTTGCTCGCCTTTGTACTTTAAATCCTGCGGCGGCGCCGATACTACCGCACCCGGAAAAATACGACAGTTTTTACCTATACGGGCACCATCCATAATTACCGAGTTGGAACCGATCCAGGTACCCTCGCCAATTTCAACATCCTTGTGGATGGTAACAAAGGGTTCAATCACCACGTTATCGGCAATTTTTGCCTGTGGGTGTATATATGCTAAAGGCTGGATCATGCTTCGTTTCCTTTTACTTTTACAATTTGTGCCATTAATTCGGCCTCTACAACAACCCTGTTACCTACCATACCAACACCCTTCATGGTTGCAATACCACGGCGGATTGGGGCCAACAGATCGCAAATATAAATAATGGTATCGCCCGGCACTACTTTACTTTTAAAGCGCGCGTTCTCGATCTTTAAAAACAAGGTGAGGTAATTTTCGGGGTCGGGTACAGTGTTTAGCACCAATATACCGCCCGTTTGTACCATACCTTCAATTTGCAGCACGCCAGGAAATATTGGCGCGCCAGGGAAATGGCCCTTAAAAAACTCCTCGTTAATGGTTACATTTTTAGCACCTACCACGTGGTTTTTGGTCAGTTCCAATATTTTATCGATCATTAAAAAAGGCTGCCTGTGCGGCAGTAGGCCCATAATCTCAACGGTATCATACACCGGTTTAGCATTGGCATCGTAAACTTTAACTTGTTTACGGCTTTTTTCCTTTTTAATCAGGGTTTTTATTTTTTTAGCAAAGGCTACGTTAGCAGCATGACCGGGGCGGGCAGCCATAATATGGCCTTTAAGCGGCACTCCGACCAACGCCAAATCGCCAATCATATCCAGCAGCTTGTGCCTTGCGGGCTCGTTCTGGTGGCGCAATTCGGCATTGTTTAAAATACCTTGCGGGGCTACACTGATGTCCTTACGGTTAAACAACTTGGCCAGGTGGGCAAGTTCTTCTTCGTCAACTTCCTTATCAACAACTACAATAGCGTTGTTTAAATCGCCGCCTTTTATCAGGTCGTGCTTTAACAGCATTTCCAGTTCGTGCAAAAAGCAAAAGGTGCGGCATGATGCTATTTCCTTTTTAAACTCGGTAATGCTCGAGATACTGGCATGCTGGCTACCCAATACCTGTGAGTTATAATCAACCATGCAGGTAAAGCGGTAATCGTCTAAAGGCATGGCCACCATTTCTACCTTACGGTCGGGCTCGGAGTAATGGATGTTGTAAGGTATGTGGTAATATTCGCGGTCTGCTTCCTGCTCGGTAAAACCTGTTTCGGTTATAATATCAACAAACATAATTGAGCTGCCATCCATAATGGGCGTTTCGGGGCCGTCCATATCTATCAGCACATTATCAACCTCCATACCTACCAAAGCAGCCAACACATGCTCTACAGTATTAACGGTGGCCCCATTTTGCGAAATGGTGGTACCGCGCGATGTATCGGTTACATTATCAACATCGGCATCAATTATTGGCGAGCCTGGTATATCAATCCTCCTGAATTTATAGCCGTGGTTTTCTGGCGCCGGGTTAAAGGTCATGGTAACCCTTTGGCCGGTATGCAGGCCGGTACCCGAAACCGATACAGGTGATTTAATGGTTCTTTGTTTTACATTCATATTATTGGTCATTGGGCATTAGTCATTGGTCATTGGTGAACAGTTCATTGTAGCCATCAAGCAAAAACCCAATGACTAATGACCAGTGACTAATGACTGTCCCTTTTTAATTCGGCGATTATTTTTTCTAATTCGTTTATTCTTTTTTCCAGTTCGGGCAGGCGGTTTATTACTACGTTCGAGCGCATATTCGCGCTGTAAAGGGTAGCTGGGCTGCCGGCCCATTTTTTTCCTTCTTCGGTGATGTTACGGCCAATGCCCGATTGTGCCTGTACCTGTGTACGGTTTGCAATGCTGATATGACCTACAAGACCCGCCTGTCCGCCTATTATTACATTTTCACCTACCTTAGTACTACCTGATATTCCTGTTTGCGCGGCAATTACGGTATTTGCACCTATCTCTACATTGTGGGCTATCTGTACCAGGTTATCCAGCTTTACACCTTTGCGTATCACTGTTGACCCCATGGTCGCCCTGTCGATAGTGGTATTTGAGCCAACTTCAACGTCATCCTCTAAAATTACATTACCTATCTGGGCTACTTTGGTATAAGTGCCGTCGGGATTAGGGGCAAAACCAAAACCATCGCTGCCAATAACCGCGCCGGAGTGCACTATAACATTATCACCTATCACACAATCAAAATAAACCGTTACGCCCGAAAACAAGGTAACGTTGTTACCAAGGGTTACATTATCTGATATGTTAACGTTGGGGTAAATTTTGCAATTATCGCCAAGTTTTGTGTTAAGGCCGATGTAGGCAAATGCTCCTATATATGGCTCGGCACCAATTTGGGCTGTTGGGTGGATAAAGCAAGGTTGCTCGATACCCTTTTTGTTAAGCTTAAAAGTGTTGTACTTTTCCAACAGTACCGAAAATGCGCTGTAAGCATTCTCCACCCTGATAAGCGTAGCTGTTACCGGCCCTGTAAGCTGTAAATCGTTATTAACAATAACAACAGAGGCATTGGTAGTATACAAATACTGCTCATATTTGGGGTTGGCCAAAAAAGAAAGACTGCCGGCGGCACCTTCTTCTATTTTAGCCAGCTGATTAACGGTTACCAAAGGGTCGCCTTCAACAGTTCCGTTAAGCAGAAAACTTATATCCTGGGCAGTAAATTGCATCGACAAATTTAAATGTTATAATTAAAGCAGCAAATTAATTAGTAGTGAGTGGTGAGTAGTGAATGGTTATTGCGGCTTTTAACCACTCACCGCTCACCATTCACTACTCACCCAGTTCTTTACTATAGCAAAGTATGTATTTTTTTACGGTTTTTGCTAATGCCTCCAAATTGGAGTTATCGCTGGCCGTTGTAATGTCATGTACGTGGCCATCCTTCATCAATATGCCTATGTTGCCGTCGCCGGCTGTGTAGGCGTTATTACGGATGGATGTAGTGAAAACAAAGTACCCGGCTTCCGCCTCGCTTATGCTGTATTTTTTCATCGCCTTTTTTATAAGCGAGCTTACAAATTCCTTATCCGGCCGTTTATTGCTGATATCTACATGATACAACTTACGCTGCACCAGGTTTTGTGCCAGGGTTGATAGTATAAAATCGCTGTGCCCGGCCCAAACTTTAACCGCAGCCATAATATCGGTATCATCCAGGCTTGCAAAGGTCTCCAGGTGATGGTCCTCACTCATGAAAGCGTCTCTGCCGATACCACCTTTTATAAAATGCTTTAAAGCCGGTGTGGCAAAAAGATCCTCGCCTTTTAAGGTGAGCTCGCGACAGCGTTTAAATATCTTTACCAGCAGTTCCTCGCCCGCAATAACGGTTTTATGCAGGTAAACCTGCCAGTACATGAGTCTGCGGGCAATCAGGAATTTCTCTATCGAATAAATTCCCTTGGCATCAACCACAATGTGATCGTCCTTAACATTCAGCATTTTGATGATCCGCTCGGAGCTGATCACCCCTTCGGATACGCCCGTGAAAAAGCTATCGCGGTTAAGGTAGTCCAGCCTGTCCATATCCAACTGGCTTGATACCAGCTGATGCAAAAATTTACGGGGGAAGGTATTGTTAAATATACTGATGGCCATGGTTAAACGGCCGTCAAACTGCTCATTGAGTTTACTCATCAGCATAGATGAGATATCCTCATGATCAATCCCCTCAATAATGGTACGTTCCAGCGCGTGCGAGAATGGGCCGTGGCCAATATCGTGCAATAGTATCGCTATAGTAACGGCCTCTTCTTCTTCATCGCTAATGTTGTGCCCTTTGTTACGCAGGGTTTCAATGGCGGTATTCATCAGGTACATGGCTCCTATGGCATGATGAAAACGGGTGTGCAGCGCGCCGGGGTAAACCAGGTGCGTCATCCCTAATTGCTTAATGTACCTTAACCGTTGAAAGTAAGGGTGCTCAATCAGGTCGAATATCAGCTCGGTTGGGATGCTGATAAAGCCGTAAACCGGATCGTTTATTATTTTCTTTTTATTCAATGGATCAAGTAAAGTGCAAAAATGTAAAACAAAGGTAAAATAAGCCGGTGATGTTTGTTAAATTTTGTTAATACCTTTACTAATCAACAACAAATCCGTCCCTTTGGGGTTTACAAGTCAGAATCAGAATTTTTCGCGGATTGTTTTTGAGGGGTGCTCAAGAATGCTACGCAGTTTACTGAATTTAAGAATTAACAGAATAAGGCTGATTAAAAACAGGATATTTGACTTAACTTAAATCTTATTCGCCAAATTCAACAATTCTGAAAATTCTCAAATCCTGAAAATTCTGATTCAGAATACTTAATTACAGATACTATGCAAGATACCACCATTTTATGGGCTGATGATGAAATTGACCTGTTACGACCACATATACTTTTCTTAAGCGAAAAAGGCTATAAGGTTACCACCGTAACCAATGGCAACGATGCTGTTGATACTTTTAAAAGCGGCTACTTTGACCTGGTTTTTTTAGATGAGAATATGCCGGGCCTTACCGGGCTGGAAACGCTGCAGCAAATAAAAAACATCAATAATGATGTGCCTATTGTGCTGATAACCAAAAACGAGGAAGAATATTTGATGGAGGATGCCATCGGCTCCAAAATTGATGATTACCTGATTAAGCCGGTTCATCCAAAGCAAATACTGCTTACCATTAAAAAACTAACGGAAAATAAGCGCCTGGTAACCGAAAAAACTACCATGGCCTACCAAATGGATTTCCGTACGCTGGGCATGACGCTTAATGATAACCTGAGCCACCAGGAATGGGTCGACGTTTACAAAAAACTTATTTATTGGGAGCTGGAACTGGAGAAACTGGAAGATGCCGGCATGCACGAGATTTTGACCATGCAAAAGGCCGAAGCCAATATGCAGTTTTGCAAGTTTATTGAACGCAACTATTTAAACTGGATTAAAAACCCAGATTCGGCGCCAACAAGCTCGCCGCAGTTGTTTAAAAAGAAGGTATTCCCTAAAATGGACGGCAAAGGGCCGCTGTTTTTTATATTGATAGATAACCTGCGTTACGATCAGTTTAAGATCATCAATCCGATAATTTCCGAATATTTCAGGATGGAGGAAGAAGATACTTACTACAGTATTTTACCTACAGCAACGCAATACGCCCGTAACTCCATTTTTAGCGGCCTTATGCCTTTAGATATGGAAAAGCGCTACCCGCAAATGTGGCAAAATGATGAGGATGAAGGTGGTAAAAACCTTTACGAATCGGAATTTGTTGCCGATCATTTAAAGCGTGTTTTACGCCGCGACTGCAAATACTCGTACCATAAAATTTTAAATATTGACGAAGGACGCGCACTGAATGAGTCGGTTAGCAACCTGATGAACAACGAACTGAATGTGGTAGTTTACAACTTTGTGGATATGCTATCGCACGCCCGTACAGATATGCAGATGATCCGCGAGTTGGCGAGTGACGATGCGGCCTACCGGTCATTAACACTCTCGTGGTTTGAGCACTCGCCACTGTTTGATCTGTTGAAGTTTTTGGCCCAGAAACAGGTACGCGTAGTTATTACAACCGACCACGGCACCATCCGCGTAAAAAATCCAAGCAAAATTGTAGGTGATAGGAATACCAACACCAACTTACGTTATAAACAAGGCAAAAACCTGAATTATAACGCCAAGGAAGTATTCCACATCCGCAACCCGCACGATGCCATGCTACCCAAATTACACCTAAGCTCAAGTTTTGTGTTTGCAAAGGAGGATAGTTATTTTGTTTATCCAAACAACTATAATCATTTTGTTAATTTCTATAATGAAACCTTCCAGCACGGAGGAATTTCGCTGGAGGAAATGATCATACCGATAGTAACTTACGGGCCGAAGTAGGCCCTCAGCCCCCTGAAGGGGAGACTTTAAAATCATAATAAAAAGGCCAATCGTTTTTTGCGATTGGCCTTTTGTGTTATTTGATCGTTAAACTTCTGCTATATGCAAATCAAAAGCTCCCCCTTCAGGGGGTTGGGGGGCTATTTCTTTTGCTTATCAGCAAAAGAGAATACCTTTTGCAGCAACGGCGTTGTGCGTGCGCCCAGGTTTTGGCGAATGTTCAGCTCCTCTTTAGCTATCTCTACAAATAAGCCAGCAATAGCTTTCTGGGTTACGTAATCGGTAATGTCGGGATTTATTTTTGATACAAAAGGCACCTTGTTATAAGCCTGTGCTGCATCGGTATAATATTTTGTTGCGCCAACTTTGTTTAAGCTTGCCTGTATCACCGGTTTAAACTGCCCGGCCAATTGTAAAGTTGTGGTTTTTTTAAAGTACTGGGTTGCCGCGTCCTGGCTGCCTAACAAAATATTTGTTACATCCTGCAAAGTCATTTGCTTTATGGCGCTGATAAATATAGGCTTAGCTTTTACAGCGGCATCTTCGGCGGCATGGTTAACGGAGGTTATTACATTATCGCAAAGGCTGCCCAGGCCTATGCTGCGAAGCGTTTTCTCGGCTTTTTGCGCCTCGGGCGGAAAAAGTATTTTAACTTCGGCGTTCTTTAAAAAACCATCAACAACCGATAGCTTATCTGAGCTTTTGCCGGTACCTATTTCAAGGGCTTGCTTAAGGCCGTTACCTATCTCAAATGTAGTAGGCGTTCCCTGCGCATTGGTTGTTGCGGCCTGTGCCACCTGGTTTAATGTATCGCAGCTGCTTAAGGTTATAAAGGACAGCAAAGCTGTAAAGATTAATATCTGTTTTTTCATAGTGGCTAAAATTAGCAAAAATGAAGCCAACTTATTAGTAAATTATTCCAACACTTTTAACAGGGCAAATACACCTGCCGCAATTAAAGCAGAAATTGGAATGGTGATAATCCAGGCCCAAACCAGGTTAATGGTTACACCCCAGCGTACGGCAGATACACGCTTGGTTAAACCGACGCCAATAATAGAACCTGTGATGGTATGCGTGGTAGAAACCGGGATGCCAAACCGCTCGGTAATAAACAGGGTGATGGCGCCTGCAGTTTCGGCACTTACACCCTCCAGCGGGGTTACCTTGGTTATTTTTGAGCCCATGGTTTTAACAATTTTCCAACCGCCGCTCATGGTACCTGCGGCAATAGCTGTATAACAGGCCAACGGAATCCATTCGGGCATAGGCGCGCCGGCGTGAATTACTTTGCCGGCAATTAAGGTTACATATAATATACCCATTACCTTTTGGGCATCGTTACCGCCGTGTGCAAAACTTAATGCGGCGGCCGATACCAGCTGCAGCCTCTTAAACCAACGCTCGGCAGTAGCAGGCCTTGCGCGTTTACAAATGTTTAATATCAGGATGGTTACCACGTAGGCTATAAGTAAACCTATAAACGGTGCCAAAACAATATAAGCGATGATTTTAAGCACATACTGCATCTCAATGGCGTGCAATGCATTTGCACCCATATAAATAGCGTTGGTCATGCCCGCGCCGGCAAAACCGCCAATGAGCGTATGCGATGAACTTGAGGGGATACCAAACCACCAGGTAATTAAATTCCAGGATATAGCGGCAACCAAACCAGCCAATATTACATGCAGCGTAACATAATGCTCCAAAACAATTTTTGATACCGTGTTGGCGACTTTATGATCTTTGATAAAAAAGTACGCGGCAAAGTTAAATACAGCTGCCAATAGTACAGCCTGGAAGGGAGTGAGCACTTTGGTTGATACAATGGTGGCAATTGAGTTGGCAGCATCATGAAAACCGTTAGTGTAATCAAAAACGAGTGCAAGTAAAACTATAACAACAAGTAGGGAGGTAACCATTTAGTGATGATTAGGTATGCTTAAGCGTTTTTAACTAAAATAGATTCCATTACATTGGCCGCGTCTTCGCACATATCGGTAGCGGTTTCCAGGGCGGCAAGGATTTCTTTATACTTTATCAGGCGAATGGCGTCTTTTTCGTAAAGAAACAAGTCGGCCACAGCACGATCAAATACGTAATCGGCCTGGTTTTCTACGCTGTTTATCCTGATGCATGAATCGGCAATATTACGCACGTTGCGCAGGTCTTTTAACTCACGTACCGCTTTTTCAAGGTCGATGCTGGCCTGTAGTATGAGGTCAGATAATTTGCGGATATGCTCGTTAAAATCATCTATCCTGTAAAGGCTCATGCGGTTGGCAGCGCCCTGGATATAATCGGCAACATCATCAATAGCTGTGGCTAACGCGTGAATATCTTCGCGGTCAAAAGGCGTAATAAAGTTTTTGCCCAATTCCAGGTATATCTGGTGGGTAAACTCGTCGCCTTTGTTTTCAAGCTTGTCTATTTGTTTAAACAGCTCTTCGCGGGTGGTAGTATTATTGGAGTTAACGGCCTCTACCAAAATAGTAGCCATTGCTACTACGTTGTTTGCTGCCTGCTCAAATAAAGGAAAAAATATTTTTTTATCCTTAGGTACAAAGTATTGGAAAATGCTGTTTAATGACATGATGCTTAAAATTGGTGTAAAGGTACGGTTGCTATGTTAAATTAATGTTAACTTTTTAACACTGGTATATTGGGGAAAGGTAAAGTTTGTTTTGCTCTTTGCAAAGTAAACCCAAAAGTTGATCCCAGCCCCTCGGTACTGCGTACATTAATGGTTTGCTGGTGCGCCTCAATAATGTGTTTAACAATGGCCAGGCCCAGGCCCGAGCCCCCAATTTGCCTGGACCTGCTGGTATCGGTACGGTAAAAGCGCTCAAACAGGCGGGGCAAAAACTTTTCTTCAATTCCTATGCCATCGTCGGTAACCTCAACCAAAACCTGGTCGTCAAGTACAAAAAGGCTTAATGATGTGCTTCCTTCTTCTTTGCCATACTTAAATGAGTTATCAATCAGGTTTACCAGCACCTGCCTTATTTTTTCCCGGTCGGCATAAACAATAATGCCCTCATCGTATTTTTGTTTAAATATCAGTTTGATTTTGTATTGCTTACCCTTTATTTCGAGTGATTCAAAAACCTCTTTTATCAGGTCGTTTATCTTAAATTTGGTGTAATTAATAGGTATTTCGCCCGATTCCAGCTTCGAGATCTCGTCCAGGTCCTTAATCAGGTAGCTTAACCGGTCCACATTTTTAGAGGCTTTTTCCAGGAACTGACGCGCCATTTCGCGGTCTTCCATATCATCATCCTGTAGCGCCTCAATGTATCCCTGTATGGCAAAAAGCGGGGTTTTAAACTCATGCGAGATATTGGATAAAAAATCGCGGCGGAATTTTTCCTGTTTGCGCAGGTCGTCAATTTCCGATTTTTTTTGTTTTGCCCATTCCTTCACCTCCTGCTCCACATCGTCAATAGGGTTGGCGGTAACATGTTCGCCCAGGGCGTCGCGCAAATCCCGGCCAAGTTTTAAATTGTGAATAAGCTTATAAATAAGTTTAATGCGCGAGTAAATATACTTTTCTATAAGGTAGTAAAATACAAAGTAGCTAACGGCGAGTGTAGCGGTAAAAGTGATCATTACATCGTACCACTTATGCTGAAAATAAAAGTTTACTGCCGATAACGTTATGGCCACGCCGGTTGCCGTAACTAAAACTAAAACACGCAAATTCATAAGGTAAAGTTACTACTTATAGATCACTAAAGCCCAGCGGAACGGCCACTTCCATGTTAATTTAAAGTTATCAATTTGTGCTTTTTTAAGCAGGGTTAATAATTCCTGTTTTTTAAACCCCCGCCGTACCGATAATGGCCCATCGTAACGCACCATTTTATTGCGGGTTAAAACATGCGTAATGAAGATGACGGCATAGTATAATATCCGGTGGCGATGCAAATCTGTAATGATTATGCCTTTTTTGGCCGAGGCATGCATGTTTTTAATCATCTTCACCCAGTGTTCGTCGTCAAAGTGATGGGTAAATAAGCTGCTGATAATAATATCAGGACAGCCCAACAAATCAGTGTCCTTTATTACGTCGGCCAGAATGTATTTGATATTATCAAATTCTGTTGACGCGCCGCGCGCGTAGTTTACAGCCGCAGGAGCGGCATCAACGCCGGTAAGCACCATGTTTAGTTGCTGTTGTTGCGCCCATTTGGCAATGGCAATCAGTGTATCACCGCCACCGCAACCCCAATCACTTATGGAGTAGCCTTGCAGTACCGGGAATTTTTTTAAAGCCTTTATTGCTTCTTTATGGCTGCCAAACCACGAATTTATTTTGCCTAAACCCTCCAAAACAGGGGCTATCTCGCTATCGGGCAGGCCCGGGTCATCCATGATTTCGGCATCAAAGGCGCGGTGTTTTAAATTGGGCATGGTATCAATACAATAACCTTATGAAAAAGGTTTTCCGTGGGTTTTACTTATCAGATACCGGGATAACGGCGGCAGGCCATTCAACACGTGGAGCGTAAGCGCGGTAGTATTGTTATTGCCAAACAGGCGCTGCAATTGCCGGCCTACCCATAGCCGCTGCGCAAAAGCCCGGTTCCAGGCATCAGTATAATCGGCCTCTAAAGCTATGCGGTTATCTTCATAAAATTTGCCGGTTTTGTAATGGCTGATAATTCTTTCTGACAGAATCTTAGCCGAGTGAATAGCCATGGTCATGCCGTTGCCGCACAGTGGCGCTATCATCCCGGCGGTATCGCCGCTCATTAAAATATGGTTATCAACCGGGGCTTTCTTTTCAAACGAAATCTCATTAATTACCTCGGGCTTATCCAGTAAAAATTCGGCATTGGCAAAAATATCGTCGAGATATGGATTTTTGCGGATAACATTGTCTTCTAACCCTTGCAGGCTACCGTATTTACGCAGGTCATCCCGGTGCGCCATGTAGCACATGCAGTACCTGTCGCCATCGGTTTTGCTTACGCCGCAATAGCCATCTTTGTAATTATTAAGCTGGATAAGGTCCTGCGGAAAATCCATTTTTATATGAAACTTCACGGCCAGGTAGGGACTGCGTTTATAAAAGAAGGGCCGTTTCAGTTTTTGATCGAGGTTTGACCGCTTGCCGAATGAGCCTATTACCAGTGGGGCTATTAACACTTCGCCGGGCGTAACCACTTCAAATTGATTGCCGGCAAAGCGCACATCCTCCACCCGGGTACCTGTCATAAAATTTACGCCTTCTATTATCGCTTTGTGGTATAAAAAATTATCGAAGGTATACCTGCTTAAACCAAAGCCGCCCAGATCAAGCTTTTGGGTAAATTTAGTACCCGAAGCTGCGGTAACCTCCACCCGGTTAATACGGGCAACATTCAGCTGATAGGGATTGATATCTAAAGAATTTAAAAACGGGATTACTTCGTTGGAGATGTATTCGCCGCATACACGGTGCATGGGGTATGTTTTTTTTTCGACGAGGGTAACTTTTAAGCCGGCGCGGTTTAATAGTATCGCGTTAAATAATCCCGCAAGGCCGCCGCCAACTATAATTACATCGTTCATAGGCTTATCAATGCATTTCCAATATCATACCCTCAACCGTTAAACCCGGTCCAAAGGCAAAACTCATGATTTTTTGATCAACCAGGCTTTCGGCCTTAAGCATCTTTTGTAATACAAATAAAATAGTGGCCGATGACATGTTGCCATACTGCTGCAAGGTTTCATAAGCAAATGCGTTGCTTTCTTCGGGCAGCTCCAGCGCTTCCTCTACAGCTTCCAGTATTTTACGGCCACCGGGGTGTACAGCATAAGCGGTTATTTCATCTGCATTAAGTTTTACCTTTTGCAAAAAGCGGCCTGTTAAAGCCTTAATATTTTTCCTGATCTGCTTTGATACCCGCGAAGTTAACTTCATCTCGAAACCGGTATTGCCTACATACCAGCCCATATCGTCGCGGGCTTCTGTCACAAATTCGGTATAAAAGTTTTTTAGGGTGAGGCTGGTGCCTTTGCCCAGGCGTTGTGAAGTGTTCTCGACTAATACCGCGGCGGCCCCATCTGAAAACAGGGAGTTGGCCACCCAGTTATCCAGCGTATTATCTTTTTGAAAATGGAGTGTGCACAACTCCACACTTACTATCAAAACCTTGGCTTCGGGGTTGGCACGGCAAATATAATCGGCTACTTTAAGGCCGTTTATGGCGCCATAGCAACCCATAAAATTAATACAGGTACGTTCGGTATCTCGGTTAAGTTCCAGCTTTTCTACCAGTTCAATATCAATGCCGGGGGCGTGCATGCCGGTGCAGCTTATGGTAACCAGGTGAGTAATTTGTTTTGTAACGTCCGTTCCAAAACAGGCAAGGCAGTTTTTAACCGCGTTTATAGCAATAGCGATAGCCTCATCCTGATAAAGCTTTAAGCGTTTTCGGGTATCCGGAAAAGGGGTAAAGCTTCCGGACGGATCAAAAAAAGTGTAGTTGGATGGATCGGTTTCGCCAAAATCAGAGATTACGGAGTAGCGATAATCGATACCTGAATTATCGTAAATACTTTTTAAGCGTGCGGCATTAGTTGCATCCAACCCAAAGGCATTCACCATAAAATGGTAAATATCCTGCTGGGCTATCCGGTTATGGGGATTTGCGATCCCGATGGCACTGATGCAACTCTCCATTAATATTAGCTTTATTTAAGTCAAAAGTCTTTAGCCTAAAGCCGTAAGTCTCTTGTCGACTTAGAACTTTAGACTAAATACTTAGCGACTTTACTTACTGATCTCTGTTTCTATCGATACGTTGGCCTCGTTGGATAAAATAACATTCTTGCCGCCGATACCAAAATCTGTCCTTAAAACCTGGAAATCGCCTTTAAAGGTGGCGGTGTTACCCGCTTCAATATACGTAAAAGGTATTTCAATCAACTTTGTTTTGTCTTTAATAGTTACGTTAAAACTGCCTGTATAGTTGCTTCCGCTTTTGTGTTTAAATGAAACCGACTTTAAGATGATTTTGGGATATTTAGCAACATCAAAGTAATCCTCGCTCTTCAGATGGTTATCGCGGCTTTCGTTGTCGGTATTGACGGTATTTGAAGCCACCGAGGCTTCTATCGAGCTGGTGGCAAGACTGGCGGGCTTAAAATTAATATCGGCATTAAAGCCCCCGAAAGAGCCCTCGACATTAAACCCCAGATTTTTGATTTTGAAAGTAACTGCCGATCGGGTTACTTTACTTTGCGCGAAGGCGCCTGTTGCTAAAAAAAATAAAATTGCAATGCTAAATAATTTCCTGGTCATACTGCTGCTAAGGTGATTTTCAAACATAATGATTTATCGTTAACTAATTTTTACATTAGTAAGATTAAGCAACCGGCTGCAGGTTTAATACGTTTTAACAAATAGTATTGGCTGCTTTAGCCTATGAATATAAATATGCCCGCATGAAATTGAAACAATTAATCCCCACGAGGTCGACCTGGGCCCACATGCGTTTTGTTTTCTCCGTTTTTTTGTTGCCTGTTTACTTGTTTGCGTTTAGCCAGGCTACTTTTGTACAGCCAGGGCAGGCTATGCTTATATTTTTTATCTGGCATTTCCTTGCGTTTCCGGCAAGTAACGGGTATAACAGTTATTTTGATAAGGATGAGGATAGCATTGGCCTGTTAGAGAAACCGCCCGAGGTTGATATCAGCCTCTATTATTTTTCGATCCTGCTGGAAGCGTTGGCCTTCGGCCTGGGTTTTTTAGTCAGCTGGGAGTTCGCGGTGGCGGTGCTTATCTATGGCATCATGTCTAAACTGTATAGCCATCCTGCTACACGGTTAAAAAAGTACGCCATTATCAGTTTTTTAACCGTGTTTATTTTCCAGGGGTGCTTTATTTATTATGTTACGTATTCGGCATTAAGCGGCAGCGGTCTTAGCCTGTTCAGGCATTGGGATACCGGGTTTATAGCAGCCGGGGCAATTTGCTCGTGCCTCATTGGCGCATCGTACCCGCTCACCCAGGTTTACCAGCACGACGAAGACAGCCGACGTGGCGACAGAACAATCAGTTTATTGTTGGGCTACAAGGGCTCGTTTATTTTTTCGGGCGCCATGTTCGCCCTGGGCATAGCAAGCTCTTTTTACTATTGGCATTTAGAGGGCAAAATGGCAAATTTTTACTTTTTCCTGTTATGCGCATTGCCCATATTTTTGTTTTTTAACTACTGGTTTTACAAAGTAGGAAAATCGACAGCTAATGCCGATTTTAAAAATGCCATGCGCATGAACTTTTTAAGCTCGGGCTGTATGTTGGTTTACTTTGGCACGCTGGCGCTGATGAGTTAAAAAGTTGAAATATGGATGGGATGCGAATTTATAAATACAATCCGTACTTCATTTTGCCCATGATACTGTCTGTGCTTTTATTGGGCCAGCCTGTTTATTCTGTTTTTAACAAGCTTTTGATTTATAAAGATTATTCCAGCGCTATCATATTAGTGCTGGTTATCGATTACTTTCTGTTGTTTTTTATCAGGCACATTTATTATGTGCTGCGGGGCATTCCGGCTATTGTAATTACAAGCGAATTTATTTTTATACAGAAAAACGGCTATACGATTGCCTGGCGGGATATTGAAAGTATAGATAAGGTACAGGGGTTAAAAATGTCGCTTAGAAAAACGTGGCGTAACTGGCCCCAAATAAAAAATCCCATAGTCAGGATTTACTACGGGTATATAGCCAGCGGAATTTCGATAGCAGGTATTTTAATTGCCGGCGATGCCGAGCAAATGAGCATCACTATCAGGGATTATTATTTTAAGTATAGGTATGATTAACGGGTGTTACATCGACAATCGCACCCATAATCCGGCACTCCGTACAACATAGCTATTCTTAATCTTTGGAGCGACAAACCACCCACCCGCAGGATCAAAGCCCTCGCGCTGCCGCTTAATTTGGAAATTATAACTTATGAAGGAAGCCTTCTGGAAATAGGCGGCTTTTGTTGTAGGATATTTCGTTAATCTAAAAACAGCAATTATTGGAAATCCAATTTTAAAGAATACTCCTCAATGAACTTGTCGTCGGTTCCAAATGTCACTAGTTCACAATAGTTCACAAATGCTAAAACTATTTTATTTTCAATTGCTTTTTTATGACCTTTAATCTTTATAAAAAGTTCTTCAATATGATAATCTTTGAGTTTCAATTTTTTAATAGCAATCGCATATAAGAATTCGATTAAAGCCTCTCCATGATCTTGATCGGAAAACTCTATTATGCCGATAATGATATTTAGCATGGCAAAGCTAAGTTTTTTGTCCAAATTAAAACTTAACTCCTTAGAATGAGCTGTTCTAAGCAAGGCAGATTGAATAATTCCATCATTGTACCTATTAAAATTATTAGGTTCTAACAGCGTACGAACAAAGTGGGTGTTAACAATTTTTCTATTGTGGTCATTTGAGTTTCTAAGAGCATTTAAAATGACCGATATGGTAAATAGTACATCGGACTGAGATGCGTTATTTCGATAACCCTTAAATTTATAAAAAGCGAAGTTCTTATTAATCTTTAATTCTTTGTTCAATATTACGTTAGGATAAAACAAGTTGTTAGATAAGCCATTCGTTTGCAGACCTTTATCTAATTGTTCAATTCTTTTGTCAAAAAAGATAATAGCTTCCTCGTATAAATCCTCATTCACATCATAACAGAAGCTTTTTAAAAGACTTAAAAATTGCCCTTCAACTACCCACGATGTATTTAACCGCTCGTTGCATGTATAAATACGTTCTATTTCTACAAATAAGTTTGTAGAAATACCATATTTACCCATTGTTAAATTGTTCTTAATAAAGTTTAAGTAACTTTCATCTTCTGTCCTCGTAAATCCAGCAAAATAAATTAAAGAGATGTTAGAATATTCCCTCATTTCTCTACTTACGTATAGCAGCCTTGAACCACTTACCAAGGTTGAACAAACGACTACTGCAACTGCATTTTTATAGGATTTAAAAACATTGTTTTTAAATAAATCGTTTTGATTGATCATTATTATTTCATCAGGATTGGATAATGAAGATGAAATAAACTTTTTTATGTAATCGGCAATTTGATAAGATCCACTATCCGGCAAATGAATTAGAAACTTTGTTCTACTCGGTATATGTTGGGTTATATAATCATTAAGTTTTTCTTTGAACGAATCAAATTTATCGATATTTTCCATTAATCCCGATACATCCAAAAATATCTCGTAAGAAGGATGTGCTAATGGTTCTCTGTTTACTGCCTCAAAAGCATGCGCTTTAATGAAGCTAAAATCATGTGCTTTTCGAGTGTAAAAGGCACTCATAAAATTACCATGAAACTTTGGAAGATCGGTTACCTTTATCTCTATTAGATTGAGTTTTGGTTTTTCAATCTGAAAAACATCTCCGGTCACCTCAACAGGTATTGAGCCGTTTTTACATAATGTGCACAAACTCGCAACTTCATAAGATTTAAAAGGCTTTATGCCATGAGGATTTGTTTCTTGATTATATTCCAAATTACAAATTATATTCCGCTTGTAAATATCTTTCTTGCCCATGCAAAAAATAAGCGCAATTTGATTTTGATCCACTTTTTTCTCCATTAATCTGGCAATAATTCTGCTGGAGGTTGAAGAGGAAACCAGAAATAAAGAATTTTTTAAAAAAGTAAAATCATTGTTTTCAAAGGCCGAATAAGAACCAAAACTTTCTATATAAGGTGGCACAAAATCATCTTTTATAAATCGCCTCTTAAGTTCGATCAACGCTAACGCTATCGAATTTATCGACGAGGTATCACAATAGATAATCGCATCGCTTTCTTTTAATTTACTTAATAAGGTAAAAGCTATAAAAAAGATTTCATTTCCCTTAACCAAAATATTTCCGGGTCTCAAGAAATAATCACAATGCTTGCCTGATGGAAATACGAAATGATGCGCATTCTCACTTTTAATTAGCCCTTCTCGCCTTTTAAAAATATCGACTAATGCATTATTGAAAATTTGATCGAGCAGTTGAATGTCAACCTGTTCTTTCACTAAATTAGAAAAAGTTAAATTACCGATATAATCATAATACAATGGTTGAACAAAATCAAACTCTTCATTTTTATTTAATCGAGTAGGAATCACTCTCCATAATTCCTCCAGCCGTTCATTTACAGTGCATTCAAAATAATGCTTTAGATAGCCAGGAATTATTAATACCAATTTTTCTGGTAATGGATATTCGCCAAAATAATTATCCAGACTTTTTAAAAAGTCATCAAAGTCGAACTTGGTATGATGGAAATATACGAGTCCAAGCTGCTTTTGAATTTTATCGGAATCAAAATAGCTTGCGTTGTATAAATAAAGATTATTCATAGAAGCCGCTATTGATAGGATAAATTAAACTGAGTGTTGCCCCCTCTGTTCTAGGAAACATAGTAAATGAAACTGTACTTTCAGACTCCCAATCATATAAATCTATTTCTTCTGAATTTATTTTGCTGTAATCATCCTTAATTAAGTCCCTGTAAAGGCAAATGTTCTCGGTGCGAATGCGTAAAAATCCTTTCCCATTTAAAGCTTGCAACACCTTGTCCAAACCCTTGCCTTTATGGGTTGTATGTAACCCTGAATCGGTTGTAAAATATTTTGTCAAGCATTTTTTTACAATCGAAACTTGAGTGTCTACAGATTCAGTCCCTTGAATATATTTTTCACCCAAATACTGTCTAATAAATCCAACTCCACTATCGAATACACTAATCTCTAAAAAATGGATTTCATCTCTTGAATTGGCTTTAAATATATCCTGAGATAAATATTGTTGAAGCCCATTGTTGCCTTCAGCATATGAAAGAAAGTTTTTTTGAGTGCTTTTATGAACGACACAATATATCGATCTTACATTGGGAACCAAAGGGACTGTGTTGCCATCTCTCTTTCTTCCCCATTCATGCGTATTCTTAAAAAGCTCAAATAGTATATCGCCAAGGTTTTTAAAGTCATCCGTCTTAAAGGATTCCTTTATAAAGGATTTTGAAAACTTCTTACCGATTTCATTTAAAATTTCAGGAACTAGATTATATTTAAAATAATCATTGTCTCTTAGGTTTCCGTTGTGGTCATATAAACCGTTTAAAAGGCCTCTGTTTTCTAGGGTTTTATCAAAATCAAAGCAAGCCAATAATAATTCCGCCCCTTTTACTATTTGAATATTACGTTGCCTTTTATTTATTTTAGCGTTAAGTTTCCTTAATAAGGATTTTTTAATATCTGTTCCATTATTGTCTTTTATATTGGAATCCCAATCTAAACAAGTTGTTATAAACGAATAGACACTAGATTCGCAATTTTCATTTTCAATGTCAATATTGTCGGTATTCAACACTAAATTTCCCTTTTTGGGAGACCTAAGCCATGTAGCATAGAACTGCATAAATGAAGGCAGCGATGAAAAATTTCTTTCTCGGGGGCCCTCGAAAGGAATGACAAGATCAACCGTTTTATTATTCGAATTCTCTAATTCTTTATATAGAGATTCTACATAACTTAACGTTATTTCTTTTTTTATTTTCATTTCATCTGCTATTGTGAGAGGCCCGACGCAGTAGCGATATTACGCTTTTTTTATCAAAGGGATAAAATTATTTCAGCTTTCTAACAACATCCAACCATTGTTGTAATTGATGATAAGTGAAAGCCATCTATTTGCTATTAAACGTTCGGATTAAGCCATTTCCCTCCCCCTAAAACTCCACATGCACCCTTAACGAAAACACATTCACCGGTCCCCTGTCTTTATTATAAGCCGGGTTTACAATAAACTGGTAATCGGGCGAAAGCCAGAACTTTTTTTGATAGGCGTTAATTTTGTAGTACAGCTCGGCAATCAGTTCGTTACTGTAATTTAATTTGCCATCGCCTATTATAAAACCGTAACCACCTGCGGCCAGGTAATCGCGGTGCGGGCCGGATAAGCCGTTTGCCACAAATGCCAACCCAAGTTCGTCGTCGCTGCGTTTCCAGGAGTTGCCTTTTAACACGCCGCCAAAACTCAATGAGCGGTCTATCTCGGTAAAATACCAGGTTTCGGTGTGGCCGTCGTTATAGCTCAGTTTGGCAAATACACCAAAATCTTTGCTCAGGTACTGGTCGGCGCTGATGCCGAAGCCGTATTTGTGTTTGCCGTAAACCAAATTGGTATCAACTACAGGGTTAACGGCGCTTACGGCAAGGGCATCGCGGTATTTGCCCATTTTGCCATTATTACGGAATCCTAAAATGCGCACGGTTCCTTTATTGCCATTAATAGTATATCGCCTTTCGTATTCCATTGTCTGGGTGTTGGCCTTGCCAACTTTGGCATCCCAAATGGCTCCGTTGGCAGTGGTTGTCGACATGGTGAAGGCAAATCTCAGCGTCCAGTTGGGCATACCTAATTCGGTATGGATACCCATGGCATATCCCCGGGTGTTGGCGGGGTAATCCCAGGCACCGTTATCCATCAACGCCCAGTTCATGAACTGTGAGCGTGGGTCGTGGCTAAATTCGTTACCGTCGTAAAAATCGGCCATGCCAAATTTACCTGCAGTTACCGAAAAATAGCGTTTGCTTTTTAAGCCGGCAAGCTGGTTATTATCGTCTTGTACGGTATCTTTCTCTTTTCCCCATTCAAAATTTTGGGTAAAGTACAGGCGCGCAATATAAATTTTAGGCTCCGAGCCGCCAACGCGAAAAGTTTCGCCATTGGGGAAACCCGCAACCCCCAGGGTTTTACTTAAGCCCGATCCGCCGGACAGTTCGGGGTTAAAAAAAGCCGACGCTCCTTTCCAAAGCCTGGCCCCGCCAAAAAGCGTGGTGGTGATTGAGCTTTGCGTTTCTGATTGGGTAAGCAAACTATTATCGCCGGTATAATTGGCGCCAAACGACGGTTTATACTGGGTAATAACCGTTTGCTGGAAATGAAAGTTAAACCGTTGCTGTTTAAGCGTATCCTGTGCCTTCGCTGTAAGCATTGTACACAACAGCGGCGTTATAAAAAGTAAAGATTTTTTCATGTGTAAAAGGTGATCCTGAAACGATTGTCGGGGCTTATGGTTTGCACTCCAGGTAAAATTGCTGCAAATAAGCTACCATAAACTGATGACGCTGCTCGGCCAGCTGGCGGCCGGTTGGCGTGTTCATCTTATCTTTCAGTAATAATAATTTTTCGTAAAAGTGATTGATGGAAGGGGCAGGTGAGTTTTTGTACTCCTCCTTACTCATGTTTAAGTTGGGCTCAATTTCGGGATTGTAAATTTCACGCCCTTTAAAACCGCCGTAGTTAAAGGCCCGGGCTATGCCAATAGCGCCAATGGCGTCAAGCCTGTCGGCATCCTGTACAATAGCCAGTTCGGGCGAGTAAAAGATTTGTTTATCAAAGCTTGATTTGAACGACATGTGCCGGATAATTTGCTGCACATGTTCAATGGTAGCCGCATCAACATCCTGGCTAAGCAAATAATTGCCGGCTGTACGCGGGCCAATTTCTTCATCGCCGTTATGAAACTTGCTGTCGGCAATATCATGAAGCAAAGCAGCAAGTTCAACAATAAGAGGATCGGCTTTTTCGGTTTGCGCTATCAGTTTGGCATTGGTCCAAACGCGGTGTATGTGCCACCAATCATGGCCACCTTCGGCACTTTTTAGCGTTTCACGCACAAATTGTACGGTATTATCAATGAGTTTTCCTTTTTGCATCCGGCTGCAAATATACATTACCCGGCGAAATAGGAGCCTAATTAATGCAGATTATGCTGCTGCTGTTTTCTCGGCAGCTATCAGTTCATGTACATCAACCTCTAATATGGCGGCTATCTGGAAAAGCCTTTCGACCGTTATTTTGGTATAACCGAGTTCGATTTTACTATATGCATTTTGCGAAATACTTAGCTTAGCGGCAAGATATTCCTGAGTATAATTTAACTGTTCCCTTGTTCGCCTGATATTTGCCGCAATAGCTTTAATTTTATAATTCAGCGTCTCTTTCATCCCGTGTTAATTATTTATATCTATCACTACGGTATTAATAGTAGTTTGGATTTTTTTGTTTTAAAATTTTTCCTAATCATCTCAAAAAGAGCGACAAAAACTCATTATAGAAGTGTAATAACAGATGGGTTTTAAACGGATAGTTTAACCTTTACACAATAAATAATCCTTGATTAAAGGTACTGCGCTATAATGGCGCCCGAAACCAGACTAACATACAGCCAACAAGGGTAGTATCTTCTTCATGATAATTTAATTTATACAAGATAAACTAACAATCTGTAGAAATGCTGGACTTTTTACAGGAGTTTTTAGATAACGAATTGATGTACAGCGAATATTGTGTTAATGATGTAATGACGAGTAGTCATTAGTCGAAAGTTCTAAGTCAGCAACGAAAAAAATTATCTTTTGGCCTATGACTTAGCCCTAATTAATTTAACACTAATTGCTAAAATTCATATTTAGATTCGGAGGAGATCACCCGCTTTCGCCGCTCTACATCGGTTTCCAGGCTATGATCGTATGTATTATCGGTAACGGTAATATTCAAATCCCTGTCTCTGTCGGCCATGTACATATTGGCTTCGGCGGTTTTGGCTATAGCGGTATCATAAGGCCCCTTGGGCGACATCAACTTCACAAATACCGGCAAACATTCAAATAAGATGAACAGGTAGCCAATAAACGAGATTGCCATATAGGTATCCAGGTCGCGCGTTCCATTTTCATTATATGATAGCTGCCCCAGCGCCCAGTTCCGGTCAGAAAAACCTGCTATATTGGCCAGGCTGTCCAGCTGATGATCGGTAAACAGCCTTGTGCTGTTTAATCCTTCATAATCTTTGCGGTGGCCCAGGTATTCGTCAAGCTGCCCAAGGTTGTCGGTAACCGCTTTCAGACGTGCTTCCTTTTCTTCCAGTACGGCCTGTTTTTGTTTGGCGTAGGTACCGTAGCCGGTAATGCCCGATGTTTGGTTGGTTTTATCGCCAAAAACTTCCTGGTTAAGCAGGAAACGGCTTCGGTTAATATCCTTTTCGAGCGAGTCTTTCTCTTTTTTCAGATCGCTGGTCTTACCCATCTCCATGGCATACTTTTGGTTGTACGTTTTTTCGAGGGTGTCAATTTTGCGGTGCTGGCCTTTAAGGTAGGAAAGCTTTAATTTCTGACGGATCTCTTTATCAAATATCTTCAGTTCCAACGGGCGGGATATTACAATCCCAATCATTACCGCCAATAATATCCGGGGCGATGCCTGCAATATCTGCTGGTTGGTTGTACCTTCTTTGTTGATGCTGGATACAATGTAGCGGTCCATATTAAAAATGGCCGTTCCCCATAGTAAACCAAACAGTATGGCAAAACCTACGGCAAAAGCATCGCCGTTAAAAACAAAGTACATGGCATATCCGCCCGATAGCGAGGCAAACAAGGCCGTGAAAAATATAGTAGCCCCGATGCCCACATATTTGTTATGCTCGATGGGGTATTTTTTAAGTGTATCTATATGCGCTCCTGAACAAAACCAGAAAAAGCGGGTAACTTTTTTCATGTATATCGTTTTTTAAATAAGATGCCGGTTAATATTTATGTCAAATTATCAACCGGGCTATCCGCGATTTGCCGGCCAAAGATGGTTAAAAAAGCATATTGTGCAGCAAATCATATAATAAACGCTCTTAGCCATTGATTGTTACAAAAATTGCGTGTAATTATTTGCATTGGAAAAAAAGCTACCTTTGGATTATAATTTTATTGATCATGAACGAGATAACCGTACAGGAGTTAAAAGAAAAAAAAGAAAAAGGCGAAGATTTTCAACTGATTGACGTTAGAGAAGATTTTGAATATGAAACATCAAACCTTGGTGGGTTATCTATCCCCCTTGGCGGCATTTTAATTGAGAGCGAAAAGGTATCTAAAGATAAACCTGTTGTGGTAATGTGCCGCAGTGGCAAGCGCAGCGCAGCAGCTATCATGCAACTGGAACAAAGGGGATTCACCAACCTTTATAACCTGCGTGGCGGAATTTTAGCCTGGGCCGCCGAAATTGATCCCGACTTAAGCGTATATTAATCATGGCTTTTAAATTAGTACTTAACGTATTATATACCATAGGTATGGTATTGTGTGCTTTTGTGGCTTACAGGTATTTTATGGCCAAAAATTATACGGTTATGGCTGTTGCAATAGTTGCCGGTGCGGCTGTTATTATATTAAAAATAAGACTGTTAAAAGACGTAAAGAACTCGCAAAAAAAGGTGTAACTTCATTGCATGTTTATAGCAATATTAGGAGTTATCGTGCTCGTGGTGGGCATCGTACTCAAACGCTCGCCCGAACCGGCCAGTCACTTTAGTAGTACCATAAGTATAGTTGGCGGAGCAATGGTGGTCATTGGCCTGCTGCTATCCAGTTTCAAAGTTATTGAACCGGGCCATGCAGGTGTGCAGTCCCTTTTTGGTAAAGTGCAGGACAATGTGCTTGAAAGTGGTTTGCATATAGTTAACCCTGCCGTTGAAATAACTGTTTTTGATACCCGTACGCAAACCTATACCATGAGTGCTGTTAGCAGCGAAGGGCAAAAAGAAGGTGACGATGCTATCAGGGTGCTATCTTCTGATGGGTTGGAGGTTAGCATCGATCTATCGGTACAATATAAAGTAAGCCCTGATAAGGCACCGTTCATCCTTCAAAATATTGGCGTAGATTACCTTGAAAAAATCGTTCGCCCGGTATCACGCACTGCCATACGCGACAATGCGGTAAATTATGCGGCAGTTGACCTGTACTCTACAAAAAGGCAGGAATTCCAGGAAAAAATAAACCGTTATATAACGGCAAACTTTGTAAAAAGAGGACTGGAATTGCAACAGATCCTGGTGCGTAATATTACGCTTCCTGCATCTGTAAGGGCCAGCATCGAATCAAAGATTAATGCCGAGCAGGATGCACAAAAAATGCAATTCGTGCTGCAAAAAGAAAAGCAGGAAGCCGAACGCAAGCGCGTAGAGGCCCAGGGTATAGCAGATTATCAAAAGATATTATCAACAGGCTTGTCTGATAAACAACTACAATATGAGGCCATTAAAGCCCAGATTGCTATAGCCACTTCGCCAAATGCCAAAGTGATCATCATGGGTGCAGGCAAGGGCAATCCTATAATGCTGAGTGATAAGTAATACGCACGAATTTTTCTAATTTGATCGAATTTCACGAATGTTAGGTAGACTTCCGAAGTTTTTAAAACTTCGGAAGTCTTTTTAGTGGGAAGCGTAACCCAAGGCAAGGGTGTCCTTCGCGAGGAGGAATCTGAAGGAGGGAAGGTTGATCAATGCGCCTATTCCTCCAGAAAAGTGAACACCTCGTTAAATCCGAATCGAAATTCCCAATTCCGAAATCTTACATTCCCCTATTAATGGCCTCATACACAACATCCTGTATCCTCGGCCTGATGTTAAGGCTGCCCAGCTTGCTGCCCACATTGGGGTTCACCCGATTGGATAGGAAAATGTATACCAGGTTGTACTTAGGATCAACCCATACGCAAGTCCCGGTAAAACCGGTGTGGCCAAAAGTTTGGTCGGAAGCCAGTTTGGACGGGTAGTGCCTTTCGGCAATAGGGTCCCACCTGTCAAAGCCCAGCCCCCGCCTGCTCACCGGCGATTGTTTGGAGGTAAATAAGTCTACCACCTCGGGTTTAAAATATTGTACACCACCATAGGAGCCTTTGTTCAATAACATCTGGTATAGTATAGCCACGTCATTAGCGCTGGCAAACAGGCCTGCATGGCCTGCTACGCCGCCTTTAAGTGCGGCGGTGGGGTCATGCACATAGCCATTCAGTAAGCTCATGCGGTATTCCTGATCGTTTTCGGTAGGGATGATCTGCGCAGGGCTGAACCTGTACAATGGCAAAAAGCCGGCGGTTTGCATACCCAGCGGATTATAAAATTGTTGCTGTACGTATATATTCTCGGGGGTGGCGGTAATGGTTTCTACCACTTCCTGCATAAACAGCATACTTACATCGCTATATACATACTGCCCACGGGTTTTAAGCGGCGAGTTAAGCATATCGGGCAACATCACATCCTTATAATAGTCTTTGCGCAAAAAATAATGTTCGGATACCCTGGTAGGGTAGGCGGCCGACGAATCGGTACTATGATCAGATGGCTTTACCTTTTCAAACGATTGGATATCCGGGATAAAACCGGCCTGGTGCAGCAACACCTCCCGTACTTTTACATTGTTTTTATTGCTGGTACGGGCCAGTGGCAGGTAGTCGCCCAGGGTGTTTTCTACGCTTAGTTTGCCCTGGTCAACCAGGTGCATGGCCTCTATCGTGGTGGCCGATATTTTGGTCATAGATGCCACGTCGAAGATATCGGTCAGCTTATCGGGCATTACGTTATCGTAAGTATGATAGCCGTAGGCCTTGTTAAATATCACCTTACCATCTTTGGCAACCAGCACTACGCAGCCGGGAGTAGCATGTTGGTTAATGGCCTCGCGGGCTATCTGGTCAATTTCCTGTAAGTTGTTGGAGTTGATGCCCACATCTTCGGGCACACTGTATTGCAGCCTGGTTTGCTGGGTAACAAAGCCCATTCCGCTGCTATAAACCGGCGAATAGGTTTTGGTGAGTTTTTGCGTAATGGCAGCGCCACCGAATATGGCCTGGGCAGCGTAGGAAGCCGATACCGGCGATACCCTTTCTGACCAAATCACCGGGGCTGTTACGTTATTTAGCTTAGGCAATAATGCACCATTGCCAAAGGCGGCAATAATCACCGTTTTTAATTTTTGATTGGTGCTGATAAAATCCATTAGCTGCGGATTGCCCAGGTCGGCATCGTTTACCTGCAAAATAACGGTGTTGTACCATTTTAAATCAGCAGCAAGGGTGTTCAGGTTTTTGCCATTGCCGTCAAATATCTGTACTTTACAGTATTTGTTGAGCAGGCTGTCAAAAACGGTAGCATACTGACTTGTAAAATGTACGCTGGCAATTTTCAACTCGTCCAGCTTTTGCAGCGGAACGGTGTATTGGGCGTTATTGAATAAAACAATTGAGTTTTGAACTAATCTTTCTTCGGCAACATAGGCGCGCCCGGTAAAGGGGGGATTTTGCGCGCATGCGGTATTAAATAATGCAAACCCTAACAGCACTACAGAGGCCCAGCCCCATTTACTTTTTATCATATACTTTAACTCCGTTTATATAGGTTTGGGTTACTTTAACAGTTGGTAATTCGGTGCCTTTTACCTTCATGATGTCTTTATCAAGTATCACAAAATCGGCATACTTGCCGGGTTCAATGCTGCCTTTCTCTTTCTCTTCAAAATTAGCTTTGGCTGCCCAAATGGTTATCCCTCTTAACGCTTCGGTTCGGCTTAAAGCGTTTTCTTTTTGAAAGCCGCCTTCCGGGAAACCCTTCAGGTCTTTACGTTCTACCGCTGCATAAAACGTATACATCGGGTTAATATTTTCTACCGGGAAATCTGTTCCCAGCGGAATCCAGCCATTTTGTTTTAACAGGGTTTTATAAATGTAGCCCGATGACTTCAGCCTTTTACCACCCAATCGTTTGCCGGCCCAGTACATATCTGATGTGGCGTGCGTGGGCTGCACGGATGGAATAATGCTGTTATCGCCAAAAAGATTAACATCTTCGGGAGCCACAATTTGTGAATGCTCTATTCTCCAGCGGCGGTCGTTTTTGCCTCTTAAAACAGACGCATATATTTTTAAAATTACCCGGTTGGCCGAGTCGCCGATGGCATGGGTACACATCTGGAAACCTTTGGCTGCAATTTTTTGTGCCACCTCCTCAAAATGCGCCTGGCTGCTCAATAAAAAACCGCTCCATTTGGGCTGATCGGCATAAGGCTTCAGTAAACAGGCGCCCCTTGACCCCAGGGCGCCATCTGCATAAACTTTAAACGCCCGTACATTTAAGCCGGGGGTTTTATAGGCGCCGCGTTTAAACAGGTAATCATAGTTCTCGGGCCTGTCTGATAGCATGACGTACATGCGCATTTTTAATGATCCTTTGTGCTGCAAATCGGCAATGGTATTAATCATGGTATAGGGCAGGCCGCAGTCGTCAACAGTGGTCAGGCCAACAGCAAAACAATTTTTTTGTGCCGATAGCAGGGCGCTCTCCACAACCTGAGCACTTGGCCCGGGCACCTTGCGGGTAACAATGCCCATTGCATTATCAACCATGATGCCGGTGAGCTTCCCGTTAATGGTTTCTATCTCGCCACCTGATATGGTTTGACCTGGTTTTACGCCTGCAATGTTTAAAGCAGCCTGGTTGGCAATAATGGCATGCCCATCAACCCTGCTCAATATTACCGGGCGCACCGGGAACAGGCTATCCAGTTTGGCCTTATTCGGAAATTGCTTTTTAGCCCAGTCGTTTTGGTCCCAGCCACGTCCAATGATCCAGCCATCGGGGTTGCGGGTGGCGTAGGACTGTACCGAGTCGACTACTTCGTTCCAGCTTTTGGTACCATCCAGGCCTACTTCTTGTAATCCTAATCCGTATTGGTAAAAATGTGCATGGGCATCAATAAAACCGGGATATATGGCGGCCCCTTTGGCATCTACCACTTCATGTGCCAGGTATTTTTGCTCTAAAGTACCGGCATCGCCAACGGCGATAATTTTGCCTTTGCTTACCACAAAGGCGTTGGCTGTGGTAAAAGAGCTGTCGACGGTATAAACAACCGCGTTTTTTATTAACAAATCGGCATTATACTCTTTTTGTTTGCAGGCTGCAGCCAGGAGCAGCAGCGCCGGCAATAGTTTTTTCATAAGCATTTAAAAGTATCAAGTAGTAAGTATCAAGAACGCCGGCAATGTTGAATAGTTTGCAAATTACCGGTAGATAGTGATCAATTACAAAACTAAACTATTCCCAGTCAAAATTTTGATACTTACTACTTGGTACTACAAAATCATAAAGTTATGCCTTCAAATATTTAATTTAGCATCGAAAACGAAATTGAAGGGAATTTTTTTAGATGTCAGATATAATTCAGCTTTTACCGGATGCCGTTGCCAACCAGATTGCCGCCGGCGAGGTGGTACAACGACCGGCATCGGCGGTAAAAGAATTGGTGGAGAACGCGATTGACGCCGGGGCGGGTAAAATACAGCTCATTATTAAAGACGCCGGAAAATCATTAATACAGGTTATTGATGATGGCTGCGGCATGAGCCTTACCGATGCCCGCATGTGCTTTGAGCGGCATGCCACATCCAAAATACGCAAGGCCGAAGACCTTTTTGCCATCCGCACGATGGGTTTCAGGGGCGAGGCCATGGCATCGATAGCCGCTATTGCGCAGGTGGAGCTGAAAACCCGCCGCCATGAGGATGAACTGGGCACTTGTATTTTTATAGAAGGATCGGAAGTGATAAGCCAGGAGGCATGTTCGGCAAATACCGGTACATCTATATCTATTAAAAACTTGTTTTATAATACCCCAGCCCGCCGGAATTTTTTAAAAAGCAACCCGGTAGAAATGCGCCATATCATCGACGAGTTTCAACGGGTGGCGCTTGCCAATCCGCAGATATTTTTTACACTGCATCATGACGGGCAGGAAGTTTATCACTTGCCCGGCGCCGCGTTAAAACAGCGGATTGTGCACCTGTTTGGCAATAACTATAATCAGCGGCTGGTTCCTGTTGAGGAAGATACTACGATTATTAACCTGCGTGGATTTGTTGGCAAGCCCGAATTTGCCCGTAAAACACGGGGCGAACAGTTCTTTTTTGTAAACTATCGCTTTATCAGGGATGCTTATTTGAACCACGCGGTGCTTACGGCCTTTGAAGAGTTGCTGCCCGATGATTGCTATCCGTTTTATGTGCTGTTTATAGATATCGACCCATCAAAAATTGATATCAACGTACATCCTACCAAAACGGAGATTAAATACCAGGACGAGAAGGCTATTTACGCCATTATCCGCTCAGCGGTAAAACGTTCTTTAGGCCGGTATAATATTACCCCAAGTTTGGATTTTGACCAGGAAAACAGCATTGAGCACCTGATAACCCCCAAACCGTTCGAAGAAATTATTGCGCCGACCATTTCATTCAACCCGGATTTTAACCCATTTGCGGCTGAAAAAAAAGCGCCCGGCCGGGAGCAGCACCCCTTTTTGAGGGATAATAACGATTACCGCAACTCTCCTATCCCTAATAACTGGGATACGCTGTACGAGATCAGCAAAAAAGAAACCAACCTGCAACAGCAAATGCACGAGGAAAAAAGCATTGCGGTTGATGAGCAGGAAGTAAGTAAACCCAGTGAACGGCAGCTGTTCCAGATCCATAACCGGTTTATCTTGTCGCAAATTAAGTCGGGCTTTATGCTGATAGGGCAGCAGGCTGCGCATGAGCGTATTTTGTACGAACGCTTTTTACAACAGCTGCAACATCACTCGGGAGTGAGCCAGCAAAGCTTATTTCCGCAATCGGTAACACTAAACGGCAGCGATTTTGAGTTATTGAGAGAGCTTTTACCCGATATTAAAGCCCTGGGCTTTGACATTAGGGAGTTTGGCAAAAATACGGTTGTTGTTGACGGCATACCGGCCGACCTGAACAATGTTGACGAGCACGAGTTGCTTGAACATTTGCTGGAAGGGTTTAAAAACAATATGGCCATTTTAAAAGTAGATAAGCGGGACAACCTGGCACGATCGCTGGCCCGCAATGCCGCGCTTAAAACCGGCACCAAACTATCGCTGGAAGAAATGAACCAGCTTATCGACCAGCTTTTTGCCTGCCAATCGCCAAACCAGGCATTGAATGGTAAGCCCGTAATCAGTACATTTACGCTGGCCGAATTAATGGAACGCTTTGAAAAATAGCCCCAGGGCTTTAATTATAATATGAACGGATACAATCAATCGCCCTTTGCCAATATTACACCGGTTGTAAAAAACCTGCTGATTATAAATATTTTGTTTTTTATAGGAACAATTACCATAGGCAAATTTATACCCAACGTGATGGAGGTGTTGCCAGCTTATTACTTTAACTCCAGTCATTTTCGTCTTTGGGAAATTATTACTTACATGTTTATGCATGCGGGAATCAATCATCCAGAGCACATACTTTTTAACATGTTCGCCCTATTTTCTTTTGGGCCTATATTGGAATATTCTCTGGGACCTAAAAAGTTTTTGAACCTGTATTTTTTGTGCGGTATAGGGGCAGTTATTTGTCATCAATTAGTTCAGGCTTATGAAGTGCACGCTATAACCGGTTCAATAACCATTTCACATCCCGAGCTGATATCAACATTTGAGGGGTATGGGCCACTGGGGCAAAAGCTATACGATATCTATAACACTCCGGTGGTAGGCGCATCCGGTGCTATATTTGGGTTGTTAGCAACTTTCGGCTTGATGTTTCCAAATTTAGAAATGATGATATTATTTATTCCGGTTCCAATCAAGGCCAAGTATATTATCCCTGCGTATATTGTACTGGAGTTGTATTTAGGTTTTAAACAATATCAGGGAGACTCGGTAGCCCACTTTGCCCACCTTGGCGGTGCCTTAATTGGTTTTATTATGGTAAAAATTTGGAGATTACAGCACAACTAACAATTTTTATGGACAAACAGGAGTTATCAAATTAATAACGGCTTTATTATGAGCACCCTTTGGCAAAATATACACTATAAAATGTTGCGGTCGGGCAATAAGCTCAACCTGCTTATTGGTATTAATGTGATTGTTTTTTTGGCGGTGAATATGTCGGCCGTTTTGGAGAAACTCTTCACGCCGGCCGTCCACCAAAGTATTATTGAACATTTTGCAAATGAGTACCTGCAACTACCCGCCGCACTTACAAAATTGCCAACGCACTTTTGGACGCCTCTCACCTACATGTTTATGCACGACGGTATTTTGCATATTCTATTTAATATGCTTTGGCTATATTGGATGGGACAGATATTTGAGGAATACCTTGGTAATAAGCGGACGATTGGTTTATACTTATTTGGTGGATTTGCCGGTGCCATTGCTTATGTGGCCTGTTTTAATCTGTTGCCTCTTTTTACCAGCGTAAATGCGGCTGAATATAGTACTATAGTAGGCGCGTCTGCTGCTGTTACAGCAATAGTTGTAGCCACAGCTACTTTATTGCCCAATTATACGATATCCCTAATGTTCATAGGACCCGTAAAATTAAAATGGTTAGTAATAGCGATGCTGATTATTGATTTTTTAATGATTGTTCGTTCGAATCCGGGTGGCGAAATTGCCCACCTGGGCGGTGCGCTGTTTGGGTTCATTTATATCAAGCAGCTTCAAAAAGGTCATGATTGGATTACCGGCATTACCAACATCTTCAAATCAAAGTCAAAATTAAAGGTAGTATACAGCAACACAGGTAAAAACAGCGCCGACTATCCCCGCCAGGACGAAATAGACCGTATATTAGATAAAATATCACAATCGGGCGTTGATAGCCTGAGCAGACAGGAGAAAGAGACATTAGCCCGCGCAAGCAAGAATGAAAAATAAAAAAAGCAGTTTAGGTTTTATTGATAAAGTATTTTTATGGATAAACCTGTTGCTTTGTGTTGCTTTATTGCTTAGTTATCTTGCCCCTTCTGTTAACCCCAAAACCCTTTGGATAATCGCCTTTTTTGGCCTGGCCTATCCGCCAATACTGCTGCTTAATGTAATTATGATGCTTGTTTGGCTGTTGCGCTGGCGCTGGCCTGCCCTGCTATCTATAGTAACTATCATAATTGGCTGGGGCGTGCTTAACAACAATATAGGTTTACGGGCATCATCCTCATTTTCGCCGGCGCCAGGTATAAACTCGGTAAGGGTTATGACCTACAACGTTCATAACTTTAAACACTTCGGCTCAAAAAACGATGTATCTACCAAGCACGAGATCCTGGAACTCATTGATAATCAAAAACCCGACATTATTGGCATCCAGGAGTTTTACACCCGCTACAAAGGCGAGTATGATATGCGCGACTCCATCGTAAAAATAATGGGCGCCAATAATTATTATTTCGAGCCGCTTAACTTCAATAGCTCAGAAGCAATAGGGATGGCCATTTTCTCAAAGTATCCTATTGTTGCCAAGGGGTTAATCCAGCTGGCCGCCGATAGGTCATCGGCAAACCAGTGTTTGTACATCGATGTAAAAAAAGGCGAAAAGATATTCAGGGTTTACAGCCTTCATTTGCAATCCATCAAGTTTAACCCCGAAGATTATAAATACCTGGATAGTGTATCAAAAAAAGGTAAAACAGATATGCAATCAACCAAAAGGCTTGGCGGCAAATTGAAAACAGCATTTATAAAACGGGGCGAGCAGGTTTTTAAAATAAAAGCCCATGCCGCGCAGTGCCCATATCCGTATATCATATCCGGCGATTTTAATGATACGCCCACATCTTTTGCTGTTAACCAAATGGCAAAAGGGCTTAAAAATGCCTTCCGCGAGAAAGGGGCTGGTTTCGGACGCACCTATAATGGCGATTTTCCTAATTACCAGATAGATTATATTATGGTGAGCCCCCAGTTTGATGTGGCATCGTACCTGATCATCGAAAAAAAACTTTCAGATCACTTTCCCCTGCGGAGCGACCTGGTTTTAAATTAAATATCAGGCATGAAAATTCTGGTTACAGGTTCATCCGGTCAGTTAGGTTCGGCCACCGTAAAGCATTTAAAAGCATTTGGCCACCATGTTACAGGTATCGATCTGATGCCAGCAGCTACTACGGATGATATTATCGACATAAAAGACAAAAACGAGACCGAAAATCTTTGCCGTGGATTTGATACCATTATCCATACTGCAGCCGTACATGGCAAGCACTATGAGCTTAATTACCCAAGGGAGGCTTTCATACAAACAAACGTTATAGGTACGCTTAATTTACTTAATGGCTCTGTTAAGCATGGTGTGAGCAAATTTTTATATATCAGCACAACATCCATTTATGGCAGTGCTTTAATTGACCATGAAAAGGCAGTTTGGGTGGATGAAAACCTGCCCGAAAAACCACGTGATATTTATGATATTACCAAGCAAACAACTGAGCAGCTTTGCAAAGATTTTTTTTATAAAGAGGGACTGCAAATATCAGTATACCGCGTTGGACGTTTTTTGCCCGAGGAGGATAATCTTAAAATAAATCACCGCATTTATAGAGGCCTGGATGAGCGCGACGGCGCCGAGGCATTACGATTGGCATTGGGCATAACGTTTGCCGATTTTCAAATCTTTAATATATCCAGCGGATCGCCATTTGGTAAGGACGACCTTGCGCCGCTTAAACATAACCCCAAAAAAGTTATCCTTAAATATTTCCCCGAAGCCGAAGATATCTATCAGCGTAAAAATTGGGTTTTTCCTGACACTATCGATCGTGTTTATGTTTGCGATAAGGCAAAACTTATTTTGGGTTACCTGCCCCAATATACTTTCGGATATTTATTGCATCAATAAAGCAAGTATCACTTGGTTGTAAGCTTTAATAATCGGGCCGCCCGCATTAGCTAAAAATTGAAAAAATCGTAAGTTTGCCCTCATGAAACAAAAATTGTTTGTTTACAATACTTTATCCCGCAAAAAAGAAGAATTTAAGGCCCTTAATGCCCCGCATGTGGGCATGTACGTGTGCGGCCCAACTGTTTACAGCGATGTACATTTGGGTAACTGCCGTACCTATATATCTTTCGATCTGATGTTTCGATACCTTAACCATTTGGGGTACAAGGTACGCTATGTACGTAACGTAACCGATGCCGGCCACCTGGAAGGCGATGCGGGCGACGAAGGCGAAGACAAAATTTCAAAAAAAGCAAAACTGGCCCAACTGGAGCCCATGGAAATTGTACAAAAGTACACCGTAGGTTTTCATGACGTAATGCAGATACTGAACACCCTGCCGCCAAGTATTGAACCAACAGCTACCGGCCATATTATTGAACAGATAGAAATGGTAAAGGTTATTCTTGAAAAAGGATATGCTTATGAGGTAGATGGTTCGGTTTATTTTGATGTTGAAAAATATAACAAAACCAAAGATTACGGCGTGCTAAGCGGCCGCAACCTGGAAGATTTGCTGAACAATACCCGTACGCTGGGCGGCCAGCAGGAAAAACATGGCAAACTTGATTTTGCGCTGTGGATAAAAGCCAAGCCCGAGCACCTGATGAAATGGCCATCGCCATGGGGTGTGGGCTTCCCGGGCTGGCACCTGGAATGCTCGGCCATGAGCCAAAAATATTTGGGCGACCAGTTTGATATTCATGGCGGCGGGCTCGATCTTGTACCAACTCACCATACCAACGAGATAGCCCAGCACGTGGCCTGCTGCGGTAAAAACCCCGCCAATTACTGGGTGCATACCAATATGCTTACGGTGAACGGCCAGAAAATGTCGAAATCGTTAGGAAACAGCTTTTTGCCCCATGAGCTTTTCAGCGGCGAAAACTCTATCCTGAATAAAGGCTACAGCCCCATGACCGTGCGCTTTTTTATGCTGCAGGCGCACTATCGGAGCACGCTTGATTTTGGCAATGACGCCATGGATGCCTCTGAAAAAGGTTTTAAACGCCTTATGAACGCCTATGCCCTGCTGGATGGTCTAAGGGTATCGGGCAGCACCGAAATTGAAATAGAGCCCCTGTTGGAGCGCTGCTATGCCGCGATGAATGATGATTTTAACAGCCCGGTACTGATTGCCGAGCTTTTTGAGGCATCGCGCATCATCAACTCGGTGCATGATGGCAAAATGAAAATTAATGAGGCTAACCTCGCTTTGCTAAAAACCCTCATGAAAACATTTGTACAGGATGTTTTAGGGCTGAAAGACGAGCAGGCGGATAACGACGATTTGCCTAAAATACTCAACCTGATAGTTGAACTTCGCAACGAAGCCAAAGCAAATAAAGATTATGCCACCAGTGATAAGATCCGCGAGGGCCTGTCAAAAGTTGGGTTCCAGCTAAAGGATAGCAAAGAAGGCACGCTCTGGAGCAAGAATTAGAATAGAGTCAAGAGTTAAGAATCAAGAGTTAAGACTTTTTTAGCTTTGCAATCAGCACAAGCTAAACTATAGATAGAAATAAAATTTTCCTGTCTTGGCTCTTATCTCTTGACTCTTCTTACAAAGAGTTATAGTACGTAAACAGTTTGGCCAGGCCCCGGTCGCTTTTAAAATCAATTTTGTTGGTTTTTATGAAGGTTTGCACGTTGCCGCTGTTGTTGTTTAGCATAGTAGCGATGGTTTTGAGAACTGGTTTAAACTAATCTCTATCAAATTAAAACGATTTTCATACTAACGTAAATTTATATGCCAAAAGCCCGGCGGCGGTTTTAATCAAAACATTATGCATATTATTGAGTTAATTGTCTTGGGTTCACAGAACAGCGTTTGAGCCCCCAAAGCTTATTAACAATACAATAATCAATATGCCCGGTATAAATAAAAATAATTACAAACCCGCCCCAACCACAATTAAATATAACGGTTTTCGTTTCACATTAAATAGTTAAACAGGGAGTAGCATAAAACTATTCATATTTAAAGCGATTTGTAATTGCATAACCCACTTGAAATTTATTACTAAATTGCCCTCCCCAATATTCCATTAAAACATGAAAAAAATATTATTAGCCGCCACACTTATGAGTTATAGCGTTTTTGCCATAGCCCAGTCAGCCCCGGTTAAAGTAAGTAAAGTTGTAAATGCCGAAGAAGCATTTGATAAATTAGTTGAACGTAAAGGGATAAAAGATGGCTTTTTGGCTGTTGCCGCACCCGATGGCATTGTGTTTAAACCAGATGCTGTTAAAATAGTTGATTTTTATAACAATATTGATAAACAGGCAGGCAAATTAAGCTGGCAGCCAAAATTTGCCCGGATATCGGCCAATGGAGACCTTGCTTTTACGGCAGGGCCTTATGTTTACCAAAATGGTAAAACTGAGGACGATAAGGTTTTTGGCGACTATGTATCCATCTGGCGTGCTGATGTTGACGATAACAATAAACTGAAACTGCTGATTGATTTGGGCATTCAGCATCCTGAGCCTGATGGAGAAGTGGTTACCGATTTTAAAGAACCGGATGCTACCACAAAAACGGCCCCAAGCAAAGACCCGTTTACGGCAAAAAGCGTTATTATAAACACCGATAAAATATTTAACCACTCGCTTACCATATCAACCATGGCCAGTTACAAGGAGTTTTTAAGCTCCGAAGGCCGTTATTACTTCCCTGGCTTTCAGCCAATGACCGGCCCGGACGTAATCATGAAGTTTATCAATAATGAAGCCATCAGCATTACAGCCGAAACTACCGATGCCGGCCGGGCCGTAAGTAATGATCTTGCTTATAGCTATGGTAAAGCCCGTATAACCAAAGGCAACGTAGTTGGTAATTATAACTATGTGCGCATTTGGGAGATAGACCAAAACAAAAAATGGAATATTTTGCTCGAAGTTTTTTCGGCTATTGAAAACGAATAAGCGGTAAAATTTACTCGACAATTAAGGAAAATCAAGCTCATACGGCTTGATTTTCTTTTTTTACCCCCTATATGATTTTTATTATAGATTGATCAGATATGTTGAAATCGATAGGTATACCGATGCTCGTTACAAGCTATTTGAGAATGGCTACCCAACCTGCCATCGGCGATAACCCATTTTTAAGATTAATGATATAATAGTAAGTTCCGGGAGGTAAATCAGTACCCTTTGATCTGCCGTCCCACTGAACACCATATCCGACCGACGAAAATACCTTACTTCCCCACCGATGAAATATGTCGACCGTACAATTGGGATAATTTTCAATATATTTTATTGTCCATTTGTCGTTCACGCCATCGCCATTGGGTGTGAAGGTATTTGGGACGACAACCGCAGCCGTTACCGATGTTACGGTAAGCACTCCCGTTAAATATGTAAAACTATAGTCAGGTGATACCGCGTTGCCTGCAAAAAAGATAGTATACGTTCCAGCCTCCGATGCTGTGGTGGCTGTAGTTGCAATCACCGGAGCGGTTACTAAGCTTGCAGCATTGTCGTCATTTACAAAACCGCTGTAAATGATAGTAAGAGGAGGGTTTTCGGAATGAACGGGCCTGCTTTTATTCTCGGCTGTAATAACCAACGGAGCTGGTGTAACCGTACTTGCCGGCATGGCTGTATTAATCGTGATATTACCTGTTGTAAGGCCGACATTTCCGGCGTAACTGCCGACATGAGTGGTCTTAGCCAGCCTGATATAAACCGTAGTTGCCGGCAAAGTGCCGGTACCGCCGGCTGTTACAGCAGTGTTAAAATTAACATTATCCATACTAACCTCAAACCCTGACGGTGGCCTGATTACTACACCCGAAATCAAATTAGTAGCCGCAACAGTGAAGCTACCCGATACAGATGGCGAACCGTATACCGTAGTAAGCGCCGACAAGTTTCCAGCTGTTGTTATGGCAGGCAGAGAAGGATTAACCGTGATACTAAAAGTAACAGGATTGCCGGTACATGTAGCGCTGGCGGGTAAAATAGTGATGGTAGCCGTTACCGCGCTTTGTCCGTTGTTGATGGCTGTAAAAGAGGGGATGTCGCCGGTACCGCTGACAGGCAGGCCTATGCCCGGTGCATCATTTGTCCAGGTATAAGTGCTGCCGGTGCCGGTAAAGTTAACCGCATTGATTGGTGTGCCATTATCAACGGTTTGGTTTGATTGCGCGTTAACAACGGGTAAAGCACCGACAATTCCACTTACCGAAACGAATTGATCGGTGGCTCCTGTAGACGATAAAACAATGTTTCCTGATATGTTGCCAATAGGGGCATTGGCAGATGAACGCACGTAAATTGTGGTATTGCTAATATTGCCTCCATTTTGACTAAGCACCAGCATTGTGCCGTAGCCATTGGCGGGATCAAGTGATATCTCAAAGTTTGTAAGCGATTCGATATGCATATCGGCAGTAAGATGGTTGCCCGCCACTGAAAACTGCTGGATACCCGGGCTTGCCGATGGCGAACCCACGCACGCGGATATATTACCGGTTACGGCCCCTGCCGTTAATGTGGGCGGTGATGGATTAACTGTTATGCTGAAAGTAACAGGATTGCCGGTACAGGTGGAGCTGGCGGGTAAAATAGTGATGGTAGCCGTTACCGCGCTTTGCCCGTTGTTGATGGCTGTAAATGAGGGTACATTGCCGGTGCCACTGGCAGGCAGGCCTATGCCCGGTGCATCATTTGTCCAGGTAAAGGTGCTGCCGGTACCTGTAAAGTTGATTGTGTTGGTTGTTGCGCCATTATCAACGGTTTTGTTTGATGGCGCGTTAACAACGGGCAAAGCATTGATGGTGCCGCTTACAGCGACTAATTTATCCGTGGTCCCTGTGGAAGATAAAACAATGTTTCCTGATAGGTTGCCAATAGGGGCATTGGCAGATGAACGCACATAAATTGGGGTGTTGCTGATGTTTCCTCCATTGGAGCTAAGCATCAGCATAGTACCGTAACCATTGACGGGATCAAGTGATACTTCGAAGTTTGCAGGCGCTCCAATATGGATGTCGGCAGTTAGATGGTTGCCAGCCACAGAAAACTGCTGAATATTTGGGCTTGCTGATACTGAACCTGCGCATGCCAATATATTACCGGTTACGCTGCCTGCCGTTAATGTGGGCGGCGAAGGGCTAACCGTTATGCTGAAAGTAACAGGGTTGCCGGAACAGGTGGAGCTGGCGGGTAAAACAGTGATGGTAGCCGTGATCGCACTTTGCCCGTTGTTAATGGCTGTAAACGAGGGTATGTTGCCGGTGCCGCTGGCAGGCAGGCCGATGCCCGGTGCATCATTTGTCCAGGTAAAGCTGCTGCCGGTTCCTGTAAAATTAACCGCGTTGGTTGGCGCGCCGTTGTCAATAATTTGGTTTGATGGTTTGTTGGCAACGGGTAAAGCTTCGATGCTACCGCTTACCACGACTAATTGATCCGTTGTTCCTGTGGAAGATAAAACAATGTTTCCCGATATGTTGCCAATAGGGGCATTGACGGATGAACGCACATAAATTATGGTGCTGCTGATGGTTCCTCCATTGGGGCTAAGCATCAGCATAGTACCGTAACCATTGACGGGATCAAGTGATACTTCGAAGTTTACAGGCGCTCCAATATGGATGTCGGCAGTTAGATGATTGCCAGCCACAGAAAACTGCTGAATATTTGGGCTTGCGGATACCGAACCTGTGCATGCCAATATATTACCGGTTACGCTGCCTGCCGTTAATGTAGGCGGCGATGGGTTAACGGTTATGCTGAAAGTAACAGGATTGCCGGTACATGTGGAGCTGGCGGGTAAAACAGTGATGGTAGCGGTTATCGCGCTTTGCCCGTTGTTAATGGTTGTAAACGAGGGTATGTTGCCGGTGCCGCTGGCAGGCAGGCCGATGCCCGGTGCATCATTTGTCCAGGTAAAGGTATTGCCGGTACCTGTAAAATTAACCGCGTTGGTTGGCGCGCCATTGTCAATAATCTGGTTTGATGGTTTGTTAACGATTGGTAAAGCATCGATGGTTCCGCTTACAGCGACTAATTTATCCGTGGTCCCTGTGGAAGACAAAATCACATTACCGGATATATTGCCTGTTGTGCCTGACGCCGATGCGCGTACATATACAGTCTTGTTGATCACAGCTGCACCCGCCGGTACCAGTGCTACCGAATTTGCAAAGCCTGTGGCGGAGCTGAGCGAGACTTCGAAACCCACAGGCGCCGTCGCAATAATATCGCCCAGTAAATTATCGCCCGAAACAGTAAATTGCTGGGTGTTTATTGAAGGCTGGCCTTCACAAGCTAATATATTGCCGGTTGCGGCCGTCGCGGTAATGGCCGGAGGCTGAGGGTTAACAGTTATGTTAAACTCAACCGGCGCACCGGTACATCCGGTACCAGCTGCAAAAAAATTCCCGAAACATATTGATAGGGATTGATTTACAGAGAGTGTATTATCTACTGAATTTGTAGCAGTGTTTATTACAGAAACCGTGTTTGAGTACTCGTTGACTACGTACAACAGGCTGCCATCTGTATTAAGTGATGCACCCATCGGATTATGACCTACATTTATGGTTTTGATCACCGTATTGTTAGCGGTATTGATAATCATTAAATTGTCGCTTCGCGAATTAACAACGTACACCCGACTACCATCCGGGCTGATGCAAACGCCCGCAGATACATCGCCGACCGGGATTTTGGTTATTAAACTATTGGTTGCTACGTCGATAACCCCCAGGTGGCCCTTGTATTGAGCGCTGGTAACATATACCCTGCTATTATCAGGACTTACCACAATACCGGTAGGCCCGAAGCTAATCGGAATGGTTGCTTTTACCGTGTTATCTGCCGTGTTGATCGCGGTTACCGTACTCGCCTGCGTGTTTGCGGTATAAACCGTTTTGCCATCCGGGCTGGCGGCTATGCCATAGGGATAATTGCCTACGTGAACGGTTGTAATAACGCTGGCCGTGGACGTATTGATAACCGAAACAGAAGACGTTGTTATATGAGTTACATACGCCCTTTTGCCATCCGGACTAAAACATACACCCAGCGGCGACTGCCCCACACTAATGGTGGTCAAGACTGTATTTGTAGCAGTACTGATAACTGAAATGGTATTGGAGTTAATGTTTGCAACATAAACCCGGGTCCCGTCGGGACTAACGGCGATGCCTGCGGTTAAATTGCCGGCAGGTATGTTGCCGGTTTGCTGTCCTATATCTGCATCAACCGGAATAACACTGTTGTTGCCGCCAAGATACAGGTAACCATCAGAAAAAGGTGTCACCTTAACCGTGGCCTTAATGGGGGTTGTTCCTGTATTTACAGCGGTAAATGATGATATATCGCCTATGCCGCTTGCGGCAAGTCCAATAGAGGGTTTATCGTTCGTCCACTTAAAGGTGTTGCCTGTGCCACTAAATTTAATCGCTGTAGTGGCATCACCATTGGTTACCGTCTGGCTGCTTACGGCGTTTGTAGTTGGCAGGTCGTTTATTATCCCTTTAACCGGCACTGTTTCATTTGCCGCTCCCGGAGTGCTTAAAACTACATTGCCGGAAATGTTGCCCGCTATAACCGAAACCGCGGCCCTTACGTATACAATTTTGTTGATAACCGCTCCGTTTGTGCGCGCTATTGTTATCGAGTTTGCAAAACCGCTGGCAGCGCTAAGTGAAACCTGGAACCCGGCAGGCGCTGTGGCCGTGATATTATTTGACAGGTTATTGCCCGAAACGCTGAACTGCAGCGTAGTTGTTGACAGCGAACCCACGCATGCAGAGATCCCCCCTTCAACCGCCCCCGGCTGAATAGCCGTAGGCGAAGGGTTTACAGTGATAGTAAAGTCAATGGGACTACCTGTACAATTATTTGTAGCAGGTGTTATAAAGTTACCTATTGCATGTGGGTAGTCGCCACATGGTACAGTGTCAACAACCGTATTGGTGGCTGTACTAATAACAGATAGGTTTGCCGATCCGTCATTGGCAACATAGACAAATTTTCCGTCGGGTGTAACTGATATTCCCTGGGGTGAATTGCCAACCGGCACTACTGATATAACTGCCTCATTAATTGCATCAACTATGGTTACTGTCGCCGAAAATTCATTGGCAACATATAAGCGGCTGCCGTCGGGGCTAACCGTAATCCTTTCAGCATCTGAGGATAATGGAATAGTTGATGTTACTGAATTACTTACAACGTCAACAACATAAATGCAATTAAAGCCGCCGCCTGTAATATAAACCTTGCTGCCATCAGGGCTGGCAACACTGCCGGATGCTCCCATAGCCAAAATGTTTGTTACCTGGATATTTGTAGCTGTGCTAAAAACGCGTACATCGTTGGTGTTGGAAGCAGTTGCATAAAGCCAATCCCCGTCTTTACTTAAAGTAAGTTCGTTCCCAATTCCGGGATCTGATGAAACTGCTGTAACTGAATTGTTAACTGTGTCATAAACTATAATGCCGCCATCCACAGTGACGTATGCCTTACTGCCATCGCTGCTTACTGTTATAGCAGTAGGGAAAGTGAGGCCTGTTACCTCATTGATAACCTGGTTTGTTTGCGTATTGATAACCGAGACACTGCCGGATGCTGAATTGGTAACATATGCTTTAGCACCGTCTGCACTTATAGCTACTCCGTAGGTTCCGCTCCCGACCGGAATAGTAGCAATGGTTTTATTAGTTAAAGTATTTATAACCGAAACTGTGTTTGTAACTGAGCTACCTATATAAGCAAAGGTTGCATTTTGCGGCGTTAAACTAATATGCGCTACAATGGGGCTTGTTCCCGGATTTATAGCCTTGAACGATAAAATATCACCTAACCCACTTGCAGCCAGGCCGATGGAGGGATTGCTGTTGGTCCAGTTATAATTACATAGCGTTGGGAAGGTTATGGCTGTAGTAGCCTGACCATTGCTAACCGTTTGAGATTGCCCAAATACCTGTTTTGCCGGCGTATAAAAAACGACGGCTGCGCATAATAAAAGTAGGGTTTTACGCATAGGTGCAGGTTATCTGAAAACAAATCCTGGTTACAGGGGGAAACCTGATATGAAGTTATCACTTTAAAATGACAAACCAATGCAAAAAGTAAATAACTTCGCGATTAGTATCAGCTGTTTTTCAGCTTTTTACCGCAACGGGCAATCTGTATTTTTATGTGTTCTTCTTCCTTTTTTGTGGCTATTACTTTAGTTAAGGCAGTTTGATAATACTCCAAAGCTTTTTTATAATTCTTTAGTTTAAAAGTATAATCGCCGGCTATTACGTAAGCAAAATAGTATTGTGGGTTGGTGGCAACAAGGCTATCAGTATTGATGGTTTCGCCATCAAGCACGCGCTGGCGCATTCTGCGGAAATTCACAAAATCTTTATATTGCGAGGTAGACAGGAAGATGTCTGCAGGTACAGTAAGGTTTTGTTCGCTTATTTCCTGGTCCTGCTTCATGCCCCGTAAGCCGAAAACTTTTTTCAGATCGTAGCATACGTATTCGCCAAGTTGCCATGGCGAGGTTGATACCCATACCAATAGTTTTTTGGGCTCAAATACAATGCTGTGGTGACTCATCAGCTGGTTGATGGCCTTCTCGTTACCCATGCCAATGTCCGCGCCGTGTAGGCCCTTCCGGTCGCGCAGGATGGCTATCGTTTTTTGTACAGTGTTTTTACCGTTGGCGTTCAGCAATTCCATCATGCGGTTATAGCGGTATGGTGATGCGCTCTCGGCCATCTGGATTTTGTTTTCTTTAGATTGGCTAAGGCCCTTGCTCTGAAAATGGTTGGCGCAAACAATGTAATCCTGGTGCGGATCATACATATCCAGCGTATCTGGTGTTTTTTCAATTACCACGGCTTTGTTATCGGCAGCAGATGCTACCAGGAATGCTTCGGACACAAACATTTTGCGTTTTTTTGCAATGGCGTAAGCTTCCTGTGTATTTTTGGCATATTGCAAAATTTCGCGGGCTACTAATGATACCGGTGTTGCGGCTCCGGTTGGGATATTAGTTTTATCGGCATTGATGGTGACGCTTATACCTTTCTCATTCATGCCGCTTACGGCGCCTATAAAGCCACCCCAGGTGACCGTCATAAATTTATAACCTCCGGATGGGTTAAAGAAGGCTACAATTTTATCCTGTGAAAATTTATCGCCTACATAAAAATCAAAATTGCGGCCGATGATCATGGTGCTGTCTTCGCTCTTTATGCCCCAGGTGCCAAAGGAGGTGCAGCCTACCAAAGCCATGCTTTGCAGGGCGTGGCCAATATCATGGGCGGCATGGTAGTTTAAAATACGCTGATAATTGGAGCCGATATATTGGTACTTATCGGATGCGGATTTAGAGATGCCATAAATCTCTTCCTTATATTCTTCGGTAACGTTTTTATCCAGGTTGCGGTTAAACCAGGCGATGAAGTATTTTAAAAAATGGCGGTAAAAGTTGGATGGTACAATACGGCTTATCTGCTCAACAAAATGGTCTTCCTGGGCTACAACCAGTTCCTGGCTTAGTTTGCCGTTAATAACGCCGCGCTCAAAGGGCTTACCCTCTACATACATTTCGAACAGGCCGCTTTTACTTTTGCGGAACCAGCTGTTATTGATGGTGTAAAACCCTTCGGATGGCTGCTCCCGTTTGAGGTTAAGGCTGCTTTGGTCTTTAGGTTCAGGCGGATAATCAATGGCTACAATGTACAGGTACACCATGCCGATAATGATAAGCCCAACAAAGCCTAAGAATGCATATAACGTCCTTTTTCCAAACTTTTTCCAGCTAAATTTTTTACGCATTCCGTATTTTTCCTATAATGGCATCGTCGCCAAGTAACGTGGTACAGGTAACAATAGCGCTCATTGCCGTGCCCAAAATACCATGCAGGTTAAGGTTTTGACCGGTAAAATACAGATTGGGGATTTTGGTACGCGGCGATATAAATGTTTTTAGTGTATGCTTATAATCTTTTACAATGCCATAAAGGGAGCCATCTCCGTTGCCAATATAATCCCGGTAGCTCAAGGGCGTGGCCGAGTAGTAGGATTTAATATGGCTTCTGAATCCCGGGAATTTTTCTTCCACCATGTCCAGCAGCTTCTCGCTTTTTCTGATCTTGAATTCTTCATACGTTTCGCCCCGTTCATTAACGTTTGATACGGTGTTAAATGTATCCTCCCAGGGCTTCATCTCTTCAAAACGCATGTAAGTGAGGATGGATGCTCCATCGGCATAATCCGGTGATTTGGATGATGGGGCCATAAAGTATGCAAAACCCAATGGCCAGTTCTCTTCGGTGTACTCGGCAATATCCCAAACATGGCCTTCTTTACCAATATAATAGTTGGTGTTAAAATAAGGAAAGCTATCTTTTTTGAAAACCACGTTGAGCGTAAATGACGACACCGAATTTTCAAGCCCTTTCAGGCGGTTGCGATAAGCCAGCTTAATGATATCACTGTCGGTCATGGCCAGCGTTTGAACCGGGTGAATGTTTGAAATAAACTGTTTGCCGTAAATTTTGCCACCGCCGGCAATCTCCACGCGCGATACCTTGCCGTCTTCTACCACAATGCGTTTCACCTCGCAATAGCGTTTGATGACCCCGCCGCGTGCCCTGATATTTTTGGCGATATATTTGGCAATCTGCGAGCCGCCGTCGACACATTTGTATGAACTTTCGATATAGCTGTTCAGGATCAACGCATGTACATAAAGTGGGGTTTTATCGGCCTGCCCCGCGTAAAGGGCATTGTTGCCTGCCAGCACGGCCTGTAAACGCGGGTTGTCGGTTATGGATTCAATAAAACCTTTGGTGTCAATTTCCAACACGCCCGATTTTTCATTAAAATCGTCGCCGCTTTGCAGGTTGTAGAGTGAGAATTTACTGCAAACCTCTTTGATCTTATCGCAATAAGCATTTAGCGCAGCCTCTTCGCCAGGGAAATGCTTTAGTATATGGCTGATGAAGTTATCATAACCCTGCGCGTATTCGTATTCAATGTCCTCGCCATGGATGCCTATCTTATCAAAAACAACATCTTGCTTTTGCAGTTTCAGCTTATCAATAATGTCCAGGTATTTGAAAATTTGGTATAGGTTTTGGCCTTTATCCAGCCCGCCAAGGTAGTGCACGCCCGAATCGAAGATCACTTTATCGCGTACATAAGTTTGCAGCGAGCCGCCAATCTGCTGGTTTTTTTCGATGACGCAAACTTTAAAACCTTCTCTGCCTAATAAATCGGCGCTCACCAATCCCCCCATACCGCTGCCGATAATTACGGCATCAAAAATCTCCATTTATCTAATCCCTGTTTTATGTTCAATTACAAAAATAATATTTGATGTGAACTTTGTCTCATCTATTATTTTGCAAGCCATGTGGTTAGCTGCCGCAATGTCTTCAACCAGTTTTGCCGACAAGAATGACAGCCCACGGCTTGCTTTATTAAATTTTACAAACTTAGTCGAGAAGAACTCGGTAAGCTCGGTACCGCGGTGCTTTTCCTTCAGGTCTTTATTGCCATCGCGGATGATCAGTTTGCCGCCCTGGTTCAGGCTATTGATGCACCTTTCAATAATCAGCTTTTGCTCATCGGGCTGCATGTAGTGCAGAACATCGGCTATAATAATAGCATCATATTTTTCAAACGTGAAGCTTAATACATCAGCATGCTCAAAATTGACGTGTACATCCTTATTAAAGTTGTTGTTGGCAACTTCTATTTTATCCTCGTCATAATCAATTCCTGTAAATTCACGCTGCGGGGCGGCAAAGTGCAGCATATAGGGCATAAAGCCGTAGCCGGAGCCAATATCCAGCATTTTGCCTTTTAAAGGTAGCAGCTCATGAAATTGCTGGTAGTTTTTTTCTAAACTTACCTTAATCCGCATATACCATTCCAGCACCGGGCCTTTATACAGGTAATTGTAAATCAGTTGTTCTCGGTAATAGCGTGGCTGTTCAATTTCGGTGCTCAACTGTTTAAACTCCGCTTTAAAATACTTACTGATGGCTTTGGTCCGTTCGGCATAGCCGGTTCCGAAATTGGCATCAGTGGGTTTTATGCGGGGCAAATATCTTAGGGTGATCTTCCCGTTCTTCAACAGGAAATCGCCTTTGGTCATGCAATAGCCTGTGCCATGGATCAGGATGGGTTGAATGTCCATTTTCAAAGCTTCGGCCAGGTAAAACGCCCCTTTATGAAAACGTTTGATCGCGCCATCCTTCGACCGGGTGCCCTCGGGGAAAATGACTATCGAGTACCCTTTTTTTACCCTATCTGCCAACACATCTATACTTTCTTCGGTGCCCTGTGCCACCGGGAAATAATCGGCCATGCGCACCACCGCTCCAAATACCGGCGAGTTCCATACCCAGTTATTGGTGAATAAAATGAGCCTGGGGTTCAGCATCACCAAAATCAAAATATCTAAAAACGACTGGTGGTTGGCTATAATAACAGATGGGGTTTTAAAATCGGCCAGGTGTTTATTGATGATCTCCTTTTTTACATTGCCCATAATATAGATCATCGACCAGGAGAACCGGGCCAGGATAGCGTGATATACCAGCTTGCCCTTTTCTTTATTAAACGGGTTCAGCCGGAATATAAAACCCAATACTGATAAAATCAAACAACCGGTAACAAAATAAGTAAACGCGAAGACACTAAGAATAAACCCACTGATAGTCCACGGAAAACGTTTTTTCTCTGCCCGGTTTTTAATGAGGATATTGAACAGGAAAGGGATCAATATCTGCGACATGATTACCACGCAAACAATCCCGATGATGGAGATAGCCGCTATTGACCGTAAGGCAGGATGTTTGGCAAAAATTAAAACCCCAAGCCCGGTTATGGTAGTGATGGCTGATAAAAAGATGGACGATTTGTAGGATGATAATACCTTTTTACCGGTTTTGTACTCCTGCAACAGGCCATCCATAATGTACAGGCTGTAGTCGTCGCCCAGGCCAAATATCAGCGCCGAAATAATGATGTTTACGATATTGAAACCGATGCCGAAGATGCCCATCAGCCCCAGAATCCAGATCCAGGAAATGGCCATGGGGATAAAAGAAACCAGTGCCAGCTCCATGCGGCCATAAGTGAGCAACAGTACGATGAATACCAGCATCGACGACATGACCGCTATTTTGGTAAAATCGGCATTAATGATCCCGACCAGTTTATTGGTAAGGTATTGTTTATCAATAACAGTAACATTCGGGTCGTTTTCAAAAGCTTTGTAGATGGCCGCTTTTTTATCAGGTGATGTTTGCACCAATGTTACTACTGTGGAGTGGCTTGGATATTCGTTGATGAAATTATCCAAAAAGCTTTTCCTGATCTCGGCAACGTTATCATCATTGGTATGCGAGAAATCCTTATTGAGCAAGGTTTTGAACTTCTCAAACGCAGATGCACTAAAGCCCTGCGCCTTGCCCTCACGCTCAAGCGTAGCAAAAAGCTGTTGCTTCTTTTCGGCTGTCCAGTAGGTGTTCCACCGGTTTACCCTTTCTGTTTGCAACGAATCGGAGATGATGAACGATGATACATCTGATGATTTTTTAACAATACCCCGCTCCTTTAGTTTTTCAATCTGGCCAGCCAGTTTTTCGTTGTTGACAAGTGCTCTGTCCAAAGTCTCCCCTTCGGATACCAGGTAAACCGATTGCAACGCATATTGGTTAATTTTATTGAGCTTTTTTTGCGACTGCTGCAAGGCAGGCGGCATATAGTTCATTTTGGCTACATCAAACTCAAAGGTTACATCGTTGGCTTTGTAAAAAAATACGCCGGTGAGCATGATGATACCAATAACAATGTATTTGTTGTATTCGGGGTTAAAGGAGGCCAGTTTATCAATCCACGATAGTTGGGTAAAGGTGTGGTTTGCCTGCTCTTTTTTTGTCGATATAAACTGGGGCAAAAATACCAGCGAGCAAATGGATGCGCCTATCAAACTAAAAGCCGCAAACAATCCAAGGTCTTTCAGCATTTCTGATTCTACAAACTCCAGGCACAGGAAACCGCCGATGGTGGTAAAACTGCCTACGGTAAGCGGCATCACCAGGTCTTTAATTACCTGCTCTACACTTTTGGTATGGCGGTAATGGTTAAACACATGCAACGAGTAATTGATGGCGATACCCAGCACCACCGAACCCGTGCCTAATGCGATAACGGAGATGCTTCCCTTTAAAAAATAAATGGCGGTTAACGAGAATAGCGAGCCAAATAGCACTGGGATAAGAATAATAATTGGCGCTCTTTTTTTGCGGAAGTACAAGCCTAAAAACAGGATAAGTACAATTACGGTAGCGCCTTGTGTAAGTGCGGTATCCCGTCTTAGCTGCTGCGCATTGCCATAATAAACCGCAGCCGAACCGAAGTAAGTGGCGGTTGCTATTCTTTTGGGGTTATTGCCCAGGCTGTCAATCAGTTGGTCTAACCCTTTTATCAGTACCGAGTTTTTGCCGGTATTGTTAGGCGGAAAAGCCGGCGTAATAAACATCAAAAGGTTTTTATGGTCTTTAGTAACCACGTAGTTATCGTACAGTTCAAAATTTTTGTCGTACTGCAGTTGCTGTAATTTTTTAAGGCCGATAAAAGAGATGCCAACCGGATCGTTGCTGATAATGCTTTTGAGCGCTATGCCTGCCGGCGAGGTAAGCGTGCGGTAATCATAAGCCAGGGTTTGCTTAACCTTTTCTGGTGTTATAAGTGTATCAATGGTTTGGTAATCCTTTTCGGTAAGGTAAATGGGTAAACGCTGGCTGATGGTGCCGAACAGCTTCATCACTACATCATCATCAACCTTAAAATTAGCCTTGCTTATATAGGGTTTAAATTTAGATCCGATGGTGGCGGCAAACTCATCAGCGTAGGCTACCAGGCTATCGGGGGTTGCTGCAGCTGTGCTATCTTTTAACGATACCATGATCACCAGCTTATCCAGAAACTTGGAGTTTTGGAAAATCTCGTTCAGCTTGGCTATCTTTTTATCCCTGGGGATAACTTTGCTAATATCCTCCTCAAACTTTACCTGCGACGCGAAATAACCCATCGCCAAAAAGCAGGCCAGGAATACGGTATAAAAAACAAACTTATGTTTGGTAAAATAATGATATATAAGGATCAGGCCTTTTTCCATCTAACGGGGAACTATAAAGCAGCAGGTGATTTTTTTAGCAGTTTTAACAGGGCATAAGTTACCAGCCCAACGCTTAAGGAAGCTACAACTGCCAAAGTGAGGCTTCCATAAATGTATTGCTCCAGGTGCTCCCCAATGGTTTGAAATGTAATTTTTGAACCAAACGTGATGCGGTCTACCTTGTCGCCCATCCATGATTCACCGGCTTTATAGCTTAAAAATAAAATAATCGGTACCATAGGCGGGATGCTTATATGTGCCGAGAACACCACCAGGGCTTTATTCAATTTAAATATAATAGACAGGAATATGGCTACAACCAGCTGAAAACCCCAGATAGGCACAATCCCCATAAAAATACCAAAAGCGATGGATAGGGCTTTTGTTTCATCCGAATCGTTGGGATTGTACAGGGTGGCTAATATTTTTTTACGGCCTTTTTTTTTAAGTAAATCGCGGGAAAAATCGCGGGGTTTAATCCAGGCAAAGGCGATGACCACCAAAAAAGCATTTAATACGCCCACCCGCGAAAAATCGGTGAAAGGCCTGAAGTGGGATACCCGGGTTTCCTTTGGCGCATAGTAAACCGTAACAGGTACCGAATTCATATGCACGCCACGCCAAACGGCACGAACGATCACTTCTATCTCAAACTCGTACTTTACGGTGTAAAACTTCATGCCCTTCAGCATATACAATGGGTATAGCCTGAAACCTGATTGCGTATCGGGGCAATGGATGCCTGTTTCGACCCAGAACCAAAAGTTAGAGAATTTATGCCCGAAACTGCTTTTGCCCGGCACCGCGGCCTGGTCCATATTGCGGGAGCCTATGATAATGGCATCGCGCACATCTTCCAGCTTGCTTAAAAAGTTGGGGATATCTTTGGCAAAATGCTGCCCATCGGAATCGATGGTTAAAGCGTATTGGTAACCCTTTTCCATCGCGTAAGCAAATGCCTGGCGCAATGCCCAGCCTTTACCAACATTTTGGGAATAGCTGATGAGCTGCACCGCAGGAAAGCTTTTTACAATGGCTTCGGTATCATCTGTCGAGCCGTCGTTAACAACAATAATGTGGTTGCTGTAGGCAGCAACATCGGCAATTACACCGGCAAGGGTAAGGTGGTTATTATACGTAGGGATGATAACACATACCTGCAACTCTTCAAACCGTTTTTTGATACCCTCAAATTCCATTAATTGCCCCTGATCTGTAATAAATTCAACACCGCATTTTTATACATAACAAAATTAACGTTAATGCTGATAAACCAATTAAATAGTTTCAAATTAATAAAACGGAAACTTTCCATTAACATATAAACACGCTACATGTACGTTAATTAATATGCGGAAACATATATGATGCACAGCTAAAATCAAATTATATAATTGTATTTTTTTCGGCACGTGGCTTGTCTCATATATTATGAATATCTAATAATAAGCAAAATGAAAATTCTTTTAATCATGATATCATTGAGCGCCCTGTTAAGCGGTTGCGAAAACGAAAGTGGGAACCCACCGGTAGATATTGAAACAACCGGCGGATTAAACGGAATTGAAATTGTTGAAACCAGCGATAAATATGATGTTACCGAAGGCCTTTACTACGTGAATGCAACTATAAAAGCTACTGGAAAACAGGTGTTTAGAAATGTTCGGATATGCGCTACCTATTATAATGCCATGGGCCACATAGTAGCCCAATCAAAAGGCGAAGCCGAAATGGTGTTAAACCCGGGTGATAGGGACGTTGTTGAAACAGCTTGTTTTTTCCCGACATCATCAGACATGCCTACTAAAGTGGTGCTAACTACCGAAGAAGGGCTATGAAGGTAATTTGCCCCGCTCCCGGTTTGGGGAAACAAGCCGGGGCTTACCGGGGAAATTTTTACCAAAAAAATAAGGGATTATAACTATAAGCCCCGCTTTAGTTATAATCCCGAGTTATAGGATTTTAGGAGGTGTATCTGCAACAACCTCTCTTTACAATTATATTTTCGCGTAAAGGTTGCAGCGGCGCAAAGCGATTTGCTTATTTTTCGTAGCGGTCCCGGCGCCTTTGTGCGAAATTGAAATTTTAATATTCCCCTTAACTTAACAGTTTACAATGAGTCTGTTGAGGTAATACCGCCTTGTTGTAGTTTATGATCTTTATTAAGCAGCGGAGAGCCCTGGGTAAAGATACCCATAATGAACAATGCACCACCAAAAAGTACCTGCGGGATCCAGATTGTTGAATGAAAATCATAAACCCATGGCGAGCACATTAAAAACGAGCCCATAATCACATCGTTCACATTATGCATGCTCATCGGGAATACTTTTAAAAAGCCCAGTTTGTTATCGGCAAAAATAGCCATGATCAATTGTAACCAACCTATAATCAAAGGCAAAAATAACGCCGCGCCGCCAATGTGCAAGGTATCAAATGTCCACAGTGTCGAAATTAGTAATAAGGCAATTACATAATTTAAAACTGCATAAGTTGTTGTAGGAATGAAGCTTTTCATTTTTGTAGCTATTGTTGTGATGTATTTATATTAATGTATGTATCTAAAAAACTGTGTCAAAGTTAAACATTTATACAGTTTTTTGATATTTAAAATCTCCCGGAACGCTATATATTATTAAAAAACAACTACCTTTAATTAATTGCTTTAACAATTCGCCCAAAGATAAGCGTTTTAAAAAATAATGCAATTCCATTTTCTTCCTTTAACTGCCGGGGCAAAACACGCGCCTGCTAACAACCATTTTCAATACAATTTAAACCAGGTTACCAATTTTGCGTACCTGCTATCTACCAACACATTTCAAACTGAATTATCATGAGCAAGGACAGACAAGCCGTAAAAGAAAAGAAAAAACCAGCCGCCGAAGGCAGCAAAAAAGCACCATCTGATTATCAATCGGGCAAAAGCAACGTGGTAAAACCCATTAACGCCGATAAGAAAAAGTAGTTTTTTCAGGATAAGGATTTTCGGCATGATATGCCCCATTATGAGCACCTATCAGGTAAAACACGAAAAATCGTTATGACGTGCAACGAAATTTAATTAAATCAATGCCCTATAAACCATGTCATTGCGAGGTACGAAGTAATCCCAAACTATGTGGGACTTAGCATGTAGGGGATTGCTTCGTACCCGCAATAACGGATTTTTTATGCCGCCAATTAGTAGCGGGCAATGATATAGTTTTATATTCTTTCTATCCGCCGCCCTTATCAGGCGGGCAATTTTTCTATTTCCGCTCGCCCTGCAAGGTTGCTGCTATTTGCAACGCTTTAAAGGCGTTTACAATGCCACCGGTTTTGCTCAGGGTAGTAAAATCTACTTTTTCGGTTTTGCTGCCGGGTTTATAAACCACGGTGCCTGTTAGTGGCGTGGCCGATGCCAGGATCACCTGTTTTAATTGTTTGGCGCTCAGGTTTGGATAGTATTCCAGCAAAAGTGCCGCGATGCCTGATGTTATGGGTGCCGAAAAGCTTGTACCATCTTCGGTGTTAAATTCGGCGTCGGTATCAACGGTGGTAACCTTTACACCGGGCGCAAAAACATCCACCATCTTTTTGCCATAGTTACTAAAATCACCCGCCAGGTGATCATTCAATTTGGCTGCGGAAGCGCCCACATTGATCATGTTATCCGCATCGGTTGATGAGCCATCGAGGAATAAATCGTTCGGATAATCAGGGTCTTTATCCATGTCGTCATTGTCGTTTCCGGCAGCCAGCACCAATAACACATCTTTTGACGCCGCGTATTTAATGGCTTCATCAACCCATTCCTTATGCGGGGACAATTTTTTTCCGAAGCTCATATTGATGATCCTTGCACCATTATCAACGGCATAACGGATGGCATTGGCAACATCCTTGTCATACTCGTCGCCATTAGGTACCGTTTTAACGGCCATAATGCGTACATTGTCGGCAACGCCGTTTATGCCGTAACCGTTATTGCGTATAGCGGCTATAAGCCCGGCAACCCCTGTTCCGTGAGATGCATCGGCAAACTTCAGGAGGTTATTACCATAAGGCTTATGGTCCATACTGTCGGGATTATCGCCAACAATTCTTTTCCGGGCTTCAAGGTCGGGCGCAAGATCGTTGTTTAACTTGGCCAGGTATTCGCTTAAATCTTTAATAATTTCGGCATTGGTTTTATTGCCGCCCTCCTGCGAAAATATGGTTGCCCACACATATTTGCTCTGGCTTAAAGTATCATTGGTGGTTTTAATTTTAACCAGGTCTGTTTCCCTAAAAGTACCGTTTGCCCCAATTTTAAGCGATTGCTTAATGTATCCGCTGGTTGCCATCAGGGCGTTCATAATAGGTTGCAGCTGGGCTGTTTCGGTAGCTGCTTTATTCACGGTTGTATCGTAAATAGTTTTAACACGCTGCCAGTAAGCATATTCTTTTTTGTTGGTGGCTGTGCTATCGGTAGTATTTGCATACTTGGCTTTTAGCTTATTGTACTCACGTACCTCTTCGGTAGTTTCGTTAAAATCGGCTTTACCGCCCGGGCCGCCTAAAAAATTCCAGCCATGTATGTCATCCACATAACCGTTATGGTCGTCATCAATGCCATTACCCGGAATCTCTTTTTTATTTAGCCATAGAATACTTTTCAGGTCTTTTTGCGCGGTATCAATACCACTATCTAAAGTGGCCACTACCACCGTTTTACTTTGTTTGCCTTTTACAAAAAGATAGGCCTGTTTTAAACTGATACCAAAATAGCCATCGGTTTTAAGGTCCATCAACTGCCAATGTTTTGGCGGTTCGGGCTCCCGCTTTGGCATAGGCTCCTGTGCCAATGCCGGGATGGTTATTGTTAGTGCCGAAAATAAAAGAGCGTTGAAAATAAATGGGCGAAAATTGAACATGTACAAGTTTTAGAAAATAAAAAAATTAGAGGTCGAATTTGATCCCCTGGGCTAAAGGCAACGTTTTTGAATAATTAATAGTATTGGTTTGCCTTCTCATGTAAACTTTCCATGCATCAGATCCCGATTCGCGGCCGCCGCCGGTTTCCTTTTCGCCGCCAAAAGCGCCGCCTATTTCGGCACCCGATGTACCAATGTTTACGTTGGCAATTCCACAGTCAGAACCAGCGTAGGATAAAAATTGTTCTGCCTCGCGTAAATTATTAGTCATAATGGCCGATGACAGCCCCTGCGGCACGCCATTTTGCAGTTCAATGGCCTCTTCTATGGTGGAATATTTAATTAAATACAATATAGGGGCAAAGGTTTCATGCTGTACAATTTTGTAGTGGTTTTCTACCTCGGCAATACAAGGCTTTACATAACAGCCTGATGTATAAGCGTCACCTTCCAGCTTACCGCCTTCTACTACAAAGGTTCCGCCTTCGGCTTTACATTTTTCAATCGAATCCAGGTAAAGCGCAACCGCATCGGTATCAATTAGCGGCCCCATGTGGTTGTGTTCATCCAAAGGGTTGCCAATACGGATTTGCCCATAAGCGCTTATTAGTTTTTGTTTAAAAGCTTCATAAACACTTTCGTGGATGATGAGCCTGCGGGTACTGGTACAGCGCTGGCCCGCGGTGCCAACGGCGCCAAATACAGCACCGATTAATGACATATCCAGGTCGGCATTTTCGCTGATGACAATGGAGTTGTTACCCCCCAGCTCCAGCAGGCTTTTGCCCAGCCGGGCGCCAACAGCCGCGCTAACGGCTTTGCCCATCCGGGTTGATCCGGTGGCCGATACCAGCGGGATCCGGATATCATTGGCCATCAGTTCGCCAATATTGCGGTCGCCGTTAATCAAGTTCAATACGCCATCGGCAATGTTATTTTTTTGTAAAACTTGCTGTGCTATGTGCTGGCAGGCAATTGCTGTTAAAGGTGTTTTTTCGGATGGTTTCCAGATGCTTACATCGCCGCAAACCATAGCCAGCAGGGAGTTCCAGCTCCAAACGGCTACCGGAAAATTAAATGCCGATATAATACCCACAATACCCAATGGATGGTATTGTTCATACATGCGGTGTTCCGGCCGTTCGCTGTGCATGGTTAGCCCATACAGCTGGCGGCTTAAGCCTACCGCAAAATCGGCGATGTCAATCATTTCCTGCACTTCGCCAAGGCCTTCCTGCAGGCTTTTACCCATCTCGTAGGATACCAGGGTGCCCAGATCCTGTTTATTGGCACGCAAGGCCTCGCCTATCTGGCGCACTATCTCGCCGCGCTTGGGGGCCGGTGTTGTACGCCAGGTTTTAAATGCTTTGGCAGCCTGTTCAACTACCTGGTTATAATCGGCTTCGGTAGCAAATTTAACCGAAGCTATTTTTTGGCCGTCAACCGGCGATGTAATATTTTTTATTGTTGCGCCGACGCTGCTGCCCCAGCTGCCGCCTGTACTAAAAGCATCATTTACATCGTTTATATGTAAACGTTTTAAAATATCTGTTATATCAAGGCCCATAATTGTTACTTTTGTCAAAGGTAGAAATCTTTGAAGCAATTTTTTGAATTGCCGGTTTTTAATGATTGCCGTTAATTATCAATGCATTGTAATTAACGTTTGTTAATAATGTGTGAATGTTGAAAACTTATTTGCAAATTGGTTGCTTACTTATTTGTATTTTGACTTCAATAAGTCTTTACAAGACAATTGCAATTGTTAACCTAAAGCGGATGTTCTGCAAACAAAATTGAATGGAAGAAGAATTTGAATTTGGTTTTACTGAAGATCCCAAATTTTCGGTAGAACGGTACGAGGAAATGATTCGAAATCAAGACCAGTACTTTTTTGATGCTCAGGCGTTTGAGAACATTATCGACTATTACATCGAAAAGAATGATCCGGCCAGGGCGCTACAGGTAGCAGAGTATGCGCGTAACCAGCACCCATTTGCAGCGGTATTTTTAATTAAACAAGCCCAGTTGCTGGTAGTAGGTAATAAGGTGCCCGAAGCTTTTGCCGCGCTTGAAAAAGCCGCAATGCTGGAGGCCTCGGATGCCGACATTTACATTATTCGCGGTAACCTGTACGAGAGTATGGAGCGTTTTAGCGAGGCCCTTGAAAATTATGAAAAAGCCCTTGGCCTGGCCGAAGAAACCGACGAAATACTGCTGCATATAGCCTACGTTTACCAAAACATGGGCGATTATGATACCGCCATAAGCTACCTTAAGCTTTGCCTTAAGCAAAATATGGAAAACCAGGATGCCCTTTACGAGCTGGCTTTTTGCTACGATGTAATGGACAACCAGCAGGAAAGCGTACAGTTTTACCAGCAGTATATTGATAACGAGCCGTATAGCTATGCCGCCTGGTATAACCTGGGCAACGCTTATACTAAATTGAGCTTGTTTGAAAAAGCCATTGACGCGTATGACTATGCCATCCTGATTAAGGATAGCTTTGCATCGGCCTACTTTAACAAGGGTAACGCCCTGGTTAACCTGGAAAAATATGCCGAAGCTATTGAAGTATACCGCCACACCTTTGAGTACGAGCAGCCTAATGCCGATACTTATTGCGCCATAGGCGAATGCTACGAAAAGCTGGAGCAGATGGATGATGCGCGGGCTTTCTATAAAAAATCGGTAAAAATGGACCCTAAATTGGCCGATGCCTGGTTTGGTATTGGGGTTACGCTTGATTTTGAAGAACGCTACTTTGAGGCCCTGCACTTTTACAAAAAAGCACTTGATTTGGATATTGCCAATGCCGACTACTGGTTTGCCATTGCCGATGCCGAGTACAAATTGGGGCACATGACCGAGGCAGAGCAGGCTTACGAAAAAGTGGTTGAACTAAACCCGCTGGATATTGACGCCTGGCTGGATTACTCATCTATATTATATGAGCAGCAACGTTTGGTTGGCGCTATCGAGATTATATCACAAGCCATAAAAAACAACCCCGAAGCTGCAGAGCTGTACTACAGGATGGTTGCCTACCTGTTTGCCAAAGGCGAATACAACGAAGCGCTAAACCACCTGGAAATGGCCCTGACAAGCGATCCGGAAAAGCACTATATTTTATTTGATTACCTGCCCCAATTACAAAAAAACAAAGTGATTGTGGATATTATTAACAGGTATACGAAGTAGGTTGATGTGCAGATATGCAAATTTCAGATATGCAGATGGTTGATTGGCCGAGCCGAATAAGAAAAAGGGGATGACGATTTGACGATCAAATCATCCCCTTTTATCATCTGCATATCTGCACATTTGAAACGGCGAAGCCCTCAACGAAGTTAATCTGCACATCTACTTCTTAGTTGTGATTTTAACCACACCATTGATGCCTTTGTCGCCATAAATGGCGATTGCTGATCTGTCTTTTAATACATCAATACTTTGGATGCAGTTTACAGCGATGTTTTTTACACCATCGGCGGCTATCTCTTTGCCATCAAGCAAATAAAGCGGCTCGCTGGTCTTGCTGTCTCTTTTCATGGTGAAATAGCCTTTGTAATCAGCATTGCTTGCCACATGGCCTTTAAATGTATCCTGTGAGGTTACAACACCGGTATAGGATGGCGAATTATCTTTTAACGGTATTACTTTGCCCGTTTTATTTTCTGTGGTTTTCGCTGGTTTGATATCATCGGCCAGTTTAAAGCTGATAGGGACAGAATATTGTACCCGCACTGCTTCGCCTTTCTGCGTCCCCGGCGACCATTTGGGCGACATTTCCAGCACTCTAAGCGCTTCGGCATCAATATCGGAACTTACACCCCTGATAATTTTATAGCCCGATAAGGAGCCGTCTTTTTCAACCACAAATGCAATAATCACCCGGCCTTGTATCCCCTTTTCGCGGGCATCTTTAGGGTAACGAATATTTGATGCGAGGAATTTGCCAAATGCCTGAATCCCTCCCGGAAATTCGGGCAATTGCTCAACGGAAGCAAATATAGTATTTGTTGAATTGGGTGATAATTCCTTAACTACAGGTGGCGGATCGCCTTGTTGGCCTGCGTCCGCTGATTTATCGCCCTTATCTAAAGCAAAGGTTATAGGTACCGAAAACTGCGTGCGTACTTTATGGTGATTTTGTGTCCCTGCTTTCCAGGCGGGCGACAGTTTTAAAACCCTTATCGATTCCTCATCAATTTCGGGGTTTATGCTGCGCAGCACCCTGATATTTGACAGGCCGCCATCTTTTTCTACAATAAAGCTACAAATTACTCTTCCCTGGATGCGCTGTTCCCTGGCTGTTGCAGGATACCGGATATTTGATGCTATAAATCTACCGAAAGCCTCGATGCCTCCCGGAAACTCGGGCAATTGTTCTACCGACGAAAATACTTTAGTTGTATCTTTTTTAACAGTATCTGCACTTGTGCTTTTTTGGCCGTTTGTAAACGGTTGGCTGTCATCGGGTATCATGGAGGCCAGGCCTACCTGCGATGCCGGCATTATAAATATTTCCCGGGCCTTGTCATTAATTGCAGTAACTGTTTTGCTGTTATTAATGGTAGCCGAAGATAAGATGAGCATTAATATAAACAACGGTGCCGAAAGGCCATACTTAATAAGCCTGACACGCTGCGATTTATTTTTTTGCAGCATCATAATACGCTGTTTCAATAAACTATGGTTAAAAAAAGGATTTACCAGCCGGTGGGTTGGCGCGTTAAACGTTTGGCTTAATAGTAATAAAGCGTATTCGGCTTTACTGGCGCCCGCCTGTACGGCTTGCCTGTCGGCGATGTATTCATGAATGTGTTTAATGGCAATGCGGTACAGGTAAACCACCGGGTTAAACCAGTTAATGATCATCACCATTTCTACAAGCAACACATCGGCCGTATGCCATTGCTGCGCGTGTACTTGTTCATGCGCTTCAATAACGGCATTATCCGGGCTATCTTCACTTAGTTTTATCGTTTTAAAAAAAGAATAGGGCACCTCGGCTTTGGGCATCCGCATAACCCGGCGCAGTTTAAACAACTGTAGCGTAAGCTTCGCCGATAAAATCAAAATCCCCAGTAAATACAGGAAAGCCAATATTTCGCCCATTTTAAGGTGACTGTTTTCTGTTGCACTAAATTGGTATTGAATAACGGGAATGCTATATATAGTATATTTTACCTGCTGGGTTATAAAAAGGTTTTGCACCCAATCGGCCTGTATAACGGGTATAAAAAATGACAGCAATGCCGCCGTGACAAGATAAATCCTGTTTAATTGAAAAAAAGTTTCTTTACGCAGCAACAAAACATAAAACGCATAAAATAAAACCAGGTAAATGTTTACCAGTAATAAATATTGCCACCAGCTCATAACTATTTGTCTTTAAGTTTTTCAATCAGTTTCATGATCTCATCAGCCTCTTTAAGGTCAATTTTCTCTTTTTTTACAAAAAATGAAAGCATGCGGTTAACCGAATTGTCAAAATATCCGCTCAGTAATTTATCCGAAGCAAAATCCTGGTATTGATCTTTACTTACTATCGGGTGGTATTGGTGGCTTTTGCCAAACGCTGTATGCCCTACAAAACCCTTTGTTTCCAGTATCCTGATAATGGTTGATACCGTGTTATATGCCGGTTTGGGTTCGGGCAGCATGTCAATCACATCTTTTACATATGCTTTTTCCAGTTGCCATAATACCTGCATTAATTGTTCTTCGGCGCGGGTTAACTCTTTAATTTCCATGTGCTTTGCGTAAAAATGGCCGGTGCTTATTTAAAATCGCACCAGCTTGTCCAATTGGTTAATCTAAGTTATAAACTATAAACCAAAATAACAACTAAAAACTTAGTTTTGTTTTATTAAACATTAAATCGCCATCTTCGTTATGTATACTTTATACCGATTATAAATGAATATAACCTTTCATGGCGCTGCACGTAACGTTACCGGCAGCAAACACCTTATCCGCCTAAAAGATGACACCTCCATTTTATTGGATTGCGGCATGTTCCAGGGCATGGGCGATCAATCTGACAACCTGAACGAGCATTTCGGCTTCAATCCGCAAAAGGTTGATTATATGGTACTGTCGCACGCGCATATAGATCATTGCGGATTAATACCCCGGCTGGTAGCCGAAGGTTATAACGGCCCCATTTATTGCACACCAGCCACCATGGACCTTACACGCATCCTGCTGATGGATTCGGCGCATATCCAGATGCAGGACGCGGAGTATAGCAACAAACACCGCGCACGTAAAGGGCTGCCCCTGCTTGAGCCACTTTATACAGATAAAGAGGCCATGGATGCACTAAGGTTATTTAAGATTGTGGAATACAATGAAGAATTTGAAATAACACCGAAGGTGAAATTAAAGTTCACAGATGCCGGTCATATTTTGGGCAGCGCATCGGTGCATTTGGCAATTACCGAGGATGGCAAGCTTACCAATATCACTTTTAGCGGCGATGTTGGCCGTTATGACGATATGTTACTTAACGACCCGCAGCCGTTTGCCCAGGCCGACTATATTTTGCTGGAATCTACCTATGGTGATTCATTGCACAAAGACCAGGGCCCGATAGAGGAAGCTTTACTGGGGATTATTAAACAAACCTGCGAGGTAAAAGGGGGCAAGGTAATTATTCCGGCTTTTAGTGTTGGCCGCACACAGGAGCTGCTATACGCATTAAACGCCTTAGAGTTAAAAGGGACACTGCCCGAGTTGCGTTATTATGTAGATAGTCCGTTGTCAGAAAAAGCTACCGACGTTTTAATGAACCATCCGGAGGTTTATAATAAACAGGTAAAGCAAGTATTAAAAACCGATGCTAACCCTTTCGGTTTTAAAGGATTGCGTTTTATCCAGTCGACCGAAGAATCAAAGGCGCTGAATAGCGATCCGCGGCCTTGTGTTATCATCTCTTCATCGGGCATGGCCGAGGCAGGGCGGGTAAAGCATCATATCAAAAACAACATCAACAGTAAAAAAAATACCATTTTGATGGTAGGCTATTGCGAGCCAAACTCCCTTGGCGGCCACCTGCTTGCCGGTGACCATGAAGTACATATTTTTGGCGAAACATACCCGGTTAATGCCGAAGTACGCTCAATGCGCTCCATGAGCGCCCATGGCGACTATGAAGACCTGCTGCATTTTTTGGCCTGCCAGGCCCCGGCAAAGGTAAAGAAGATATTTTTGGTTCATGGAGAATATGATGTGCAGCAACATTTTAGCGGGAAGCTAAAGGAGAAAGGCTTTGAGCAGGTTGAAATTCCTTATCAGCATCAGCGGATAGAATTGAGGTAAGTTCATCCATTAAAATCATGCAACCACTTGCAGATGTGCAGGCTGGTTGCTTTTTTAATTTCTTTTTCTTAGATTAGTTTTTTAAGCCGCCTACAAACCAATGAGTTAAACAAACAACGCGCCGGTTTTGAATGTTTATTTCATGAATCACTTACATCTATGAAAAAATTTGACATACAGTACGCCGTAAAAGGCAAGCAATTTAATTTAAATATCCTTGCCAAAACCGATGCTGCTATAAAAGGGGTTTATTATTCGCTTTATATGCATGGGGTTTGGGTTGCCAATATCTATAAAACAAGCATGAAGCAGTATAAAGCGCTTTCGTATACCAGTGGCTTCTGCAAGCACGAACTGGAAGCTATCGGGCAACAGATTGACAAGGCCAATTGATGCTGCTTTAAAAAACAAAAGCGGGCAATGTTTATACATTGCCCGCCGTTGACATAAGATCGAAACCGGTATTTATTCAATAACGCTTACTTTAAGCATATTGGTTTTGCCTTGTTTAATGATTGGCACAGCCGCAGTATTTATCACTACATCACCAGATTGTATCAGGTCTGCTGTTTTAAGGATGTTGTTTACATCGCTAATGGTATCATCTGTACTTTCCAATTTATCATAGTAAAAAGAGCGTACGCCCCAAACCAGGCTAAGCGCGTTAAGCAATTGCTTGTTTGATGTAAATATGTAAGTGCTTGCCTTAGGCCGGTGGCTTGATATTTCAAAAGCGGTATAACCCGATGTTGTCATAGATACAATACCCACGGCATTAGTACGTTGCGCCAGGTGCACAGCCGATTCGCAAAGCGCGTTGCTCAGGTAATTTACGGCGGCAGGATCAACTTTTTCCTGTTTTGATGTATTATAAGGATAACCCAGTTCTTCTACGTTACGAACAATTTTGGCCATGGTTTCTATAACAATAACCGGGAACTCGCCAACCGACGTTTCTCCGCTTAGCATTACCGCATCGGCGCCATCAAGCACAGAGTTGGCCACATCATTAACTTCGGCACGTGTTGGCCGCGGGGTGGTTATCATTGATTCCAGCATCTGGGTAGCAACAATTACCGGTTTTGAAGCTGCGCGGCACTTGCGGGCAATCATTTTTTGCAGCAATGGTACTTCTTCCAAAGGCATTTCAACACCCAAATCGCCACGGGCAACCATTACACCATCAGTAGCGGCAATAATTTCGTCTATATTATCAATAGCTTCAGGTTTTTCTACTTTAGCAATAACCTTGGCAGCTTTACCGCTTTTGGCAATAATTTCTTTAAGTTCAATAATATCCTGGCCGGTACGCACAAATGACAGGCCTATCCACTCTACATCATATTTTAACGCGAATTGCAGGTTAATCAAATCCTCTTCGGTTAAGCTGGGGATAGATACCTTGGTATTCGGCAGGTTAACGCCTTTACGCGATGTTAATATACCACCGTGTACTACCTCGCACATAACTGTATCAAGCCTGTTTGTTTCAATTACCCTTAATTGCAGTTTTCCATCATCCAATAAAATAATTTCATCGGCCTGTACGTCCTGCGGGAAGGTATCATAAGTGATGTAAATCTGCTCATCATTGCCAATACATTCCTGGGTAGTAATTTTTATTTGTGTGCCGTTTACTAAGTGGATACCACCATCTTTTACTAAACCAATACGGATTTTAGGGCCTTGCAAATCGGCAAGAATGCCGACATTGGTTTTGTATTCTGCATTAATTTCCCTGATAGTATCAATCACTCCTTTATGATCTTCGGGGCGTCCATGCGAAAAGTTAAGGCGGCAAACGTTTACACCAGCCTTTATCATCGCTAATAAAACTTCTTTTTTAGCTGATGCCGGGCCCATGGTGGCAACAATCTTAGTACGGTTATAGTATAATTTCATATTAATCGGGTTAAACTGGCACTGTATTCACATTAGGTGTGATACCAACACTTTTAAAATTTTGCGCTAAAATAACAGATTTTCCCGTGATTTTATTTTTTTCGGATCAATCTTTACTGCGGCAACAATTTCGGGTATTTTATTTAGGGTTGATATCAGGTTGTCGAGGTCGGTATCGTCAATATAATTACGCACCATTAAAAAATAGTCGGCACTCTTCATTTCGGGCACTAAATAGCCCTCAGAGCCTTTATTGCCTATAAAATAAAAATCTGTTTCGGTGGTTTCCCAGTTATAATAGTATTTTGAGAATAAAACGGGCTCGCTCCCGGGCTGGATATCAACAGACAAATCTTCGGTTTTAATAAAATTAAAATTTAAAAATTTGTTGATAAGATAACATACGCGATAATCTTTTAATGAAGATGTTACCGCAATAAGCACAAAATCAAAATCGATCTCAAACTTTAAAAATTTCCTGTTCAAAATCATTACTTTTACCGCATCAAAAATACAAATCCAAACCGCTTCAATAAAATTTTGTTATCGAATTATATTGTAAAAGTTTTAGATTTGATTATTGACAGAATTTATTTTTCTTTGCACTGAATTTTTATTAATCATTAAACTATAAAGACTATGTCTGATATCGCTTCAAGAGTAAAAGCTATTATCGTAGAAAAACTGGGTGTTGACGAAAGTGAAGTTACACCAGAAGCGAGTTTCACCAATGACCTTGGTGCCGACTCGTTAGACACCGTGGAATTAATCATGGAGTTTGAAAAAGAATTTAACGTGGCTATTCCTGACGATCAGGCTGAAACTATCGGTACTGTAGGTCAGGCTGTTGCTTACCTTGAAAAAAACGTTAAATAAGACTCCCTAACTGGATTAAATGGAGTTCAAAAGAGTTGTAGTAACCGGGCTTGGAGCACTTACTCCAATTGGTAATACCGTTTCTGAGTATTGGAATGGTTTGATCAATGGGGTAAGTGGCGCTGCCTTTATCAAAAGTTTTGATACCACACATTTCAAAACTAAGTTCGCATGTGAAGTAAAGGGCTTTGATGCGGATGGTTTTTTGGGTCGTAAAGATGCCCGTAAATTAGATCCGTTTGTACAATACGCGCTTTTCTCGACAGAAGAGGCCGTAAAAGACGCGGGTTTGGATTTCTCGAAGCTTGATACCAGCCGTATAGGCGTTATCTGGGGTTCGGGCATTGGCGGTTTAAAAACGTTTTTGGATGAAGTTGTAAACTTTGCCAAAGGCGATGGCACCCCACGGTTTAACCCATTTTTTATTCCAAAAATGATAGCGGATATAGCCCCCGGCCATATCTCGATCAAATATGGTTTGCGCGGACCAAACTTTTCAACAGTTTCTGCCTGTGCTTCGTCAAACAATTCGCTTATAGATTCATTTAACTATATCCGCCTGGGTAAAGCTAATATGTTTATCAGCGGAGGTTCTGAAGCTATCATCAACGAAGCTGGTATCGGTGGCTTTAACGCTATGCACGCACTATCAACCCGTAACGACGATCCTTCAACGGCATCTCGTCCGTTTGATTTGGACCGGGATGGTTTTGTGGCCGGCGAAGGTGCAGGTACTATAATTTTAGAAGAGTTGGAGCATGCAAAGGCCCGTGGCGCTAAAATTTATGCCGAAATGATGGGCGGCGGCATGAGTGCCGATGCTTATCATATGACAGCACCACACCCCGATGGGCTCGGCGCGGCATTGGTAATGCGGTCTGCCCTTGAAGATGCAAACTTAACCCCTGCAGATATTGACTATGTGAATGTTCACGGAACATCAACCCCGATAGGCGATCCGCAGGAAATTAAAGCGATACAGGATGTGTTTGGCGATGATATTTACCGTATAAATATCAGCTCAACCAAATCAATGACAGGTCACCTTTTAGGAGCTGCCGGCGCGGTTGAAGCTATTGCCTCTATATTGGCTTTACAGAATGGTATAATACCCCCTACTATTAACCATTTTACCGATGACCCCTCTTTTGATCCTAAAATTAATTTCACCTTTAATGCTGCGCAAAAAAGGGATATTAATATAGTTCAAAGCAATGGGTTTGGTTTCGGCGGCCATAATGCTTCTGTGATATTTAAAAAATACGTAGACTAATTGTGGTTTAATGCCTATCAGCCGGTTATACAAGCTTTATATATCGCCCAATAGAAAATATGTTAAGGTTTTAAATAATTTGCTCGGTTTCGTGCCGGGCAATTTGTCTTTATACCGGTTGGCATTCAGGCACAAGTCGGTTGCCCAAAACGTAAAAAAGGGGGTGAAAAATAGTAACGAACGCCTGGAGTTCCTGGGCGATGCCGTACTGGGCAGTGTTGTGGCCGAAGTGTTATTTAAACTATATCCTTATGAGGATGAGGGCTTTTTAACCGAACTACGTTCAAAAATTGTAAGCCGCAACAATTTAAATGCCCTTGGCCGTAAGCTTGGTTTTGATAAACTGATTGAGTACGATAACCGTATGCTAAACTCCAGCAGGCAAGGCTCGTTGCTTGGCGATGCCTTTGAAGCGCTTATTGGCGCCGTTTATTTGGATAAGGGATATGATTTTACCAAAAGCTTTTTGATAAACCACATCATCAAATCGCACATAGATATCCATAAGTTGGAGCAAACCGAAACCAACTTTAAAAGTAAATTAATTGAGTGGTGCCAGCGCCACGGCCGCGATATTAGTTTTGAGCTGGTAACCAATCAGGATGGCGAAAACACTAAACTATTTACTGTACAAGCCCTGGTTGATGGCGAAATAACCGGATCGGGCAAAGAATTCAGTAAAAAGAACGCCGAAAAGCTGGCCGCCGAAAAGGCCTGCGAAACACTGGGCATTTAATAAAACTCTTTTTAGTGCTGCCCCGGCTTTGATAGCTTGATTGAATCTGGTTTAATAAACGTGGGCGAATTCAGCAATTCAAGCTTCTCTTTTTCCCCGCTGTTTTTGTAGTACTCGTACGATTTTTGGATGTGGCTTAACAGGTCATAATCATTCCAACCTTTCAGCTCCTCAAACGTAGGCGTATAATAATTCATAAAACGCTGTGCCTCGGTATCTGATTGTATTTTGGTAGCCTGTTTTACAAAGGCTATGTTGTAGCGCCTGTTCACTTCGGCCTGCTCAATCTCGCCTTTCGAAAATTGGGCAAAGCGTTTGGCCCTGTTTGGGGTTTGACCAAAAAGTTCATAAATCCCTGTTAACGGATTGGTTATAAACGATGTTACAGGTGGTTTGCCGGCATAAAAAGTACCTTGCTTACGATAATCGCCCATGATTTCATTAACCTCCTGCCGCTTGGTTTGGCCCGTAATTTTTACTTCGGCCAATACAATCTGGGGCTGTAGGTACACCGGCATATCGCTGTTATTCAATACTTCTATTTTTTGCGGCGTAAATTTTTCTTTCGAAAACAGCAATGTGTCGCCAACGGAAACTTTAACTGTAAACCAACCAAGGTCATCGCTCATGAGCGTAATATTGGTTCTTAAGTTTTTGATCATTACCTGACCCACACGCTCGGGTGTGCTTTTTTTTGATATCACCCCTTTTAGGGTAAATTCCTGTGCTGATGCATTTAAAACAAAGCAAAAGCAAACGAGTAACTGCAGGGTAAAACGAATGCGCATTAGTACAAATAAGAACGTAAATATATACAGAGTATTTTATACCAAGTGTGAAAAAGTGTTAAAGAGGAAGTCGGGAAGTCCGAAAGTCGGTAGAGTCGGGAAGTAAAGAAGTAAAAGAACCTGATTTCAATCAAGCAAATCCTTAAGATCACATTTTCCACTCCTCATCTCAACTTTTCTGTCTTTCGGACTTCCCGGCTTTCCCGACTTTCGAACTTTGACAACAAAACCCTATCTTTGCACATGATAAAATCCATGACAGGGTATGGAATTGCCAGTTTTGATTCGGGTAATACTAAATACACCGTTGAAATTAAATCCCTGAACAGTAAATTTCTTGAACTTTCGCTCCGTCTGCCTAAAATTTTCTCCGAAAAGGAATTTCAGCTGCGTAATGATTGCAGTAAGCTGATCGAGCGCGGCAAGGTTAACCTATCAATCAATGTGGAGCAAGCTAATGCCGTTGTAAAAGCAGCCGGCATCGATAAAGTATTGCTTAAACACTATTATCAGCAGCTTAAAGATGTGAGCAATGAGCTTAATGAGCCTGCCACCAACCTGATGCAACTTGCCTTAGGCCTGCCCGAAGTTGTAAAATACGACGAGGAAACGGTATCTGAAGACGAGTGGAAACAGGTTGAAAAAACCTTTCAGCAGGCTATGGCTGCTTTTCAGCAATTCAGGGCCGATGAAGGTAACGTGTTGGAGAATGATGTAAAATACCGTATAGGTATCATCCTTAAAAACCTGGAATTGGTTGAGCTGGAAGATCCTAAACGGATTCCGTTGATCCGCGAAAGGCTGAACAACTTCCTGGCAGAGGCCGCCAACCGTGAAGCCATTGACCAAAACCGCTTTGAGCAGGAGCTTATTTATTACATAGATAAGCTGGATATCACCGAAGAAAAGATCCGCCTTAAAACCCATTGCGAGTATTTTATCGAAACCTTGAAAAACGCTGATGCCAATGGTAAAAAGCTGGGCTTCATTTCGCAGGAGATAGGCAGGGAAATTAATACCCTTGGCTCAAAAGCCAATGATGCCAATATTCAGAAACTGGTAGTAGGCATGAAGGAAGAATTGGAAAAAATTAAAGAACAACTTTTAAACGTATTATAGTTCATTGGTTCACTGGTTCATTAGTTCATTGGTAGCAAGCTGGTGACTATGCGCCACCAACCACTAATGAACTAATGAACTAATGAACTAATGAACTAATGAACCAAAACGGTAAACTCATCATATTTTCGGCACCATCCGGCGCAGGGAAAACCACAATAGTGCATCACCTATTGAGTATAATACCCGAGTTGGAGTTTTCTATTTCGGCAACTACCCGCCAGGCCCGCGGTGATGAGCAGGACGGTAAGGATTATTACTTTATTAGCCTGGCCGAGTTTACGCACCGTATTGCCAAAAAGCAATTTGTTGAATTTGAAGAAGTTTATACCGGTACCTTTTACGGCACCTTACGCGCCGAAATTGAGCGCATCTGGGCTAAAGGTAAAACGGTAATTTTTGATATCGACGTAGAAGGAGGCCTTCACCTGAAGCGCAAATACGACGGACAGGCGTTAGCTATCTTCGTTCAGCCCCCTTCGTTGGAAGTTTTAATTGAACGTTTAACGGGCCGTGGTACAGATAGCGAAGAAAAATTAAAAGAACGCTTTGCCAAAGCCGAAAAAGAACTAAAATACGCCCCGCAATTTGATATTATCCTCAAAAATTACGATCTTGAAACGGCTTGCAAAGAAGCAGAAGGATTGGTAAGAAATTTTATTAGCCCCCCGGCCCCCTAAAGGGGGAGTGCTAAATTCAATTTGGCCAGGGCTTACAGATTAATAACAGAACTTTAATTTATTCCCCCTTTAGGGGGTTAGGGGGCACCACTAAAATGAAAATAGGCTTACTGTTTGGTTCATTTAATCCCATACATATAGGGCACCTTATTATTGCCAACTACATGGCCAACCATACTACATTGGATAAGGTTTGGCTGGTGGTATCGCCCCAAAATCCGCTAAAAAAATACGGCGACCTGATTAACACTTATGACAGGTTGGAAATGGCCCGTCTGGCTACCGATAATGCTACCAACATTGCAGTAAGCGATGTTGAACTAAGGCTCCCGCAACCATCCTATACTATAGATACGCTAGCCCACCTTAAAGAAAAATACCCCGAGCATGAGTTTGCCCTCATCATGGGTTCAGATAACCTTGGCACCCTGCATAAGTGGAAAAATTATAAACTCATCCTGCGCGATTACCGCATTTACGTGTACCCCCGCCCCGGCTACGAGAACGCCGAGCTGGCCGATCATCCATCCGTAACCATTACCATGACACCGCAGATGGAATTATCGGCAACCTTCATCCGCAAATCCATCTCCGAAAAAAAGAACGTACAATATTTTGTGCCCGATCCTGTTTTGAAATTTATTGAGAGTAAGAGTTTGTACAAGTAAAATCGTATATTTATAAAAAGGAGAGCCGTATGCTTACGAAAGATAAAGTGAAGGAACTTATTGATCACATGCCGGAGACGTTTTCTGTTGACGACTTGGTTGACGAGATTATCCTATTGCAAAAAATTGAGATTGCACGAAAGGAAGTGCAGAATGGCGAGTATTTAACGGAAGAGGAATTAGATGCCGAAATTAAGAAGTGGAACTAAAAATAGTTTTCTCTAAAACGGCAATCCGTGATTTGAAGGAAATATTTGAGTACATCAAAATAGATTCTTTAAAATACGCCCATCGGGAAGTTCAACTTATTCGCGCGGTGGTCAAAAAGCTGAATTCAAATTCATTTTTAGGGCGAAAATTTGAAAAGGCAGACGACGAATTAACGAGAGAACTGATCTTTAAAAATTACCGGATCATTTATGATATAGTTCCTGGAATCCCAATTTATATCCTTTCCATCCACCATCATTCGCGATTAATAGCTAACAATCCGGCATTCGGGTCAGAAGAATAACCTTTAACCTTTCGCCTACTTCCACTATATTTGCTTTTGTGAGCGAGAAAACCATACTTAAATTACAGTTACCTACTGATCCGCTTTGGGTTAAAAACGTGGTGGAAAGCAATATTGAAGAATTGCTGACCGACCATGCTTTTTGCGAACAGAAGGCCGCCAGTAATGCTATCACCCTTATTGTACAAAACCCTAACCTATCCGAACTGGTGCAGGAAATGGCCCTGCTTGTGCAGGAAGAAATGGATCACTTTAAACGGGTACATGACATTATTGTAACACGTGGGTTTTTATTGGGCCGCGAGCGTAAAGACAATTATGTAAACGAGCTGCGCAAGTTTATCATTATAGGCGGCGGCCGCGAGGCGCAGCTGATAGACAGGTTATTGTTTTCGGCGATGATAGAGGCACGCAGCTGCGAACGCTTTAAAGTATTGTCGGAAAACATTAACGACGCCGAACTATCAACATTTTACCATGAGTTGATGATAAGCGAGGCTACACATTATTCGATGTTTATACGGCTGGCTAAAAAATATGCGGTGGAGATTGATGTGGAAATGCGTTGGAAAGAATTTTTAGCTTACGAAGCCCGGGTGATTCAGAACTACGGTAAAAGCGAGACAATACACGGTTAACCCATTTTTATAAATAAAAACTATGCTGCTTAAATGTATCGCAATTGACGACGAACCCCTGGCATTAAAACTTATTGCGGGCTATGTTGCACGTTTTCCGTTTTTGCAGTTGCTGAATACTTTTGAGGATGCTATTTCGGGCGCGGAGTTTTTGAAAAATACGCCTATCGACCTGCTTTTTATCGATATCAATATGCCGGATATTACGGGAATTGATCTCGTTCGTTCGCTCAAAGTTAAACCCATGGTAATATTTACCACCGCCTATAAAAACTTTGCATTTGAGGGCTTTGAACTGGAGGCTATTGACTATATCTTGAAACCTATCGACTTTAAGCGCTTTGAAAAGGCCGTTGAAAAAGCAGTTGATTACCACCAGTACAAAACCAAGCCCGCCACTGAACAGGCCGACGAAAGCCTGTATGTATACTCGGAATACCGGATGGTAAAGGTTGATTTAAGCACCATTGAGTATATTGAGAGCATGGAGGACTACATTAAAATTCATGTTACCAACGCCAAAACGGTGCTTACGCTGATGCCGTTAAAAAAAGTGCTGGAAAAATTGCCTGCAGATAAATTTCAGCGGATTCACCGGAGTTATATTGTACCGGTGAATAAGATCCGGTCCATCCAGAACCGTAAGGTTAAACTCACCGATATTGAACTGCCCGTAAGCGAGAGCTATCTTGATTTTGTCAGAAACTGGATGAAATCAAGCTAATAAACCTGTTTTTATTTATTCATCTATACAAAATGCCTGTTCGCCGATACACGATTGGTTCAATAAGCATTCAACCGCATCTTTACATCATTATCCAACGGCGTTGCAGGGCAAAGTTGGGTAACATACCCTTTTTTCATAATAGTTTCGATAAGGCGTCTGTGTTTAAGATACACAGGCGCTTTCTTTTTCATAGGTTTTGCGATTGGCCACATACCTGCCCGCTAAATCCAAAACATTTTTGCTATAATTGTTTAACCTAAAGTTGAAATGATTAGGTATAAGCCAATTATAGCCCTGCTGCTATTCTTTTTATTATACACCAATAAGCCAGTGTTTGCGCAGCAGGCCCCAACTATTACGCCCAAGCCACCGGTTATATTACTTCAGCTTGATGCAACTGGCTATTATAAAAATAAAATTGAAGACCTTGCTTTAATCAATAAAAGCACAAATGATTCGGTAAACAGGGCCCTGTTACAGCCCCTTAGTTTCAATTGCAGCGATATCGGCAACCAGTACATTAAAGTTAAGGCTGTTAATAATGGTTTTATAGGAAGCTTAAAACCGAATGCCGTACAATTGCAATATCCAAATGGGGTAGCTTTTGATAGGGCTGGCAATTTGTTTATTTCCCAAAATAGCGGTTTTACTATTCAAAAAATAACGCCCCGGGGCGATGTGTCTACTTTTGCAGGTACTGGGGTAAAAGGGTATGCTAATGGCCCCAAAACAACTGCAATGTTTGATGCTATGCAGGATATTGTTATTGATTCGGCCGATAATATTTATGTAAGCGATAGTCATAACCGGATCAGAAAGATTACACCCGGCGGCATGGTTTCGACGTTTGCAGGCAAAGGAATAGCCGGCGACGCCGATGACCAGGGCGAAAAGGCAATATTTACATACCCAGGTAAAATGGCTATGGACAAGGATCAGAATATTTATGTTGCCGATAGGGGTAATTTTAAAGTCCGCAAAATAAATCCGGAAGGCGTTGTAAGCACACTTGCAGGCGACGGCAGGCAAGGCAATATTAATGGTAATGGCAAAATTGCGCGGTTTGGAGCAATCTGGGGCTTAGCTGTTGATGCCGCCAATAATGTTTATGTTGCTGATAATACTTATTTTCAAATTAAAAAGATAACTCCCGATGGCACAGTTTCTGTGTATGCGGGGAGGGGTATTCAGGGAAGCGATGATGGCGATAGATTGAGTGCATCGTTTGTAGCGCCTTTTGCATTAGTATTTGATGCTGATAGCAACCTGTGTGTGGCAGATTTCTTTAGCATCAGAAAAATAACACCGGATGGTAAGGTAATAACTGTTGCAGGCGATAACGGCAGCTCAAGTCCTGTAGACGGTAAAGGCCCCGGTGCCCGGTTTTCGCTTTGTGAAGGCATGGCAATTGATCCCTGCGGAAATCTTTATATTGCTGATTTCAATAATCAGCTTATCAGGAAAATGACGCACGATAACATCGTATCCACAATAGCGGGCAACGGGCCATATTTTGTTTATACCGGTAATGTTGGCCCAAGTACTTGTACCTTTTCTACAACCAATGTGCCGGTTTTTGTACAAAGCCGGCCAACCATCACGTCGGCCTTTGGCGATATAGATGTTACCGACTGTTCAAACCTGGCTAATTATACAATTAAGGCTACCGCTACTGACAACTGCCCTGGTAGTACTATAAGGTTCACGCAATCGCCCGATGCAAATACAGTACTGCAAAACCGGGTGCCCGTTAAAGTTACGCTTACAGCTATTGATAACTCTGGCGGCAGCAGTAGCATTACTTTTAATGTTACAGCCAAAAACGATATAGAGCCCCCTGGTCGTTCGGTATCTGTAAGCCCCGCCCTGGCATCGGGCTGCCAGGGCGATCCTATTACCTTTACGGCGACAGTAAAAAACCCCGATGTGGGCACCCGCTACCAATGGTTGTTAAACGGGATAAACGTGGGAACAAACACTCCGCAATTTGTAGCTGATAATTTAAAAACCGGCGATCTCGTCAATTGCGCGGTAACCACTGGTGGTGGCTGCGGTATTCCAAATCTGGGGCTTGATGTAGCTGTTACTATTAACCCGTATCCAACAATCAATCTTAACCCGGCCGAGCAAATCATAGCAGGTAAAAATATTACGTTTAAGCCTGTTGTTTTTGGCAGTATTGCCGCTTACAACTGGACACCCGCCTATGGTTTGAGCAATCCAAATTCCCAATATGCGGTTGCAAGCCCGCAAAAAACCACAACCTATAAACTAAAAGTTACCTCAACAGATGGTTGCGTTGCCTCCAGCCTTGTAACCGTGACTGTTATCAATACTATTATACCGCCAAATACTTTTAGTCCTAATGGCGATGGGCAAAATGATACATGGAATATTAAGGGATTAGATAGTTACCCGCAATCGGTTACGCTGGTTTTTAACCGCTACGGTAGTATAGTGTATAAAAGCACAGGTTATACCAATCCCTGGGATGGGCATTTTAATGGGAAGCCAATGCCCACAGGTACCTATTATTACACCATCGATCTAAAAAACGGAACGATATTAACGGGATGGGTAATGATGGCAAGGTAAGTGTTAAGGTGCTAATCCCCAGGGGATGGATTGTTAGCAGATTTGCGTTAAGATTATTATTACGTGCCTTTAGTTTGTTTATACCAACGCTATGCGTTAGTTGCTACAAACGAGCTACTGCCCACTGAAAAACCCCACCACATTCTGCAAATAATTATCCATCATATCTATATCCACCACATCATTCAAAAAGCCGATGTGCATGTCCGGGCGCACAATAATGGCTTTTTTTTGATTTTCTTTGATCTCGAAAGCATCAAATACAGGCTGGTTATTGGCCGATGGGGGCAGGTAAAAAAAGTTAAGGTTCGCCGGGTATTTCTGGGTTATCCATTTGGCAAGGGTAAACAGGTCAATTTCCTGTAGTTTGCCAAGCGCTATGATGGTAAAGCCGGGTTTGATGCACCATTCGTGTAGGTCAGTTTCCTGTTGTTTCTTCTCGTCGAAAACTTTGAGGTAGGGTAATCTGTCGCCCGCTTTAATGTGGGTAGCATGGCTCAGGTTTAAACTAACCGGGCTATCGCGATAGCTGATGCCCGTTTGAGATATCCGTTTAAAAAACGCCTGCTTTGATGTAGGCTTGCTCCATGCTTTTTTTAGCAATACCGGCAGCAGCCATTTTTTAAATAGCCCAACAAACCAATTGCGCGAGAGGATCATTTTAAAAATCCGATCAGTGGTGTTTAACAGCTCACGCGCCACGGGAATGCGCTCGGTGGCGTAACTATCTAAAATAGATTCTTTTAACTGGTTATTAACAACGCCTGCCAATTTCCAGGCCAGGTTGTAGGCGTCCTGTAGGCCTGTATTCATACCCTGCCCGCCAACCGGCGAGTGGATGTGCGCGGCATCGCCTATTAAAAAGCAACGCTGCTCCCTGAATTTGCCCGCCATGCGGTGGTGTAGTTTATATGTAGCAAACCAGTTGGTGTGTGCTATTTTAATGCCGGCCCCGGTAATGGTATCCAGGTAAGGTAATACATCGTCCATTTGCAGCCCTTCGCGGTTGTCAAACTCATTGGGTAGGTTGCCAACAATACGGCAGTAATGCTCTTCGGGCATCAGGAAAAAAGCAGCGAATCCTTTTTTTGACAAATACAGGCCCACTTTACCGCCCAAAACATCTTCTATTTTAACATCGGCTACATAAAACTGGTGTTGGTAAGTATCTCCGTTAAAAGTTAGCTGTAATTGTTTGCGGATGGGGCTGCGTGCACCATCTGCGGCTATCAACCAATCGCAGGTAAGCGCTTGCGTATCTGTGCCGGTTTGCAGTATCACGGTCGCCTTTGAGGCATCCTGCTCCGCACTTAGTAACGTAGTATTCCAGTAAACAGGGCAGCAATTGAGCGTTAAATAATCAAGCAGCATGCGCTCGGTTTTGCTTTGCTGATACATATAAATGTAGGGGAAAGCAGTTTGTTCTTCGCCAATGCCATCAAGGGCTAAGGACGCCACTTCAAGTCCCTCCTGGTTAATAACTGCCCCGGCAACAGCTTTGCTGCCGGCAAGCACCCGGTCAATAATTCCCATCTGCCTGAAAATCTCCATCGAGCGGGCCTGTACAGCCAATGCTTTTGATTTATCAGTAGGCCCTTGTTTGCTATCAATAATCACAGGCTGCACACCATAGCGCAGTAGCTGGGCGGCCATCATTAATCCCGAGGGACCGGCGCCTACTATCAACACCTGGGTATGTTGCTGTGTAATCTGCATGCTTTATCCGTGGAACAATAAAAATATCGTTGGCCGTTTATGCAGCTCGGGTACTTTTTTTTGCCATTCCATAATGGTTTTGGTTTGCACAAACTCGGTTGATGCTGTAAGATCTGTAGCTATGCACAATTTTGTTTTTGGCGATGCCGTTTTCAGGATCTCCTCTAACAAAGGATTATTACGGAAAGGCGTTTCAATAAAAATTTGTGTCTGGTCAAGTCGGGTGGCCAGGCCTTCCAGCTCTTTTATTTTTTTACTGCGTAGCAGCTTATCAATAGGGAGGTAGCCATTAAAGGTAAAGCTTTGGCCGTTAAAGCCAGATGCCATCAGCGCCAGTAAAATAGAACTTGGGCCAACCAGGGGTACAACTTTAATACCCATGCGGTGGGCTTTATCTACAATCTCGGCACCGGGGTCAGCAATGCCGGGGCAACCGGCCTCGCTCATAAGGCCAACATCGTTGCCGGCCTGTAAGCCTTTAAAAAAATCGGCCTTGCCCATATCGCGGTTATGCTTACTGTAATCGTGTATAACAAGCTCGCTTTGCGGAGTTTTTAAGCCGGCTTCTTTTAAAAACTTGCGGGCGGTTTTTTCATTCTCTACAATATATTCTTTAATACTGTTAATAGTATCAACCAGGTAAGGGGTAAATGATTTCGCGGCCGCTTCTTCGGCAAGAGGCACGGGTATTAAATAAAGGGTTCCATAGGGCATATTGCAAAGTTGGTGTTTTTTGTTTAATTTAAGCTATTGAAAGGAGCCCGAAAAATATGAAACCACTTAGCGTTAACTGGTTTATTGAAGGATACATTGATTTTGAACACAAAAAGTACGTATTACTAAGCTATCTGCAGGAAATTAACCGTCACTTTGATAAAAGCAGGTTATATCCCAACCTGGCCGATCTCATCTTCCACTACAATAACCTGGTAGATTTTAAAAAAAATAAATCGCTCATGCAGCAGGCCTTTCCGCTGCGCCTTACCCAGGCTGATATTGATGCCGTAAAGCTTACCTACCAAAAAATTATCCAGGACGACCAAAGCATGCAGGAGATAGAGCAGATTATTGCCTATGCCATGACCCAGATGAGCCCCGCCATACAAACAGGTAAAGAAATTTATGATTTTGTAGAAAGCCGGCTCAATATTAACCCGATAGGCATTGTGCCATTGATGCCTTACCACGGCTATTTCTCGTTACGTAACGGCAAGGAACATACCGGCTTTATTTACGAGTACCAGATAACAATTTTTGAGGGCAAGGACGATAAATACCGGGGCATCAACATAAATTTTCTTGAAAATTATGAATACAGCATTGTGAATACCCCCGAGGCCATGAAGCTAAAACTCATTAACCGCAATAAGTTTATGCCCAATCCTGCAGTGTATTATATGCACAGCGACATCACGTTTCCCTTGGAGCAAACGCTGTTGCCGGTGGCTAAAAGGAGCTTGGTGAAGTATATATCGAATGCGGCGTAGGTGTCTGAATCAGAATTTACAGAATTTTACAATGTTCAGAATACCACTTAATGTACATTTCTTTTATTCTGTTAATTTTTAAGTTCTGCAAATTCTGATCACAAAAAAGACCGTTATCCCAGGCCTGGGCCCGGCATAACAGCCTCTCTTAAAAAATCGCGAATCGTTTGGTAATGGTTATTCTAAGGTGATCTGCCTCCTTATACTTTCTTCAAGCGAAATGAAGGTTTCGGTACGTTGAATGCCCTTTACGCCCTGTATCTGCTCGTTCAAAACCTCGCGCAGGTGGGTGGTATCGTGGCATACAATTTTAGCAAAAATGCTCCATTCGCCGGTGGTATAATGCAGCTCAACTATCTCTTTTATAGTTTTTAACTGTTTTACAGCTTCGTTATATTGCGATCCCTTTTCCAGGTAAATTCCCAAAAAAGCGGTAATATCATACCCTAATTTTTGCGGATCTACCTCTAAACTGGCACCCTTAATTACACCCATCTCCTCCAGCTTTTTCATCCGCACGTGTATGGTTCCGCCAGAAACTATTAACTCTTTAGCTATCTCGGTGTATGGCGTGGTAGCATTTTTCATTAATATTGATAAAATCTGGATATCCAGATTATCAATTTCTAAATTTTGAGCTTTTCTGTGGGACATAAATTTGAATATCTATATTGAAATACAAGTTTAATTAAAATTTGAATAAAAATAAAATATTTTTGTTGAAATATTTGCAAGGAATTGACAGGTCTCTTAAATTTGTATCAAGCAAATGACAATTGCCGATCGTTCTTTAAACAAAAAACAATGTTGGGTGGTGAAATTTTTGGCAGACACACCTCCTTGTCCCGGTGGCGGAGATCATAGAAAACCCGAAGCGGGCTAACTACTCTGTGGAGGTTCGAATCCTTCCCCAACAGCAAATCCATGAAAGACGGGATTTATATACTGTAGGATGGTGAAATTTTTGGCAGACACACCTCCTTGTCGCGGTGGCGGAGAAATTGGGAAACTTTTAGCAATAAAAATAACCACTCCGTGGAGGTTCGACCCCTTCTCCTACAGCTCTTCTCATAATTTAGGTTTATAATTGGTTAGTAAAGGCCCCTGCCCATCAGGGGCTTTGCTGTTTTTATAGGTTTTTTGCCCTGATTTTTGCCCCGGACTTATCCCGTATTTTTTTATTCACCGCCCTTCAAAAATAGTGTGTCATTGTTACACAATAAGGTATTGACACTTCAATATTTAATTATAAATTTGATGAGTGCCAATAGATTGTATCATTTTGTCACAATAGCTCCTAAAAATCAAACTCTAAACATCTGTTTAACCTAAATTCATAATAGTCGATATGAAAAAAATCGCCCTGTTGGTCCTTGTAGCGCTCAGCTGCACCTACTTTTCATGTAATAAAGCCCGGCCCGGCAAACCTCGCGTGCTTATATTTTCAAAAACCATGGGCTTTCACCATGCATCTATAGATGCCGGGATAGCCGCTATTCAAAAATTAGGGCAGGAAAACGGATTTGATGTGGATACCACAAAAAACTCCGCCATGTTTAATGATACCACGCTTAAAAAATATTCAACCGTTATTTTCCTGAGCACCACCGGCGATGTGCTTGATTATCGCCAGGAAGCTGCCTTTGAGCGCTATATTCAGGCTGGTGGCGGTTACGTAGGTATTCATGCAGCGGCCGATACCGAATATGACTGGGGCTGGTATGGCCGCCTCATGGGCGATTGGTTTTATGACCACCCCGGCATTCACGATAAAAACCCCAATGTACAACCGGGTACGTACAACGTAGTTGACGCCGACAACGATGCAACCAGGCACCTGCCTAAAGTATGGAAGCGTACCGACGAGTTTTACAGCTTTAAAAAAGCCCTGGCGCCTGATGTTCATGTGCTTATCACCCTTGACGAAAACACCTATAAAGGCGGCAAACGGATGGGATTGCACCCTGCCACCTGGTACCATGATTTTGACGGCGGCCGCGCCTTTTACACTGCGATGGGCCATACCGATGAAACTTATAAAGAAGATGGTTACCTTAAAATGTTAACCGCCGGTATTAAATATGCTATTGGCGAAAACAAAGAGCTGGACTACTCCAAAGCCAAAACCCAAACACCGCCCGAAGAGGACAGGTTTGCTAAAACCCAGCTTTCAACCGGTGAATTTTTTGAACCGACTGAAATGACCGTACTGCCCAACCTGGATATCCTGGTGATACAGCGCCGTGGCGAGATTATGCGTTACGACCATGCTACCCAAAAAGTAAAGCAGGTAGGCTTTTTTGATGTATACTGGAAAACATTGCACACGCCGGGTACAAATGCCGAAGAAGGCATGCTTGGCCTGGCAAAAGACCCTGATTTTGCCAACAATAACTGGGTGTACATTTACTACAGCCCGGCCGATAGTTCGGTTAACCGGCTGTCGCGCTTTACGTTTAAGAATGATACGCTGGATAAAAAGACCGAGAAAGTGATATTGGAAGTAAAAGCCCAGCGCGAAATTTGCTGCCACACCGGTGGTTCAATAGCATTTGGGCCGGGGCCTGATAAGATTCTGTTTTTCTCAGCAGGAGATAACTCCACCCCATTTGATGAAAAGGGACAAAAATATGCAACCAGTGGCTACGCGCCTTTGGATGACCGGCCAGGCCATCAGCAATTTGATGCCCGCCGGTCGGCAGGTAACACCAATGATTTGCGTGGTAAAATTATGCGGATCAAAATTAAGGATGATGGTACCTATGATATCCCCGAAGGGAACCTTTTCCCTAAAGGTACGCCAAAAACCCGCCCCGAAATTTATGTAATGGGCGATAGGAACCCTTACCGCATCTCTGTAGACCAGAAAAATGGTAATTTATACTGGGGCGAGGTTGGTCCGGATGCCCGTAACGATAGCCTGGACACCCGTGGCCCAATGGGTTATGATGAAGTGAACCAGGCACGCCATGCCGGTAACTTTGGCTGGCCGTATTTTGTTGGTGATAACAAGCCTTATCATATTTATGATTATGCCACAGGCAAATCGGGCCCGGCGTTTGATCCTAAGCACCCGGTGAATAACTCGCGCAACAACACAGGTTTAACTGATTTGCCGCCCGCGCAACCGGCCTTTATCTGGTATCCTTACGGGCCGTCGGCCGATTTCCCGCAGGTAGGCGCGGGCGGACGTAACGCTATGGCCGGCCCGGTTTATTATACTGATATGTTCCCGGCCGAAACCCGTTTGCCCGATTATTATAATGGCAAATTTTTAGCATACGAATGGATGCGCGGCTGGATAAAAGCTGTCAGCCTTACCCCCGAAGGAGATTTTGATAAAATGGAACCATTTTTCCCGGGCCTTAAATCAAACTCGATGATTGATATGGAAGTTGGCCCCGATGGCAGGCTGTATGGACTGGAATACGGTAGCGGTTGGTTTACCCACAACCCCGATGCCGGTTTATTCCGCATAGATTATATTCAAGGGAACAGGCCGCCGGTAATAAGCAGCATAAAGGTTGACAAAAGCTCAGGATTGCTACCATTCACCGTAAAATTAACCGCCCAGGCCAAAGATCCTGAAGGTGATAAAATAACTTATACCTGGAAAATGGGCGACGGTATCACCAAAGAAACCGATGTACCACAATTCAGCTATACCTATACCAAACCGGGCGATTATAAAATAAGCGTTGAGGCCAAAGATGCCGAAGGCGCTGCAAGCAAGGGTAGCCCTGTTGAAGTTTATGCCGGTAACGAACAGCCTGTAGTATCGGTAAAACTAACCGGCGGTAATAAATCATTTTACCTGCCGGGCACACCGCTTAGCTACGCGGTTACCGTTACTGACGGCGCGGCGACCAATAAGATTGATCCAAAGCGCATCATCGTGAACGTTGACTATATCGATGGGTTTAAAAAGCCGGTCGAGGCATCTAAACTGGAGCAAACAGCACCCGAAAATAACGGTAAAACGCTCATGTTGAGTATGGATTGCAAAAGCTGCCATAAGGAGGTAGGCAAATCTATAGGCCCTGCGTTTACAGATATAAGCAACAAATACCAGAAGGATCCTGATGCTATGAACAAGCTAAGCCAAAAGGTTATCAAAGGCGGTGCGGGCGTCTGGGGCGAAACTGCGATGTCGGCCCATCCAACTATCAAGAAGGGCGACCTGGAGCAGATCATCGGCTGGGTAATGTCGTTAGGAAAAGTTAGTCAAAAGAAATCCTTGCCGCCAACCGGTACTATTATGCCAGATCCGGGCAAAACACCATCGGCAACGCTGGTATTAACGGCTAAGTATACCGATGATGGCACTGATGCAATTAAAGCCTTAACCGGGAACGGCATAGCGACATTAAACAGCAGCAACTACCTGTTCACAGGCGCCGAAAAAACAAACGGGTTCACCAAGTTTAAATATAACGGCATTAACCTGATGATCATTCCGCCAGGTGAGGGTTGGTTTGAGATTGACGATATTGATCTTACCGGTGTAAAATCAGTAAACCTGACCACATTCTGGCAGGCCGCGCCAACGTATGGCTTCAATTTTGAACTTCATGCTGATGCGCCGGATGGTAAGCTGATTGGCAAAGGCGGCATGCCAACCCCGGCAAAAGATCAAAAGGGAGGCATGGCCCATGTAGCGGTTACCCCGGTTACTGATGGTAAAATGCACAAGCTGTTCTTTATTTATAAACCGGTAAAACCGGGCGCCCTGACGGCCGGTGTTACGGGCTTAATATTTAGCGCGAAATAAAAGCCCCGCCACAACTTTTGAGAGAAAGGCCTTAAACAAGAAATCCCGACAGTTAAACTTGCCGGGATTTCTTGTTCTTATCGTAGTTGGTAGAGAAAAGCTCATCGTTCCGATAAGTGTTTTTGAGTAAATTCTTCCAGCGTAATACTTTTTCCGGCCTCGTATTTTTTTATTCCACGGTGGATACTTTTTGAAATATGGGAAGGCAATGTAACAGGCTTTGATTCAAACTGAACTTTCAATGCTTTCAAAACAGCTTTAACTGTTTTCAGTTGCTCTGGGCTTTCAGGATGTATAATAATGCTTTCCATATAAACAAATATACCAATATCAACCTTTTATCTGAAGCGCATAACCATTTTTAACTCACAACGCCTGCTTCCTTTTAAACTCACTTGGGGTACAATTATACTGCGCTTTAAACACCGTTGAAAAATAATTAGGGCTGGCGAAGCCGACCATGTAGGTTATCTCGGAGATAGAATATCCTTCATGGGTTAAAAGGTATCTTGCTTTTTTTAACCGCCGGGTTAAAATATAATCGGTAATGCTGCAGCCCAACAGCGCCTTTACTTTGCGGTATAGCTGCACCCGCGAAATGCCGATGGTTTTGCAGATATCGTCTACATTGAAATTTTCATTGGCCAGGTTTTGTTCCACGATGCCCGAAAAATCATTAAGGAACTTTTTATCGAGCGATTTTGATACCGGTGCTTTACCATGGCTTACATCGCTGGTAAAGTGCTCTTTAAGTATTACCCTATTTTTGATGAGGTTTTTTACCGTTGCCAGTAACTGGTCGTAATTAAAAGGCTTCACCATATAAACATCAGCCATGCTGCCAATGCCGTCAATCTGATGCTCAACACTGGCCTGCGCGGTAAGTAAAATAACCGGGATATGCGATGTGCGGATATCTGTTTTAAGATTTTCGGTAATAGCCTTGCCCGACATGCCGGGCAGCACAACATCTGATATAATAAGGTCGGGCACTTTTTCAAATGCTTCGGCCAAACCCTGTACGCCGTTATCGGCGGTAAATACCTCATAATCGGTACCCAGTTTGTCGGTAAGGTAACTTAGCAAATCGGCATTATCCTCAATTATAAGTATCGATTGCTCTTTAGGGCTGGCAAGAGCTGTTGCATCGGTGTTTATTTCGCCCTGTTCAAGATCGGTAGTATAAATTCGCGAGCGCTCATCAAGGGCTGCGGAGTTAACCGGCTTGGCATGCTGGCCGGTATTATAATTGTAAGGGTTGCCCAATGGTAGTGTTATAGTAAAAATAGTTCCCTGCCATTTTTTGCTGCTTACTTTAATGCTGCCATGGTGTAATAAAACAATCTCTTTAGATAAAGAAAGCCCCAGGCCCGAACCCCTGGCATTGCCATTATCGGCTTGGTAAAACTGGTCGAAAACATGTTCAGCTTCTTCCGGTTCCATGCCTATGCCATTGTCTTGGATGGCTATTTCCACTGTTTCGGCATTCAAGGCAAAGGTTACCTGGATACGGCCATTGTCTTTAGTAAACTTAAGCGCGTTTGATAGCAGGTTAAAGAAAACCTTATCCAGCATATTGGCATCAAACCAAACATCCATATTTTTTTCGGCCGATGTTAAGTTCAGGCTGATGTTCCGTTTCCTGGCATTATGCCTAAAGCTCTCCAATATATCGGTTACAAAAGCTACCAGGTTATTTGGCGCGGCGTTAATCTGTTGTTTATCGTATTCAATTTTGCGGTAGTCTATCAGCTGGTTAACCAGCCTTAATAACCTGAAGGTGCTTTTGTGAATTAGTTTTAAGTTTTTGCCCGCTATAATATTCAGCTTTTCGTTCTTCATCATCTCCTCCACCGGCGACAGGATAAGGGTTAGCGGCGTACGGAACTCATGCGAAATATTGGTAAAAAAATTCAGCTTGGCTTCTGTGGCAACCTCGGCCCTGGCCGACATTTCTATCAGCTGGTTACGCTGTAACAAAATTTCATTGTTTTTCGCTTCCAGGCTTCTGTTGATTTTGCGGTTTTCCATCAGCCAGTAAAAGGCAAGCCCTCCAAAAACAATAGCCAAAACCAGGGTTATCACAATGATATTTAAAATGAGCTGCTGGCTGTTATAAACCTGCCGCTGCTCTTCCAGTAAAGATTGCTGCCGCTCAATATCTTTTTGCTGGCTGTTAATTTTGTTCCATTGCATTTTCATCAGCTGCACGTTGCTTGAATCGATAACCAGCGATTGCAGGATGTTTTCTTTAGCAAAGGCCTCTTTATTTAAAATCCTGAACGCGGTGGTAATGGCTTCTTTGCCGCCGGTGGGGTATACCAAACTGGCATCAATAGTTTTTGATGCCACCATTTGCAGGCCTCCGCCGGCTCCGGGCATGGCATCAACGCCTAATACTTTAACATGGTGGTTTAAATGCAGGTTATTCAATACCTCCCTGGATGCGCCTGCCATTACATCATTGTGTGCAAACAGGGCATCAGCTGTTTTTAAATCGGCTTGTACCTGGTAAAGTTGCTTTTGTGCATGATCCTTCAGCCAATCGCCATATACCTGGGCTTTAATATGTATGTTGTTAAATTTGGCCAAAGCATCACTAAAACCCCTGTGCCTTTCAATGGCCGGCGAAGACCCTGGCAGGCCCATCACTTCTACAATGTTTCCATTGCCCTTTAAATTGCTTCCAATATATTCGCCGGCCATTTTGCCAATCTGGTAATTATCGGCACCCACGTAGGCTGTATAAAGGTCTGATGATGTTTTACGATCAATTACAATAACCGGGATGCCTTTATTATAGGTTTGTTCCACTATTCCGGTTAAAGGTTGCGCCTCGTTGGGTGATATGATGAGCAAATCAACGCCTTCATCCAGCATTTGCTTAACCTGTTCAACTTGCCTTTTGCTGCTGTTATCGGCATCAGCATAAATAAAACGGGCATCCGGATGTAAGGAAAGCTCCATCTTCATTTCATCCAGCATATTGTGCCGCCACAAATCAGAACCTACGCACTGCGAGAAGCCTATAGTATACTGCGATGTTTTACCCGTCTTTTTACAGCCGGTAAATACCATCAGCATACATAGGATGGGCAATAACAGGTTACGCAGTTGATAATGCAAAGCCATTAATAGTATTAAATAAACGTTTAAGTACAGTTTTATTGGTTTATACAATCCTTTTTTAGAAGGGGTGTATACAAAAGTATCGATAAAAGTTTCTACAATACAAATGTCGGGTCCGGCCCACCGGCTTTCTACTGTATCATCATGTATCAAAACTGAAAATATGTGGTATCAAAATTAAACATCGCGATGAAACAGGATTAGAAATAAATTTTATTTAACTGATAATCAATTGTTTATATCGGGTTTGATTTTTATACTCTTTTGGTATAAAATCAATAACTGCCGCTTTGCATATCGCCCTACTTTGCAATCGTAAATCCAATTAAACACCTTTTATAATTATTATGAGAAAACACTCCGTCCTGGCCTGGTCCATGGTCGTGGCCCTTGGTGGCTTCCTTTTCGGGTTTGATACCGCAGTGATATCGGGCGCCGAAAAATCTATCCAGCAGTTCTGGCACCTGTCTGTAATGGAGCATGGGCTTACCATATCTATCGCGCTTATTGGTACCGTAATTGGCTCGTTGTTTGGCGCAAGGCCATCAGATATCTTCGGGCGCAAAAATACTTTATACTTTGTAGCCATAGCTTACCTGTTATCGTCAATAGGTACCGCCCTCGCCGATAACTGGTACCTGTTTTTGGTGTTCAGGCTATTAGGCGGCCTGGGTGTGGGTATATCATCGGTAACAGCCCCCATTTACATATCCGAGGTATCGCCTGCGGATAGAAGAGGTCGCTTGGTTGGTTTATTCCAGTTCAATGTGGTATTGGGCATCCTGGTTTCGTACCTGTCCAATTACCTCATCAGCCAGGGTGGTGAAGCTTCATGGCGCTGGATGCTGGGTGTACAGGCTTTCCCATCGGCATTGTTTTTAACGCTTATTTATTTTATACCCGAAAGCCCGCGCTGGCTCATCCTCAAAAAAGGCGAAACCGGCAGGGCGCTCGAAATATTGCGTGTAATAAACCCGCTCAATTGCGAGCAGGAACTGGCGTCTATCAAAAATTCAACATTAAATGATACCGCATCCAGCAGCAGCCTTTTTTCTGGTCAGTATAAAACGCCGGTGATATTGGCTGTGTTATTCGCATTTTTTAACCAGGTATCGGGTATAAACGCCATTATATACTATGCTCCCCGCATATTTGAAATGGCCGGGCTTGGTGCGCACTCTTCGCTGTTATCTACAGTTGGCATCGGGTTAATCAATTTCATATTCACCCTGCTGGGTATTAATATTATTGACAAGGTAGGCCGTCGCAAATTAATGCTGGTTGGCTCATTCGGGTTAATAGCATCATTGTTCATGGTGGCGTTCACCTTTTACTCCGGGCATATGAGCGGGTTTGCAATTCCTGTTTATATGATGGTGTTCATCGCCTTCTTCGCCTTTTCGCAGGGGGCGGTTATCTGGGTTTTTATATCCGAAATTTTCCCAAACCAGGTACGCGCCAAAGGTCAAACGCTGGGCAGTTCAACCCATTGGATAATGGCTGCGATCATCGCTTTTTGCTTCCCCTACCTGGCCGAGTCGTTAGGTGGCGCGGTTACATTCTCCTTTTTCTGTATGATGATGGTATGCCAGCTCATTTTCGTCTGGAAGTTTATGCCCGAAACCAAAGGCCGTTCCCTGGAGCAGATAGAAACTAACATGGTAATGCACTAATAATTAAAATGATGATGAACCCGCAAACAAATATATCAACCCCGGCCATTTGCTACGGCGAGATCCTTTGGGATGTATTGCCCGATGGCCCGCAACCAGGCGGCGCTTTGCTCAATGTGGCTTATCACTTAAATAAACTGGGCATGCCAACCGGCCTGGTTAGTAAAATAGGCAACGATGCCGACGGACAGAAACTTGAAAAGTTGATGGATAGCTGGGGAATACCCAAACATTTGCTGCAAACAGATACCGAACACCCAACCAGCCAGGTGATAGCCAAAATGAATAACGGCAACGAGGTATCGTACGAGATTGTTTTTCCGGTGGCCTGGGATTTTATTGACAATAGCGAGCACATCATCCAGCAATTAAAACCATCAACTTACCTGGTGTATGGCAGCCTGGCGTCACGTAACACGGTATCGCGCAATACTTTGTTTGATTTACTGGCAAGCGATGCGATTAAAGTATTTGACATTAACCTGCGCCCTCCTTTTTTCAGCCGCGACCTGCTGGATGAACTGTTGCGCAAAGCAGACATCGTAAAATTTAACCAGGCCGAACTGGAAATGGTACAAGGCCTGTTCCGTGGATCATTCTGGAAAGAGTCGGAGCAGATCAAATTTATCCAGGATCATTTTAACATCCCCGAGATTGTAGTTACCAAGGGCGAGTTTGGGGCATCGTACTACAAGCAGGATAAGGCATATCATGTTGCCGGCCGCGAGGTAAAAGTTACAGACACCATTGGCAGCGGCGATTCTTTTTTGGCCGCGTTTATTGCCAATCATCATAACGGCGTACCGCCCGAAACCTTATTAAAAAACGCGATAGCGATGGGTGGCTTTATTGCAACAAAGAAAGGAGGTTGCCCCGATTATAAAATTGCAGAATATCAAGACTTTAAAAACCAGCTATTTTAAATAACCAACCTAATAAACTTAAATAAAAACCAATGAGAAAATTATTACTTATTTGTTCCCTGCTTATACTGCTCATAAGCAAGGGGTACGCGCAATCCCGCATTATTACCGGGACAGTGCTGGATAACGCATCAAAACCAATGGATGGCGTTACCATAGTGGTTGTTGAAACCCAAAAATCAACATTGTCAGATGCCAGCGGAAAATTTAGCATCACGGCGTCAACCGGGCAATCCATACGGTTTTCATATGTGGGTGTTAAGCCGGTACTTGTAACCGTTGCTGCCGATACCAAAGTACTGGATGTGGTATTTAAAGATGCATCGACCACCTTGAATGAAGTGATAGTAACCGGTTACACATCCGAAAGGAAAAAAGACCTGACGGGCGCGGTGGCGGTTGTTGATTTAGCACCCGTAAAAAACAACAGCTCGGGCAATACCATGCAGGCTTTGCAGGGTAGGGTTGCCGGTTTGTACATCGAAAAAGATGGATCGGCCAATGGCTCAACCAGCAGGATCCTGATCAGGGGCGCAAACACGTTGGGCAATAACAACCCTTTATACGTTATTGATGGTATACCCACCACAAGGCCCGAAGTGTTTCAAAATTTATCACCTTCAAACATCGCATCGGTACAGGTATTGAAAGATGCTTCGTCCGAGTCGATTTATGGCGCAAGGGCTTCAAATGGTGTTATTATTGTTACTACCAAAAACGGCGGCAACACACAGGGCAAAGTTCAGTTCCAGTTTAATAACAGTACATCTGTTCAGTCCGAAAAATCGTTGCGTTTTAAAATGCTGAATTCGGTAGATAGGGGCAAAGCGTTATGGCAGGCATCGGTAAACGATCTGGCGGATCCTGATGCCTATGCCGACATATATACCTTTAACTGGAATGGTAATTATAACAACCCGGTTTTAAATAGTGTGGTACCCAAGCAATTTGTAGGCGGCGACCCTAACACCCTTGCCGGCAATACCGACTGGCAAAGTGTACTGTATAAAACAGCTATGGTGTATAATAACGATTTCACAGCGTCGGTAGGCAACAAGAACGCCTCGCTCGAAATTAACTTTGGTAACATTAAAAATACCGGCCTCGTAAGGTTCACCAAATACAACCGTACTACCGGTAGTATTAACGGTGTGGTACGCGCCTTTGATAACAAAGCTACGTTTGGGGTAAATTTGAAAATAACCAACTCGAACGAAACGCTTACCACCCGTGATTTAGGTGGCGCATCCACCACGTTTTTGGCGGTGACACTGGCGCCTACTATTCCTGTATACCAAAAAGATGGTGTTACTTACGCCGGTGAGTCGGGCGCGGGATATTCTGACAGGAACAATCCGCTGCACATGCAGGATTTGGCCAAATGGAATAATGCCAACCGGGTAAATACATTTGGGAATGTTTTTTTAGAAATTCAGCCCATTAAAAACCTGTATTTCAAATCGAATTTTGGTGCCGATAACTCCAACTACCTGAATAAGATAATAACGCCAACTTTCCAGGAAGGCGCGCTGAGCAACACAACCAACAGCTTGTTTTTTGATCAGAACCATTACCTGAGTACTACTTTTTCGAACACACTAAGGTATAACTACGATTTAACAACCAATAATCACTTTAAATTTTTGGTTGGTACCGAGTATATTAAAACCTTTACCGACTTTCAAACTACCCTTAAAAAAGGTTATGCTATACAAACCGAAGACTATTTTACATTAGATGCCGGTACAGGCAATACCACTGTAGGTGGTAAATCAACAGGCTATAGTTTGTTTTCGCAATTTGCAAGATTTGATTATAATTATGCAGGTAAATACTTAGCATCGGTAACTATGCGCCGCGATGGCTCTTCAAGGTTTGGTTTAAATAACCAGTATGGTATTTTTCCGGCTGCTTCCTTAGGTTGGAAAATTGACCAGGAAGGCTTCATGAAAAACAATACTATTTTTTCTGAATTAAAACTAAGAGTAGGCGTAGGCCGGGTGGGTAACCAGGAAATTGGTGAATCGCGTTTTGCCCTTTACGATACAAGGTATGGTAAAACTCAAGATGAAATAACAAGAGGCTTTTGGGAACAATACATGAATATCGGAACCGCGTATTCGCTTTCGGGTGCTAATACAGGTTCGTTACCTTCGGGTTTTGTGCAAACCCAGGCTGAGAACGCCAACCTTAAATGGGAAACTACTGACGAGATAAACGCGGGCCTCGACTTTGCCATCCTGAACGATAAGATCTCGGGATCATTTGACTATTTTACCCGCCGTACCACCGGTATCCTGATCACGCCACCAGTTGCAGGGGCCCTGGGCGAAGGGCAATCTAAAACAATTAACGGCGCTTCAAAATCTAACAGGGGCTGGGAGTTTTTAGTAACTTATCACGGCCAGCAATCAGGCGATTTTAATTACAACGTAACATTAAATTTTTCACATTTCAGGGATAAGATAACCAATTTACCGGAAAAAGTAAGGCCCGCTTATCCAGGGAATCTACAAAATACCATATTAGGCCATTCTCAGTTTGATATTTTTGGCTACAAAACCAATGGCCTTTTCCAATCACAGGCCGAAGTAGATGCCGCGCCAACGCAAATTGGCGCAGGGCCGGGCAGGATCCGTTATGTTGATACCAATAATGACGGAAAAATTAATGCCGACGATCAAACCTGGATAGGAACTACATTGCCGGCTTTAGAGTACGGGGCGAGAATTGACCTGACCTATAAAAAATTCGATCTGTCTCTGTTTGGATCGGGAGTGGCGGGCCGCAAAGGATTTGATGTGTACACCCTTTTTAATAACCTGATGCATAGCCGTGAAAACGTAGGCCCGGGTGTATTTGACGGTTGGACACCGCAGCACACCAATACCAATGTGCCAGCATTAACATTAAAAGATAACAATAACGAAGGCCGTACTTCCGACTACTTTATTGTGAACACATCCTACTTTAAAATACGCAACATTCAAGTTGGATACACCATTGTACCTAAAACGGTATTTAGCAGGCTAAGGGTGTTCGCGATGGCCGAAAACGTGTTTACGTTGAAAAGCAAAAGCTATTTAAGCCCTGACCCTGAAAGGATTGACCTGGACCCGGTCCCGATCCCTAAAGTTTTCAGTTTTGGTATCAACGCATCATTTTAACAGATAAAAACTATTCAGTATGAAAGCAAAAATATTATTCACAGCTGTTTTATCCGGACTGATCATTTTCAGCTCCTGTAAAAAAGCGTTAGACTATTCACCAAAAGGTGTATTGTCTGCATCTGATTTAAAAACACCAACCGCTGTTGAGGGTTTGGTAACCGCAGCCTATGCCGCTATCGGCAACGGCGATATGATTGGCCCGATATACAGCGACTGGGCTTATGGCAGTGTTCGTTCGGATGACGCCTACAAAGGCGGCGGCGGTACGGGCGACGTAGGCGAGGTTGATGCTTTGGAGCATTACAACCTGGTAACCCCATCAATGGACGCCTTTGTTTCACGCACCTGGAAAAATTTGTTCAAATCTATTTCCAGGGCAAATGTGGCGCTAAGAGCAGTTAGTTCGCTTTCGGAGGCCGATTATCCTAACAAGAAAATACGTTTGGCCGAATTGAAGTTCTTACGCGGCCATAGTTATTTTACTATGAAACTGCTTTATAAAAACATCCCCATTTTTGACGAAAACGCAACTTCGGATGATATCCTGAAAGTTTCAAACACGTTATCAAATGAGGACGCATGGAATAAGATCGCCGCCGATTTTCAGTACGCCATTGATAATTTGCCGACTACCCAAACCCAGCTGGCGCGGGCCAATAAATTAAACGCGCAGGCTTATTTAGCAAAACTGCGGTTATACCAGGCCTATGAGCAGGATGATAAGCACCATGTAACCAATATCAATAAAACAAGGTTACAACAGGTAGTTGATCTTACACAGGCTGTTATCGCATCGGGTAAATACGCACTAAGCAGCGATATTGCCGATGATTTTTTACCAGAAACAGAAAACGGACCTGAATCAGTATTCGCGATACAGTTTACCATTAATGACGGAACTACGGCCGGCCGTATGAATTTTGAGGATGGGTTAAATTACCCGCATGGCGCGGCACAATATGGCTGCTGCGGCTTTCATGCCGCAAGCCAGAACCTGGTAAACGCCCATACTACCGATGTAAATGGCTTGCCCAACTTTGATTCATTTAACAACAGCATTGCCGATTTAACAAAAGTAACCGTTGACCCAAGGCTGGACCACACCGTTGGTATTGATGGCCATCCGTACAAATACGACAATACAAAACCATTTAGCAACAGTTGGGTACGTGATCCGGGTGTTTATGGAAACTTCCATACCATGCGTAACCAGCAGCTGGCTACCAGTTCGTCGTACTTTAAACTCGGTCCGTTTATGGGTTCGGCAAAAAATTATGATATCATCAGATACGATGATGTGTTGTTAATGCAGGCCGAAGCTTATATTGAACTGGGGCAGCAGGCAAGCGCATTACCACTCATTAACCAAATAAGAAACCGCGCAGCGGCGAGTACCGGGCGGCTTAAAAAAATAGATGGCACCTTTCCATCAAATTATAACGTTAAACCTTATAGCATTGCCAATTGGACGCAGGATTACGCCCGCAAAGCGCTACAGTGGGAAAGACGAATGGAGTTTGCCACAGAGGGAGCACGTTTTTTTGATTTAGTGCGATGGGGCATTGCCGAAAAAACTTTAAACGACTACATCAATATTGAAAAAGGTAGAAGAACCTTCCTGGCTACTGCTAAATTTACAGCAGGCCGGGACGAGTACCTGCCTATACCACAATCGGAAATTACATTTACCAACGGGTTGTATAAACAAAACCCTGGGTATTAAATTTGTTAACATAAAATCTCCCGGTTATTTTACCGGGAGACTTTTAAAATAAACGACCAAATTCCATCTGCCTAAAATAAAAAACTTCAATTATGAAAGCACAAACCGGCATCGTAATAGCCTTTATGATGATGACCATGATTTCAAAAGCGCAGGATAAGCCAGGAGAAAAGTACCAGGAGCCGCACCGCCCGCAGGTACATTTTTCGCCAAAAGAGCATTGGGTAAACGATCCTAATGGCATGGTGTATTTTAACAACACCTACCATTTGTTTTTTCAATATTATCCAAAGGATATTATTTGGGGGCCTATGCATTGGGGCCATGCGGTAAGTAAAGACCTGGTGCACTGGAAAGAACTGCCGATAGCTTTATATCCGGATAGTTTGGGGTATATCTTCTCGGGCAGTGCTGTAATTGACTCTAATAATACATCGGGTTTTGGCAAAAAAGGAAAAATTCCGATGGTAGCCATCTTTACCCATCATGATCCGAAGGGAGAAAAAGCAGGGACGGAAGTCTTTCAGAACCAAAGCATTGCATACAGCCTGGATGAAGGGAACACCTGGACAAAATACACCGGCAACCCGGTTTTGAAAAATCCGGGGATTAAGGATTTTAGAGATCCTAAAGTAATGTGGTATGCCAAACAAAAAAAATGGGTGATGACCCTGGCTACTAAAGATCATATTACCTTTTACTCGGCACCTGATTTAAAAACCTGGAAAAAGGAGAGTGAGTTTGGTTTAAGAGAGGGAGCGCACGGCGGGGTATGGGAGTGCCCCGACCTGTTCCCTTTAAAGCTGAACGGCAAAACATATTGGATCCTTGTGGTAAACCTTAACCCAGGAGGGCCTAATGGTGGCTCGGCAACACAATATTTTGTGGGAGGTTTTGACGGGCATCAGTTTACACCAATGGATACCCAAACCCGCTGGCTGGATTATGGCCCTGACGAGTACGCAGGCATTACCTGGAGTAACACCGGCAGCCGCAAAATTTTCCTGGGCTGGATGAGCAACTGGGATTATGCCAACCAGGTACCCACCCAAAAATGGCGCAACGCCATGACTATCCCGCGCGATTTGCGTTTAAAGCAAAGTAAGCAAGGAATAGTGATTGCTTCGTCACCCGTGCCTGAGTTAGCCAATATCGGCGCCAATATATCGGCATCAAAAAACGTAGCAGTTAATAAAACACTTGAACTGACTGGTAAAGTGAGCAAGTTAAAAAGCCAATACGTTTTAAAATTGACTTTTGCTCAATTAAAGGGCTATACCATCAAGCTATCCAACAAAAAAGGAGAGGAGCTGCTTATTGGTTATGATGGTGCTAAGGATCAGTATTTTATCGACAGGACAAAGTCGGGCAAGGTAGATTTTCAGAAAGATTTCTCGGGCCGGTTTACAGCACCAAGATTAACAGCTTCAAAGAGTTCAGATCTTACCCTTGTGGTTGATAAAGCATCCGTTGAGTTATTTGCCGATGGCGGATTAACTACCATGACGGCGGTTTATTTCCCCAATGAGGATTATACCAATCTGTCAATAAATGCCGACCGCAAGTTGAAAATAAATAGGTTTACCGTTACGGGATTAAAGTCGATTTGGAAATAAGACACACACCAAACTTTAGCTCAATTGGCAGAGCGTGCAGGACTTATATGCCCGTTGCTCTTTAGTTCCCCGCCCCTGGCTGTTTTGGCCTACCGTTGCGGTTTTGTTGCGATTTGTAAAATATGACAATTTGCAAAGTGTTGAATGTTAATTAATTGTATTTTTTCGCTGTTTCACTCGTTGCGCAACACAACACTTTAAGATTACAGTTAGAATCTAAAAGATATAATTTACACCAACGTTCCAAAAGGGGGGACAACCTTGTATATAAAAGAAAGACCGCCATTTTGATGACGGTCTTTCTTTTATATACGATTTTACTCCCGGTTTCAGGTTCCGTATTCCGGCGTAGTTACTTCGCTTTCTTCAAACTCATAATCGGTTAACGGCGGGCATGAGCAAATGAGTGTTCTATCGCCATAAGTATCATTAACCCTGCCTACCGAAGGCCAGAATTTAAAGGCGGCAACGTAAGGCAGCGGGAATGCCGCTTTTTGGCGGGTGTATGGATGCTCCCACTCGTTGCCGGTAATTACGGCTACCGTGTGCGGTGCATTTTTTAAGGGGTTATCGGTTTTATCTAATACGCCACTGGCTACATCGGCAATTTCATGACGGATGGCGATCATGGCATCGCAAAAACGATCAAGCTCATGTTTAGGCTCCGATTCGGTTGGCTCAACCATCACCGTACCCGCAACCGGGAACGATACAGTTGGCGCGTGGAAACCGTAATCCATCAAACGTTTGGCAATATCTGTAACCTCTATTCCGAACGATTTAAACGAGCGGCAATCCAATATCATTTCATGCGCGCAGCGGCCATTAGCACCGGTGTATAATACCGGGAAATGACTTTCTAAACGGGTTTTGATGTAGTTGGCATTCAGGATGGCGTAACGGGTGGCATTGGTTAATCCTTCGCTGCCCATCATGGCTATATAAGCATGCGAGATGATCAGGATTGATGCCGAACCCCACGGCGCCGCAGATACCGCGTGGATAGATTTACCCCGCTCAATATCAACAACCGCATGCCCTGGTAGGTAAGGTACTAAATGCTTAGCAACACCAATAGGGCCCATGCCTGGGCCGCCGCCGCCGTGTGGTATACAGAAGGTTTTGTGCAAGTTCAGGTGGCAAACATCGGCCCCAATATTGGCCGGGCTGGTTAAGCCCACCTGTGCGTTCATGTTGGCGCCATCCATATAAACCTGGCCTCCATTTTCATGGATGATCTGGCAAATCTCGATGATCGACTCCTCAAATACCCCGTGGGTAGATGGGTAGGTAACCATTAAGCACGATAGCTCATTTTTATATTGCTCGGCTTTGGCACGCATGTCGGCCACGTCGATGTTACCGTTGTCATCACATTTAACAACTACGATCTTCATACCAGCCATAGCTGCCGATGCAGGGTTGGTGCCGTGTGCCGATGATGGAATTAAGGCGATGTTACGGTGGGTATCGCCCCTGTCGTGATGGTATGCGCGGATAACCATCAGGCCCGCGTATTCGCCTTGTGCGCCTGCGTTTGGCTGTAAGCTCATGGCTGCAAAGCCGGTGATTTCGCTCAGCCAGTTGTTAATCTCGTCAAACAGCTGCATGTAGCCGCCAACCTGGTCAGTTGGTGCAAAAGGGTGAATTTTGCTGAAATGGTTCCAGGTAACCGGGATCATTTCGGTAGTAGCGTTCAGCTTCATGGTGCACGAACCCAAAGCGATCATGGAATGACAAAGCGAAAGATCTTTTGCTTCCAGCGATTTGATATAACGCAGCATTTCATGTTCTGAATGGTGCGAGTTAAACAACGCGTGGGTTAAGTAAGCAGATGTACGCTGTAATTCGGTTGGGATTACCGTTTCCAAACCAGCTTTTAATCCATCAAAATCAACATCGTTGATAGTTTTGCCTAATACTTTGGCGAAGAACCTAACAATGGTTTTGATATCCTCGGGCGATGTAGTTTCATCAACAGAAATGGTAACAACCGAACCTTCATAGTTCAGGTTCATTTCGTTGTTTAGCGCTTCGGAGTGGATAGGGCCGGCTAAGTGGGCTACGTCAAATTTCAGGGTATCAAAGTAACTTTCGTTCAGTTGTTTGTAACCTAATTCGCCAAGGGCTTTAGCCAACAGGATGGTTAAACCGTGAATTCTTTCGGCAATTAGTTTAACGCCTTGCGGACCATGGTACACGGCATACATACCGGCCATAATAGCCAGCAATGCCTGCGCGGTACAAATATTTGAAGTGGCTTTATCCCTGCGGATATGCTGCTCGCGGGTTTGCAAAGCCATGCGTAAGGCGTAATTGCCGGCACTATCAATAGTTACACCGATGATACGGCCGGGGATAGAGCGTTTGTACTCTTCTTTAGTGGCAAAAAAGGCGGCATGCGGCCCGCCAAAACCCATGGGCACACCAAAGCGCTGTGTGGTACCAACTACAATGTCGGCGCCCCATTCGCCCGGAGGGGTTAACAGCACCAGGCTCATGATATCGGCAACAACGGTTAGCTTAATACCTTTTTCGTGACCGGCGGCAGCAAAATCTTTGTAGTTGTACACCGCGCCATTACCGGCGGGGTATTGTACAATGGCGCCAAACATATTGTCGGTTAATTCGACCGTGCGGTGGTCGCCTATTTGCAGCTCGATACCGTAAGGCTCCGAGCGGGTTTTTAAAATATCTATAGTTTGCGGAAACAGCTCTTCGGATACGAAGAATATGTTGGCTGCATTGTTTTTACGCAGGCTATACTGCATAAACATAGCCTCGGCAGCGGCTGTGCCTTCATCCAATAAAGATGCATTGGCAATTTCCATTCCAGTTAAATCAATAACCATGGTTTGGAAATTTAACAAGGCCTGTAAGCGGCCCTGTGCAATCTCGGCCTGGTACGGGGTGTATTGGGTGTACCATCCGGGATTTTCGAGGATGTTACGTTGAATAACACCAGGCACAATTACATCATAGTAACCCTTGCCGATAAACGACTTGAATACTTTGTTTTTTAATGATGTTTGTTTAAGCGTGGTGAGGTAGTCAAACTCGCTTTTCGCAGGGGGCAAATCAAGTGGCTTTTTAAGCCTGATCTGGTCTGGAATGGTTTGCGCTATCAGTTCATCCAGTGAGCTAACACCGATGGTTTTTAACATTTTTGCCGTGTCGGCCTCATTTGGAGCAATATGCCTTGACTGGAATTGCTCCTGGTAATCTGCGTTAAGCTTCATGAAATGGTCGTCCCCTTAAATTTACCGCAAAGGTACGATTTTACAATATGAGTAACAATTGCGTAATATGATATTGACAAAGCATTTACAGAGAAAATGTATATCTTTAACAGTCTTTACTTTATCATGTTTGCTAAGAAATTTTTACTTTTAGTTGCCTTTTTATTTTTATCAGGTAATTTTTGTTTTGCTGCCACTATCATAGTAACCAGCAATGCCGATACGGGGCCCGGCACCCTACGGGAAGCACTTGCAGTAGCCGCAGGAAACGGTACAGCAACTGCCGACATTATCCAGTTTAATTTGCCGGGTAACCTGGTGTCTGATCGTACTATCAGGTTAAAAAGCCAGTTGCCGTTTATTACTTCAAATTTAACTATAGATGGTACTACCCAGCCAGGTATTGTATTTGGCGTTTCAAATGCAAGGGTTATTATCGAGCCCGAAACCTCGCCCGCTTATTTTAACGCCTTGAATATTAACGGCGAAGTAAACGCCGGTGGCGCGCCCGCAAAAAAAATAGCCATATATGGACTGTACATCCGCAATTTCGCTAAAATTAACAGCCTGGCAACTGCCGATCTTAACCAGGGATCGGGCTTAATGATGCAGGGCGATGTAAGTGGCGTTATTATAGGCGCACCGGGCAAAGGAAATGTTTTTTGCGGCAACATTAACGGAATTTACAATACCTCCTATTACTATACCGCGGGCGCCTCGGATATCCAGATTCAAAGTAATATCATCGGCTTGCTTGATGATGGTTTTACCGCTGCCAGCAACTACACCGGCATCAACCTGAATTTGGATAAAGATGGTTTAATAGGCGGCACAGATGCCGGCATGGGCAATTTAATAGCGGCCAATGTTACCGGTATTAACATAACGCGGGCTTATTATTACGGTGTAACCAATACCATAACCATACAAAACAACAAAATAGGCACCGATTATGCAGGTAAAGCCGATTTTAAAAACATCCCGCTTTTGCAGCAAAGTGCATTTATTAAAGCTTACGGCATCAACGTTAACTCATCAAATACAACCGTAAACATTACCTCCAATTTAATATCGGGGCAGCGTTATTGTGGTATTTATATTGAAAGCTCCGCTTTTAAAATAACGGCAAACAAAATAGGGACAGATGTTACCGGCACAAAAGACCTTGGCAATGGCGAAGGCATCCATGCCGGTACAGGTTCGTCTGGTATCATAGGTGGCAGTGCCGCAGCAGATGCCAACTATATTGGATATAATTTTTATGGCATTGAAGCTTTAAACAGTGCTCACACCCTAATTACACGCAATAGCATTTTTTGTAACAGCGATTATGGCATCAGCGTTTTAAGCAATAGTTACCAGGTGCCATTTGTACAGGTGCTTAATTTTAGTAGTACCGCAGTATCGGGTACGGCCACACCAAATTGTAATATCGAACTGTTTTTGTCGGATGATTGCGGCTATATATGCCAGGGCAAAACGTATATAACCACTGTAAAATCAAACGGAAGTGGTGCATGGAATTATTCGGGCAGTTTTAGCAACGCTGTTATAGCAACGGCAACTGATGCCAATAATAACACGTCGCCTTTTTCATCATTGGTGATACAGGACAATGATGTGGTTGTAAAAAACTATACATGTGCGTACCAGGGAAGCGTAACCATACAACAACCCCGTACGGGCCTTTTATTTCACTGGGATAAAAAAGAAACCAACGGATCATTAACGCCAATAGGCGACGCTCAAAATATCAAAAATCTGTTGCCCGGCACTTACCAGTTAACCGTTCAATACCCGGGCGGATGTCAAAAAATAACGCAGTTGTTTGAGATAAAAGACCTGCGGATAAAAATACAGAATGTAATTGCGCCTACGCCCCAGTGCCGCCAAAAATCGTTCCCGTTTGATGTGAATTTTACAGGTGGTACAGGCAACGTAACCTTTGCCTGGAAAGACCAGGCCGGCCAGGTAATATCAACAGATAAGGCTGCCAATTTACCAGAAGGCACCTATACGGTTACCATTTATGACGAGGCTGGTTGCGCGGTTACCTCATCACCGGCTGTTACTATTAAAGCCAAACCCGGTCCCGATTATGATCTTTCTACCATGCAGGTTGCCCCCGCGCGTTGCGGCATTGCCGATGGCGGTATCAGCAATATAACAACAACAGTAGGCATTGGCACGTTAACCTATAAATGGACAAATAATGCCGGGGTAGTGGTGGCTACTACCAAAGATCTGGCAAAAGTTAAAGGCGGCTACTACACCCTTACGTTATATGACCAAAGTGAATGCAGCCCGTATTCAACGCCACCTATTTTTATCGAGGAAACAAACTCTGTAAATATTAGCGGAGGTTCTGTTACTCCGGCCAAATGTGGTGCCAATAATGGCGCAATAACAAGCGTATACGTTCAAAATGCCGACCTGTTTCAATGGTATGATCCGCAGGGAAACCCAATGGCTACTAATCAAAGCAATTTAGACATTTTTAACCTGGCCGATGGTACTTATCGCCTTAACGCGGTTAACACGGTAACCAAATGTAGTAACGATGGGTATTTTACCGTTAACAGGCTAACACCCGAAGTTTTTACCATAAAAAGCCTTACGAGCGTTGCTACCACCTGCGGATTAAATAATGGGGCTATTAACCTGGAGATTGAAGGGAAAATAATCCCGGTATCGTACCAGTGGTTAAAGGAGGATGGCACTTTTATTGGTAATTCGCCCGGTATAAGCGGTTTAGCCGCAGGTTTTTACACGCTGAATGTAACTGATAAATATGGTTGCCCAAGCGTGCTGGTAAGCAATTTAGAAGTAAAAGTAACGCCGCTTTTACAGTTTTCATCGCTAAACAATCCCGTTTCCAATCCCGATCAGTGCGATCAGCTATTTGGAACCATCACCGGTGTTGATATTACAGGCGGTGTGCCCCCTTACAAATATAGCTGGACCAACACCGTTAACAATACGGTTGTTGGCGTTGATAAAGACCTGAAAAATGTAGGAGAAGGCAATTACTCGCTGGTTGTAACGGATAATACCGCATGCGCTATTCCGCTCACCCTTGATCGTACGGTTGGTAATAATACCTTTACGCCAGATCCGCCTGTTGTCAATAATCAACGGATCTGCGATCCGGAAACTGTTACTATCAGTGTACAGAATCCCGTTGCGGGCACCTATAAATTGTATGCAGATGCTACATCTGCAATGCCGCTTTTTACCAACACGACGGGTAAATTCACGCTGCCTATTGCCGAAACCAGCGATTTTTACATCAACTATAGCATTGGCAGTTGCGAAAGCAACCGTACCCAAACCCATATTGAAGTAGTGCATGTAGATGTTAAAAAACCAAATTCATTTAGCCCTAATGGTGATGGCATAAATGATTACTGGAAAATTGAAGGCCTTGAGAAATTCCCGGGTTCATTGGTGCAGGTGTTTAACCGCTATGGCCAAAAAGTATTCGAATCTAAAGAGTATATAAACGTTTTTGAGGGTAAGTTCAATAATCAGCTATTGCCGCCGGGTGTGTATTATTATATTATCAATTTAAACACGCCATGTAGCTTGCTCTCGGGCAGTTTAACCATTATCAGGTAGGATGCTATTGGATGTGTAAAGGCGGTAAAATCCTAAAGATCAATAATAAATGCGTCGCAAATACCTGTTTATTGTATTGCTTACATTGTTTTGCCGGCAGGCAATAGCAGCGGTATTTGTAGTTACCAGTAATGCCGATAGCGGGCCTGGTACTTTACGTGAGGCATTAACTAAAGCCGCCGCCAACGGGAGTGCCGAAAAAGACTATGTCAATTTTAATTTGCCGGATGTAAGTGAAGCGGGGAGGACGATTACCGTTTTTGGCTCATTACCTAATATTTCATCTGATTTAGTAATAGACGGCACAACGCAGCCTGGGAGTAAATTCGGTATTAGCGATGCCAAAATTATAATTGAATCGGGAGGAACAGAAAACTTTTCCTGCCTTGTGATTAACAATGAAACGTTCGGCAGCTATATTTCAAATATCGAAATATATGGATTGTATATACGCAATTTTAAGAAGAAACCGCTTTTAAGTTCATTTGATTACGGTGCGGTTGGTATCCGGGTATTAAGGCAATGCAAAAATTTGGTTATAGGAGCGGCAGGAAAGGGGAATGTGATATGTGGAACTCATATTGCCATAGGTTCAACCCCCGACTTTTATGATGGCCTTTTTGAAGGGTCGATAACGGGGGTATCTGTTCAATGTAACATTATAGGAGTTGCAGAAGACGGAAAAACAGCCAATTCAAACTTTACGGGAATTTATCTTATAATAGAAGGTGGCCAGGCGCTTATTGGCGGGCCACTACCGTCATTAGGGAATATCGTTGCTGCAAACGGCACCGAAATATTTGCCGGCCAGTATCCTGATCCGGACCGGCCATTTACAACCGGCAACACGGCCATAATTGAAAATAACAGGATAGGAACCGGCGTGAACGGAACAGAAAGTTACATAAACCATTTTGTAGGCGAAAGCCCGCTGTTTAACCTTAATTACCCATACCTTGGCATACAAACCGATCTTAGAGAATGCTTTGTAAGCCTGAAGAATAACATTATAGCCGGCCATACCAACAATAATGTTGTCATCCGGGCATCCAGATATGAGATCAAGGGGAATAAAATAGGAACAGATATAACAACCATCAAGGATTTGGGCAACGGACGAAATGTGTCGTTAGAGGAAAATGCTACAGGCATCGTCGGTGGCGATGATGAGGCGGATAAAAATATTATAGCATTTGGCAAGCTTGGCGCTATTTATGGGCAGAGTATGTTTATTAAGAAAAATAGCTTTTACTGTAATAAGGGCTTTAGTATTAATCAAAATGATAAAACGTTTGCTCCGGCACCAGTAATTAGAAGCGTAACTAATTTGGCTGTTACCGGCACAGCTAAGCCGGGGGCGTTAATTCAATTGTACTATACGGTAGACTGCACACTGTGCGAGGGTAAAAACTTCATAGCCAATGTAAATACAAATGCCGATGGAAGCTGGACATATCACGGAAGTATTACAAGGAGTATAATAGCCACGGCTACTATTGATAATAGGGCAACTTCGGAGTTTTCGGCGCCTTACCTGAACGTTGCCATTGACGAAAGCCAGCAGGAAACAATGGCGGCTACATGTACCAATACCGCTGATGGATATATAAAAAACATCGTGATTGAAAATATTGGGTCAAACAGCGGCCCCTATACTTATACCTGGAGAAATGAAAACGGCAAAATGGTAGGCAACGCATTGAACCTTGTAAATGTACCTAAAGGGTTATATACCCTGGAGATTAAAGGAGCATCATGCGGATCGGCATTTACAAATCCGATACCAGTTGGCTCAAAGGAAATTGTTATTGATTTAACTTCCGTTCAAATATCAAATGCCGGGTGTAATAAAGCCAATGGATCAATTAAAGGCATAACCGCACCACAAGCAACACAGTTTGAGTGGCGAGACGCCAACAATAACCTGGTTGGAACAAAGGCCGATCTGGATGGAGTGCCTGTTGGCGCCTATTCCCTTACGGCGTCAAACGAATTTGGCTGCAGCGCCCAGTCACCAATTTACACTATTGAAAGATTGCCCCGAACAACCTTTGGTACAACCAAAACAATTAAAAATGCTACGTGCGGAGAAAATAACGGCAGCGTTACCATCATATTTCAGCAACAGCCCGCGCAGCCCCCCGAATCATTCCGTTGGGTTAACCATGCAACCGGGGCAAACGTAGCTATAACTATCGGGCCCGAATTGAAGGGCCTTGACGCCGGAACCTACGATACGTATATTACAGAATACGGGGGATGCGAGTATCCAATGGCCAGCTATACGGTTCTTAGAGACGAGGGCCTTTCTGTAATAACTGATAATGTACAGGTAGAAGACGATCATTGCCAAAATGGAATGGGCAGCATTAAAGGCATTAACGCCAACGGCGCCACGCCGCTCACTTTTGTATGGACCGACGATAATAACCAGATTGTAGGTAATACACCCAACCTTGAAAATGTAAAAGCCGGCACATATCATATTCAAATAACCGATGGTTCGGGCTGCACACAAGGCTTGGTTTATACCGTTCACGATACTCCCGCAGTAGTAACTTCTCCCACTGTTACTAATCTTGACCTATGCACGGCAGGTAACGCGCTGTTGATAGTTAACGATGCTGCTGGTGGATATAGCTACCGGCTTTATGATAATGTTGATAGCGCAACCCCATTGGACGAACAGCAAAATGGCAGATTTGCCATAAATGTAGCAGCCGATAGAAGTTATTATATAAGCAAATTTACCGGGAGTTGTGAGAGCAGCCGTGCAGAAGTAAAAGTTAAAGTAGGTGTCAGCGCATTGAATATCGCCAACTCCTTTACCCCAAACGGCGATGGCCGTAACGACTACTGGAAAATTAGCAATATTGAAAGCTACCCTGCAGCAGTAGTACAGGTATTTAACCGCAACGGCCAAAAGCTATTTGAATCAAAAGGATATTCAACACCTTTTAACGGCATTTATAATGGCAAAGCTTTGCCTGTTGGTACCTACTACTACATCATCAACCTGAATAAAAACTGTAACCTGTTATCGGGCAGCTTAACTATTTTGAGATAAGTGGTATTTAATACCACGTTTTACCCTATAGGCCTTTGGCTTAGGACTTAATACTTTGGACTACTGACTTACCACCAACTGTCTTAAATACATTTGGATGGTATTCTCTAATCCATAATATAACGCATCGCAAATGAGGGCGTGGCCAATGCTCACTTCGTCTAATGCCGGTATGTTTTCGGCAAAATATTTCAAATTATGCAGGTCGAGATCATGCCCGGCATTAATGCCCAGCCCGGCCTGGTGTGCTACCTTTGCGGCTTCAATATATGGTGCTATGGCCAGTTCTTTACCCTGGTGGTAATGGGTAGCATAACCTTCGGTATAAAGTTCAATCCGGTCGGTTCCGGTTTTGGCGGCTCCTTCAACCATTTTGGCAATAGGGTCAACAAAAATAGATACCCGGATGCCGGCTTCTTTAAAAACGGCTATCATATCTGTTAAGTAATGATAGTTGGTTATAGTATCCCAGCCATGGTTGGATGTTATTTGTCCTAACACATCAGGTACCAGGGTAACCTGCTCGGGTTTGTTGGCCAGTACCAGGTCAATAAACTTCTGTTCCTGGCAGTTGCCTTCAATATTAAACTCGGTAGTAACTATTTCTTTAAGGTCAAAAACGTCCTGGTAGCGGATGTGCCTTTCATCGGGCCGGGGGTGTACAGTAATGCCCTGCGCGCCAAAACGTTCGCAATCTTTGGCAACCTGTACCAAGTCGGGATTGTTACCGCCGCGCGAGTTACGCAGGGTGGCTATTTTATTGATATTGACAGATAAACGGGTCATGGGCTATATTACTTTTGCAATGGCAAATATCACCATTTACTTAAAACACCCGAAACAATTTTAGGATTGATTTATTTGAAATTAATTGTGGGTGCTGCCTGCCCGATTGCTGCCAGGAAAACAGATAAGTATTATTTACTGCGATCAATAAGCTTTCGATCTTAACGTATCCTCACTGGCGAAGGGTTATTATAATATGATGTTGTCTCAAATACATAAAACAAATGTTATATATGTAAAAAAGCCTCAAATCGGAAGATTTGAGGCTTAGCTTTCAATGCACCGGGAACGGACGAAATGTCGAACCTTTGGGATGATTTGCAAAAGATTGATGAAGTATCGGTATTATTTATTCAACTACTAAACCCGATTTGATTGGAGGGGCTTAGTAGTTTTGAATATGTATAGCTTATTATTAAGCTATTAGGCATCTAATCCAGCGCTATTTATAAGTTGAAAGTTGCTAAAAAAGGTTTCCTTGTCTGATCAATTTGATTGAAAAGTAATCCTGATTAGCAACATGGAAAGCATTCGGATAACTGATAGTACCGGCCACTGGGTAGTTTTGACTGTAAGCCGCTTCAATTATAATTGAGCTTGCTATATTGGTTTTTAATGAAAATAACATTTTAGGCTTATCTTCCTTGGTAAAGGAAACTTTATCAAAATACACCCCCGGTTTTATCCAGGTTTCCTTGCCGTTGCCTCTAAAATGGAGCATCGGCCCAAAACCAAAGCGCATTACATTATAATTGTACTTGCCTTCCCTAACGTCGTCGGTAGCCGATGTGCCGCCGGTTACAGCATCCTGATCTCGTTTCCTTTCGCCTGTTCGCTGATACCAGCCAAAGTCGGCGAACAGCTTAAATTTTGTAGCCGTTTTGTACCAAAATTGTATTCCACCTTCTGCCCCTATTACGGTGTGCACACCGGTTATGCCGGTTTCAAATGCGTGAAGCCCTACCGCATAAATACCCGCCAGGTTAAAATTAACGGGCGCATTATTCAATATTTCAAACCTTAGCCCAACATGAACAGTTGGATAAGATGCTTTATCTGCATAGGAGGTAGCGGCTGCATTGGCATTGTTTTGGTTAGTTATCATTGGTGTTTGGTCATATCCTAAACCCATTTGAAACTTGCCCGAAAAACCACTGTGTGTATATTGATCGGTAAGCAGCGACATAGCTGTTGCGGCAGTACCGGCTGCTGCAACATAGGTTGCATCTTCGGCTTTATCTTTTTGTTTTACATCTGCCACACGGGTTGCCCTTTCGGCGGTACGTTTGGCTTCTGCGGCCTGGTTGTATTTTTGGATGGCTATGTTTTTTTGTCCATCATTTGCTGCAATGTTTTGCGCCTGCATATAATAGCCCATTGCGCCATCGTAGCTTCGGTTTTTAAAAGAGTTATCGCCCAGGGTGACCAGGTTATCAAATTTCCGGGTTTTATCGTCATCTTCCCTTTGTTTGTTATTTGCCGTTATTTGTTTTTCAGACGCCTGACGAAGCAGTGATTCTAACTCGTAAATATCCGCATTTATATCGGCAAGGATGGTGTATTTTCTGTTGTTGATTTGTGTTTCGGTTCCGGTTAATCCCGTCATATAATCTGCCGATGTTTTATTGCAGATTGAGGATTGTGTACTGGTTCTTGATAGCTGTCCACACAGATCATCTTTTTTTTGCAATTGCGCGTTTAGCTGATCACTAATACTTTTTGAATTAGTTTGATTGCCGGCAAAGTTATTTCCTTGCGAGGTATTTGAAGTGGCATTTGGTACATTGCAATTTGAAACACAAATTTTTTGCCCTCCATTGCAATTATAAGACGGGCCGCTTTTTTCATCACTGTAGCTATATATATAAAACTCTGCCGAGCTGCCGTTGGGTAATACCTTATTGTATCCGGTAGTATGTGTATACGTTTCTCCCGGATCAAGTACAAAAAGCCCGCCAAGCATTTTTTCTTTATATTTATTATCAGCAGAGATGATCCATGGTTGGATGGTGAAACTAACCCTCTTAGAAGACCTGTTTTCAATTCGCCAATTGTAAGAATAAGCACTTACCGAAGGTATATATCCCTGGGACTTGTAAGCAAAGTATAAATTACTAAAACATGGCGCCTGGGTAGAATTACTCCAATTTGTTTTGCCATCTCCCCAATTTTGCCCAAAGCAACAGGTTGTAATTAACAGGATGATAAATAAAAAGTAAAATTTTTTCATTGCAAGGTGGTTTTAAGGTTAATCTGTTCCTTGCAAACTTCATGTGCTTCCGGCATAAAAAAAATAGCTACAAGTAGCTATTTTTTAACCGCTTACACCCATCCTTCCTGTATAGCCTTGCATACCAGTTCTACCGGTGTTTTGGCATTGGCTTTCCTTAATATATTCTTTCTGTGGGCGTTTACCGTATGCGAGCTTATAAATAACTCTTCGGCTATTTCCTTACTGCTTTTGTTTTCTACAATCAGCTTTAAAACCGCTCTTTCTCTGCGTGTAAACAGGTCGAATGATTGTGTGAGCGTGTTGGCTTCGGTAATGTTGTAGTACGATGGTTCGCCATCCAAACCTATAATAGAAAAAGTGGGTATGCCATCTGGTTTAACATGCGTAATATCGGTATCAATATCCAGCGTACGGTAATAATTAGATTCATCATAATCTATCTGCACGGCCTGGTGTAGTAACCTTACATATCGCCCGTTTTTGGCACGCATCCTAAAGTCGTACTGCATCTTGTACTTCGGTATTTTTTCAAATGGCAAAGCTTTAAAAAATTCCGTAATACGCGTTTCAAATTGCAGGAAATACGGCTTATCGTCGGGGTGTAATATTTCCAGAAAAAAAGGAAGATTTATTTCTTCGGGCAAATAGCCCAGGATATCGGTAACACCCGGACTTACGAAATCAAACTCAGCTTGAAAAATATTGAATACATAATAATAGTAACTGCCGGGCTGAAAGAGGTTGAGTAATCGTTTATGCAGATCAAGCTCTAATTTAAGTTCGTGCGGATGTGTTGGGTCTTCCTTGACTACTGTACTCCATATTTTTTTTGCGCTAAGGTAAAATTGTGATTGTTGGTTTGACATACTATAAGGGGTATTATGGATTTAAATATAATTCTTTCCTTCGCAAATAGCACGTCTCCGGGGTCCAAAATTTATAAACCGGGCTAATCAATTAAATATAATGGCCCCAGGTTAACCCAAACGAAAAAAGCCTCAAATCTTCCGATTCAAGGCTTCAATTTTAAATGTAGCGGGAGCAGGACTCGAACCTACGACCTTCGGGTTATGAGCCCGACGAGCTACCAACTGCTCCATCCCGCACTGTTTTGATGGGCTGCAAATGTATGATAAGTTTTGGCATTGGCCCCCGAATGTTGGAAGAATAAATGCAAACATTCAATATGTCGCTCGTTTTAAGGTAGTTAAATATTGGAGCTAAAGTAATAAAAAGGTGCCTGCTATGGTAACAGCCGCAGGCTTATTAACGTGCGGCCATTTCGGGGTACATATTGGCCGGGTTATTATCCGAAAATACCCGTATGGTGCGCATATAACGCCCCATGTAGTAATCATTAATCGTTGTCAGGGTTACGCCATTTGCCTCGCCCGATGTGGAATGAATAAAGGTAACAGGTTCGCCGGGCATAGATACAATGATGCCGATATGGCCGGCCCGGCGGGTATGTTTTTTGGTGCCGGTAAATAATATCAGGTCGCCAAATTTGGCATCCTTTAAGTCTACCCCGCCCTGTACGTCGGTAAAATCAACCGAGCTCCTGGGGATAGAAATGCCGAAATGATTGAAAACGTAGTTAACAAAGCCGGAGCAGTCAAAACCTTTTTCGGGATTGCGTGAGCCAAACCTGTACCGGATGCCTTGCAGCGATTTTGCAAAAGTTATTAATTCTTCGGGGCTGGTGCAGCCGGTTGAGATGGCTGTGTCAATAACCGGCCTGGTATATGCATTGCTATGCTGATGTCTTTTTGCAGATTTAGCCACTTTATGTTTTTTACGGCCTGCACGGCGCGCGTCGGCCGGGCTATTGGCCGAAATAAGAAAAAATAAAAGGGTAAGGGTTCCCAGATAAAATCGCATCCGTAATGATAAGAAAAAAATCTGTTTACATCTTTTTTTTGTAAAAAAATTCCGGGTAAAGGCAATTAATTCCTTTTCTTCATAATATGATTATAATAAGTAACTTTTGAAGTATCATTACGTAAAAAACAGGATGAAAAAGCTCGTGGTGGGTATTTGGCTATTTTTTTTACTTGGTGCGGTTGGGGCTTTATTTTGGTATAACCAATTGGTTTATCAATTACCAACCCCTATCCCCAAAAACTATAAACCGGTTTACCAGGGGCAGCTTATCAGTTTAAACGGGAAGTTAAAAAATGAAAAACAGCCTGTTTTCTTTCACTTTTTTAACCCGGATTGCCCGTGTTCGAGGTTTAATATAGCCAATTTCAAATCGTTGGTAAACCAATATGGCCGCCAGGTGCATTTTGTAGTGGTAGTATTAAATAACGACTATTATACTGCCAAACAAATCCAGGATAAATTTGATTTAACTATTCCGGTAATATTCGATCCGTCTATTGCAAAGGCCTGTGGTGTATATTCAACACCCCAAGTTGCGCTGCTGAACCCGCGCCATCAATTATACTACCGCGGCAACTATAACCGAAGCAGGTATTGTACCGATGAGAAAACAAATTATGCAAAAATTGCTATAACAGGTTTATTAGCTGCACAACCTAAGCCGGCTTTTAGCGAACTTGCGCTTAGGGCATACGGTTGCCAGTTACCCAATTGCAATAAATGATTATTTAAGTATGTACAACCAAAACTCATTATCACATCAGCCCAATACTTTCCTTTTTGGTGTAAAAGAGCGGTCGGATAAAATAATGAATTATTTTTTGGTTACCTATTTCCTGGCAGGCCTTTTTTGGGCAACGTTTTATAGTACCTGGCTTATTGCGTTTGGGGTAGGAGGTATTTGCTTAATAGCCTACTATTCTACAAAATTACTTTTGCGGGGTTCAACATTATACCAATATGTTTTAAGTGCCGTGTTTGGTTTATTTATGGCCCAATTCATTTACCAGATGCACGGAATGTTTGAAATGCATTTTTTTGCTTTCATAGGGTGTACTGCAATGATCACTTATCAAAACTGGAAGCTTCAAATTCCGATACTTGTGGTGATTATTATCCACCACGCGCTATTCAGTTATCTTCAAGACGCCGGCCTGGCGGGCATATACTTTACGCAACTCAGCTATTTTGACCTCCGCACATTGGTGATACATATAGTTTTGGCCGCGGTTATCTCATTTATTTGCGCGCTATGGGCATTTCAACTAAAAAAGTATAACGAATTGCAAATTGTTCAGAGCATACAAATGGCAGAAATGCAAAAGGAGGTGCAATTTTCGCTGGAGCGAAGACAATTATCTGAGGAAAGGAATAGGATACTGGAAAGCATAGGCGATGCTTTTTTTGCTGTAACCAACGATTGGATTGTTACTTACTGGAACAATACAGCCGAAAAAGTACTGAAAACGCCCCGGCATACCATTTTAGGAAAGAATTTATGGGAGGTATTTGAAGGCTCGATAAATTCAGAATCGTATAAAAGGTACCACGAAGCAATGGCTTCGAAACAATATACTCATTTTGAAGATTATTTTACGCCACTCGAAAAATGGTATGACATTAGTGCCTACCCGGCAGATGACGGCCTCTCGGTATTTTTTAAAGACATTACCGAACGCAAAATATCAGAACTCTTATTGCTCGAATCTGAAAAAAGGTATAGCGATTTATTTGATTTAAGCCCCTTGCCCAAATGGGTTGTGGACATAGAAACCTTACGCTTTTTGGATGTAAATGCCGCGGCTATAAAAAAATATGGGTACAGCCGCGATGAATTTTTGTCGATGACGATAAAGGACATCAGGCCGCCGGAGGACGTTGCGAAAGTAGAAAAAATGTTAAATGAGCCGGTTGAGCCTAATTTGTTGATCAATAGAGGGACTTTCACTCATAAAAAGAAGAGTGGCGAGCTTATCCAGGTTGATATTCAAAGTAACAGCATGGATTATAGGGGCAAAAAAGCCAAGCTGATTATTGCACATGATATTACCGACCAGCTGAAACATATCATTGAAATTGAAAAGCAAAACACAAAACTCAAAGAAATATCATGGATCCAATCGCATATTATCCGGGCCCCGCTTGTGCGGATAATGGGCTTAATCCCCATCATAAAAAATATGGCCCCCGATGACCCTGAAAGAGAAAAGGTATTGGAATACCTGGCCTCGTCGGCAAATGAATTGGATGAAGTGATTAAAAATATAACACAAAAAACGAGTAGTTAATTGAGAGGCCAATAATTTTTCTGCGATTGGCCAAATCCAGGAAAAACAAATGAGAGATTACATTAAAAAGAGGCCATAATCAGCCTCTTTTTAGCTTATATACATTCCTGGACATAGTATCCTGTCAAAACTTTTTTTGCAGAACGGCCCTCGTTAGGGTATTGCTGAACCCGCTGTCTGCTTCCGGTTGCGCGTTTGTTAGTGAATAAGTAATAGCAAATTCACAAATAACCAAGGGGTTATATGTTTAATACAGAAAAAAAATTAATTATCATTTTTTGGTTTTTAGAAAAATAAAAATTAATTTACGCTTAACTAAAAATTAAAATTGTAATTGAATACAATTAACCGAATAATATAATTACCCGATAAGTTATATTATTTCAATGCTGGCCAGCCAATTGTAGTTTTTAGGAAAACCTTACAAACATAACTTAACACGAAAAACACACATGAAAAACAAAGTATTACTAACACTTGGCCTTGGTGCCGCTGTTGCTGCGTCCGTTCTATTTTCTTGTACTAAAAATAACAGCCAGCCGGCAAAGCAAACAGCAGCGGTTTCGGCTGATGTATTAAAGAAGATAAGTGACCTGGGCTTTAGCACAGACGAAGTTAGAAAGCAGGGCGATAATTACCTGGTAGAAGGGGATATCCTTTTAACTGCAGCCAACTTATCAGAAGCCAGCAGCAGTCCTAATTTAAGGATTGCCGAAAATGAGCAGTACCGGACCACCAACCTGGTTAAAAGCCTGCCCAGAACAATCACCATCTCGGTATCAAACCTGCCAACTGTTTATGCTACAGCAACAAGCAACGCAGTTGCCCGTTACAACGCGTTAGGGCTTACTATCCAATTCCAGGTGGTAAGTAGCGGCGGTAATATCCAGGTAATTGGTTTTAACGAAGGGCCAAGCGGTGGTTACATTACCTTGGGTTCGTCCGGGTTCCCAACATCAGCCGGCGATCCTTATAGCCAAATTCAAATGAACACCAACGCGCAGGCTTATGGTACCAATCCCGATGTAAATTATTTAACCTCGGTTTTGCAACACGAAATAGGCCATTGCATCGGTTTCCGCCATACCGATTATATGAACCGTGCGTTTAGCTGCGGTGGCCGCAGATCAAATGAAGGCAGCGCAGGGATTGGCGCCATCAACATCCCGGGCACTCCTACAAAAGCTGATGCCGGATCATGGATGCTGGCTTGCTCATCGGGTACCGACCGTACTTTTAATCCGAATGATGTAATAGCCTTAAATTATTTATACTAAACATTTATAGAGCTATCGGGTATTATATTATTTACTACTATTATAAGGGAGGGCGGTGCTCTCCCTTATTTTTATTAAACTTAAAGCATGGTTAAAAAATTACTGCCTTTTGTTTTTTTGCTTTGTTTTAAGTACTCCTGGTCGCAGCAAACAGCGGGCGACAAAATGATCAAAAACCTTTATTCGGCAACAAATAAACCTGCATTAGCCGACTCTGTTAATTTTTATATTGTTAAGATCAATAAACGGTTATTTACGCCCTCCGCGAATGCGCGCGTTATAAAAAGACTTTCATACAATTATTATATTGTAGCATCAAACAAAACCATCCCCCAGAATGCGGATTTTGAAATAATAGCCCCGGCAAATTCCCTGTGGAAGGCATCAGATAATCTTGCCCTGGTCACCCATAAGCACCCTAATAGCGGTAAAACAATTACTGTTGACGTTACCCTGAATAATACCACCGCGCAGGGCGAGGTAAAAAAATATGGCGAAATAACAGCCACAAACGGTAATAGGGCAACAATCAATATCCCCATTAATAAGTTAAATGAATTATTACAGCAACCCTATGTTGTTTTTGCAGATAATACCCGCAAGGCACACGCCGAACTGGCAATCAGCGATATCGATTTGGGTGCAAATACCATTAGCGCGATACGGAGCAATTACCCCGGTATTAACGGGGAGGGCATCAATGTAAGTGTTAAGGAGAGCAGGTATGATAACGATTTGGATCTGTTCGGCCGTACGTTTGAATCTTTTCAGGCATCAGCTACAACTTCCGGGCATGCTACTACCATGGCCACACTTATTGGTGGTAATGCAAACTCGTTTATAAAAGGGCTTGGCGCCGCGCCTAAGGTACGTTTTACGTCTGCCGATTTTATCAATTTATTTCCGGATAGTACCGCTGTTTTTAAAGCGTTTGATATTGGCCTCCAAAACCACTCCTATGGTACCGGTATCGAAAATTACTATGGTGCCGAAACTGTGGCTTATGATGAACAGGTATCTGCAAATGACAGCATTGTACATGTGTTTTCGTCGGGCAATGTTGGGCTTACCGCGCCCGCTACGGGCGTTTACAATGGTTTAACAGGCGTAGCCAATTTATCGGGCGATTTTAAGCAGGCAAAAAACGTGCTGGTAATAGGTGGTACAGGCCGTACAAACATCCCCGAGGATTTAAGTTCTGGCGGGCCAACTTATGATGGCCGCGTAAAGCCCGAGCTGGTTGCCGATGGCGAGGACGGAACATCAGGGGCTGCGGCCCTGGCTTCGGGCGCTATTGCCTTATTACAGCAGGCTTATAAACAAACGCATGGAAGCTTGCCCCCGGTTGCCTTAGTAAAAGCGTTGCTGATCAATTCGGCAGATGATATTGGCAATCCCTACGTCGATTTTAAAACCGGTTATGGTAAGTTAAATGGCCTGGAAGCGATGCGTACCTTACAGGAAAACAGGTTTAACAGTGGGGCGGTAGCTAAAGGTGCGCAAAGTGATTTTAGGGTAGATGTGCCCCCGGGTTCAAAAGAATTGAAGGTATCAATAGCCTGGGCAGACCCTGCCGCTGCATTAAATGCCCCGCAGGCACTAATTAACGATCTTGATCTCTCCGTTTCTACGCCCGATGGCAAAACCATTTTACCCTGGACGCTAAGTAGCTTCCCCTCACTCGATTCGTTACAAAAGCCCGCGCAAAGGCTTACAGATACATTAAACAATACCGAGCAGGTGGTTATTGCAAACCCGGCTGCCGGCAATTACACCATACATGTTAAAGGCAGCAAAGTGCCATCAGGTACTCAAAAGTTTTACCTGGCATACCAGGCGGTCCAGGCAAATAAGTTTGAATGGATTTATCCGGCAGCTGCCGACCAGCTTTTTGCCGCCGATGATAATTACCTGCGCTGGCAAAGCTCGTTCGGTACAATACAGGGCAAAATCAGCGTAAGCTATGATCATGGTTTAACATGGCAAGTAATTACCACTGCGGCCGTAAAAAACTATTTTTATAATTGGCATGCACCAAATGTATTCGGCACTGCCATTTTAAAAATGGACATCGGTAACAGCTCATTTTTGAGTGCCGAATTCAATATCTCGACACCGATGGCGCTGAAAGTGGGTTACAATTGTACCCAGGGCACGTTGTTACATTGGTCGGCACAGCAAGGCAGTACAGGATACGTGGTTTATACTATTAAAGACAATCTTTTACAAAAACTGGCCACCACAACAGATACCACGCTTATTATCCCCGCGCAGCAACAAACTTCCAAATACTTTGCCGTAAGCGCTGCAGGCAATGGCTTTGAAGGCTTAAAAAGTTATACTACCGACGTTACCACCCAAGGCGTGGGTTGTTATATAAAAACATTGCTGGCAAACGTGATAGGTACCAAAGTTTTATTGGACCTATCCCTTGGGAGCACGGTAAACCTAAAAACAATCACCTGGGAAAAAATGACGGGGCCCGCCTCGTTTAGGTCAATCGGCGCTTCGCCGGTAATTACAAACCAGCTTAGTTACCAGTTTACGGATGCCGCACCCAAACAGGTGCAGTATTACAGGGCCAAGCTGATCACTGCCGATAACCATGTTATTTATACCGATACCGTTAAAGCCGTTGTGTTGCAAAACAAGCAGTTTGCCGTGTACCCAAACCCTGTTGATAAACAATTTACCATTTTAAGCGGCGATATCAACAATTATGATTTTAAATTATACGATGCCAGCGGCAAGCTCAGCATAACACAAACGCTCAATAACCTGCAAAATACAGTCGCGGTGAACCTTAATCCCGGCATTTATGTATATGTAATTTCTTTAGCCGGGCATGTGGTGTATAATGGTAAGCTGATAAAGCTGTAGATATCCGTTTTTAATTTATAACATGGGGGTGCAGGGTACTTAAACTTTTGTTTACCCTCAATTTATATATGTTTGGTATGTTTGATCTTTCGATGATCGACGCTAAATGATAATGTCCCCTAAATACACAACCCCGGTTTTTAAAAAAGACCAGCCCGACGATAGCCATAAATTTCAGCCGCTTCCTCCACCGGCCGGAAGCTATCCCTACCATTTAAATGTTAACGACATATTGTCCGGTATAAACGATAACCGAATGGTATTTCATGTAGTGGGCGATACCGGCGGCTTTCGCGATCCGGATTTTCAGAAAAGGGTACCTGATGCCATGGCCGCCCAGTATCAAACTTCGGTGGCAGCAAACAGGCCTTCGTTCCTGTATCACCTGGGCGATGTAGTGTATAGCCATGGCGAAGAAAAATATTACAAGAGCCAGTTTTTTGATCCCTATAATAATTACCTCGGCCCGGTATTCGCCATAGCCGGCAATCACGACAGCGACATAAACTCCAATACCGATAACCCATACCAAAGTCTGGATGCCTTTGCCGCTGTTTTTTGCGATACCCAACAACGCGCAATACCATTTGCAGGCAAAAGCCTGCGAAAAAGCATGGTTCAGCCCAATATTTACTGGACGTTGGATACGCCGCTGGCAACTATAATTGGCCTGCACAGTAATGTGCCCAAATATGGCGTAATAACGCCGGAACAGCGGGAGTGGTTCCTACAGGAATTAAAGTCATCGGTGCAAAACCATCCGAAAAAAGCATTGCTGGTTTGTATCCATCATGCACCATACTCGGCAGATGTTAACCATGGTTCCAGCTTACCCATGATCGAGTTTCTGGAGGGGGCATTTACCGAAACCAATGTTTGGCCCGATATGGTCCTTAGCGGGCATGTGCATAATTACCAGCGTATCAGCAAGCGTTACCCAAATGGCATTACCGTGCCATACATCGTAGCCGGCGCAGGTGGTTTTGATGAGTTGCACCCGGTAGCGACTACAGATGATGAGCGTTTTAGCGCCGAAAGCCATTTGCTGGACAATACCGAACTGGTGAGTTTATGTGACACACAGCATGGTTTTGTCAAAGTAATATTGGAACGTACAGATAATGGACTAAGCCTGGGTACGGAATACTATGCCGTGAAGGATAGCAATCACATAAGTGGTAGCGATGAGGTTACACTTCTTGATAGTTATACAAAGTATATTTAGTTCTAACTATATTTGTCTATCAAAAGCATAATTTGTTGCTGATAATACATATATTAGCCTATAAACCATTATCACATGTTTGGGATCCAGCATATTAAGTTCGACGCGATGACCTATGTACTTCATTTTAAAAATGGAGATATCGTAAAAGAAGGGCGCGGGCTATCATTTTTCTACTTTTCGCCTAATAGTTCTATTGTGGCCATCCCTATGGGAAGTAACGATTTGCCTTTTATATTTAGCGAATCGACTAACGACTATCAGTCGGTAACCATACAAGGCCAAATAAGTTATAAAATAAGTAAACCCAAAGCGCTTGCCGATGTACTTGATTTTACCGTGAATGATAACGGGATGTATAAGAAAAACGACATCGAAAAGTTAAACCAGCGTATTATAAATGAAGCGCAAACTTCTACATCGTCCTACATTCACGGGATAAAACTGAAAGATGCTATCCGCTCGGCAAAGGCTATAGAAGAGAAGATCCTGGAGGGGCTTAAATCTTCGGCTGCCATTGGCTTAATGGGGATAGAGATCATGGGGGTTAATATCCTTGGGATTTCGGCCACTCCCGAAATGGCCCGTGCCCTGGAAACCGAGACAAGAGAGAAGTTGCAGCAGGAGGCCGACCAGGCCATTTTTGAACGCCGTAATTTTGCTGTTGAACAGGAGCGTAAAATAAAAGAAACCGAACTGAATACCGAAATAGCCGTTGAGGAAAAGCAAAAGCAGATAGCCGAAAAGAAAATGGAATCGGAAGTGCAGAAATCTGACAACGACAGGAAGCTTAGAGAGATGAAACTTAAGGCCGACATAGCGGTTGAAAATCAACGAAAATTATTGATTGAACAAAAAACCGCCAACGACAAAAAAGAAGCCGAAACCCAGGGTTTTGTAATTGAAACAACACTTAAACCTTACAAGGACATGGATTGGAAACTACTTACAGCGCTGAATAATAATCCCGACCCACGATTTAACATCTCGCTGGCATTCAGGGAGCTTGCCGAAAATGCCGATAAAATAGGCAACCTGAACATCAGCCCGGAATTATTGGATTCGCTTTTAAAAGATAAGTCCGAAGACAAAAAATGAGCGTTGAATATGCCATCATTGTAAAAAATAAAACGCGGCTCGAGTTTTTAATTGAGCGTTTCAATACCAAGGCGCAGGCCAAATTTTATATTGAAAGGCTTGGCGGCGATTTTAATGATTATGAAGCGGAGCACGAAACATTTCATCTTGCCTTAAGTAGCTTGCAAGCGCAGCTTTCAAAAACCATCAAATACAAAATCGTTGAGCGGGCGTTTGTACCCTCGTTCATCTTTTCCGCGAAAAATATCATCATTGTGATAGGGCAGGATGGGTTGGTGGCCAACACCGCCAAATATGCAAGGGGTGTTCCCATTGTGGCTGTAAATCCCGATAAACAACGTTATGATGGGGTGCTGCTGCCCTTTGATACGGCCAATTTTATAGGCGGGGTAGAGAGCGTGATTACCGGCCAATTCAATTCGCAAACCATGGCTTTTGCCGAAGCCAAACTGAACGATGGCCAAAGGCTGCTGGCTTTTAATGATTTGTTTATTGGCGCCGCATCGCATGTATCGGCGCGGTATAATATCTCATACGGTGCAAAAACAGAGGAGCAATCATCAAGCGGTTTGATAGTTTCTACACCAGCAGGCTCAACCGGTTGGCTAAGTTCGATTTTTAATATGGCCTATGGAGTAACAGGGTTGTTCGAAAAAAATCTCAAGCCAAAACAGCCAAAGATTAAAACAAACGAACTGTTATTTGCCGTACGCGAGCCATTTCAAAGCATTCGCACCAAAACAAATATTGCTGCGGGTGTTATTAAAAATCAGCAAATCTTAACCATCGAATCGCTGATGCCTACAAACGGCATTATATTCAGCGATGGTGTAGAGGCTGATTTTTTGCGGTTTAACAGCGGTTCGGTGGCTACCATTGGCGTCGCGGCAGAAACAGCTAACCTGGTAGTTAACAAATGAGCCGGGTTTCTATCATCAAACAAAAATTCAAAAGCGCCATCGGCCGCGGAACGGGGGAAAGCATGGTGAAGATCAGTTCGCGATCACAAATTCCCATTTACATACTTAAAAAAAACATATTTTAGCACTTGCGTTCAACAGCGGGCCATTCCCCTGGTCCCGGGATTTTAGACAAGTGTATTCAATGACAAAAGCGAGCCGGATTTTATTACTTCATCCCTGGGTATATAGGATTTTGATTTTTGCTGCCTGCCTTGGCTCGTGCTTAAAATTACAGGCACAAGGCCTGCAATTCAACTCGAATGATAGCTTAATGGAAAAACGGACGTCTTATTCCGTTTTTAAACAGGAAAGCCCCACATTTAATGATGAATTAACCATCGCCTTCCAGCTGGCTTTATGGGATAATTCGCACCTGGGCTATGTTTTAAATATTGCGGATGATAAAAACAACTCTTACAGCCTCAGTTATATATTTTTGAACGGTACCCCTTACCTCAATTTCAATATCGACAGTAAGAGTAACAAGATCACTATCCCGCTAAGCGCCGCCCAGCTGTCAAAAAGGACATGGACAGCCATCAAAATCAAGCTGGACCTGCGTGGGGATAAAGCAACCGTGTGGGTTAACGGTAAACCGTATGGCGCTTCGGGCTTTGGTTTTACCGGCAGCATCAGCCCGGTAATTACCTTTGGCAAAAACCCCCGTTACTCTGATGTACCCAATATGGCCATCCGCAACCTGGAGGTTGGAGATGCGTCTCAAACTTATTCGTTCCCGTTAAATGAATGGGAAGGGCAAAGTGTGCACAGCAGCAATGGCGACGAGGTTGGCTTTGTGGAAAACCCGGTTTGGCTTATTAATGAATCGTACTTCTGGAAGCCACTGTTTTCAAAAAGCTTTAGCGATGTCGTCGGGCTTAATTTTAATCAACAGGATCAAAGTGTTATGCTGTTTAACAGCAACTCGTTAACCATTTATAATGTAAAGAAGGATGAGGAATCATCTAAGCCCTATCAAAATCCACTCCCCATGCCGCTGCTGCTGGGCAAAAGCATTATCAATCCAAAGCAAAACAAATTATACGCCTACGAGGTAAGTAACGCTCAAGGTCGGTTATCAGGGATGGTATCCCTTGATCTTAAAAATTTAAACTGGGAAGTTATTGGCAACGCCACGCTTCCGTCACAGCGGCACCACCACAATGCATTTTACGATAATAAATACCATGATCTTTACCTGTTTGGCGGCTATGGCTTATTCAGATACTATAATGATTTTTTTAAATATGATACGCTTAAAAACAACTGGCAGCCGGCAGTTTTTACGGGCGACCATATCGATCCGCGATTTTTTTCGGCCTGCAGCGCTGCCGACGCGGATAATGATGTGTATATATTTGGCGGCATCGGCAATCAATCGGGCAGCCAGGTTGTAGGTGGCATGCATTTTTATGATTTGTACCGGGTTAACTTAACCAACCATACCATCAAAAAACTATGGGAAATTAAGCCTAAAGAAGAGGCTTTTGTGCCCGCCAATAACCTCGTCCTATCAAAGGATGGAAAATATTTTTATGTGTTATGTTACCCGCACGAGCGGCCTAAAACCAGCCTGAAGCTTTATAAATATTCTATTCAGGATGGATCATATGAGGTTGTAAGCGGCGAGATCCCGGTAACATCTGAACGGATTGAAACCGATGTTAACCTGTTTTTTAATAGTGACGCGAACGAATTTTATTGCACCACGCAGGAGTTTACTTCGCCTGTAAAATCGGGTATCAAAATTTATTCGCTGGCATTCCCTCCCGTAAGTTATGCCACTTATTTAAAATCGAAACAGGCTAAAAGCACAACAACCAGTTTGTATAGCTATGTTGGAGTGCTGGCGGCGGTGCTACTTGTAGCCGGCGGCGCATTCATCTACCTCAAAAGGAAAAAAGCCAAACCGGCGCAGGATACTGCTGATTTAACGCAGGGTGAAAGTGTATTGGAAATTATTGGCAACAAAGTTAATGCGGCTTATTTGCTGGGCGCATTTACGGTGTATGATAAAAACGGCAAGGATATTACCTACCTGTTTAGCCCTAAAATAAAACAGCTATTTATATTGATTTTACTGAACAGCCGAGATAAAAACGGTGTAACCTCCAGGCGCATTTCAACCACCCTTTGGGCCGACAAAGATGTAGCCAAAACAAAAAACATCAGGGGTGTTACCTTGAATCACCTGAGAAGTATTCTTGCTGATCTGAGCGGAATTGAGCTGGCTTACATCAATGATACGTATAGCTTCACTGTTTCAGATACCTTTTTTTGTGATTATTTTGTGGTGCAAGCCAGCCTTAATAACAGGCAGGGGGCAGCTGCATTGGAGGTTCCGCATTTTGATTTGATTGCGCGTGGCGGCCTGCTGCCTGCTATGCCCGATTTTTGGCTGGATGATTTTAAGGAGGAGTACGAAGAAGCACTAATGCCGGCCTTGCAGCCTGTAATAAAAAACACCTATGATGAGGGACAGTTTAAAAAGGCGCTGGAGATAAGCCGGCTGATTTTAAATATCGACCCGTTTAGCGATGCCGGCATCAACTATAAACTGAAAGCCATCAGGCGCACCAGGGGTATTGAACACGCCCGCCGCACCTATGGTGATTTTATAGCCGAATATAAAAGATCATTAGGGATTGACTACCCTATCCCATTTGATAAAATTTGCGGGAAATAGGGGGCGTTAACAGAACGATTAATGTTAAGTTAGAAGTACACGTAAATCTGACTTGTCCTTTTCGACTTAGAACTTAAGACTTTCGACTAAAGACTTTCCATCATTTCCGGTTAATAAAGCGATTAATTTTAATGGGTTAATAAAATTTAAACCGCGTTAACCCATTTATTAACCTTTGTTTTAATACCACCTATCCTATCATTGTATGGTATTAAGTGGCATCTACCGCCCTGCACCTATCTATGAAAAACATTTTTATTTCCTGCTGTTTAACTATGCTGGCACCTGCCGTTTTTGCGCAGCAGGCACCGGCACCGTTAACAGAAAAAACCGCTTTCCAAACCGCCAGCCCATGGATGCCCGAAATTGATGTACGCAGCGATATCGCCATTGTTTACGGAACCAACGACCACCCCGGCATGACCTTTGAACAACGCGTACAAACCTGGCGCGATCATGGTTATCAAACCAACTTCATGACCGGCATAGCCTGGGGCGACTACAAAGATTATTTCCTGGGTAAATGGGATGGCAAAAACCACCTGGGCGTTGGCCAGGTTACCCAAAAGGGCGATACCATTTTTCATGGTAAGGATATGCCTTATGTAGTGCCCGATGCCTCGTTTATCGAGTACATGAAAACAGCGGTTATCAAAAGGGTAATTGATGTTGGCATTACCAATATATTTTTAGAAGAACCTGAGTTTTGGGCGCGTGCGGGCTATAGCGCGGGCTTCAAAGCCCAATGGCAAAGCTATTACGGTTTCCCCTGGAAGCCACAGGATGCATCGGCCGAGAATACTTACCTATCCAGCAAATTAAAGTATCACCTGTATTATGATGCTATTGAAAAAGTATCATCTTACGCTAAAGCCTATGGCAAAAGCAAGGGTTTAAATATAAAGGTGTTTATCGCCACGCATTCGCTGGTTAACTATTCGTCGTGGCAAATTGTTAGCCCCGAGGCCAGCCTGGCTTCGTTGCCCGGTATTGATGGTTACATTGCCCAGGTGTGGACAGGCACCTCGCGGGAGCCGACTTATTTTAACGGCCTTCAAAAAGAACGCGTATTTGAAAACGCTTACCTGGAATATGGTTCGATGGTTTCCATGACCGCTCCAACCGGCCGCAAAATGTTTTTTTTAACCGACCCAATTGAGGACAGGCAAAAAGACTGGAGCGATTATAAACTAAATTACCAGGCCACTTTTACGGCAAAACTATTGTACCCAACCGTATCTGATTATGAGGTGATGCCCTGGCCCGAGCGCATTTATACGCATCCCTACAAGGTTGCCAATAGTAACGAAAAGATCCTGATCCCTCAATATTACTCAACCCAAATGCAGGTGATGGTTAACGCCCTCAACAGCATGCCACCATCAACCAATAAAGTGACCGGCGTAAACGGCATTGGCGTGTTGATGAGTAATACACTGATGTTTCAGCGTTTCCCTACCCATAACGGGTTCGAGGATCCGCAGTTCTCAAACTTTTACGGCCAAACGTTGCCACTGCTAAAACATGGCGTGCCGGTACAAACGGTGCATATGGAAAACCTGGGCTATGCGGCATCGCTCAAAAATATCAAGGTGCTGGTGATGAGTTATTCTAATATGAAGCCCGTATCAGCCCAAATTCACCAGCAATTGGCAGCCTGGGTAAAGCAGGGCGGCGTGCTCATTTATTGCGGTCGGGATGATGACCCTTACCAATCTGTAATGGAATGGTGGGATACTAAGGGCAATAACTTCAAAGCGCCATCGCAGCACTTATTTAAACTATTAGGCGTAAACCCTGCTGCCGACGGCCAAAAGTTTAAGGTTGGTAAAGGTGCGGTATATGTGTTGAGGCAAAACCCCAAAGAATATGTGCTGCAGGCAGCTAACGACGGTAATTATATCAGCACCGTTAAACAAGCCTATGAAAAAGATGCCCATGCAGGCGCCCTAACCTTTAAAAACAGCCTGTACCTGGCCCGTGGCCCTTACGATATTGTAGCTGTAATGGATGAAAATGCCGATGGCAAGCCTTATACCGTAAAAGGCCCGGTAATTGATCTGTTCGATCCGCAACTGCCCATATTGGCCGAAAAGGTGATCAATCCCGGCGAGCAGGCCTTGTTATACAATGTTGCAAGGGTTGCCAACAAAAACATACCCCAGGTATTAGCTTCGGCATCCAGGATCTATGACGAAAAATTTGCGGCCGGCAGCTATTCTTTTATAGCCAAAAGCCCGGTAAAAACGCTTAACAGTGCTCGGATTTTATTGCCGGGCCAACCAAAGCAAATTGTTATAACCGATAGCAAAGCGCAAATTATTACAGATGTTAAAACATCGTGGGATACCTCGTCAAAAACCTTATACCTGGGCTTCGCCAACAGTCCCGATGGTATAAAGGTTGAGTTGAAATGGTGAAAAAATACTTTTTGAGAGAAAGTTGATTAATACTTCCGTGCGTGAATTTTCATGCGCGGGAGTTTTTTTACTTATAGCAGATTGCCATATTCGCACCGGGAAAAGATTATTAAAAGCTGTCTAAAGACAAAAGAAAAGACGATTATTGAGCGGCAAAGTCAGGTGAAACGCGGAGGCGGGGAGATGTGGTATATCGCATGGCGGCTACGACTCACCCGGTCGAGGCTACGCCCGACCACCCTCTCCGGCTAAAGCCGCAAAGAGGGTTTTAGAAATTTATATTTTTTAATTTATTGATTATAAGGACACTATAATACTAAACCCTCTTTCCACCGCAGGTGAAGAGAGGGTGGCCCAGCGCAGCGTAGGCCGGGTGAGTCGTTGCCAGCGTTCAATCGAATGTTGATATATTCAAATAAGTGATGGTGTGTATAAGGCAATGGCATTTTTATTTAATCATTTTTAGAAAGACTTTTAAAACAAATAACAAAGCAAATACATCCAACGATATCAACAGCAGCTTTTATAATAGCCACCGTTGCTTTCATCACCCTTAAAAAACAAACTCCGATTAATGAAAAAACTATTCTTACTGGCCCTGGCCTGTTTACCCGCAGCTGCAATTGCCCAGCAAAGCGCCAGGGTAACAGACCCTGTTGAATTGATTAACCCGCTGATGGGTACAGCCTCAAAGCCTTCCCTTTCAAACGGAAACACATACCCGGCCATTGCCCTGCCATGGGGCATGAACTTCTGGACGCCGCAAACCGGTAGAATGGGCGATGGGTGGCAATACACTTATGATGCTGATAAGATCCTCGGTTTTAAGCAAACCCACCAGCCATCACCATGGATGAATGACTATGGTATGTTTTCCATCTTTCCCGAAACCGGCAAGTTAAAGCTGAACGAAAAAGAGCGCGCCAGCTGGTTTTCGCACAAGGCCGAAATTGTTAAACCCTACTACTACAGCGTTTACCTGGCCGATTATGATGTAACTACCGAAATTACCCCAACCGAGCGTGCCGCAAGCTTCCGCTTTACCTTCCCCAAAAGCGATAGCTCGCATATTGTAATTGATGCCTTTGACAAAGGATCATACGTAAAGATCATCCCCGGTGAGCAAAAGATTGTAGGCTACAGCACCAAAAACAGCGGCGCTGTTCCGGCTAACTTCAAAAATTACTTTGTTATTTATGTAGATAAACCTTTCGCGCTGGCATCGGCATGGCACGATTGGAAAAAAGACGACGGCCAGCTGGAATACACAGGTGACCACGCGGGTGCGGTTATCACCCTGAAAACCACCAACGGCGAACAGGTGCATTTAAAAGTAGCTTCGTCATTTGTAAGTATTGAACAGGCCGAGCTTAATTTAAAGCGCGAACTGGCCGATGATAAATTTGAAGTTACCTGCCAAAAAGCCAAAGACACCTGGAATAAAACCCTGAGCAGGCTGAATGTAGAAGGCGGCACCGTAGAGCAAACCAAAACATTTTACAGCAGCTTGTACAGGATGCTTTTCTTCCCTAACAAAATGTACGAGATAGATGCCAAAGGCGAGAAAATTCACTACAGCCCTTTCAACGGTAAAGTGATGCCCGGTTATTTATTTGCCGGTACAGGCTTTTGGGATACATTCAGGGCCTTGTACCCGTTCCTGAACCTGGTTTATCCGTCTATCAATAAAGAGATGCAGGAAGGCTTGATAAATGATTATAAAGAAGGCGGCTGGTTGCCCGAGTGGTCGAGCCCCGGCTATGCTGATTGTATGATAGGCAATAACTCGGCCTCGGTAGTTGCCGAAGCGTACCTGAAGGGTATGCGTGGTTATGATATTGAAACATTGTACCAGGCGCTTAAACACGGTGCTAACAACGAGGGGCCAAACGCAACCGGCCGTAGGGGAGTGCAATATTATAACACCCTTGGCTATGTGCCCTACAACGTTAAAATAAACGAGAATGCCGCACGTACCTTAGAGTATGCTTATGATGATTTTGCCATATATCAATTAGGCAAAGCTTTGGGCAAACTCAAATCAGAGATTGATATTTATAAAAAACGCAGCCAGAATTATCGTAACATCTTCGATCCGCAAACTAAACTGATGCGCGGTAAAAATGAGGACGGTAAATTTCAAACGCCGTTTAATCCTTTTAAATGGGGCGATGCCTTTACCGAAGGAAATAGCTGGCATTATAGCTGGGGTGTTTTTCATGATATACAGGGCCTGATAAACCTGATGGGCGGCAAGCAGCAATTTGCAGCCAAACTGGATTCGGTATTCAGCATGCCGCCCACATTTGACGATAGCTACTATGGCGGCGTTATTCACGAGATCCGCGAGATGCAGATAGCCAACATGGGGCAGTACGCACATGGCAACCAGCCTATACAACACATGATTTACCTGTACAACCACGCCGGCCAGCCATGGAAAACCCAATACTGGGCCCGCGAAACCATGAATAAACTGTACAAAGCTACCCCCGATGGTTATTGTGGCGATGAAGACAATGGGCAAACCTCGGCCTGGTACATCTTCTCGGCCATGGGCTTTTACCCGGTAACGCCTGCCAGCGATCAGTACGTATTAGGTGCGCCCTTATTTAAAAAGGTAGCCATCAATTTAGAGAATGGTAAAACTGTAACTATTACCGCGCCCAACAACAGTGCTGCCAACAAATATGTAAACAGCCTGACTATTGATGGCAAGCCTTACACCAACAATTGGGTGAGCCACAAAGGCCTGTTAAACGGTGCCGATTTGAATTTTGATATGATTGCTACACCCAATAAAGAACGCGGCACAAAGGATGCCGACGCGCCTTTTTCGATGAGCAACGAAAAATAATTCTCAATATTGTATGGGTTAAAAAAAGGCTTGTGGAAACACAAGCCTTTTTTTATTAACCATTTATTTTACAGTTAATTAGTGAATTGTAACTTTTTATTTACTTAAACGAAATGTATATTTAATATCGATTATCTTAAATAATAGATATTGGCCAATAACCCTGTTTTGGTTGGTGTTTTCGTTTTTTTTGAAGTCTTAATTGCGTTTTCGCATAAAATATTCCGGATACTTTAAAATGTTTGTTCAAAAACGGCATTTGGGCCACATATGGCCTGGGTCATTTTTTTGCTGATTTAAGACTGTTTTTAGTTCTTTTTATAGGTGTAGGTAATAAAAGCAAACAGGGAAAATGCCTCGCGCATCTTCCCTGTTCTAATTAACTTAATTAACTGTCTTATTATTAACTAAATGATTTAGTAATATGGTAAGAACGGACAAAGGAACTAAATGTTTATGAATTTTCTATGAATAATTTACTTTTTGTTTAATAATATGTATGTAAACGAAATGTTACAGTTATTTATTTGATTTTTTATAAATCAAATATACATTTAACCTCTTAAAGTTTTTAACTATTAACTAACACATTATTCATGAAAAAAAGTCTACTTACGACTTTGTGCATCTTTTTACTTGCTGCAACACAGCTATATGCGCAAAACCATACCGTAACCGGAAAGGTTACGGCCAGGGAAGATGGCTTACCGGTACCGGGTGTATCAGTAAGCATTAAGGGTACTACAACCGGTACCCAAACCGATGCAAACGGAAGGTACTCCTTATCCGTGCCCAACAATGCTTTATTGTCATTTAGTTTTCTTGGTTACATTACCCAAACGCTGCCTGCCAACGGACCAACAGTTAACGCTGTTTTAGTTGCCTCGAGCCAGCAACTTGGCGAGGTAGTAGTTACGGGCGCGCTGGGCTTAAACAGAACGCGTAACCAGCAAGCCTATGCTGCACAAAAAGTAACCGGCGACGAGGTAAGTAAACAACGTAGCGGCAACTTTGTAAGCGGCCTTTCCGGTAAAGTTGCCGGTTTAGAAATCAGGCAGAATAACGCTCTTGGCGGTTCAACAAACGTTGTTTTACGTGGTACTAAATCAATACTCGGCAATAACCAGGCGTTATTTGTTGTTGATGGTGTGCCTTACAACAACGGCGGTTCTGGCGGTGGCAACCAGGGTAACAGCAACTCGAGTTCAGTAGCGGCCGGTACAGGCGGTTATGATTATGGTTCGCCTGCTTCGGATATCAATCCCGATGATATTGAGTCGGTTACTGTACTTAAAGGTGCTGCTGCTACGGCGTTATACGGTTCTATCGGTGCCAACGGTGTGATTTTAATTACAACCAAAAAGGTTAATAAAGGCCTTGGTATTACTTTTAACACCAGTTACGGTTACGGTGCTGTTGATAAATCAACCTTGCCAACGTACCAAAAACAATATGGTGGCGGTTACGGAACGTATTACGAAGATCCAAGCGGTTATTTCCTTTACAGGGACATCAATGGCGACGGTGTAAAAGATTTGGTTGATCCTTTAACCGAAGATGCTTCATATGGACATGCATTCGATCCAAACCTGAAGGTTTATCAATGGGATGCATTTAGCAAGTTCTCTCCTAATTTCGGCAAAGCAACACCATGGGTTGCAGCTGCGAATGACCCCAATACATTTTTTACCCATCCAATCAGCAATAACCAAAGCTTGTTTATTACTAACGGCGGCGACAATGGTACTTTTAAATTAGGTTATACCCGCAATAACCAAACTGGTTTTATGCCCAACAGTAACGAGTTGAAAAACAACCTTGACTTCGGTGGAACATATAACATCAACAGTAAACTAACTGCAGCCGCCAATATCAGCTACACTCGTACAGATGGTAAAGGACGTTACGGAAGCGGTTATCAGTCAGATAACATCCTGAACTCGTTCCGTCAATGGTATCAGGTAAATAACGACATCAAAGAACTTAAAGATCAATACTTTGCTTCTGGTGGTCAAAATATTACCTGGAACTGGGCAAGCCCAACCAATCTGGTTCCAATTTATTGGGATAATCCCTATTTTATCCGGTATCAGAACTTTGAAACAGATACCCGCAACCGTTACTTCGGTAATGTTAGCTTAAATTATAAAGCTACAAATTGGCTAAATTTATTAGGCCGTGTAACTGTTGATAACTGGAGCCAGATTCAGGAAGAACGCAGGCAGGTTGGTTCTGTTGGTTTATCATCATACACCAGGAGAAACCTGAGCTTTAATGAAACCAACTTTGATTTCCTTGCTACAACTGACAATAATATAACTCAGGATCTCAATTTTAAAGGTCTGTTAGGGGTTAACGTACGTAAAAATCTTTACCAGTCAATTGCGGCAACTACAAACGGAGGCTTAATTGTACCAAGTATTTATAGCTTATCAAACTCTAAAAATACACCAAACGCTCCAACTGAAACGTATGTTCCATTTGAAACAGATGGTATTTTTGCCGGTGCTACTTTCACCTGGAAAAAAATGTTGGTTTTGGATGGTACTTTAAGGCGTGATGCTTCTTCGGCTTTGCCTTCATATAGCAATAAATATTACTATCCGTCGGTTAACTTAGGTTTTACTTTCTCCGAACTGCTTAAACAATACTCATGGCTGTCATATGGTAAAGTAAGAATTAACTATGCCGAAGTTGGTAATAGCGGTACGCCACAAAGCACAAGCAATTATTATTCGCTTACTACGGCATTTGGCTCAAGCCCTCAGGCATTTATAGGTACAACTCAAAACAATGCAAAATTAAAGCCCGAGCGTACAAAAGCATCTGAGGGTGGTTTGGAAATGGCATTTTTCAACAACCGTTTAGGTTTTGATTTCACTTACTACAACAACAAAACTGTTGATCAGCTAATTCCGGTAACATTATCTACCGCCACCGGTTATAATGCCGCTTATATTAACTCCGGTACTATTCAAAATAAAGGTATCGAAGTTGCATTGAATGGTACACCGGTACAAACTAAAGACTTTACCTGGAAAATGAATGTTAACTTTACCCGTAACAGAAACAAAGTATTAAAACTGTATACTGATGGTTCTGGTCAACAGGCTACCAATCTTCAGCTTAGCTCTTTCCAGGGCGGGGTTTCGCTTAATGCAAGCTTGGATCGTCCGTATGGCGATATTCGCGGTAACGGTTACGTTGATAAAGATGGAAATGCCCTTGCTACTAAAAACGGGCAGCAAGTTGTTGGAGATGATGGGTATTATGTGCTTTCTTCCAGCAATAACGTGGTGTTGGGTAACGTTAACCCAAACTGGACAGGCGGCATCAACAGTTCATTCAGATATAAATCATTTACTTTAAGCTTCCTGGTTGACGTTAAAAAGGGCGGCAGCGTATTCTCGCTAGATACCTATTATGGTATGGATACTGGTTTGTATCCTGAAACTGTAGGTACCAATGATTTAGGTAAACCGTCAAGAAATGCATTGTCAGATGGTGGCGGTGTGATCTTACCTGGCGTTACCTCTACAGGAGCTCAAAATACGGTTAGAGCAGATAACACAGGTTCTGGTTTATATGGCTATGAGCATAATCCTGCAGCTGGTTTCGTTTATGACGCGGGTTATGTGAAATTACGTGAGGCAGCAATTGCATACTCTTTGCCTCAATCTGTTATTTCACGGCTTGGCAGTGTTAAAGGCATCGACGTTGGTTTAAGTGGTCGTAACTTATGGATCATCCATAAAAACACCCCTTATACCGATCCTGAAGAAGGTTTAAGCTCAGGTAACCTGCAAGGCTATCAAAGTGGTGCTTTCCCAACTGCCAGAATGTTTAACCTTAACTTAAAAGTAAGATTCTAACGATTATGAAAAAATATTTTATCGCGGCATTGCTTCCAATCCTTTCGCTTGGAGCATGCCATAAAGACCTGGCTTCGTTGAATTCGAACCCAAAGCTTTTCCCAACGGTTCCGGCTGCCTCATTATTTACTCAGGCTGAAAGGGTACTAACAAATACGGTTACCACATCAAGTGTAAACACTAATATCTATCGGTTAATTGAACAACAATGGCAAGAAACCACCTATACTGATGAAAGTAATTACCTCATTAATGCCCGTAACATAAATGGTGCTGAATGGAACGCACTTTATCGTGATGTATTAAATAACCTGCGGTTGGCTAAAACCATTGTACCTACCGATGCCTCTATCGCCAGCGCTGACATTCAGAAAAACGATATAGCAATACTGGATATTCTGCAGGTTTATTCTTTTTATTACCTGGTAACTACTTTCGGTGACGTTCCTTATACCCAGGCATTTGATGCCAACAATAACTTTCCTAAGTACGATGACGCAGCAACTATTTACAAAGATCTGCTAACCCGTTTAAATGCAGACATAGCGGCGTTAAATACAAACGCGGGCAGTTTTGGAAGTGCTGATGTAATTTACGGAGGCAATACAACAAAGTGGAAAAAGTTTGCCAATTCATTTAAATTGAAAATGGCTTTGACCATAGCCGACTCTGACCCGACTACTGCGGCTGCAACGGCTGCATCTGCGGTTTCTGGCGGTGTGTTTACTTCTAATACTGATAACGCAACTTTTGCTTATTTAGGAGCTACTCCAAATACAAACCCGGTTTATGTTGATATAGTTCAAAGTGGCAGGTTTGACTATGTTGCCTGTAATACACTTGTTAATTACCTAAACGGTCATGCAGACGCCCGAGTTGGTAAGTATTTTACTGCCTTAGCTGATGGTACATATAAAGGCAGCGCGCCTGGTGCTAAATCAAACTATGACAGTTTCTCGCACGTTAGTCCTACACTAACCGCGCCAACGTTTCCTGGTTTATTGCTTGACTACGCCGAGGTATCATTTTATTTGGCCGAGGCTGCTGCTAAAGGTTATATTGCTACCGGCACTGCCGCGACCTATTATGCTGCGGGTGTTCAGGCTTCTTATTCCTATTGGGGCGCTGGTGACGCTACGGCATATCTACTGCTTAATCCATATACCCCTTCTAATCTCGCTTATCAAAAATGGATTGCAGATTATAACAGGGGCTGGGATGCATGGATAGAAACACGCAGGTTGGATGTGCCTGCATTGGTTGCACCATCAACAGCTTCAAGTGCTTTCCCGGTACGTTTCCCTTACCCAATTGCAGAGAGCAACGTAAACGGTGCTAACTATAAAGCCGCATCGGCTGCTATAGGTGGCGATTTGGTAACAACCAAATTGTTCTTTGATAAGCACTAATTTATAGTAACTATCATAAAAAAGCGGGGCTGCCAATTGGCGGCCCCGCTTTTTTTATGGCTTGATTTTTCATTTACAACTGCGCCACAAAATCCCGCATGGCCAATCCCGGATCGGCTTGCTTCATAAAGGTTTCGCCAATTAAAAAGCCGTTAAAACCGGCCAGCTTTAGGTGCCTGATGGTTTCCGGGTCGCTTATGGCGCTTTCAGATATCTTCATAAACTCGGCGGGGATATGTTTGACCAGCTGGTATGATGTTTCTACAGATACCGTAAAATCGGCCAGGTTGCGGTTGTTTACCCCAATAGCATCCAGTTTGGGGTGGATGCTGCGTTCCAGTTCTTCCAGGTTATGTACTTCAAGCAGCACATTAAGGTTTAAGCTTTTGGCCAATGTTGCAAGCTTATCAATTTCTGCGGGAGTAAGTATGGCAGCTATCAATAGGATAATATCGGCGCCCAATGCTTTGGCTTCAATTACCTGGTATTCGTCTATCATAAAATCCTTGCGCAAAACAGGAATGTTATTCACCGAACGCGCTCTTTTTAAATCGGCCTTGCGGCCCATAAAAAAATCGCGGTCGGTTAAAACAGATAGGGCGGATGCGCCTGCAGCAGCGTAATCAGTTGTTACCTTGCTAACCCTTACCTTATCATTAATAATGCCTTTTGAGGGCGATTTGCGCTTAAATTCGGCAATTATACCGGTTCGGGCAGGGTCAAGCAGGAAATCCTTGAATGAATATGTTTCCCTGTGAAAATATTCAGACTCCTCCAGCTCAACATATGATGTCCGTTTTTTGGCAAATGCCACTTCCTTTTTTTTATTGGCAACTATTTTATCAAGTATCGTCATAAAGCCTAAGCCCCCTAACCCCCTGAAGGGGGAATTTTTAGTTAATATTTTAATAGCCCCTTGTCATGCTGAGGAACGAAGCATCTGTTCGCGAACTATGCAAGCGGCTATGCATGGCGGTGGCAGATGCTTCGTTCCTCAGCATGACAACTTAAAAAACGGAAGTCATCCTGAACTTGTTTCAGGATCCCACAGGACAGGTGACCCGCATGGAGTACACTTAGCACGTGGGGTGCCGAAACAAGTTCGGCATGACATTGGGGATTAACCGATGTCATCCCTCCTTCAGAATTTCGCGAAATTTTGCCACTCAGCATGACAGGTTGTAACACGTTTTTAATATTGCGCTGTTAATGCAAAGTTATCAATATCTGTTAATTAGCTATTCAGCCAGTTACTCATCATTTCTTTACCATACTCGGTCAATATCGATTCGGGGTGAAACTGCACACCTCGCACATCATAATCCCTGTGCGATAATGCCATGATAGAATTATCCTCTTCATCAATAGCTGTAACTTTTAACACATCGGGCAAATCATTTGTGCTTACAACCCATGAATGATACCGACCCACTTTAAAGCTTTCGGGCAGATCTTTAAAAAGCTGTTCCTGGCCGTCAGTCACCTTAATTGGTGTGGCTATCCCGTGCATGGGCTGGCTCAGGTTATACAGGCTGCCGCCAAACGCTTCGGCGATAGCCTGCTGCCCTAAACAAACGCCGAAAATACTTTTTGTTGGCGAATATTTCCTGATCACATCCAGCAACAACCCCGCCTCAGATGGTATGCCCGGCCCCGGCGATAGGATGATCTTGTCATAAGCATCCACATCTTCCAAAGCAAATTTATCATTCCTCCAAACCTCGCATTGCAGGCCCAGCTCGTTAACCAAATGCACCAGGTTATAGGTGAAGGAATCGTAATTGTCTATTATCAGGATGCTTACGCCCCCCGGCCCCCTGAAGGGGGAGTTTGTATGTTCGTTCATTGTATATATCTAAAAAATCTCACTCAATTGTTTACTATCCAACTATCGTTCCCCCTTCAGGGGGGTAGGGGGCTTACAGCTCTTCTGCCAGTTCCACCGCCCGCCTTAATGCCGCAATTTTATTGTCCACTTCTTTTAATTCACTTTCGGCAACAGAGCCCGCTACAATGCCGGCCCCGGCCTGGTAGTGCAGGGTGTTGTTTTTGCTTAGGAACGAGCGGATCATGATGGCGTGGTTAAACTCGCCATTAAAGCCCATGAAGCCTATGGCGCCGCTATAAAAGCTGCGTTTGGCTTTTTCATTTTCGTCGATGATCTCCATCGCCCGGTATTTTGGCGCGCCGCTCAAAGTACCCGCAGGATAAGTGTCGGCAACTATTTTGAAGGATGACACACCGGGTAATAACTTACCGCTTACATGCGATACCAGGTGAATAAGGTGCGAATAGTATTGTACCTCTTTAAACGCTTTAACCTGTACCTGCTCACAATGGCGGCTCAGGTCGTTACGGGCCAGGTCTACAAGCATTACATGCTCGGCCGATTCCTTGGGGTCGTTTTCCAGGTTGCGGGCTATCTCGGCATCTTTCACGTCATCTCCGCTACGTTTAAAGGTGCCGGCGATAGGGAAGATGCTGGCCACGTTATTTTTTATGGTGATCTGCGCCTCAGGTGATGAACCGAAGATCCTGAAATCGCCATAATCAAAATAAAATAGATAAGGTGATGGGTTGATGGAGCGCAAAGCCCGGTAGACGTTAAACTCATCGCCCTGGAAGGTACGGGAAAATGCTCTTGACGGCACTATCTGGAAAACATCGCCCCGGTAAATATGCTGCTTCATTTTTTCAACAATGGCGATAAACTCCTCGTTGGTAAGGTTTGATTTTTCTACATCGCTGCTTTTAAAGCTGTATTCGGGAAAGTTTTTGTTTTTGATAAGGTATTCCAGTTTTTCGATACCGCCGTTGGTTGGGCCGCCTTCGGCTTGGTTGTGGAAAATGTAAAGCTCGTTTTTAAAGTGATCAACAGCAATAATATAACGGTAAATATGGTATTGCATTACCGGGATTTGCCGGGGATTATCGTCGGTTTGTTTGAGTTTGATGGTTTCAAAATGTTCAACCGCTTCATGAGTGAAATAGCCAAACAACCCGTTTGATATAATTTTTAACGGATTGGCGTCGGTTTCAAAACTGCCCACAAACTGGTTAAGCTGGTCGATAAGCTCAAAGCTGCCGGCATCATGGGTTTCATGGCTGCCATCGGGATAATGCTTTTTTAATATCCCGTTGTTGAGTACCAGACCCGCAATAGGTTCGCAGCAAATGTAGCTTAAACTATTTTCGCGGCTGTGATAGTCTGAGCTTTCCAGCAGCAGCGAATTTGGGAACACATCGCGCAGGCGCAGGTAAATGCTTACCGGCGTGGTGGTATCGGCCAGTAGCTTTTTATGGGTAGTTGTTATTTTAAAAGTGCTCATGTTATGTTTTCAAAAATATATAAATAAAAAAACCCGGCGAATTGGGGTCGCCGGGTTTTCCACTTAGGTTTACAATTGATTAGATCATCGCTGACTAAAAACGTATCCGGCTGCCAAATTTAATTGGTGCCACCAGCTATTTTTATTTGTGTTTTTAATCATCGTGGCCACAAATTTATAAAGAAAAATGAATTATCAAATTTTTTTGAAAGTTTATTTATTGCTAAATCCTATTAGCTACGTGGGATAAGTATAATACCCGCTAAAATTATCACCAAAGCTATCAAATAGAAGGTAACAATGGCTTTATGTTTGGCTTCGCCGGTAGCGGCTTTTTTTGATTTGCTATGACCAATGGTTATTAAAGCCAGGGCAATTAGCATGATAACCCAATGCTCGACAGTAAAATACCGGGTAACTTTATTTTTCATGGTTTCGCTGTTAAACTGAACCAGCGGGCTTACAAAATAAAGTATTATGCCAATAAGCAGTTGTGTATGTGCCGATATCATGGCAAACAAATTGAGCTTGCGGTTGCCGTTGGTATAAGGCTTTTTTCCTATCAGGCCAATAAGCGCACCTATAATGGCCGCCAAAATTAAGGCCAGTACAATATACCTGAAACCCGAATGGAGATGTTGTAAAAAGCTATAAGCTGTCATGCGATTAAAATTTTGCGTGAATATACAATAAAACCAAATCAGCTAAAACCCATACGGATGATTTGACTAATTGCTGACCGCTGCCGTTTGCTTAGGTTTATAAGTGCCGGCAATTAAAAATGCTATTCCGCTAAATGCCAGGGCCTCAAAAAGGCTTGTCCACTCGTTGGCACGATCAACTATCGTGGTATCCAGCGCACGGGGAACATGTATCATAACAAGCCATAAAAATAACATGATACCCAACAGGGTGGCAGCCAGTTTCACCTTAAATTTAAACACAATAGCGGCCCCGGCGGCAATAAGGGCTATGCCTGCAAAATATGCCCAGAATAAATGAAAAGGAAGCCACGATGGTACCAACAGCGCTACAAATTTTGGATAAATAAAATGCTCTATGCCAAAAACAATCATGGTTGTTGCAAAAAAGTATGGCCCGGCCGGCCGTAGCTTTTCTGTAACCGCATCAATGCCGCTTACTGTATCGGTAGGGAAGGAGGTAGCTACGATAAAAGCCCCGCCGCACAAAGCCAGCAGCTTAAAGGCATCGTTCCATCCTGCCAAAAAAAGCTGGTTAATTTTAATGTTGTAAGGTATATGTGAGAGGATAAGCATAAGCAGCATAAATGCCCCCAGATAATCGGCAACTATATGCGAGTTGATACCTGAAATAATAGCGGCGGAGATCAGTATCATCAAAATGCCTGCTACACACATGCAAAAAGTGCTTTGGCCTATAAACGCCGGCTCGGGAGGCATAATAACCGGCCTGAAACCAGAGCAGATAAATTGCTGCACCGCAATTGAAACTAACGCAATAGCAAAAAACAACCGCCACAGTTTGTTATAGTTTTCCATACCGAGATTATAGGTTTATATAATTGATTTACATGCAATTTACAAAATCAATGACTTATTTTGTTCAATAAACTAAAATAATCTTTGTTGTAGTTAAATGCACATCGGTGATACTAAACCCACCTCTTTTTTACTTGCTATTTACTGCTGTTTTGGGCATGTAGGAAAAAGCAAGTATTGTTATCGATTGGAAATATTCATATCAAAAACGAAACTTACCACAGGGGCTATAATAAGTTTAATACACTTTGCGGTAAAACTCTTTTACCATCCGGGCCGGATCAGCAGAACGATTGATAGCCGATGAAACGGCTATACCGTAAATGCCCGTTTTAAGCAGTAGTTCAACATCCTGTAACTGGATTCCGCCGGTTGCAATAACCGGAATTTCAATGGAAGCTTTTTCCAATTTACGGTAGCCGTCATAACCCAACAAGGGGAAATTATTCGGCCTGGTTTCAGTATGGGCAAAGGGCCCCAATATGCAGTAATCAACCACGCCTGAATGCTGGGTTTTTAGTAAGCCAGTTAGGTTAGTGGCAGAGGCCCCTAAAGTTTTGTCTTCGCCAATTACCTGGCGGATGGTGCTAAAATCAGCATCCGGATCTTCGATATGCACGCCCTGTGCATCAACTTTATCAAGCAGTTGATAATGATTGGTAATAATCAGCGTAGCGCCCCAATCATCACAAATAGATGCTACCTGGTCAATTTCGGCAACCAGTTCGTTATCTGATTTAGTTATACATCGATACTGTATCCAGTTGGCTCCGGCACTACACGCAATCTCAGCCTGCTTAATATGGCTGCGGTGCGCCATGTCATGTGTGATATAATGAAAACGGGAGATGTATTTTTTCATTTCGGTAGCGTGTTGCCTGGTTCGTGTTGCCTGTTGCCTGTTGCGTGGTTCGTGTTGCGAGGGTCGGGTTGCCGGTAAATCAAGTTCCGACCGCGGTTATGTGGTTCGGGTTGCGCGGGGCGTGTTGCCGGTAAAATATCAAATTCCCGAACCTGGCAACACGCCCCACGAACCACGCAACCCGCAACCGAACCTACCTGATCGCCTCGCTAATGGTTTTGCCAATACAACCATCAGGGGCTTGTATGTGTAATAGTGATGCCACAGTAGGCGCAATATCTGTCATGTGGGTTTGGCGCGTGGTATTGCCATGGTTAATGCCCCAGCCCATAAACACCAGTGGAATGTGGGTGTCATATGGCGCCCAGGTACCGTGGGTTGTGCCGGTTGCGCCGTGCCCCGAGTAATAGCCTGGTTTTAATACTATTTGTATTACGCCGCTATGCTCGGTGTTATAACCGTTTATAATGCGGCTGCGCAAATCAACCGGGATGGTTGCTGCGTTTGCGTTTTGCATATCAACGGCAAATTGTACGGCCGGTTGTTTTTGCAGGTAGTTAATACAATCAAGTTTTATAGCGTCTTCGCTGATGCCTGCTTTTTTAATGGCGGCATTGTTAAGGTTAACCTGGTAATTATCCATGCTGATAACCAGGTTTTGAACCTTGTATTTGTCGTTCAGCATCGTGTTCATTTCTTTCTGCGCCGCGGCGTCGTCCCAGGTTCCGGCAGGTACATTGTGGTCTTTCAGGAAGCTGGCGTTATGGGCAGCGCCATGGTCGGCGGTTAAAAATACCGAGTAGCTGCCCTTGCCCAACGTGCCATCTAAATAAGTAAAAAAGGCGGCCAGGTCATGATCCAACCTTAAGTAGGTGTCCTCTATCTCTACAGAGTTAGGGCCAAACTGGTGCCCGATGTAATCTGTTGATGAAAGACTTACCGCTAAAAAGTCGGTGACTGTGTTTTTGCCTAATTGTTCATTTTCTATAGCTGCTTTAGCCATATCAAGCGTCATTGAATTGCCGTAAGGTGTCGACCGGATCATGCCTAAATGGCCATTATATAATGCTGATGTTTTAACCGGCATGGTTGGCGCATTCGTACCTGCAAATTTTCCTTCGTATTTGCTGCTGTTATCGGGGGCGCTTTGCAGGTAAGTGGCTACGGGGTAAAGGGTATTCCAATCCTGTTTCAGGTATTTTTCAGGAATTTTTTGGCTGTTAAAGTTTTTAACCCAGGCAGGCAAATCGGTCATGTAGTAAGTGCTGCTTATCCAGTTGCCGCTGGCATCATCAAACCAATAAGCGGCATTAGCGGTATGCCCTGCCGGCAAAATTCCGCCGCGATCTTTTAATGCTATGCCGATAACTTTTGAACGGAAGTTTGTAGCCAGCCTAAGCTCGTCGGTAACGGTAGTAACCAACAAATTGCGTGGCGACATTTGCCCGGCTTTTGAGGTGCTGCCAACGGCGGTTACCGTACTGTCATCTGTGCAGTACATCGATTTTCCGGTGGCCTGTACAATAAAATCATTACCCGCGATGCCATGAATGGCAGGTACCGACCCGGTGTAAATGCAGGTATGCCCGGCAGCGGTTACCGTGGGGATATAATCAATATTGGTATTCTCGCAGGTAAAGCCTTCGCCAAGCATCCGTTTAAAGCCGCCATCTTCGTAACGGTCAAAGTAGCGGTACAGGTAATCCCAGCGCATTTGATCAACCACCAGGCCAATAACCAGTTTGGGGCGCGGCAGGCCGGTAGGCATGGGAATTGCGCGTTCGCGGCGGTAGGTAACTTCGCTATCGCTGCTCCTGGCTGTATGTTTATGTTTTTTTTTGTGAGATTGTGCCGATGCCGAAAGGGTAGCAGTGGCTAAAATTAAAAGCAACAGATATTTAAGCTTCATTTTTTTGTTTTTGGATCGCCAAATATCAACAATGAAATTAAAAAGCGGTGTGAAGTTTATGTTAAGTATGGGTTTTGTTACATTAAGAGAGTCAAGAATGAAGAGTCAAGAATCAAGATAGGAAACTTTCTCTAAATAGTTAACGGCGATAAGCTGTTATTTAATAATAGCTAACGGAATAGTTTATAGCGTTGGGAAGATATAAGCATCAAACAATACCTTATTTTATTGGCTGATCCCGGTTAAATGATCCCGGTGCCAAAGGGACTTGTTGGCCAACAACAGGCACAAATATTTGGATGTGCCGAAATTTCGCGATCAGTTTCGTGTTAACCATGTTAAAATTCAAAACATTGATTATTAGTCATTTATATAAAAGTATATTTGAAATATGTTAAGTTATGTTAACCCAATTAAAAGCGTTTACCCGCCGATGCTATTTAACAAACTATGTTGGCTTGCGGTATGTAAATCGCGCCATACCTGGCTTATTTCGGTGTCGGGGTTGGCGGCTTGCAGGCCGCAGTAAGGGTATAGCCTGTCAACACATTCCCTTGCTGTTTTGGCCAGCTTGCGGCTGGTGTCGCTTACGTTGGTTAAATATCCCGCAGCGCCTGTTAGGCCACTTTGCCAGGAGGCATCAACAGCCTGGTAAAATTCGGCCCGGGTTTCATTAAGGTTGATGGTAAGCTCATCCAGCAATTGTTTTGTGGCATCGCGATGGGTGCCGGGTTGCCGTTTGCCCAATTGCTTTTCATCAAACAGTGGCCCGCACAGGTCAAGGAAGTGCACCGCGATGCCCGATATGTTTGCCGCCAGTGTAGCCTCGGCTAATTGTAAAAAAGGATATTTGTACAAAGGCTCGTTGATAACAGCATATTCCGGATCGATTTTAAAGCTCCTGTCGGTTTTAACAAAAAGGTTGCTCACTTTATAGGCGTCGCTGCCGGTGGCCATCATGCCAATGTATTTCCAGGCGGGGAACACCTCCACATCTTTTTTATCAAAAATAAAAGGCAATACCAACTCGTTGCCGGCAGTATCCAAAACTGATTCATCGCCATTTTTGATGATGCAGTTGGCTGTTATGTGCGTGGCATGGTGTGCGCCGCTGGCATATTTCCAGGTACCGTTAATGATGTAACCGCCATCGGTAACAGTTGCCGTGCCTGTTGATGCGCCGCTGCCTGCAAGGCATAATGCAGGGTTGTTCAATAATTCCGGGGCGATATCTGCCGATAAAAAACCGCCGAACCAGCCCGCCCCGCTGCAAAGCGTAACCACCCAGCCCAAACTGCCATTGGCCCAGGCCAGGCTTTCCTCAAGCCGTACCATATCCGGCAAAGGCAGTTGCAGGCCCGAATATACTTTCGGCACCAGGAATTTAAACCAGCCCTGCTCATAAACCAGTTTCAATTGATCAGGGTGAAGCATGGCCAGCTTTTCGGCCTCCGCCGCAGCGTCCCTGATTGTTTTTACCCATTCGGGTTTTAGTAAGTATGATGGATGGGGCATGAGATAGATTTGAGATGTTAGATATGAGATTTGAGACAAAAAAGGAGGCGGCCTGGGTTTTGATTAAGATTGAGACGTAAGATTCAATCTCAAATCTCAGGTCTCATATCTCGTATCTACTCCCCGCTGCCCAGGTCGGCAATTACTTGTTTAAGTTCGGCAATATGCTTGCCGTATAACGATTTAATGTAATAATTGGTGATGGCAAACGTAATGGCGAAAGAGCATACAATATTCATAAAAATAAACAACATGCTTTTAACAGATATGGTATCGGATACTAATAAATGCTGCAAATATCCCGATATACTTTTGCCACAAAACAATGTAATGGTTAATATAATAGCCAGCGGTACAACACAAAAATTGTAAGCTTTATAAATTTCGGTATTTAGCTCCAGTTCGTACGTGATTTTGCGGATGCTCTCTTTAACGCTGAAATTATAGCTGCCGGTAGTTTTATAAAAAGCATAAAACCGGGCATAAAAGTAGCCATTCAGTATCATCACCGTAAAAAGCAAAACACTGGCAATGTTAAAAAAGAAAGGCGTTTGATGGCTAAAAACCAGGTACGCAATAATAAAGGGGTAGGCCGCAATGGTGGCTATAAATTCCGATTTCATATTCGATCGTACTTTATCAATCACCGATGTTGTTTTGCGGTTTATTACAGTATTATCCGGGAGTTGCATACCCTGGGGTTCATCGTTGTTCCAGGCATCTTTTAAGTCATCAATGTTCATCGCTCAATTTTTTAATAATGTCTTTTAATCTGTTCTTAATGCGGTTGAGCCTTACACGTACATTAATGGTGGTGATACCCAGATTGGCAGCAATTTCATCGTGCGATTGATTTTCCATATACAGGAATATCAACGCCTTTTCTACCTTATTCAACTCCTGTATTGCTTTGTAAAACAAGGTCAGCTGCTCCTCTTTTTCGCTGCCGTTACTTTGTTCTTCGGGCTGTTCAAAATTCAAAGGTAGCTGTTCGCTGTCGGGCCTGCGCTTTTGTTTTTTAAAAAATACGATGGCCGTGTTCAGGGCCACCCTATACATCCAGGAGCTAAATTTGCTCTCGCCCTTAAACGAATCGAAACCCTTCCACAATTGCAAGATCATTTCCTGCAACAGGTCGTCCCGGTCATCGGCATCGTCAAGATAAATCCTGCATATCTTAAACAGGATACCTTTGTTTTGGCCAATCAGCTGCATAAAATTAGCCTCGTTAGTATTCACCTTTAAAAATCATCATGTAAGTTAATGCTTCAACATACAATTAGTATCGGCTTTGCCAAAACGTTACATCGAATTTAGCAGAAAGCTAAAAGCAGAAAGCGCAATGCTGAAAGGCCAAAGCAAGGAATACTAAAAATATGGGCGCTTAAAAGCTTTATGCCTTCAGCCTTCGGCTTTCAGCTTCTTCCCCCAGTCAAAGTATCCAAAAATAGCTACTACAAATAAAAAGATGGTGAGCAGCGCAAACATGGGCAGGTGTTTGTAAAACAGGATAGGTACGGCAAACAGGTTTGATATGTTTAAAAAAATCCAGTTCTCTATTTTACGGCGTGCCAGCAGCCACATGCCCGCCCAGGCGGTTGACGAGATCAATGCATCCCAAACCGGCACGTTTGATGGCGTAAAATACTTAGCAGGCAGGTTTTTAAGCAGCACGTAAAAAAACACCCAGCCAATAACAGATATGGCAATACTTATACCCCATTCGTTTTTGGTACTCCATGAAATTTCTACCGGTGGCTGGTTGCGCCGTTTTATCCAATACCACCAGCCGTAAACGCTCATGATCACGTAATAGGCATTCAGTATCGATTCGGCGTAAAGCCCCACGTTAAATAACAAATAAATAATTATAGCTGTACCCAAAATGCCCGCGGGATAAAGCAAAATATTATTTTTCCGCGCCAGCAAAACTTCGGCAACGCCCAGGGCAACGGCAAGCCATTGCACCCAGGTGGTTTCCTTAATCTGATCAATAAAAAGCTTTATTAAATCATGCATAAACGCGTTTTTTAATTCGTGAAATCCTATCTAAATCAAAAAATACCCGTCCAGATTCGTGAAATTCGCTCCAATTCGTGGACATTCGTGTGTATTAAAAATTCAGGCTAAGCATCGCCATAAAGTTGCGCGTTGCCTGCGGAAAATAATAGTTGTAGTTTACCACGTTGCCACCTTCAATATCCGGGTAAGTGGCGCCGTTGGCCTCATACTTTTTGCTGAAAATGTTATTAACCTGCAAGCCAACACCAATGTTTTTAACCGAGCTGATGCTGAAGTTATAACGCAGCCTTACATCGCTGGTGAAATAGCTTTTCAGATACCTGTTGGCGGCATACGGATTGGTGGCGTTATCCGGCGCTATATTAAAGCCGGCCGGGTTTTGGTTCATGGTGTTATCTAAATACTGTTTGCTTACGTATTTGCTGATAAAAGCAATCTCGCCGCCTTTAATCGGGTTGTAACTGATAATGCTTGCGCCGGTAAGCGATGGTGAGTAGGCAATGGTTGTTGTTTTAAATGATTCTTCAACCAAGGTGCCATCGTCGTAATTTGAGAAAAACTGGCGATAGTTTTTAATCTTGTTGGCGCTCCAGGTAGCGGTTATCCCCCAGTTAAGCTGGCTGGTTATGCGCACTTTGCCATCCAATTCTACACCCGCACGGTAACTATCCGGAACGTTGGTGCGTATGGCGCTGCCCACATCGTTAAGCGCGCCGGTTAATATTAATTGGTTTTTATACAGCATATAAAAGCCATTAATACCGCCGCTAAAAATTTTGCCAATAGTGCGGTATCCCGCTTCAAAATCCTTCAGATTTTCGGCTTTTGGCCTTGCCAGCGGGGTAGAGTTAACGTAATCGTCGCGGTTTGGCTCATGATTGCCTACAGCAAATGACGCATATACATTGCTTTGCTCATTAAACTGATAGGTGATACCTACTTTAGGGTTAAAAAAGTTAAGCTTAATACTTTGCTGTGCATCTTGTAAGTTCCTGTCTATCCCATAAAAACTGTAGTAAATATGGCGGTACTGTGCATCGGCATAAAGTAAAATCTTGTTTAAATGCCACTCGGCGCGGTAAAAAATATTAAAGTCGTTCTTTTTGGCATTATCACGGTAATACTCATAGTTGGGGCCTATGTTGGCGCTTTCTTTGGTATAAATAACGTTACCATAATGTGCGCCGGAGTATTGGTTATAAGCACCGCCCAAGGTCATGTTCAGGTTGCTTTGTGGCTGATATTTTAGGGCATAAGTAACGCCGTAAAATTCATTATCCAGCCAGCGGCGGCGGGCCAGGTCGGTATTGTTAATGGTATCGGTACCAATTATTACCGGTTGTAAGCCATAATTGGCAACGGCATCCTGCTGGCGGTACTCCTCGTAATAGCCCTTGCCCTTGGTATAATGCAGCGCGCCGCTAAAAGAAAGCTTATCACTTATCTTTTGATCGTACAGTAGCTGGTAGTGGTTTTGCAGGTAATCATCAACCTGGTCTTTATAAAACGAGCCATCGGCCATTAAACCTAATTCGTTGTAGGTGCGGTTGTCCGGCCGGGTATTATCGCCAATAACATAATCAGCAATACCGTTCCAGGCCTGGTAGGTGCGCTCATGGCCCGATATTACGTTGGCCCTGATGGTGCTGTTTTTACCGTACCAGGCGGCGCTCAGATAAAGGGATTTTAAATCGGACGTAGCCCTGTCAATATAACCGTTGGAGTGGATGCGCGATAAACGGCCATCTAAACTGAAATGCCCGCCCAATAAACCGGTACCGGCATTAACCGTGTTTTTGATAGAGCCGTAGGAGCCGGCTGATGTATTGATTTCGGTATAAGCCGTATCGCGGCGCGTGGTGGTCTGGATATTGATACTACCGCCAAACGCGCCCGCGCCATTGGTTGATGTACCCACACCGCGCTGCACCTGGATATTATCGACAGACGAGGCCAGGTCGGGCAGGTCGATAAAGTATGATCCCTGGCTTTCGGCGTCATTTAGCGGAATGCCATTGATGGTAACGTTAACCCTCGTGTTATCAGAGCCGCGGATACGGATACCGGTGTAGCCAATGCCCGCGCCGGCATCAGATGTTGTAACTACCGATGGGGTAAGGCTAAGCAGGTAAGGCAGATCCTGCCCGAAGTTATTTTTGGCCAGGTCTTTTTTACTCAGGTTAGTAAAAGCCGTGGGCGAGTTTTTAACCGCGCGGGTAGCGCTGATTGTAACTTCCTCAGCGGCAAGGGTGCCATTAACGAGCGTTAGGTTGATAACCTGGTTTGCAGCCAATACAATGTTTTTGCTGACGGTTTGATAACCAACAAAGCTGGCATTCAACGTATAGTTACCAGGCTTAAGATTGGCAAAGCCATACTTGCCACCGGCATCAGCAATCACGCTGGCCGCTGGGTTATTAATGGTGATGGTTGCACCGGGCAGTGCTTCGCCCGATTGATTGGTTACTTTTCCGGATATGGAAAGCTGGGCCGATGCCAATACAGGCAACAGCAGGGCTATGATAGCCGCGAATACATTTTTCAAAATTTTTAAACTAAAAATTAGTTAAACCATCTGCTCACCAGGGTACAATGGCAGTACACTTAACTTGTCACCTCTCCCTCCGCCGGCATTACCCGGATCAGGTGTAGCCCCCCGCCCCCCTGAAGGGGGAGTAAGTAGGCTAAAGGCTGGCTTTAAACTAAAAACTCCCCCTTTAGGGGGCTGGGGGGACATGGGTTTGATCTCAGCCTGTCTTTCAGTTTGGTTAAAAACGCGCTATAGTTCGTTTTTAGATACACCAAAGCAAGGCACCCCTTGAGAATTATGGGGCAAAGATAGTTTTTTAGTCGGAAAGTCAAAAAAGTCGGGAAGACGGAAAGTCCTGCTTTCATTTCTGATTTTTAAAATGTTATTTGTAAATTTGGATAAAGACCCTTGTTATGTTAACCGATACAGAGATAAAAGAGAAGCTGATAGCCACAATAAGTAATACCGATAACATGGATTTGCTAAGGGAGTTATTGATGATTACCGAGATGGAAGATGAAATTAGCGGCGTTTATCACTTAAGCCAGGAGGAGATAGTTGCAGTAAATGAAGGTATCGAGCAAATTGAGAAAGGAATGTTTGTAACTAACGAAGAGGCGAATAAACTTATTGATAAATGTTTAGGGAGATAATATGGTCCCAGAGAGCCATTAAAGAATGGATTAAAATTTTAGAATATTGGAACGAAAGAAATAAATCCTATGCCTACAGTTTGAAACTGGATCATCTATTTAAAGCAAGCTTTGCCATTGTTGCCCACTCCCCAGAGATTGGCAAGGCAACAGACTCTCCGTCAATAAGATTAAAAGTTATTCTTGATTACCTATTCTATTATCGAATTACACCAGAACACATAGAAATTCTAAGTGTCTGGGACAGTCGCCGAAATCCTAAAAAATTCAAATTATAAATACCAATTCCACCGTATTTTCCACCTTTCTCCTTTTACCTTTCTCCTTTCACCCCAAAAACGTACTTTTGCAAACTTTTATAAATATTGTTATGCTAAGAACTCATACCTGCGGCGAATTAAATATCAGCAACTTAGGCCAATCGGTTACATTGTGTGGCTGGGTACAAAAATCGCGCGATTTGGGCGGTACCACATTTATTGATGTGCGCGACCGTTATGGTTTAACCCAACTTGTTTTTAATACAGATACTGATGCCCTGCTGCGCGAGAAAAGCCGCGAGCTTGGCCGCGAGTTTGTGATCCAGGTTACAGGCAAGGTGTTGGAACGATCAAACAAAAACACAAAAATACCAACCGGCGAAATTGAAATTGCTGTTGCCGGTATAGAGATATTGAACGCGGCTAAAATTCCGCCGTTCCTGATAGAAGACGAAACGGATGGCGGCGAAGAGCTGCGCGCCAAATACCGCTACCTTGATTTACGCCGTGCGCCTGTTCGTAATAACCTTATCCTGCGCCACAAAATGGCACAGGAGATACGCCGCTATTTAAGCGACATTGATTTTCTTGAAGTAGAAACCCCGGTACTGATTAAATCGACTCCGGAAGGAGCACGCGATTTTGTGGTGCCAAGCCGCATGAACCCGGGCGAATTTTACGCCCTGCCGCAATCGCCCCAAACTTTTAAACAATTACTGATGGTGAGCGGGTTCGACCGTTATTTCCAGATCGTGAAATGCTTTAGGGATGAGGATTTACGTGCCGACCGCCAGCCTGAGTTTACCCAAATTGATTGCGAGCTATCATTCATTACCCAGGAAGATATCCTGAATATATTTGAAGGCCTTACCCGCCACCTGTTTACTACCGTAAAAGGTATCGACCTGGGCGATTTCCCAAGGATGCAATACGCCGATGCCATGCGCCTTTACGGCTCTGATAAACCGGATGTAAGGTTTGGGATGGAATTTGTGGAATTGAATGATGTTGTAAAAGGTAAAGGCTTTGGCGTATTTGACAACGCCGAACTGGTTGTGGGCATCAACGCCAAAGGCTGTGCCAGCTATACCCGCAAGCAACTGGATGAGATTACCGAATGGTTAAAACGCCCGCAAATTGGCGTTACCGGCATGATATATTGCCGTTATAACGAAGACGGTACTTTAAAATCATCGGTTGATAAATTTTACAGCGAAGATGAGCTGACCAACTGGGCAGCGGCATTTGAGGCCGAACGTGGCGATTTAATGCTGGTATTGGCTGGCAATGCCGATAAGGTACGCAAACAGCTGAACGAATTGCGCCTGGAAATGGGGAGCCGTTTAGATCTGCGCGATAAAAATAAATTCGCCCCGCTTTGGGTGCTTGATTTTCCGCTGCTGGAGTGGGATGAGGAAACAGAACGTTACCATGCCATGCACCACCCGTTTACCTCGCCAAAACCAGAAGATATTGCCTTGCTGGATACTGATCCGGGAGCGGTACGCGCCAACGCGTATGACCTGGTTATTAACGGTACCGAAGTTGGTGGTGGATCTATAAGGATTCATGACCGCGCCATGCAATCGTTAATGTTTAAGCACCTGGGCTTTTCGCCGGAAGAAGCGCAAAAACAATTTGGCTTTTTGATGGATGCTTTTGAATATGGCGCGCCGCCACACGGCGGTTTAGCCCTTGGGTTTGACAGGCTGGTATCTATTTTTGCCGGGTTAGATTCTATCCGCGATGTTATCGCGTTCCCTAAAAATAATTCGGGCCGCGATGTGATGATCGATTCGCCATCAACAATTGCCGATACTCAACTTAATGAGCTAAAAATTAAAACAACAGTATAAGTTTTTAATTGTAGCGTTAGCCACAGGTTAACCGTATTGGTGATAAAAACTGATCTGTATAAAAATGAAGAAAATTCTACTGTTACTGTTATTGCCCGTTGTCATGTTTTCATCGTGCCTGAAATCGAATAACAATGTGGTGCCCTTTGATACTGCAAAACAAGCTGCCGCCGATGAAACTACCATCCAAACCTACCTTGCGGCACATCCTGAAATTCATGCTACAAAAGACACTACCGGCGTATATTACCAGGTAGTTACGCAGGGCACCGGCGCCAACCCAGTTTTAACAAGCACAATAACGGCGGGTTATACCGGCAAATTAATCAATGGGACAGTGTTTGATTCGAGCACAAACCTGGTATACCGCCTAAACGGCCTGATACCTGCCTGGCAAATTGCTTTACCATACCTTAAAGCCGGCGGGCAAATGCTGATAATAACCCCATCGCGGTATGCGTATGGAAATTCACAGGCCGGGGCAATCCCTGCAAACTCGGTGCTGATATTTTCAATCAATTTAACCACGGTTGCCAATTAGCCATTGTTTTTGGCTTAGTGCGTAAATAAAAACACGCTTCTGTTTGCTGTTTTAATGTAGTTTCGATTGTATATTTACGCTGGTATTTTTGCCAAAATGAAAATACCTGCCTAAATATATTTTCACAATTTGCAACGTTTAGTGTTTTTAACCCTATTAATGTTAACTGATCTGTATGAAAATGAAAAAACTTTTATTCTTAATTCTATTCCCTTTAGCCATTTATTCAATGTCGGGATGTACAAAAGGAAGCGACTCCGAAATTAATGCCGCAATACAACAGGCTTCGGCTGACGACGCGGCAATTAAGGCATATCTCATTGCTCACCCCGAGATCACTAACGTAAAGGATACCCTGGGCTGTTACTACCAGGTAATTACCACAGGCGCAGGATCGTATCCAACAGCTTCAACGGTAATTAAAGCGAGCTATACCGGCACCCTGCTTAATGGAACCGTGTTTGATTCAAGTACTAATTTCAGCGCAACTTTAGGAGGCCTGATTTATGGTTGGCAGATAGTGTTGCCGCATGTGCGAATTGGGTCAAAAATTATAATGCTGATACCTTCTATGTATGGATACGGCACTTCGGCAACAGGGAAAATTCCGGCAAATTCCGTACTGAGATTTGATGTAGACCTTTCGCCTCCGGGCGCTTAAGCCGGTAATTATAAAATATCAGGCCCGGGATAATCATCGCCGGGCTTTTTTATTGCGATAATTAAGTAGTTTTAAACGCCCGGATTTTAAAAATGATATGAAGAATCTATTGATAGTGCTATTTATTTCTGTTATCGCCCTTGCATCCTGCAAAACAGCACCTTCGGTTGACGCTGTTAAGCAAGCTCGTATTGATGACTCGCTTATCCGGGTTTATCTTTCCAATAACCCGGTTGTAAAAGCGGTTAAAGACTCGTCGGGCCTGTATTATCAGGTTGTTAAGCCAGGTACAGGGGCTACGGCTACCATTAATTCAACCATTACGGTAAACTACCAGGGCAAACTGCTTAACGGCCCGCCGTTCGATTCGGCAAATGGCTATTCATCGCCTTTAAACAAGTTGGTAAAGGGATGGCAAATAGGCATCCCGCACATCAAAACAGGGGGGAATATTATATTGTTTGTGCCATCGGCTTTGGGTTACGGCGGTGCTTCGTTGGGCCCCATCCCGGCAAACTCGGTGTTGGTTTTTGATATTGACCTTACTGCGGTAAAATAACCGGTTTATAACCCGGATTGCCTGGTTTTAACTTGAATGGACATCATTTTCAAATCTCGAATTCTCAAATCAGCAATATCCGGCGTTTTGTTCTTATATTAACGGTTCAAAAACTTGTCGCCCATGAAATTATGCATCGCCCCCTTTGTTTTGCTGTTTACCACACAAGTATTTGCCCAACAAACCCAGGTAAGTACTAAAGCCGACGCCCTTAAAGACCAGGTAATTGCCTGGCGCCGCGATTTTCATGAACACCCCGAGCTTGGCAACCATGAAGTGCGCACATCGGCAATTATTGCCAAGCATTTGCAATCGCTTGGAATTGAGGTGCAAACAGGCATAGCTACAACAGGAGTTGTGGGTATTTTAAAAGGCGGTAAGCCCGGTCCGGTAGTTGCGTTGCGGGCAGATATGGATGGTTTGCCGGTTGTTGAACGCACACCCGTACCCTTTGCATCAAAAGTAAAAACTATATATAACGGACAGGAGGTTGGTGCAATGCATGCCTGCGGTCACGATTCGCATATGGCTATTTTGATGGGCGTTGCCCAGGTACTATCGGGCATGAAAAGCCAGTTGCACGGAACCGTAAAATTTATTTTTCAGCCTGCTGAAGAAGGCGTGGAGCCCGGCCAAAAAGGCGGTGCCGAAGAAATGGTGAAGCAAGGCGTGCTTGAAAACCCAAAAGTTGATGTGGTATTTGGCCTGCATATCAATTCGCAAACCGAGGTTGGTAAAATAACCTATCGCCCTGGCGGTACCATGGCAGGTGTTAATGATATGCAAATCATCGTTAAAGGGCGGTCGGCACATGGTGCTTACCCATGGTCGAGTGTTGACCCGATTGTGGTTTCGGCCGAGATTATCAATAACCTGCAAACTATTGTAAGCCGCAATATAAACATAACCGAAAACCCGGCAGTAGTAACCATTGGCGCCATAAAAGGCGGTAACCGGTCGAACATTATCCCCGAGAGTGTTGAAATGCTGGGTACATTGCGTTCATTAACTGCAGCAGACGAAAAGATGCTGATTGAGCGTGTTAAGCAAATAGCGACAAAAACTGCCGAAGCCCAGGGTGCTACTGCCGAAGTGAAGATCCCGTACAGCAGCCATTACCCGGTTACCTATAACGATCCGGCGCTTACCCAGCAAATGCTGCCCAGCCTGAAAAGAACGGCAGGAGCCGAAAATGTACTGCTGCGCCCGCCGGTTACCGGGGCAGAGGATTTTAGCTTTTACCAGGAAAAAGTGCCCGGCATGTTCATTTTTTTAGGTGGAATGCCAAAGGGCGCCGACCCACTTAAAGCGCCCTCACACCATACGCCCGACTTTTATATTGACGAAAGCGGCTTTACACTGGGGGTAAAAGCATTGTGCAATTTAACGTTGGATTACATGAATGCTAAAGGGAAGTAGTTATGATATACTTTTTAATCAGATATTTATCTTTAAATAGATGATTGATGCTTAACTTTATAAGCCCAAATGCATATGGCCAGGAATTTTAACAGCATAAGATGAGGAAAAGCATATTTACAATGGTGTGCATGGGCTTGTTATTAATTTTAATAACCGGCCAAAAAGCCATTGCCGCGGATATAGCCGTTGCCGATACTGTAAAAAAAATAAACCCCGAGGTTTTACAAACCATCAATACAGTACTAAAAGCATCTTACACATTTGATATTGATAAAGTTACCGATATGTATGCCCCCAACGCCGTTGTTACCGACGAGCAGCAGCCCTATTCCTGGAACGGGCAGCTGGCCGGTGTACAATGGGTAAACTCGGTGCAAAAGGCGGTTAAGGACTTTAAAATTCACGACTTTACCGTAAATATAAAAAAGATAAAGATTTTTCAGCAGACCGAAGAAGTTGCCTACCTGATAGTGCCTGTTGAATACACCGGCACCGTTAACGGCGACCCGTTTAACGAAGAAGGCGCATTTTCATTTGTATTTCGTTACGTGAGTGGAAAATGGCTCATCAAGAGCCAAGCCTGGGTACCTAAAAATGGATTGTAATTTAAACCTGAACACACATACTTTATGGAATCTGAACTGATACAGTATAAGCATTTTAATGATGCCGCCCTGGCCAACGCCCTTGTAGATGTGCTTGAAGAAGGGGGGATTGAATACGACGTGAAGGAAAGCAGCGCGGTATTTGATCCGGCTTTCAGGAGCAACGATTTAACTGTTGAATACTCTGTAAAAATAAAGCCCGAAGATTTTGAGCGCGCAAACCAGCTGTTGAATGACAAAGAGCAGGAAAACGTAAACCAGGCAGATAAAGACCATTATTTATTTGGCTTTACCGATGCCGAACTGACAGATGTGCTGGCAAAAGCTGATGAGTGGAGCCCTTTTGATTACCAGCTGGCCCGCAAAATATTGCTTGAGCGAGGTGTTACCATTAATGAAAAAATACTCGCCGACCTTAAAACCGAACGCCTGGAAGAACTGAGGGCAACCGATCCACCGCAAAATATATGGATACTTTTTGGCTACCTGTTTGCATTGGCCGGAGGCGTATTAGGGATTTTTGTAGGCTGGCATTTGGCTACTTATAAAAAAACACTTCCCGATGGCGAACAGGTTTATGGCTATAATGAAAGCGACCGCAAACAAGGGCAGTGGATTTTTTATGTATCGATAGTTGTTTTGATTAGCTCTATCATTTACAGGCTGTGGCCGCTATTTACGGAAAATTAATTTTGAAGGAAAAAAATCTACTGATTTTAATAACTATGATGTTGTTTGCTGGCAGGGCATCAGCACAGGATGAGTCTGTAAAACGAATTACCGATAGTATTGTAATTGAAGGCAAAGCACTTTACCGATCTGAATGGGCTTCATGGTATGGCACCGATATTTTTTTGGATAAATGTAAAAGCAAAAAAGATTTGTGTGCAGGATATTTATCTTATGAAACCGAGGATGGACTAAACAATATCTTCTTTTCAAAAGGTGACAGGCCGGATGTAATGGCAACAACTTCGTTTGACAAAGATTTCAACTCAAACAACTACAAACTGGATACAACAAGGCGAAAGTTTACCAATTTAGAAAAAGCGTTATTTGACTTACGTGTAACCGCGATAAAGAGAATGGGTACCGACACCGTTTTTAAGTATTACAAAAGCACCGAACTTAACGCTATTCCAATAATTAGGAATGGTGTAAAAAGAGTATATGTAATAACAGGGACAAGAGAAAATGATGTGGTGATATTTGGTAACGATTATATGGTAAGTTTTGATGACAAGAATCAGATAACCCAAATCAAGCCACTCCACAAAAATATTATGCCTGCTTATTATAAAACAAGCCAGGATAGTGGCAAACGGCAAGTAGGTGCTATGCATGCTCATTTACCCGGCAGCGGGGATTTTATTTCAGCCACTGATATCTGTACTTTGATGTTATATGAAAAATTTACGCCCTGGAATCAATACTATGTAATATCAAAAAATTATGTATCCATATGGGATTGCAAAAAGAATGACCTTTTTGTGATGACCATGGTGGCGTGGAAAAGAATTGCGGAAGACCAAACCCAAAGGCATCCTAAAGAATAAAAAATTTGGCCAACCTCCTTTTCATCTGTAGTAAAAACCAATGGCGCAGCCCTACAGCGGAGTTGTTGTTTAAAAATCATCCCGAACATACCGCTTGCTCGGCCGGTACCAGCGACAAGGCCCGCATCCGCGTAACCCAAAAAATGATTGACCGGGCCGACGTTATATTTGTAATGGAGCGCAAGCATAAACAGTTGTTGAGCCAGCGGGTCGATTTAAACGGCAAACAGGTAACCGTACTTGATATTGAAGATAACTATCAATTTAACGACCCCGAACTGATAGAAATATTAAGGAACGTTTTAAGCGAATACCTTTAACTTACAGTACGGATTTTTTCTGTCTTGACTCTTGACTCTTGATTCTTAACTCTTGATTCTATTTTCGTGAAAATTTTACCTTAACGGTAACCTGCTCCGGTTTGCCATTGCTGTTGCCTACCCAGGTTGGGCCGGCTTTTATCAGGTCGATAGCTTTTTGATCTGCAACAGCCGAAAGGCTTTTTTTGATCTTGAAATCGCTTAAAGAACCATCGGTGTTTACCGTGAATTGCACCGATACTGTTCCGGTGGCATCACCCTCGGGCACGATAGCATTTGCCTGCAGGTATTTTTTTAAACCTGCCATTTCGCCTTGCGGATGCGCGGCAACTGTTTTTGATACTTTATCGTTGCCGGCAACTGTAACTTCGGCAAGGGCGTCATTATCCGGGTTAAGTACTACTTTAAGGCTGTCGCCACGTTTTACACTCACCTGCCTTGGCTGATAGCCTATGGATGCAATATCAAGTGTTTCTTTGCTTTTGGTAACAGGCATAGTAAAATATCCATTTACATCGGTTACGGTGCTTTTGTTGGTGCCCTGAATGCGTATCGCAGCCCCAACAACCGGCATGTTATCGCCTTTGCCTACTATAACACCATTTATAGTGCTATAGCCAAACTGGGTTTTGGCATCTTTGGATGTAACTACCTCCAAACCGGCAACTTTCCCGGTTAATTTAGATTCAATGGGGGTGGATGCCTTGTCACGGGCTTTTTTGGCAAGCAGCGCAAGGCTATCCGCTTTGGCTTTGTTGTCGTTATAATTCATCACCACCATTTCGCTTACCGATGAACTTTCCTGTTTAGGCTCTGCCACATCATATTGGGTCACCGGCTGCGTTTTTTTCAACACGTCGTCAACCGGGGCCGCACTTTTATTATCGCCTGCAGAAATTTCCTGTTGATAAACCGATTTGCCTGCAGTGTATTTCCGGGTAGTAGCCGGCCTGTCGGCACTGGTTAAAACAGGTTGTTTTGCAGCATTATTTGCCAGTAGGGTTTCCTGTGTGGTATGGGGTGGCGGCGTTGCTACAGTATCCTTTATCGCTACCTGTGTTTTATCTTTTGTCAATTCAGCCAGTTGCCTGGCTTGTTCCGGCGAGTTCCTCTTTATCCAAAAGCCTCCAATGGTAAGCACAATAAGAACCGATGCCGCTATTGACCATACCTGCCATGATATTACGCGGCCTTTCTTTTGTTCGGTACGTTGCTGTAGTCTTGCGGTAAGGTCGGCAAGGTTGGCCTGCTGGTCTTTGGGGGCCGATTCAAAACCTTCCAGCGCGTCCATTAAAAAGGGGTCATCCAGCGCGTCATGCTCCAGCCGGTGCATAGCTTTGGCATCAAGTTCCCCGTTCAGGTACTTTCTAACTTGCAATATGTCGGCCTTTTTAGTGTTCACTGCTCTTCTCCAGGCAAATTTTAAGATTACGTTTGCCGTTCTGTATATAACTTTTTACCTCGTTCAGGCTAAAACCTGTTGCTTCGGCAATTTCTTTATAGCACTTTTCTTGTAAATAAAATAAATCGATGCTTTGTTTTTGGGCACCGGCCAGTTTATCAATACATTGCTCCAAAGCTTTATAGGCTTCTTCGCGGTTATTATCATCATGATGCAGTAATGGGGTAAATTCCATAACATCATCTAAATTAATTACATCCAGCTTTTTGCCGGCCCTTAACTGCATTAAGCAATAATTGCGCCCCAACACATAAAGCCAGTTCCTGAATATGCTGATGTCGTGTTTCTTAACTTTTTCTACCAGTTCCTCAAAAATGCCCATTACGGCATCTTTAGCGCCATCTTCATCTTTCAGGTATTTTAAACATACGCCGTAAACCAGGCCCATATACCGTTCATATAGTTGTCCTAAAACCGCAACATCACCGTTTTTGCGGTAAATGTTAAGCAGTTCGTCATCCGTTGATGTGTCTGTTTTGCCTGGTTTAATAAAATTGGTCATTAAAAAGGTGCAAAATAAATTTTTTTAACGGTTTATGGAAATTATCCTCCGCCTGCATCTTCATAAAAAATCAACGAAGCATGAGAAAGTTAGTTTTAATTATTTTATTGTTTACCGGTTTAACTGGGTTTAAGCCGAACAGCAGCCACCGCATTAGCGGAACCGTATATGATAGCAAAGATAGTTTAGCAATACCGGGCGTATCGGTTTTGCTCAAGGGTACCGGTTTTGGAACACAAACCGATGCCAAAGGCAACTATTCTATTATTGTACCCAATGACAACGCTGTGCTTACCTTCAGCTTTATTGGCTATACCACGCAGGATGTAAAAGCAGGTAAAGGCAACACGTTGAAAATTTACCTTCATGCAACTTCAAACCACTTAAGCGAGGTTGTGGTAACAGGTTATGGGGTACAAAAACGGAAGGACCTTACAGGAAGCGTGAGTAGCATCTCTGCAAAATCATACAAAGCAAAAGGCTTAAGTGGCAAAGTATCCGGCCTTGTAGCAGCAGATAAAGTATCTGCCATTTATGGGTATTCGGCAAATGCCGAATTTAAAATGCCTACGCCGGCCCCTATAGTTACCGATGAAAGCTATAAAGGGATTGAGGAAAACGGCTTTAAAGCAGTCTCGGCCGAACCGCTTTCTACATTTTCTGTTGATGTGGATGCCGCTTCTTATAGCAACGTAAGGCGCTTTATCAATAATGGCCAGCTGCCACCGGCAGATGCTGTGCGGATTGAGGAAATGATTAACTATTTTAGCTATAACTTGCCAGGCCCAACTGATGGCGGCCCGGTTGCTATCCACACCGAATTATCTGCAGCCCCATGGAACAGCAAGCACCGGCTGTTACGCATAGGCCTTAAAGCCAGGACAATACCAACTGAGAAACTGCCGGCATCAAACCTGGTGTTTTTAATAGATGTATCCGGATCAATGAACGAAGCCAACAAATTGCCGCTGGTACAATCGTCATTAAAAATGCTGGTTAACCAATTACGGCCGCAAGATAAAGTTTCCTTGGTTGTTTATGCAGGTGCGGCGGGTGTAGTACTGCCTGCAACCGGCGGCGATAAAAAGGAAACCATTAACAGCGCCATTGATAATTTAAGCGCAGGTGGATCAACGGCTGGCGGACAAGGCATTAAGCTGGCTTACCAGATTGCTAAACAAAACTTCATGAAAAACGGCAACAACCGGGTGGTTTTAGCTACTGATGGAGATTTTAACGTAGGGGCATCAAGCGACGATGATATGCAAAAATTGATTGAGCACGAAAGGGAAAGCGGGATCTCGTTATCGGTTTTAGGTTTTGGCATGGGCAATTATAAAGACAGCAAAATGGAAACCCTCGCCGATAAAGGGAACGGCAATTACGCCTATATTGATAACATTACCGAAGCCCGCAAAACCCTGGTAAGCGAATTTGGCGGTACCTTATTTACTATTGCCAAAGATGTAAAATTACAGGTGGAGTTTAATCCCGCCAAAGTACAGGCATACCGTCTGGTAGGTTACGAAAACCGGGCACTGGCCAAAGAGGATTTTAATAATGATAAAAAAGATGCCGGCGATATGGGTTCGGGGCATACGGTTACCGCTTTTTATGAGATAGTGCCTGTCGGCATAAAAGACGATTATTCGGCCAGCGTAGATCCGTTAAAATATCAAAAAACCAAACCTGTTGTGTATTCAAACGCATCTGATGAAATGATGACCATCAAATTCAGGTATAAGGAGCCAACATCGTTGAAAAGCAAATTGAGCCAGGTTACGGTTAAAGACGAGCCAATCAATATAAAATCAACATCCACCGATTTTAGGTTTGCCGCCGCCGTTGCTGAAATTGGCATGCTGCTGCGCGATTCGAAGTTTAAACAAAATTCCGGGTATGATCAGGCTATTAAAATGGCCCGCGCCGCCAAAGGCGAGGACACCGAAGGGTACCGCGCCGAATTTATTAAACTGGCCGAAAGCGCCAAACTGCTAAGCAAAACAGAGCTTGCAGCAAAAGGTGATGAGTAGGGCTCATATCATTAAGTTTAAATTAAGCAAAAGCAGAAGTTCAATTAATATCGAATAATGAATTTTGAATGTCCAACACCGAAGTTTTTCCTTCATGATTCGATATTGGGCATTCGGTGTTCGATATTTAAATCGTTCGTAATTCTCTAACTTAACAATGTTGGAGTAATGCCGATAAGTAATTGAAAAATTAATACCTATACCATATCAATCAAAAGCCCGGCAGTTTGTTGCCGGGCTTTGTTATAGATACAGAACTGATATAGTTGCCGCAAGTTTTGTGTGTTCGACTGTAATTTAATTACGCTGTTGTTGTAGCGCCGGGAACCTGTGTAATAAATAAATGAGGTGCATGAATGCCTATTTTATGTTCATCAAAAGCCTTTTTGATAAGCTCCTGGGCGCCAAAAAGCACCGACCAATAATCCTGGGCCTTGGTAAATGGGCAAACTCCAAGTCCAATTTTGCCTTCATTTATTTTGGATACGTTTATAACGGGCGCAGGTTCTGCTAAAACAAGCGGGTGGCTCAGGCATGCTTCAGTGGCTATTTTACGCACAAAGTCCATATCATTTTGTGGATCAATTTCCAGCGATATATCCACCCGGATGCTGCCATGCCTGCTATAATTAACAATGGTATTGTTTGATACTGCCCCGTTTGCCAGTATAACGGTTTTGTTATCGGGTGTAAGCAATATGGTATTAAAAATCTGGATTTCGATAACAGCGCCGTTTTGGCCTTGCGAATCAATAATGTCGCCTATTTTAAATGGTTTAAAAATCAGGATAAGCACCCCACCGGCAAAGTTGGCCAGCGAGCCTTGTAATGCCAGGCCTACTGCCAAACCTAAAGCGCCAATAATGGCCACAAACGATGTGGTTTGAATGCCCAGCATACCGGCAACCGTTATCAACAGCAAGACCCTTAGTCCGGCTGTCATTAAACTGCGTAGAAATGATTGAAGCGATACATCAATTTTTCCTTTGGCCATTGATACGGTAAGCAACCGGCCTATCCAACTGATAATATAAAGGCCGATAACAAGTACAAGCGCGGCGCTCAATAAATTAATGCCAAAGGTGGTTAGCCATGCAATAATGGCTGTAGAGTAAAAAGAAACATTTTGCATAATAAGGATTGTTTGGGTTGATTAATTTGTTTTAGTGATTTTATACTGCTGCGTGTAAGGTTAATTTACCTCGTTAAGGTACATAATAAAAACAAAAAATGGAGACCAGGTTAAAGATTAACAGATGCTTAACATAAATAAAAGGTACAATGGAACTCGCGCGGGAGTGCTTTTTACTTAATTGTAAAATAGTTTTTTTTATGATTTAAATTGGGCATGTAATTGCCGCATTAACGCAACTGTAGCATTGGCATAAAAATACCGCCCTACGACGTATTTTTTAATTTTTTATTGCCGATAAGTTAAACGTTCAGGGCAACAGAGTCCACCATTTTTTTGATGTTAGCGGTATAATGGTGTGAAACACAATTTTTACCTGGAATACTTTTTAATATTCTTTAAAAAGTATAATTTGCGTAACGTTTTCAATTACAAACGCTTTCAAAACCAATTTTCTTTATGAAAAAACTATTCCTGTTACTCGGTTGCTGTGGGCTGCATTTTTTATCATTTGGCCAGGCGCCGGGCAATGTCCTGTCTATCATCCCTGAACCCGTTAAGGTTACTCAAAAAACCGGCAAGTTTGTATTGCCCAAAATTGTTGTTTTGGAAGCGGGTAACCAGGCCGAAATGACCCCTGTAATAGCATACTTGAAAAAGAAGCTTGGAACAGCGGCGGGCACTGCGTTGGCCGTAAAAAAAGTAGCGCCTACAGCATCAATTAAATTTGTGTTGAATAAGAAAGCCGACCCCTTGATTGGCGCCGAAGGTTATAATCTATCTGTAACGCCAAAAAAAGTGGTGATAAGAGCAAACGCGGCCGCCGGTTTGTTTTACGGCGTGCAAACCTTTATGCAGTTACTGCCAAAGGAAATAGAAAGTAAGGAGTTTGTAAAAGGTGTTAAATGGACAGCCCCGGCGGTTGATATAACCGATTACCCAAGGTTTGAATGGCGGGGCCTGATGTTTGATGTTGCCCGCCACTTTTTTACCAAAGCCGAGGTGAAGCAGTATATTGATAACATGGTAAAATACAAGCTTAACCTGCTGCACCTGCATTTAACCGACGATGAAGGCTGGCGCGTAGAAATTAAAAGCCTGCCCAGGCTAACTACAGTTGGCGCATACAATGTAAAAAAAGTTGGGCAGTTTGGTACATTTACGCCTCCTGCGGCTAATGAACCGCGCACCTATGGTGGCTTTTATACCCAGGATGATATAAAGGAACTTGTTCAATACGCCAAGGACCGTTTTGTAAATATTTTGCCCGAGGTTGATGTTCCGGGCCATAGCCTTGCTGCGGTTGTAGCTTATCCTGAACTTTCATGTACACCTGGCGCCGATAAATATGTGGTAAACTCCGGCGAGCCGTTTATGAACTGGAACGGGCCGCATAATACGGCAATAGTTGATAACACGCTTTGCCCGGCCAATGAAAACGTATACGTGTTTTTGGATAAGGTGATGACCGAAATTGCCCAGCTTTTCCCCTTTGGTTATATTCATGTAGGTGGCGATGAATGCGCTAAAAACTTTTGGGAACAAAGCGAGGCTATTAAGGCGCTGATGGTAAAAGAAAACCTGAAAACACAACAGGAAGTACAAAGCTATTTTGAAAAACGCCTTGAAAAAATTGTGGAGTCAAAAGGGAAAAAATTTATGGGTTGGGACGAGATACTGGAAGGCGGCCTTGGCCCCAATGCTGCTGTAATGAGCTGGCGGGGTGTTAAGGGCGGTATTGAAGCGGCTAAAATGGGCCACGATGTGGTGATGAGCCCAACCACGTTTGCCTACCTTGATTACATGCAAAGCGATGTGAACGAAACCAAAGTTTACGCTAAACTACGCCTGAACAAAACTTATGAATATGAGCCGGTACCCGATAGCGTAGATGCCAAACTAATAAAGGGTGCCCAGGCCAACCTGTGGACAGAGCAGGTATACAACATACGCCAGGCCGAATATATGACCTGGCCGCGTGGTATGGCTATTGCCGAAATTGTATGGTCGCCAAAGGAAAAGAAAAGCTGGCCTTACTTTTTTGGCAAAGTTGAAAAACATTTTGAACGCTTTGACGAAGCCGAAACCAAATATGCGCCGAGTGTGTATGATCCTTCATTCAGCGCTACCAAAAAACCCGACAACACGCTTAAAATAACCCTTACCAGCGAGGCCCCCGGGTTGGATATTTATTACAGTTTTGATAACTCGTTCCCCGATAATTTTTATCCTAAGTACACGGCCCCTGTTGATGCGCCCAAAGATGCCACGCAATTAAGGGTGATAACCTATCGTGGTAAAAAAGTAATTGGCCGTATGACAACCATGCCGTTGGCTGATTTAGCTAAGAAGGCAAAGTAGTTTTTTTGAGAACACATTTTGAAGTAAAAAAGACCTGGCTTTAACAAAGAGTCAGGTCTTTTTTAAAAAGTCCGGCTAAAGGGCCAATTACATCAGGCTATTGGCGATGTAATAATATGCTCCAATATCATACCTGTTGCCCCGGTATGGTCTTTTACATAATCGCCTGCCTTTTTACCTGTAACGCTGTAAAAAGCTTCGTCATTAACCAACGTATCAACAATGCCTTTGAGTTGGCTAACATCGCTGATGCTAAACCCGGCCTTTAAAGCGATAAGTTCCTTTGCCTCATTAAATTTTTGATAATTGGGGCCAAAAATTACAGGTAAACCAAATGCCGCAGCTTCCAGCGTGTTATGTATCCCTACGCCAAAACCACCACCTATATATGCAATGTTCCCATAAGAATATAAAGATGAAAGCATGCCGATATTGTCAATAACCAGGATGGTGAGTGGTGAGTGGTGAGTAGTGAGTGGTGAGTGGTGAACGGCGGGTTCCGGGTTTTGAATTTTGAGTTTTTCACGTGATGTTGTTTCTTCACGGCGTTCAAGAGTGCTTCGCAGTTTTGAATTTTGAATTATCTCCGAGTATTTAATTGCCGATCCTGGTGGTAACAAATTAACCAGGTTATTTATCTTGGTTTCGCCAATTTCATGGGGGGCGAAAATGAATTTCCAATCGGGATACAATACGGGCAGCGTTGCAAGTAATGCTTCGTCTTGCGGCCAGGTGCTGCCGGCAATAAAAACTTTTTGTCCATTTACAAATTCTGCAACGCCCGGTATCTCTTTGGGATGTTGCGCGTTGGTCCATACCCTGTCAAAGCGCGTGTCGCCGCTTACGGTGGCGTTAGTTATGCCGATGGATTGCAATAGCTGTTTCGATGCCTCGTCCTGTAAAAAAAAGTGACTTACAAATCTTAATATTTTGCGATGCAGGCCGCCGTACCATTTAAAGAACACCTGTTTAGGCCTGAATATTCCCGATACAATGTACAAGGGGATATGCCTTTTATGCGTTTCTTTAAAAAAATGGTACCAATACTCATACTTGGTAAAAACGGCCATTTCAGGCTGAATAGCCTCAATAAATTGTTTGGCATTTTTTGCTGTATCCAACGGCAAATAATAAACAAAATCGGCGAGCGGCGTGTTTTTTCTAATTTCGTACCCCGATGGCGAAAAAAAAGAAATTACTATCTTTTTACCCGGATATTCGGCCCTTATCGCTTCTAATATCGGCCTGCCTTGCTCAAATTCGCCTAATGATGCAAAATGAAACCAAATACTGCTATCTATCCGTATAAGTTTTTGTTTTTTTCGGCCGTTTATCCATTGGCTTGCTTTTTGATTAAATAGTGAAGCTATGTAAATGGCTATAAAATAGAACCGTAACCCAATCGTATATAATGATATCATTTTAGCGTATGAATTGTATCTTAGCAAGGGTTAAAATTAACAACAAAAACTAATACTGTGATAATTATACAATTCTGTGCTGATGAAGCCTGCTTTAACATTATCCCGGGAACAAAATGCTAAACACTTAAAAACAAAATAAACTATGAAAATTGCTGTAATCGGAACTGGCTATGTTGGATTGGTAACCGGAACCTGCCTGGCCGAAACCGGAAATGAAGTTATATGTGTTGACATTGTAGAAGAAAAAGTAAACAAGATGCGGGCGGGCGAAATGCCGATTTATGAGCCCGGTCTCGATCAGTTATTTAACAGGAACATAAAGCAGGAAAGGCTAACCTTTACCACCAACCTCGCCGAGGCTATTGCCCCCGCAAAAGTTATCTTTTTGGCTTTACCAACCCCTCCGGGCGCGGATGGATCTGCCGACCTGAGTTATGTGCTTGGCGCTGCAAAAGATATTGCAAAGCTTATTACCGAATATAAAGTTATCGTAACTAAATCAACCGTGCCCGTGGGTACCGCCGATAAGGTAACCGCTGTAATGAAAGTCAATACCGATGTGCCTTTCGCGGTAGTATCAAACCCCGAATTTTTGCGTGAAGGTGTAGCCGTTGAAGATTTTATGAAACCAGACAGGGTGGTTATTGGTACTATGGATGAGAAAGCCCGCCAGATCATGGGCGATTTATATGCTCCGTATGTACGCCAGGGTAACCCCATCCTTTATATGGACGAACGGTCATCCGAACTTACAAAATACGCTGCCAATTCGTTCCTGGCCACCAAAATTACATTCATGAATGAGATTGCCAACATGTGCGAGCTGGTAGGCGCCGATGTGGATATGGTACGCAAAGGCGTAGGCGCGGATGCGCGTATAGGCAAGCGCTTCCTGTTCCCCGGTGTTGGTTACGGCGGCAGCTGTTTCCCTAAGGATGTGCAGGCACTTTCAAAAGCAGCCGAAGAAAATAAATACGAGTTCAAGATCCTGAACTCGGTAATGGAAGTTAACGAAACCCAAAAGAAACGCCTGGTAGTTAAGCTGCGCGAATACTATGGCGCAGATGGGCTGAAAGGCAAACATTTTGCCCTGTGGGGATTAGCTTTTAAACCCGAGACCGATGATATCCGCGAAGCTCCGGCTTTGTATATTATTGACGACCTGGTTGCTGCCGGAGCAACCGTAACCGCATATGACCCCGAAGGGATGCCAAACGTTAAAAAACTACTTGGCGATAAAATTGAATATTCAAAAGACAGGTATTCGGCCCTTGAAAATGCAGATGCACTGCTGATTGTTACCGAGTGGCCGGTTTTCCGCACCCCGGATTTTGATTTCATGAAAGAAAAGTTAAAAGCACCTGTTATATTTGACGGACGTAATCTTTACGACCTTGACAGGATGAAAGATAATGGTTTTTATTATAGCAGCATTGGACGTAAAGTAGTTAGTTAATGACAGAACGTAAAAGAATATTAATTACCGGGGCAGCAGGCTTTTTAGGCTCGCACCTTTGCGACAGGTTTATTAAAGAAGGCTACCATGTAATAGGCATGGATAACCTGATCACGGGCGACTTGCGCAATATCCAGCACCTGTTCAAGCTTGAAAACTTTGAGTTTTACAACCATGATGTATCCAAGTTTGTGTTTGTTCCAGGCGAGCTGCATTACATCCTGCACTTCGCCTCGCCTGCAAGCCCGATAGATTACCTGAAAATCCCTATCCAGACTTTAAAAGTAGGCTCGTTGGGAACGCATAACCTGCTGGGGTTGGCAAGGTCAAAAAACGCCCGGATGCTGATAGCCTCCACTTCTGAAGTTTATGGCGATCCGAACGTAAACCCCCAGCCCGAAGAATACTGGGGCAATGTAAACCCGGTTGGCCCAAGAGGGGTATATGACGAGGCAAAGCGTTTCCAGGAAGCCATTACCATGGCCTACCATACCTTCCATGGTTTAGAAACCCGTATCGTGCGCATTTTTAATACCTACGGACCAAGGATGCGGCTGAACGACGGCCGGGTATTGCCTGCCTTTATTGGCCAGGCATTAAGGGGCGAATCATTAACCATGTTTGGCGACGGCTCACAAACCCGCTCATTTTGCTATGTTGATGACCTGGTTGAAGGTATCTACCGCCTGTTGCACAGCGATTACGCGCAGCCGATGAACATCGGTAACCCCGACGAGATCACCATAAAACAATTTGGCGAAGAGATTATCAAATTAACCGGCACCGATCAGCAATTGATTAGCCTGCCCCTGCCTACAGATGATCCTAAACAGCGCCGTCCTGATATTACCAAGGCAAAAGCTATTTTAGGCTGGGAGCCAAAGGTATCCCGCAGCGAAGGCTTGAAGATTACATTGGATTACTTTAAATCGTTGCCCGAAACGGAAATAAACCATAAGGATTTTACGTACTATAACAAATAGTAAAATTGTTCTTTCGATAAATAAACCTTGAACAACCACCTTTTAGTAAAGTAAAAGGTGGTTGTTTAGTAAAAGGAGGTATGTAAATTCATCCATTTGTTTACCTTTATGGCTTACTAAATACCCTACTTAAAAATGAAGATATTAGTGACCGGTGGCCTCGGATTTATTGGCTCCCATACCGTTGTCGAACTGGTAAATGCAGGTTATGAACCTGTTATTGTTGACGATCTATCAAATTCCGACCCTAAAATTTTAGATCAGCTGGCCAAAATTATCGGCTACAAACCTGTTTTTCACAAACTTGATCTTTGCGACGAAGCCGGTGTAAAAGCCCTGGCTATTGCCGAGCCCGATGTGGCCGGTATCATTCACTTTGCTGCATTCAAGGCAGTGGGTGAGTCGGTGGAGAAACCCCTGAAATATTATCGCAATAACTTTTACTCGCTTATCAATTTACTGGATGCTTATTATGGCCAGCCGCTAAATTTCGTATTCTCGTCAAGCTGTACCGTTTATGGCCAGCCGGCGCAGTTACCGGTAACAGAAGAAGCGCCGGTGCAGCCCGCCCAATCGCCTTATGGCAATACCAAACAAATTGCCGAAGAGATTTTGAAGGATATGATAGCATCTGGTACCGGCAGCTATAAAGTAGTGTCGTTAAGATATTTTAACCCGGTTGGCGCACACGAAACCGCCCTGATTGGCGAATTGCCTATTGGCGTACCACAAAACCTGGTGCCGTTTATTACCCAGACCGCTATTGGCAAACGCGAAAAAATAACTGTATTTGGTAATGATTATGACACCCCGGATGGCAGCTGCGTGCGCGATTATATTCACGTGGTTGATTTGGCTAAAGCGCACGTTGCTGCGTTAAAATTAGCCGAAAGCGAAAGCTACCAGGGCTATGATGTATTTAACCTGGGTACCGGGCAAGGCAGTACCGTTTTACAGGTAATCCACGCGTTTGAAAAAGCTACGGGCGTAAAAGTAAATTACCAGATTGGCCCCCGTCGTGCCGGTGATGTGGAAAAGGTTTGGGGCGATGTAACCAAATCGACCAACAAATTGGGCTGGAAGACGGAGCTGGGCCTGGAGGTCATGATGTCATCGGCCTGGGAATGGGAAAAGTATATAGCTCAAAATCCGTTATAAATTAAAATTTAGCAAATGCAAAAGATCATTATAACGGGTGGCGCGGGTTTTATTGGGTCGCATGTAGTCCGTCGTTTTGTAAAAACCTATCCTGGTTATCATATCATCAATTTAGATAAGCTGACCTATGCCGGCAATCTCGAAAATTTGAGGGATATCGAAAACGAACCTAATTACAGTTTTGTAAAAGGCGATATAGTCGATCTTGAATTCATCAATAACCTTTTTGATACCGAAAAGCCCGATGCGGTAATTCATCTTGCAGCCGAATCGCATGTAGACCGGTCGATAACCAATCCGCTGGAATTTGTAATGACCAACGTGGTGGGAACCGTTAACTTATTGAATGCCGCCCGCGAAAGCTGGAAGGGCCGTTATGACCAAACCCGTTTTTACCACGTATCAACCGACGAGGTGTACGGTACCTTAGGTGAAGACGGCATGTTTACCGAAGAAACCGCATATGATCCGCATTCGCCATATTCGGCATCCAAGGCCAGTTCGGACCATTTTGTAAGGGCTTACCAGGATACCTATGGTTTAAACGCCGTAATATCCAATTGCTCAAACAACTATGGCTCGTTTCATTTCCCCGAGAAGCTGATACCTCTTGCCATCAACAATATTAAACAAAGCAAGCCTGTACCTGTATACGGCAAAGGCGAAAATATTCGCGACTGGCTGTGGGTAGAAGACCATGCACGGGCCATTGATGTAATATTCCATAATGCCAAAGCCGGCCAAACCTATAATATTGGCGGCCATAATGAATGGAAAAACATCGACCTGATTAATTTGCTTTGTACTATCCTGGATAAAAAACTGGGTAGGGCCGATGGTGAATCGGCTAAATTGATTACCTATGTTACAGACAGGGCGGGGCATGATCTGCGTTATGCCATCGATGCCACCAAATTGAAAACAGAGCTTGGCTGGGTACCAAGTATTACTTTTGAAGAAGGATTGGAAAAAACCGTAGATTGGTATCTTGCAAATGAGGAGTGGCTTAACCACGTAACCTCGGGTAGCTACCAGCAATATTACAAGGGGCAGTACAATAACCGTTAACTATGTTTGGTTTTTTTAAAAGTAAAAAAGAAAAGAAGCAAATAACCTTCAACTATGAATCTATCATGGTTGATATGCATTCGCATGTTTTGCCTGGGATTGATGATGGCGCGCAAACACCGGAAGATTCTATAATCCTGATAAGGAAAATGATGGACCTGGGAATAAAAAAGATCATTGCCACTCCACACGTGATGATCGATTTTTATCGCAACACCCCCGAAACCATCGCGGCATCGCTTGAATTACTGAAAGCCGAGTTGGTAAAAGAAAATATAGATATCCCGATTGAAACCGCTGCCGAACATTATTTTGATGAAACCTTTGAAGCGCGTGTAAATGAAGGCAAGCTAATGACCATGGGCGATAATTATGTACTGTTTGAATTTTCATTTATCAACAAACCGCCTAATGTTATACCCGTTTTACAAAAAATGAACGACTTGGGATATAAACCCATTTTGGCCCATCCCGAAAGATATCCGTATATGGACCTGGAGCAATACAAAAATATCAAGGGCTGGGGCTGCAGCATGCAACTAAATACGATATCGCTAACAGGCTACTATGGCCGCGAGGTAAAAAAACAGGCAGAATTGTTGGTTGATAATGAAATGATAGATTTTATATCAAGCGATATGCACCATGAAAGACACGCAATGGCCCTCAAAGACGCCCTGCGCACTACTTACCTGGAGAAACTTATGTTTGATACCCCGTTAAAAAATAAGCTCCTGTTTTAAGGATAAAATTTGCGGCATGAAAGAATAAAGGTTCGGGATCTTGACGATCCGGATCCTTCAAATTAACAACTAATGAAAAGGCACGCTGAGGGGTGTCTTTTCTGTTTTAAGGACTTTTTAAGCCCCGGCCATTCGCGTTTGTAGATAAAATACTTGCCGCCCTGTTTGTCATCCCAATATCCAAATAAATTATCCTGGTTGTTTTCGCTTAAAAATCTTTAGGCATCCCCTTGCTATTTCAAAACATAATATATACTATTGTGTAATATTGACACAATGCTATTGTTTGCTGTTAATAAACCAGTTATAACCAATTATTAAGCACTTCTTTTTTTAACTCTTAATCATGAAAATAAGCTCCAGATCTGGCATTGCTATTGTAATTATGTGGGCAGCCGGCAGTTTTAATTCAACTGTACAGGCCCAGGCCAAAAAACAACCGCTGCAATTGCGGGCAAATAATGTAAAGCAGATAGTAGCTGCGATGACATTGGAAGAAAAATCAAAGCTGGTGGTGGGTATGGGTTTTAAAATGCCCGGCATGCCCCCGCCTGTAAAAGGCAAAAAGCCCGAGGCAATAGATATTGGCGGGTTTAAACTGCCTCCATCAGATCCTGATGCTTATAACATTCCCGAAAAAGTTCCGGGTGCAGCCGGCCGTACCCATGGTATCCCGCGTTTGGGCATTCCATCCATGACGGTTTCCGACGGCCCGGCAGGTTTACGTATCGAACCTATCCGCGATGGCGATAAATCAAAAACGTATTATGCAACCGCTTTCCCGGTGGCAACCTTATTGGCCAGCACCTGGGATACCCAATTGGTAAATAAAGTAGGCGTAGCCTTTGGTAACGAGGTGCGCGAATATGGGGTGGATATTTTGCTGGCCCCCGGTTTAAACATCCACCGCAACCCCCTTGGTGGGCGTAATTTTGAATATTACTCCGAAGATCCGCTTGTTGCCGGCAACATGACTGCGGCCATTGTAAATGGCGTTCAGTCAAACGGTGTAGGCACCTCTATAAAACATTACGTGGCCAACAACCAGGAAACCAACCGTAATTCTATCAACAGCATTGTAAGCGAAAGGGCCATGCGCGAAATTTATCTTAAAGGTTTTGGCATCGCCGTAAAAAAATCACAACCGTGGACGGTAATGTCATCCTACAATAAATTAAACGGAACTTATACCTCTGAAAGGCGTGATCTGCTAACCACCGTTTTAAAAGACGAATGGGGCCTGAAAGGTTTTGTAATGACCGATTGGTTTGGCGGCAAAGATCCCGTGGCGCAAATGAAAGCCGGTAACGACCTCATTATGCCGGGCAGCCCAAGCCAGTCGGAAGCTATAGTGGCTGCGGTTAAGGACGGGACATTGAGCATCAAACAACTGAATGCCAATGTGGAACGGATGCTGAACGTAATTGTTAAATCGCCATCCTTCACCAAATACAAATATTCGGATGCGCCTGATCTGCCGGCTCATGCTAAAGTAGCACGCCAGGCAGCTGCCCAGGGCATGATTTTACTTAAAAACGACGACCATGCATTGCCATTTTTCCCGGCAAAAAGGATAGCCGTATTTGGCAACACCAGTTATGATATCATAGCGGGAGGTACAGGTAGCGGCGATGTTAACAAGGCGTATACCATATCATTAATGCAGGGCCTGGCCAACGCGGGTTTCAAGCTACAGGAAACATTATCAAAAAACTATACCGCTTACCTGGCAGATATGAAGCTGAAGCAACCCAAGCCTAAAAACTTTTTTGACCACCCCGCGCCCATTCCCGAAATGGATGTAAACGGAATTGTAACAGATGAAGCCGCCGGTGCAGATGTAGCCCTTATTACCATTGGCAGAAATGCCGGCGAAGGCGCCGACAGGAAACTGGAAGGCGATTATTACTTAAATGATGCCGAAAAAGGTTTAATAAAAGGAGTGGCAGCGGCTTTCCACGCGAAAGGTAAAAAAGTTGTTGTCGTATTAAATATTGGCGGTGTTATTGATGTTGCCAGCTGGCGCGATGAGGTAGATGGTATTTTACTGGCATGGCAGCCAGGCCTTGAGGCAGGCAACGCTATTGCCGATGTTTTAGGCGGCATGGTTAACCCATCGGGCAAGCTGGCTACCACTTTCCCAATGGATTATAAAGATGTGCCATCGGCCAATAATTTCCCGGGCACGCCAATGCCAAAACCGGAAACCGTTACTTATGAAGATGGAATTTATGTAGGCTACCGCTATTACGATGCTGCTAAAGTGAAACCGGCTTATGAGTTTGGTTACGGCTTGTCATACACCAACTTTAAATTCAGCGATCTGAAATTAAGCGCCCCCAACTTTGTGCGCAGTATTACCGCCACTGTAACGGTTAAAAACACCGGCGATATAGCAGGTAAGGAAGTTGTTCAATTATACCTGAGCGCCCCTAAAAAAGATCTGGATAAACCAGAGCAGGAATTAAAAGCATTTGCCAAAACCCGCTTGTTGGCCGCAGGTGAATCACAGACCTTAAGCTTTACCATCAAAGCTGCCGACCTGGCCTCGTTTTACACCAGCAGGGAGGCCTGGATAGCCGACGCCGGTAAATATGAAGTTAGGGTTGGTTCATCATCAAGGCAGATAGAGGAAAAAGCTTCGTTTAAACTGGCCAAAGATATCACCGTTGAAAAAGTGGTTAAGGCGTTGGTGCCACAGGTTGCTATCAATGAGTTGAAACTGAAGTAAAGAAGAATCAAGGAGTTAGAGTCAAGAATCAAGATAAAACAAACACATATATTAACTAAACTATCAAGCCTTTGCGACTACGGTTGCAAAGGCTTTTACAGGTACAAGGCAATTATAAATACTAACCAACACAACAAAACCCTCATGGCAAATCAATTCAAATTTATAGCGTTGCTGGTGCTGCTGCCCGCAGCTGCTGCTGTGGCCCAAACCAAATGGACCGAGAAAAAATCGGGCGATATTGTTTTTGTAAGCAATGCAGGCGGGCAGCAATTGGGTTACGCTACCACATCGGGCGTAAAAATATTGACGGTTGATGGCCTCGCTTTTAAAGACCTGAACAAAAACGGCAAACTGGATAAATATGAAGATTGGCGCTTGCCTGTTGATGAAAGGGCTAAAAACCTGGCATCGCAAATGAGCGTAGAACAAATTGCCGGGCTAATGTTGTATAGCAGGCACCAGCCCATACCTTCGGCACCTGCCGGGCCATTTAAGGGGACTTATGGCGGCAAAGTATTTGCCGAAAGCGGCGCCAAACCATATGATCTGTCAGATCAGCAAAAGCAATTTTTGGAAAAAGATAACGTGAGGCATGTGCTTATTACATCGGTACAAAGCCCCGAAATTGCAGCGCAATGGAATAATAATGCCCAGGCTTTTGTGGAGGGCTTAGGTTTGGGCATCCCTAACAATAACAGTTCTGATCCTCGTCATGGTACGGTTGCCACTGCCGAGTATAATGCAGGTGCAGGCGGTGCTATTTCTATGTGGCCCGGCTCGTTAGGCTTTGCAGCTACATTTGACCCAAAAGTAGTTGAAAACTTTGGGCATATAGCGGCTTTGGAGTACAGGGCTTTGGGAATTGCCACCGCGTTGTCGCCACAGGTTGATATCGCTACCGAGCCCCGCTGGTCCAGGGTAAGCGGCACGTTTGGCGAAGATCCGCAGTTATCTGCCGATATGGCCCGGGGTTATATTGATGGGTTCCAGACATCGGTTGGCGATAAAGAAACCAATGGCGGCTGGGGCTATGGCAGCGTTAACGCCATGGTAAAACACTGGCCCGGCGGTGGCGCAGGCGAAGGTGGCCGCGACGCGCATTACGGTTATGGTAAATACGCGGTTTATCCCGGCAATAATTTTAAGCAACATTTAATCCCCTTTACCGATGGTGCTTTTAAGCTGAATGGAAAAACCGGTATGGCCGCCTCTGTAATGCCGTACTATACCATATCTTTTAACCAGGACACTAAAAATAAAGAGAACGTTGCCAACAACTATAACTCGTATATTATAAACGACCTGCTACGAAAAAAATACAAGTTTGATGGCGTGGTTTGTACCGATTGGCTGGTTACCGGCGACGAAACTGCGGTTGATGTTTTTCTTTCGGGCAAATCATGGGGCGTGGAAGGTTTATCTGTAGCGCAGCGCCATTATAAAGTGCTGATGGCAGGGGTTGATCAGTTTGGTGGTAACAACGAGGTAGCACCCGTAATAGCTGCGTACCAGATGGGGGTTAAAGACCACGGCGAAGCCTTCATGCGCGCCAGGTTTGAACAATCGGCAGTACGTTTATTGCGCAATATTTTCAGGACAGGCTTGTTTGAAAATCCTTATTTAGATCCCGAAACTACTAAAACGGCGGTGGGCAGTCCTGAGTTTATGAATGCAGGGTACCAGGCGCAGCTTAAATCGATAGTGATGCTGAAAAATAAAGGCAACGTTTTACCATTACAAACTGGCAAAACCGTTTATGTGCCTAAAAAATTCACGCCGGCCGGGCGTAACTTCCTGGGAATGGAAACTCCCGAAAAACTGGAATACCCGGTGAATATGGAAACTGTGAAAAAGTATTTCAAAGTAACCGAAAATCCTGGCGAGGCCGATTATGCTCTCGTATTCATCAACAGCCCCAACAGCGGCGGCGGCTATAATAGCCAGGATGCCAAAAGTGGCGGTACCGGCTATGTGCCTATCAGTCTGCAATATGGCGAGTACAAAGCAGTTGATGCCCGTGCCACAAGTATAGCCGGCGGAGATCCGTTAGAAAAATTCACCAACCGTACCTACAAGGATAAATCATCGGCAGCCATTAACATTACCGACCTGGCTATGGTGAATGATACTTATGCCAAAATGAAAGGCAAACCGGTTATTGTATCAGTAAATTTGGCCAACCCCATGGTGTTTTCTGAATTTGAAAAAAACGCAAATGCCATCGTGGTAGATTTTGGTGTGCAGGGCCAGGCCTCCTTAGATATATTGACAGGCAAAGCCGAGCCATCGGCATTATTGCCATTGCAGATGCCTACAGACATGAAAACCGTAGAGCAACAATTTGAAGATGTTCCTCATGATATGAAATGCTATACCGACGACCAAGGCCATGTATATGATTTTGGATACGGTTTGAACTGGAAAGGTGTGATTAGCGATGCCCGGACAGCAAAATATAAAGTGAATGTAAAGCCGTAATTGGGGCTTAAAAAGATCCGGGTGAGTAGTAGATCAACGCCGTGGAGTGTGGATAAAATAAGACTCCCGTCATTGCGAGGTACGAAGCAATCCCGAACTATGTGGGACTTAGCATGTAGGGGGATTGCTTCGCGCCTCGCAATGACGGAACTTTTACTGCTAAAAAGATTATATAAATAATATCTATATGAAAATATATTTTGCATTGTTTTTGTCGATATCAATGTTTTGCACAATATGTCGCGCGCAAAGCAACAGCTTTAACACTGTTAAAACCGATGCGGGAATAGTATCCGGCAGCGTTAGCAGCGACGGTAAGGTTCATATATTCAAAGGTATACCCTTTGCCGCCCCACCTGTTGGCGGTTTGCGCTGGAAGGCGCCACAGCCCGTAACGCCATGGGCAGGTGTTAAACAATGCACAGCGTTTTCGGCCAGTCCTATGCAGCCAAAGCCAGATGAGTTTGGTGTTTATACCCGCGAGTTTCTGATTCCCTACCAGCCCATCAGTGAGGATTGCCTGTACCTGAACGTATGGACTAATGCTAAATCATCCGCTGATAAAAAACCGGTATTGGTTTATATTTATGGGGGCGGTTTCGGATCAGGTGGCGCGGCCTGTCCTATTTATGATGGCGAAGCGACAGCCAAAAAAGGAGTTGTTTTTATTGTGATTAATTACAGGGTTGGGATTTTTGGTTTTTTCGCTCATCCCGAACTTAGTAAAGAGTCGGGCCACAATGCGTCTGGTAATTATGGTTTGATGGACCAGCTTGCTGCGCTTAGGTGGGTAAAACAAAACATCAAAAATTTTGGTGGCGATCCTGGCAATGTCACGATAGCCGGTCAGTCGGCAGGCGCCATGAGTGTGAATAGTTTGGTAGCCTCTCCTTTAGCAAAGGGACTGTTTCAAAAGGCTATCGCCGAAAGTGGAGCCATGTTTATTAGTGGCCCGTTCGGATCGCCAACATTACAGGAGGCCGAACAAAGCGGGGTAAAATTGGCACAGCAATTAAAAGCAAACACCATTGCCGATATGCGGAATATTTCCGCCGCCGATTTGCTTAATAAATGGCAGGCACGCCCCATTATTGATGGCTATGTATTGCCTGAAACCATTGCAGGTACTTTTGCCGCGAATAAAGAAAACCCCGTGGCCTTACTTACCGGCTGGAATGAAGATGATGCCTTTGTGGGCAAATTAAAAACCGCCGAAGAATATAGCAAGCAGATAACGGAACAATACGGCGGGAAAGCTGCGGCTTTTTTACAGCATTATCCCGGTAAGACGGACGCTGAAGCTGCGAGGTCGCAAATAAATATCAGCCGCGATCAAATTTTCGGCGCTCAAAATTATACATGGGCAAATGTGCAGAGCGATAAAAAGCAGGCAAAAGTATATGTTTACCGGTTTGCCCGTCGCCTGCCTGCCACGCCCGATTTTGTAAAATACGGCGCGTTCCATACCGGCGAGGTGGCTTATGCTTATGACAACCTTAAATTCCTGAACCGCCCCTGGGAGCCTGTTGATCAGCAGCTTGCCACAACGATGTCGACCTATTGGACAAACTTTGCCAAAACCGGCAATCCAAACGGGGCTGGTTTGCCGCTATGGCCCAGCTATAATACTACCGATCGTCAAATAATGATATTGGGCGAAACGCCGGCAGCCAAGCCGCTGCCCGATAAAACCGCGTTGGATTTTATGGTTGGGTTAATGGGAAAGTAATAAAAGGGCCCATGAGGTTGTATAAACCTCATGGGCTCCGATTGCTTATTTGCCTATATAATAACTTAAGCCTACATCAAATCCCTTTACCTTTAGTTCAGGTACGGCATTTATATCAGATAGCGTAGCTGGGATAAAGTAATTGACAGAAACATCCCATTTACGGCCTATGTTTATACCGGCCTTGGGCACCAGTTGAAACCAGAAGTTTGATGTAGACGGATATTTATCCTGTATATTGTAACTCAATGATGCAACATCATTTACAACTGCGGTCTTTTTGGCACTTGCCGGGTAATGCGAATAATTGATGTTGATACCTGCGCCGGCGTAAAACTTAAAATTATCGGCGTTATAAATATTGTAGATCAGCTGAGGCTTTATCGATATGGTTTGTTGCTCGGGTTTATAAGTACTTGTAGTAACAACTGTTGGATCAATGGTTTTGCGTTCCATTTCGCCCTTGGTTATGCTAAAGCTGAGTTCCGTCCTAAATAGCAGCCTGCCCACATTCGGGTTAAACGGGGCATCAAAACCAACAGTAAACTTAGGGGAATAAGAGGTTTTACTGCTGCTTGTTGTTTTTGGGGGCGGCGGTGCCGTGTAATTAAGATTGGTGACATTAAGGCCCGTACCTGCAAAAAACCTTATCCCTGTTTTTGCGCCCAATGCATCCTCTTTGTTATCAGGCGACTCATTGTTTAATTCGGCAACTACCCGTTTCAGCTCCCGTTCCTTATATTTTGTTTTTACAATGCGGTCCTGTACATCAAAGGTCTCGGCCCGGTATTTTTTTGCAAGCGCTATAAGCTGCAGGTTATACAGGTTTTTTGTTTTCACTGAGAGGGTTTGAGCATCCATGAACGCCTGGTACAACAGCTCTGTTGGGCCATCTGAACTCTTATTATCGTTGATATAATAGCGGATTTTAACCTGATCCGAATAGGAAAACAGCGATACGTTATCGCCCTTTTTTATCAGCTTTAAAAAAACGTTTTCAGTTACAGTCGTGGTGTCAAATTCATCCTTCATGGTTTGCATATCGGTCCGGGCCATGCTAATAGAAACATGTGCGGCTTTATAAGCCTCTAATCCGGTTATTTCAAAATAGCTCAAATCAGTTGGTACAAAGGTTTGCGTTTTATCGTTAAGCGTTTTTTTGAAACCGATACTACCTGGGTTATAGTTCCATTCCCTATAGTTGATATAGCCATTAACGGTTTCGCCTTTGGTGGTCACAATAAAACCTGGCTTGTAATTGGTTTGCGCAATAGCGTAGGAAGAAAAGAAAAATGCAAATAGGAATAAGTAGTAATATTTCATTTTGATACCGTGATAGGTTTTAGTTTTAATATGCCAGTGAAAATACATTATTAATTGATTGGTAGGTTGAATATTTATTTTTTTTACAATGCCGCCCTGATTACCTTCACGGCATTGCCCCGCTCCAAGGAATGGTGTGCCATCCACTGGCTCTCCAGCAGAGCTATTTGTTTTTCGGCTTGTATGGCCGTTAGCTTTGCCTCCAAACGCTCAACACAAAGTTTTTTATTTTGTAATTGCGAGCGGCTGTCCATTGCTAAAACCTGCAATCCTGTGAGGGTATGTGTCCCTCTTACGGCTGTTTCCACCTTGTTTACATTTTGACCTCCGGGGCCCGATGCCCGCATAGTTTCAAACTTTACATCACCGGGATTAAACTTCACCTGCTCACCCACACTAAAAATGCCCACCCCGACAAACCAGTTTTTACGTTTGTGAAATTTACGGTAAGGGCTTTGTGCCGTCCATTGTATAGTGCCGTTCCACTCGTTTATAAATCCATCTAAATTATCGCCCTGTAACAGGAGTGTTGATGATAATAAGGTATTATTTAACTCCGCTTTTTTGTTTTCTATCACCGACAGATTGAGCCCGGCACCGGAGGCCTGTTTCAGCATCAAATCCTGTACTTGGGCTACAACCCGGCAACATTCCAACGGGCCTTTACCTGCCGTTATTTGTATTATTAATTTTTTCATTTTACTATTCTTTATTCATGCGTACTATTCGCGGCCAAAATTTGCCTTGTATAGCAACCAGTTCGGTTTGCGCGTTCATTACCAATTCAATATCCTTATAAGCTGCCGGATTCTCCTCGATACTGCCATCAATCAACGTTACATCAGCCCCGGCCAGCATTTTTTTCATAGCCGATTTGGTGGTGTTGCCCCTGGCGTCATGCCTGCTCATAGCCCTGCCCGCACCATGCGACGCCGAGTTTAAGGCATCGGCATTGCCCTTACCCATTACCAAATATGCCGGGGTAGCCATGCTGCCGGGAATTATGCCCAACTCGCCGGCGTGTGCAGGAGTTGCCCCTTTGCGGTGGATGATGGCTTCGGAGCCATCTGTAAGTTTGTCTTTCCAGGCAAAATTATGGTGGTTTTCTACCTTGCATGACACTTTTAACCCCAGGGCTTTTAACAGGTTGCTATGTATCCTATCATGACAAGCCTTGGCATAATCGCCGGCAAGGTTCATGCTTAACCAGTATTCCTGCCCGGCTTCGGTATCCAGACCAAGCCAGGCCAGGGGCTGTGCTTCGCGCGGGAGCTTGCAGGTATTCATGGCAACCTGGGTATAATGGCGCGCTATATTTGCACCCAATCCGCGGCTACCCGAATGGGAGAGCAAAGCCATATAGTTTTTAGCCGGCAAGCCCGTGGCATTGTTTTCGGCCAGTTCTATCAGGCCAAACTCCACAAAATGGTTGCCGCCGCCCGATGTGCCTAATTGCTGTATAGCTTTACCATGCAGTTTTTTAAGCAGCGGTATTTCGTTAAACAGGGGGCTATCCAATACCTCATCATCCTGGGGTACAGCCAGGCTGCCCTCCATGCCAAAATGTGTCCATTTGCCTATGGCCTGCTTAATTTGATGCTCATACCGTTTGATAAATTTTTCATCTGCATCAATAATAGTTAAGGCCATGCGGCAGCCAATATCCATACCTACTCCGTAGGGGATCACCGCGTTGCGGGTTGCTAACACGCCGCCAATAGGCAGGCCATAACCACCGTGCGCATCGGGCATTAATGCCCCGCGGATACTGATGGGTAACGACAGCGCCAACGTCATTTGCTTTTTGGCTATATCCTCAATTTCATCTGCCCCATAAATTTTAATCGGGGCGGGCTCGTCCATCAGCTTGAATGTTTTTAATGCCGGTTCTGCCTCTCCCTTAATAAATGCTTCCGCTATTTTTTTCAGGCGACTATTGGCTGTATAGGTTGCCGGGTTATCTTTTACAGCCGACAATACCGCTATGATATCCGCATTATCCCAGTGCTTATAGTATTTGGCTACTGTATTAATGGCAATGCTCTTCAGCCTGTCATCTGTGTAGCCTATTTTATCTAATTCTTTTGTTTTTAAATTGCCCATAAGGGTGCTGTTTAATAGCCCAGGTATTCCTCTTTCAAGGTATACCCGGGTTTGTTTTTTAATTCGTTCTTGTATTTTTTTTGCTCTTCGCGCTCGCCTTTCCAGTATTTGTACTTGCCACCTTTAAGTTTCCACATCCGGGGTTGCAGATAAAAACCATCAATGCGGTTTTCTATCTCGCTCATCTGTTGCTCAAGCACTTCGTCGATTTGGCATTTGGCATAAACTATGTGTGGTCTTATTACCAGTTCAAACCGCCAAGGTTCAGCAAAAACATAGCTTGTTTTCCACTTGCGCAGTCTTGTGCTCCATTCCTCTTTTAGGTAAAAACGCTCTTTTTCGGCTTCAGATAAATTAAGCCTGTAGCCATGAAATTCATAATCTTCAAACTCACGAAGCTTTTGTTGCCTGGCGTCAAAATATTTGTAGCCTCCTTTACGCATTCTCTTTTTTTTGAAGGATCGGTCGTGGTGCCAGCAAAAAGTGTTGGTCTTATCCAAAAGCGCCTGGTAAAATCCGGCCTTATCACTCCGGGCAACATCCGCGCGCAAAATAAAGGAGCGCATCCAGCCGCGCTGATAGGGGTGCTCCAATACAACTGGTGGCAAATTCCCGATCTGATCACCCAACGCTTGCCTGCGTCTGTTTAGTTGTATTAACTTTTTATCGAAATCTTTTTTTACGAGCCGTTTCTTTCTCCGGGCCGACTTTTTAATGTGCGGCCAATCATGCATGTCCATCGGACTTGTTCGTTTATTTTTTTGCCAATCTGTTAATGATTTTCAAAAGTTCATCCGCCGTGGCGGATATACCCATTTTGAAATTGCAGGCAAACCACGAAACATAAAAATCCGGCGACATGCAAAACCTTAAGGCGTTAAAAAAACGACAGTTACAAAATGCTATTTCAGTAAAAAAGGGTTGCTGTCCACCTGTTTCAGGTAGTGCACTAATGGGATATGGATGAGATACTCTGCGTCATGATTCCTGATTATTATGGGTTAACAATTAAGGAATTATTGCAAATGTGCAATTATTTTTGGAAAAAAGGAGAAAATTAATCGCAATCGCTTTTTGAAAATTAAAATAAAAATTAAGGAAGGGGTCGCGCAAAGAAGCGGAGTAGGCTTGCGGGTGAAATCCCCGCTTGCCAACTTGGCGCGAAACTAATTTACATCTCGCCTTACGCGTAATTCTACGCAGCAAAAACTGTAGTAGTACGTTTTCAATCACGTACAATAGGAGGGCATAAAACAGTAGTAGCAACCTTGATAGGCGCTTTTTTTAGCCAAACCTTTGACATAACAAAATCAGCGGTGCTAAACGCCCGTGTTGTAAGTGTTATGGAGCATGCCGAAAATCCAATCAAAGAGTAGGCGGGAAGAAGAAATCTAAAATCAAAAACCTATGAGCTTTATTATTAAAGGAAACCTACGCGGTTTGCTATGTTCTGATTGTGAGATGCCTGTATCGGGCAACTCGGTAAAAGTTTACAAAACCTTCGATAGGGCCAACGAAACCCGCCTGGCCGTTGCCGATGCCAAACAAACCTTTCACCAGGTTACCGACGCCGAGCTGAAAGAAAAAGAGAAACTGTTTATTGCCGAAGGCCGCCTGCAGGATAATGGCGACTTTATTATTGAAATTGGCGAAAAAAGCGGCTACGATGGCGGCACGGTAGATGTTGACTGGTATTGCGGCAACACTCCGATAAAAATTGGGCCGGGGCCTAAGAAAGATCTTTCGTTGCAATTTCACATCACCACTTTGCAGCCAACCTACAAACAAACCGAAAAAGGTGATCAGGTTGCTTTTTTTGAATACAGGATAGACCCTAAATGGTTTTGCCGTATCCTCACCCTGTTAGATATCTGGGTGGTTTGCGGAATAGTAACCGATTGCGAAACTAAAAAGCCATTATCGGGTGTTAAAGTATTTGCCTACGACGTAGACCTGATACAGGACGATACATTGGGCAATGCCTATACCGATAGTAATGGCAAATTTACCATAGTATACCCGGGCGCCAATTTCAGGCAAACCTTGCTGTCGCCATTTTTAAATGTAGAGTGGCCCGCCGGTCCGGATTATTATTTCAGGGTCGAATCTTCTTCAGGTGCGGTTTTATTGCAGGAAGACCGCACCCGTGGCCGCCAAACCGACAGGCACAACGCGCATAACTGTTTCTGCGTAAAAATTTGCATCAAAGATGGCGGCGTTTATACCAGTGATGTGCCCTGGTTTACATCTGTAGGTAAATTTAATATCACATCAGATATTGATGCCGCGGGCAAAACGCTTACCGCCAAATCGGGCGTTGGGGGCGTAGGCTATGGCTTCTTCAATTCGGTAAACCTGGTTGGGTACGCTACCAAGAAGGTGCCGACAGCGCCTGCAAGCGCTTTGCATTACCGCTTTTTATACTCGCTGGATAACGTGAATTATAGCCCCGTTACCGCCGCCCAGATGGACCCTACGCAGCTTAAGGTTGCTACCCGCCAAATTACGTGGAATGGTGGCCCCGCATTTCAGAATGTAATGATAGACCTTGGACAGCCGGCATCGGTACCGGATAGCATTCCCGCCGATAATTTCCCCAGCCCGATTGCCGATCATATACTGCACCCTGATGCTAACGGCTGGATAAGGGTTGATCAGCCTGCCCTGGACAATGGGTTTTATGGCCCGTTGGTTTTACTAAATACCAATACCATTATTGGCGGCGGCGATGCCAGCGCAGGTTTAACCCCAGGCAGCCCGGTTGGCGCGGCAAATCAAAAAAACGGCACCATGCTGTACCTTAAGTTTCAAACAACGGATGATCCGGCCAATCCTGCATCTGCAAATTTAAATACGCAATCGATCATCGGCAAAATATATGTAAACAACTGGAACGAGGTAAGCCTGCTTAAACTGGAAGAACTGTTTGCCGGCGGCGGCAGCGGTTGTACCCCGGTACAATCACAAGCCCACGTTGATTATACCGTTGATCATGAACTGATAGGCAGCTGGAACATCGGCATATGGTCAAACGCGATAGGTAGTGTATCGGGCTTACCGTCGGGCAATGTACCCAGAGGGGCAGCCGCGGTATATAACCTTGCAACAGCAGCCATATCGCCGGCATTTAGTACCTGGCCGTCATGTGCTTACAGCTTAACCTTAGGCACCGTGCGTAAGTTGACCACAGGCGACTCGAACGATCAAGGCAAAACAAACCAGGTTATTTTTTGCAAGTAATTAAATCTTTCCTTACAAAAGGGTATCGCTTAACCGGGATACCCTTTTTGTATTAAAACAAACGTAGTATATAGGAAAATTCATATACCACGAACACCATTACCAGCACGGTGTGGAATACCTTATTATCCACCTTCATGGCCACCATGCATAACACAAAATGACTGATGTTACGGATGGGGTATTCCAACGTATAATGGCTATAGTAAGCCTGTCCTTTTATAAAAGTATCAACCAGGTCTAACAGGTAACTTACCCCTAATACACCGAAGATCCACTTGCGGCGCGAATAAAAATAATCTTTGTAATCCTTATAATCGTTCAGGTCTTCGGGGTACAACAAGGCGCATACGCTGTAATAAATTACAATGTAAAATATAACGAAGAAATACTCCAGGAACAGCCAGTGTTTAATATCGTGCAGGTTAAACTCCCACCACCAAAAGTGCAGTAACAACAGGAACATGTAAAAAGTCCACAGGTTGTGCACCCAATAAGGTTTATTGCGCCCCGGATGCTGAATTTGCTTAGCCGCCCCTTTCAGCAAATGAGTAATGCTAAGGCCAAGTATAATCCCGATGACAGATTTAATGTGGCTAAAAAAATCCATAGATAGTAACGTGGATGGTAATAGTTAAATGTAGATATTTGAGAGATTGTTTTTTGGTAAAATATCAAAATATAAGTGCTAAACCTTATCCGTTATGAAAAAAATAATTTGGGTCCTGTTCATTATAATTTCGACTTCTGCTTTTGGGCAACAGCCCCAAATAGACAAAAACTTTGTCAGCGACTTTACAAAGGCGTTGGATAAGAATTTTTCGGCAGAACAGTTAAACAAAATGTTCAGGGATTATTCAGGGATACTTACGCCAGGCAGCGATGTTACCCAGCTTTCCGAAGCACTTCAGGGACATGAGCTTGCAATTTACCCACTACATGATTTTAAAAGCCAAAAGCTTTATACCGACAATATCATTAATTTACTCAATTCAAAAAACAGTAATCAAAGGATATTAGCATATTTAGTGATCGCATCATCAGGCGACACTTCAAAAGAGGGCATCCTCCTTGAAAAAATAAAAACAGAAACGGGTAAGGGGAACCTATTATGGTCGGGAATGGCTTTGCTATATCTTAATACAAGCCATACCAGCCCGTTGTTTGATTTTTTAGTAAAGAATGAAGACTTTGGAGATGCCCACATGCTCCCTTTGTATATAAAATTGAATAACGATTCGTTACAGCAAACCGCTTATAATAGAATAAGCAGCGCCAATGTAAAGGCGAAAGTGTTGGCAGCCCAAATACTTTCTGTAACCCCACTAACTGCAAAAACAGAAACGTTGCTAAAGCAAGCCATAAAAGAATGGGATATTATTATTAAAGGATACGCAATTTATACGGTTGGCCAATTACAAATTGGAAACTTATTGGAAACACTTGAACCACTATTAAATAATCCAAAAACCCGAAGAATTTCGCTTGAAGCTTTGGCAAATAGCCCTACCCCAAAGGACAGGGGTTATTTATTACAGTTGATTAATAAGCAAGACACCGTTTCCGATGACCTCCTGGACTGCCTTTTTAAGTCAAAAAATGCAGATAACCTTGAAGTTTGGCTAAAGCTTTTGTACACCAAGCCAATACCCCCCAAATATTATTTTGCTGTATTTAAACAACCCTTGCTTCAAACGGCGGCAGTATTGCCAATATTGCAAGATGCCCTCATGCGAATTAAAGATCCAAACGTTCTTGGTGAATTGGTAAGGGCGTTAGAGGGAAAAACCGACGATAAATCTATAGATATCATGATAGCCCTGTTGAAAAATGAAAATAAAACAGTACGATATTGGACGGCAAAAACCTTAGAAGACAATAGTTCGACCAGATTAAAAAACAGCGAAACAAAACGATTGTTAACCAGTGGTTTGCAGGACGGTAATTAATTTTAATTACACCGGGAATTGCAATCAGAACGCGTTATGACAAAGGTACAGCTGAATTTATGAAAACCGATAACTCTATCAGGAACATTTCTATAGCCTCAATCAAGCGAAGTGTTATTAAGCCTTATGATTTCCCTTAAAAACGATGCCCTTACTTTAGAACATCGTTTTCATGATCGAGCATTTATATCCCACTAAAAAATAGCCTCCGCAATCCGCTTAGTTGGCCCGGCGTTGCTCATGGTGTAAAAGTGTAGTACCGGAACACCAAAAGCCATCAGCTCGCGGCATTGGTTTATCATCCATTCCACGCCGATATCTTTTACATCTTTTTCAGATTTGCATCCGTTAACCGCGTCGCATAAATCCTCGGGCATATCAATATGGAAGGTTTTGGCCAGGTTAATCAGTTGCTTTGATGTGGTAACCGGTTTTAAGCCTGGTATAATGGGTACGGTAATGCCGTTGGCCCGGCAGTTATTTACAAAATCAAAATATTTCTGGTTGTCGAAAAACATTTGGGTAACAATAAAATTGGCACCCATATCTACTTTTTGTTTCAGGTATTTAAAGTCGGTTTTAAGGTTTGGCGCTTCAAAATGCTTTTCCGGGTAGCCGGCAATACCGATACAAAAATCGGTTTTCAGGCTATCATCGTTATGTTCATGCAGGTAAATGCCATTGTTCATGTTCACTACCTGTTGTAATAAATCGGTAGCGTAGTTATGCCCGTTGGGGGTCGGTACAAATGATGCATCGCCGCGTCGCGCGTCTCCCCGCAAAACCAGCACATTCTCGATCCCTAAAAACTGAAGGTCGACCAAACCATTCTCGGTTTCATCTTTGGTAAAGCCGCCACATAACAAATGCGGAACGGTATCTACCTTGTATTTATTCATGATAGCAGCACAGATAGCGATAGTACCCGGGCGTTTGCGATAGCTCAGCTTCTCGAGCAGTCCATTATCATGCTGCTTGTAAATAAAATCCTCGCGCAGCGATGTAACATCAATAAACGGCGGCTTAAACTCCATTAAGGGGTCGATAGCATCGTAGATGCCCTGGATGCTTTGACCTTTTAGAGGTGGGATTAGTTCGAAAGAGAATAACGTTTTTCCTGCCGCGTTCTTAATGTGCTCTGTAATTTTCATTTTGGTTTTTACCAGTATTTTTATCTATCCGTCATTGCGAGGTACGAAGCAATGACATGTTTCTAAGTTGTTGATTATTAGTATTTTTTAATGTAGAGACGCAATATTTTGCGTCTCCCCCAGGACATTCAAAATTTACAGGCTCAATTTGCATGTGTGATTTGCATGCGGGAGACGCAAAATGTTGCGTCTCTACAAAAGCCCCGTTTACAATTATGTCATTACTGTTTCCAACATAAGCCGTTGGGTATTCGCAATGACGGTTTGTTTTATGTTATTATCAATAATTAATGTTTGGGCCTAACCAGCGTTCAACCTCTTCTAAAGGAAGTTTTTTCCGCAAAGAATAATCCTCCACCTGATCCTTACTTATCTTCCCTAATCCAAAATACCTGGCCTGCGGGTGTGCAAAATAGAACCCGCTTACAGAAGCGGCCGGTGTCATCGCTAAGCTCTCAGTCAGGTGCATTTTGGCGGTATCTTCCGCTTTTAGCAACTCGAATAAAGTCGTCTTTTCCGTGTGATCCGGGCAGGCAGGATAGCCTGGGGCCGGGCGGATACCCTGGTATTCTTCCTTGATCAGTTCATCGGCATTTAGTTGCTCGCCTTTGCTGTAGCCCCAGTATTCTTTACGAACCAGTTCGTGCATTTTTTCGGCAAAGGCTTCAGCAAGGCGGTCGGCAAGGGCTTTGGCCATAATGCTGTTATAATCGTCATGGTCGGCCTCAAACTCGGCAACCAGTTCGTCGCAGCCAATACCGGTGGTTACCGCAAAGCCTCCAAAATAATCCGGTACTCCGCTTTCTTTTGGCGCGATAAAATCCGACAATGCATAATACGGGTCGCCTTTAACCTTTTCGGCCTGCTGGCGTAAGGTGTGGATCCGGGTTAATAATGTGGTACGGCTTTCATCGGTATATAACTCGATGTCGTCCCCAACACTATTGGCCGGCCAAAAACCGATAACGCCGTTTGCATGCAGCAGTTTTTCTTTTACTATCTTTTTTAACAACACCTGGGCATCATCAAAAAGCTTTTTGGCTTCATCGCCTACAAACTTATCGGCAAATATTTTAGGATAGCTGCCCCGTAATTCCCAGGTATGGAAAAATGGTGTCCAGTCGATATAAGGAACTAATTCTTCCAGTGGATATGACTCAAATACTTTGGTGCCGGTAAACGTTGGCTTTGGCGCTACATCGCCATCCAAACTAACCTGGAAACGGGCTTGCCTTGCCTGGTCGATGGTAACAAAACGCTTGTCCGATTTTTTATTCAAATGCGCTTCGCGCGATTTGGCATATTCCTCTTTTATGTTTTTAATATAGGCATCCCGGCCATCGCGGTTCATCAGGCTGCTGCACACGGTAACGCTGCGCGATGCATCCAGCACGTGAATTGCAGCACCTGAGTAATGCGGATCGACCTTAACTGCTGCATGGATACGTGAGGTAGTAGCTCCTCCAATAATCAGCGGAATAGTAAAACCCTCGCGCTCCATCTCTTTAGCAAAGTGGACCATCTCATCCAGCGATGGCGTAATCAAACCACTAAGGCCGATGATATCTACATTTTGTTTTTTAGCCTCTTCAATAATGCGTTGCGCCGGTACCATTACGCCCAGGTCAATCACCTCGAAGTTGTTACAGGCCAAAACTACGCCTACTATATTTTTGCCAATATCGTGCACATCGCCTTTTACGGTGGCCATCAATATTTTACCGGCATTGGCACGGCTGCCGCTGCTGTCTTCGCCGGCATCAATAACCCGTTGTTTTTCCAGTTCGATGAATGGCAACAGGTAAGCTACCGCCTTTTTCATAACCCGGGCCGATTTTACTACCTGTGGCAAAAACATTTTCCCGGCGCCAAATAAGTCGCCCACTATGTTCATGCCGTCCATTAGCGGGCCTTCAATAACCTCCAGTGGTTTGCTGTATGTTTGGCGGGCTTCTTCCACATCGTCATCCAGGTATTCAATAATGCCTTTTACAAGCGCGTGCGATAATCTTTCCTGAACGGTTCCTTTGCGCCATTCTTCATCGCGCACAACTTCTTTGCCTTTACTTTTTATAGTATCGGCGTATTCAACAAGGCGTTCGGTGGCATCATCGCGGCGGTTAAGCAGTACATCTTCTACCAGCTCAAGCAGGGTTTTATCTATTTCCTGGTAAACCTCCAGCATGCCGGCATTCACGATACCCATATCCATACCGGCGCCAATGGCATGGTACAAAAATGCGGAGTGCATAGCCTCACGCACCACATTATTCCCCCTGAAAGAGAAGGAGATATTACTTACCCCACCGCTTACTTTAGCATGAGGCAGATTTTGTTTTATCCAGCGGGTGGCCTCAATAAAATCAACCGCGTAATTGTTATGCTCTTCTAAACCGGTTGCAACGGTTAGGATGTTGGGGTCGAAAATGATATCCTGCGGGGGGAAACCAACCACGTTAACCAAAATATCATATGATCTTTTACAGATCTCGATACGGCGTTGTAACGAATCGGCCTGGCCGGTTTCGTCAAAAGCCATTACAACAGTGGCAGCGCCATAACTCAGGATTTTTCGGGCCTGCTCAATAAATTTTTCTTCGCCCTCTTTAAGCGAGATCGAGTTTACGATACCCTTACCCTGGATGCATTTTAAACCGGCCTCAATAACGGTCCATTTGGATGAATCGATCATGATAGGCAGTTTGGCAATATCCGGTTCGGATGCTACCAGGTTCAGGAATTTCACCATTACTGCTTCCGAGTCAATCATCCCCTCATCCATGTTGATGTCGATGACCTGGGCACCGCCCTCTACCTGCTGCAGGGCAACGGCTAAAGCGGCTTCATAATCTTCGGCTAAAATAAGTTTCGAGAATTTTGGCGATCCGGTGATGTTGGTACGCTCGCCAACATTCACAAAAATGCTGTCGGGCTTTATGGTAACCGCTTCCAGGCCGCTCAGGCGCAGGTCGGGTTCAATTTCGGGGATAAGTCTTGGGGGGTATTTAGCTGCTTTTTCGGCTATGCATTTGATGTGCTCGGGCGTGGTGCCACAACACCCCCCCACAATATTAACCAAACCGGCTTTAATAAAATCATCAACCTGGTGGGCGGTTTCATGTGCGGTTTCGTCGTACTGACCAAACTCATTCGGCAGCCCTGCGTTCGGATATGCCGATATGAACACATCAGCCTTTTCTGATAGTTCGGCCAAATGCGGCCTCATTTCTTTTGCACCCAAAGCGCAGTTTAAGCCTACCGAAAGCAGGTTGGCATGACGGATGGAGTTCCAGAAAGCCTCAACGGTTTGTCCTGAAAGGGTACGGCCGGAAGCATCGGTAATAGTACCCGAAATCATGATAGGCAAGTGCTTGCCCGATTCGTTGGCATATTTGTTTATGGCAAATAAAGCCGCCTTGGCATTCAGCGTATCAAAAATGGTTTCAACCAATAGCAAATCCGATCCTCCATCCACCAGGCCACGTACCTGGTCGTAATAGGCATTGGCCAAATCATCAAAGGTAACGGCGCGGTATCCGGGGTCGTTAACATCAGGCGATAGGGACGCGGTACGGTTGGTTGGCCCGATAGCACCGGCTACAAAGCGCGGTTTTGATGGATTTTTTTGATTGTATTCATCAGCCACTTCGCGTGCAATACGCGCGCCTTCGTAGCTTAGCTCATAGGCCAGTTCTTCCAGCTTATAATCGGCCAGCGAAATTATTTGCGTGCTGAAGGTATTGGTCTCGATAATATCGGCACCGGCATCCAAATACTCGGCATGGATGGCCTTGATAATATCCGGGCGGGTGATATTTAAAAGGTCATTATTCCCCTGCAAATCACTATGGTGATCTTTAAATCTTTCCCCACGAAAATCCCTCTCGGTAAGCTGGTACCGCTGTATCATGGTACCCATAGCCCCGTCAATTACAAGGATGCGTTTTTCTAATTCTTTTCTAATGTCCATTTTTGAGATGTGAGATATGAGATTTGAGATATGAGACCAAAATATATAGTGGCCAAATCTCAACCCATATCTAAATAAAACAAGGTACTATTTGCGATAAATGACACAGCCGCAGCTATCTCAAATCTCACATCTAATATCTCAAATCTAAATATAGCTTACATCGAAAAGTCGGGTGTTCAATTGACTTTCGCTTATCTTTCCCAGGGCTGTTTAGCTGGCTGAGTAGAATGTAGCACCTTGTGAAGCACAGGTTGCTAAGACATCGCAGGGTCTAATCCCTCCGTCTTTCTCCATAAGCAGTGCAAAGGTGCATAATAAAGCCGTAAAATGCAATAGTTTATATGCCCGGCTATGTGTACGCTAAGTAAATTTATATACACAAAAAAAGCTGCCTTTGCGGGGCAGCTTTTTTATAATAATTTGTTGGTTGTTATTATCTCCTGCTACCAAACAGACGCAGCATTGAAGTAAACAAGTTAATAAATGTAGTATAAAGCACAAACGCGCCCATGATCACCAGTTTTTTTGACTCCGCACTTCCATACTCAAGGCCGGCACCAATTCTTTTCAGCATTTGCATGTAGTAGGCTGTTAAACCAACCATCAATACAACAAATACAAAGCTAAGCACATAGCTTAACTGAGGGCTACCTAAAAAGAAGTTAACCATACCCACAGCAAACGCACCAAAAAAGATAATGGTTAAAATTGAACCGAATTTGGTTAAATCCATAGTGGTAAAATACCCGGCAATAGCCATTATGCCAAAAACTACAGCGGCGCTGATAAATATGGTAAATATCGACGTTGCCGTATAAATAAGGCCGAAAATGCTCAGGCTTATACCAACTGAAGCGGCGTAGGCAATAAACAAAAACAAAATAACCGGGTATGATAACCTGTTGAGGCCAAAGCCTATGATCATTGAAAAAGCAACCGGTGCAAATATGGCTACATAGCCTAAAGTTGAAAACCCGTGCGTTGCAGGGTTAACAATCAAATTCATCAGGTTTTGATTTAAGAAGAATTCGAAAGCGCAAAAAGCAGAAATGCCTAATGCAATAAACATCCATGCAAATACTTTACCCAAATATTTACGGGATGCATCGTCCTCTGTTAATTGTATAACGTTTTTATAAACGTATTGATCTTTAGTTTCCATTTTTTGATAATAAATTACTACACGAATATACGAAGAATTGGTGAATATATTGTGAAGGGGCAGTAGCAAGTAGTTAGTATCAAGTATCAAGACAGCTGCGCATATCGAATTAGTCCGGAAGTCTTTTGTCCGAAAGTCAAAAATCTTGCTACTTGATACTTACTACTTACTACTTTCTTTAATTTCTTCCTTTTTCAAATGCCCCTGTAATTGTGGATTTTGAGGTGGTAAGCTTTTTACATGGCGCTCTACCTCTGTTTGCTGTACCGACACCGCGTAATCTGCCGGTTCAATGTGGCTGCCAATGGCCTCGGCATATACCTGCGTAAATTCGGCGCCAATGTACAATATGGCCGACGTATAATAGATCCAAACCAGGATAACTATTATCGATCCCGCGGCGCCGTAAGCCGAGCCCTGGGCGGTGTACTGGATGTATAAGCTGATGAGGTACTGCCCCAGCATAAATAACAAAGCCGTAAAAAAAGCGCCGGTGCGCACATCTTTCCACCTGATTTTTACATCTGGTAAAAACTTGAAGATAATGCCAAACAAGGTAGTTATAACAATAAGCGTGAGCGCGAGGTTAATCCCTTTCAGCAGAAACCCTGTTACAATTGGAAAAAAATGTGCTATCCTTCCCTTTAAAGCATCAAGTACAAGGTTTATGGTAAGTGTTGCCAACAGTAAAAACCCAAGGCTTATAACTAGTGAAAAGGATACAAAACGATTTTTAAGCAATTGGATCCAACCACTCTTAGGTTTCGCTTTTACCCGCCAAATGGTATTTAATGAATCCTGTATCTCGATAAAAATACTGCTGGCGCCCAATAATAAGGTAACTGTGCCAATTACCACAGCCAGGCCCGATTTGCCCGAAAGTGCTAAGTGCGTTAAAGCATCCTGAATTTGCCGCGCCGGTCCCGAACCAACATAATGGGCTATTTGCGGATAAAGCCTGTCGGTAGCCGCATCCTGGCCAAAAACAAGGCCGGCTACTGATATGATAATGATTAGCAGCGGGGCTATGGAAAAAACAGTGTAATAAGCCAGCGAGGCGCTTAGTTTCAGCCCGTTATCATTTGCAAAGCCCTTGAAGGTGGCTATTAGCACTTTCCAAAGCTGTTTTAAATATTCTGTGCTGATAACTTTCATGTTTACCATATTAATCATTTTATTGCCCTCCTGCAATTGGCGAGCAATTATAATGCCCTTGTCGCTTTAAATTACTTCCGGTTGAATTTATAATGCCGTAAACGGAATATCGGCCAGTTGATAATTGCGCCACCCGTCAAAATCATAATGCCACCATTCGGTATTCAGTACCGTAAACCCATGCGTACGCATGATTGTTTTAAGCAGCTCGCGATTAGCCGTTTGTTGTGGTGTAGCACCTGCATAATTAGCCGATGCCTTTTTACTGAAACTATCAAAGCCTGTGGGCATATCCAGTTCTTTTCCGGTTTTAAGGTCGATCAATGTAAGGTCGATAGCGCAGCCCCGGTTATGTTTGGAGCCGAATTTTGGATTGGCCACAAAATTGGTATCGGGCGTGGTTTCGTAAAACGCTACCGTGACCGAATAAGGCCTGTAAGCATCAAATATTTTTAAGCCCAGTCCCCGCGTTTTTAAATCAGCCTCAATATCCTTTAAAGCTTTTACCACGGGCAATCTTGCGTATGCCTTAGCTTGCCTGTACATAGCCCTATGCATAAAGTTGTTGGTTGTGGCATAGCGGATATCCAGTTTTATGGCCGGGACGTATTTTATAATTTCAACCAGTCGCTTATTTGAATCGGCTTTTACCTGTTTTTTATACCCGGTAATGCCACAAACGCGGGTGCTGTCAATATATTTATAATGCTGCGCAGGGGCATTAAAGCCAACCATAACAAGGGCAAGGATAAACAGGCAGCAACGCATCATACCATTACCTGTGCGATACAATGAGCAGGTCAAGATCCTTACACGGAATTGAAAACCGCTCGCCAATGTACTTATTGGTTAGCTGGCCCTGGTAAATATATACCGCGTTACGTACGCCCGATTTTTGCCATATCACGTTTTTAATGCCTCCCTGCTCGCCTATATCCAGCAAAATGGGGGCAAAAATATTGGTGAGGGCATAAGTAGCAGTACGGGCAACCCTTGAAGCGATATTGGGCACGCAATAATGAATTACATCGTATTTGCGGAAAACCGGGTGCGTATGGTTGGTAACCTCCGAGGTTTCAAAACACCCGCCCTGGTCAATGCTTACATCAATCACCACCGAATCGCGTTTCATGCGGCTTACCGTCGCTTCTGATATGATACACGGGCTGCGGCCATCCTCGGCACGAATTGCGCCGATAGCCACATCGCAGGTGGTAATGGCTTTTTCTAACACAATAGGCTGAACCACCGATGTAAACACCCGGGTCCCGATATTGTTTTGTAAGCGGCGCAGCTTATATATTGATGGATCAAAAACCTTTACTTCGGCGCCTAATGAAATAGCTGTGCGGGCTGCGTATTCGCCAACGGTACCGGCGCCCAATATCACAATTTCTGTAGGCGGAACGCCGGTTATACCACCCAGCATTAACCCTTTACCTTCAAAAACATTGCTTAAATATTCGGCGGCTATCAGTATGGATGTGGCCCCCACTATTTCGCTCATGGCCCTTACCACGGTTAGCGAGCCGCCTTCATCAAGCAAATGCTCAAAACACAGGGCAGTAACATTTTTTTTCATGAGGGCGTGCAGGCTGTCGGCTTTTAAGGTAGCCAGCTGCAGGGCCGAGATCAGTATCTGCCCATGTTTCATCATCTCAATTTCCTGCACCATAGGCGGGGCAATTTTAATGATAATATCGGCTTCGTAAACAGTTTTGGTATCGTAAACAATCAGGGCGCCCTGTTCGCTGTAATCCTTATCGCTAAAATTGGCAGCCTGCCCGGCATTGCTTTCCAGCATTACCCGGTGGCCGTTATTAACTAACAGTGCAACCGAAAGCGGCGTAAGGGGGATCCTGTTTTCCTGAAAGGAAATTTCTTTGGGGATACCAATAAATAACTGGTTCTTTTTGTTTTTAACCTCCAGCATCGACTCCTGGGGCTGCATCATGGCCTGCCTGGCAACATCCGAAAACCCGCTGTATTTCCCTGAACTCATGTATGTGTGTTTTTCTGGCTGATGAAGATAAGAAAAAAGGATGTATCCTGAAAACTAAATATTTTCGATATTGACCTGCCTCGATCCATCGTCCAAAACCTTGATACTGATGTTGGAATAATGTTCGGGCAGCAGATCAGGGATCTTTTCGGGCCATTCAATAAAGCACCAGGCACCGGCATAAAAGTATTCTTCATAACCCATATCCAGCGCTTCGGTTTGATCTTTAAGGCGATAGAAATCAAAATGATAAATTTTATCCTTTGCCGTATGGTATTCGTTAACGATAGAAAACGTAGGGCTGCTGATGTTATCCGTAGTACCCAGCGCCTTGCATAATTCTTTGATCAGGGTGGTTTTACCCGCGCCCATATCGCCATAAAATAAAAAAATACGGTTGTTGCCGGCGTGCTCAATAATGGATTGGGCTGCCTGGGGTAAGTTGGATATGGATGGAATGGTTAGTTGCATGAGCCCCCTCTAAATCTCCCCCGGTAGGGGAGACTTTTAGTTAGTCTTTTTAATTTATTAAGCCCTCCCTTCCGGGGAGGGTTTGGGTGGGGCTAATTTAATCAAATAATCCCAACCAAATATTTCAAAAATTTATTGAACGCTTTAACCCGATAACACACAAAAATATTTCAAAAAAATGCAATTTTTTTATACAAAAACGTTGTTTATTTACAAAAAAGTGCAACTTATGAGCAATATTCTGCATGTACTTAACGGCGACTCGACGCTGCATAGCTTTAACCAAACCGGGCTGGATGGCGACGTTATGGTTTGGCGCGAGGTTTTATCAGAAGGCCCCCTGGAAGAAGATATCTCGGCGGCTAGTTTTTGGAACGAGCGTTCCAGATGGATTGGCGAAACGTTTAATGAAACCACCGGAGGGTATCAACACAAGGTTATTGATGAGCTGGGTAAACTAAACGGGCAGTACGATGAAATTAACCTTTGGTTTGAGTTTGATTTACATTGCCAGGTAAACCTGCTGGGCGTAATGCAGATGCTGAACCGGCAAACCAATATGTCGGCACCAGCCATTTTCCTGATCTGCCCCGATGAATTCCCAGGCGTCGACGATTTCAGGGGCATCGGCCAGTTAAACAGTGATCAACTTGAAGACCTGTATGATGGCCGCGTACAACTGAGCGAATGGGAATTTGAACTGGCTGCCCAGGCATGGCCTTTATACGTTAAGGGCGATGCCGGCGCATTGGAGCAATGGCTCGGTGAAAATACCTTTTGGGGCGCGTTACACCTGTTAAAACCTGCGCTGCTTGTGCATTTAAAGCGGCTAAGGGTTAATGCCGGCGGATTAAATTACATTGAACAAAAGCTGCTTGATATTTACAACAGCGGTATAAAAACCAAACCTGAAATTTATCAGGCCTTTTGGGCCGCAGAGAAAATATATGGTATGGGAGATAGCGAGATTGATGCCTACCTTGATCGCCTGAGCGAAAAAAAGCTCATAAATTGATCTGCCGGTGTTATCGAGTTACGAAATTACGAGCTATTTAAATATCGAACACTGAATGTCCAATATCGAATAATGAAGGAAAACTTCGATGTTGGATATTCGAAATTCGTTATTCTATATTATTTGTGCTGACTTTTTTACCTAATGACATCAGGCCCACCACTACGGCACCGTGACCGCTATGGTTGGCGACCGCTCGCTCTCGTTCTTCATTCTGTCAAGCGCCGTTACCACGTAAAAATAGGTTCTGCCTTTTTGTACCGTATTGTCATCGTAAGCGGGGTTGGCATTATATTGAATTTTCAGGATGTTTTTAGGATCTTCTATATTTATCTTCTCGTTATCAAAACGGTATATCACGTAGCCGTAAACAGGTTCCTCGTCTTTAGCCAAAACCGGTGTCTGCCATCTAACTGATACTCCTCCCCGCAGGCCCGGGCGGGCGGTAACATTTAGCGGCGCATTGGGGCCTATAGAGTCGCGCCAGAGCATTACCGGCGGCAGGGCAGGGTACCGGTAATAATTATCCCTTAGGGAATCGGTTATACCCAACGGATTATTGGTAAGCGAGCTGGAACTAAAATAAACACTCCCCTGCACCCTCGGGTTATTCCTCATAAGGGTTATCTGGCTGGGCAGCTGGTTAGGGTTTTTAAATGCCAGGGTTTTACGTTCATTAATACGGTAGGCGGCCTGTCCTATATAAAGGTGCCGGCCAAAAGTGTTTTCGCTCCACCAGGTTAGCAGTTTATCAAAGGCGGCTGCGCGGTTACCAATAGGCCAGTATAGCTGCGGGTTTATATAATCAATCCAACCCTCTTCCATCCATTTGCGCGAGTCGGCATAGTTTTCGTAGTAGGATGAGCCGCCATTGGTTTCAGACCCCTCCTCATTTTGCGCCTTATTGGCCCAGATGCCAAACGGGCTGATACCGAATTTAATATTAGGGTCATGCGCGTGTACACTGTCGGCAATCATTTTTATCAGCAGATCTACATTGTGGCGGCGCCAGTCTTTTATATTATCAAAGCCCTGCCCGTATTTAACATAGGTATCCTCGTCATTTATTTTTTGGCCGGCAATAGGGTATGGATAAAAATAATCGTCCATATGCACACCATCTATATCATAATTATCTACCACGTCCAATATTACCTGTACAATATAGTCGCGCACCTCGGGCAGGCCGGGGTTAAAGGTTTTGATGCCGCCATAAGTAAAAAACCACTCGGGTTTTATCCGGGTGATATGCTGCGGGCTAAGCGCCGCAAAGTTGCCATCAAATGTTGCCCGGTATGGGTTAAACCAGGCATGCAGTTCCATGCCGCGTTTGTGTGCTTCGGTAATGGCAAATTCCAGCGGATCGTAACCCGGGTTTTGGCCCTGTTTACCGGTAAGATATTTTGACCATGGTTCGCGGCTTTTGGCATAAAGGGCATCGGCGGCGGGCCTTACCTGTAACATAATGGCATTAATCCCGGTTTCCTGGTGCGAGTTCAGGATATCCAGCAATTGTTGCTTTTGCTTTTCCATGGTAAGCTTTGTACTTGTCGGCCAGTCAATATTTACCACGGTTGCTATCCACACGCCCCTGAATTCGCGCTTGGGCTGGGTTTTAACAGCGGTTGGCGCATTGGCGGGTTCGGCCGGTTGCGCCTTAGCGTTTGTAATAATAAACAGTGTAATTACCAGGAGTAAAATATAACGGGATATATGCATTAAAGCCGATTTGTTAAAGCTGCAAAGATATAAAACTCATATTGCAGGTGTTTTATTATAACTTATAAAATTTGCTTGCATGTTGTGTTTTTGGCATTTTGTGCTTAATTTTAGCCGTCACCAATACATTTTTCAACCTGCATTTTTTTTGAAAATCATATTTTTAACCTTTTTACGTTTAATATCGCTAAAGAGTTAACCACTAAAAAACAGTTAGAATTACAATAAAAGCATGTAATATCAATTAATATGAATATGCTTGTACATTAACATCCCGGTAAAACGGTAAATTTTTAAAACACCAGCCGTTTTAAACTGTATTTAAACTTTAAATAATTTAATTGCTATGGAAAATCAATATGGGCAACCACCAAAGAAAAATTCAAACGTAATTTATTTTCTGATTGTGGTGGTTTTGGCTTTGTTAGGTACTGATGTGTATTTGTACTTGCAAAAAAATAAGTCGGACGTACGGATAGTTACACAACAGGACGAACAAACCAAATTAAAGGCCGACCTGGACAGCCTTGAGCACCAGGTTGAACTGGTAAACGCGGGCAAGGCCAAAATGTCGGCCGAGATGATTGCCAAAAACGACTCGTTAAAAGCAAAAATTAAGGTATTGAGGATTCAACTGGCAAAAGGCAAACTTACCAAAGCCGAGCTGGTAAAAGCTGAAGAAGATGTTAAACAATTACGATATTTTGTAACCAAATACACCGCTGATATTGAAGAGTTGCATAAGCAGAATGCAACGCTCACAACAGAACGGGATACGCTGAAGAATAACCTGGCCACGGTATCTAAAAAGGCCGATACGCTTAGCAAACAAAACCAGGACCTTGATGCCAAAGTAAAAGTGGCGCAGGCCTTAAAGCTGGCCACATCAAATATTGTGGCCTATAAAATAAAGGGCAGCGGTAAAGAAGTTGACGTAACCCGCGCCGGGCCTGCAAAAAAGATAAAGATTAATTTTACGGTTGCCAGCAATACATTGGCCAATAAAACAATGCACGACATTTATGTACGTATTATTGACCCTACCGGCAACCTGATAACCGCGCCCGATGGCGGAACTTTTACTGCTGATAACGCCGACCTGCAATACACATATAAAACTGCTATCGACTTTAAAGACGACGGTACCGAATACACTATTGACTGGGTTAACCCAACCCCGCCGTTTGTAAAAGGCACCTATACCGTTTTGCTTTATGCAGATGGCGGTACTATGGGAAAAACAGGTTTTACACTGAAATAAAATAATTCAATTTAATTGATGAAAGCCCTGTTCCGGATGATGGAACAGGGCTTTTTTAATTTAGCCGCCTGCATGCCTGTAATAAAATATGGTGTTGGCTATGCCATTTAAATCATGGGTTTTCAAAGCAGGTGGTTCTGGTTAAACAACTGTTGTTGCCGGCGTGTCATAGGTGCCAGGGGTTGGTTTTATATCGTCTGATTTTCAATGAGATAAGATGGTTTTTGAGCGCATAATCCGTAAAAATACCTTTGTAGTGACGTAGTTTTACGTGGCAATATCCAACGCGGGGAGGCTAAATTTACTTAGTCAATTAAATCTAAATTCCTGGAATTATGGATCGCGCCATTATCGAAAAAGACCAAAGGCAACGTGAAAAAATATTGCCTGTCCTTTATTTTTGTTCAAGCTTTTTTGGGCTCGGACTTATAAGCGCACTTATTTGGGCGCATAATGTGCAGGCGGCCATGACTGCGGTAGAGTGGATTATCGCCTGTACCATTAGCGGCGGTTTCATTGGCTTCCTTTTTGGCATCCCCAAGGTGGTACAAAGCGCAGGCACGCCCGCCGGTACCGAAAATTACCGGCAGCAGGTTAATACCAATCTTTCAGATATATCCGATTGGCTCACAAAAATTATAGTGGGTTTGGGATTGGTAAAGCTGACTAAAATTCCGCCGTACCTAAGGGGAATAGCGCAGGCCTTTGCTACCGGCCTTAATGAAGCAGGCAAAACCGAAGCACCTACTGCTATGGCTTTCGCTTACGGCCTTGTTATAGGCTACTTTGTAGTTGGCTTTTTGTTTGGGTATTTGGTTACCCGCCTTTACCTGGCAGCCGAATTCAGGGAGGTAGATAAGGCTTCTACGCTAACCGAACTAAAAAATCAAATTGAAACAGCCCAGGCAAAAATTGAAAACGTAGAAGCCGGGCAGTCTATGCTCACCCAGTCACTCATTCAGAACGCCCCGGCAGCGGTAGCCGAAGATAGACAGGCCAACCTTGACAACCTGAAGGCACAGGCCGATGCCTATATGAGTATCCGGTCGGGTGATTATGGCACCCGTGTACGTATGAAAAATGCCAGCGCGGGCAACATGGCAGCTTATGCATTAACCAATAAGATTACCAAGGATGAGATCCTGGAGCTCAATGCTACATCTTTTAACCAGGGGCTGATTGTGGCGCTTGCTACGCTGATCATCACCAAACCCGAACCCGGCGACCTGGACCGTTTGTTGCAATACGCAGACCAGGTAACCTGGAAACACGTACAGTATCGCGTGTTAAACGCCATTAGCCAGTTAATGGCCCAAAAGCTTGTAAAGAATGCAGATAAGAGCCGGATTAACAAACTCCTTGACCTATACCGCAAAAATGCTGATACATCTATACTCGACCGGATAAAAATACTGGGTGCTCAAATAGCGGATTACAGCGAAAAATAGGAAGTTGGTGTACGATTGAACCAATGACGATATGACCGGAATTGTTGGTTAGTATTTAGTCGAAAGGCTTGAACTCTAAGTCGAAAATAGAAAGATCACACTCGTGACTTACGACTAAGGACTTTCGACTTAACACTTCTGTCTCCCAATAAATCTTTAATTATTGCTATAGCCTAATTTTTATTATTTTTGGGCACATAAAATTTAACGACATGAATTTTCCCGCTGAATTAAAGTACACTAAAGACCACGAGTGGATAAAAGTTGAA